>ERZ773237.23-NODE-23-length-147760-cov-25.969920_pt1 | contig 147760 bp, 106 predicted proteins | sample MGYA00580990_ERZ773237 | MGnify/ENA primary metagenome ERZ773237 (study PRJEB29015, sample SAMEA2737749) | human gut metagenome | biome: human gut; feature: human-associated habitat; material: faeces | place: China | collected 2012 ...
ACGACCAACGGTACCATTACCGATTTTGACGGTAAATATACGCTGAAGGTAAAAAATGCCAAATCCATATTGGTTGTTTCTTATATCGGTTATCAGACTCAGGAAATTCCAGTCGAAAATGGTGGTAAGAAAGATATTACCATGCAAGACGATTCCGAACTGATGGATGAAGTGGTTGTGATCGGTTATGGTACGCAGCGAAAGGGTGATGTGACCAGTGCTATTTCAAGTGTAAAATCAGAAAGTTTTGTGAAGGGGGCGGTAACCGATGCAGGCCAGCTGATACAAGGTAAGGTAGCAGGGCTGAATATTTCTTTACCTTCAGGAGATCCTACCGGCAACACACAAATTATGCTACGTGGTATTTCATCTTTAAAAGGTGGAACTTCACCATTAGTATTAGTTGACGGAGTGCCAGGAAGTCTGAATACAGTAGCCCCTGAAGATGTTGAGTCCATCGATGTATTAAAAGACGGTTCGGCTACTGCCATTTATGGTACACGTGGTACAAATGGCGTAATTATTATTACAACCAAACAAAGTCGTAAAGAAATGGCTCCCACCATTGATTATAATGGATATGTTTCTGTATCAAACATTTTAAACAGACCTGATTTCATGGATGCTGATGACCTTCGTCAGAAATGGAATGAAGGATATACTTTCAACGGAGCTAACTTGAAAGATTTCGGAGCCAATACCGATTGGCTGGGTGAACTGACCCGCACAGCTGTTTCTCATTCACACAACTTATCCTTAAGAGGTGGTAGTAAAAATACCAATTATACAGCCTCCATCAACTATACCAACCGGCAAGGTACTTTTATAAAGACTGACTTTGAAGCTATAAACGGTCGTATGGACATCACTCACTCTATGTATGACAATAAATTGACAGCCAATGTCAGTACATTCGTCAGCCAACATACCATGCCTCGCAGTTGGAATACATACGCTTATCGACAGGCTTTGATTCACAATCCTACAGAACCTGTAAAAGATGAGAACGGTGACTGGTTTGAGCGCGACTTGTATTTTTATGATAATCCTGTAAGTTATATCCGCGAAACAATTGGTGAAATGAAACGTAAAAACATCCGTTTCAATGGTAGCCTGACTTTCCGCCCTATTGAATCTTTGACCTTGAAAGCCATGTATGCCCGCCGGAGTACGACTTCTACCGATGGATATTACCAAACCAAGAAACATGTATCTACAACCAAGAGTGGCCGTAACGGCTATGCATATCGTTATGATTCTGATTTTGATAATAATCTGATAGAATTGACGGCCAACTTTCAGAAAGCATTCGGCAAGCACAATGTCAGTGTATTGATAGGTTATAACTATGAAGACAACACCAACTCTAACCTGTCCATGTCCAACTACGATTTTCCTACCGATGCTTATTCTTACAACAAAATGGAAGCAGGTATGGCCTTGAAACGTGGTGAAGCTTCCATGACCAGTTATAAAAATTCTGATAAATTAATCGGATTATTCACCCGTGTCAGTTACAATTTCAATGACCGCTACTTATTGATGGCTTCTTTGCGTCATGAAGGCTCTTCCAAGTTCGGTAAAGATCATAAGTGGGGTAATTTCCCCGGCATCTCTTTAGGATGGAGAATTAACAGAGAGAATTTTATGAAAAATGTGAATTGGATGGATAACCTGAAACTTCGCGTGGGATACGGTGTGACCGGAATCAATGTAGCCGACCCGTACACATCACTCTCAAGTTTGAATTATAATGGCGCTTTCCTGTACAATGGAACATGGGTCAAAGCATTGGAAACAATCCGTAACAACAACGCTGACCTGCGTTGGGAAAAGAAACACGAATTCAATGTAGGTCTGGATTGGGATGTCCTAGGAGGACGATTGGGTGGAACCGTTGACTACTATATACGTAGAACAAAAGATGCTCTTTGGGACTACGAGGTTCCTGTTCCGCCTTATATGTATCCAACCATGCTAGCCAATGCATCGGAAATGGAAAATAAAGGACTTGAAATTCTAATTCGTGCTACGCCTATCCAGACAGAAAAATTCACTTGGAATACCAATGTGTCCTATTCTACTAATTCAAACAAGGTCGTTGCACTATCCAGCGAGAAATTCTCGATGGACCAAGATTATTTCTATACAGGGTATACCGGAGAACCCATTCAAACCACTACCCATATCGTCCAAGTAGGCAAGCCTATAGGTACTTTCTATGGTTTGAAATCGGTTGATATTACAGATGACGGACTATGGTTGGTAGAAAACAAAAAAGGTGAACATGTTTTAGCCGAGGAAACCGATGCCACTGACTGGCAAGTATTAGGTAATGGTATTCCTAAACATTATCTGAACTGGAACAATACCTTCAATTTCTTTAATTTCGATTTAAGTATAAATATGCGTGGTGCTTTCGGCTTCCAGATTTTGAATTACCAACGTATGTATTATGAAAATGCAAAACCTGAAATCCAGTACAACCGCCTGAATTCTGCTTTTGACAAAGTATATGGCAAAACCCAATTGAAAGATGACCAACGCTATGTCAGCTATTACGTAGAGGACGGTGATTACTGGAAAATTGACAATGTGACTTTGGGGTATACCTTCAAACTATCCAAACAGCATATCATCAAAAACCTACGTATCTATGCTTCAGTATTGAATCTAGCTACCATTACCGGTTACAAGGGTATGGATCCGGAAGTACCATTGAGCAGCAACACCTATGGATTATTGGATGCCGGTACTGACAATCGCGACAAGTATCCTACCAATCGCACTTATACTTTTGGAGTTAATCTTACATTCTAAATCTAATTAAACAAAAAAGAACAGTTATGAAACTATTTAAATATGGTGTTTATGCACTCTGTGCATCTGCCATGCTCAGTATAAGCAGTTGCTTTAATTTGGATGAGGAGCCTTATTCTGAAATCATTGAAGAAGACTATGTACCAACCGAAGCCGATGAGATAGCCTTGTTGGCTACCACCTATTCACAATTACGCTTTGTGATGGACTGGTATGGCTTGTTTGACCTACAGGAAGAATCGGGCGATGTAATTGTCACACCTACCCGCCCGAACGGCTGGGATGACGGAGGTACTTACAAGCAAATGCACAAACACACTTGGGACAACCAGCAAGGACAGCCCCAAAGTATTTGGGACTATTGCTATAAAGGCATCGCCAATGCCAATAAAATATTAAAACGTGCCGATGAAGGTTTTTTTACAGAAGAAAGTAAACCTAAAGTCGTAGCTGAGGTAAAAGGAGTACGTGCACTTTGGTACTCCATTCTTTGCGATACACATGGAAATATTCCTATACAAACCAGTCTCAGTGAAGAGGTTCCGGTTCAATCTACTCGTAAACAAGTTTTTGACTTCATTATCAATGAACTGAAAGAAGTAATGCCCAATTTGCCTACTGAAGTCAATAAATCCACTTATGGCAGACTCACTCAATGGGGGGCCAAATGCTTGATGGCACGTATGTATCTGAATGCTGGGGTCTATACAGGAACTCCAATGTGGAACGAATGTCTGGAACAATGTAACGATATCATTAACAGCGGTTTGTTTAGTTTAGAAACAAACTACACAGATATCTTCAAAACAGAAAACTCCGGATGTGTGGAAACGATCTTTGCCATTCCTTATGATGAAGTTTATAATGAAGGGGACAACAATGGTCCTGTTTTTGGAGCCCACATGAAATTTCTATCTTCAAACAGTCGTAAGGTCTTCAATATGCAAACCACCCCATGGGGAGGTTCAGCAGCAAACCCTCAGTTCATTAACAGCTATGATCCTGATGATATGCGGTTAAAATATACATGGCTGCAAGGTGACCAGTACAGCCCGGACGGAGTACTGATCACCACTTTCCCCAATAAGCTACCCAGTATTTACAAAACAGACACAGATGACGGTTATCGGGTAGGAAAATACGAAATTAAGGTAGGAGCTAAAAGCCTTCTAAGCAACGACTTCCCTTATTTCCGTTATACTGAAGTATTGCTGATGAAAGCAGAATGTCTGCTCCGCTTAGGACAAAACGAAACCGAAGCAGCCCATATCGTATCACAGATCCGTGAGCGTGCATTCCGTGAATCGGCTCATCCGGAAAAAGCAACGGTTGATGCAGCTTGGTTAAAAGGCGATACACATATTAACTATGGTACGCTTGACGAAAAAGGTCAGATTGATGATGCGGGTAATACAGAAGTCGTAGAATTAGGCGGACTTTATGATGAATGGGGATGGGAATTTGCAGCCGAGGCCCGTCGACGTACGGATATGATTCGCTTCGGAACCTATCAGAAGAAAAGTTGGTTTAATCATACTCCGACTGCCAATGACTTGAATGGCAACTCTATCCTGTTCCCGATTCATTTAGATCATCTTAATACAAACCCTAATTTACAGCAAAATCCAGGCTATGCCGGTAAATAAGAAATAATGTGATAGAAAGCAACCTTCTTTCTTCTCAATAGTTGCTAATTATTTAAACAAATATTTATTTTCCAGCCCGGTTTAAGTTATTAGAACCGGGCTTTATATTCCCATCTCTTATAAAATCATTACTTAAAATATGCTCATGGAAATGAACAGATATTTATCTTTTACTCTCTTTACAGGATTATCCCTATTGACAACAATACCCATTGAGGCGTATACACTAAATCCTAATAAAACAGCAACATCCATCTTACAGACAAATGTTATCGAAGTACGAAGCATAACTTCTGTACAACCCATCGTGATCTATTGTCCTGTGGGAACTGTTCCTCAATTACCTTATCAAGTATGGGTGACTTATTCAGACGGACAAGGTGAATACCGTCAAACTAAATGGTCCAATTCCGCTTTATCCACAGAACAATCAGAGGCTGACGATAAAGTTTATCCCATTGGAAGCCAATACACAATAAACGGATTCATTATAGGAGACGATACTACAGAAAACGGATATCCTATCACTGCTAAAATAGAGGTGGTAGACACTAAAAATACAATTTCCCCCAAGCTAATAGCCCATACTATCCCCTTAAACAATGTAAAGATTAACGGCAACAATCGCCTGACCTCCAATCGTGATCTTGCCATTAAAGAGATTATCAGTTGGGATGTAAGCCAACAGCTATATAATTATCGCGACACTTATGGCCTGAGTACCGAAGGATATACCCGGTCTGACGGATGGGACTCACCTGAAACTAAATTAAAAGGACATGGTTCCGGACACTATATGTCCGCACTGGCCCTTGCCTATGCCGCTGCAACAAATCCTTCGCATAAAGAAATTTTACGCCGTAACATCACCCGAATGGTGAATGAACTGCGCGAATGTCAGGAGCGTACATTCGTATGGAGCGAAGAATTAGGAAGGTATCTCGAAGCCCGTGATTTTGCCCCTGAAGAAGAATTGAAAAAGATGAAAGGTACATGGGAAGCTTTTGATGAACATAAAACAAAATGGGCTACTTATGGCTATGGTTATCTAAATGCGATCCCCCCGCACCATCCCGCACTGATAGAGATGTATCGTGCATATAACAATTCGGACTGGGTATGGGCTCCCTATTACTCCATTCACAAACAGTTAGCGGGTCTGATAGATATTGCAACTTATATGGATGATAAAAGCATTGCCGACAAAGCATTGCTCATAGCCAAAGATATGGGTCTGTGGGTATGGAATAGAATGCACTACCGCACTTATGTAAAAAAAGACGGAACACAAGAAGAACACAGGACACATCCCGGCAATCGTTATGAAATGTGGAACATGTACATTGCAGGTGAAGTGGGAGGTATGGGAGAATCTTTAGCACGTCTTTCAGAAATGGTCAGCGCCCCTGAAGAGAAGGCGCGTCTGATAGAAGCATCCAATTGTTTTGATAGTCCGGCCTTTTACGAACCGCTTTCAAAGAATATTGATGATATACGTAACAGACACGCCAATCAGCATATCCCTATGATCATCGGTGCACTGAGAAGTTATTTAAGTAACAATGATACATTTTATTATCATGTATCCCATAATTTCTGGAATTTAATACAAGGACGTTATCGTTATTCTACCGGCGGTGTGGGTAATGGCGAAATGTTCAGACAGCCCTATACCCAAATAGTAAGTATGGCCATGAATGGCGTATCTGAAGGAGAGAGTCACTCAAATCCACATATCAATGAAACTTGTTGTGCATATAACTTGCTAAAATTAACAAAAGACCTCAACTGTTTTAATCCGGACGATGCCCGTTACATGGATTATTACGAACGGACACTTTACAACCAAATAATCGGCTCATTACACCCTGAACACTATCAGACTACTTATCAATATGCCGTAGGACTAAATGCATCGAAACCATGGGGCAACGAAACTCCGCAATCTACCTGCTGCGGAGGTACGGGATCTGAAAATCATGTAAAATATCAGGAAGCAACCTACTTTGTTTCAGACAATACATTGTGGGTAGCCCTTTATATGCCTACCACACTCCATTGGGAAGAGAAAAATATCACTTTACAACAGGAATGTTTGTGGCCAGCAAAAAGCTCCACAATTAAAGTTACTGCCGGAGAAGCCCGATTTGCCATGAAACTTCGAGTACCTTATTGGGCCACCGACGGCTTTGATGTAAAACTAAATGGAATCTCTATTGCCACTCATTATCAACCTTGTTCATACGCGGTAATACCTACCCGGCAATGGAAAGAAAATGATATAGTAGAAATTACAATGCCATTCACTAAACATATAGACTATGGTCCCGACAAGCTACCAACCGAAATAGCAAGTAAAGACGGACACCAACTTGAAACGGCTTGGGTAGGTACATTAATGTATGGACCGTTTGCCATGACAGCTACCGATATCACTAATTGGACGGAAGCAACACTCAATATAGACTCACGTCTTGCCAGTATTACCGTTGTTGAACCTAACGGTCCGCAAACCGGTACTACAGGAAATTTATATACACTGATGCAAGGTGGACGAACTTTCCAACCAGATTATTATCGCCATGACCATACAACTCATTACTTCCGCATCAATCATATTAAAGATCCTACTGTAGAACTGAAAATGGCTCTGTCGGCAAAATTACGAGAAACTACGGCATTTAGTAAAAGCCATTACACAAAAGCAAGTTTCGCCAAACTAACAACCGCTATACAAGAGGGAGAGAAACTAATGAAAATATCTCCTCTGACAGAAACTACCATTTCTACTTGTGTAGACAATATTGACAAGGCCATAGAATCATTAGTCGCCTCCCGATTAGATAAGAGCAATCTTGAAGCCAGTATCCATATAGCTAAAAAATGTAATCCGGACCTTTATACTACTGATAGTTTTAAAACATTGCAAGCTACTCTTGAAAGCGCCCATGAAGTAATGGATAACATTGATTTACAAATCGTTATTGATAAACAAACTTTATCACTACAAGATGCCACCGCTTCTTTGGTACTGGCAAATAATGTAGATAAAACAGAATTAAAGGAGTTACTTAATATAGCTATGGAACGCCAAACAAACCAAGAAAAATGGAATGCTCTCGCAGTCAAGGTTCCTGAATTTGCTCCTTGGGCTCATTTCGGGTTTACCCGTTTGAAACGTACATTGGAACATGCCCAAAATGTATATTTTAATAAGGATAAAAACTACTCCCAAGGAGAAGTCAATGCCATAGTAGCTAGTTTGAATACCGTCATCAATACAATGAGACCGGGTAACTTACCCGAAATGGAAGATTTAAGACCTTTATCTGCTCTATTAAGGCGCGTAGGCACCATAGACGATTCTACAGATCCGACATTAAAAGACGCTGTTGCATTCACTGAAATGGTCATAAAATACGTAGCAGACGGCAGTGGCACACATGATATGATAGAAACAGCTATCAGCCGCTTAAAATCTGCAGCAGGATTATGATAAGCTAGCTTTTAGAGAATGTCTGAAAAGGTCTATTGAAAGATTCATCTGGAATCCTCACTTTTTCTTCGAATTTTCTCTTTTCTTTCTCAGAAAAATAGTAATCTTGCATAAGATTTAGAAAATAAGAAGAAAATACTATGAAAAGACTAGTCCTATTGCTATTGAACTTACTGATGCCGATGATTCTGTTTGCAGCGTCCAATGACCTCTGTTTCCGTCATTTTTCTGTAGAAGACGGACTATCATCCAATTCGGTACGTGCTTTAATGCAAGATAAATACGGTTTTCTATGGATAGGAACGGATGAAGGACTGAACCGCTATGACGGCACTACTGTAAAACTCTATAGACTGAAAGATAGGGGAGCTAATGAAGCTATTTCATCTTTATACAGCACCCTCAACAAAATATGGATAGGTACAGACGAAGGCATATATATCTATGATTACGAAACAGAAGATATAATGCCTTTTGTACTGGCCACCTCCAAAAATATCCATATTGAAACAAATACGAACCATATTGTCGAAGATAAAGACAAAAACCTATGGTTCACTACGGTAGGACAAGGAATATTCAAATACAACACTATCACCAACCACTTGGAGCAATACGAATTTAAAAACGCAAATGGTTTAATGGCAAGTGTACTGGTGGATAGTGAAAACCAAATATGGGCCATTACCAATTGGGGAAACTCAGGTCTTTTCAAACTGAATAAAGCAGAAAATAAATTCGAGACTTTTCCGCTCTCCTATGAAAGCGGAAAGCATGACTCAAACGCATTGGTCATGTTGGAAGACTCGGAACATACACTGTGGTTAGGAACCTGGGAGTGTGGTTTGCAAAAAATCGATAAATACAGCGGAAAGGCCACTACTTATCTGCATCCCACAGACGGAAAAGGTGCCACCCATATTCATTCTATCATGGAATATGCCCCTCACCAGCTACTCATAGGCTCGGATGACGGGCTTCTGTTATTCAATACCATTACAGAGGAATATCAATTGTTTACAGAAGATGAAACAAACCCACATTCATTGTCCAACCGTTTTGTTTATCCTATTATAAAAGATCATGAAGGTGGAATATGGATCGGAACTTACTATGGAGGAGTAAATTATATTTCACCCAATACTGGACAATTCGAAAGTTTTGTCCACTCACGTTTCTCCAATTCTGTTAACGGAACAGTCATCGGACGGTTCTGCGAAGACTCTAACGGAGATGTGTGGATCGCTTCGGATGACGGAGGGTTAAACCGCTTTTCTCCCAAAAATAGAAAATTTTCCCATTATTTGCCCTTAGAGGGAAAAAACAGTCTGTCCTATCACAATGTACATGCACTTTGTATGGACGATGATAATTTATGGATCGGTACTTATACTGGAGGGGTAAACGTATTAAATCTGCAAACGGGAACTTTTAAAACATATTCTGCCTATCAGGATAATCCCGCCTCACTGGACGGAACCAGTTCTTATGCCATATTCAAAGACAGAAAAGAGAGAATATGGATCACCTCCATGTCCGGAGTAAATCTATATAACCGGGAAAAAGATAATTTCACCCGAATTAAAGACTTGGACGCACTGACCATTGACATTGACCAGGATACCAAAGGAAATCTCTGGTTCTCCACCCAAGGCAAGGGATTATTTAAATACCATCCAGAAAAACAGATATGGAAGAACTATATACATGACCATAAAAATCCGAACTCACTGGCAAACAACCAAGTGAACTGCGTACTGATTGACACAAACGGAGAGATGTGGGTGGGAACCATGAACGGGCTCTGCAAATACAATGCGGAAGAAGATGCATTCGAAACTTTACCTCTTGAAATTCCCAGTCACAATATATGCAGCATCATCGAAGACCAACGCACATTGTGGCTCACCACCACCAAAGGGCTAGTGCGCTACACCCCTGGAGAAGGTTGCCGAGTATTTACTAAAAGCGACGGACTGCAAAGTGAACAATTCCTACCTAATGCTGCCTTAAAAGCATCGGATGGAAAAATCTATATCGGCTCAGTAAACGGATTCAATGCTTTCTACCCTCATCAGATTAAGACAAATGTGATGCTTCCTCCAGTAATCATTACAGAACTGGAAATAGATAATAAGGAAATCCAAACTGGAAACAAACTGCTTCCAAAATCTCTCAACCAGTTGGAAGAACTGGAGCTATCCTATAAAGAAAATGCATTCAGCTTGCTTTATGCCTCTTTAAGCTATTGCATTCCCAATAAAAACAAATACGCCTATAAACTGGAAGGATTTGACAAAGACTGGAACTATGTAGGCTCCCAAAATAAGGCCACTTACACCAATTTGCCCGCAGGAACCTATCTTTTCAAAGTAAAAGCGACCAATAATGACGGAATATGGAATGAAAAAGGAACCAGTCTGAAAATCACCATCCACCCTCCTTTCTATTGGTCCACCGCTTCCAAACTGCTCTATTTTGTATTGGTTTGCATAGCTTTCGGATTCGTCATCCACTTCATCATCAAACGGACAGAGAAGAAACATACGGCTGAAATAAACAAACTGAACGCCAACAAGGAAAAAGAAGTACACGAAGCCAAAATCAAGTTCTTCACCATGATAGCCCACGAAATACGCACACCGGTATCCCTTATCATAGGACCTTTGGAGAAAATAATGAAATCTCCCGTGTCCCTGCCGTCTACAGTACGCGACGATCTGAATATTATTGACCGTAACAGCCAGCGTCTGCTGTTCCTGGTAAACCAATTGCTGGATTTCCGGAAAGTGGAACAGGAAGGAATGAAAATGAAGTTTGCTTCCCAAAATATCCACCAACTGCTCAAAGCGGTTTGTGAACGTTTCGAACCTTTCATCGCCCAACATGGAGCACGGCTTACTGTAAAATATCCTGAAGCAGATTTCACGGCTATAGTAGACAGTGAGGCGGTAACCAAACTAGTCAGCAATCTGTTGACCAATGCCAGTAAATACACAAAAGATGAAGTTACTCTTACCTGTATCGTACAGCCGGAACAACATACTTTTATAATCCGAGTGACAGATAACGGCATAGGGATCAGCAAAGAAGAACAAAAGAAGATATTCCATCCGTTCTATCAGGCTATGGATAACAAGCCGGGAACAGGTATCGGCCTCAGCATTGTCAAAAGTATCGTAGAATCACACAATGGCTGTATTGAAGTGGAATCCGAGGTTAACAAAGGATCATCTTTTATCGTAACGTTGCCTATAGAACAAGCACAAGTCCTGCCACAGGATACGGGCACATCACTATTGAACAACCCAGCCATTCCCGAAGGAATCTTGCAAGAGGACCTCTCCGGTTCTCCTATCAAACATAAACCAACCATGCTGATTGTGGATGATAATGAGGAAATGTTGAATTTCCTTTCGAGTAGTCTGGCTGATAAATACAGCATACTTACCGCAGAAGACGGTATAGAAGCACTGAATAAACTGAAAGAAAACGAAGTGACACTCATTGTAAGCGACTGGATGATGCCACGCATGGACGGAGTGGAATTCTGCAAAGCAATAAGGACTAACCAGGCTACCAGTCATATACCCTTCATCCTGCTAACGGCCAAGACAGATACCAACTCCAAGATAGAAGGTATGGATTGTGGTGCAGATGCCTACATAGAGAAACCTTTCTCCATGCAATACTTGGAAGCATGTATCAAGAATCTGGTAGACTTGCGTAATCTGCTGCGTCAGAAATTCTCGAAGATGCCGTTGGTTCCGCTGAACAGCATTGCCAATAATTCTATGGACGACAAGTTCCTTACCCGTATGAATGAAATCATAGAAGAGAATTTCTCCAATCCGGAATTATCCGTAGATTTCCTAGCCGAAAAATTGTGTATCAGCCGTTCGGGTCTGTTTGCCAAAATAAAGACATTGGCCAATATCACCCCTAATGAACTGATTCAAGTGGTACGTTTGAAAAAAGCAGCGATCTTGCTGGCAGAAAACAAATATCGCATCAATGAAATCTGTTATATGGTAGGATTCAATAATCCGTCTTATTTCTCCAAATGTTTCCAAAAACAGTTCGGCATGAAACCGGGGGAATTTGTAAACGGGAAAAGAGAAGAATAAAAACCAATCAAAAATCATTTCCTAAAAATAAAAAATCCGGTTTCCCCTTTTCAGAGAAACCGGATCCATGATGAACGAGTGGTTTTATTTCAATCAATAATTATTCTTCTTCACTTCGAAATAAGCTTGCGGATGCAGACATGCAGGACATACTTCAGGAGCTTCCGTACCTACATAAATGTAACCGCAATTACGGCACTGCCATACAGTTTCTTCCGCTTTCTTGAATACTGTGCCTTCTTCCACATTCTTCAATAAAGCCAGATATCTTTCCTCATGCCCCTTTTCAGCTTCAGCGATTCTGCGATACATAGTAGCGATAGCAGGAAAACCTTCCTGATCGGCCACATCAGCAAAGTGAGGGTAATCAGTAGTCCATTCTTCATTTTCACCGGCAGCGGCAGCTTTCAAATTTTCCATAGTGGTACCAATGATACCTGCAGGATAGCTGGCAGTAATTTCTACCATACCGCCTTCCAACCATTTAAACATACGTTTTGCATGTTCTTTTTCCTGATCGGCTGTTTCTGTAAAAATAGCTGCTATTTGTTCATAACCTTCCTTCTTTGCTGTACTTGCAAAGTAAGTATAACGCATTCTAGCCTGTGATTCACCTGCAAATGAAGTCAGCAAGTTTTTCTCTGTCTGTGTACCTTTTACGCTTTTAGCCATAATTGTTAGTTTTATTAGTTAGTATTATTTGATCATCTGTTGATGACACAAAGATATATATTTTATTTCAAAATTGTATTCATTACAATTACGTTTTTATATTTAATTAAACGTTCACTTTATATAAAATAAACAAGAACACCTATATTTGTGTTCACAACAACATTAACATTTTCCATTATGAAAAACATCATCAAATTATTCACTTTTCCCCTCCTTACTATAATAGGATTTAATTCATGTGCGTCCATACCGTTAAAAATCGGAGAGTCTGAAAACAACTCCACTTACACTGTCAGCTATCTGTTTGAACATGACGGTTGCAAGGTATATCGTTTTTACGATAAAGGAAATTACGTTTACTTCACTACGAAAGGAGATGTAACCAGTATCACAAATGATTCTACCGCCCAACGCACCATTACTATCAACAAAACACCCTATGAATAACAAAAATACGAATTTAAATAGAATAATACCTTAATTTATACATTAATTTTATCTACTTTTGCAACTCGTTTAAAATCATAGCATAAAGTAGTTGACAAATGAAAGCATTTGAATTCAAACCGAAGCTCTTCACTACCCTACAGAATTATTCAAAAGAGAGCTTCATGGCCGACCTCATGGCCGGAATTATCGTAGGTATTGTTGCACTTCCACTGGCTATCGCATTTGGTATCGCTTCGGGAGTTTCCCCAGAAAAAGGCATCATCACTGCTATTGTAGCAGGATTTATCATCTCTTTATTAGGAGGAAGCAAAGTACAGATAGGCGGACCTACCGGAGCATTTATCGTAATTATCTATGGAATCATCCAAGAATACGGCATCAGCGGATTAACAGTAGCAACTCTTATGGCAGGAGTACTCCTTATTTTATTAGGTGTATTCAAGCTGGGAGCTGTTATCAAATTCATTCCTTATCCCATTATTGTAGGATTTACCAGTGGTATTGCCGTTACCATCTTTACGACACAGATTGCCGATATCTTCGGACTGAACTTCGGAGGAGAAAAAGTACCGGGAGACTTCATAGGTAAATGGATGATGTATTTCCGTCATTTTGATACTGTTAATTGGTGGAACGCCATTGTCAGCATAGTCAGCGTCCTGATTATCGCACTGACTCCCCGGTTCTCAAAAAAGATTCCAGGTTCACTGATTGCCATCATTGTAGTAACCATTGCCGTGTACCTGATGAAAACATATGGCGGAATCACTTGTATCGACACCATTGGCGACCGTTTTACCATTCAGTCACAGCTGCCGGATGCAGTAGTACCCGAATTAAATTGGGAAGCTATCAAGAATTTATTTCCGGTTGCCATCACCATTGCTGTACTGGGAGCCATAGAATCTCTGTTGTCTGCTGCCGTAGCCGATGGTGTCATTGGTGACCGCCACGATTCAAACACGGAACTGATAGCCCAGGGCGCAGCCAATATTATCGCTCCGCTGTTTGGCGGTATTCCTGCTACAGGAGCCATCGCACGTACCATGACCAATATCAACAACGGTGGAAAATCACCTGTTGCAGGTATCATTCATGCAGTCATTCTGTTGCTGATTCTCTTGTTCCTGATGCCTCTGGCACAATATATCCCGATGGCCTGTCTGGCAGGTGTATTGGTGATTGTTTCCTATAACATGAGCGGCTGGCGTACTTTCAAAGCGTTGCTGAAGAATCCGAAATCAGACGTCACCGTACTGTTGATCACTTTCTTCTTGACTGTTATCTTCGATTTGACCGTAGCTATTGAAGTAGGTTTGCTCATTGCCTGTGTATTGTTCATGAAACGTGTCATGGAAACAACAGAAATATCGGTTATCAAAAATGAAATCGACCCCAATAATGAATCCGATCTGGAAGTGCACGAAGAACATCTCATGGTTCCCAAAGGTGTGGAAGTATATGAAATCAACGGTCCCTACTTCTTTGGTATCGCTACCAAGTTTGAGGAAATCATGTCCGAACTGGGCGACCGTCCCAAAGTACGGATCGTACGTATGCGTAAAGTACCATTCATTGATTCTACCGGTATTCACAACCTGACTAATCTATGCGAAATGTCTAAGAAAGAAAATATTCAGATTGTGCTTTCGGGAGTGAATGAAAAAGTGCATCAAATTCTTGAAAAATCAGGATTTAATGAACTGCTGGGAAAAGAAAATATCTGTCCTAATATCAATGTGGCTTTGGAGAAAGCAAAGGCTATTATAGAAAAATAAAATAAGAAAGGAGAGCATTATGGACTAAAATAAATGCTCTCCTTTTTGATTCTATTCTGCTAATGAAGGACAGGAATAGAAAGCCAATATCCTTTTTTCAGTAAATAAGTGTAAAATGCCCCCATACTCCTCACTGGTGTTTTAAAATCTTGAAATCAGATTTATCATTAAAAGACCTTATCCGCATCCCTAAGCCCTTCCTGCCATATAGCCAAGTGCTTTCTTCGTGTTTGTTGTATTTCCATAGCTTATGGAAATAGATAAATGAATATTCAATGCCTCCAACAGCATATTTCCTAAAAGGCTGTTACCTCCCCCATTATACCGCATATCAACAACCAGCAAAGAAACTCCCCTTTGATTCATATCCTGAATCATGTGTTCCAAAAAATGGAGTATAAATAAAAATTCCCGTTAAAATAGCGGACAGAAAATGGATATAGCGACAACGGTTCTATATTCACAAAAGTATGGGCATCCTGCAAAAGAACTAACAATTCATTAATTCTCAGCTGGAAATCGGCTAAAGTGATGTTATTTATTCATATCACAAAGCTCATCGCAAGCGGACAGGACAAACTGACGGCATTAGGCTTTCAATGACTTGTCAAGAATAAAAGCTGGATGTACCTTGGTCAGAAAGATGAAAAAGTTCATCAGTTCGTTCTGATAAAGATTAAAGCTTCCATCATTATAATCAGGGATAGAAGTATATTCCATTATTATTCAAATCCATTCAATTGCAAGTATGTGAAACAACGTATCTCCAGTCTTTGAAAAATATCCAGGAATAAATTATATGTTTTAATAGTGACCTGAAAAAGTAAGATATGTTCATGAGCAAAGTAAGTTCACTTCATCGGCAAAGTAAGTCAACTTACTTGCCCTTTGAAGTCAACTTACTTTTTTCTCAATACGAGACCGATACCGGAATGCCGGAATCCTTTATCAATTTTCCTATTCTGTCCAATTCCTCATGAGTAGCCTTTTCCAAATCATGATCGGGCGTTTCACGGTCGATGGTGTAAATCATCACCTGACGGGGAGCAATCTCTTTCACCGTTTCCAGCCAGGGCAGCACATACCGATCTGAAGTATTATCCACATCCTGCCCTTGATATTTACCTTTCATGAACATGGTCTGAATAATCAGATTACCTTTGAAAGCTTTCATCCCTTTTATAATTTTCCGCACATCATAGTGCCCGGTCGGGCGGTCTGTCAATCGAATATAATCCGTATCAATAGTATCCAGCTTCAATATATTATTATCTATCTTATTCAATGCATCAAATACCTCCGGTTTGTGAATAAAAGTAGAATTACTCAATACACTCACTTTTGCCTGAGGAAAATATATATCACGCAATGCCAAAGTATCCTCTATAATTCCTGCAAAGTGAGGATGAGCCGTCGGTTCGCCATTACCGGCAAAAGTCAGCACATCCGGTTTAGGACCATTTTGCCGCATATCAATCAAACGGGCTTCCAAAGCCTCACGAACCTGCTCGCGAGTAGGCAGTTCCTTTTGGGGACGATGATCTTCATTAAAACCACATTCGCAATAAATGCAATCGAAGGTACAAAATTTACCATCTTCAGGAAGAAGATTGATTCCTAAAGACACTCCCAAACGACGACTATGTACCGGACCGAAGATGGGAGAAGGATAAATGACTGTTGACATAGTTCTTTTTTCAGTTGATAACAGTACAAAAATACAGAATGTTTTAATTAATCCTATCACAAAAAAATAATTCTACTCATCATTCAACTCTTTTTCCCTTCCTGCCCTCTTTCAAACAAAAAAGCAAAGGTAAATGGTAGTTTTGTTTTTCTTGATTCCATGAAAGGTTCATCGGCGGAAAAGACAGTTCCTTGTATGTCGGATTATCTTAATCAGATGTGACGCTTGTTGTTTTTTGAGAAAGACATGTCCTTAGATTCATTTATATCAGTATGTCATACAAAACTCATTATATTGAGTTTTCTTCTGAAATTTATAGATTAGTCCTTTCTGTTATATTATTAATTTTATAATTTTGGCTGATTAATAAAATTGATCCTACAAAACCGATCAATCTTTAAATGAATGGAAAACACAGAAAAGATTATTATAGAACAATTGAAAGCTGGTGATGAACGGGCATATAAATATATTTATGACCATCATTATGTCTTTCTTTGCCATATAGCCTATGGATATGTAAGAGATCATTTTATAGCCGAGACAGTGGTTGGAGATACTATTTTTCATTTATGGGAGATTCGCGACTCTTTAGACATTGCTGTTTCTATCCGTGCCTATCTGGCAAGGGCTGTCCGTAACCGCTGTATCAATCATTTAACTTTAGCACATGAGAAAAACGAGGTTTCTTTATCTATAATCACATCATCTGAAAACACACCGGATAATGGTTTTATTATCTCGGACAAATACCCTTTAGGAATATTATTGGAACATGAGTTGGAAGAAACAATATTCAACTCCATTAGTAAATTGCCCAAGGAATGTAGGGCCGTTTTTGAAAAAAGCCGCTTTGAAGAAAAAAAATATGAAGAAATAGCTCAAGAGCTAGGCATATCCGTCAATACGGTTAAATATCATATAAAGAAGGCTTTATCTCAATTAAAATTGGATTTGGGTAAGTATCTTCTTATTCTTTTGCTACTTTTTTTGAAAATGAAGTGAGAAAAAAAGATTTTTGACTACCCTAAAATAAAAAATAACTGTCTCTACTTATAGAAACCATGATTAAGATGGAAGAGGAAAAAAAACATATTGATGAATTGATAGCAACCTACTTCGCTGAAGGATTGGACGTGGGTTCTTTGAAAGAATTGAAAAAATGGATTGCAACATCTTCGGACAACGAGAAGTATTTTATGCAGCAACAAGAGTTGTGGTTCTCTGCCGTTGACCAAAAGGAAGCTCATTTATATGATAAGGAAAAAGCTTTTGAATTGTTTAAAACCAGGATTGGCAGACAAGGAGAAACCCAAAAAGTGATTCAGAAGAAACTCAAATTATCTATATTCTGGCAATATGCCGCAATTGTGGCCGCATTATGTATCATCTCTTATTTTTCGTATTGGCGCGGAGGAGAGAAAGTAAAGGAACATTTTGCGGAAATTGTAGTAGAATCTCCCTTAGGCTCCAAGACTAAACTTTATTTGCCGGATGGCACTCTGGTTTGGTTGAATGCGGGTTCCCGTATGGCATATTCGCAAGGCTTTGGAGTGGAAGACAGATTGGTAAAACTGACAGGTGAAGGTTATTTTGAAGTGAAGAGGAATGAAGAGCTTCCTTTTGCGGTACAGACAAAGGCATTGAAGGTGGAAGTACTAGGAACGAAATTCAATTTCCGTGATTATCCCGAAGATGAAGAAGTCATTGTTTCCCTGTTGGAAGGTAAGGTCGTTTTAGATAATCTGATGCGAAAAGAGAAACCACTTTTTCTAATTCCCAATGAAAGGGTTGTCTTGGATAAAAAAAGCGGAAGGATGCAATTAGAGAAAGCTTTGGCAACAAATGCTTCTCAATGGAAAAACGGATATTTGTTTTTTGATGAAGAATTGCTGCCCGATATTGTAAAGGAACTGGAACGTAGCTATGGAGTGAAAATACAAATAGCCAATGATACGTTGAAGGATTTCCGTTTCTATGGCAATTTTGTAAGACGTGAACAAAGTATCACAGAAGTTATGGAAGCACTGACAGCTACGGGAAAAATGCATTATAAGATAGAAGATAACTGTATTACTTTATATTAAAAGATAAATAAAGGATAATTTTGTGGATAGCTGAGGTCACTGGGATAGTGGCCTCAGTTGTTTTCAGGAGATTTCTTAGTTCTATTCTCGAAAAAATTTGTTTTTTAACTACCCTTCATGATATTTAAGCTGTCTGAAAGATAGAGAGGAAAAAATTGAGAGTGTGGATGAATGAAATTTGAAATATTATATGGATTAATAAACCGATTGTTTAACCTTAAAAAATAAAATGAAATGAATCAGGAAAAGAAAACTGGCTAAAGTGACATTAAAGGGAAGATGATATAAAAAAATCCGAAAGATGTACGAGATCTTCCGGATTAATAAAACATTCTTCTTTTCTGCATGAAAAGTGTGAAGAAAAGTTTTAAATGAATGATACAAAAGTAATAAAGTCATTTTTTTAAAACTTGGTTTATTCAAAAATTAATAATCAATTTGATTTATTTATGAATTACAGAAAAAAGACTATCTTGACAGTCACGGCTTTATTATGTTTAAATGCTGGTCTGTTCGCCCAATCTGTAGCCTTGAATATAAAAAAGGTATCAGTCAAAGAGGCAATGAATGAACTCAAAAAAGAGAGTGGTTATTCTTTTGTCTATGTATCGGGGGATATTAACACCAATAAACAGGTAACTGTTAAAGCAAAACAATTGGATGATGCCATCAAACAGATTTTAGATGGACAGGAAGTCACCTATGAAATAAAAGGGAAAAATATTGTAGTAAAGAAAATAACAGCTTCTACTATAGGACAGAGCAAAAAAAAACGTAAGATTTCCGGTATTGTGAAAGATGCTCAAGGAGAACCAGTGATTGGAGCGAATGTGGTTGTAAAAGGAGACGAGCTGCATGGTGTCATAACCGATTTTGATGGAAACTTTACGCTGGATGTCCCTGAAAATGGAAGTTTTGAAGTTTCTTATATCGGATACTTGTCACAAACAATGCCGATAAAGGGGAAATCGACTTTTATTATAGAATTGAAGGAAGATACCAAAACCTTGGATGAAGTAGTGGTTATTGGTTATACCACTCAGAAAAAGGGATTGTTGTCAGGATCTGTGGAACACATGAAAATGGACGACCAGATGAAGACTATTCCTACTACTTCTGCCGGTAATTTGTTGGTGGGTAAGTTGGCCGGTGTCAATGTCAGCACACCGGGATCTATTCCGGGCAGTAATCCTGATATTACCATCCGTACGGTTTCCGCATGGACCAGAAAAGATGCAAATGGTAATGATATAAAACAACAACCCGTAACTTATGTCATTGATGGAGTTGTACGTGGTGGAGGCGACTTCAATAATTTAAGTCCTAATGAAATTGATGATATTACGGTATTGAAAGATGCCGCTTCGGCTGCCATCTATGGTTCGCGTTCGGCCGGTGGTGTTATTTTGGTGACAACGAAAAAAGGGAAAGTCGGTAAACCGACTGTGAATTATTCTTATTCATATAGTATAGATACCCGCACCAAAAATTCGGACTTGACCAATGCCATAGAAACGGGAGAACTTTATAACCGTATTAACGGCGATACAGACCCTGCAGGCTGGGCATGGTCACAGGAAGAATTGGATTATTTCAAAAATATCAATGGAGGTTGGGGATATGACCAGCTAGATGAAGTATATCGCAACCCAACCACGCAAACTCACAATATCAGTGTCAATGGAGGTAATGATAAAATTCGCTATTTTGCAGCAGGTTCGTATGTACAGCAGAAGGGGTTTCTGGAACCACTGAGCTATGACAAGTACAACCTCCGTTTGAATGTGACTGCCGATGTAACAAATGACTTCCAGGTACAGACAGGACTTGCTCTGTATAATAATAAAAAAGGAAATATAGCTGATAATGAAAATCCCGAGAATACCTATAAAAAATTGCGTATATGGCAACCAGACCAAGCCGTCTATACGGATAGCGGTCAATACATTGACTATGGATGGATCGGTAATGTAGGCGCCCGTGTAAAAGGTGCAAGCGGGTATAATAAGGAGGAGTATCTCAAGCCCCAAATGACTGTAAGCGGAACGTACAAAGCCCCGTTTTTAAAAGGCTTAAGTGCAAAAATATCTTATAGTAAAAGTTGGACGAACGAGATTACAAAGAAATTCTATACCAATTATGACATGATGGTCATGAAAAGAAGTGGTCCAAACAACCGTATTATGTCCACTAAGGATTCGGATATTATTGGTGTAAAAAGATCTAGTTGGATTACCAAGGATTATATAGAGCGCAAATCTGGTTGGAGCGACGACCAACAACTAAACTTCCAATTGAGCTATGATAACATATTTAATGATGTGCATCGGGTTTCCGGTACTTTAGTAAGTGAGTGGTATGAAGGTGGCGGTGCTTCTGTATATGGCGGACGCGAAGGATTTCCTGTTTATACTACTGACCAATTTTGGGCTGCCAGCAGTGCACGGGCTGATACTTGGGGAGGTGGAGATACTGATTGGAAAGATGGGCGTATGTCTTATATCGGACAATTTAATTATTCGTATGCCGACAAATATTTATTCACATTCTCTTTTCGTGAAGACGGTTCAATGAAATTTGCCCCCGATAAACGTTGGGGATTTTTCCCGGCAGCATCGGCAGGATGGATTGTTTCAGAAGAAAAGTGGTTTAATAGAAAATACGTACAACGCCTAAAGATACGTGGTTCAGCTGGTCTTACCGGTGATGACTCTATAGGAGGATGGCAATGGCAGGAATCTTACAAAAGCGACAACAAGAATGCTTATTTCGGTACGAATCCTTCACGTCACGTTGGTTTAACTTACGGTTCAGTAGTGAATGAAAACATGACTTGGGAAAAATCACTCAGCTTTGATGTGGGTGTAGATGTAGATTTCCTCAATCATTGGAATTTGTCTTTAGATTATTGGTATCGTAATACCTATGATATTTTGGACAACCGTGTGCTGTCTTTGCCTTCTACATTCAGTTTATCCATGCCTGCAGAAAACTATGGTGAGGTTCACGCACAAGGCATCGACTTAAAGGTGGGCTACAACGGACAGACCAGCGATTTCTCTTATTTTGCCAACTTCACAGCCTCTTATGGTTGGAATGAAGTGACCACCAAAGATTATGCGGAAAACGCCAAATGGTATGATATTCCTGTAGGCAGGGCTCTTAACTACATTAAGGGATACAAATACGATCAGATCCTCCGTACACAGGCTGATTTAGACGCCTTCAATGCCGCGCACCCCGGTTATATCCACAAAGGTAAAGTTCCGGAATTGGGTATGATGGTATATAAAGATCTTTCCGGACCTGATGGCACTCCTGACGGAATTATCGACTCTTGGGATCAAACAATCCTGCAAGACAATAATTTCCCAATAATTTATGGTTTGAATATAGGTGGAAACTGGAAAGGTCTGAGTCTGGATATGATGTTTTCAGGCAGTTTGGGTGGATATAAATGGATGAAGGATTTGGCAGGCGGTGTAGAATGGAACCGTATGTGGAAAGACTGGTATGATGACAGTTGGTCTCCTGAAAACCCGAATGCCTCTTTGCCTAAACGTAAAAACAATGACCAGCCCAAGACTTATGATGAAGACAGTGATTTTTGGTTAAAGAAAAATAACTTCTTGCGTTTGAAATACTTAACTCTAAGTTATGAGTTGCCCAAACATCAATTCTATAGCAGTGTATTTGACAAAGTACGTCTATTCTTCACCGGAACAAACTTGTTTGTGTTGAGCAGCTTCAATAACAAATATTACGATCCGGAAATAGGTGATGGCAATTCTTTCCCCGTTTCCCGTTCATTCAGTTTCGGTATAGATGTAAGTTTCTAAACTAATAAAAATTGTATTTATGAAGAAAAATATATTATTGTTGGGCCTACTGCTATTAGGAATGGGCAGTTGTAGTCTGGACTATGAGAATACAGGGGCTATTTCTCCTGATAATGTGTGGAGTAATAAAATCATGATTGATGGTTTTTTAAATGATATTTACGGACGCATGAATCCGGAATGGCCCAGAAACGCAAACAATACGGATGAAGGTATGAATCTTCCAGGGCAAATGAGTGACTTTGCCCGAGGTATTTATACAGTGGAAGGACAAGGACAGAAATTGGACTATGGGAATATTGACAAAATCAATTTCTTTCTGGACAAACTGGACAATGAAGTAACCGTGCTTGATGAAACGGAAAAGAAACAGATGAAAGGACAGGCCCTTTTCTGGAGAGCATGGGATTATTTTGGCAAGGTCAATACAGTGGGGGGAGTCCCTTTGATCCTTCACTTCCAAAATATACAGGATATTCCTTCCTTGTTTGTATCACGTAATTCAACTTCTGAATGCTTCGATCAGATAGTAAAGGATTTAGATGAAGCCATCAGCTATCTGCCCGACAGCTGGGGAGCGGATGATTACGGCCGTATTGATAAAGGAGCTGCCATGGCACTAAAAGGACGTATTCTTTTATACTATGCCAGCCCGATGTTCAACCCCAATAACGATGCAACCCGTTGGCAAACTGCCTATAAGGCAAACAAAGATGCCGTGGATTTTCTGAAGAGTGTAGGAAAAGGATTATACGAAGGGAAATTTGAAGATATCTGGTACGACGAACAGAATTGTGAAGTTATTATGGTAAACCAATTTTATTATCCAGATCATCCTCTTGACCAGAAGAACATCCGTCCTCAACCTCTGTCAAGAGACGGAGCTGATGACAATCAAGCTATCTTGTCATTGTTGATGGCATATCCTAAGATTGATGGGAGCAAACTTGAGCTGGATGTAAACCGTCTGTCCGACCCTGCTTACAATGAACAGTTTATGACAGACTTTTATACCAATCGAGACCCTCGTTTCCATGCTACTATCTTCTGTCCGGGTACTGTTTATCCTACCAAAGAGCCGCTATTGAACGGAGGGAAAAGATATTGGAACACGTGGAAGATTGTGCCGATTGATGGTGACATTATGTATGGTTCTATGATAGATGATGAATTGGATACCAACATTGGTGGAGGAAAATCCGGTTATTTCCAGAAGAAGGGGGTAGATATCAATCTGACTAAGGCTACTATTGATCAAGCGGAAACAGATTGGATTGAAATTCGTTTTGCTGAAGTGCTGATGAACTATGGTGAGTGCGCCAATGAATTAGGGAAAACCGATGAAGCACTGGATGTGCTGTATCAGATTCGTAAACGTGCAGGCATTCTTTCTGGAACAGGCCATTATGGCATCACAGCCACTTCCCAAAAAGATATCCGGGAAGTCTATGTAAATGAACGGTTTATTGAATTTGCTTATGAAGGCAGACGCTGGAATGATTTGCGTCGCTGGAAACGTTACGACATCTTGAATAAGATGAAACACCGTTCCATACTGTACCCGGTTATTAAGGATAATGCTAATATAGAAAACTTTGACTGGACCAGTGATATGTCGGATCCCGCCGTACGGAAAATGTTCCGTTTCGATTATATCGAAAATCTGGACCGTACGGAAACTGATTTCTTTAATCTGAATGAGAAATATATGTTCTATCCGATACATAAGGAAGTCATAGACCGCAACTCCAAAATAGAGCAAAATAAAGAATGGGGTGGTACTTTCGACCCTTTAAATTGAATGTAGTTTATTCATAAATCGTCAGTTGAATGTAGAAGGCTGCATCAAATCAGATAAAACTGTATTGAATGTAGCCTTCCATATATAATGTATATCATGAAGAAAATAGTTCTCCCTCTTATGGCGGCATGTTCATTATTGTGTGCCTGCAATTCGGATGTATCAAAGTCATTTAAAATAGATTATTTCGGCCTTGATGTTGATGAGCGTGGCTATATTGTAGGTATGTGGAACCTCACACGCGACAGCCGCAATTTTAGTCCTGCCGACCAACCTTCACCTCTGCTCTCATTATATGATGAAGACGAGAAACGTTATTATTATCCGCAAAAGGCTAATTATAGCAATAGCAGCAAACAGTATCGGCTGGAATACGAAAACGGTTCAGTAGCAACCGTACGGTTGGAAGCGAAAGACAAGTATTTCAAACTGAAGCTAGAAAGCCTGGAACCACGCAATGGCATTGACGGGGTGCAATGGGGAAGTTTTTATACAAATATCAGTAACCTGTTGGGAGACATGATTGGAGTAGCACGCGATACCTCGGCAGCGGTTTGTTATGCCATCGGCGCTTTGGCTTTAGATGACAATACGATAGGAGGTGAATCACGTTTCACTTCCGAAACAGGTGCTGGCGGTTACATTGTCCACTCACCCGATCCGGTAAACCACCCGTTGCCACTTACTTTGCATGAAGGACAACAATTCACATTAGGAGGCGACGGATACAATGATGTAGCTTTTTATAATAAGAAAGAATCTTTCTACCGTATGCTTTATGGAAATACGGCAGGAGTGGATTGCAACGGACGCATTCATATCCATTATCATTCACGCGACCGCAGGAAAGGAAAAATGATTTATTCTCCGGAAGGAATCCCGGTTTTTGTAAATAACGAACCCAACCATTTGATGCGGCAGGACGTTCCGGAAGCTGATTTCATCGGTTCATCCATCGCCTTGTGGGGAAGTCCCGACAGTACAGCCTTAATGGATGTTATTCAAGACATTGTGTTAAAAGAAGGACTGCCCTACCCTACTTTCCAAGGAAAATGGGTGAAAGACCCTTCGGCTTTTATGCCGGATGTAAGGACTTATGGCAACTTGTATGACAGTATCGCTTCTTATGTCAAGCAGATGGGATTGCGTGTAGTACACGCCTATGACCATCCTTTCCTGAACCCAGACCGTGGAAATGGCGGTTATTTGGACGGAGTAAACCAAGAATGCAAGCCTTTTCATTTTACAACGGGAGATCTCTCACACCGTGAATATGCCGACTTACTGGCCAAAGACGGATTGATATTGGGACGCACCAGCATCACCAACTCCATGGCCCCGGGAACCAAAGATTGCAGTCCGGTTCCTTCGGACAGTGCTTGTATCCAGCATAGACGGTTTCTCACTGAAGATATGTCGGCAACCGATACGTTGATTTATATAGATGATCCTACCCACCTGGAAGAAATAGCCTGCTGGGAAGGACACTGCAAAGAACTGAACATGGTGAAAATAGGCAAAGAACTGATACATTATTTGGGTGTTTCCACAACAAAACCTTATCGTCTGTTGAACGTGACCCGTAGTTATTGGAATACAGTACCTGCCATCCATGCCAAAGGAGATGCTGTGGACAAAATGCAGGTGACAGTAGGCTGGGCTTATCAAGGTTTAGTTCCTAACTTGGAATTACAAGATGAAATAGGTCGTCATTATGCCGATTTAGCCAAGAATAGCGGATTGGGAATGTACGATTTCGACGGGCAGGAATTTTTATTCCACAGTGGTTTTGGCTCTTATTCCGTGAAACGTTTCTGCCGCAGTATGTTTGATCAAGCAAAGAAATATAATTTGCCGGACATTCGTTTCACCGGGGCTACCTTGTCCGAAGGCTCTTGGCATTATCAAAGCGTCTGGAACGTAGGCGGCGGAAAGAATATTTATGATGCCGATTTACGTGTATGGGGCAGTACAACTAGCCAAGGCAAAGATTTACGTGATGTGACGTATGCCAACTTCTTCCCGTCTTCATTCGGAGCTAATTTCCCCATAAGTGCTAATTCTACGGTAGAGCAATATGAACATATTGAAGCTACAGCAGTGGGATATGGCGCAACTTATGCCTTGACTCTTGGTCAAAAAGATGTAGAGAGTTGTCCTCAGAAATATGCCATCTTCCACGCCATCCGTACTTGGGAAGAAGCGCGCCGCGCCAATGCATTCCCTACCCATATACGCAAGTTGTTGCAGAATCCATCCTTAAGCTGGCGACTGGAAAAGAAAACTGGAGCCAAGGGCTGGACTCTTTATCGTATGGAAGAAAAAAAGAAGGTTGAATCATTCGATTTACTACCTCAAGATTGAAAAATCTTGTAATACCGGTATAGTATGTGTTTTTTATAATTTAATTAATAGAATAATGAAGAATATTATAGTCTTAGTCCTCTGTGGCTTGATTAGTGGGAGTACACATGCAAAAGTTAAACCCATTGTACATTATAATTTCGGGAAAGCAGGGAATGTCACTTATGCTGTGGCTCCCGAAGAAGTAACTCCAGTAAAAGGAACAGGAAATTTATCATCTGTAGGACGTCCATTGTTCTATGCTGATGCTCCCAGTGACAAAGCAGCCAAAGGGCAAGGTTCCATTTTGTTTGGCGGAAAAGAGGACGGTTATATTGCCTCATCATCATTTGGCTCCGCTACCGGGAATCAGGTGTTGGAAGTATGGGTAAAAGCACGCGGTACAAAAGGTAACCGGCAAGTAGTGGTAGCTAACGGCAACGACAAGGCCGGATATACGATTGCACAACAGGGGCAAAATTGGATATTAGTTTCCGGAGGATCGGGAGTCGTTAAAATAGGTGAGGTAGTGAAAGGACAATGGACTCATTTGGCCGCCATTATTGATAATGGACAAGGTTCTGTATGGATGAATGGTAAGAAAATAGAAACATTCCGCCCAACAAAAGAACTGACCAACAATTTTTCTATAGCTGTATCCGATGAAGAAAAAGATTTTTTTCACGGAGAAATATATGAGATCCGATATAGTACCTTTACTAAAGGAGAATTCAAGCCGGAGGCTGATTTCCTTTTGAACTATAAAGTCTTAAAACAAAAAGACGAGAACCGCAAAGCAGAACGGAAAGCTTTGGTTAATCAATTGCAGACTCCGGGGCTGGGAAAAGAAATTGTCACTGATTTATCGGAAGAATTACAATCCAAGGATTGGTTGATTCAAACAGTGGAAAAACCTTGCCGTTTATTGGTGAAGAAATCGGAAGACGGAATGAGTTCCATGTTCCAACTAAATAATGGACTGGTTTCAAGAATTTTTTATGTAGCGGACAATATGGCATGTGTCGGATATAAAAACTTGTCGAATGGCGCCGAATACCTACGAGCTGTAAAACCCGAAGCGCGTGTTTGCCTGGATAGTGTCTGGTATGAAGTAGGTGGTTTGAAAGAACAACCTGAGATGTCTTATCTTCTGAATAGCTGGTATCCTCAATTGGAAGCCTCTCAACAAGCTTTTACTCTGCAAAAGGTGGAGACAGGGCTACCTTTGAAGCGTTACCCGTGGACACCTAAATACAATTCCATTACTACCGATTGGCCTGCAAAAGGATTACGCGTCGAAATGACTTTCGTTCCTACAACCGAAATGTCTGATGTAAAAGATGTGGAAGTGCGGGTCAATTATGAACTGTACCAAGGAATGCCTGTTATGGCAAAATGGATAGAAGTGGTGAATAAAGGAGAAAAACAGATATTGCTTAATGACATGGAATGTGAAGTTCTGGCTGTCAATCAAGATCAAGTAGAACGGATGCATGTAGAAAGCGATTTCTCATTTGCACTGGTCAATGCCGATATGCAGGGCAGTGCGTTGATGCACTACAACGGCACGCCTAAGGCATATCACGTAGGAGGATCCACTACAAAATGGACAGTTGACAAAGAGTATAATACCTGGGCAAGTCATAACCAGGCAGAGGACAGATTCCTGAATTTCCCACATCATTGTTTATTGTTGAGCAAATTGCCTATGGGACCTTATACCAAAATAAGTAAAGAACAACCGTTTAAATCGTTTGTCACTTTCGAATTATTGCAAGATAATGATGATCGTGAGCGAAAAGCTTTAGGCCATCGTCGTCTATATAAGAAATTGGCCCCTCAGGTGACCGAATCTTTGATTAGCGGCGGAATCACTTCGCATGACGAGAACAAACTGAAAATGTTCATAGACCAGATGGCGGAACTGGGCATGGAACGTCTGGACATTATGGCATGGCCGGGTATCAGCCATGACAATCTGGATTCCGCCTATGTGCAACACTGGCGTAAAATAGCTGCTTATGCCAAGGAACGCGGCATTATCATGGGAGGATATGAACTGCAAATTGCTTCCCGTGGACGTGGAAAAGAGGTGGACTGTGTTCATCCTGAGACCGGAAAACAGGGAAGTCTTTTTGGACAAAGTGTTTGTATTGCCAGCGAATGGAAAGATTCTTATTATAATAATATGTGGGAGTTCTATGACCGGACAGGATTGAAAAGTTACAATATGGACGGTCCTTATCATGGCGATCCTTGTGCATCAACCGAACATCCCTATCACACGGGACTTAAGGATTCTCAATGGCAACAATGGAAGACACAGGTAGAAGTATTGCATGAATTGCAACGTCGCAATATCTTTATTCCTATTCCCGACTGGTATTTCCTCAACGGGCAGTGTGCGACAGGTATGGGCTATAGAGAGGCAAGCGCCAACCTCACCCCACAGCAACAACTCCTGTTAGGACGGCAATATATTTATGACGGAACTTGGCACAAGATTCCTACTATGGGCTGGATGACATTGCAATTAGTAGGGTTCTACACAAATGATCCTCGGGTAGGATTAGAACCGTTGTGTGAAAATATAGACCGCTATGAACAACAATTGATACAATTCCTAGCTAGTGGTTGTATGTTAACGATCCGTGGAAACCGCTTATACGATACACCGGAAACAAAGGCGATGGTATTGAAATGGATTAATTGGTTCAAGAAATACCGTGATATCCTGACTTCCGATATTATTCATGTCAGCCGTCCTACAGGTCGTGACTTAGACTGCATAATGCACGCTAATCCTTTTATTGATCATAAAGGTATGATTGTTGTATTCAATCCGACAGAGAGTGATATAACCAAGGAAATGAAATTACCATTATATTATACCGGATTGAAAGGTAAGGCTTCGGTGGTCACTGAGGACGGAATCAAAAAAACATATCAACTGAACAGCAAGGAAGAATTGGTTTTGCCCGTAACTGTAAAAGCAGGAGGAACGGTTTGGTTCCTGATAGAAGAATAATAGGACGTAATACTTAAAATATTCAAAAAGACAGTATAACAACTACCCTCAGGCAGGGTATTACTGTCTTTGTAAATAGAAAGAGAACATTTAGTGGATTTTAGATATATACATAATTATTGTCTTAAAAATATCAGTTATTCAATCGGGTAATAATTTTTGATGAAGGTAAAAGATTGTTTTCTTTAAAAATAAAAAGTATGAAACTGAAAAAAAACATTGTAGCAATTCTATTATTATGTAACATGCTACCCACGTTCTCCCAGCAAGTATGGACGCCCGACAATGGTGACGGGACATTTACTAACCCCATCATGTGGGGAGACTGGCCCGATCCGGATGTAATCCGTGTAGGCGATGATTTCTATTTCGTCTCTACCAGCATGCATTATGTGCCGGGCTGCCCCATAGCCACCTCCAAAGATTTGGTTAATTGGAAGATAGCCGGATATGCGGTAGAGCGTTACGATGAAGATCCACGTTTTGATTTGAAAGGAGGTAGTCTTTACCTGAATGGTTCATGGGCTGCATCTATACGGCATCATAATGGCAAATTTTATGTAGCATTCTGTACTCCCAATGGCTGGGGTATTGAAAATGGTCATTTTTCCATTTGCGAAGCTGAAAAACCCGAAGGGCCTTGGAAACGGACTATTTTCCCAGAGCTTTTATATGATCCGGGACTATTCTTTGATGATGACGGGAAAGTATATGTAGCTCACGGACAACACGTTTTGTATATCAAAGAGTTAAACTCTGACGTCCGCTCGGTAAAGGGAAAACCTGTCGAAATATGGAACAAAGGATTTAAGGATAGCCAAACTTGGGGTAAGGATTTCGGTATGAAAGGCTCGCACATGTATAAGATAAACGGAATGTATTATATCACTTGTCCCGCAGGAGGTACGAAAGGATGGCAGGTGTGCCTCCGTTCTAAAAACATTTATGGCCCTTATGAACATAAAATAATTGTGGAGGACGACAATGCTTATCCAGGCAATGGTTTGCATCAAGGCGGAATGGTACAACTGAAGAATGGCGATTGGTGGTTTATTATTATGCAAGATCGCGGACCATTGGGACGTGTACCTTGCCTGCTGCCTGTAAAATGGGTCGATGGATGGCCGATGATGGGGGTTAACGGCAAAGATGCGATAGTATATACTAAACCTCAAACAGGGAAAAAAGTGACTTTGTCATCTCCTGCCACTACAGACGAGTTTAATAAAAAAACACTTGGATTGCAATGACAATGGAATCATAATCCAGATAATTCAAAATGGTCGTTGACAGAACGTCCGGGGTATATGAGATTGAAAGCTTCGCTAGCCAAGAATCTGCCGAATGCCAGAAATACCTTAACACAACGGGTGCAAGGCCCCAGTTCTCATGCCACAGTAGAGATGGATGTTACAGGATTGAAAGATGGCAATACAGCCGGATTTGGAATATTTGAATTCCCTTATGCTTATGTTGCCGTAAAACAGGAAAATGGTATGAGGAAGATTATCATGTGCAATGATGGAAAGATAATTGAAACGGCTGTCGGAAATTATACAAAGGATAAACTTTGGATCAGAGCACGAGCCACGGACAAGGACTTCACGGCACGCTTCTATTATAGTACAGATGGAAAAGAATTTCATCCGATAGGGAATGTCCTGAATATGGGACTTGGGCTGGTGTGGACCGCCAACCGTTTTGCCATGTTCAATTTCTCTACCGAAGAAAGCAGAGTAGACGGATATGCCGACTTTAACTGGTTCCGCTTTGCCGGGAAATAAGTAAGGATATATATTTTGATGTGGCTTTGAATGAGCTTAAAATGACTACCCTGTCAAAGATTTCACCTGCCATTTTTATATATGAAAGTATTCATTCACTAAATAGATAAATTAAAACAGTATGAAAAATATACATTTTTCAAGGAAAGTATGGTCTAAAAAGAACATATTGTTTATGATCTTTTCCTGTTTATTATCGCAAGTTTAGTTCTGCCGACAAGCCATTGCCATTACATTAAATAGAGAATACAATGAAAAATACTGTGATTTTGTGTGTTTATTTTGTTTTTAGTTTAATGCTGGCGTCCTGTAAAAAGACGCCGGCATCAAACGATTATACTGTTTGTGTCAATAAGTTTGTCGGCACAGGAGGAAACGGACGGGTAACTCCGGTAGCTTCCGTACCTTTCGGAATGATGCAGTTAGGAGCCGACACACGTCCTTCCGGTTCTGGATACCATTACAATGATTCCACAATTTTAGGATTCAGCCATTTGCATAAAAGCGGTGGAGGATGCGCCGACTTTCAGGATATTCTTTTCATGCCACTGCCTGGTGGAATAGTGACGGACACGATACAAGAAATCCGTCCGCTACAATTCCAGTCAGTTTTCAGTCACAACAGTGAAATGGCAACTCCGGGATATTATAAAATAGACTTGTATGATGGCACACTGTCGGTGGAACTTACAGCCTCCCGCCGATGCGGTATGCAGCGATATACTTATCAGAACGCGAAAAACAAGTCTGTTCTTGTTGATCTGGAATATGGTTCGCAATGCGCATGCACCATCCAACCGGCACACGATGTGGATACGGTTTATTCCTCATTTATCGAGCAAGTGGATGCACATACCATCAGGGGATATCGAAAATCTAACGGATGGGCATACCATCAACAGATTTATTTTTATACTACTTTCTCCACTCCGATACGTTCCACTGCTTTTTATGTAGATAATTTGCCGGTGAAGGAAAAGAAATCGGTCTGTGGCGAGAATGTAAAAATGCTGGTGAACTTTGAAGACAATAAGAATGAATTGGTAATAAAGACGGCCATTTCAGGAGTGGATATGGAAGGCGCCCGTCAAAACTGGTTGGCAGAAGCTGATGGAAATGATTTTGAGAAGACACGCACGGAAGCCAGCCGGGATTGGAATAAAGTTTTGTCGCAAATAGAAGTACGGACTACAGACGCGAAAAAGAAAGAATTGTTCTATACTTCCTTGCACAATGTGATGCTTTACCCTATGCTCTCTTCGGATGTGGACAATCGTTTTCGTGGTCCCGACGAACAAGTGCATCAAACTGACGGATTCGATTACTACGGTGCCGTAATCGGACTTTGGGACACATTCCGAGCAGCTTGTCCACTGACGGCAGTTTTACATCCGAACATTATGCTGGACTATGTTAAAACAGCATTGGAGCATTATAAATATGCCGGACAACTTCCTATCTGGACATTGGCAGGAATGGAAACTTATCAGATGATCGGAATACATTCGATGCCTCTGATAACCAATTGCTTTATGAATGGAATAAAGGACTTTGACACTAAACAGGCATTGGAAGCAATGGTACATTCGTCCATGAAGGACACTTGCGGTTATTCCATGGGATATTTTGTGGGACTAAAGAATTATAAGAAGTATGGATATGTGCCTTGCGACTTGGAAATGGAAGCGACAGCCCGCACACTGGAATATGCTTTTGATGACGAGGCGACAGCCCGTTTCGCTTCGTTGACAGGAGAGACAGAGACAGCGGTTCTTTTTCATCAGCGTGCACAGAATTACCGCAATGTCATTGACCCAGAAACTCATCTGGCAAGAGGCAGAGACAGTAAAGGCGGATGGCGTACCCCTTTCCATCCTTTACGCTCGGAGCACCGTAAAGATGATTATTGCGAAGGTAATGCCTGGCAATGGACTTTTTTTGTACCTCACGATGTAGATGGACTTGCCGCAATCATGGGTGGGAAACAGGCATTGGAAGCACGGCTGGACTCTCTTTTCACCAAGTCTTCCGCAGTACATGGAGACGACGTATCCGGCGACATTTCAGGACTAATAGGACAATATGCTCATGGAAACGAGCCAGGGCATCATACTATTTACATGTATAATAAAGTAGGGGCGCCACATAAGGCGCAAGGTTATGTACACAGAGTCTTGAATACGTTGTATGACAATACTCCGGAAGGTATTTGCGGTAATGAGGATACCGGACAGATGAGTGCATGGTATGTATTCAGCTCATTGGGCTTTTATCCCATGAATCCGGTTTCGGGACAGTATGAACTGGGGACTCCTTCTTTTGAAAAGGCGGTAATCCATCTTCCTTCGGGCAGGGATTTCAGCATAAAGACAGAAGGGCTTTCGGAACAGAATTACCTGGTGGAAAGCGTATGGCTGAATGGAGTGAAACTGGAACGGACCTACATCACTTTCCAGGAATTGCTGGCAGGAGGGGAACTAGTATTCAAGATGGAACAAGCCCCTGCGGACAAGAATAAATAACCATAAAAAACAGAACGACATGAGACGAAAGATTTTATGGCTGGCAGGAATAACCATGCCGTTGGGTTGGTACTTAAAAGTAAAAAAACAAGTATAATGAGAAAAGGACTTCTTCAACTTTTATTTTTTGTAGCATTGAGTTTCTCGGCTACAGCTCAAAACAAAGAATATCATGTGTCGGCACACAGCGGTAATGATACAAATGCGGGGTCTGTGGAACAACCGTTCAAAACGATTTCCGCTGCAGCACAAGTTGCCATGCCCGGCGATGTCATTACAGTGCACGAAGGTGTCTACCGAGAACAAGTGGTTCCTCCACGTGGGGGTACTTCCGACAAAAAACGGATTATTTATCAAGCAGCCTCCGGTGAAAAAGTAGTGATTACAGGCTCCGAACCGGTAAAAGGATGGATCAAAGTACAGAACCAGACCTGGAAGCGGACACTTCCAAATTCGTTCTTTGGCGATTCTAATCCGTTTGACGAACAGATTTACGGCAGTTGGTACCGTGGAAAAGGAAAGCCGAACCATACAGGCAGTGTTTATCTGGACGGAAAACGGATACGGGAAACCTTTACCATGAACGAGGTGCTGGAACCGGCAAAAGAACAGTTGAAATGGTATGCGGAAGCGGACGGAAACGGCGGACCTGTATTGATGAATTTTGAATGGATACGTCCCTCGCAAGGAAAACAGATGACTTCTATGCAAGCTTCTGTTGAAGGAGGTGATCAATCTGTCTGCATAGCAATCGTCAACCGCTGGCCTTTCGGATATTTAAAAGATAACTCGATACTACATTTTAACCAAGTGGATTTTGGTGAAAATTCGGATACGCTCTATTTCCAAGCAGCCACTCTAGCAAAAGGAGGTATTGTGGAAATGAAGTTGGACAATCCGAATGGCGAATTACTGGGAACAGCCATGGTTACCAATACGGGTGACTGGGAGCAGTTCTCGGTGTTTCCATTAAAGATGAAACGCTCGCTTTCAGGAAAACATTCGGTGTGCTTTACATTGAAAGCCCCTGCATTGAAAGTGGATGGTGAAACGACTATCTGGGCACAATTTCCGGAAGGGACAGATCCTAATGCATCTTCCGTAGAAATAGCCGTTCGCCCACAAGTGTTTTATCCCGATAAAACAGGAATAAACTATATAACGGTGCGCGGTTTCATTTTAGAAAATGCAGCAACCAATTGGGCACCGCCTTCGGCGGAACAACCGGGACTGATCGGTCCCCGCTGGGCGAAAGGATGGGTGATTGAAAACAACATCATCCGCAATTCCCGTTGCTCGGGCATCTCGTTGGGACGTCCTACCTTCGGCCACGCGCACCATTATCAGCAAATGCCTCCACGGATTTATGCCGAACCGGAAGGCGGACAGACGGTGAAGCAATTGGCGGACTATTTTGAGAACGCCTCATGGACAAAAGAAGAGGCAGGATTTCATGTGATACGTAATAACGAGATTTATGAATGCGGACAAGCAGGTATTGTGGGATGCAGCGGAGGGGCTTTCAGCCTGATTGAAAAAAATGAAATACATGACATTTGTATGGGAGAGACTTTTGAAGGTGATGAAATGGCAGGCATAAAATTGCACTTCGCCAATGATGCAGTTTTAAGGAACAACCATATTTATCGTACCATCCGAGGACTTTGGCTGGACTGGGGTTCACAGGGAATTCAAGTGACAGATAATCTTTTTCATGACAATGATGTGCAGGAAGATATATTTGTAGAGGTATGCCACGGGCCTATCCTTATAGCCAATAATATTTTATTGTCGCGCCACTCGTTGAATTTGTCACAAGGCATTGCCTGTATTCATAATCTGATTTGCGGAGAAATAACAGGCGGGCAAGATCGTTGTGCCGGAGGGCGATTGACTTTTTATTATAAACCTCACGGAACGGTTTCTGTCGGTAAAGCTCCGAATCCCGGAGGGGATTTGCAGTGGTACAACAACCTGCTGACAGGACGTGCTTCTTTTGACAAATGGGATGAACCCGGTCTTCCTATCAAATACAACGGCAATGTGTTCCCCCATCCTTTTTTCAAACCGGAAGTGAAACTGACAAAGAAAGCGGACGGCTGGTATTTGTCCATGAATGTAGCTTTCAATCATAAAAATAAAGAAAAGCGCAGGCTGGTGACTACCGCTACTTTGGATAAAGCCATAACGCCTAACCAAGCTTTTACCAATCCGGATGGCAGTTTTCTGAAAGTGGATACCGACTATAAAGGCGTGAAGCGCGCCAACAATCCTTTTCCCGGACCTTTTGAAATAAAGAAAGCAGGAGAATATGAATGGAAAGTATGGCCAAGTTACTGTAGTTGGTAAAAACAGCAAAAAAGATTCTCATTTTAAATTTACTAAATCATTATTATATCATGAACAAACAAACATTATTAGCAGGATGTATCAGCCTGTTTTCACTGGCTATGCAAGCACAAAACTGGTTGCCGCAACATCGGAATCCGGAAGTGGAATTTAGGATGTTGGGATGCAAATATGAAGGTTCTCATCTGAAAGAGTGCCAACCTTTAACTCCTGATTCTAAAGATTGGAATATAAAAATAGTTCCAGATGCGGTAAAGGGAGGAAAACAATACATCTTTGAAGCCAAACGTGCCATGCAGGATGTAGGAGTTGCCGTAGCTTTCGACCAATATGACTGGTGCAGTGATAATTATATAATGATTCCCGCCGTTGTGTACAATGGTAATCGCCAACGGATTGTAAACCGCGATTATGCTACGGGACTTGATAAATCGGACTACCGGCGTAAGGACTTGGCTCTAACTTCTAACCCCATTCCCCAACTTTCTCCCGAATTTGGAGCCAAATCACGCCTAGAAGTTAATGTCAGTAACACCGCCACTCCGGTCATTGCTTATTTTGATCGTAAAGACCGGACAGGAACATTCCTCTTTACCGATCAAGGCATAGACTGGATGGGAGAAATAAAAGATCATGCATTGATTGTTGAAGAGTCAGCAGACAGAAGTGTGGCAAGCATGGTAATCAGTGCTCCGGGAGTAAGAGAGTATAAACCTGAATTTATAGGCTTCAGCCCCAGTCCGGATCGCGGAGTATCGGTAAAACCCGGTGACAAGATTGTCATCCGTATAGAGAAAGTCGGATTTAAGGCAAATGATGTTCCGGAATTACTTTCCCGTTTCATGAGTGAACGGAAACTGCATACAGTGGAGCAAACACCGCGCAACCTTATGCCGATGAGCGAAGTGCAGACCCGCATGGTGCGTAATATAGAAGGACGATATCATGAAGGGAAGAAATGGCAGTATTATTGCCCGGAAAATGCTGACTGGATGTCTTATGGTTGGATAGGCGGGTTGATAAGTACCTACCCGATGCTGGCTTTGGGAGATGACTTCCACTTGCAGCGTGTCAAGAATACCTTTAATTTCGGACTGTTGAATGGATATGGCAAAAGCGGATATTATTATGATGTACTGGGAGCTGATGGCAAGGTTGTGTATCGGGATGGAGCAAAATTGAACCCGGGAATCGGACTGACCCGTAGAAATGCAGATGTGCTTTATTGGATGGTGAAACAATTCATGCTATTAAAGAAGCAAGGCAAACAAACTACTATCTTACTGGAATGGGAGAAGCAGATAAAAGGCTTGGCGGATGCGTTTGTCAAGACATGGAATTCAGAAAAGACATGGGGAAATTATCTGGACATAGAAACCGGAGAAGTAGCCGCATATAACACTACAAGTGGGGCGATGGCAGTTGGTGGATTGGCATTGGCATCTGTCTATTTCAATGATCCTTCCTACTTGGAAGTAGCCTGTCAGGCGGCATCAGCTTATTATGATAGCTTTGCTTTGGTAGGCTTTACGTCAGGCGGATGTGGAGATATCCTTCAAAATGCAGATTCGGAAACTGCCGCTGCATTTATGACCTCACTAATGACCCTTTATGAAATAACTGAAGATGAGACTTATCTGAAACAATCCGCCGATCTTGCCAATCTGTGTGCCACTTGGACTGTTTCATTCCCTTACCAATTGCCTGCAAATACACCATTGGCAAAATTGGGTGCCAACTTGACTGGAGCTGTTTGGGCAAGTACTCAGAACAAACATGGTGCTCCCGGCTTCTGTACCCAGTCCGGAGATGCGTTATTCAAATTGTACCGTACTACAGGAAATGTCCTTTATGCCGATTTGCTGCGCGACATTGTCCATGCCCATGCAGAAGGTGTGCAACCCAATGGAAGAATAACCGAACGCCTGACTTATTGTGATGCCGATAGCCGTGGATCGCGCGGAGATGGCGGCTGGACTGGATGGACTGAAACGAATGGTGCTTTGATGGCATTGGAAATTCCCGGCATTTATGTTCGTACCGATTTAGGAAAGGCTTATACATTTGACCATGTAACGGTGGAAGAAATCAAAAAGGTAGGCAATGATACAAGAATGGTACTTCACAATCCAACAGAATTCGATGCTACAGTAACTATTTTCTCAGAGAATGAAGAACAAGCAAAAAAACCGCTAGGAGACAATGCTTTTCTGGATTGGAAACAGAAAGTGACAGTGAAAGCTGGAAAAAGAACGACAGTGAAAATCAAATAAAACAACAATTATTTATTGAATATGAAAACGTTTTCAGTAATAGTTATGATGGCTGTTACAACCTTGTTTTCAGGTTGCAGCCTAAAGAAGGAAATAGAAGCAACCGTGGCCAGCCATCCAAAAACATTCTGTAATCCGTTGAATCTGGATTACCGCTTTATGATTATTGAAGGTGGCGATGGTATTCGTGAAGCGGCAGATCCGGTAGTAGCGCATTATAAGGACAACTACTTATTGTTTGCTTCCAAATCATCCGGTTATTGGTATTCCAAAGATTTTGTGAACTGGACCCATGTAATCATCCCCGATTCCGTATTGCCCATAGAGGATTACGCACCGGCTATTTTTGTACATAAGGATTATGTATATTACGTTGGTTCTACACATGGCAAAGGCATGCTTTACCGTTCTGATAATCCGGAAGCAGGAATATGGGAGAAAGTAAAGGAAATATGGTCATACTGGGATCCAGCCTTTTACGTAGAGGGGGACAATCTGTATATGTATTATGGATGTTCTCCCGTAGATCCCATTTATGTGCAAGTACTGGATCTGAATACACTGGAAGCCAAGTCCAAAGTGATAGAATGTTTTAATAGTGATAAAGAAAAACATGGATGGGAAAGGACAGGGGAACACAATGAACTGACACGCCGTCCTTATGTAGAAGGTGCATGGATGACAAAACATGACGGCAGGTATTACCTACAATATGCCGCTCCGGGTACAGAGTGGAAATCCTATGCCGACGGAGTTTACGTGAGCAATTCACCAACAGGACCTTTTCACTATATGGACAATAATCCGGTGTCTTATAAACCTTCCGGATTTATGGGTGGAGCGGGACACGGATGTATGTTCAAAGCAGAAAAACAATGGTGGAAGGCGGCGACAAACTCTATCAGTGTCCGTCACATGTTTGAACGTCGTTTGTCTTTCTATCCTTCTAGATTTGATGCCGATGGTTATTTATTCACAGATACTTATTTGGGTGATTATCCTATGTTTCTACCAGATACAGAAGATGCATCAACAAAGACGAGACCGGACTGGATGTTACTGTCCTACCACAAGCCGGTAACCGTATCTTCCGCTTTACCGGACTATCCTTCTGAGAATGCCGTGGATGAAGAATCACGTACAGCTTGGGTTGCCACCGGTAACGGAGAAGAATGGTTGAAGATTGATTTGGAAACTCCGGCTTCCATTCATGCCATCCAAGTGAACTACGATGAATACGGAGCTACTCAAAAAGGTATAAATCCCGATTTATATCAAAGTTATGTGATTTATGCTTCCAATGATGGGAATAAATGGTACACGATTGTCAACAATGCGAATAAACGGACAGACCGCCCCCATGATTACATTGAGTTCGAAAAACCCTTCTGCGCCCGATACATTAAATGGGTAAATAAAGAATATACGGTTTCCAATCAGGTTTCTCTTCGGGAATTACGTATCTTTGGCCATGGGAAAGGAAAAGTCCCGCCCACAGTGGAACACCTCACCGTCAGAAGAGATATGGCCGATCCTTGCAAGGCTGTATTATTATGGGATAAGTCCGATGGAGCGGACGGTTATATTATACGTTATGGAATATCGCCCGACAAGTTATATAGCAGTTTTCAAGTACTTCAAGGCACTTCGTTGGAAATCGGAAGTCTGAATAGTGACATCACTTATTATTTTACAGTAGATACTTATAACGAAAACGGCATATCACATGGTACCGTAGTTGTGGAATTGAAGAAATAAACATAAAAAATAAGATATGAGAATCATTTATTCATTGATTTTTTTAAGCTGCTTCAGCAGCATAACTTGTGCACAACGCACACTGGACACTTTACCTTTTCGTGATACCAGTCTTTCGCTGGAAGAACGGGTAAAAGACTTGGTTGCCCGCTTGACACTGGAAGAAAAAGTGCAGTTGATGAAGCATGAGTCTCCGGCTATTCCCCGTCTGGGTATTCCTGCCTACAACTGGTGGAATGAAGCATTACACGGAGTCGCCCGCACTCCCGAAAAGGTGACTGTTTTCCCGCAAGCTATCGGTATGGCAGCTACTTTTGATACGGAAGCGCTCCGAAAGATGGGGGATATCACTTCTTCTGAAGGACGCGCCTTGTTCAATGAAGCCTTGAAAGCCGGAAAAGGAATTGCCCAATACCGTGGACTGACGTACTGGACTCCTAATATAAATATATTCCGTGATCCTCGTTGGGGACGCGGTCAGGAAACCTATGGAGAAGATCCCTTCCTGACCGCCCGGATGGGTTCGGCTATCGTGCGTGGCCTGGAAGGAGATAATCCTCACTACCTGAAAGCAGTAGCTTGTGCCAAACATTATGCAGTACATAGCGGACCGGAACACAACCGCCATTCCTTTGACGCACGGCCGTCGCTTTTTGATTTATGGGACACTTACTTGCCAGCGTTCCGCGAATTGGTGACCAAAGCAAAAGTGCATGGTGTGATGTGTGCTTACAACCGTCTGGAAGGACAGCCTTGTTGCGGAAATGACCCTTTGCTGGTGGATATATTGCGTAACCAGTGGAGGTTTGACGGTTATGTCACTTCCGACTGTTGGGCGGTAAGCGATTTCACCAGTTTCCATAAGACCCATGCCAACAATACCGTAGCAGCGAGTGACGCCATGCTGGCCGGTACCGATCTGGAATGCGGAAATCTGTATCAATTATTAGCAGAAGGTGTACAGAAAGGACTCCATTCAGAACGTGATATTAATGTTTCCGTTACCCGCCTTTTCACTATTCTTTTTAAATTGGGAATGTTCGATCCTCAAGACCAAGTTCCATACGCATCTATTGGAAGAGAAGTGATAGAATGCGATGCTCACAAACAGCATGCGTACCGCATGGCTCAAGAATCAATAGTACTGTTGAAAAATGAAAAGCAATTACTTCCGCTAAAAGAATCAAAGGTGAAACGCATCGCCCTCATCGGTCCTAACGCCGATAACGGACATACCCAACTGGCAAACTATTTTGGAACACCATCCGAAATCATCACTCCCTACATGAGTTTGAAGAAACGCTTTGGCGATAAAATAAAGATTGATTATTATCCCGGTACAGAAATTATAAAGATGTTGGATAATGCTCCTTCTTTTGCACAAATTGCATCTGAAGCGAAAAAAGCCGATGTCATTGTTTTTGTAGGTGGAATCAGTGCCGACTATGAAGGTGAGGCTGGTGACGCAGGAGCCGGAGGATATGCCGGATTTGCCAGTGGTGACCGTACCACTATGAATCTACCTCCTGTGCAAATTGATTTAATGAAAGCATTAAAAAAGACCGGACGTCCCTTGGTAGTAGTTAACATGTCGGGATCGGTGATGAATTTTGAATGGGAAAGTAAAAACGCAGATGCCATTATTCAGGCTTGGTATGGTGGACAGGCAGCTGGAGATGCGATTGTGGACGTATTGTTCGGCCAATATAATCCGGCAGGCCGTATGCCTCTCACTACTTACAAGAGTGATGATGACCTGCCACCATTCGAAAGTTATTCTATGGAAAATCGTACTTACCGCTACTTTAAAGGAGAGGTACGCTATCCTTTTGGCTACGGATTAAGTTATACTACCTTTACTTATGATAAGGTGGACTGCGTCTCCAAGGTTCAGACCGGAAAACGTATTCAAGTAAGCGTAACGGTTAGAAATACAGGAAAACGTGACGGTGACGAAGTGGTGCAACTTTATGTGACGCATCCTCAAAGTGCCAATATCCGTATTCCTCTTTGTGCCTTGAAAGGCTTTCAGCGTATTCATTTAAAAGCCGGAGAATCCCGCCAAGTAACCTTTACTTTATTCCCCGAAGATTTGGCGTTGACCGATGTGAAAGGGAATCTGATAGAGAATGCCGGAGAAGTAGAATTGTTCATGGGCGGTGGCCAGCCCCGATATGTCTCAGGAAGTACCGCAAAACTGGAAATCACCGGAGAAGCATATCAGATCTATTAATGTCTTTGTTTTTATAACCCACCACGCTCCGGTAAAAATTTATCGAGGCATGGTGAGTTATTTATCTTTCAAAATTTCAGTCTCAACTGCAAATAAAGGTCACTCTTTGTACTGCCGTCAATTTCCTCCAAAGCGGAACTTATCTTATCCCGATTGAAATAATGGGTAGTTCCGTACTTGGCCTGCAAGATAATGTGTTTATTCAATTCATAACGGGCGTTCACTGCCACACGCATACCTTTATAATAGAATGAAGGCATGGAAAAAGCATAGAGCACACTCTTTTCATAGATAGTAAGACGGGAATTATAGTCATCCGTATTAAACCATGCGGCACTCAAATCAAGCTGAAGAGGAAGCAAATGAAATGTATAAGCAGCACTTTGAGAAACCAGAAAACCATTGGAAGCAGATTGCCCACGAAAGTTGATGCGTACATAATCCGCTATGGTTTTCAATGTCAGTTTATCTTTCACGCTATAATTCAATTGGTATCGGCATTTCTGCTGAATAGATGGAATAGTTTGCTTGGTTTTATCCTCAGCAGTGAAGTCCTTTTCCTTCTTTTTATAACGATATCTTATAAACATTTCCAGTTCATAAGTAGGTGAATAACTTAATTGGAGTAATCCATCCAATCCTTTGGTTCCTGCTTTGCTTACTAAATATTTCTTCCAAGGGAAATAGAAAAAATCACCATAACAAGTCATTTTGATATACTTTAAAATACTGGTTTCCAATCCTATATAAAATCCACTCTCATTTTGTACCGTACTTCCCTCTCCTATAGAACGAGCATAAACCGATTGATATTTGGCATCATAATACCTGTTCATAACTATTAACTGTGTTCCTCCTTTCGGTGAATAACGTAACATATTCATGGTTGCCCAAGTACCACATTTGTCTATAGCCGTTTCACCCAATAAAGAGAAGCGTTTCCAAAAGAATTTATAATCTCCTCCCACATTATAAAAGTCCTTTCCACGGGGATAATAAATATTATAGTACTTCTTCTCAGGATTCAACGGCTTGTTGAAAACATTATAAACAGCTGTTAATCCTAACTCACAGTACTTTCCATTATAATTTAAATTACTGCCAACCAACTGATTAGTTAATGTATTTTTCTTCTCAAACTCACGATACAACCGGTGATATCCATCTTTTTTCAACGATCTTATAAACTGGTTATCAACAATACCATCCATCTTCCGATAAGAATAGAAACCATCCAATGTCCATCTTTTCGCCAACTTATAGCTGACTGCCATTCCTTGAAAATAGTTATATTCATCGGTAGAAGAATGCTTGCGTATGCCCCGGCTCTTATTTCCCAAAGTAGAGAGTGTAGCTGTTTTTCCCATCCCGAAATCAGTGTTGATAACTAGTCCATAACCATAGCTGACACGGTAATTACCAAGAGCTAAAGTCTTGATATGACCTATATTACGAATTAACAAGTATAGTGAATAAAAATCATAACCTTTTTTATTTTGTCCGGTAAAGAAAGGTTCTCCTGCATCCTTTTCAGCAGTAATTCCTGCATAAATCTGATCCCGATAATGAAAACTATATCGCAGATTATGATAATATCCATATCCCAAATACTGTTTGTTCGGATTCTTTTTTAAAGTTTCTGCCGGGTACTGTTGATACCCGGCCTTCGTATAAAAAGGAATATCGACACGTGTTGATAACTCTTGTTTACCGTATTTCAATATTCGCTTTATATTTGGTTTATATTGCTCTTTTTCAGGAGTTTCAAAGTAAATAAAGGGTAGTAAATAGTGAATAGTCTGCCTGTCAATATCTTCAATCATCCATAACTCATTGCGGGTAAGCATAGGACCATATTTGTACAGATAATACAATATATTCTCTACCAGTTGGTCAGAGAGAAATGGAAAACGTTCCAGTTGCTCTTTAGTTGCTGTATTGATATTGATGGGATTTTCACGTAATTCGGAAAGCTCCTCAAAGTGAGTATCCCATTGAAACGAACTGTTTTCATCTTCATCCATCAATTGCTCTGCCAGTTCTTCCCATACTTCCTGCGCACACAGGTTATGCACCGATAAAAGTATTGTAATACAGATAATTAACATTACTCTTAACAACCTGTTCATTTTGTAATTCATTGGCGTGTTTTAAGTTAAATAGTTTTATCCACTATACAGAGTAATCATATTTCTTGCTACTTTTGCACCAAGATGAAAAGGAAACTCTTTATAGCATTGTTTTTTTCCTTTATAGCCGCTGCTGCTTATTCCCAGCAACAAACGACTACTATAAACGGATACATGGTACCTGTATGTGTATACAAAGGAGATACTATTCCAGCTGTACAGTTACCTAATGTATACATTTTCAGACCATTAAAATTCAAAAACGAAAAAGAAAGACGGGAATACTACCGCCTGGTAAGGAATGTGAAGAAAACCCTGCCATTAGCCCGTGAAATTAACCGTGCTGTGATAGAAACTTACGAATATATAGAAACACTGCCTGACAAAAAAGCCAGGGAAAAGCACCTGAAACTCGTAGAGAAGGGACTAAAAGAGCAATATACACCGATTATGAAGAAATTAACCTTTTCACAGGGTAAACTGTTGATAAAGTTAGTAAACCGTCAGACGGATTCTTCCTCTTATGAATTGGTAAAAGCTTTTATGGGACCCTTTAAAGCCGGATTCTATCAAACTTTTGCAGCACTTTTTGGTGCCAGCCTGAAGAAAGAATATCATCCGGAGGGAGAGGATCGACTGACCGAACGGGTGGTATTGTTAGTTGAAAACGGACAAATCTAACTGATTCCTACTGTTTGAATTTTACTCTTATTATCTGAATTTCATTAATTTATTGGCAAACTCCCATAAAATAATTCCTGTGGTAACCGATACATTCAACGAATGTTTTGTGCCGTATTGGGGAATCTCAACACAACCGTCGCAAGCATTGACCACTTCCTGCTGTACCCCTTTCACTTCATTTCCCATTACGATGGCATATTTTTTATCGGCATCCAGTTCCAGTTTATCCAGCAAAGTACTGCCTTCCACCTGTTCGATAGCCAATACGGTAAACCCTTGATCATGAAGTTCCTGAACGGCATCAAGCGTATTCTTTTTATATCTCCACTCCACCGAATTCTCAGCTCCTAAAGCTGTTTTATGCATTTCGGGATGGGGAGGAGTGGCTGTAATACCACATAAATAAATGCAATCTACCAAAAATGCATCCGATGTGCGAAACACTGACCCTATGTTGTGTAAACTGCGTACTTCATCCAGCACCACTGCTAAAGGCAACTTATCGGCTTTCTTGAATTCGTCTACAGTAAGCCGGTTCAGTTCTGTTATTTTGAGTTTCCTCATACTCTATTTTCTACTTTATTATTAACGGTTACAAACTTACATAAAAATCTATGATCTTTACGCCTATATAATGAAAAAGAAGTCTCTCCTACTCTCTTTTTATTTTTACTTCAGTCCTAAACTCAATTGTAAAACAGATGGATTTCTTTATACAAGAAAAGATAATAACTAATTCACATCCCCCTGTTGATAACGGTTGAAAACATGTAAAAAGGATGAGGATATCATTTCAAAAGTATTTCTTGCATATTTCAAATAATGGTATAACATACACTTAAAATCAACAATCCAAAAATTAATCACATAACTTAAACAATCAATATCAACACAATTTAATCACTATTTCAGGCGTTCATAACCATAAAGTTTTTAACTCATATTCTTATCAACAATATGTTAATAGAATAAGTAAAACCTGTATTATCAGTATTTAAGCCGGTTGATTATTTATTCATATCTTGGTATTATATATAAATAACTTATCAGACAAGAGAAAGAACTCTTTTTTACTAACAATATAAACAGCCTATTATTAATACCATATTTCTTTTTTTTGAAAGAAGGAGAAAAAATATAGATATAATAGATACAAAGAAATTGTTGGTAACTGTTCATTGTGTTTCTTGAAATGTAACCTGTAGTAATTTCCTGCGTCTAAGTAACAGAAATAAAAGGTAGAAGATCGCGGTCTTTTTATTAACTAATGCACTAAGATAAAGAATATGATAAAAAGAATATTGGTTGCCACATCACTTTTGTGTATGTGCTGCATACTTTTTGCTCAAAATGTACAGGTTAAAGGAAAAGTAGTTTCAGAAAATGAAGCGGTGGAATTTGCGAATGTCGTGTTGCAGACAAAGGATTCTATATTTATAGCCGGAGGAGTAACCGACAGTAAAGGAAGGTTCATGATGGAGAATATCCAAGCTGGAAGTTATCTGCTTTGTATTTCCGGTATGGGATATACATATCATTGGATCATTTAGCTGTTTCTAAGGATTTAGGCGTTATCATGATATCGCTGGAATCGATCCTGTTAAAGGAAGTGGTGGTAACGGGAGCCAGTGTGATAAATGCCGCCGACAGGAAAATTATCCTTCCTACAGCACATCAGTTAAAATCGGCCGGCAATGGTCTGTCTTTATTGCAGCAGATGAAGCTGAGCAGAATACAAGTGGATCAAATGCGTAACAAGGTAACATCCTCCGGTGAAGGGGATGTACAGTTACGGATGAATGGAGTAAATGCCGAGATACAGGATATATTGGTTCTTCGTCCTGAAGATGTGATTCGTATAGAATATCATGATGCTCCCGGTTTGCGATATGGGGATCATACGGCTGCTGTGATTGATTACATTGTAAGACGGCATGAAACCGGTGGATATGTGGCTTTGGATGCGCAGGATTCTCCGCACGTACTTTTTGGAAACAATAATTTTATAGTGAAGATAAACCATAAAAAGTCAGAATTCGGTTTGAATTATAATAATGTTTATCGTTCGGTAGATAATTATTGGCGTAATAATTGGGAAACTTTCCGCTATGAGGATGGTTCTTCCTTTACACGGGTGGAAGATGGTATTCCGAGTAGAATTTCCACTTATGGGCATAATATAGGATTGAATTATAGTTTTCAGGATCAGGGGAAATGGTTCTTTAATTCCACTGTACGGTGGGCTTTTAATAAGAACAAGCAGAATAACCAAAGCAGTCTGTATGTTTTGGAGAAGCCTGAAGAAATTTTGATGATGAAAGAACATAGTACGGGCCGGACTTCCCGTCCGTCGGTGGACTTGTATTTTCAATGTAAACTGAACAATGACCAGTCATTGATTATCAATGCTGTGACTACATATATTGACACTCAAAGTGACAGGAGTTATACGGAGGGGAAGAGTAATGAACCGCTGACTGATATTTATTCTACCGTATCGGGAAATAAATACTCATTTATAGGAGAGGGTATTTATGAAAGGAAAGTAACCAAGAAGAGCAGATTGAGTGCAGGAGTGAAATATCAGCAAAGTCTGGCGGATAATACCTATGGTGGAAACGAGTCATCTGAAACAAAGATGCATGAAACCCATGCGACAGCTTATGTGGAATACAGTGGGAAAATGGATCGTTTCAATTATTCTTTTGGACTGCAAGGCAGTTATTCCCGATTCAAACAGAAAGAGGAAGGATATAACAGGTATTCGTTATTGCCCCGTTTGAGATTGGGATATCAATTTTCAGATAATGTCTTTGTCCGTTACCGGGGACAGATTTCACGTAAATCGCCCGGTTTGTCCGATATGGGAAATGTGAAACAATTAATTGACTCTTTACAGGTGAGAAGCGGAAATCCGGAATTAAAAATATTCACAGTATATAAAAATGAGTTGGAGGCAGATTTCCGGAAAGGTTTGTTTAGTGGTAATTTTCATTTGTCGTATCAGTATCAGCACAGGCCTATCATGGAAGAAACCATACGAGATAAGAATAACAGTTTTGTCCGTACCAATGCCAATCAGTTAAGTTGGCAGAAATTGAATCCTGAGTTGGAATTGAAACTCGGTCCTCTGAAAGATATTTTGACTTTTTCTTTTTCTACCGGTATAAATTATTATGATAGTCGTGGTTTGGATTATCATCATACATATACCAATTGGTATTATAGGGCCGAAGTGATGGCATCTTATAAAAGATGGTCCGGATTCTTTCAAATGGAAAATCATCGGAATAATTTCTATGGGGAAACATTGTCATACGGGGAGAGTTTTCATACCTTGGGATTGTCCTATCGATACAAGCGTTTAAATATCGGGGTGATGACTTTGAATCCATTTGTTGATAATTACAGAATGGGAGGAGAAATGTTCAGTAAAGTGGCTCCTTCTAAGAATTGGTGGTATGTGAAAGAGAGCTGCCGCCTGTTTGTGGCAAAAGTATCATGGAATATCAGTTTTGGACGTAAGTATGAAATCATGCAGAAACGTGTGAATAACGAAGATAGCAATGCAGGTACATTGAAGTCGGGGAAATAAAAATCACTATTTTGGGTGGTCATAACCATAAAGTTTTTAACTTTGCATATTATCAATACCCATATTTCTTTTTTTGAAAGAAGGAGAAAAAATATAGATATAATGAATAAAGAGGAATGGTTGAAAAAAGGGTATGTTACCGAACCGGTAGACAAAACTCTGGATTTGAAAACTGAAATTGATAAGTTGCGTAAGGAAAAGAATGCGCTTATCCTAGGTCACTATTACCAGTCGGGCGAAATACAAGATATTGCCGACTTTGTAGGTGACAGCTTGGCGCTGGCACAATGGGCGGCTAAAACGGATGCGGATATCATTGTGATGTGTGGTGTCCACTTTATGGGTGAAACGGCTAAGATTCTTTGTCCTGATAAAAAAGTGCTGGTACCGGATTTGAATGCAGGCTGTTCATTGGCCGACAGTTGTCCTGCTGATGAGTTTGCTAAATTTGTCCAAGAGCATCCGGATTATACAGTGATTTCGTATGTTAACACTACAGCGGCTGTTAAAGCGGTGACCGATGTGGTGGTCACTTCTACTAATGCCAAGCAGATCGTGGAAAGTTTTCCGGCAGATGAAAAGATTATTTTCGGTCCGGATAGAAATTTGGGTAATTATATCAATTCGATTACAGGACGCAATATGTTGCTTTGGGATGGTGCCTGCCATGTGCACGAACAGTTCTCTGTGGAGAAAATACTGGAGTTGAAAAAACAGTATCCTGACGCTGCTGTTCTGGTTCATCCCGAATGTAAAGGAGCCGTTTCCAAACTGGCCGACAAGGTTGCTTCTACGGCAGGATTGTTGAAATATGCCATTGCCAGTGACAAAAAAGACTTTATTGTGGCTACGGAAAGCGGTATTTTGCACGAGATGCGTAAGAAATGTCCTGAGAAGAACTTTATTCCCGCTCCTCCCGAAGACAGTACCTGCGCTTGCAATGAATGTAATTTCATGCGTCTGAATACGCTGGAGAAGCTGTACAATACGTTAAAGTATGAATGGCCGGAAGTGACAGTGGATGAAGCGGTAGCTGAGGAGGCAGTGAAACCTATCAAGAAGATGCTGGAAATTTCGGAGAAGCTGGGATTATGACTTTTGTAAAAGATAACAAGATGTGGTTAATAAAAGACGTTTCTGTTATTCTTAAAAGTAAAGGGGAATTCTTCTGGAAAGGATTTATCATCGGAATAGGAGTGACATTTCTGTTTCATTAAAGATTTGTTTTGACGGAATAATGGTTCTCATGGAAATCATTATTCCGTCAAAATTGTTTTCAAAGGAAAACAGAATACTTGTTTTTATGAGGCTCAATAGAGGTAAACAAATGATATAACTAATTTATATAGTTACGCCTTCAGAAACCGGCAAAGTTTCTCTACGGCCAGTGCACGGTGACTGATTTTGTTTTTCGTCTCATTGCCTAGTTCGGCAAAAGTTTTAGTATATCCTTCGGGCACAAAGATAGGGTCGTATCCGAAACCTGACGAACCTCGTTTTTCTTTGATAATCTCACCTTTTACAATTCCTTCGAACAAATGCTTCTTTCCATCCAGAATCAGGCAGATAGCTGTGCGGAATTGTGCTTTTCTATTTTGCACTCCTTGCATATTCTGCAATAATTTTTGCATATTGGCTTCCGCATTATGTCCTTCGCCTCCGGCATAACGGGCGGAATAAACACCCGGCGCACCATTCAAAGCTTCCACTTCCAGACCTGTATCGTCGGCAAAACAGTCTAAACCGTAGTTTTTATAAATATACTCCGCTTTCAGCATCGCATTGCCTTCCAACGTATCAGCAGTTTCGGGGATATCAACATGGCAATGGATATCTTTCAAACTCAATAATTCAACTTTTTCTCCTAGAATGGAGGATATTTCATCCAGTTTATGAGCATTGTTTGTAGCAAATACTAATTTCTTTTTCATTTTATATCATATTAATTGAATGCAAAGATACTGAGAATGAACCAAAGTAAGATAATTCCTGACAGAATAATATAGGTGAAAAGGTAAATAGTAATTTGTTTGCTATGTGTATTTTCAATTTTTGATTATTTTTGTTGGTATCATTTGATACTTGATAGTATGGTATATATAGAAACTCCTCATTTGTTGTTACGGGACTGGGAGGAAGAAGATATTCTTCCGTTTGTCCGTATGAACAGTGATAAAGAAGTAATGGAATTCTTTCTCACTACTTTGACAGAGGAAGAGACGATGGCTTTTTATTGTCGTATCCGGAAAGAATTTGAAGAATATGGTTATGGTTTGTATGCTGTAGAATGTAAAGAAACTCAGAATTTTCTAGGCTATGTGGGTTTTCATAATATTGCTTTCGAGTCGGATTTTACTCCCGGAGTGGAAATAGGCTGGCGGTTGTGCCGGGATGCATGGGGAAAGGGATATGCCACAGAAGCCGCTTCTGCCTGTCTGGATTATGCGAGTGATAATTTACCTTTTAAAACGGTATATTCGTTCACTGCCATACCCAATAAACGCTCTGAACGGGTCATGCAGAAAATAGGAATGCATTTTGAAAAAGAGTTCGATCATCCTTTGGTGGAACAAGGGCATTGGTTATGCAGACATGTATTGTATAAAATAGAAATTTGAGAAAATAGATTAACCGATATGTAGTAATCTTATCATTGCTTCATCGTTCTGTTTTTCAATGCAGAAACAGTGAAGCAATGGAAGAGATTATTTTTTAGTTACTTTATTTTTAGTTTGTCGAATCCTTCGCCATACACTCCTACCACATTACTTTGTGATATAAATGCATTGGGGTCAATATCTTTCACCAATCGGAATATATCCAGTGACTGGCTTTTCTTTGCCAATACCACTACGACCTTGATTCCTTGTTTGCTATACCATCCTGTACCATCCAATAAGGTAACTCCACGATCTATTTGTTTGGTGATTCCTTCGGCTATTTCATCATGTTTACGCGAGAAAATAAGGAACTGTACGGATTGGCGTGAACTGTTTATAACATAATCAATCACAATGCTCATAATAAACAATACGCAGAAACCAAATAACACCCGTTTCCAGTCATGGAATATGAAATAGCAGGAGGATATGATGACAATATCACAATACATCATCATGCGGCCAAGGGTTACATCTTTATATTTATTGATAATCCAGGCAATGATATCCGTTCCGCCGGTACTTCCATTATTGCAGAAAACAATGCCGATACCAAATCCCAGCAAGCCGGCACCTACTACACAAGCCATGAATTCTTGTCCCGGTCCTAACAATTGCGGCAGTGTACCATCCGGGTTCTTCAATAATGCTTGAAAGAGCCATAATAGGAATGTTAGCATAAAGATGGCATAAATGGTTTTAAGGCTGAATTTAGGTCCTAGTATCTTTAATGCGAAACCTAAGAAAACAGCGTTGATAATAAAATAAGAAACCTGGATTTCAATGCCTGTAACATAATATATAATGGCTGAAATACCGGTTACTCCGCCTGTAGTTATTTGATAAGGCAGTAAGAAAGCCGCCCATCCCAGTGCATAGCAAATCAGTCCGAAGGTAATGGATAAATAGTCTTTTACCTCTCTGCCTAGTTTGATTTTTAATATTTGGTCCATGGTAATGAGGATTGTTTTTAATGTAAGTAGAAAGGTGTGTCAAAAGTTACTGCTTTTGACACACCTCAAGGATAGTATCGATTATAATACGATGTTTACAATTTTTTTTGGAACGATGATTACCTTTTTCGGGGTTTTGCCTTCAATCCATTTCTGGGCTTGTTCATCTGCCATAACTGTTGTCTGAATGGTATTGTTATCAGCATCAGCGGCGAAATCCATGGTGAAACGTGCTTTGCCATTGAAAGAGATAGTGTATTTTACAGTGTCTTCTTTCAGGTAATCTTCATTGAATGCAGGCCATTGTGCATCGCATACGCTGGTGGTATTTCCCAAAGCTTCCCAAAGTTCTTCTGCATAATGTGGAGCGAACGGAGCTAACAGGATGATGAGATTGCTCAATACCTCTTTATTGCGACATTTCAATGAAGTAAGTTCGTTTACACAAATCATGAACGCACTGATAGAAGTGTTGTAAGAGAAAGTTTCAATATCTCCGGTTACCTTTTTAATCAGCTTATGAATTGCTTTCAACTCTTCTTTAGTCGGTTCACCCTCTACAGGCAAGAATTCGTCTGTGCGGCTATAGAACAGATTCCACAGTTTCTTCAAGAAACGGTGAACACCGTCAATACCATTGGTATCCCAAGGTTTGGACTGTTCTACCGGACCGAGGAACATTTCGTACATACGCAGCGTGTCGGCACCGTATTTCTCGACAATCATATCCGGATTGACTACGTTGTACATGGATTTACTCATCTTCTCTACCGCCCATCCGCAGATATATTTTCCATCTTCCAGGATAAACTCAGCATCGTTATACTCAGGACGCCATGCTTTGAAAGCTTCTACATCCAGAATATCGTTGGATACAATATTCACATCCACATGCAGCGGAGTGGTTTCGTACTGGTCTTTCAGGTTCAATGACACAAAGGTGTTGGTGTCTTTGATGCGATATACAAAATTGCTTCGTCCCTGAATCATTCCTTGGTTTACTAATTTTTGGAATGGTTCTTCCTTGATACTTACGCCCAGATCATGCAGGAACTTGTTCCAGAAACGAGAATAAATCAAGTGACCCGTAGCATGTTCGGTGCCGCCTACATAGAGATCTACATTTTGCCAGTAATGATCTGCCTTTTCTGATACTAGTGCTTGTGCGTTGTGTGGGTCCATATAGCGCAGATAGTATGCGGATGAACCTGCGAAGCCCGGCATGGTATTCAGTTCAAGCGGGAATATAGTGACGTTGTCAATCAAGTTGTTTTCCACGACTTCACCTTTTTCTACATCCCAGGCCCACTTGGTGGCATGTCCCAATGGAGGTTCGCCTGTTTCGGTTGGCAGGAACTTAGCTACTTCGGGAAGTTCAAGCGGCAATTTAGATGAGTCAATCATATAAGGCATACCGTTTTTGTAATATACAGGGAACGGTTCACCCCAATAGCGCTGGCGTGAGAAGATGGCGTCACGAAGACGATAATTCACTTTCACGCGTCCCAAATTATGGGCTTTCACATATTCTTTGGTAGCTGCGATAGCTTCTTTGATGGTCAGTCCGTTTAAAGAAAGGTCACAATAAGGAGTGACATCCTTGCGGGGTGAGTTGCAAACAATACCTTCTTTGGCATCGAAACTTTCTTCACTTACATCACAACCTTCTACCAACGGAACGATAGGCAGATTGAAATGTTTTGCAAAAGCGTAGTCACGGCTGTCGTGAGCAGGAACCGCCATGATGGCGCCTGTTCCATAACCTGCCAATACGTAATCACTGATCCATACGGGAACAGCCTCGCCGGTAAACGGATTGATGGCGTATGAGCCACTGAATACACCGGTTACGCGGCGGTCGGCGATACGTTCACGTTCCGTACGTTTCTTGGTGCGGTCCAGATAGGCTTCCACTTCGGCTTTCTGTGCTTCAGTAGTAAGTTGGGGAACCAGTTCGCTTTCGGGCGCCAGTACCATGAAGGTTACACCGAACATGGTATCTGCACGGGTAGTAAAGATAGTGAATTCAATATCACTGTCTTTCACTTTGAATTGTACTTCCGTACCTTCCGAGCGTCCAATCCAGTTACGCTGTGTTTCTTTCAGTGAATCAGTCCAGTCCACAGTGTCCAGTCCGTCCAGCAGCCGTTGTGCGTAAGCCGATACGCGTAAACACCATTGGCGCATTTTTTTCTGAACGACGGGGAAACCGCCGCGTTCCGAAACTCCATCCACCACTTCGTCATTGGCAAGAACAGTTCCTAGTTGCGGGCACCAGTTCACCATGGTTTCTCCCAAATAGGCAATGCGGTAGTTCATCAGGATTTCCTGTTGTTCTTTTTCGCTTTTGGCATTCCATTCTTCGGCTGTAAAGCTGAGTTCTTCGCTGCAAGCCGCATTCAGTCCTTCGTTGCCGTATCGGGCAAATGCTTCCGTTAGTTCGCTGATGGGGCGTGCCTGCTGTGTATCGTTACAATAATAGCTGTTGAACATTTGTTGGAAAGCCCACTGAGTCCAATGGTAATATCCTGGTTCACAAGTACGTACTTCACGGTTCCAATCAAAAGAGAAGCCGATTTTGTCCAACTGTTCACGATAGCGGTTGATATTGTTCACAGTGGTGATGGCAGGGTGTTGTCCGGTTTGTATAGCGTATTGTTCTGCAGGAAGTCCATATGCGTCATATCCCATCGGGTTCAGCACGTTGAAACCTTGCAAGCGTTTGTAACGGGCGTAAATATCACTGGCTATGTATCCCAACGGATGTCCTACGTGCAATCCGGCTCCCGACGGATAAGGGAACATATTCAATACGTAGAATTTCTTTTTGCTTTCGTCTTCAGTCACTTGATAGGTATGGTTCTCTGCCCATCTTTGCTGCCATTTCTTTTCAATCTCTCTGAAATTGTATTCCATGATCTATTTTTTGTTATTTAATATCTTTGTTATTAAGTGATTGCAAAGATAATGAAAGTCGGGGAGATATATGGAAAGAACAGAAATAAAAAACTTCTTGTTATGTATATAGATTTCTTTTTGATGACACTTTTTGGAGGAATATATAATATATATACCTCCCAAAATTATTATATTTATTTGTACAAATAGCAATTGTACGATATAGGCGGTAAGATTAGAAGATTTATAATGATGCAGCCGAAAGAACTATAATCTTTCGGCTGCATCATTTATATGTTTAATTTACGGGCTTTTTATTCCACTCCCAAATCTTTATAAGTTCTCGGAGCCGGAACAGAAGGTAACGGTTTGCGATCCTTCAGCTCTTGTAGAATTACTTCAATAGCTTTATTCAACTGCTGGTCTTCACCTGACTGTTCTTTTACCGGATCATTATCAATCAGAATATCAGGGTCCACTCCATGATTTTCTACTATCCATTGACCGGTCTTTGCATCATAATTGGTAAAGAACGGAACACGCACATCCGTACCATCCATATAAGGTAACGGACCACTGATACCGACAATGCCACCCCATGTACGAGTACCGATAACTTTACCGATTTTATTTGCCTTGAAACTCCATGGGAACAAGTCACCGTCTGAAGCCGAGTATTTATTGATCAGCAATACTTTCGGACCCACTAGTGTTGCATCAGGAATGGTACCGATTTTAGTTGATCCACGACGCATGGTCAGGCGATAGGGTTCACGAAGCAAACGTTCGATAATCATTGGAGATACATTACCACCTCCATTGGCACGGTCATCAATAATCAAGGCTTCTTTATCGAGTTGGGGATAGAAGTAGCGGGCGAATTCATTCAGGCCGTCCGGTCCCATATCGGGAATGTAGACATAGCCTACACGGCCATTAGTTGCTTCTTCCACTTTTTTGATATTATTCTGTACCCAGTTATAATGATACAATGGGTATTCATTGTCTAATGGTTTAATGACTACTTTACGTGCTCCTTTACTTGATGCGGTACGGTTTATGCTTAGTTCAGTCAAGACATTGGCTTTGCCTGCCAGCAGACTGTAAATGTTATCAACAGTAGCTGTTGAAATGCCATCAATAGCTGTGATATAATCTCCTTCTTTTACTCCGATACCCGGTTCTGTAAGGGGAGAACGCAGTTTCTGACTGTAAATTGCACCCGGTAGAATTTTGTCAATACGGTAGAAGCCACTCTTGTCACGACTCAGTTCAGCTCCCAGTAATCCCATTGGAATACGTTCGGGACCTTTTATTTCACCCGGATTCACATAAGCGTGTCCGCAAGCCAGCTCGGCAATCATCTCACCGATGATATAGTTCAAGTCCAGACGGGTTTTTGCATGGGGAACTAATACAGCATATTTTTCTTTAATTCCTTTCCAATCTGCTCCATGCATATTTTCCAGATAGAATCCGTCACGGAAAGCCCGCCATGTTTCATCGAATATCTGAGCCCATTCCTGACTGTAGTCAATGGGAGCAATCATGTCATCCAAGTTGACGTTCTCTTCCAATGAGGCTTTAGTGCATGGAAAATCACAGATATACAGATTATTTCCTTTAAAGAACAATGCTTTCCTATGATTGGCAGCTACATCCATATATGCTCCTTCGGCCACGGTTTCTTCTTTTTGTTCGGTCAAATCATATACTTTGGTACTTCTACCACTGGCATACCACACTTTTTTACCGTCTGAATAGAAATTATCGTAGTTACCTGCTTGTAAAGGCAGTTTAATCAGTCTTCCGGGCAAGCCTTCCGGATCAATTTTAACTGCATTATTTGTGGCTTCCGTTTTTTTATTGACAGCATCAGTTGCCTGTTGTTCTATGCTGACCATTTCATCCGAAGGTAATAAAGGTGATGGCGTATCATTGGCGAGCATGGCCATATAGATTCCTCCCATACGATTATAGGCATGGTTCCACTCTGTCTGGCTGTAAATGGGATTAAAGTCCCTTTCAGAATTGAATATGAGGTACTTTCCATCTGTGCTGAAAACAGGTGAAGAAGAATTGTACCATTTTTCGGTTACCGGATATTCCTTACCTGAAGTCAGATGGTATACATAAATGACACTCATGTTATTAGCTCCGGATTTAGTATAGGTAATCCACTGGCTGTCTGGTGAATAGTTTACTTCATAGAACTCTCCTTCCGGATTCTGCATGACAGTCCGTTTCGCTTTTGAGGCAATATCAACTTCTACGATACGGTTTTTACGGTCGGTATAAAGTATTTTCTTGCTGTCCGGGCTCCACATCAGTTGGCGGATATAAGTATCATTGTTTTGGGTCAGTTGGATGGGATCACCCCCTTCGACAGATTGCAGCCAGATTTCAGTTTCACCGGTACGGTCACTGATATAGGCTATTTGTTTACCGTTCGGACTCCATTCTCCTTCCCGTTCATTGGCTCCCGGGGTGCGGGTGATATCACGGGTTACCCCTTTTTCGGCAGGAACATCGAATACCTCTCCGCGGGCAGTTACTGCCAGGCGGTGCCCATCCGGTGAAAGACTGGCGGCAGTCAGGTTATCTGCTACCCGTTTCATTTCTTTTCGGGCATAGATATTGTCTGAAGTCAGCGTGATGGAGATTTTTTCTGATTTGCGCGTTTTAGGATCCAGTTTATAGAGGTATCCTCCATGTTCGTAGACAATTATTTGTCCGTTACTGCTGGGGAATTTTACATCATAATCCGTATAGTGGGTTACTTTTTCAGTTTGTTTGGTCCGGATATTATAAACAAAGATATTCATGGTGCGATCCCGATCGGAAATAAAGTAGATTTCCTCTCCTATCCACATAGGGATAATATCTTGTGCAATATTATTGGTGATATTCTCTACTTTCTTGGCAGCCGGATCATAAATCCAAATGTCATCCGCCATGCCACCGCGATAATATTTCCAATTACGGAATTCTCGCATAACCCGGTTGTAAGCCAGCTTTTTTCCATCGGGGGAATAGCTGCAAAAACCTCCTTCGGGTAATGGAATCACTTCGGACATTCCTCCGTTTTTCGATATACTCCACAGCTTGCCATCGAAACCGTCACTGATACGATTGCGGTAGACTATGTTTTTCCCATCAGGTGTCCAAGTCATTACAATGTTATTGGGACCCATTCGGTCTCCTAAGTCATCCCGGCTGTTTGTTGCTGTATAGGTAAGCCGTTGGGGTTCGCCTCCATCGGTTGGAATCAGATATACTTCAGTGTTACCGTCATATTGACCGGTGAAAGCAATTGATTTTCCATCCGGAGAAAAACGTGCGAACATTTCATAACCGATATGGGAAGTCAGCTTTTGTGCTTCTCCTCCATTCAAAGGTGCTTTGTACAGATCTCCGGCGTAAGAAAAGACAATGTCGGAGCCATTGGTAGCGGGGAAACGGAGTAACCTAGCCTCATCGGCATATCCGGTGAAAGCTGTTCCTGCCAGTAACAGGGAGAATAATAGCTTTTTGTTCATTTTATTTAGGGTTTGATTTTCGTCGGAAACAAAGTTAGGTATTATTATTTAGATTATAAGATGGTAGTTGTCTCTTTTTTACGTAAATTTGTCATCTGTCCTGATTAATGAACTAACTTAATGATATATGTTATGAAAAATCGAAACCTCTTTCTTTTAACCAGTGGATTAGCATTTCCTCTATTAGGTGCTTATGCTCAGAAAACTCCTAAACCGAATATCATTTATATTATGTGTGATGATATGGGTTATGGTGATTTAGGGTGTTACGGTCAGCCCTACATCAGTACACCGAATATTGATAATATGGCTAAAGAAGGTATGCGTTTTACACAAGCGTATGCCGGTAGTCCGGTGAGTGCTCCATCACGTGCGTCATTTATGACCGGGCAACATTCCGGACATTGTGAAGTACGTGGGAACAAAGAGTACTGGCGCGATGCCCCTGTTGTGATGTATGGAAATAATAAGGAATATGCCGTGGTGGGGCAACATCCATACGATCCCGGTCATGTGATTATACCTGAAATAATGAAAGATAACGGTTATACTACCGGTATGTTTGGTAAATGGGCAGGGGGCTATGAGGGATCTGTGTCTACGCCGGACAAACGGGGTATTGATGAATATTATGGTTATATCTGTCAGTTTCAGGCTCATTTATATTATCCGAATTTCCTGAACCGGTATAGTAAATCGGCTGGTGATACGGCAGTGGTTCGTGTAGTGATGGATGAGAATATCAACTATCCTATGTTTGGTAAGGACTATTTCAAACGTCCGCAATATTCTGCGGATATGATCCATGAAGAAGCAATGAAATGGTTGGATAAACAGGATGGCAAGCAACCTTTCTTTGGTATTTTTACTTATACGCTTCCTCATGCAGAGCTGGCGCAGCCCGAAGATTCTATTCTGACAGGTTATCAAAAGAAGTTTTTTGAAGATAAAACTTGGGGTGGACAGGAAGGATCAAGATATAATCCGTCGGTACACACCCATGCGCAGTTTGCCGGCATGATTACTCGCTTGGATTATTATGTAGGAGAAGTTTTGAACAAATTAAAGGAGAAAGGACTGGACGAAAATACCATTGTGATTTTTACCAGTGATAACGGCCCCCATGAAGAAGGGGGGGCTGACCCTACCTTCTTTGGTCGTGATGGCAAACTTCGTGGATTGAAACGTCAATGTTATGAAGGGGGGATTCGTATTCCGTTCATTGTGCGTTGGCCGGGTAAAGTACCCGAAGGAACGGTTAATGATCATCAGTTAGCTTTCTATGACTTGATGCCTACATTTTGTGACTTGGCAGGTGTGAAGAATTATGTGAAGAAGTACACTAACAAGAAAAAAGACATGGATTATTTTGATGGTATTTCTTTTGCTCCGACTTTGTTAGGACAGGAAGGACAGAAGAAACATGATTTCTTGTATTGGGAATTTGATGAAACCGATCAGATTGGTGTACGTATGGGAGACTGGAAGATGGTAGTGAAAAAAGGGACTCCTTTCCTTTACAATCTTGCTACAGATATTCATGAAGACCATGATATCGCTGCCGGACATCCGGATATTGTGAAACAAATGAAAGAGATTATCAGAACACAGCATACTCCGAATCCTCATTTCTCTGTGACTTTGCCTTCATTTGAATAAATAGATTTTTTATTCTGATATTCCTCAATCTATTCATTTAGATTGGGGAATATTTTTTTATGTTCCATAAACCTGCTATCTTTGCCTCGCAAATTTAAAAATATTCCGATGAGAATTTAAAACATTCATTTCCATACAACTATTTGTTTTTACGTTGGGACAGCAGGCGAAATAATTTCGTTTGTTGCGCAATAGTTGTCTTCTTATTCCAACTACGAACTTTTCAGTATTCATATTTAAAATTCTTAGAAAGAGTATGTGTATACATGTACAGTCCATTACTTACATGCATCCGGATAAAGATGTGCTTTTCAGTAATGTCAGTTTTACTATCAGTAAAGGGAAAAAAGTAGCCCTCATCGGAAACAACGGTTCGGGAAAATCTACCTTGATGCGATTGATAACTAAAGAGCTATTACCTTCTGAAGGACAAATTATATGTCCGGATATCCCCTATTCTATTCCACAGCATTTTGGTCAGTTTAATCATTTGACAGTAGCCGGGGCATTGGGAATAGAAAGAAAGTTATATGCACTTCATGCCATTTTACAGGGCGATGCTTCAATAGAGCATTTTACGGCTTTGGCGGATGATTGGGAAATAGAAGAGAAAGCGGTTGCTGCTTTGAATGAATGGGGGTTGGCAGAAGTACCTCTCTCCTATCCCATGCATTTGTTGAGTGGCGGTGAGAAAACAAAAGTTTTTCTAGCAGGAATTACTATATACTCTCCTGCTTTTATTTTGATGGATGAGCCTACCAATCATTTGGATGACGAAAGCCGTATCCGGCTGTACCGTTTTATAACTACTGCTGCAGCAGGGATACTGGTTGTCAGCCATGACCGGACATTACTCAATTTACTTTCTTCTACCTATGAGCTTACTGCAAAAGGTGTCACTTATTATGCTGGAAATTACGATTTCTATAAAGAACAGAAGAAATTGGCTGTAGAAGCTCTGCAAACCCGGTTGAAGGAGAATGAAAAGCAATTACAAAAAGCCCGAAAGCAGGCACGTGAGGTAATGGAGCGTCAACAAAAGCATGATGTGCGAGGTAAAAAACAAAATGTGAAGAAAGGAGTCGGAAAGATGGCAATGCATACATTCAGGGATCAGGCTGAGAAAAGTACTGTCCGTTTAGGAGATGTTCATGCTGATAAGATCCGTTTTTTGGCAGGAGAAACAGTAGAACTGCATAAAGCTTTACCTGATATGAAGGCGATGAAAGTAAATTTCAATTCATCTTCTTTGCATATCGGTAAGATACTTATCGTAGCTTCAAGTGTGAATTATTCGTATGGAGAAAATCCTTTGTGGTCTTCTCCTCTTGAGTTTACCATCAAAAGTGGTGACCGTATTCATTTGAAAGGAAGTAATGGTAGTGGTAAAACAACTTTATTGAGGTTGATAACCGGAAGTCTTGCTCCTACTCAAGGTTCTTTGATACAGGCAGAAGGGCTGACGTACGTTTATCTTGATCAGGAATATTCTATAATTCGTAATGATTTGTCGGTATTGGAACAACTTGCCTTATTCAATAGTGAATTGTATGATAATGAATTGAGAACGATTCTCAACCGTTTTTTGTTTCCTGTTTCCACATGGAACAAGAAGTGTAGCTATCTGAGTGGAGGTGAGAAGATGAAACTTTCTCTCTGTTGTCTTATGGTGAGTGCACAGGCCCCCGATGTTTTTATTGTGGATGAACCTACTAATAATATTGATATTCTGAGTATGGAGATATTGACCGAAACTTTGAAGGATTATCAAGGCACTTTGTTGGTGGTGAGTCATGACAACTATTTTGTGCAACAAATAAAGGCAGATAAGCAGATTGAGTTGTTCTGATGTTTTTATTTTGTCAAGTGCGGCATTTTTGTCAAATTCTATATTTAAAACAAAAATGCCGCAGACTTGATTTATTTTATTCGGAGTTATTATTGCAGTGTCAGCGTCTTTACTTGTAATTCGGCATCTTTAGAATTACCCCCTACCATTATATCGAAGTTTCCGGCTATGGTGCGCATGGTATTTGTCTGCGCGTCCCACCATTCCAATTGTTTGGGTGTTAACTCTAATTCTACATTGACTGTTTTTCCTGCAGGAATTTGTACACGTTTGAAAGCACGCAGTGTTTTAACCGGTCCTTCCGCATCTTCTTGTTTTTTCAGATATACCTGTACTACTTCTTCCCCGTCACGATTACCGGTATTGGTTACAGGAACAATAATTTTGGCAGTTTCCCCTACTTTAATCGTTTGCTCCAGTTTGATGTTACCATAGTTAAAAGTGGTATAACTCAAACCATAACCGAATGGGAAAAGAGGATCACCTTTAAAATAACGGTAAGTACGTCCTGTCATATTATAATCTTCAAAATCAGGTAATTGCGTTATATTCCGGTAAAAAGTAACGGGCAGTCGTCCTGCAGGATTGTAATCTCCAAACAAAACTTCGGCGGCAGCTTTACCTCCGGATTGTCCCGGATACCATGCTTGTAAAATAGCCTGACAATATTTGGTTTCGGGTTCCATGGCAATGGGTGATCCGGAAAAATTAACGAAAATAACTTTTTTCCCGGCATCACAGAGTGCTTTTATCAATTCACGCTGAACAGCCGGAAGCTCGATGTCAGTACGGTCTCCTTTGCGGAATCCCGGTAAATTGACACCCATCTCCTCTCCTTCCAAACTTGGAGATATACCGCCTGCAAATATAACTATATCAGCATCTTTCACTTTTGCTACCGTGTTTTTAATGTTGACTTCTTCTTTAAATCCAAGATCGAAATTCAACTGTGCGTCTCCACTAAAGTATTGGAAGCGGATTTCTATATCGTATGGCTTGCCGGCTTCTGCATGCATGGCGTAAGCTTGTCCCCTGCCCCCATGTTTGTTGGTGAATTTCTTTACTTCTTCACCATTTATCAATAATTGTGTAGCTCCACAACTATAGAAGTTGAAAATAACCTCTCCTGTTTCCTGGGGGGTGAACACACTTTGATAGACGGCCGAGAAATCGGTCAGGTTCACACCGGGAGCAAATACGGTGGCTCCGGAAGTGCAAAGACGGAACGGTGTGGTAAGTTGTGCGGTGGCTACCGCATTTCCTTCATATTCCTTGTTGTTCCAATAGCGGGCGGAGAATCCTGGACCTTCTTTAGAAGTACACTGGCTGAAAACGCTTCTGATTAATGAGCGCTCCACCCAGCTGCAACCTTGTTCATAGATCAGTTTGTCATTCTCTCCCATGGCTGAGCGGATACCTTCCAATAAGGTGATCGTATGTTTGGGAGTACCGTTATAATTACCCCATTGCATCACAGAATCATTTGCGTTAGGTCCCATGACGGCGATGGTTTGTCCACCGCGTTTCAGTGGCAGGATATTATTTTTGTTCAGTAACAGCGTCATTGATTTGCGTGCTATATCTAGTGACAGGGAATCATGTTCTGCCGAGCAAACCACTGAATAAGGAATTTTAGTCCATTCCACTTTGTCAGGATCATCCATTTCCCCCAATTCAAAGCGTGCTTTTAATAATCGTTTTACGGATACATCAATGTCCTTTTCACTGATTAATCCTTTTTTAGCGCTTTCTACCAATGCTTTATAACTGGAACCACATTCCAGATCCGTACCGCTTAATACTGCGGCGGCAGAGGCCGATTCAGCATCCGGATGTGTTTTGTGTCCTTTTTCCCGATAGAAATCGTCAATAGCGCCACAATCTGAAAGTACAATGCCGTCATATCCCCAGTCTTGACGGAGAATTTGCATCAGCAGGCGGTCACTTCCGCAACACGGATTGCCTTCCAAACGGTTGTAGGCACACATTACCTCCTTTACTTTTGCTTCTTTTACTAATGCTTCGAAAGGTACAAGATAAGTTTCATGCAAGTCACGCGGTTTGATATTTTCCGCATTGAACTCATGACGATTCCATTCCGGCCCTGAATGGACGGCAAAGTGTTTGGCACAAGCGTGTATTTTATCGTATTTTTGATTAGCATCCATGCATTGCAATCCTTTCACCACATTTACCCCCATGACACTTGTCAGATAAGGATCTTCCCCATACGTTTCAATACCTCTCCCCCATCTGGGATCGCGATAAATATTGACGGTGGGTGTCCACATGGTCAGGCCTTGATACCGTTCGTAGCTTCCCGCCGCCGAGTATGCGGCATTTTTGGCCCGGGCTTCATCCGAAACTGCGGTATAGATGGTATGTATGGCATCGGGCTCAAAAGAGGCCGCCATACCTATAGGCTGAGGAAAGACGGTGGCCAGTCCGCTCCGTGCCACTCCGTGCAAGGCTTCGTTCCACCAATTATAAGGTTTAATGCCTAATCTTTCGACAGGTTTGGAGTTGTCCATCATTAAGGCAACTTTTTCTTCTAGAGTAAGTTGTTGCAATAAATCCTCTGCCCGTTCTTCGGGAGATAAACTGCTGTCTTTATAAGCCGGTTGATTGTTACAGCCGCTTAGCATCACAAGGGAAGCAAATAAATATAGAATTTTGTTTCTCATAGTAAAATGGTAAAAATGATTAGTTACACGGCAAAAATAGAATAATTATGAAAAAAGTCCGTGTATTTTTTGATTAAAAAGGTGGAAGATATTGTTTTTTATACAAAAAGGTGGGATAGATATAAAAAGTTTCCGGCCGGATACATCGTACCGACCGGAAACGTATGAGATACAGCAAATAATGACTATTTATATTCTGCCCAATCTATCAGGCGCATATCCCCTTTCTTGGCCAGCGTATCATGCATAGCCAATGCAGCCGGAATACAATGAGGAGTTTGTCCTTTGGAAGACATTTTTACATAATCCCAAAGAATGTTCTTATAATCCGGATGTGCACAATTTTCGATGATAGCCTTGGCGCGTTCTACCGGGCTCTTGCCGCGTAAGTCGGCAACACCTTGTTCAGTAATAAGGATATTGACATCGTGTTCACTGTGATCTTCGTGAGAAACCATAGGAACGATGGCACTGATTTTTCCTTCTTTTGCCACAGACGGGCAAGTAAAGATGGAAATATAGGCATTGCGGGTAAAGTCACCTGAGCCACCAATACCATTCATCATTTTGGTGCCGCTGATGTGAGTAGAATTTACATTACCGTAAATATCTGCTTCGATGGCTGTATTGATAGATATAACACCAAGACGACGGATAATTTCCGGGTTGTTTGAGATTTCAGACGGACGCATGACCAGTTTGTCACGGAAGAAGTCGATATCATCATAAATACCTTGCAGACATTCGTTGGTGACAGTCAATGAACAGGTACTTCCAAATTTTACACGTCCTTGGCGAATCAGGTCCACCACTGCGTCTTGTAATACTTCCGTATACATTTCGAAGGCGGGAATTGTTTTGTCTCGTCCCAAAGCACCCAATACGGCATTAGCAATGTTACCTACTCCACTCTGTAATGGCAGGAAGCTTGCAGGAATAATACCCCGTTTCATATCAGCTGCCAGGAAGTCGGCAACATTTTGTCCAATCTGGTCGGTGATAGGATCCGGTGCGGTAAATGAACGGGCCTGGTCAGGGGTGTTTACTTCCACTACGCCGATGATTTTTTTCGGGTCTACCTGTACATAAGGCAGACCGATACGGTCGCTGGGTTTGTAAATAGGAATTTCACGACGGTAAGGCGGGTCAAGCGGTTCATAAACATCGTGCAGGCCCATACCGTTTTTACTGTGGGCAGCGTTCAATTCGATAATCACTTTATCTGCCAGACGTGCAATAGTCGGTGCAATTCCACCGGCGGCTGTCAGATAAACTTTGCCGTCGGGAGTGATTTCACACGCTTCCAGAATAGCGACATCTACTTTACCCATGAACCCGTAACGTACCTCCTGTGCCATTTGTGACAGATGGATATCGTTGTATGCTATTTCGCCGTTATTTACGGCTTTGCGGAAATCGGGGTTGGTTGTGTAAGGAGCACGGTAACGGATTGCCTTGACCCTGGATAAGATGCCGTCTGTAGCATCTCCTGTAGAAGCACCGGTAAAGATACTAATTTGAAAAGGGTTACCTTTGGCATGTTCTTCTTCTGCTATTTTTGCGACTTCGGGTGTTACGGCTTTCGGTGTTCCTGCCGGAGTAAAGCCGCTGAGTCCAATGTTGTAGCCATGCTTGATATAGCTGGCTGCTTCGGCTGCGGAAATAATATTAAATCCCATGATATTCAATGTGTTATTCTTATTAGTATAGTTGTTATTAATATTTGCGATTAAAAATCTCTGAATAAATAAAAGCACGTCGTGCCTCTTCTTTAGTACTCAGTCTTATAGGAGTCCGGTCTTCCCTTTTGTTCTCTTTCCGGGGTGAATCTGTTGGTTTCTTGACCATCGGCTGATGCTGCATGCGGGGAGTCTGAGGTGTGCGGACTGTTTGAACGGAAGAAACAGGAAGGTCCTCCTCTATGTTCTCCTGCTCTATTTCAGGAAATATATCTGCAAGCACTTTCTTTGGAGAAGGTGTTTTCTTCTCTTTGCCTGTTTTTGAGATTTGTTGCACGATGGCTGCAACAATGATTATTATAAATATGATAACCTGAATGATATCCATACTTTCCTTATTATATAATGAATGCTCAAAGTTAGAAAAATATTTCATAACTAACTCTATAAAAGGGCATAAAAAAAGGAAGAGAACTTCACAGTTGTCTTCCCCTATTTTTTTAACCTAAACCTTAACTATGAAAAAATCTAATGTTTTTCGGAAGCAAATATGCGAATTATAATAATACGTTGGTAACGTTAACGGTTTTTTTTGTTCACTGGTTATAATTATTTAACAGTTAAATGCATAATTCTCTTATAATATTCAATTTTCGGCTCTTTTATTCGTTTAATTTGTCGGTAACTCCGTATCTTTGCCTACGAAACCATAAAACAGAGAAAATATGAAAGAAACAACAGGAGCAGACTTTAAATCTGCAACTGATTCCGAAAACAAGAAATTGTTTATTGAAACTTACGGATGCCAGATGAATGTTGCTGATAGTGAAGTGATTGCTTCTATTATGCAAATGGCAGGCTACCATGTATGCGAAACATTGGATGAAGCGGATGCTGTATTTATGAATACCTGTTCCATTCGCGACAATGCAGAACAAAAGATTCTGAACCGTCTGGAGTTTTTCCATTCTATGAAGAAAAACAAACGCCGGAATCTGATTGTCGGTGTGTTGGGCTGCATGGCAGAACGTGTAAAAGATGATTTGATCGAGAACCATCATGTAGATCTTGTCGTAGGACCGGATGCCTATCTCACTTTGCCCGATTTGGTCGCTTCGGTGGAAGCGGGGGAGAAAGCCATTAATGTGGAGCTTTCTACTACAGAAACCTATCGTGAGGTAATTCCGTCCCGTATTTGCGGCAATCATATCTCCGGGTTTGTATCCATTATGCGTGGTTGCAATAATTTCTGTCATTATTGTATTGTACCGTATACCCGTGGGCGTGAGCGCAGCCGTGATGTGGAAAGTATTCTGAATGAGGTGCGTGACTTGGCAGACAAAGGTTATAAAGAAGTAACGTTGCTGGGACAGAATGTGAATTCTTATCGTTTTGAGAAAGAGGGTGAAATAATTACTTTCCCGATGCTGCTCCGCACAGTGGCCGAGGCGGTTCCGGACATGCGTGTTCGTTTTACCACTTCACATCCCAAGGATATGAGTGATGAAACCTTGCAAGTCATTGCGGAAACGCCTAATGTATGCAAGCATATTCATTTACCGGTACAGAGCGGCAGTTCGCGCATATTGAAGCTGATGAACCGCAAATATACCCGTGAGTGGTATTTGGAAAGGGTAGCGGCTATTCGCCGTATCATTCCCGATTGTGGTCTGAGTACTGATATTTTCTCCGGCTATCATTCGGAAACGGAAGAAGATCATCAGGAATCTCTATCCTTGATGCGTGAGTGTGCGTACGATTCCGCCTTTATGTTTAAATATTCCGAACGTCCCGGAACATATGCTTCCAAGCATCTGCCGGATGATGTACCCGAAGAGGTTAAGATACGCCGGCTGAATGAAATCATTGAATTGCAGAACCGTCTTTCTGCCGAAAGTAATGCCCGTGATGTAGGCAAGACCTTCGAGGTGATGGTAGAAGGTGTTTCCAAGCGTTCCAGAGAGCAGCTTTTTGGCCGTACACAGCAAAACAAGGTGGTGGTCTTTGATCGTGGGAATCATCGTATCGGTGATTTTGTCCATGTACGCATTACTGAAGCCAGTTCGGCCACATTGAAAGGAGAAGAGGTGTTCTGATGGGGAGAAAAGAAGAATATAAGGAAAAGAACTTGCAATATTTGCAAGTTCTTTCTACACAGGAAGGTATTTGTCCTTTATCTTGTAATATGTTTTATAAAGTATTGCAGACAGGTACGGGTACAGTTTCACCTACAATCCGAAGTATTGTCACCGTTCATTATCGGGGAAGTCTGATAAACGGAAAAGAGTTTGATAATTCCTATGACCGTAACTGCCCCGAAGCTTTCCGGCTGTGTGATGTCATAGAGGGATGGCAGCTGGCGCTTCAACGTATGCATGTAGGAGATAAATGGGTGGTTTATATTCCTTATACTATGGGATATGGCAACCGTACAAGCGGGCCGATTCCTGCTTTCTCTACATTAATATTTGAGGTGGAACTGCTGGGCATTGCATAATGCCTCCGGTTATCGGTTATGCAGTCTGTCATTCATCCGGTCTTCGTAACCGTCACGATATTTCTTTTCGGGCATAACAATCCATAAGATTATATAGACAATAATGCCCGAAAAGGCTGTGAAAACCGTGGCAAATGAATAGATAATGCGCACTACCGTAACATCCCAGCCAAAATAATCGGCCAGTCCCGCACATACTCCGGCTAGCATTCTGTTGTTGGAACGGGTCAGTTTTTTGTTTTCCATTTCCGTCTCTTTTTAAGTTATCTGCACAAATGTAGGAAAAGTAAAAACGAATTATTAACTTATACTCTTAAAAGTACTTAAAGGATAGTCCTTCTCATTCAATTTATTTGTTATTTTGCAGCAAATTAGGGCAAAAAGTGGATATACTCAAAATAAATACTTGTCCGTTGTGCGGCGGAAAACATTTGGGACATGCAATCACTTGTACGGATCACTATGCTTCGGGTGAACAATTCAATTTGGTTCGCTGCGATGATTGTGGCTTTATTTTTACACAAGGTGCACCCGTGGAAGCCGAGATAGGGCGATATTATGAGACCCCCGATTATATTTCACACACTGATACCCGCAAGGGGCTGATGAACCGTGTATACCATGAGGTACGCAAGTATATGCTGTCACGCAAAGCCAAGCTGATAAAACGGACATCCGGTTTGAGTAAAGGTACTTTGTTAGACATAGGTACCGGTACCGGATATTTCAGCAATGCTATGAAGGAGCGCGGATGGCGGGTGAAAGCGATAGAGAAAAGTCCGCAGGCGCGTTCGTTTGCCAAAGAGCATTTTGAATTGGATGTAGATACGGAGGATGCTTTGGCGGGATATGCCGATCATTCTTTTGATGCCATAACTTTATGGCATGTGATGGAGCATCTGGAACATCTGAATGAAACGTGGGAGAAATTATTCAAGCTGTTGAAAGAGAGGGGAGTATTGATAGTGGCTGTGCCTAATCCCAGTTCGTATGATGCGGAAAAGTATAAGGAATGGTGGGCGGCATACGATGTGCCCCGTCATTTATGGCATTTTACACCTTCCGTCATGCAACAATTCGGTGTCAAGCATGGTTTTAAATTAGCGGAACAGCATCCGATGCCTTTTGATGCTTTTTATGTATCCATGTTGACGGAAAGATATAAAGGCAGCCGTTTGTCCTTTTTGAAGGGAATGTGGACGGGCCTGTTGGCCTGGTTCAGTTCACTGGCGAAAAAAGAACGCAGTAGTTCAATGATTTATGTATTCAGAAAGAAGTGATTATGGGAAAAAAATCAGGGTCCTTTTTCGATATGCAGTTCATTACCTCCAGCATCAGTACAATGCTGGTGTTGCTCTTGTTGGGGATGGTGGTATTCTTTGTGCTGTCTGCCAATAACTTATCCAAGTATGTACGCGAGAATATCAGTTTCTCCGTACTCATCAGCGATGATATGAAAGAAGCGGACGCTTTGAAATTCCAGAAAAAATTGAATGAGGAACCTTTTGTGAAAGAAACTTCCTATATATCGAAGGAGCAGGCGTTGAAAGAGCAGAGCGAAGCGATGGGTACAGACCCGGCTGAATTCTTGGGATATAATCCTTTTACAGCTTCTATTGAAATAAAACTGAATGCCGATTATGCCAATTCGGACAGCATTTCTTGGATAGAGCAGAAAATTATGCGGAACAAGAAAGTAATGGAAATCAACTATCCCCAGGATTTACTGGATGCAGTGAACAGCAATATACGGAAAATCAGTTTTTTGCTATTGGGACTGGCTGCGCTGCTTACCCTTATTTCTTTTGCGCTGATTAATAACACCATCCGTCTGGCCATTTATTCCAAACGTTTTCTGATTCATACCATGAAACTGGTAGGGGCAAGCTGGGGATTTATCCGTCGTCCTTTTTTGGTGCGGAATATATGGATAGGGATACTGGCCGCTGCCATGGCAGATGCGGCATTGATAGGAATGGCCTATGCGTTGGTAAGATATGAACCCGAATTGATTGAGATTATTACCCCTATGACCATGCTTATGGTAATGGGTTCTGTTTTTGTGTTTGGTGTGGTTATTACCTTTATGTGTGCATATATATCAATCAACAAATACTTGCGCATGAAAGCTAGTGCGTTGTATTACATTTAATAATAAAAGGATATGGATAGACAAAAATTCGCCTTTGATAAAACTAATTTTATATTGCTTGCCATAGGTATGGCAGTGATTATTGTCGGTTTTCTGCTGATGACAGGACCTAGTTCGACAGAAGGATATTTTGAGCCGGATATTTTTAGTGTACGTCGCATCAAAGTGGCGCCCGCAGTATGTTTCTTTGGCTTTATATTTATGATTTATGGCATTGTCCGCAAGCCAAAGGACAAGACAGAAGTGGTTAACTCTTGATTTTTTTAATTTTTAATTCTCAATTTTTATTTAAAGAATGGAATGGTTTGAGGCATTGATCCTTGGTGTGCTCCAAGGATTGACAGAGTATTTGCCGGTCAGCAGTAGTGGTCATCTGGCTATCGGTTCGGCATTGTTTGGCATACAAGGGGAAGATAATCTGACTTTTACCATAGCAGTGCATGTGGCTACGGTACTCAGTACTTTGGTTATATTATGGAAAGAAATAGGCTGGATATTCCGTGGCTTGTTCAAGTTTGAGATGAATGCGGAGACAAAATATGTGATCAATATCCTGGTATCCATGATTCCTATCGGCATTGTGGGTGTGTTTTTTAAAGATTATGTGGAAGAAATTTTCGGTTCCGGCTTGCTCATTGTAGGTTGTATGCTGTTATTGACAGCTTTGCTTCTTGCTTTCTCTTATTATGCAAAACCTCGTTTGAAAGAGAACATCAGCATGAAGGATGCGTTTATTATAGGTCTGGCACAGGCTTGTGCCGTGATGCCGGGATTATCCCGTTCGGGTACTACCATTGCTACCGGTTTGTTGTTGGGAGACAACAAGGCGAAACTGGCTCAGTTCTCTTTCCTGATGGTGATTCCTCCTATATTGGGTGAGGCGTTGCTGGATGGTATGAAGATTGTAAAAGGAGCTGCAGCCGGCACATCAGATATATCTGTATTGTCATTGGTTGTAGGTTTTCTGGCAGCTTTCATATCGGGCTGTGTAGCTTGTAAGTGGATGATTAATATTGTGAAGAAAGGTAAGTTGATTTATTTTGCTATCTATTGTGCCATAGCCGGTGCCGTTACGATAGCGTGCACATTGATGTAATTGGATGAATTTTAAAGAAGGAGAAGTATTATACTTTGATAAACCGCTGAAATGGACCTCATTTGCAGTGGTGAACAAGATAAGATACCATATTTGCCGCAAACTGGGCGTGAAGAAAATAAAAGTGGGACATGCCGGGACATTAGACCCGCTGGCTACCGGGGTGATGATTATTTGTACAGGCAAGGCAACGAAACGCATCGAAGAGTTCCAGTATCATACCAAAGAATACATTGCCACCTTGCAGTTGGGGGCTACCACACCTTCATTCGACCTGGAGAAGGAGATAGATGCTACCTATCCTACGGAACATATCACCCGCGAGTTGGTAGAGGAAGCCTTGCAGCGTTTTATCGGCAGGATAGAACAGATTCCGCCTGTTTTCTCGGCTTGTAAGGTAGATGGTAAACGCGCTTACGATTTGGCTCGAAAAGGTGAGGATGTGGAGTTGAAAGCCAAGACGTTGATTATAGACGAGATAGAGTTGCTGGAATGTAATCTGCCTGAGATTAAAATCAGGGTAGTGTGCAGCAAGGGCACTTATATCCGTGCATTGGCCCGTGATATTGGCGAAGCTTTGAATAGCGGTGCTCATTTGACAGGGCTGATACGTACCCGGGTGGGGGATGTGAGACTGGAAGACTGTTTGTCGGTGGAAAGTTTTCCGGAATGGCTTGACCAACAAGAGATTGAAGAAGTTATAAACGAATAAGGAGAGATAAGATGAAACTGTCGCAATTTAAATTTAAACTGCCGGAGGATAAAATAGCTTTGCATCCGGCTAAGTATAGAGATGAGTCGCGCCTGATGGTTGTTCACAAATCAACAGGTAAGATTGAACACAAGGTATTCAAGGATATCCTGGACTATTTTGATGATAAAGATGTGTTTATCTTTAATGATACGAAAGTTTTCCCTGCGCGTTTGTATGGAAATAAGGAAAAGACCGGTGCCCGTATCGAGGTATTTTTGTTGCGCGAGCTGAATGAGGAACTTCGCTTGTGGGATGTGCTGGTAGATCCTGCCCGTAAGATCCGTATCGGTAACAAGCTTTATTTTGGTGACGATGATTCCATGGTGGCCGAAGTGATTGACAACACCACTTCCCGCGGACGTACCCTGCGTTTCCTGTATGACGGCTCTCACGACGAGTTCAAGAAAGCATTGTATGCGTTGGGAGAGGCTCCGCTGCCCAGTTTCATCCGTCGTCCGGTAGAAGAGGAAGATGCCGAACGTTTCCAGACTATCTTTGCCAAGAACGAAGGGGCTGTGACAGCTCCCACTGCCGGACTTCATTTCAGCCGCGAGTTGATGAAGCGTATGGAAATCAAAGGTATAGACTTTGCTTTTGTGACGATGCATGCCGGACTGGGTAATTTCCGCGAGATTGATGTGGAGGACCTTACCAAGCATAAGATGGATTCGGAGCAGATGTATGTCAATGCGGATGCGTGCCGTATTGTGAATAATGCCAAGGATGAAGGAAAGAATATTTGTGCGGTAGGAACGACAGTGATGCGCACGATAGAGACTGCGGTAGGTACGGATGGTCATCTGAAAGAATTTGACGGATGGACCAATAAGTTCATTTTCCCTCCTTATGATTTCTCGGTAGCCAACAGCATGGTTACTAACTTCCACCTGCCTCTCTCCACTTTGCTGATGCTGGTAGCTGCCTACGGTGGTTATGATCTGGTGATGGAGGCTTATCACACAGCGTTGAAGGAAGATTACCGTTTCGGTACTTATGGCGACGCTATGTTGATTTTGGATAAGTAATACCGGTTGGAGCAGCGTATGAGGGTTTATTTGGGACTTGGAACCAATCTGGGTGATAAAGAATCAAATCTGCATGTTGCTGTCCGGAAGATAAATGAGCGGATAGGGGAGGTTACTGCCCTTTCCGCTTTTTATGTTACCGCCCCTTGGGGGTTTTCTTCTGAAAATTCTTTTCTGAATGCTGCCTGTTGCGTGGAGAGTGTGCTTCCTCCCTTGGATATATTGCGGGAAACACAGGAGATAGAGCGTGAATTAGGCCGGATGAAGAAGTCGGCGGGAGGTAATTATAGTGACCGCCTGATTGATATAGATATTTTGTTGTACGGCGATTTAATACTGCATACGCCGGAATTGGAAATCCCTCATCCCCTGATGACTGAACGGAGGTTTGTCATGGACCCGCTGGCGGAGATTGCATCGGATGTGGTGCATCCGGTATTGGGAAAAAGGCTGGGGGAGCTTTAAACCTGTAAGAGTATATTAATTAAAAGAGGACGGAAAATTCTTCAAATCCATCATTGTGGTGTAGATAGCTGATTGATAGTGTATTGTTATGAAGGATTCGTAATAGAATCCTTCATAAATGTTTCAGGGAAATATGTCCAGTATGGAATAATCTCTCCAAATTTCTTGTGTGGTGACGCTCGTCACTCCGGAATCAGGGTAACGTTGGCAAAATTCTTCTGTTCTGTCTTCTCGTATAATTAGGAATTTGTTTTTGTAGCTCACTTCGTATCCATATTTTTTTATTATACTTTGGGTTTGCATGATGAGTGAGTCTACTCTACATTTGTAGGTCCCTTCATATCCTTTTCTCCCATCGGGAAAAGTCATGGTAAATAGTCGGGTCTGGTTGTCGAATGTATAGCGTGTACCGTTTCTGTTTTTCAGTTCCTGCATCAGTTCTTTTTCTATATTTTGTTTGGTTTGTGTGTCTTGTGCTTCTACTCGTACTTCCGGTTTGACATAAGGATGAGCTCCGTTTTCCACTTCCACATCCTTGCTTCCCCACATGGTGGTTTGTATTTTTATTATTTTTACCAGTTTGTTATTCTTGTCCAGCACATGTATAGATGATTCTCCTTCGCAAAGTGGAAAGATACATACGACACCGAAATGTTCGATTCCGAAATATTCCGTTTTCAGTTTTTCTGGATCGTTGTTCTTTATTGTGTAACCATTTGTTTGTTCGCCCAAGGAGGCATTGAATGGATGGCCTACGTAAGCTTTGTATTCACTCACAATATCTGTTCCTTCTTCCGGTTCCGGAGGGAGGATTTCTTCTTTGTCTGAGCATCCCGATAACAGTGTCAGACATAATACTAGCGTTAGTGTCAGGGCGTGTATTACGTCCTGACTGAGGTTATTTCTTTTGAATGTCATAGATCATTTGTTGTTCTTGTGTATAATATACAATGTTTACGTCTTCTGTATCTGTGTGGAAGATTACATCACAGTTTATACCGTTGTTTGCTTTAAAATAGACGGCCGAAGAACCTTTTCCCCATCCCATGTTGACAGACCAATATAAATCACTATTTGGTGAACTCGATTTTTTGGTAGTACAGTATCCGTCAATAATCCAACCATGACCCGGTTTGTCTTTGTATGGATCTTTTGTGATAGGGAGACGATTGTTGTCAACATAGTGTCCGTTTCCATAAAGAAGTATTGGATTATAATTTTGTAATGACTGTTTAGCCAGTTCCGGATTGAATCCTGTGCTTCCTGAGTAGGTAGTCATTGTTTGAAGATATTCCAACATGCCTTCCGTTGGGGTTGAGGTTGAAGCGATACCTCTTTTTATAATTGGGTTATTGTCCTCGTCATAGGTATTAAAATCTACATAGTTAGGAAATGAGCGAGTTTTATTGTATATAGCTCTTAACAAACTGGCAGTCATTTCGATTAAATCAGGTGAGCTGTAGTATGTAATTGTTTTTTGAGCGGTCAGGTAGTCCCAATCTATTAAAATTTGTCTACCTGCTGCTGTTTCTCCCACCATGACTGGTTTCAGTATACTGAATAATGTAGCAACCGCTATATTTCCACATCCCACTAAATAATGCCCCTGATATGTTCCCATATGCCCGTCCCATATATTTCCTATGGGCATTTGATCGTTGTAAGGTACTTCTTGATGCCATACAATATCTGATATGGGAGGTACCATAGATACAATTCGTGAAGGAATTTTGCTTATATCAATGCCATTGATAGGATTATATTCTCTTGAATTGCTGTTATCAATAATAGTAATATTTCTTTTTATGATGTCTTCTGTAATTTGTTCCTTGGATATATTTAGGGATTGGCTGATTTTGTCGAGAGTGGAACTTCTTTTCTCTGATTTAAGTTTTTCTATATATTTAATATCTGAAAGGATATTTAGTTTTGCTATTTCAACCAAATATCTCATATCTATGTTCATAGGTTGGGAAAATTGATAGTTCTCTGTAAATAACAGAACTTTCGGTGCTCTTTCATCACCACAAACAATTGTCATATCTTTTGTTCCGCTATTATTAGTTAGTTCAACTTCAAATATAGGTACATTTATTTGAATGGAGTCTGCTGAACGGGAGTGATTCCTGCTGTTTGTAAGATAATATTTATTAATAATGGAAATCTTGGGCTTGTCTTCTTTTGTTGTAATGAATTGTTTTTTAAATTCTGAATTGATACGTTTAAAGTCGTAAATTACATTTGTAATCTCGTCTTCCGATAGTTCTTTGGGATTATCATACGCTATGCTGGCGTATTCATTCGATGTCAAAACCACTTGGTTGGTTGGGTTGTTGTTAACTTCTGTATTTTCTAATTTATCAGTACACGATATAAGAATAGATGTTATCAATATGAGTTGTGATAATATAACCTTTTTCATGGCATTTTTGTTAATGATTGAATGATAAAACTGGCTAAAAGGTTGCGTTATTGATATCTTTTAGTCAGTTTTGATATATGAAAATTATTTTTTTCTGAAGTCTGCCATTATGGTCATAGCATTGTCTTTGAAAATTAGTGGAATGGCAGTTTCAAAAGTTATTGTCGATGTTTTTATATCCATTAAATAGTAGCCATCCTGATAACCGTTTCCGAAGCCAAAATTAGCGTGTAAATAGCATACGTCCACATCGGAAGGAACATTGTCTATCCTACCATAGCATTCTTTTATTCCATCAAGAATGAATGGGGTGACTCCATCGGTAGCTATATTGTCAGGTTTGCCGTATATTAATACAGGTTTAGTTGCTTTTAAGGAATTCTTGACAGTATTGATATTCCATGATGTCTTTTTGCTATAATTGAAGTAACTTGCCAAATAATTCTCCACATCAGACATTAAACAAGTTGTCCCCGTAACAATTCCTTTTGAGTCTTTGACTACAGAAGATTTTGTATAATCATAGATATTTTTGAATAGCCTGCCTACCATTTCTCTTTTAGCTAAAGGATCACCGGAGTTAAAATAATCTGGTGCTTTGATTTCTTTATTTTCAGTCAAATAACTCCAATTTATTTGTAGGCTGGCTGGTCTCATCGTTGGCTCCAAACTAGCTAGAATATGCGCTACCACAATTGCTCCATAGCCTACAGGATAATTTGTATATTCTGACCATCCCGGACCATACCTATCACAATTGGCTTTTGGTAACATACAATTATAAGGTTCCCATTGTCCCCATGCCACAGGACACATAGGAAATACTGCAACTTTGACCTTTAGATTGGAAGGAACTTCTGTTATAGGTTTAGAGCGGCTGATAGAGCTGTTGTTTATGATAATTTGATTCTTGATTGCTTCATAATCGATGTCTTTGGATGTTATGTATAGTTCTTTGGATATTTTCAAAACAGCAGATTCATACAATGAATCTTTAATCTCATCAAATTTGGTAACTTCATTGCGGATGTACATTTCGCTCCATTGAAGCAAAGCGTTGGGACTTGTGTAAAGAGAATCCTGGTTTTCCTTGATGTTGTCTATATATGCAAGGATGTGTGGGGCTCTTCTATCTCCCGAAACAACAGCCATTCCTGTGCCTGTTTCTGATGTGAATTCTATTTTATAGATAGGTATTTGTTCCTCTGTACTTTCAATATTCCTGGCATCTGCTTTGTTTTTAGATAAATAGTATTTCTCTTTTATCTGAAAGATGTTAGGCTGAAAAGTAATACGTGAATGGGCATTATTTTTTAGTTCACTGCTTTGGAAGGTTGTCAATAAATTGAATACCTCAGTTTGGCTAAGTTCCGGAGAACTTTTGTATCTGATGCTTAATAGCTCTTCTGGTGATAGTTGTACTTCCTTACTAGGGGGTGTTATATCCTCTATTTCATTTGATTGGCATCCGGCAATCATCAATGAAAGGGATAATAAACAGAAAATGATTTTCTTTTTCATCTTGTTTCTTATTGTTAGTTCTGTAAACCTATATTTTTACTTAGCACGGATATTTTTTATGCAATCCATTTTATAACACCATTCCTTTACGCCTCCTGCTTCAAAAAAGGTTCTTGCGTTTCCGTCTAGTTGATAATACCCTGTGTTTTTATCAGCCCACCCCAAATTTGCGTGCCAATATAAATCATTCGTCTTAACCATTTGGCGAGTTTGACTAGCTTTTTCGGTGATTAGAAGTCCGGAAATGATAAAAGCATGGTTCGTAGTTAGCATAAGCACCGGATTGTTATTTCTTAATGAGGCCCAAACTTGATCACCATCAAAAGGGGCTTTTGGATTATATTTAAAAAATTTGTTCATCGTATTTAGCATATTCTCTTCAGAAACACCACTTTCAAGTACAGCACCATCCCAATCTTTTTTGGATGTAGTTTTATTCATATTATAGAAGTTGAGCATAAGGTATTGAACTTGCATTTGAGCTTGCCCCTGTAAATCATTGATAGAGGCTTTTTGGGTCATTTTAATAAAGTTAGGCATATAAGTCATAGTACTGTTGGGTAAAGTAAAGGTAAGAGGGGGAGTATATTTTTGATGAGTATATCCCATTATTTGAGCAAGTGCCACATTGACACATCCTACAGGAAGTGCGTCCATTTTCTTTCCATTATTTTCAGTTCTTATCCAATCTACTTTATTTTCTTCTCTGAAAGCCCAATTATAGGGATCGTCTTGTCCCCAATTGGTCTTGACTAGAGGAGATATTGATGATGGTAGTTTTTGTATTCCCTCGGGAGGACCTTGTACAGCAGTTGATCTAGATGAATAGGTATCTGTTAAAATGATATTATCTTGAATTTTTTGGTAGTTAATTTCATTGATAGGAATGTTTAATTTCTTACTAATTTTCTCCAACGTTGGCTGTTTTAGCGAATCTACCAATTCTTTTGTTTTAATGGCTTTATAAAGATAGCTGGCTTTTGCTGCATATAATAGTTCGTTTGCTCCGCTCAGTTGCATTGCATCATCATTGCCTTTATTGGGAATAAATGCTATAATAGAAGGAAGTTCTGCATTTGTAGCTACTACAGCCAACCCATTTACAGTATCGTTTTGAAATTCAACTTCACAAATTTCAGATATGATATCATCTTCTGGTAAGGCGGTTCGGGAAGCTATTTCTTTATTTTGAAATTCTCCTTCTTTATTTATATATGTTCTTTTTGTAATCTTAAATGATGCACTAGTGCTTCTGCTTACACCATTATTATTCATATTGGCAAAAGAACTTACCATATTGAAAATATCTTTGTCTGTAAGCTCTTTTGCATCATCGTAGGCGATACTGAGGACTTCGTTTTTATTCAACTTAACCTTTTGGGAATTAGTAGAAAGGTTATTGGTGCTTTCATTCGAGCAGGAGAATAATGTAATTCCTGCAAAGAATAGTGATAATGGAATGATTTTCATAAGTTTGTTATTAGAATATTATGTATGAGATTAGTTTTCGTATATAAATTCTCCTGCCAATATTCCCTTTTCATCGGTGATTGTCAGTTCATATATTCCTGCCGGAATATTCTCTAAAGAAGTTGATAAAGAAGAATTGGAGTGGGGTATATAGAGGTTTCTATATACTACATATCCTTCTTTTGATTTAATCTTGATGGTTACCGCTTCCCAGTCCTGTGCGAATTCGATGGTTAATTCTTTATTGCAGTCGTCAAAGAAAGCTTTTACCGGAATGAATGACTCTACTGGAATTCTATGGTTGCCATGTTTTATAAATTCTATATTTCGTTTTTTAGCGCATAGTAATAGAGGAATAATTAAGGCTATCAAAGCCAAACTCATTTTTAATTTGTTCATAATCGTTTTACGTTTTAGTTTTGTGCAAACTTAGGTATTATAGGATTATGAATGACAAAAAGAGGGAGTTATAGTATATACAAGATTTGTTGATTATCAGCGAGTTACAAAAATTGTTATATACAGTGATGTATATGTAGTGTTTTATAATTCACTGATAATAAGATCTGTATGAGAACTATTTATTTTAAGAGGTTTTTGATGATGTAATCTCGTAAAAACGTTTCTTTATTGTGCTTTAGTTGGACCTCTTGATAAATTCTCGTTCGTTTCATTCGTACAGAAGCCGGATTGATGCCGAGCAATTTGGCTTCATCATTTGCGTCAAATCCAAAGATATGGAGATAGCAATATTGATATTCTGATTCTGTCAGGTTGGGAAATGCCTCTTTTAGTAGGGAGTAGAATTGGGGATATATCTTGTCTACTTCCGTCATTATGGAATGCCATGTTTTGTCAGTAGGGAGTTGGGAGTCCTCAAGCCTATTTTTTTTAGTCAAAGAAATAAGCTTCTTGCCAACTGTGGATGTTTCCAGACTTTGCTTTTGCAGCCGGTCGTATTTATAGGATATTACTTCTATTTCCTGTTGTAGTTTGTGGGCATTATTCTCTTTGTCTGCCAATGCTTTTTGCAAAATCTGCTTTTTTTCTTCTAGTTCTGCAGATAAGTGAAGGAGCTCTATTTTCATCTTATCTAGAATTGTTTGCTGGTAATAGATTTTGGCTTTGCTTCTCTGCCGGTAAATGATATATCCTGCAACTGATAGTAAGAATAAGGAGATGGCAATAATGATGATGATTGTATTCCTTTGCTGTGTAATCTTTAATAGTTCGTTCTCTTCCCGTATCTTGGCGTTGTTATACTTTTTTTCTATTTCCAATACTTTTGTCTCATTTTGAACTAATGTCAGTGAATCGAGCATGTCGGAACAGATTTCTTTGTAATGGAGTGCTTCCTTGTATTTTCCTTCTGCCTTATAAAGCAGGTAGTAAGCTTGATTGAAGTAATAAGCGATATCATTGTGTTTGGTTATCGTTTCAATCCATTCGTGTGCTTTTGCCAGTTGGTTGTCTTTTATATATATGTGTAATAGGGAGATAGAATCCTTATAGCTTTCTTTGCTGCCCGTTTCAATGGCTTTTAAGAAATATCTTTCGGCATTCTTGTATTTTTCTTGTGCCTCATATATCACTCCAAAAGCATTGGCTACATCAGCTGTTAAATCTTTGTTATGCAGTAGTTGTGAGATGGAATCAGCCTTTTGAAGTAAGGGTATGGTGTAATTAAAAGAATCAGTGAGTGTACATTCACACGCTAAATCTTTTAAGGCGTATGCATAGCTTTTGTAGTTCCTTGCTTTCTTGAAGAAGTTACTGGCCTCTTTTCTTTTCTCCAGACGTTCACTGGTTATATCTCTAAAACCATACAAATCTGCCATATAGGCACAAATATACCCTGCCACATTATAGGCCTGATGTTCTTTGGCCAGTTGCAGTGCATCGGCATATATTTGCATTGCTTTATCATACTCCCCATCTTCTACATAAGCACGGCCCAGATACAAGTCTATTTGCGCCTGTTCTTCTGCCGTGCCGTGTTCGGTGAACCATTGTTGTGCCCGTTGCCATTGGTAGATAGGGAGTAATCCGGTGGCTGCTTCGTCCGTTACTTTACCGCATAGCATACACCAGTGGGCAAAGTCCTTATCAGTCAGTTCATCGGGGGCTTGTATGCTGTCCAGTAGCACGGAAGCACTATCGGCATACATGGGAATCAGTTCCTCTACAGATTGTAATAGCGGAAGTATGCTTGTCTCTTTTCTGCATCCGGGGAGGATGAGAATGAATAGTAGTCCTGTCAAAAGTAAAGCTTTCATAAGAATGTGTTCAGATTTTGCAAATATAGTCATAAATCCGGGCAACTTGTATCTGATAGAGGGAAAAGTCAGTTTTTTATGCTTTCCGTGGCTTCTCCTTTGGAAGTGAGGTGGGAAAGCATGAAAGCTCTTTGTCTTGTCAGTGAAATCTGTCTGTTGTATTTTGTTCTTCTGCCTTTTCATCAAGTTTTATCACTAAAGTGAAGAAACTGTATCACTTTAGTGATGAAGCTTGATTACCTTAGTGATAAAAGTTCATCACTAAGGTGAAACGATTAAATGAAAAGGCAGAGATTGGGAGAAAATACCGGTGGAATCACTCAAGTTACAGGAACGGAATTCATTTTGTTTGCGCCATTTATAACGGTTGTAATGTTGTGCTTTCTATTGAAATATCCTATGACAAAATGATGAAGAATTTATGAATAAATCAATCATGGTAAATAATTGGTTATCAACACTTAATAAGTAAATGAAGAATTTGAAGGAAATAATCAGCCAACAGGATACTGTAACTCCTTGTGTTTTGAATCCGTTGTTTTTACGCCACAAATCTTCTGGTCCATTTGCATGCATACATCCCTCTGACCACCAGGTAGCTGATGAGAAAGGCTGTTACGGCCATGCAAATAATGTGTATTATGGCAGGAATCCCCTGAGGCAACAGCGAGGCGAACAAGTCATATCCCATTTGCACGAAGACGAAATGACACAGATAAATGCCGAAGGTCATGGATGCCACTTTTGAAAGAACAGGCGAAGAAGGTATTTTAAGCTTCTGTATACAGACAAAAACAGGAAATGTCATCATAAATACATTGATGCCGCCGAAAAGCCATACTATTTCCAGATAGGCGTAGTTTCCCGGAAAATATTCCTGCATGATGAGGTAGCCGCCAAAAGTGATGGCGTACCCTGTCACAAACATAGGGATACCGATAGCCAGGGTTTTTCTCCAACTCCATTGCAGCGGGTATTTTACCAGATAATGGGCCAGTATCAGATAGCCGATAAATCCGGAAACATAATAAAATGAACCGAATGCATTCCAGTCGCACACTCCCAGGATATCCATATTGCCCCAGTTGCCGATATATCCCAGTGCGGGAGCGGCCATCTTTATGTAGGGAAGGAACAAGGAGATGCCCCAGATGGAAAGAAATAGCTTGATATCTTTCCGGGTAGCACGCTCCAGCCATGCATGGAAGATGGGGATGATGAAGTAGAGCCCCACCAGCATATACAGATACCACAGAGGAGTGGTGTCATAGTTGAAATTGAAAATGAATGTCCAAATCTTCGTGATAGTCATTTCCAGGGTGAAGGCGGACATGTCTATGGTAGGATTGTCTGTCGTGGTGATGTAATTCAGATAAATGAAATACAATACAGGCAGCATGACCGACCAGAAGATAAGCGGGACAACAATGCGGCCGATCCGCTTTTTGTAAAATTCACTCATGCCGTTTCGTACAGGAAACAGCAGCACTCCTGTCATCATCACAAACAAGGGCACGCAACAGCGTACGGCACTTCCCAATGCGCACCCTTGCAGAAAAGTAGGACGGTCTGTGTCAAAACGTGCCACAAAAGGGTCACAGCAATGGGCGAATACAACTAAAAAACAGGCGGTGACGCGTAGCAAGTCTATCCATCCGATGTTCTCTCTTTTATTTATTTCCATATTCTCTGTTGGGCTTATTTTTGTTCAAGCACCACTACTAAGGGACGGTGATCTGATGCTACCGGTTCATTTACTACCTGTGCGGAGGTTACTGTGAAGCCTTTCATGTTCTGTTTCAGTGCTGTAATATAATCAATGGTTTCTGTAGGGGCGGGAGCCGGAAATGTATGCTGGTTTACGTCAGAAAGTATCTGAAAATCCTGTTGCAAGTATTTTATGAATGCGGATTCGGGTTCGGCATTCAGGTCGCCGGCCAGGAAAAAAGGTTTTTTGTGAGCGGCGGCAAAGTCTTTTATAAGCTTCAGTGAGGCCATGCGGTCTTCTTCGGTGAGAGACAGATGGGTGCAACAATAAATGTAGTTGTCGAACTCTGCCATAATCAGCGCACGTGCTTCTTCCCGTCCGGGAAGTGTCATGGTTTTCAGGCTGACGGGAATTTCTTTGGTGAGAAGTCCGATACCATATTTTCCTCCGTCGTAATCAATGGCAGGGGCAAAGTAAGCGTGCATTTGCGTACGTCCGGCTATCTCGCCCAGTACGTATTTTTGTCCGCTGCGGTGGGTCATGCTGTCCAGTTCCTGCAAGGCTACCACTTCGGGGTGGATATGATTGATTACATCGGCTATGCGTTGGAAGTCGCATACATCATCCATTCCGTTTGCATTTTTAATGTTATAGGTCATTAGCCGTAACGAATTTTGTGATTGTGCCGACAGGGCTAAAAGAAGGGTAAAAAGTAAGAGCAATGTCTTTTTCATATATTCATCAGGTTTTGATTGTTTAAATTCTCTCCAAAGATAGATAAATTCATTCTTTTTTTCTTTGCCCTCAAAGATAAAAAACAAGAGAAAGTTTTTATCAGAAAGGAAATGTTTCTGTTCAACAACTTGCCGGGGCTTTATTTCTTTCCTGCCGGAGAAGCCTGTGTCATACGGATACTGCTTACCACGCCTGCGGCAATGGCAAAGAATATGGCTAATAACAAACAAGCCTGCGCCCGATGTCCTTCGGCGAACATACGGAACAACAAAGCAACCAGTGTGGTTCCCAAAGTCTGACCTAACAGACGCGCCGTACCTAGCATACCGCTGGCTCCACCGCTTCTGTGAGTGGGAGCGGAAGAAACAATGGTTACATTATTGGGCGTCTGGAACAGCCCGAAGCCCATACCACAGAGTGCCATTCGCCAGATGATATTCCATTCTGCCGGATGGGGGGGAAGCAAATAGAGTGTGAATAGGCCGGTAGCGAAGATGGCCATGCCGATGCCTCCCAGCAATCCGGGATGTACTTTCTCTACCAGTCTGCCTGCAAGTGGTGCGGTCAGGATGGTAGCCAATGGCCAGGGGGTAAGTAGCAAACCGATCTGTACGGCGCTGTATCCCAATATATTCTGCATAAAAAACGGTAAGGAAACCATAGCCAGCATCTGGGCGGTGAATGAGGTGATGGAAGTACCGATAGAAAGAGCGAAAATAGGAATCTTCAGTAAGTCCACAGGTAGGATAGGGGTCGTTTCCTTCAGTTGGCGGCGGATGAAATAAGTGCCGATTATGATTAACAAAACCAACTGGATGGCAATGAACTTTCTGTTTTCGGCGTGTGCAAAACCTTCCAAGGTATAAATTAACAACCCGAAGGTCAGTGCGTTGGCTATCGCACTGATTTTATCAAACTTGTGTTTTGTGTCTGAAGCCGGATTATGCGGTAAGAACCGATGTCCGATCACTAATGCAGCCAATCCCAAAGGAATGTTGATTACAAAAAGCCAGTGCCAGCTTCCCAATGCTAAGATACTGCCTGCAATGGATGGACCTGCGGCGGCCGAAACAGCTACCACCATGGCATTTACGCCCATTCCGCGCCCTAGTATCTGCGGCGGGTAAATTAAACGGATAAGGGCGGTATTGACACTCATTACACAGGCCGCCCCGAAACCTTGAATGATACGGGAGACAGTCAGCATCCAGAAAGAGTCCGAGAGGGCGCAGGCCAAAGAGGCGCCTGCAAAAATGGAGATGCCGGTCAGAAATATCCGTCTGTAACCGTAAATATCACCTAATGAGGCAAATGATAGCAAGGTCATGGTAATCACCAGTTGATAGGCATTGACAATCCAGATGGCATTGGAAGGGGTGACATCGAAATCGTGTGCCAGCGTGGGTAATGCGATATTCATAATGGTTCCGTCCAGTACGGACATCATGATAGCCAGCAGTACGGCTACCACTGCGAAATATTGTTTAGGTATAAATGCGGTCTTTTCTTTGCTCATGATGCAAAATTAACGGAAATCGGTCAGATTAGGTTTAATTTCTTCTAAATAATTGCTATTCCAATGTTAAAGAACCGGGAATTTATAGAATGGTTAAGGAATAATGCTTATCTTTGCAGCCGTTAAAAACAGTGGAGAGATTTGAGTAGCTTGCAACCACAGAAAAAAATGCTAAAAAATACATTGACTTTCTTCCGTATAATTCCTACTCTGATTTAATTCCCCCGTTTGATAACGAATTAACTTTTAGTTTTAAATTCTTAATTTTATATTCAAAATGGGATACTTATTCACATCCGAATCGGTGTCAGAAGGACACCCCGACAAAGTGGCCGATCAGATATCGGACGCTGTGCTTGACAAACTGTTGGCATTCGACCCCAGTTCGAAAGTAGCTTGCGAAACCCTGGTGACTACCGGACAGGTAGTACTGGCAGGAGAGGTGAAAACAAAAGCGTATGTAGACTTGCAACGCATTGCACGTGAGGTAATTAACCGTATCGGTTATACCAAAAGCGAATATATGTTTGAAGGAAATTCATGTGGCGTGTTCTCGGCTATTCACGAGCAAAGTGCAGACATTAATCGTGGTGTAGAACGCGAAGACCCGATGAATCAGGGTGCCGGAGACCAGGGAATGATGTTCGGTTATGCTACCAACGAAACAGAAAACTATATGCCGCTGTCACTCGACCTGGCGCATAAACTGCTGATGGTCTTGGCTGAAATTCGTCGTGAAGGAAAGGTAATGACTTACCTCCGTCCCGATGCAAAGAGTCAGGTGACTATCGAATATGATGATAACGGAAAGCCTGTCCGTATCGATACCATTGTGGTTTCTACCCAACACGATGAGTTCGTGGCTCCGGCTGATGCCTCTAAAGAAGCTCAGTTGAAAGCTGATGAAGAGATGCTGGCGAAGATTCGCAAAGATGTAATTGAAATCCTGATGCCCCGTGTCATTGCAGAGATTCATAATGAAGACGTTCTGGCTCTGTTCAATGACCGGATAGTTTATCATGTGAATCCTACCGGTAAATTCGTTATCGGCGGTCCTCACGGGGATACCGGTTTGACAGGACGTAAGATTATCGTTGATACTTACGGTGGAAAAGGTGCTCACGGTGGTGGTGCTTTCTCCGGTAAAGACCCCAGCAAGGTAGACCGTAGTGCTGCATACGCTGCCCGTCATATTGCCAAGAATATGGTGGCAGCCGGCGTAGCCGATGAAATGCTGGTTCAGGTTTCGTATGCCATCGGTGTGGCTCGTCCCATCAATATCTATGTAAACACTTACGGCCGTAGCAATGTGAAAATGACCGATGGTGAAATAGCCCAAAAAATAGACGAACTGTTCGATCTTCGTCCGAAGGCTATCGAAGAACGTTTAAAACTGCGCAATCCGATTTATGAAGAAACAGCTTCTTACGGACACATGGGACGTGAACCCAAAGTAGTGACCAAGACATATGAATCTATGTATCATGAAGCAAAGACACTGGAAGTGGAATTGTTTACTTGGGAAAAGCTGGATTATGTGGATAAGATAAAGGAAGCATTCGGTTTATAAAAGCCGGATTCGGATATTGTGTGTTTTCGGGCGGAATGAATCCGCCCGAAAATATAAGAGTTTACAAGAATGAATGATATAAAAAACGTATGTGTATATAGTGCGTCCAGCACAAAGATAGCAAAAGAATATTTTGATGCTGCCGAGAAATTGGGGCGTCTTTTGGCGGAAAAGCGAATCAATCTGATTAATGGTGCAGGCTGTATCGGCTTGATGGCTGCAACCTCCGATGCGGCATTGGCTGCCGGCGGCACTGTGACCGGTGTTATCCCGCATTTTATGGTAGAACAGGGATGGCATCACACCGGACTCACCAAGCTGATTGAAACCGAAACCATGCACGAGCGCAAACGAATGATGGCCGACCTGTCGGATGGAGTGATTGCTTTGCCGGGTGGTTGCGGCACCTTGGAGGAATTACTTGAAATCATTACTTGGAAGCAATTAGGGCTCTATCTCAATCCCATTGTCATCTTGAATATCAACGGCTTCTATGACTCCCTGTTGGATATGTTGCAAAGAGCAGTGGACGAAAACTTTATGCGAAAAGAGCATAGTGCCATTTGGAAAGTAGCTTCTGAACCCGAAGAGGCTGTAAATTTACTCTATACAACACCTGTCTGGAACAAAGAAATCCGTAAATTTGCAGCGATATGAGCGAAAATTGTCATCCCGGAATAGAATATCTGCTTCAGCTGTATGCCGAAGAACAGAGCCGTGTAGATACGGCTTTGACACAAAAGGTGCATCATGTCACCGTTCAGGAAGGGATGAAAGGAGAACCAATACCCTATCAACTGCGGTCGGATTGGATGGTGACCAGTGTTTTGTTTCTGTGTTTCATTTTAGTATCCTATGTTCTTGCCCATGGAAAGAAACATCTGGAGCAACAGTTTAAGAATTTTTCCTTGTCGAAAGAGCGTGCCAGCTTATTTGATGATACCACTGCTTCGGATGTCCGTTATACATTGGTTTTGATATTCCAAACCTGTATTCTTGCCGGTTTCTGTGTATATGATTATTTTTCGGACCACGATTTGCTTTTATTCCGCGTTGTACCCCACTATCTGCTATTGAGCACTTTCATCGGATGTGTGGTCATTTTCTTGTTGTTTAAGTGGTTGGCGTATAACTTTGTAAATTGGATATTCTTTAACAAAACCAAGAATATGATTTGGATAGAGTCATATTTCAATGTGATAATTGGAGCCGGTTTTTTGCTTTTTCCCATTGTCCTTTTGATTGTTTATTTTGATTTATCGCCGCAACTTGCACCTTATTTTATCGGTTTTGTTATAATAATTGCTAAAATATTGCTGTTTTATAAGTGCATTCATAACTTTTTCAACAGAATTTATGGCGTTCTCCATTTAATTCTGTACTTTTGTGCGCTAGAAATTCTCCCTGACTTGATACTGTGGAGGGGAATAGTTATAGCGAACAACATTTTGGTTTTAAATTTTTAGTACATTGAAAATAAAAAAAGTCCTCGTTTCTCAGCCCAAACCGACTTCTGAGAAGTCGCCTTATTACGATATAGCTGAGAAGTACGGTGTGAAAATCGATTTTCGCCCGTTCATCAAAGTTGAGAGCTTGTCGGCCAAAGAGTTCAGACAACAAAAAGTCTCTATTCTTGATCATACAGCAGTGATATTTACTTCAAGACACGCTATTGATCATTTTTTCGGTCTGTGTACCGAGTTGCGTGTTACCATACCCGAGACAATGAAGTATTTCTGTACTTCTGAAACAATTGCTTTGTATATACAGAAATATGTGCAATATCGTAAACGCAAAGTATTCTTTGGGGCAACCGGTAAATTTGCAGATTTACTTCCGTCTATTATCAAGCATAACACAGAGAAGTATCTTGTTCCGATGTCGGATGTGCACAATGACGAAATTAGAAACGCATTGGATGCTAAGAAGATTCAACATACCGAGGTAGTGATGTATCGCACAGTAAGCAACGATTTCACTCCCGAAGAAAGTTTTGATTATGACATGTTGCTGTTCTTCAGTCCTGCCGGAATCAACTCGTTGATGAAAAATTTTCCTGAATTCGATCAACAAGAGATTGCCATCGGATGTTTTGGTCCTGCAACAGCTAAAGCGGTAAAAGATGCCGGTTTGCGCCTTGACCTGGAAGCTCCCACTGTAGAAGCTCCTTCAATGACGGCTGCATTGGATATGTTTATCCGTGAACGTAACAAAGATTAAATTTTTTAGTTTATAGCCCGAAATCGGGGGTTTTGTATCAAAAAGTTATAACTTTGTGATTCGAAACCCCCGATTTCTTTTTATATGGAAAAGTAAAACTATGGCAGAATATACACTTAGCAAAGCAGAACGATTGAATAGCAAGGCGATGATAGAACGTCTTTTTGCCGGTGGAAACAAGTCTTTTCCGGCTTTCCCCCTGCGTGTGGTGTATATGTGGCTGGATGCTTCGGAAGGGGAGGCGCCTGTTTCTATTTTGATAAGTGTTCCCAAGAAACGCTTTAAACGGGCAGTGAAACGCAATTTGGTGAAGCGCCGGGTACGGGAAGCGTACCGCAAGAACAAACAGCTGTTGACGGATGCACTGGTTGCCAAGAATAAAAGACTGGTTTTAGCCTTTATATGGTTGGACAATGAGATTCATCCTTCGGCCGAGATAGAAGGGAAAGTGAAGAGATTGCTGTTTCATATAATGGAAAAAATAGAATGAAAAAGCTGCTTTCACGTCTTCTGTTACTCCCTATTTATTTCTACAGAGGGTATATTTCTCCCATGACTCCGCCTTCCTGTCGTTTTGTTCCTACTTGTTCCGAATATGCTATCGAGGCGATTAAGAAACACGGTCCTTTTAAAGGATTGTATCTGGCCGTTCGTCGTTTGTTGCGTTGCCATCCGTGGGGTGGTTCGGGATACGACCCTGTTCCTTAAATTATATCATTTATGCTACTTGATATTCACAGTCATTATGCAGCTCTGATAGCGGGCGAGAGCATTTGGAATGTAGAACCTGCCGTTTTCTCTCCTATTGAGGGGAATTATTATTCTGTGGGCATTCATCCGTGGAAGGCAGGAGCGGTGCGCGAAGAAGAGTGGAGGCTGTTGCGTGAAGCGGCGGAGCATCCGGCTGTGCTGGCTATCGGTGAGGCAGGTCTTGATAAACTGATGCCGATAAAACCGGCACTTCAAATGGCAGTTTTCGAGAAGCAGATTTTGTTGGCGGAAGCGATGGGAAAACCCTTGATTATTCATTGTGTGAAAGCCTTTAACGAGTTGGTGGAACTGAAAAGGAAATTCCGTCCGAACGTGCCGTGGGTGGTACACGGCTTCCGTAATAATGTGAATATAGCCCGGATGTTGCTGCGTGAGGATATTCGTCTTTCGATAGGAGAGAAGTATCAACTACCTGTGTTGCAGGAGATTCCTTTGGAGTGCTTGCTGACCGAGACGGATGAAAGCCGGATGCCCGTCCGTGACATCATAAAGAGTATTGCCGAAGTGCGGCGGGTGACCGCAGAAGAGCTTTCCATGCAGATAGCCGAAAATGCGGGAAAAATCTTTTTTCAGCGATAAGAGTTGTTTCTTCAGATAAAGAGTCGTACTTTTGTGGCATTAAAGTATAAATCAAACAATTAAATAGATTAATCATTCGATGAATTTTGTAGAAGAATTAACATGGCGTGGAATGGTGCACACAATGATGCCGGGCACCGAGGAGTTATTGGCTAAAGAACAAGTTACAGCATATCTGGGCATCGACCCTACTGCTGACTCTTTGCATATCGGCCACTTGTGTGGTGTGATGATGCTGCGTCATTTCCAGCGTTGCGGCCATAAGCCGTTGGCTCTTGTAGGTGGTGCAACCGGTATGATCGGCGACCCTTCCGGTAAATCGCAGGAACGTAATCTGCTGACAGAAGAGACTTTGCGTCACAACGTAGCTTGCATCAAGAAGCAGCTGGCCAAGTTCTTGGACTTTGAGAGCGATGCTCCCAACAAAGCCGAATTGGTGAATAACTATGATTGGATGAAGGATTTTACTTTCCTTGATTTTGCCCGTGAGGTAGGTAAGCATATCACAGTGAACTATATGATGGCTAAGGATTCTGTACAGAAACGTTTGAACGGTGAAGCCCGTGACGGTTTGTCATTTACAGAATTTACTTACCAGCTGTTGCAGGGTTATGACTTCCTGCACTTATACGAAACAAAAGGCTGTAAACTTCAGATGGGTGGCTCAGACCAGTGGGGTAACATTACTACCGGTGCCGAGTTGATCCGCCGTACCAACGGTGGCGAAGTATTTGCTTTGACTTGTCCGTTGATTACAAAGGCCGATGGTGGCAAGTTCGGTAAGACTGAATCAGGTAACATCTGGTTGGATCCCCGTTATACTTCTCCTTACAAATTCTACCAGTTCTGGTTGAATGTAAGTGATGAGGACGCTGCCCGCTACATCAAAATCTTTACTTCACTGAGTCAGGAAGAAGTGGAAGCATTGACGGCAGAACATGCCGAAGCTCCACATTTGCGTGTATTGCAGAAGCGTCTGGCCAAGGAAGTGACTGTTATGGTTCACTCGGAAGAAGACTACAATGCGGCTGTCGAGGCATCAGGCATTCTGTTTGGTAATGCTACTTCGGAGGCATTGAAGAAACTGGATGAAGACACGTTGCTGGCCGTATTCGAAGGTGTTCCCCGGTTTGAGGTATCACGTGATGCATTGGCAGAAGGTGTGAAAGCGGTAGATTTATTCGTCGATAACGCTGCTGTCTTCGCTTCAAAAGGTGAGATGCGTAAGCTGGTTCAAGGTGGAGGCGTTTCGCTGAATAAAGAGAAATTAAATGCCTTTGACCAGGTAATCACTACTGCCGACCTGCTGGATGAAAAATACCTGTTGGTTCAACGCGGAAAGAAGAATTATTATCTGGTGATTGCCAAATAAGGAAAGAGAGATTCTTTGTGATAGATATAAGAACGGAAGGAGAGAACATACACATTCTCTCCTTCCACTTTTTTATAACTTCATATTCGCACTTTATTTCCCGTCTATCTCCTTCAGCAGTTCATCCACAGCCACTTTCAACTGGGTATCTTCGCCCTGAACAACTGTCTCCGGTGCATTGGCTACCTTGATATCCGGTTCCAACTGTGTATTCTCCAGATAACTTCCGTCCGGCAATTGATAACCGATGATAGGGATACCGAATACCAGTGAAGGGTCTTGAAGCGTTTCCCACGATACACTCGTCATGGTGCCCGGTACAGGCATACCCACCAGTTTGCCCAGTTTTTGATGACTGTAAACCCACGGAGTACCGTGTGCATTACTATAATTGGCTTCGCATTGCAGCATGATGGACGGTTTGTTCCAACGACGACTCGGCATATCACATGCTTCACGTCCACGTACCACCTGAGTGAAATACTTCTTACCGCTGAATAGTATCTCTATATCCTCGTGCAAACGGCCTCCGCCATTGAAGCGAGTGTCGATGACAATTCCTTCGCGATCATTGTATTTACCCAAGATGTCCGAGTAAACAGAACGGAAACTGTCATCACCCATCGACTGGATATGTACATAACCTAAACGTCCGCCGGACCATTTATCCACATCGGCGGCACGCTGTTTCACCCAGCGTGTGTAGAGCAGTTCGTTGAATGCACCGTTGCTGATAGGCATCACTACTTCTTCCCAGCGTTCTTTGGTCTGAGGATTATAGAGAGATACCAGCGTCTTCTTCCGGCTTAAATTATTGAAGAGTGCCGCATAGTCTACTTCGGCAGTAATTTCTTTTCCGTTTATTTTCTCTACAATATCTCCGGCTTTTACTTTGGAGCGGGCATGGTCGAACGGTCCTTTTTCCACCACTTCGGAAATGAGCAACCCCTTGCCGTCATAGCTCCAGTCGTACAGCAGTCCCAGGTTGGCTGTGGCATCTCCCTTTAGATTGGAATAATAACGTCCTCCGGTGTGTGACACATTGAGTTCGCCCAACCATTCGCTCAGCATCTCGGCAAAATCATAGTTATTGCTGATATGCGGCAGGAATTTGCGATAAGCGGCACTCATGGCATCCCAGTCTATTCCATGCATATTGAGATTGTAGAAACGCTTCTGATGCTGTTTATAGACATGATTGAACATATATTCGCGTTCGGCTGCCAAGTCCATCGTCATATCTGCCTTATAGCTTATGGGCTTTAATGTTTCGGAAGCGGCATTCATCTTCTGCATGGTGCTTCCGCCCAAAACAAAGATTTCTTTTCCTTCCTTATCCATTTCCATGTTTGTCCAGCCAGTATTCATCTTGTGGAGCAACTTGGTATCCTTTTTTCTGAGGTCCAGTTTCCAAAGGTCGAATCCGCCTTCAAAAGCAGAAAGATAATAAAGCTTCTCACCGTCTTTGGAGATGATGGCGCTGCTTAAGTTCGAGGAGTTGGGAGTGAGGCGCACAATGCGGTCTTCCATATTCTTCAGTTCGACCACAATATCCTTTACTTTCTCTTCTTTGGTATCTTCCTTTTTATCCTTATCTTTTTGCTTATCTTTCTTCGATTCGTCTTCTTTGGTCTTATCCTGTTCCTTTTCCAGTTCTTTCTGCAACTCGTAGTCTTCTTTGCTCAAGCGGAACTTGTCGTATGCATCCTGATTGAGGAATACCAGCATGACATCGTTCAATGACCCCCATGAAGCGTGATTGCGCATGCCATAGCGTTCGGTGATGAACAGGATCGCATTGCCGTCGAGCACCCAACGGGGCGAACCGCTGGTGTAACCGCTGTTAGTGATATTAATGATATCTCCTCCCTGTGCATTGACTAAGCCGATATCCGAATATGGGTCATGCTTGTTTCCGATAAACTCCAATGTAAACCATTTGCCATCGGGCGACCAGGCATAATCAAAGCCTCCTCCGGTGCTATACCATGTGGAACCGTCTGTCACCTGGCGTACTTTTTTTGTATCGAGATTCATCACCATCAAGCGGTTACGGTCTTCGATAAAGGCAAGTTCCTTGCCGTCCGGTGAAAACCGGGGATAGGCGCGCTCCACCTTGGCGGACGGCAGCAATACTTCCTCTTCGATAAGAGTGGCATTCGGGAAGTTGGCTTCTTCCTTGCGTGCTATTTTAGCCAGATACAATTCCCAATTACCGTTTCTCTCGCTGGCGTATGCCAGTGTGCGGTTATCGGGTGCAAAGGTTACCCCTGCTTCGCGTGCCGGGGTGTGGGTAATCTGTTTGGTAGTAGTGTAATCAGCCGAAGTGACAAAGACTTCTCCGCGTACGATGAATGCAACCTGTTTTCCATCGGGTGACACCGTGGCCGAAGTAGCGCCCTTGGTAAAACTTAAGTCGGCTACTTTGTCCTGATCGTCACGTATCAGGTTTATTTTTACTTTTTGCGGGGCGGCATTTCCTTGTTGGGTATAGATTTCGCCATCATAAGTATAGCACAAAGTTCCGTTGCTGCCCATAGAAAGGAAACGAACCGGATGGGTCTTGAAACTTGTCACGGGATTGACGGATTGTGGGGCATTGAGCGGGAACGAATATACATTGAAACTTCCCCCGTCACGTTCGCTCAGGAAATAGACAGTCTGATTGTCCGGTGAGAGAACCGGATTCCGGTCTTCACCTGCATGCCGGGTAAGGTTGGTATGTTTCTTGCTTTGCGTGTCATACATCCACACATCTCTGGTGATGGAAGAGGTATGATGTTTGCGCCATTCATCTTCAAAACCTTTTCTGTCTTGATAAAGCAAGGTTTTTCCGGTTTTATCAAAACATACAGCCTCGGCAGGAGTTCCCAACACCTGTTCGGTTCGTCCTCCCTTGGTCGACACTTTATATAGCTCGGTCATGGCCGATGTGGGAAACAAGGCACTGTTGGCAGGGTCTTGAATAGCAGCGGAGAAAAGTATGTATTTCCCGTCCGGGGTAAAAGCGGAAGGCAATTCCGTTGCCGAATGAGTGGTGAGCCGTTTTGCCGGTCCGCCGTCGGCAGGCATTACAAATACATCGAAATTTCCGTTCCGGTCACTGGCGAAAGCTATCTCTTTTCCATCGGGCGACCATATAGGTGTACATTCGTAAGAACTCTGTGTGGTGAGTTGGGTGGCAGTGCCTCCTTTGGCGGGCACCTTATAAATATCCCCTTTATAACAAAAAACGATTTCCTTCCCATCCGGGGAAATCTGCACGTCACGCATCCAGAGTGGAGTTCCTGCGTAACTGTTCGCTGTTGCTATGCAGCCCAGCGCAATGCAAGCTAGAAGTTTTTTCATCGTATCGAAATCTTTTAATTAGGTTTACAAAGATAAGCATTTGCATATTGTAGCAAAAAAAAGTGCGAAAATATTTGGACTATATAGATAGAAAAACGTATCTTTGCACCGCTTTCCAAGGAAAGCACATAATGATTGGACTATGGTGTAATGGTAGCACAACAGGTTTTGGTTCTGTTTGTCCAGGTTCGAATCCTGGTAGTCCAACAAACTACTTATTAAAGATAAAAGCTCATCAAATTGCATGTTTGACGGGCTTTTGTTATTCCGGCCCTTATCACCCATACTTAGCGAGGGCTCAGTTTGAAAACTTGGGGGAATTAGTTAAAAACACTATCTTTGTGGCATGAAACAGAACCTTCACCCCCCTGCCACTCCACTGGAGATGTTGAGCTTGTTCCTTCCTGCAGGCCTGCTTGACTATTTTGACCTGGTTAACCATGTCTCTCAAGAGACTTGCTTCATTTTTTTTCTTGAGGAAAAGCCTTCCATTCCTCAAGAGCATTCCCATTTACATCTACATTCCAAAGGTTTCTTCCCGGAAATAGAAGTGCAAGACTTTCCTGTTCGCGGCAAGGCTGTATATCTACGCATCAAGCGGCGTCGTTGGGAAGACCCGGAAACAGGACAAACTTATAGTCGTGATTGGAACTTAGTAGCCTCCGGTACTCGCATAACAGCTGAGTTCGGAGCTTTTTTAAAAGCGTTACTTAGACAATCATGCGGTTAGTTGCCAAAGTGTAGCAGAACATTACTGTATGGATGGCAAGCAACTCCAGACTCAATACAAAGAACATTTAAGTGATTTCAATAATTGGAATCAGAAGGAACATGCTGAAGACTTTATTCTTTATCCTAAAAATATAGGTTATCATTTATGTATTGATGAAACGGCTTTAAGCAAAGGCGAACTATATACAATCCTTACCAATCGGGATAAGCATGGTCGAAAAGGCACCATTGTAGCTATTGTAAAGGGAACTAAAGCAGAGGATGTTATCAATGTGCTTCTCAAAATAGATGCCGATAAGCGCAACCAAGTAAAGGAAATTACACTTGATATGGCCGGCAGTATGCAGAAAATAGCAAAACGTTGTTTTCCCGGGGCTATGCAGGTAGTGGATCGTTTCCATGTCTCAAAGTTGGTTTATGAAGCTGTACAAGACCTTCGGATCGCTTATCGCTGGCAAGTAATGAAGGATGAGAACAGGAAAATCAAGGAAGCTAAAGCCAAGGGGGAAAGTTATGAACCTAAAGTGTTTAGCAATGGAGATACACTCAGACAGTTGTTGGCCAGAAGCCGGTACCTGCTGTTTAAGGCTCCGGACAAGTGGCTGCAAAGCCGGAAGGTAAGAGCCAAACTACTCTTTGAACAATTCCCGGATATAAAATCCGTGTACTATTACGCACTACGATTAGGGAAGATATTTTCAGACTATACAGATAAAGATGTGGCTCGTGCCAAACTGGCACTTTGGTATAATGAAATTGAGGAGTTTGGTTATGATACATTCACTACTGTTGCCAATTCCATTGAGAATCATTACGAACGGATATTAAACTACTTTGTGAACAGAAGCACAAATGCTGCTGCGGAAGCTTTTAATGCAAAAATTAAAGCATTTAGGGCTTCATTTCGTGGAGTAGTAGATAAGAGGTTTTTTCTGTATAGATTAGCAAAGGTGTATGCATAAAGAAAAAATTAACAAATGTTAATCCCCCAAGAATTACAACTGAGCCTTAAAACAAAATGCTTTCTAAGGGGCAGTAGAAATTTAGTGGGGATTATAGTTTCCTATTCTCGCCCGAAATTCTGACCTCTGCCTCATGGCTCGTATCGTGCTTCCTTCTGAAACCCTCAATTACTTTTCACCGGTCCGTGTTGAACAGACTTCAACAGAAACACACATTCATCTTGATGAACGGATGCCCTCTGCATTATCCTATGATGTGCACTTTGAACCCAAAGGCTTCATAGAAGCAGTAAGCATCACAGGTTTTCCCATCCGTGATCCCATAAGGTTTGTTTTGATCCCGTTTGAACTCCCTAAGTCGTTTCACTAGCCGGTTTAAACGTTTCCGTCCTTTCGATTATGCCTGTCTATAAGTCGAATTACTACAGTCTTCCACAGTGGACCGTATAGTCCGTTACGGTAGACCGTACAGTCCACGGTAACGGACTGTACAGTCCATTGCAGTAGACTGTAATAATCTTCCGTTCAAAAGGACTTGGCCGGCCCTAAGAAACGCCTTACTCTTCCCTTGATCAGTGATATGATATGTTAAACCCTCAAGAGTGACAAGTGGTCCGCTACTTCACGATCAATCGGACTGTTCCCGTTAAATCGCTGTTGCCCCATTGTCGGCAGGGGATATTTCACCGCATCCCACGCAAATTTCTGCATCTTTATCATACAGAATTGCTTTCTAACGCAGAATAAACAAGAAGTCAACACTCAAACTTCTAAAAATGCGTAACTTTGCACCGGTAAGACCCTCAAGTTATTACGTTGTTTAATACACCATGATAAAATTAACCTCTGACAGCCTTACCAATTAATGGAGCTATCAGAGGTTTGACTAAAATCAGTTATCTTGAAAACGTAACGATTCACATATTACAATATCTTCCATCATACTATTACCATCCAATCGGTTGCTTCAAATTGGGATTTAAGACCAATTCATCTTTTGACAGTGGATAATAATAATATTTAGGTGCAATAAATTTATTGGCATCCTCATCTGTATCAGAATAGAAGCGAATATTTCCCTTATCACCTTCACTTAAATAAATCTGTTTTGGAGCACCGTTTTCATCTTCTGTGTAATATACAGAAAGTTCTTTCAATTCTTCATCAGTATATCCCATTTTATCATTGGGAGATTTGAACAATGCCACATCAGGCACACCGTCACCGGTACAATCATATACACCGAACCCCGGGAGATAAACACCTTCGAATGGTCTTTCATAGATGCTGCCGGCAGCCCAGCGCATTGTATCATCGTAACGGAAACCTTCACATGCCAATTCCACCCGACGTTCGCGACGTATTTCAAGTATGACGTTTTTCAATGCCCCACTTACGCTTGGATATAATGCTTCCAAAGCCGGATCTATCGGAACATTCATAGTCATTTCGGGCATTTCCACACGACTGCGGAGTAAATTAACTGTTGCGTTCAGATCGTTTTGGGTCAATATGCCGAGTTCTGCTTTTGCTTCCGCATTTATTAATAGAATTTCGGCATAACGGATGATAGGAAGGTCGGTTATATTTTCACCCCACCCACCATAAGTTGCGTCTGTACGTGGCAAAAATTTGATTTGCCCCAAGCCACCGTAATCCAATACAATTTTAGTGGGCAGCGTACTATTGTCCCCTTCGTTAATAAATCCAGGATACATAATTGTCTCAGCCATACGGGGGTCACGGTCAGTAAACATGTCTACAAAAGTCTTGGTACGATCTGCCTCTGTGATAGGAGTTCCATCCGATTTTAAATAACTATCGGCCAGGCTACGACTCAAATTCCATTGCCAGTTTAATACTGTTGAAGTGTTGTTCTTACGATTTAAATCTTTATCATAATCAGAGAATAAAATCATTTCTTTATTTTTGCTCAGATCAGGATTAGTGAATAAATCACGATAGGCAGCTGCCCCTTTTCCTGTGATTTCAAATTGTCCGGAACTCATTATTTCATCAGTAGCCCAAACAGCTTTTTCCAAGAATGAATTGGCAGTACCGGCCAGTTCACTTATCTCTTCATGATATTTGCGAAAAGTTCCTTCATGTAAGGCTATGCGTGCCATATATCCTAAAGCAGCGTAACGAGTAACCCGTGTACGGCTGCTTCCCTCCTGCATATAATCGCAAGCATATTGCAAATCAGCCATCACCGAGTCAACGACCAACGAACGTGAATCCTGAGTTTTGTATAATGCTTCTTCATCATCTGTCGCAATTGGAGCAGAATACCAAGGAGCAGACCCATAATTCTTAATTAAGCCATAATATTGCAACGCACGACATAAACGGGCCAAACCTATATAATGTTTCTTTTCATTTTCGTCACCCTCCACTTTATGAGCATTGACTAACATAAAATTGATATCATGAATATTTTCCCATACGCCATCCTTTTTCCATCCAAATGATCCTATTTTAGTCTCATCAATACGTCCTTTTAATTTTTGACTAAATGTATAATCACCTGTTCCATGACCGATATTATCAGAAAATAAATCGTCATACGAGGCTCCAAACATGCCATAAAAGCCATTGGTATAAGTTTCCAAATCGGTTACAGTTTTAAAGAATGCCTCTTCATTCAAGCTATCTTCCGGATATTTTTGCAGATAATCATCATTGCATCCGGTAAAAAGTGCACATCCCATAAAGGTAGCTACTGCATATATAGTTTTTAATTGTTTCATATCAGTAAATTAATTAGAAAGTTAAATTAACACCAAAAGAATAAGAACGTTGTAAAGGATATACTTTACTGCTGGAATCCAAGGCTTCCGGGTCGAGATTGGCCTTCAGGTGAGTAATTTCAAACAAGTTCTCACCGCTGAAATAGAAACGCACACGTTCAATATTCAATTTCCGGGTCAGGTCCTGTGGTAATGTATAACCTATAGTCAGGTTTTTCATACGTAAATAAGAAGCATCTTGCATATATCTTGTCTGTACACAAGCCAGCTCGCTACCTGTTGATTCGGCAATGTAAGCCTTTACACGAGGATAATAAGCATTGGGATTTTCCGGTGTCCAGTGGTCCAGATTATGAGTTTGTACATTTGTCCAAGGCTGTGCGTAGATTCCCCAAAAATAATGATTTCCACCGCCTGCATACCAGTCTCTCTTACCTATGCCCTGAAAGAATCCGCGAATATCAAATCCTTTCCAGTCTGCCGAAAGATCAAAACTATAAGGATATCGGCTCGAACTATTACCAATTTTGCGGAAATCACCCGGGTTAGCCAATGTCCAGTCACCTTTATTGATTTTTCCATCATTGTTTAAATCGGCAAACTTCAGGTCACCTACATAGAATTTATAGCTCTGGTCATCTTCACCTACTGCACTTTGGTCGGCATGGTTTTTAATTTCCTCTTCAGTCTGGAAGAAACCCTCAGTAGTCAATCCCCACATTTCGCCTATTTCCTGTCCCTCATAATAGTCTCCCAACCGTTTATTCGGGTTATCATATTTAGTAATGAATGCACGACTGTCGGCTAAAGCTACTTTAATACTATAGTTAAACGGTGAGTCTGCCAACATAAACTGATCTCTCCATCTTAAAGACAATTCCCAACCTTTTGTTTTCAGGTCAGCAGCATTAGTTTTGGGTTCACTGGCACCAAATACACTTGGTAACGTTTTACTTTTAGTCAGCATACCTTCCGTGTAGCGCACATAGTAATCAAAGCTGGCAGACAAGCGGTTGTTCAAGAGTGCCAGGTCAATACCTCCATTAATAGTTCTAACCTTTTCCCAAGTCAACGTATTCGATACCATTCCCGGAGCATACACGGCTACCGGCTGTGAACCATCCAATATTTGACCTATTTGTCCGGAACTCATAGTAGGCAGATAGGCATAAGTACCTACATTCTGATTTCCTAAAGCACCATAAGAAGCACGGAACTTCAACATATCCAAACCAATGCTTTGATTTATGTTTTCCATAAACTTTTCTTTCGACAAAACCCAAGCAACAGATCCGGAGGGGAAGAAACCAAAACGATCTTTTTTTGGGAAACGTGAAGTACCATCATAACGACCGTTCATTTCTAAAATATATTTGTCATCATAGATGTAATTAACGCGGAAAAACATACCTCTCACAGCCCATTCGCTGATATCTTCACCTATTCCTTTTTCTCCAACGGCCAATTCGGGAGTGGGGAAGGAAGAGCTGATCAAATCATCACGATACATAGAGAAAGAATTGGTCTTTCTGGTTTCCTGGTTAAAACCGAGTAAAGCTTGAACATAATGTTTATCTGCAAACGTATAGTGAAAATCAGTATACACATTATAGACATTATAATTATAGAACGAGGTAGAACGAGATGCACGAGTCGGGCGTCCGCTAGCCTGCTCCGGTTTATTAGGACCTGTTTTATAGTGATAATTGTGATAAGAATTACGATTTAATTCACTATCACGCCTCCAAGTGGCATCTGCTTTAATTTGCCACATATCTTTTATAATGTCCAATGTCAGACCAAATGTTGTTGAGAATTCACGGCTGTCATTTATTTTGCGTCCGCCTTCCTGCAAAGCTCCAAGAATAGCACCACCGTTTTGTGTCCATGAACCATCGGGATTACGAGGTACATCTAATGAGTTAGTACGGTTTACTTCGTGAAAGAAATCAGATAGTCCCCAATCTGTACGTCCGAAGCTTGGCTGATCGTAAGTTCGTTGTACAAATGAGGTATTGTTACTTAAGTTCAACCAATTTGTTATCTGAAAATCAACTTTACCGCGAATATTGTAACGATCATAAATATCATTTCCATAACGTAGCATACCATCCTGGCGTGCATATTCGCCTGATAAGTAATAAGAAGTCTTTTTGGCTTTTTGAGAAATATTGAAGTTTACTGTATAAGAGGGAGCTGAAGACTCATATACTTCATCCATCCAATCAGTAGAGCCATAATACAACCAAGATTCAGGATCATCCGGATTGATAACTACCCGATCTTCATTAGGATGTTCTGAAAAGTATTTGCCAATTTCCAATTGTTTTTCCGGATATAGATTATATAAGGGCGTAGCAGCATCGTGTTTGATTTTCATTACCGTATAAGGATCAGTGACGTGTTCCGGTACGCGTGTGACTTTACGAGTCGAATAAAATGCGTTTACGTTAATGGCAATTTTCTCGGATTTGGCCCGCTTTGTTGTTACCAAAATAACACCAAAAGCAGCACGAGCACCATAAATTGCAGCGGAAGCAGCATCCTTTAAAACAGAAACACTTTCAATATCATTGGTATTCAACCGGGAAAGCTCACCTGAAGTGGTCGGTATGTTATCAACCAAAATTAAAGGGTCACCACCGTTTAATGAAGTTTCACCACGGATATTGAATGAAGGAGTAGAGTTGGCAGCACCATTAGAAATAGTGATATTCAGGTTTGGAATTACACCTTGCAAACCTTGTCCGGCATTGATGATAGGCCTATCTTCCAAAGCTTCGGAAGAGATTGCATCGACAGCACCCGACAAGTTCACTTTTTTTTGCGTTCCATATCCTACAACTACTACTTCATCCAATAGAGAACTGTCTTCTTGTAGTCTGATTTTCTGCAATCCTGCTACTGCTTTGACTGTGACGGTCTTATAACCGATGAAGGAAATTTCCAGCACGGAACCTACCGGCGCTTTCAAAGAATAATCTCCATCAACTCCTGTGATAGTACCATTAGTAGTACCTTTTACCACAATGTTAGCTCCGATGATAGGTTCTCCTGTCCTAGAATCGATAACAGTTCCCTTGACATGGGTATCCTGCTGATTTACTACCGGATTATGTGAATCCTCACTTACCATTGAAATTGCAAAAGCATGTGGAGTGCTACATGCTAACAATGCAATTACTAAGAGACGTTCACTCCTTAGAGTGAAATTTTTCAAATTCATAAGCATTAATAATAAGGTTTACTATATTTAATAAAGACACGTTTCTTTAATTCTCTATCCGTTTAAGTTCTAGAAGAACTATGCCAAAAAATAATCACCTTATTATCAATACATTAAATAAATAGCTTTTTTATTCCCATTCCTCGATATATCCTTTTTACAAAGAACATAAGAAATGGTTTTCTACTTTATTTCTACCATTACACAAGAGGTATGGGAGGCATAATGAAAATAAATACATTGTGTTAATGGCGTTAACAATGATACGAAGATAAATATTAATACTTGAATGCTTAAACTACTATTATTATTTCTCTCTTTATAAAGATAAAGTAGGCTACTTATATTCTACCATATACGTTGAATAGTTAATAAACATTTATCCGTGTGCGATTTCAACTATAAATATGGCTGCATATTATATGTTTATTATATATTTGTAGCATATATTATTTTTCAAATGGAAAACATAGTTCTTCTAGTATTAATCTCTTTCTAATATAGAAACAGGTTAATATCACACTGTTAATCAACAATATACAAAAGCACAAACGTCCTTTCCTAATTGTTTTTTAAACCCGACAATACGACTTTTTCAAGTGAAGTAAACAATAACAATGTATATTCCGACCCCAATGGTGCTATATAAAATTATATTCGGATTGAAATACTATGCAATATAGTAACGTCAAACATTAAAGGCTTCTATATAAGAGTCACCTCTCAACAACAAAGAAACAGACCTTGTTTGCTAAATACAACTTAAAGGAAAGAAACCGAAGAATTAATGGAAAAGAAAGCCTTTACGAAAAATAATAAAATTACCCGGTCATGATTACAATAAACTCATACTATATTGTATCTTTGGGAAATTAATCCCTATTTAGTATAACATATCTATTATTATGAAGCAACGTATTCTACTTTATTATTTAATCGCCTTATTGCTTTTTCCTTTATGCAAAGTACAGGCGACCCATCAACCGGAATTCTCTACAGCCGGTTTCTATCAGCTGGCAAATTCCGGTCGCGATGTTTTCTCCATGAATCCTGCCTGGCGTCTGCACAAAGGTGCGGCACCGGGAGCCGAAGCTATCCACTTTGATGACCGGAACTGGGAAGTGGTCTCTCTTCCCAACGGCATCGAATATCTGCCGACCGAAGCCAGTGGTTGCATTAACTATCAGGGAGAAGCGTGGTATCGCAAACACTTCACTCCTGCCGATGCTTTAAAAGGTAAAAAGCTTTTCCTCCATTTTGAAGCCATTATGGGGAAAAGCAAAGTGTTTGTCAACGGCAAACTGTTGGCCGAACACTTTGGAGGATATCTGCCTGTCGTGGTTGATATCACGAATGCACTGAAGTGGGAAACAGATAACATTATAGCCGTATGGACTGACAATAGCAATGACCCCGGTTATCCTCCCGGCAAAGCACAGGATGTACTGGATTACACTTACTTCGGAGGCATTTATCGAGACTGCTGGCTGATTGCCCATAACTCCGTCTTCATCACCGACCCCAACTTTGAGAACGAAACAGCAGGAGGCGGACTTTTCGTTGCCTACGATAAAGTGTCCGACAACTCGGCGGAAGTTCTGCTGAAAACCCATGTGCGCAATGAAAGCAAAAAGACCTTTACGGGCGTAGTGGAATATGAACTGCAACAGCCGGACGGACGGCAAGTCGCTTTCTTAAACGATAAAGTGCAGGTTCGTCCGGGCAAAGCCATTACCTCTAAAGACAAAATCATCGTTAAGAAACCGATGCTTTGGAGCCCCGAAAACCCTACCTTATATAATTTAATAGTCCGTATCCGCGACAATGAAGGAAACACGATAGACGGCTATCGTCGCCGAATCGGTATCCGTAGCATTGAATTCAAGGGCAAAGACGGTTTCTGGCTGAACGGAAAGCCCTACGAAAGTCCTTTGATTGGCGCCAACCGACATCAGGATTTTGCTGTGGTAGGCAATGCGGTAGCCAACAGTATTCACTGGCGTGATGCAAAAAAATTACGCGATGCCGGACTGAAAATAATCCGTAATGCCCACTGTCCTCAAGACCCTGCCTTTATGGATGCCTGTGACGAATTGGGATTGTTTGTCATTGTCAATACTCCGGGCTGGCAATTCTGGAACGACGCTCCTGAATTTGCCCAACGCGTTTACAGTGATATCCGCAATATGGTTCGTCGCGATCGTAATCATCCTTGCGTATGGCTGTGGGAACCTATTTTGAACGAAACTTGGTATCCGGCCGATTTTGCAAAAAACACACTCGACTTAGTAGCACAAGAATATCCTTATCCTTATTGTTACTCCGGTTGCGACAGCGAGGCACGCGGCCATGAAGTCTACCCTGTCCTTTTCACCCATCCGGCCAATGCGGACAAAGACTGGGCTATAAAGAAGCTCGACCCCAAAATCACTTACTTCACCCGTGAATGGGGAGATAACGTAGATGATTGGAATTCTCATAACTCTCCCAGCCGGGTAGCTCGCAACTGGGGAGAGCAGGCAATGCTTATCCAGGCTTGGCATTATGCCGCTCCCAACTATCCGTACACCTGCTATGACGTGCTTTATCGTACACCACGCCAACACGTAGGAGGATGCCTGTGGCATTCATTCGACCACCAGCGCGGCTATCACCCCGACCCCTTCTATGGCGGATTGATGGATGTGTTCCGCCAGCCCAAGTATTCTTATTATATGTTCCAAGCGCAACGCTCGCCCAAGAAACAAGACCGCTTGTTCGAAACCGGTCCCATGGTATATATCGCTCACGAAATGACACCGTTCTCTCCTAAAGATGTAACCGTATATTCCAATTGTGATGAAGTGCGCCTTACATATAATAAAGGAGGAAAGAGCCTGACATATACCAAACCGGTTAGCCGGGAAGGAATGCCGTCTCCAATCATCACATTTAAGGATGTATATAACTTCATGATAGACAAAAACATGTCTATGAAAGAAGGAAGGCAAAAGGAAGTCTTTCTACTGGCAGAAGGACTGATAAACGGAAAGGTAGTAGCCACTCACAAAGTATGCCCGGCACGCCGTCCTTCCAAATTACTTCTTTGGATAGATAATGAAAACACAGAACTGAAAGCCGACGGCTCGGACTTCGTAACGGTTATAGCCGCCATTGCCGATAAAAACGGCAACATCAAACGCCTGAACAATTACTATGTGAAATTCCACATCGAAGGTGAAGGACGCATCCTCGGCGGTGCAAACGTGTTGGCAAATCCGGCTCCCGTAAAATGGGGAACAGCACCGATATTGGTACAATCTACTCTGAAACCCGGCAAGATAAAGATAACAGCCAGTGTATTATTCGAAGGTTCGCAAATGCCGGTCAGCGCAGAATTGGAACTGGAAAGCAAACCCTCGGCATATCCTTTGATTTATGCAAGTGAAGAGGCAGCACTTATCCCAATGAAGTCTGACTCACAATCCTTTCCAATCACAGCCAAGTCCCAAAAGGAATTGGAAAAGGAAAAAGCTGTAAAAGAGCAAAATGAACGAAAACTGAAAGAAGTAGAGCAACAACAAGCCGATTTCGGCGAGAAAAAATAAATATCATGAAAATCCTGTCTACCCATGACTTGCAAGCCATCATGCAGAGAGCAGAAAATGCGCTCCGCTTGCGTGAGCAAAGCAACAAAAAGATTGCCGAGAAGAGTTGTGGCCTTACCATAGGCACCGACCACCTGCAAATCCTTGTTTGTGGAGGAACCGGCTGCACTGCTTCTTCCGGCCATCTCATTGCCGAACATCTCCAAAAGGCATTGGAACAGTACAATATTGTCCATCAAGTGGAAGTTATCACCACCGGATGTTTCGGCTTTTGTGAAAAAGGACCTATAGTCAAAATCATTCCCGACAATACCTTTTACATACGGGTTACCCCCGAAGATGTTGACGAAATTATCACGAAACACATTATCAATGGTCACCGAGTGGAACGACTTCTCTATATCGACCCGAAAACCGAACGTGTTGTGAGCGACTCCAAGCACATGGATTTTTATAGGAAACAACAACGCATCGCACTGCGCAACTGTGGTTTCATCAACCCGGAAAATATAGAGGAATATATTGCCCGCCACGGTTATCTTGCTTTGGCAGACAGTTTGCTCCATAAGCAACCGATAGATGTCATCGGGGTTATCAAACGTTCCGGACTGCGCGGACGCGGAGGTGGAGGCTTCCCTACCGGGCTAAAATGGGAGTCTGCTCACAAACAAGCCGCTGATACCAAATATGTTGTTTGCAATGCCGATGAAGGCGACCCCGGGGCTTTTATGGATCGTTCTATCATGGAAGGAGACCCTCATTCCATTGTAGAAGCCATGACTATTTGCGGATACGCCATCGGTTCCCGACAAGGGTTGGTTTATATCCGTGCCGAGTATCCTCTCGCCATTCAGCGGCTTAAGACTGCTATTGCCCAAGCACGTGAATATGGTTTGCTGGGTGAAAGAATTTTAGGAACAGATTTCTGCTTTGATATAGAAATCCGCTACGGAGCCGGTGCATTTGTCTGTGGTGAGGAAACCGCTCTCATCCATTCAATGGAAGGAAATCGGGGAGAACCGACTTTGAAACCTCCTTTCCCCGCAGAAGCCGGCTATTTAGGTAAGCCAACCAATGTGAACAACGTGGAGACTCTGGCAAATATCCCCATCATCCTGACAAAAGGAGCCGAATGGTTCTCCTCTATCGGCACAGAACGGTCAAAAGGAACGAAGGTATTTGCCCTGGCAGGAAAAATAAATAATGTAGGCCTGATAGAAGTACCAATGGGAACAACCTTGCGCGAAGTAATCTACGACATCGGCGGAGGTATTAAAGGTGGAAAGAAATTTAAAGCGGTACAAACCGGAGGACCTTCGGGCGGCTGCCTCACAGAAAAACATCTTGATACACCGATTGATTTTGACAATTTACTTGCTGCAGGTTCCATGATGGGCTCGGGAGGAATGATCGTGATGGACGAAGACGACTGCATGGTGTCCGTTGCCCGCTTCTATCTCGATTTCACCGTAGAAGAATCTTGTGGGAAATGTACACCCTGCCGCATCGGAAATAAGCGATTGCTGGAAATATTAAACAGAATAACACAAGGGTGTGGAACAGAGAAAGACCTTGAAACGCTGTCTACTCTCGGGCATGTCATCAAGGATACGGCTCTCTGCGGACTGGGGCAGACTTCCCCCAATCCTGTACTCTCGACATTAAATAACTTTTATGATGAATATCTGGAACATGTCAAAGACAAGACCTGCCGTTCCAAACAGTGTAAGGCTTTGCTCACCTACAGCATCAATCCTGAGAAATGTATCGGTTGTCATCTATGTTTCAAGCATTGCCCCGCCGATGCCATTATAGGAGACGTGCGGAAACCCCACGTTATAGACCCGAACAAGTGCATCAAATGTGGCATGTGCATGGCACGCTGCAAGTTTAAAGCCATCAATGTTTGTTAACCCAGGACACACAACAACCTAAATTTCAATCCTGTATTTCAACTCTTAAAGAATGAATATTATGGAAGAACAGCAAATAACCCTGCAGATAGACCATCATTTTATTACCGTTCCTGCCGACACCACCCTATTGGAAGCTGCACGTAAGATAGGGATTGATATACCTACCCTGTGCCACATCAACCTGAAAGGAACCTGCATTAAAAATAATCCCGCTTCCTGCCGGATCTGTGTAGTAGAAGTAGAAGGACGAAAAAATCTCGCACCCGCTTGCGCCACCCGCTGCACTGACGGTATGGTCGTCCGCACTAGTACCCTGCGCGTGATGAATGCCCGTAAAATAGTGGCCGAACTCATTCTTTCCGACCATCCCAATGAATGCCTCACCTGCCCCAAATCCAGTAATTGCGAATTGCAGAATCTTGCCCTCCGCTTCAATATCCGCGAAATGCCGTTTAACGGCAGCGAACTTTCGCCCCGGAAGCGAGAAGTTACTTCATCCATTGTACGCAATATGGATAAATGCATCTTTTGCCGCCGTTGCGAGAGTGTATGCAACGACGTACAAACCGTGGGAGCATTAGGAGCTATCCGCCGAGGCTTCAATACAACCATCGCACCTGCTTTTGACAAAATGATGACAGACAGCGAATGTACTTATTGTGGACAGTGCGTAGCTGTATGTCCGGTTGGCGCACTCACCGAACGTGACCATACCAACCGACTGATAGAAGATCTGTCAAATCCTGATAAAATAGTTATCGTACAGACAGCTCCCGCCGTCCGTGCCGCCTTGGGAGAGGAATTCGGTTTACCAGCCGGAACATTGGTTACCGGAAAGATGGTTTATGCCTTGCGCGAACTCGGCTTTAATTATGTATTCGATACTGACTTTGCCGCCGATCTCACCATTATGGAAGAAGGCGCTGAAATACTCAACCGACTCACGCGCTACTTAAATGGCGACCGTTCTGTCCGCCTACCTATTCTTACCTCCTGCTGTCCGGCCTGGGTAAACTTCTTCGAGCATCAATTCCCCGATATGCTTGACATTCCTTCTACTGCCCGTTCACCACAACAGATGTTCGGTTCGATAGCAAAAACCTATTGGGCAGAAAAGATGGGTATCCCACGAGAGAAGTTGGTGGTTGTCTCTATCATGCCTTGCCTCGCCAAAAAATACGAATGTGACCGAGATGAATTTAAAACAAACGGTAACCCTGATGTAGACTACTCTATCTCTACCCGTGAATTAGCCCGACTTATCAAACGCGCCAACATCGGTTTCACTCTGTTACCTGATTCCGAATTCGACAATCCGATGGGAGTCTCGACAGGGGCCGGTGTCATTTTCGGAACCACCGGCGGAGTAATGGAAGCCGCCCTTCGTTCCGTCTATGAAATCTATACGGGTCATCCTCTGCAAAATGTCAACTTTGAACAAGTGCGCGGACTAAACGGAGTTCGTCGTGCTACAATTGATTTGAACGGTTTCGAGTTAAAAGTGGGTATTGCCCACGGATTAGGCAACGCACGTCATTTATTGGAGGATATCCGCAACGGACACAATAAATATCATGTAATCGAAATCATGGCATGTCCCGGAGGCTGTATCGGCGGAGGCGGACAGCCACTTCATCATGGCAATTCAGAAGTGCTCTACGCCCGTGCCAATGCACTCTATCGTGAAGATGCCGGCAAACCGATTCGCAAATCGCACGATAATCCGTATATCAAAACACTATACGAAGAATATCTCGGCAAACCCTTGAGCGAAAAATCGGAGAAGTTACTACATACACATTACTTTAACAAATCCATTGACTAACCTCTTAAATATAGAAAACAATGTCTGAAATAAAACTTGCCTGTGAAGTGGCAGAACAAGTCAAAGCTATTTGCGACAAACATGGAAATCTTCCCGGTGAACTGATCAACATTTTACATGAAGCCCAACATCTGCAAGGTTATCTGCCGGAGGAGATGCAGCGTCTCATCGCTCATAAATTGAATATCCCTGTATCCAAAGTATATGGCGTAGTCACTTTCTATACCTTCTTTACCATGACACCCAAAGGAAAATATCCTATCTCCGTTTGTATGGGAACTGCTTGCTATGTACGCGGCTCAGAAAAATTATTGGAAGAATTTAAGCGTGTCTTAGGTATCGAAGTAGGTGAGACAACTCCCGATGGAAAATTCTCATTGGACTGCCTGCGATGTGTAGGGGCTTGCGGATTAGCACCGGTAGTAATCATCGGTGAAAAAGTATACGGTCGTTTGCAATCGGTAGATGTAAAGAAGATAGTTGAAGATTTGGAATAAACCGGAAGCCTTTTTCAACGACATTATTGAGCCTTTTACCACCAAAAACTCTTAATTCGTCGAAAAAAGCCTTTCTTTCATTGAATAGATTTGAAAAGACTACAAATTACATTTACCTTTGCTGATTGAAATAAAAAACTTGCAAAAGCAAAACTATGATGAAAAAGGCAAAAACATTTCTCCTTTTAGGCATTACATTGTGCATGTTCGGATGCAGCGATGATGATGACGACAAGTCGAATACGACATCTACTGTTCCTTTCTCTTTAACAGCTTCTCTGGAAGTGCGCAACGATGCTGCAACAACTCCGGGTATGCTGCAAGGCAATTGGAATGAAGGTACAAAACTGGCAGCCATGCACTCCGGCTTGACAGGAGTAAAGAAAAGTATCTTCACCCTGTCATCCACTTCTACCGACCTGTTTACCGGAGACATCTCGAATAAAGTAAAAAGTGATAAAGAAATCGCAGTATTTTATCCGGCTGATGCCATTACAGCAAACAGCAGTGATACATTGACCCAACAACTGAGTCTTGCCAATCAGGACGGAACATTGGCAGGAGTGGCAAATTATGATTATTCATGGGCTTTGTGCAAAGTGAATATGACTGCACAGTCGGGCTCGGGCAGTTGCGAAATGAAGAATCTGATGACCATCGGTAAATTTGAGTTTACTACCGATGGAAGCACACTGCTGAATGACATCTCACGCATCACTGTGACAGCCACTTCGGGAAAGCTTTATTCCAATGCAACCTTAAAGTTGAAAGATGGAGAATTCAGTAACACCACAGAAGGAAGCTTTACTATCAAGAATGATGCCGGATTACCGGGTAGTGCTTATATTTCTTTCTTCCCTTCGGAAGCACAACTACATTTCACCTTGGTAACCAATGCAGGTAACATATATGAAGCCTCAACAACAGAAAGCATTACATTGGAAAAAGGAAAGTATTATGCTTCTGCTGCCCTTACTTGCACTCCGGTAGCTCCTGCCAAAGTAGGCGATTACTATTATAGCGACGGTACTTATTCTACGGAAATGAATGAAGAAAAGACATGTATCGGTATTGTTTATGCCCTGAACGATAAAAATGGTAATCTAGACAAAACCCTCACCACATCTCCTTACGGACGTATCGTGGCACTAACCAATGCGCGAAACAAAGTGAGATGGGCAAGTAAATCGGAGGATATCGAAGGATTGAAAAACGATACTATTATCAATGGCACACAGCAAATCGGTTGTCTGCCCTATTTTAACGGTACTGCAGATTCCTATTTCTCCGATAATGCTGAAGAACAAATCAAAGGAACTACCATTAATACAGAAACAGGATTGATTACCGCCTGGCCGTCGGAAGGCATCCTGAGCGACTTCAATGGAGCAACAAATACATCTTATATCAACAAAAGCACCTCTACTTATCCGGCAGGAAGTTATTGCTACCAATACAGCAAACCCGGAAAAGGAGCAGGCGAATGGTATCTGCCGGCAGTGGGCGAACTGGCACTGCTTTGGGAGTTACATCATGCCGGTGTGATATGTAACGCCAAGCAGGAATGTTTCAAAGATTTCGACCAGCAGAGTTATTGGACTTCTTCGGAAGGCAATAAAAACAAAGCATGGTATTTGAACTTCTTCAGTGGAATATTAATGGCAAACAGCAAAGGAAGTACTTACAATACACGCCCGGTATCTATGTTCTAAACACAAGCTATCAGATACTAAAAAAGGGAGTGTGTCAAAACTAAACCGGCCTATCCAATTGTCAGCTGTAGGGGCAGGGTTTGCCTGCCCGAAGACACAAAGCAAACTGTTTTCGGGCGAGCGAACCTCGCCCCTACGAACTAAACGACAGCATCATCAACGTTTTGACACAATCCCTTTTTTAAAGGTTATTCTTTAACTCCTCGTTTTTAGACCGGAACAGAGTCACCTTGGGTTAGTATCCGAAAATCTCTTCCTGAGTAAGTTCCTCAATTGGAGCTATGGTTTTCAGTGCTTCCATGTCCAGCTCTTTCTTGTCACCCAATATGCAATAAGTATAGGTGCGGTCTTTCATCCATTTCTTTTGGAAATCGATAACGTCTTGCAAAGTCATTTTCTGTACATCATTGTACTGTTTGATGCGTTTGTCGACGTTCATACCCATATCTTGAGCATAAATGTATGACCAAAGGATATTATCCTTGATAATGCGGTCGGTGCGCAGACGGGAAATGATACCTTCTTTTGCCAGTTTGAAAGCAGCTTCCGATTCCGGCATATTATTGATGATATCATTGAAAGTCTTGATGGCATCCATCATCTTGTCATTCTGGGTAGCTATCTGGGTTTGCACGGTATATGGATAGATGGCTTTGCCACCTGTCACGATTCCTGCCCATGCCGAATAAGCCAAACCGCGTGATTCGCGCATCTCCTGGAAGACAATGGAGTTCATGCCGCCACCGAAGTATTCATTGTACAAACTACGGATAGGTTCAACTTCCGGGTTAAATTTTTCCCCGCGATTGGAATACTGTACCATATAAATCTGTTTTGCTTCGTATGGAGCAATCAACACCTTATTGGAAGGAGTGGGTTGCATCACAAATTTCTTGCCGGCAGGAATATCTTGCAGCTGTGCAGGAACTTTATGATATTTATTCAATACGTCGGTCAACTCTTGTTCTGAACTGGGCCCATAATACATGATGCGATGTTTGAACGAAGTCAGTTTATGGATGCGGTCGGTCAGTTCCGATGGATTCATATTTTGCAATTCTTCTGTAGACAACAAATTGCGTGTGGCTGATTCTTTACCATAAACAGCGTATGTCAGCAGGCGTATGAAGTTTTGCATTTGGTTTAATTTGGCATCCGTGCGTGACTTCAGGATGTTCTTCACCATATTGTCGTAAGCCGTCTTGTCGGGTTGTGCGTCAGCCAATATCTTCTCGAATAATTCGATAGCCTGAGGAAGATTTTCGTTCAATCCTGAAAGAGTGATATAAGTGCGGTCGTCACCCGGAGACACATTGAATGAACAAGCCAAGCCATAGAACTTACTGTTTAATTGTTCCAGTGTCATATCCGAAGTGCCGAGGAATCTCAGATATTGTGCTGCTGTTCCCAGTTTCTTATCATTATTGTTACCCATTTCGAATATATAGCGCAGATAGAATAAGTCATTGGTGGTGTTCTGTTTGTAAAGAACAGGAACATCCTTGTTCCACGCGAACTGATCCATATCTTTGTTGTAATCGATAAACACAGGTTCTATCGGTTGCACTTTGCTTCCTTGCACTTCTTTCAGGAAATTGCTGGCAGCATCGCGGTTCATGACAATAGGAGTGATTTCCGGCTTAGAGATTTTCTTTTCGTTCGGGTCTTTTCCTGTTTTTTTATAGATAATGGCATAATTACTGTCTGTGAAGTACTTGTTGGCAAAGGCAACAATGTCGGCTTTGGTCAGTTTTGACATGCGTTCCAGTGCGGTCACTTCGTCTGCCCAGTCGGTTCCGTTCACAAAGGATTGAACAAACATATCGGCACGAATGCTATTGTATTCCAGTTGCTGTATCTGGTATTTCTTGAAGTTATTGATGTTGGCTTGCAACATATTTTCATCAAAGTCACCGGATTTCAGTTTGGCTATTTCGCCCAAGAACAAATCCTTCACTTCGTCCAGGGTCTGTCCTTCTTTGGTACGTCCCTGCATGATGAAAGCACAGTAGTCCGACAAATTATAAACATAAGCATAGGCTCCCAATACTTTTTGTTGCTGGTTGAGGTTGATGTCCATCAGACCGGCTTTGCCGTTGTTCATAATCTGGCTGACAATTTGCAGTGTTTCATATTCTTTGCTTGCCGAACCGGGGAATCTCCATGCCAATGTCACAGATTCGGCATCGGGACCGAGCACTTCGCGTACTATGGGCTCGGTAATCGGTGTTTCCGGTTTGACGGTCAGCTTCGGCAGATTGGGGTTAGGCTTCATATCGCCGAAGTACTTGTCGATGGTGGCAATCATTTCATCAGGATTGAAATCACCCGACAGACAGATGGCCATATTGTTGGGCACATACCAAGTTTTATAATAATTCTTGATGTTGGTGATGGAAGGATTCTTTAAGTCATCCTGTGTACCTAGCACGGTCTGTGTGCCATATGGATGGTGTGGGAAGAGTGCTGCCAACATGGTTTCGCTCACCTTGCGGGGATCTTGTGTGAGAGACATGTTCTTTTCTTCGTAAACTGTTTCAAGCTCGGTATGGAAACCGCGTATAATGCTGTTCTTGAAACGGTCAGCCTGTATCTTTGCCCAATTCTCTACCTGATTGGAAGGAATGTCTTCGGTGTAGCAAGTTACATCGAAGCTGGTATATGCATTGGTTCCGTTGGCTCCGATGGCTGCCATCAGTTTGTCATATTCATTGGGAATGGCATATTTTGAAGCTTCGTATGACAGACTGTCGATAACATGATAGATGGCTTTGCGCTGAGCTTCATCCGTTGTTTTGCGATACACTTCAAATTGTTGTTCAATCCGGTCGAGCAACGGGCGTTCTGCTTCATAGTTCTGTGTACCGAAGTGTGTGGTTCCTTTAAACATCAGGTGTTCAAAGTAGTGTGCCAAACCGGTGGTTTCCGCCGGGTCATTCTTTCCGCCCACGCGTACGGCAATGTAGGTTTGGATACGCGGAGTCTCTTTGTTTACGGTCATATAGACCTTCAGTCCATTATCCAATGTGTAGATACGTGCTTTTAACGGGTCATTGGGGACTGTGGTGTAGCGATAGTCCTTGGGAGCGGCGCTACTGATACTTGCCGAAAACAGAAGAAACAACGACAAGCATGCAAGTTTTGTCAGTTTGTTCATAAGTATTTAATTTAAAGTGATTGTAACAAAGGTAAGAATAAGTTTGTGATATTTTCTTTTTGAAATGATTTATTAACAGATAAATTAAAAAAGAGAGGTGCGACTCCGAAGAGTGCACCTCCCTATTTTAAACAGTTTGCTCTGCCGTTTATTTTTTCAGAGCGGCTATGCTTTCCTTCAATGAAGCAATCTTGCTTTCGGCATCAGCCTGCTTTTTGCGTTCCATGTCGATGACATTTGCCGGAGCCTTGCTGACGAACTTTTCGTTGCTCAGCTTCTTCAATACGCTTTGCAGGAAACCTTCCTGATATTTAAGGTCGGCTTCCAGTTTGGCCAATTCTTCTTCTACATTAATCATGCCTCCCAGCGGAATGAAGTATTCTGTGGTTCCCACCATGAATGAAGCAGCGCCTTCGGGCTTCTCATTGACAATGCTGACGGTGGTCAGGTTACCCATTTTCTTCACGACTTCGGCATAAGACATAAGGAATGTATTTTCACCCATTACCTGCATTTCCAATGCTTCTTTTTGAGCAATGTTCTTTTGCAGGCGGATGTTACGGATGCCTGAGATGACTTCCTTTAACTGGTCGAATGTATTGCACAATTGAATGCTCTGCTCCGGATTTCTGTCTGCGTATGATTCCATTTGTGCAGTCATGATGCTTTCACCTTCCTTGCGGTCGTAAATATGTTGCCACAACTCTTCGGTGATGAACGGCATGAACGGATGAAGTTGTCTCAACAATACATCGAAGAAGTGTAACGTCGCTTCATAGGTCTTTTTGTCAATCGGCTGTCCGTAAGCCGGCTTAATCATTTCGAGATACCAGCTTGAGAATTCGTCCCAGAACAGTTTGTACACCGCCATCAGTGCTTCGCTCAGACGGTATTTACTGAACAAATCGTCTATTTCGGCAGATACCTTGACGAGCAGACTGTCGAACCATTTGGTTGCCAGTTGTGCATATTCGGGCTGCTCGATGTCGGCTACTTCCCATCCTTTTACCAAGCGGAATGCATTCCATATTTTATTGTTGAAGTTACGTCCCTGTTCGCAAAGTGTATCATCAAATAAAATATCATTTCCGGCAGGGGCAGACAACATCATACCCATACGCACACCGTCGGCACCATATCTTTCAATTAAGTCCAACGGGTCGGGTGAGTTACCCAATGACTTGGACATCTTGCGTCCCAGCTTGTCACGAACGATACCGGTGAAGTAAACATTCTTAAACGGCATGTCGCCTTTGTATTCGTAGCCTGCCATAATCATTCGGGCTACCCAGAAGAAGATAATATCCGGACCGGTCACCAAATCGCTGGTGGGATAGTAGTAGTTGATTTCTTCGTTGTTCGGATCATTGATGCCGTTAAACAGCGAGATAGGCCACAACCATGAAGAGAACCAAGTGTCCAGACAATCTTCATCCTGACGTAGGTCTTCCGCTTTCAGGTTGGCGTCGCCGGTTTTTTCCTGAGCCAGTTTCACGGCTTCTTCGGTCGTTTCGGCTACCACATAGCCGCCTTGAGGCAGGAAGTAGGCCGGGATGCGGTGTCCCCACCACAATTGGCGGCTGATACACCAGTCCTTGATGTTTTCCAACCAGTTCTTGTATGTGTTTTTATACTTGGCAGGATAGAATTTCAGTTCATCGTTCATCACCGGCGGCAATGCCATATCAGCAAAGTGCTGCATCTTGAGGAACCATTGCATAGACAGTTTCGGCTCGATGGCTACATTGGTGCGCTCGGAGAATCCTACCTTATTGGTATAAGCTTCTACCTTTTCCATCAGACCGGCTTCCTGCAAGTCCTTTTCGATTTGAGCGCGGACATCAAAACGGTCCATGCCTACATATAGTCCGGCAGCTTCGCTCAGCGTTCCGTTATCATTGAAGATATCGATACTGGGCAGGTTGTACTTTTCTCCCAGCATATAGTCGTTCACATCGTGTGCGGGAGTAACTTTCAAGCATCCTGTACCAAACTCAATGTCTACATAATCGTCTTCAATGACCGGAATTACACGGCCTACCAACGGAACAATCACTTTTTTGCCGCTCAGCCAACGGTTCTTCACGTCGTTGGGGTTGATACACATGGCGGTATCTCCCATGATGGTTTCGGGACGGGTGGTTGCTACTACGGCATATCGTCTGCCTTGTTCGTCACGGTGAACAACTTCGCCTTCGGCTCCGGTTTCGCCCGACATATCGTCATCGGCTACATAATATCTCAGGTAATACAGTTTGCTGTGCTCTTCCTTATATATCACTTCTTCATCGCTGAGGGCGGTCAGTGCCTTCGGGTCCCAGTTTACCATACGCACGCCGCGATAAATCAACCCTTTGTTGTAAAGGTCGACAAACACCTTGATAACGCTTTTGCTGCGTTCTTCGTCCATGGTGAAGGCTGTGCGATCCCAGTCACACGATGCACCCAGCTTGCGGAGCTGTTTCAGGATGATGCCTCCGTGCTCGTCAGTCCAGTCCCAAGCGTGTTTCAGAAACTCATCGCGGGTGAGGTCGGTTTTTTTAATGCCTTGTTGAGCCAGTTTGTTCACCACTTTGGCTTCGGTGGCGATGGAAGCATGGTCTGTTCCCGGCACCCAGCAGGCATTCTTTCCTTCCATGCGTGCACGGCGTACCAATATATCCTGAATGGTATTGTTTAGCATGTGTCCCATGTGGAGCACTCCCGTTACGTTAGGGGGCGGAATGACGACTGTGTAAGGTTCACGTCCGTCGGGTTTTGAACTAAAGAGTTTGTTGTCCAGCCAATACTGGTACCATTTTCCCTCCACGTCAGCGGGATTGTACTTACTTGCTAATTCCATTTTTATATTCTGTTTATTTAATTGATTATCGCATAATTGACTGCAAAATTAATAAAAGTCGTTGGAATATTATGTACTTTTGCATCACAAAATGATTTTTAGATAAATAGATTATGCATACAAGAAAAGAACAGATGGAAGCGTTCGGACGCTTTCTGGATATTTTGGACGAGTTGCGGGAGAAATGCCCGTGGGACCGCAAGCAGACGAATGAGAGCCTCCGCCCCAATACAATCGAAGAAACTTACGAACTGTGTGATGCCTTGATGAAGGATGACAAGAAAGATATCTGCAAAGAATTGGGCGATGTGTTGCTGCATGTGGCTTTCTATGCCAAGATAGGCAGCGAGACCGGTGATTTTGATATAAAAGATGTGTGTGACCGTCTTTGTGAAAAGCTGATTTTCCGTCATCCGCATGTCTTTGGTGAGGTAAAAGCCGATACAGCCGAAAAGGTGACTGAGAACTGGGAACAATTGAAGATGAAGGAGAAAGACGGTAATAAGATGGTGCTGAGCGGTGTTCCTTCCGCGCTGCCTTCATTGATTAAGGCTTACCGCATTCAGGACAAGGCTCGTAATGTGGGATTCGACTGGGAAGAGCGTTCGCAAGTCTGGAGTAAGGTGAAAGAAGAGATAGGCGAGTTTGAAGCGGAAGTGGAGAATATGGATAAGGAAAAGGCGGAGGCGGAGTTTGGTGATGTGATGTTCAGCCTGATTAATGCTGCCCGTCTGTATAAGATTAACCCGGATAATGCGTTGGAACATACGAATCAAAAGTTCATTCGTCGCTTTAATTATCTGGAAGAGCATACCATCAAGCAAGGTAAAGAGCTGAAGAATATGACGTTGGAGGAAATGGATGCCATTTGGAATGAAGCGAAAAGTAAAGGATTATAACTCGTTTTTTCTCTTCGAAAATCATCGTTGGAGGTATGGATTTACACGTACGTACGCGTGAGGCGATACATACGTATGTGTGAGGCGATACGTACGTATGCGTAGCCCTATACATACGTACGTATAATGCCACACGTACTAACGTGTGATTTTTTGCATGCCGGGCATCTTTTTCAATGGTTTCATCCTCATGTTTTTTACTTCAAGGAATGCCGGCCGGCGCAATCTGCACATAATCCTTTCAATACATAATTGACCGAGTTGACCGTGAATCCCTGTGGAAGTGTAACCATAGGAATATGAATGCTTTTCAGGCAAAAGGTGCGATGGCACTTTTCACAATAAAAGTGGGTATGGAGGTCGTCTACTTCACAATTACAGTCATTGCTGCAAACGGCATATTTCAGAGAGCCCGAACCGTCGTCTATGGCATGGATGAGATGGTGTGTCAGGAATAGGGTAATAGTGCGATAGATGGTAGATTTGTCTACGGTATCTAAATCGTTTTCCAAATCCAATAAGGAAAAAGCTTCTTTGTGCTGCATCATTGTTCTCAGAATCAAAAGCCGTATGGCGGTTGGCTTTATTTCCCGTAGCGCTAATTTCTTTAAATATAGTTTTTCGTCCATCATAGTGTTTTTATTGATGAAACAAAGATAGCAAAAATAAGATGCAACTAATTTGCAAATTATGTATTATCTTTACCTCGTTATTTATATAAAGCGATATGAAAAGACAATTTTTTACTCTATTGGCCGGTCTTTTGTGTCTGTCAGGAAGTGTGGCGCAGGCGGCAAAAGTGGATACGCTGTCTGTGCGCAGCAATGCTATGAACAAGAATGTAACAGTGTTGACGGTACGTCCCGATAAGGCAGTGGGCGGAGAGAAGTGTCCGGTAATTTACTTGTTGCATGGGCACGGTGGGAATGCTTTTACATGGATGACGATAAAACCTGATTTACCTCAAATAGCCGACCGGGAAGGTATCATCTTTGTGTGTCCTGATGGTAAAAACAGTTGGTATTGGGATAGTCCTCGTAATAAGGATTATCGGTATGAGAGTTTTGTTGCCAAAGAATTGGTGGAATATATAGATAAGAACTTTGCCACAAAAGCCGATAGAAGCGGACGAGTCATCACAGGATTGAGTATGGGTGGTCATGGGGGAATGTGGCTCTCCATCCGCCATCAAGATATTTTTGGCGGAGGGGGCAGCATGAGTGGCGGACTGGATATCCGTCCGTTTCCCGATAGTTGGAACATGAAGGCCCGGCTCGGTGAATATGCTTCTAATAAAGAAGTATGGGATAATCATACCGTTATCAATCAGTTGGATAGACTGAAAGATGGCAGCCTGGCCATTATTATCGACTGTGGTGCGGATGATTTCTTTTTGCAGGTAAACAAGGCTGCTCACGAAGCATTATTGAAGCGGGGAATCGGGCATGACTTTATCATACGGCCCGGAGCGCATAATCCCCGATATTGGAATAACGCGATAGACTATCAGGTTTTGTTTTTCAAGAAATTCTTTAATAAATCAAAATAAGAGATGGATAAGATTGTTTTTATCACAGGAGCTTCCAGCGGTATCGGTGCCGGATGCGCCCGTAAGTTTGCTTCACAGGGGGCAAGCTTGATTTTAAATGCCCGTAATGAAGAGAAATTGTCAGCACTGAAAGAGGAGTTGGAGCAGCAGTATGGAGCTAGAGTATGCTTGCTTCCTTTTGATGTGCGCGACCGTAAAACGGCGGCTGAGGCGTTGGCTTCATTACCCGATGAATGGAAAGCGATTGATATTCTGATTAATAATGCCGGATTGGTTATCGGAGTAGATAAAGAACATGAGGGTAATTTGGATGAATGGGACATCGTGATTGATACGAATATCAAATCATTATTGGCTATGACCAGGCTGGTAGTGCCCGGCATGGTGGCACGCGGCAGGGGGCATATCATCAATATCGGTTCGATAGCAGGAGACGCTGCTTATGCGGGAGGTAGTGTTTACTGTGCAACAAAGGCGGCCGTGAAAGCACTGTCCGATGGTTTGCGTATTGATTTGGTAGATACTCCGTTGCGAGTGACTAATATTAAACCGGGATTGGTCGAAACTAATTTTTCGGTAGTCCGTTTTCGTGGTGATAAAGATAAGGCAGATAATGTATATAAAGGTATTCGTCCATTGACCGGTGACGATATTGCAGAAACTGTTTATTTTGCAGCTTCGGTTCCCGAGTATATGCAGATTGCCGAAATGTTGGTGATGCCTACTTATCAGGCTACCGGAACCATTGTTTCCCGCAATTAATCACAAAAAGTTAAGATACGAATTATTTCTATCAGAAAGGCGGCTCCTGCAAAAAGAAGCCGCCTTTGTTCATTCTCGTTTACCTTTTTACCTTAAAAATAAATTATAATTCGATAATAAGGGATTGACGAGCACCTACGGTCATATTCCGTGTGAGGTCAATCTTTTTGCCACTGACAAGTTCTTTTCCGCTTTTTGAGTCGTTAGTCATCATACGATAGTATTTGTTGGCTACTACTTGTTCAGTGTTTGTACTGTTTAGGACAATGAGTTCAGTTTTCCCAGAATTAGTACGTGCGTACATGTATATTCCGTGTTGGGGAATGTGGTACTTAACTGTTTTCTTTTCCATCTTCTTTTAATTTAGTTTGGTTTTACGGCGGCAAATTTATATGTTTTTCAGCATACTTTATGTAATTAATCGTTCAAAATTCACAATAAATCATTCATTTCTTAATCTATGTCAATAAAAAAATCCTCTTCCACCCATAGGTAGAAGAGGATTTCCTATATTGTATTTCAATGAATTACATCAAGAATCCAAGTAAAATACCTGCTGCTACGGCAGAACCGATTACACCGGCCACGTTAGGTCCCATGGCGTGCATTAGCAGGTAGTTGGTAGGATCGTATTCCAAACCGATAACCTGAGAGATACGTGCCGAGTCGGGAACGGCAGATACACCGGCATTACCGATAAGCGGATTAATCTTATTATCCTTGCCCAGTACCAGATTGAATATCTTCACGAAGATAACACCTGAAGCAGTGGCAATGATGAATGACAATGCACCCAGTGCGAAAATCAGGATAGAGTCAAGAGTAAGGAACTCTGAAGCCTGAGTGGAAGCACCTACTGTCAATCCCAGCAAGATGGTGATGGTGTCAATCAGCGGACCGCGGGCAGTTTCTGCCAAACGACGGGTTACACCGCTTTCTTTCAATAAGTTACCGAAGAAAAGCATACCCAACAAAGGCAGGCCGGACGGAACCAGGAAACAGGTGAGTAACAAACCGATGATGGGGAACATTACTTTTTCTGTATGAGACACGGCACGCGGTGGTTTCATACGAATCAAACGTTCGTGCTTGGTAGTGAGCAGACGCATGATAGGTGGCTGGATGACCGGTACCAACGCCATATACGAATAGGCTGATACCGCAATCGCCCCCATCAGGTTAGGCGCCAGTTTGGATGAAAGGAAGATGGCAGTCGGACCGTCCGCACCACCGATGATACCGATAGCACCGGCTTGCATCGGGTCGAAGCCCATGGCCAACGCAATCATGTATGCACCGAAGATACCAAACTGTGCGGCAGCACCAATCAACATCAGCTTGGGATTGGAAATCAATGCCGAGAAGTCGGTCATTGCACCGATACCGAGGAAGATGAGCGGCGGATACCATCCCGAAGTAACTCCTTGATACAGAATGTTGAGTACAGACCCTTCTTCATAGATACCGACTTTAAGTCCGGCTTCCATGTTGAAAGGAATATTACCGATTAAGATACCGAAACCGATAGGAATCAGCAGCATCGGCTCAAATTCCTTGGCTACTGCCAAGTATATAAATAACAAGCCGAAAAAGATCATGACGATATGGCCGAACGTAGCGTTGGCAAATCCCGTATAGGTCCAGAAATCGGCAAGGTTATTTCCAATAAAATTAATAAATTCTCCCATATTATTCAATAATTACGAGGTCAGTACCTTCGAGAACGGATTCTCCTTTGCTCACGTTGATAGCGGTAATTTTACCGTCTTTGTCAGCATTGATGTTGTTTTCCATCTTCATGGCTTCAAGGATAATGATGGTTTGTCCTTTCTTCACCGCATCGCCGACATTCACTTTAATGTCGAGGATAACACCCGGAAGCGGAGATTTAACACCCGATTTTCCGGAGGAAGGAGCAGCCGGTTTAACAACTGTCGTGGTAGGAGCAGCCGGTGTTGTAGCTACAGGGCGGACTACAGGTTTTACAACGGCTTTAGGAGCCTTTTCCATTTCAACTTTGTAAGGAGTGCCATTTACTTCAACATGGGCGATATTGTCTTCTATATCTCCAATGGCTACCTTATATACATTACCATTGATTTTATATTTATATTCTTTCATCGTTTAATCTTTTTATTTGGTGATTTACTTTTTGTGGGGAGTTTCGCGCAAGGTGTAAATCTTAGAACTCCATGGTGAATAACTGCGTTTGACACGGGTGATGGTAAGAACAGTTTCTTCCACATCGTGTACATCGCTTTGCATTTCGTGCATTGCCATGGCAATAGCAGCAAAAACTTCACCCGGAGCTTCACCCAGTTTCTTTTCTTTAGCTTCCTTTTTATCTGTGATTCCTTTTACTTTCATTGCATTGCGCTTGCTGAGGCTGACAGAAGCTTTTCCAATTAATTTAAAAGAAATAAAGAGTAACAGTAAACCAAAGAATACTACACTCATAGCAGAAATAGCCATACCGATGCCGATACCGTCATGTTCTTCGAATTTTTCCATCTTTGCATGACTGTTGATGGTCTTGTTGTTTGTACTTGGAGTGACATATTTTTCGGGACTTCCGCCTTTTACTTCCCATTCTTCGGCAGCGTCACTGACGCGTGCGTATGATTGGTTCACACTCAATACACCGGCAGGTACTACAATCTGATCAAGTAACTTTTTCCCTGAATCATAAAGACCGATCCAATTCTCTGTTGCGGCATTCAGTGTAAAGTTAGTGTGGAAAGTACCCCGGTTGGGTTCACCGTCAGCCCAGAACAAAGCATGTTGGCGAGGTTTAACCAATGTCATGACATCACCTTTAGGGATGAAATAGGTGGCAGTGTCACCCGGCTGGTTACTGACTTTCAGCAAGCAACCGGCAAGGTCTGCGCTGCCAAATGACCTGTTGAATATTTCAATCCATGCGCTATGTACCCCATAGTCGTCCTGAAAGTTGCTTTCATTTTCAATCAGCACCTCATTCAGCAACAGCTTACTGTTTGATTTTCGTTCTCCACAAGAACTTAATCCCACCATCAGCAGCAGAGAAAGGAATATTCCGATTTTAGTTTTATTCATAATCGTTCTTGTTTTAATGTAAAAAGCCTGATTACAATGGAATATTTCCATGCTTCTTAGCCGGGTTAGTTAATTTCTTAGTCTGCAACTGCTGTAAAGCACGAATGATGCGGAAACGTGTGTTGCGCGGTTCAATCACGTCATCAATGTAACCATATTTAGCTGCATTATAAGGATTAGCAAACAGTTTGGTATATTCAGCTTCTTTTTCTGCCAGGAATTGGGCGGGATTTTCCTGATCTTTTGCTTCGCGTGCAAACAATACTTCTACTGCACCTGCACCACCCATTACTGCAATTTCGGCTGTGGGCCATGCATAGTTCATGTCGCCGCGAAGTTGCTTACAGCTCATTACAATGTGAGAACCGCCGTATGATTTACGCAGCGTAATAGTTACCTTGGGCACAGTAGCTTCGCCGTAAGCATACAGCAACTTGGCACCATGTAAGATAACGCCATTGTATTCTTGTCCTGTACCCGGAAGGAAGCCCGGAACGTCTACCAGTGATACAATGGGAATATTGAAGGCATCGCAGAAACGAACGAAACGTGCGCCCTTGCGAGAAGCGTTGCTGTCAAGTACCCCTGCCAGGTATTTCGGCTGATTGGCAACAATACCTACAGACTGACCGTTGAAACGGGCAAAGCCGATGATAATGTTTTTGGCATAATGAGGTTGAACTTCAAGAAATTCGCCATTGTCCACGATAGCACTGATTACTTCGTACATATCGTAAGGTTTGTTGGGGCTGTCGGGAATAATCTCGTTCAAGGAATCTTCCAAGCGATCGATAGGGTCTGTACAGTCTGCATAAGGAGCTTCTTCAAGGTTGTTTTGCGGAATATAACTCAATAATTTGCGAATCAGGGCCAAACCTTCTTCCTCTGTCTGAGCAGTAAAGTGAGTTACACCGGATTTAGTAGAGTGTACACTTGCACCCCCTAAGTTTTCCTGGCTTACATCTTCTCCTGTTACGGTCTTTACAACTTTCGGACCGGTCAGGAACATATAAGAAGTGCCTTCCATCATCAGTGTGAAGTCTGTCAAAGCGGGAGAATAAACAGCACCACCGGCACACGGACCGAAGATACCCGAAATTTGAGGAATAACACCTGATGCCATGATATTACGCTGGAATATTTCAGCATAACCGGCAAGTGCATTGATACCTTCCTGAATACGTGCACCACCCGAGTCGTTGATACCGATGACCGGAGCACCCATTTTCATGGCTTGGTCCATAATTTTACATATTTTCATAGACATTGTTTCTGACAAAGAACCGGCAGAAACAGTAAAGTCCTGAGCGAATATATAAACTAAACGTCCTTCGATGGTACCGCAACCGGTAACTACACCGTCACCCGGATAATGCTTCTTTTCCATACCGAAGTTGGTGCATCTGTGTTCAACGAACATGTCCATTTCTTCGAAGCTTCCTTCGTCTAATAACATTGCAATACGTTCGCGGGCTGTATATTTTCCTTTTTCGTGCTGTTTGGCAATCGCTTTTTCACCACCGCCGAGACGTGCTGTTGCGCGGCGTTCGATAAGCTCTTTAATTTTTTCAAGTTGATTACTCATCTTTGTTTTACTGATTAAGTTATTATTTGAGGAGAGTATTGTTATTCCTAATCTGCGGTTATCACACCGATTAGGGTTTCTCACAAAGTTCTGTTAACACACCAAGCGTTGACTTTGGATGTAAAAAGGCAATGTTCAAGCCTTCTGCACCTTTGCGCGGCGCCTTGTCAATCAAACGTATACCTGTGGTTTCAGCTTCAGCCAAAGCATTGGCAACACCGTCTTCTACTGCGAAAGCCAGGTGATGCATGCCACCGTTGCCATTGTTTTTTTCAATGAACTTTGCAATAGTACTTTCGGGACTGGTTGGTTCCAGCAACTCTATTTTGACGTCACCTACTTTCAGGAAAGCAGTTCTTACCTTTTGGTCTTCTACAGTTTCGATGTTGTAACATTTCAGGCCTAATACGTTTTCATAATACGGTAGGGCTTCTTCGATGCTCTTTACAGCGATACCCAAATGTTCGATGTGTGAGATTTTCATGATCTTATAATTTAAATGTTTGGTATAATTCTAATGTTTTTCAGATAAAACTGCACAAAGAAAGTAAATTCGGGCTAAATAAAGAAATATTTCTTCAATTTTATTTCTTTTGGAAGGGATGCTTCATAGCAGGTTAAGCAAAAAGTAAGTCCTAATCGTTTTGCGGTTAGATATACATGCGGCATAAAAGGTTGTTTAACCAGTTCCAACGGAAGCGGAACCAGCGGCGGGTACTACTTTGTTTGCCACCGAAGCGGAGGATGAATTCACGGTAACCGTGTTTCTTGAATGGGAGCCCGGCATCCATAAACTCAAAATGTTCATATCCTTCTTCCCGGGCATAGGTGAGGGCAGCCCAAACTGCCAATACACCGGGATATAAAAAGGCGTATGTCTTGCGCATGCCTCCTGAAAACCAAAGATATGCATTGCCATTAGAAAATACGCAAACCGATCCTCCGATAATTTTATCTTTGTATTTGACCAAAAAGATTTTTGCCATTTCTTTGTCGGGGCGTTGCCATGTCAAAAGACGGAAAAAGTTAAGATCGGGAAAGTGTTTTCTTACTTGAGAAGAGTAGGCTTTCTTCAGCATTTTGGAGAAGAGTGTGATATCTTTATCATTGTCTGCCACTTCTATATAAGCCCCGTTCTTTAAAGCCTTGTTTATTTGTCTTTTACGGGAGACACTCAGTCGCTCCAACGGAGTCCGGCTATGTAGCGAATTGTATACTCTTAACCAGTTGATGGGGAAATATTTGTTTTTCCTGAATGCTTTGTAGCCAAATAGCGGGTTGTCTAAATTGCGAAACTCTATCAGAAAAGATTTTTGCAATACTTCATGGGTAAGATGTTCTAATATATAGCTGAAGAGCTCTTCCCGATTCTGAGTTTCATCAAAATATTCTCCATTGCCATATATTTCACAACGCTTGATGATGGAAGGTGGGAAAAGGCGTACGCTTTTTCGGATGACGGCAAGTAGTTTGGCTACCGGACGTTCTTCTAAATAGGCAACTATGAGTATAGGTTCATACCCACGGGTTAATTCGTACACACGAAATAGCTCCGTAGAATTGAAAATTGTATATCCCGGCAATGCCGGAATGGAATTTCTTTTGCGATATGTGGTTAGTCTTATCGGCATCTTCTTCGCAAATTTATTATTTTTTGTTTAGCAATCCATATTCTAATTGTATATTTGTGCAGAAAAATAAATAACTGAAAAGATTATGGAACAATTTAGTGACTTAATAAAGAACAGACGTAGTATGCGGAAGTTCACAGGCGAGGAAGTGAATCAGGAGGAAGTTGTAACTTTATTAAAAGCAGCGTTGATGTCTCCATCGTCCAAGCGCAGTAATTGTTGGCAGTTTATAGCAGTGGACGATAAAGAAACATTGGAGAAACTTTCTCATTGCAAGGAGATGGGGGCTGCTTTCCTGGCAGAGGCTGCATTGGCTATCGTAGTAATGGCTGACCCTTTGGCTAGTGATGTCTGGATTGAGGATGCTGCAATAGCTTCTATTATGATTCAGTTGCAAGCGGAAGACTTGGGGTTGGGAAGCTGCTGGGTGCAGGTCCGTGAGCGTTTCACTGCTACCGGGATGCCTTCCGGAGAATATGTACACGAGGTATTGGATATTCCTTTGCAGTTGCAGGTTGTTTCTATTATTGCTGTCGGACATAAAGGCATGGAGCGTAAACCTTTTAATGAAGAGCATTTGCAATGGGAAAAAGTTCATATCAACAAATACGGAGGTAAATAGAAGTGGCTGTAAATCATAAGGATACTTATAAGGCTTCTGCAATATTCCTGATAGTAATGGGAATACTTTATTTGGTTGATAAGTTGATAGGCTTTGCTTCATACGGATTGCCTTGGGTGATGCAGAAGGATAACTTATTGCTATATGCGGCAGTTATTTTTTTATGGTTTAAAACTGACAAGTCGGTAGGTATTGTTTTGGCAGGCATCTGGTTAATATTGAATATTGGTCTTGTGATAGCTTTGCTGGGACAAATGTCTGCCTATCTGTTGCCGGCAGCTTTGTTGATTATAGGAGTGATTTTATATTTGGTTTCTACCCGATGATAAAAAAGATAGTTTTGATAGGTGCCGGAAACGTGGCTACTCATTTGGGAAGTGCGTTGTGTGGGGCAGGCTGTGATGTGGTGCAAGTATACAGTCGGACAAAAGAGTCGGCTATGGAATTGGCTGATAAACTTTCGGCCGAATATACTGTTTCTGTTGATGGTATTCGGTGTGATGCCGATATGTATATTGTAGCGTTGAAGGACTCTGCTTTGCAGGAATTGTTGCCTATGTTGGTGAAAGGCAGGGAACAGGCTTTCTTTGTACATACGGCGGGCAGTATGCCTATGGACATTTGGAAGGGATATTTATCCCATTACGGAGTTTTTTATCCTATGCAAACGTTTAGTAAACAGCGTGCTGTAGATTTTGCCACAGTCCCTTTTTTTGTAGAAGCCGGTGGAGAGACAGAATTAAAGATGCTGAAGGAGCTGGCAGGAAAACTGAGCCCTAAGGTATACGAAGCAACCTCTGAACAGCGGAAGTATCTGCATATAGCAGCCGTTTTTGCTTGTAATTTTGCAAATCACATGTATGCACTGAGTGCCCGGATTCTGGAAAAACATCATATCCCTTTTGAAGTGATGTTGTCTCTGATAGATGAAACGGCTAAGAAAGTGCATGAACTGCCTCCGGCAAAAGCCCAGACAGGACCTGCCATTCGTTATGACGAGAATGTAATCAACCGGCATTTGGACTTGCTGGCTGATGTTCCTGATATGCAGGAATTATATGAAAAGATAAGTAAAAGCATTTATAAACAGAAATAGATATGATAAATTATGATTTAACCAAGATAAAGGCATTGGTGTTTGATGTGGATGGCGTATTGAGTGGTGAGACCATCTATCTTCATCCGAATGGCGAACCGATGCGCTCTGTGAATATTAAAGATGGCTATGCCCTGCAACTGGCTGTCAAATGTGGTTTGCATGTAGCCATTATTACAGGTGGAAATACTGAAGCGGTACGTAAACGTTATGAAGGTCTCGGTGTGAAAGATGTATATCTGGGTGCTGCTGTGAAGACAAAAGAATATGCACATCTGAAAGAAAAATACAATTTGAAAGATGAAGAAATACTTTATATGGGCGATGATATTCCCGACTATGAAGTGATGCGTTTGTGTGGTTTGCCTTGTTGTCCGGCAGATGCGGCTCCTGAAATAAAAGAAATAGCTGCTTATATTTCTCATCGTAATGGTGGTTTTGGTTGTGGGCGTGATGTGGTGGAGCAAGTACTGAGAGCGCAAGGAAAATGGATGTCTCACGAAAAAGCCTTTGGATGGTAAGTATGCTATGTTGAAAAATCTGGAGAAATATAAAGTAATACTGGCTTCCAACTCACCCAGACGTAAGGAGCTTCTATCCGGTTTGGGAATTTGTTATGAAGTAAAAACCTTACCCGGCATAGAAGAATCATACCCTGATACTCTTTCTGGAGAAGAAATCCCCGTCTTTATAGCTTGTGAAAAGGCGGATGCTTATCGGCAAACCATGCATTCGGATGAGTTGATTATTACCGCAGATACAATTGTGTGGCTGGATGGTTTGGTTATGGGAAAACCTGAAGATGAAGAGGATGCCAGGCGTATGCTTCGTTGCCTTTCAGGGAAAACTCATCAAGTGATAACCGGAGTGTGTCTTACCACAACCGAATTTCAGAAAAGCTTTGCTACTGTTACTGATGTTACTTTTGCCGAATTGACAGAAGAGGAAATAGATTATTATGTACAGAAGTATAAGCCGATGGATAAAGCCGGTTCTTATGGCATTCAGGAATGGATTGGTTTTGTGGGAGTGGAAGGCATTACAGGTAGTTATTTTAATGTGATGGGCTTGCCTATACAGCGCTTGTATAAGGAGCTAAAGAAACTATAAACTTGTAAATTGAACCCAACACGTGCCATTTTTGTTATTATACTAAATAGTAAATAGAAAAATTATGGCTTACAAAATTGCTTTTTACGACACGAAACCCTACGACGAACGCTCGTTTACGGAGGCTAATGAGAAATTTGGCTTTGATATAAAATTCTATAAGGGCCATCTGAATATGAACAATGTGGTGTTGACCAAAGGAGTGGATGTAGTCTGCATCTTCGTAAACGACACGGCTGATGCCGAGGTTATCCGGGCAATGGCGGATAATGGCGTTAAACTGCTGGCTTTGAGATGTGCCGGATATAATAATGTAGATTTGACTGCTACGGTCGGCCGTATGAAAGTGGTGCGTGTTCCGGCTTATTCACCCTATGCCGTTGCCGAGTTTACGGTGGCATTGATGCTTTCGCTCAATCGCAAGATACCTCGTGCAACGATGCGCACCCGCGATGGAAACTTTTCATTGCATGGGTTGATGGGATTTGATATGCATGGCAAGACTGCCGGCATTATCGGCACCGGCAAGATTGCAAAGATATTGATTCAGATTCTCCGTGGGTTCGGGATGAATATATTGGCTTATGATCTTTACCCCGATTATAATTTTGCCCGTGAGCACCAAGTGGTATATTGTTCGTTGGAGGAGCTTTATCACAGTTCTGATATTATTTCCTTGCATTGTCCGTTGACAGAACAGACAAAGTATTTGATAAATGATTATTCCATCAGCAAGATGAAAGACGGGGTGATGATTATCAATACAGGAAGAGGCCGGTTGATTCATACCAATGCACTGATTGAAGGATTGAAAACAAAGAAAGTGGGGTATGCCGGACTGGATGTGTACGAGGAAGAAGGGCAGTACTTTTACGAAGACAAATCGGATAAAATCATTGATGATGATACGTTAGCCCGTTTGTTGTCTTTCAATAATGTGATTGTTACTTCGCATCAGGCTTTCTTTACTAAAGAAGCGATGGCAAATATTGCACATACTACCTTACAGAATGTCAAAGACTTTGCAGAAGGCAGACCGTTGGTAAATGAAGTGGTTGCTTCCTGATAGAAATGGAAGGGGGAGAAGTTAATCTCCCCTATAGTAATACAATAGTGCATGGCGAGCTATAAAGTCAGCATTCTTTTCCACTAATTCTTTCTCTCCATATTCCGGTAACTGTGCATCAGGAATGTAATGGTGGCTGATTAGATATTCTAGCAAATCCGGTGGACATTTAGTTGGCACTGTCAGCAGATTAAAGGCTTCTTTGACAGCAACTTCCCGGTTGTATAGGTTGTTTAATGGGTCGGTGATGCATTCGCATATATCATTGGCCAATAGAATACCTTTTTCCGGATTGACCATCATGATGAAGTTCCGGTGTCCTTTCATTTGTGGGAGTGTATGATTGTCGTCATCCGGCCATTGCAATACTTGAGTCAGGAAATGATGCAGTTCTTTATAGCCGTTCAAGTATACTATCTGTGCTCCTTTTGTACCTTTGGTAAAAAGTTCGTAAGTGGTTTGGTTTCGTTGTTTTATCTCATCCGATAAGGTTGGAGTATCAGGGTAAAGTCCCTCTATCTGCTGCCAGTTTTCGGTTTGATGACCGGTTAATAAATCAATCCATTCATATAAAAAGAGTGCCATCGGGCCACAGGGAATGATGTATTTATCGGAAGCTGTTACTTGTGCGATGTACTCCTGTACAGAGGGTTCGGTGAGATAATTGTGTCCGAACAGCCATAATAGCTTGTGCTCAGCTTCAGTTCTGTCTCTGAATTTCATAAAATACTCCGTCAATGCATCATTCGCAGGTGCTGTTTCGTATTCTTCATCCAATATCTCGAAGAACATCTTGGCGGTTTGCCGGATAGAAGTTGCCATCGGATGAATGTAAGAATGTGGGTAGGGAGCTTTCTGAAGTGTGTTCCAGATAATGAAACGTATATCCTCTTCATTGATTTCATCTTTGGTGTAATCGGGAGTCAGCGTATAGAAGGGGAGCGCAGTTCCATAGAGCTCCGAATGTTTCTTGACAAAAGACCGCCAAAGTCCCAATCCCGAAATGACATCTTCCAGATAGGCTGCGGTATACAGACAGATTTTCTTTTTAAATGCCTCGGGTATTTCATGTAAGGGGCAAATATGGAAAAGGCGGTTTGCCAGTTGCACAAAATAGTTGTCAGAGGGCTGCTGTCGGGTATATGGATGAATAGACAGCCAGTCTTTTATATACAAGTTTGCTTTTTGCATTCTATTATTTATTTGGTTTCATTGCAAAGATATCCGTTTTTGCTTTACTTTGCATCATACAAACTTTGAAATATTGAAAAAATGGAAATAGATTTAACCACTCCGGCTTTGCTGTTCTCTGCCATATCATTGATAATGTTGGCATATACCAATCGTTTTTTGTCGTATGCCCAACTTGTCCGCACGTTGAAAGACCAGTATCGTGAGAATCATTCGGCAGTCACGGCTGCTCAAATCATTAATTTGCGGAAACGTCTTTATCTGACCCGTGCTATGCAAGTAACCGGTATTGGCAGTTTGTTATTATGTGTGGTGAGTATGTTTTTAATGTACATACAGTTGTATATGGTGTCGGTTTATATTTTTGGTTTGGCACTTATATTACTCATTATATCGTTGGGCATTTCTGTCCGTGAGATTTATATCTCGGTCAAGGCATTGGAAATTCACTTGAGTGATATGGATTCCTGATTTATTTTTTTGCTCTGATATTGATGACCAGTGAGCAGGCAGTCAATGCAATGCCTGTTCCTACCACTCCACTCCATCCAAACCAATGCCAAAACGTTCCGGCAAGGAAAGTCCCCAATGAACCGCCTGCAAAATAGGTAGTCATAAAGATGGTATTGATTCTGTTGGAAGCCTTAGGATTGAGTGCGAAAATTGTAGTTTGATTACTGAGTTGGATACATTGCATACCTATATCTATCAGTAAGATGCCGGAGATAATGCCTGCATACGAATTTTGTCCGATATAGAGTGAAAGCCATGCAATAAACAAGAGACTGCAACCGATATAGTTCAGTCGTTTTACCCCCAGGATATGCACATACCGGCCGATAAAAGAGGCCGTCAAAGCTCCCATAATGCCACATAAACCCAACAAGCCTATTACATTGTTGCCGGCAAAGAAAGGGGCTTGCTCCATCTTGAAAGCCAATGAACTCCATAAAGCCAAAAAAGAGCCGAATGCTATGCTGGCACGGAGGGACGAGATGCGCAGCTGCGGATAATCCGTCACCAAGGAGAGAAGTGATTTCATCAAGTCGCTGTATTTGCCTCTGAAGTTGGAAGGAATATCGGGCAATATTCGCATAATGATAATGACACAAACTACCATTAACACAGCTGCGACATAGAAAATGAATCTCCAACCCATATATTCACCGGCGATGCCGCTCACGACCCGCGAAGCTAGAATTCCGGTCAGCAGTCCGGAGATAATCATTCCCACATTTTTTCCTTTGGTTTCAGGAGTAGAGAATTGTGCGGCAATGGGAACAAAAATCTGAGGCATCACAGAGCATATACCGGTCAGTAGTGAAGCAAGCAAAATGATATAGATATTCGGGGCTGTGGCAATGGTGAGTAATGACACGACCAGTATCGAGAAATTGATGAGAATAATTGTTTTTCTTTTATATAAATCGCCTAATGGTATGATGAATAATAATCCGAGTGCATAACCTATTTGGGTAGTCATGGCAATCAGGTTGGCAGAGAATTCGGACACTTTCAAATCATGACTGATGAGATTCAGTAAAGGCTGGTTATAATATAAATTGGCAACGGAGATACCGGCAATGATGGCAAGTATCCATAATAGAGAAGAGGGGAGTCCTGTATTTTCTTTCAATTCTTGTTTCATGATGCAAAAGTAGTGATTTCATGAAAAACCTTTTATCTTTGCAGAAAAGAAAATCGATGAAAAAGTTGATAAATAGTGTATTCTTTATAGCGTTGTGCAGTTGTATGGCGATGGTTTCTTGTATTTCGGACGGTGATGATTCCGATACAGGAAGTATAGAGTTGGTTGCAGGAGACAAGTTGCCTGCGTTCAGCGTCACCATGAATGACGGAAGGGTAGTGACCCATGAAAGTTTGAGGGGGAAGGTTTCCTTCATCGTGTTCTTTAACACCGGTTGCAAAGATTGCCGCCGGGAACTTCCCGTGATACAACAAATCTATGAGCATCATCCACACATGCCTTTGATAGCCATCAGCCGGGCGGAAGATGCCGCGTCTGTTGCCGGTTATTGGCAGGAGCAGCATTTCACGTTTCCTTATGCCGCTCAGGAAGACCGGACGGTTTACCATCTCTTTGCCAAGTCGGGCATACCGCGTATCTATGTGGTTGATGCGGAATTGACCATCCGAAGTGTCTTTACCGACAATCCTTTGGCCGGTTATGATGAGTTGGAGGCAGCCATCAACGATGCGTCCTCACGTTAAGCCGATGGAAAGCGAATCATTATAGTTCCAATATCATCACTATCGGATTATCATCCTCGCTTATCTTTACGCCCGGAATTTCGCCTGCCGCTTCGTCTGCCGGAATAAAGAAAGCTATTTTGTTTCCATTGATATAGGCCGGCAATAGTTTGATGGTTGTGCCCGAAGGGAAACGATAGGGGATTCCCCTGTATGATGAAAACATATCGGGTCGGGTCAGGACAGTTCTTGAAACAATCTGGTTGGTCTCTTTGCTCCATATCTCGCCGAAAAACTTGTCTTTGTACGAGTACTGCACGAGGTAATATCCGGGAAAAGTCTTGATGGAGAAGCCTTTGGCGAAAGAATCATTTTTATTCCACTTCATAAACTGCTTTACGTCGTCCAGAGACGGTGCATACTTGCCTTTGCGCAGAATAAATTCCGGTTTCAGCCCGTCAGGAGTCAGCAGGAAAACACTGTCGCTATAAATATGATTGAACAGGCAAAGTTTGGGGCCACACCGCTGTACGCTTGTTGTCAGCATGATGCCTCCCCGTGTGACGTAATCGTCAGTTGGGTCAAAGGGCAGAATGGAAGACTTCACTCGCAGTGCCGTGTCCGATACGATGATTTCCGATTTCCCATTGCTGAAGCTGCCACTACAAAAGTAAGTGTCTCCTTCCGCATGCAGCAGGTAGTTCAACTCGGAGTCGACCAAATTAATCTCACGGAACAGTTTTCCTTCCTTACTATATATAATGTATTTATGGCTTCCGTTATCAAAAACGCGAATAGTGGAGTCTTTCGGGTGATAGACCACGGAAGATAGGTAAACATATTCTCCGGGACCGTTCCCGACGTGTCGGAAACTGCTTAAAAAGCTGCCTTTGAAATCTACACGATGTATCCATTGTTCCTTCCCTTCCGAAAGGATGCACATATCGTCACCAAGATAGTTTATCGCGGGGTGTCCGTCCATAAGATGGGAGGAGGAGAGGGGGATATAAGTAACCTTCTTTGCCACACTGTTCCATGTGAACGTATAGGGAACTTCTTTGTTGATTGCTGAAGCAAAGTCCAGTATCGCTATGGTATCTTCTTTGATGGCCTCTTCCTCGGCATCAGTCTGAGGGCGGGAATTGCAGGCAATCATTCCGAAAGCGGTAATCCATACTATAATAAGGTGTGTTTTCATCTTTATCTGTTTAAGTGGGTACCTGCCAATGTAGATAATCGGTTGAACTGTACCAATTCGTTTACGTAGAATAGATATGGAAGTTAATCAAAAAAGAGAGATGTGTCAAAACTGAAACAATTTTTCATTTTGACACATCTCTTTCTTTATTAATCGGAACGTAATTTGTTATTCGGCTAGAATAGTAAGTTCAGCACCCGATGCATAATCTTGTCCATACTGTTCGCTCAAAGCGGTAAACCGGATATAGCGTCCTTTCACCGGTTGGCTGAAGATGACTTTCTTTTCATCTCTGTTGCCGGCGAACTTTCCTTTCTGAACCGGTTCACCCCAATTCTTGCCATCCATGCTTACGTGGATAGTGTATTCTTTGACATTACCGTTATAGCTGTCCTGACGAGGCATGTAAGTAAATCCTTTGATTGTTTTTACTTCACCGGCATCAAGGTCTACCCAATGAGGATATTTGGCTACGGTTACAGAGTACATACTGTGCCAATATGTAGCAGGGTCACCGTCCACCAGATTCTTGGCATCTCCATCGCCCACTTCTTCACTGCTGGCGTAGATTACTTCAGTCTGGATGGTTTCCAGTTTCTTGAAGGTTGTGGTAGTCTTGATAGAAGGATTATTGGCAAACCAAGCTGTAACTGTACCTCCGTCACGCATTGAAATCGGTTCGGTATACTGCTTAGCCTTCTTTCCTTTGTTGATAGTATAAAGGATAGCAGCATCTTTGTCGATGGAAGAAAGCTCTACCATACCTGTGCGACCGCGAGTGATGGTCAAAGGAATATCACCGGCAGGAGCTACTTGTGCAGCAGCCGATAAATCCTGTGCAGCGGGGCGAATGATGAAACCGATATTATTTTGTCCGGCAAATACGCGGTCATGCATCAACGGGCCACCCTGTCCGCAACTGTTACCACCCAAACCGGTCACGGCGAGGTCGAGATGCAGATAAGTATCGCCGGCTTTCGGCAACTGATAAGGATGTCCTGCCAATATCATGTCGAGTGCTGAATACTGCAAAGCAGAAGTCGACAATCGGTTTGTGGCAATAAAGATGGCTCCCTTGCCGGCTTTGTCAGTCAATGCACACCAGCGTACATCTTCGTGATTGCCCATATCCTGAGGTTTCGGGAAGTTGACAAATTGGTCGGCAACAGTAGATTTGTGTATTTCGATAAACTGTCCCACTTTGCGGTCAGGATAGTTTCCAATCGGACCACGACCATAGTATGTATAATTTTCATAGCGTTGAGGCACTTTCATTACATATCCCAAACGTGGTAATACCAGACTGGAACGATTGGAAGTGATGCTTGCCTGCAATTCAATAGAACCGTCGCGATAAACTGTCCATACCTGATTGGTAGTGAATTTGAAGTCGTCTTCACCAAACGGTTTTTCGGTCAATTCTTTGATACTGTTTTTGCCGCTTGAAGTTCCGCCAAGAATCTTGGCGCCATTAGGAGCCTGAGATTCTACAGTGTAGAACAATACAATAGCACCGTCTTTTCTATTGATAACTTTAGAAGCTGTGACTTGATGTTTCAAATTGTGTAAACCACATTCAAACCAGTTGGCATAGAACCAGTTGTCATTGTTGGTGAAAGCACGCATAGCATCAAGTTTCGGACCGTTTCCGTCAGCGATAATGGTTTCACCACCGTAGTTCAAACTGTAAATAGTTCCAGTTTCGTTGTCAAACTTAGCTTCAAAGTTTTCACCCTTGATGGTAGAGAAACGCGGATCTGACTGTTTTGCCATTACAAGCTTTCCGTTTCCATTCGTTACTTCATTGATAGGCGCTATACCTGTGGCAGTTTTAACGGGAAGCTGTTCTTCAGCCATAACATAACCCTTTTCAGCCCATGGCATATTGTTTCTCAATACAAACTGAACCTTCACAAAGTATTCGGCATTTGCTTTCAGATTATTATATCTGTAAGGTATTGTAACCTGAAGGCGGGTACGCGGAGCGATATTTTCAGTATTTAGAACACCGTTTTCTGCTTCTTTTCCGTTTTCATACAAAGCCCATCTGATTTCATATTCCGAGAGATCTTTAAAATAGTACTTATTGAAGATTTCGAAGCGGCCTTGCTTTTCATCAATAGCTTTTACGCCGATATGCTGGTATACTTTCTTGGTCTCAAAATATTGTGGTTTCGGTTCCAGGTCGGCAAACACGATACCATTCATTACAAATTGTCCGTCGTTTGGAGTATCGCCGAAGTCACCACCGTATGCCAGATAACGTTTGCCATCTTTGGTGTAATTGTACATAGCCTGGTCTACCCAATCCCAGATGGCACCGCCGCAGAAGAAGTTGGTAGATTCGATAGCATCCCAGTAATCAATCAAGTTACCGCAAGCATTACCCATAGAGTGTGCATATTCCGAGATGTGGAAAGGATATTTGATGTCATAATCCCCTTTCACAGCGCCACGTACCCATGAAATGGAAGGATACTGGTTAGAACCCATGTCTACAATGTCGTTGTTACGTTCATATTGAACAGGGCGAGATTTGTCGGCCACTTTCAATGCATCGTATGCTGCTACGAAGTTTTGACCCGGGCCGGCTTCATTTCCTAATGACCAGATAACGATGGATGGATTGTTGATATTGGCATGAACCATTTCCATCACACGTGCCACATGAGCATTTTTCCATTCGATAGGATGAGACAAAGATGCCTTCCCGTAATAATATTCGTGTGATTCGATATTGGCTTCATCTTCCAGGTAAATACCGTATTTGTTACACAGATAATACCAATACGGATCATCCGGGTAGTGAGAATTACGTACATGGTTGATATTGGCACGTTTCATCATCATGATTTCGTTTTCCATCATTTTGCGGGTGATGGCATGTCCCACACCCGGATTGGTTTCATGACGGTTGACACCTTTCAGTTTTACCGTTTTACCGTTTACATAATAGTAACGTCCGGCCAATCCGAATTCATCTTCCGATGCGGGAGTATCTTTGATTTCCACTTTACGGAAACCGATATGAGTAGAAACAGTTTCGAGTGTACGTCCTTTTTTATCTTTCAGTTCTCCCACCAATGTATAGAGGTATGGTTTTTCAGCCGACCATTTATTGGGCTTCTGTACTTTCAGAATAGTTTCGGCTGTTACTTCCTGACCGGCTTCCACCACAGCTACCGGAGTCGAGATGCCGGCATTGTTCACTTCGGTATTGTCATCGGAATACAGCTGGTTGGCATACAATGAATATACCATAGAATAGCCTTTGGCAGCTTTCTTTCCGAGGTTGCGGATATCTGCATTGATTTTTAGTTCACCGTCGGTATAAGTTGCGTCCAAGTCAGGAGTTACAACCAAGTCGCGTACATGCAACTGAGGTACAGCCTGCAAAGCAACTGTGCGATAAATACCCGGTAAACGGAACATATCCTGAGCTTCGAGGAAAGAACCGTCCGAACTGCGGTATACTTCAACGGCTACCACGTTAGTGCCTTTCACCAGATATTTGGTGATATTGAAACTGGCAGTGTTGCGTGAGTTCTTTGAGAAACCTACATATTGGCCGTTTATCCAAAGATAGAAGAATGAATCCACACCATCAAAGTTAATGAAGATTTCTTTTCCGTCCCAATCTTCGGGAATCGTAAATTCGCGGCGGTAAGAGCCTACTTCATTACGGGCCTTGAAAGTAGTCCAATTGCTGGGCGGTGTACGCATCACACCTCCGCGCCAGTCATCCACAGCTACTTTGTGTTGAAAAATAACCGGTTGGTTCACATAAATAGGAGTTCCGTACTTTTGTGTTCCGTCTTTTTGGATACCATAAATATTCCAGCTTGAAGGAACCGGAATATTATCCCATCCAGAGACATCAAATTCTGTTTTGTAAAAGTCTTTGGGCCGTTCTTCGGGATTTGGAACCCAATTGAATTTCCAGTCTCCATTCAGTGATTGCCAGTAAGCACTGTTTTCCGGCAATACTTTCCGGGCACTTGCCTTATCTTGGAAAGAGAAGAAATAGGCATGAGGTTGTTCTTTGTTCAGCGCCAGATTTTCAGGGGATTCCCATTCATTCCCTTTTGGAGCTTGTTCCGAGGCATAATGAAAGCCTTTCAGAGGTTCTACTTTTGCATAGCTTTGTAATGTAAAGCAGCATAGTAATAGACTGAATGCTAATTTTTGCATATTAAGTTTTGTTCTTAAGGTTAGAAATTTGTTCAAAATTAGTATAATAATTCGGATAGTGCAGTGGAATTCTATGTTTTTTAAGATATATATGAAAATTATGGGAAAAAGATTGTAAACTGATGCAGCTTACTTAAGCTTCTATTCCTGTAACTGTTTTCAGGGCATAGCCGATTAAGAAACTCACAGCTGCCACACTGAAGCTGAGGACTGCCATTTCGGTGAATCGTTTTTTTAAAACTTTCTCCTCTTCATTTTGTGCCGGCCGCACTAGAGCGACCATATCGGGATATCGAGCATATCCTTTGTATGAACTTATTTAATAAATTCATATTCACGGAGTTTTTGAACCCTGTAAAGATAATGATTGAAAATCATATATCGGTTTTTACAGTGCTGGCTTTTTATAAAATATCCCTTTATTCCCTTTTATTTCCATCATTCCTTCGTCAGAATCAAAAAGAAAGGGCGGGAAGCTGAACAGAATATACATTTCTCCATCCTTTAGTTTATAAAGTTTCGGAGTAATTCTTTTACTGACTCTGATGAACAACACTTGGTCTTCTTGTTCGGTGGGAATATAATAATCGGCTCCTTCTCTGAGCACATTATTATAATTCTTTGCTTCGTCTTTAGATTTTGCCATGATATAAATACCTTCTATATCATGCTTCTCCCATGCCTTGTACTCCTGCCCGAGAACAATACTTATATTGAGGCATAAAACCAATAGTAATAGAATCTTTTTCATGATTATATTGTTTTAAGGTTATCGCCATAGGATTATTGCAAATATAATGAATTTATTTGGAAAATCATATTAATTGGCCCGGAAGATTTCCTGTTTTTTTATGGAGAGTGGAATGGGGGGGATAATTGCTCCGATTGGTATATCGGTTTCCATATTATTAATCACTTATAAAAGATTACTTTATTAAGGGGGTGTCTAAACATTAATGATGTGATAGACCATTTTGGTTTTGACATCCCCCTTTAATTAGCTTGGTGCTGGAACCGTTTAACTGCGCATCCAGTTAGAACCGCAATCACCTGAGCATCCGCAACTGTTTGCGCATACTTCCCAAATCGAGCCTTTCAGCTGTTCCATTGTCTTGCCATACTTTTGATTAATGGCTGACAGGTTAGTCAATTTGAAATTCATAATCAAAAAAATTAAATGATTTGTCCTATTTCAGGGAAGGACAATTAACCTTATTCTTTTATCTGATTCCAAAAAGAAATCAGTGAGCGAATCAAATTATAGAAATCTTTTGTGCCACAGCTTTCGTATGCAGAATGCACAGCCCAAGTGGGAATCCCTACTTCTACGCAGTTCATTTCTACTTGCGTTTGCATAAAGGCACTTATTGTTCCTCCTGTTCTTAAGTCAGAGTTTGCGGCTGCTTTTTGATAGGGAATATTGTTTTTATGGCATATCTCCTGAAAAACAGCCGAAGAAAAAGCTGTTGTAGCATAATGCATATTTGCATCGTATTTTATAACTACTCCTTTATTCATAATAGGAGTACATGTCGGGTCACTGCATTCCATGTAGTTGGGATGCATTGCAAAAGAAGAATCTAATGATACAGCAAATGAACGGCTTATCAGTCTTATCAGATTTTCTTCATCTCCTCCTATGCTTTTGACTATTTTTGTTAGCGTATTTCTGAGGAAAGGTGTGTCGGCTCCTCCTTGTGTCGAATTGGTTTCTTCTTCGGCATCGAAAAAAGCTATCATCTTTGTTGTATCATTTGCAGGGGAATTTATTAATGCTTCTGAAGCAGCATATACCATTATCAGGTCATCTTGACGAGGAGTGACTATGAAATCAGCATTTATTCCTACTAGTTGTCCTTTGTCTACCGGATAAAGATATAATTCATAGTCAAGGATATTCTCTTTATCAATATTCAGTTTCTTGGCCATAAGTTCGAATAGCTCATTTTCATTTGTCTCTCTATTTGCCATTCCCATTATAGGCAACATTTCTTTTTGTTTGGATATGCCGCTTTCTGTTTTCCCTTTCGTCAGGTGAAAAGCTATATTAGGAATCAATAATATAGGGTCTTGTATGTCGATTAGGCGTATGGTCGGTTTAAAAGGAGACTTGCTTTTTAAGGCAACTCTTCCCGCTAATGACAGAGGGCGGTCAAACCAAGTTGACAGGATAGGCCATGCATACCCTTGAGTATTTAATTGCATGTAGTGACCCGGTGTGGTTGTCATTTGAGCCACCGGTTTTATCTTAAATGTCGGTGAATCTGTATGAGCACATACTAATCGTATCCCATCCTCGAACAGAGATTGTTTTTTAAAATCGTGAGGGCTCATACAAAAGGCGATTAATGCTGAATTGTCTTGCTCTATAAAATATTTTCCACTTGGGCTCAATTCCCATTTATTGTCGAAAGACAAAGGAATGAAATTGTGTTTCAGTAGTTTTGATTTTATATTGTTTATAGCGTGATACTTGGTTGGACTTTTGGCTATAAAGTCAATGAAATCATTAGCCCGATCTGCTTGCTCTTTCATTTGTTTTTAGATTTAAAGTTGATTAAGTATATAGAGCTGTGTCAAAAGGTGGATAATATTATTAAGCTTATTATTGATAGCCTTGAAGATAAATTGTCTGACTTTTGACACGCTCATTGTTTTATGACTGCATCCAGTTGGAACCGCAATCTCCTGAGCATCCGCAACTATTGGCATATATTTCCCAAGTTGCGTCCTTCATTTGTTCTATTGTCTTGCCATATTTTTGATTAATGGTCGACAAATTAGCTAATTTAAAGTTCATAATTTAAGTATTTAAATGATTTGTCCTATTTCAGGGAAGGACAATTAACCGTTCTGAAGTTCTTTCATAAATCCTGTTTCTTCCAAGAAGGATTGCGTTAATATCACTCCTTTGGCAGTCATCGCCAACTCTTCATTGCTAAGCTCGCTTAAAGCTCGGAACTTTTCAGGATTTTCTAACATTTGACCTATCATCCACGAACTGGCTAAGGCACGTATTTTAGTAATTACACACGTGTATGGATCACGTTTTGTTACATCACCATAAGTTATATAATTTCCACCGTAACAAGTTGGGCATATAGGCTCAAGAATGCAATTTTTGCATCGTGTATCTGATAGATGGCAAGGAGAAGACAGATCTATGTGCCCTAACTTTTCTCCTTTTTCTTTACTTACTTCATAGAATAAATGGCAGGGGAGACATTGACCGTCCGGTGTCCAGCATCGCATGATTGTACCTGCTCCACATAATTTATCGACCATGCTATTCACACCTGCTGCCACGGCTATAAATTTCATGTTTATCATTTCTACCGGCTGTATATCAGGATGATCCAAATAGTACAGGGCGATTTCCATTAATTGCTCTTGTAATATTTTCTTGTAATCTACATTTTGTCTAAATTCGTCTTTGTCCCACTCTACACCACTGGCAAAAGTACAATTATTGCGTTTGAATCCTAATTCATGTATATAGATAATTCCTTTTGCCAATGAAGATAAGGTGCCGGGAGAGGGAGTCATTTTTACACCTTGGTCAGGCCAATTGTCTTTAAAGAAGTTTATATCGATCTTATCGTAAGAATTAGAACGGTTCCGATTATGCATTTCACGTGTTCCGTCCAAGCTTAATCCGACAATGAATTTTTCTTTATTTTCGTTGAGCCAGTCTTTAATTTCTCCATGTATAAGGGTGCCGTTAGTGGTTGCATAACAAATGTATTTAGTAGGCCATGCTTGTTGCCATAGCCATTCGCATATCACTTTGATATGTTGAAATGCCATAAATGGTTCTCCGCCATGGAATAATATTTCAACATAGTTTATCTGTTCTTTTACAGCACGTTTGAAGGTAGACTTTATGGCTTCTTGAGCAATCTCTAGTGGTATAATAGCTTTGCCTTTGATGTGTTCATAGCAATAGACACAATTCAAATTGCAAGATTCCGTCATGTAAAGTGTGCAGGTGCATCTTTTTTCTTTTTCGTATCTGAAGACTTTCTTTTGCATGGTTCTTATAGGATGTTAGCTGTCATAGTTCGATATATAATATCTGTAATCTATGATGTTTTTTTATAATATTGTTTTTTTCTTCAATATTGAAGTTGTGTAAACCTCATTTGCGGAAGGCGGTTACTTTGTTATATAATCGTATGTTATCCCATGACATTTGTTGCATTGCCAATATTCAAAACCGTCTTCCTTTTTGGTAACATCTGTGTCATAGCTTCCGCAATGAGCGCATTTATGACCTCCCGATGCCTCTGCCGCAGCTAAGAAACCAATTAGGATGAAACCTCCGATTGCTCCTATCCACCAGGAAGTGATTATAGCAAGAATGACTCCGCCTCCGATGCCGACAATCCATATCAACACTGGCCATTTTTTAATGATAAGGCATAGTATGCCATATAAAAAAGCTAATAGGATGAAAGCAATAATGAGTCCGATAATAATTTCCATGATTTCTATATTTATGATTCCGGGGCAAAGGTATGTCTTTCTTGTGTGAAGTAGTTATTATTCCCGTAGCCAAGAATACTACATAAGTGTTGATTGTTTTTCACGGTTTTGGCATTCTCGCGAATAATATTCAAAAAAGTTAACGTGTAGGACTTGAGAAATTCGTAAAAGCAATTCGGTGTCTATACTTTGTCGTTTGAAAATTTTATATGTATTGGTTCGGTCGCAATAAAGTTTATTGGCGAACCAGGTAACGGAGCGTTCTTGGCGGTGAAGTTCCTCTTCGATAAGTTTTCCGATGTGTATCATAGTGCAATAAAAAAAGGCGGAACCATTCATAACCTATTTTCAGTCTGAGGAACCGCCAAGCACCTTGCACACAAATAAGCATGAATAGTTCACGCCCGATAGAGCGTAAACTTTCATCTGCTTATTCTCGTGTGCTTCAAATTGGCGGTTTTCAGACTGTGAGAATAAGAGCTAAAAGCTCAAATATCTTTTTTAATAAGTATAAGAATGGAAACGCTTTTCCAAATGTTTATTCTTTTATTATACATTATAAAAACTGTATTATAGATTAACTACTAATATCAGTTCTGTTAAGAGAAATCCCTGATGGGATTGAGAGCATGCAAATCGGATAAGAACTATTACTCTTTTAATCTGATTGGCGTATCAACAAAATAAATATCATTATTTATACCATAAAGCACATTGTTAGGAATAACATAGCATATTTCATAAGTTTCATAATGAAACTCATCCGGGTAATTCATTTTAAAGCCCGGTCATACATCTATTTGATAATTTAGCTTTCTGTGGCTTTGTGTTCTGCCATTCCATGATTCTTTTTGCTCTAAGTTGCTGCAAATATAATTAATGTATTGGTATTAAACAAGAATTTGTTTGATGTACTAATAGATGATTTGCAATTGGGGGAGGAATCGGTTAATGGAGCTATGAAGTTCTAATAAGTATATGCTTTTATCTTCATGCGTTCGTTGTTTAAGTAGGTCATTTAAGTACGGAGCTACTTCGTCACGGTCGTGGTTAAGTCTAACCACGTGGGTGGTTAATGTTAACCACGTAGGTGACTAGGCTTAACCACCCACGTGGCAAAGCAATATTGAACGGTTTGTCTCTGACAAAGGATATAAGACGAAGAACCATAGGAAAGCATAAGCAGATAACGGGAAAGTGGAGTATTAAAACAAAAATCCCCATAACCATTACGGTTACAGGGATTTATATATTAGCAATGTATTATATTACTTGCTCAAAGCAGTAGCAACGTCAACAGCACAAACCACTGTACATCCTACCATCGGGTTGTTACCGATACCCAGGAATCCCATCATTTC
>ERZ773237.33-NODE-33-length-135425-cov-34.150122_pt1 | contig 135425 bp, 135 predicted proteins | sample MGYA00580990_ERZ773237 | MGnify/ENA primary metagenome ERZ773237 (study PRJEB29015, sample SAMEA2737749) | human gut metagenome | biome: human gut; feature: human-associated habitat; material: faeces | place: China | collected 2012 ...
CTTGACAATTCCATTTTAACGGATTTTCGGAAAATATGCTCTACTTTTTTTGAAAATTTTTTAAATTTATTTTGTAGGCTCTTTCCTTACCCCAACATTTAGTATAGAGCCAAATTATAATTGATAACTTAATCATATTATGGTAACATTAAAGTGATAATCAACTATTCCGATATATTCTTATTGAATTTATATATCTTTAGGTGCTTATGCAATCAGAATTAAAACTAAGGTGATTTTATGTCAAAAATGATTGAATCTTTAAAAAACGGAGCTTGCTTTATAACACACAAGCTAAAACATAGTCATAGCGTAATGATAAGTGTTTCTTTCAGAACAGGCACTCTTTTTGAAAACGAAAGTAACAACGGTATTTCTCATTTAGTAGAGCATTTGTTTTTTCGACGACTGTCTGATTATTCACAACATAAGTTGTATTATGAAATGCAAAAAATTGGAGCGGAAATTATTGGTAAAACATATTGTGATTATGTTACTTTCAGTATAACTGTTGTGCCAAAGTATTTTTGCAACGCAATGAACCTTATGCTCAAGTTTTTCGACGGTTTTGAATGGAGTGACGCTGAAATAGAAAACGAAAAAGAAGTGGTATGTCGGCAGATAGACAGTAATAGCTTGTCGTATGATAAATGGGTGGACAGCATTTACTTTGCTAATACAAACTATGCTTACCCGATTATGGGTGCATATGAGTCTGTTTTGGCATTTACGAGCAAAGATATAAACGATTGGAAAAAATCCTATTTTTCAGTCAATAATTCCTGCATTTGCATTACAGGAAAATTTTCTGATGATGACTATTTATTCGCAAAAAGGGAATTAAATGAACTGAGCAATTCTTATAAACCACACAACAGAATTATTGCTTTGCCTGAAAATTTTTGCAAAAGAAATTTTGATAACGGAATAAATTTTAATAATTCCGACAGTGATATCAGCGAAATAAATATACTTTTTGATGTTGACGGCAGTATTAAGTACGAAAATATCAGGTTGTTATCAAGCATAATAGGCGAGGGGTGTGGGAGCAAGCTCTCCATAGCATTGCGTGAAGAACATTTTTTGACTGATGATATTTACACAAGTCTTACAAGTTATTATGGTTTTAATCGTCTTTGCATTTCATATTCGGTTAAAGAGGAAAATATTGATAGCAGTTTAAAATTTGCTTTCGATACAATAAAGAAAATGAAAGAAAAAATAACAAATGATGATTTAGAGACTTCTATAAGGTTTTTTACAGATAATCAATTTATGGATTTGGATAACATTAAGGTTCTTAATGATGAGTATGTTTTGAGCAACTTTGCTCTTGACCTTAAAAACTCAAAGCCGAGAGATAAAGCAAAAGCGTATGATAATATTAAAATAATTGATTTAATAAATACCGCAAGAAGAGTTTTTGTTAAAGAAAATTTATCTTTTATTATTGAAAGTCATCTTGAAAAAGAACGCATAAAAACTATTGTTAAAAACGCACTGAAAGAATTTTGATCAAATTTAGAAATTTGCATTGTCCATTATCATATGATAAAAATATTTATTTAAACTTCAAAGTAACTATTACTAATTAAATGATTAAATCTATTGAAATATATGTCTATTTATGGTATAATAATACAAAATTATAATTTAATTTTTGATTATTTTAATTAAGGAGAGAATAAAAATGAATATAAATATTTCTGACGCTATTAAATATATCGGCGTTGATGATAAAGATATTGACCTTTTTGAAAGCCAGTACATTGTGCCAAACGGCATTTCTTATAATTCATATGTTATTCTTGATGAAAAAATTTGTGTGCTTGATACCGTAGATAAGAGAAAAACAGATGAATGGTTTGCTAATCTTGAGAATGTTCTTGACGGCAAAGCTCCCGATTATCTTGTAATCAATCACCTTGAGCCTGACCATGCGTCAAATATCAAGGCGCTTGCCGATAAATATCCCGATATGAAACTTGTCGGCAATGCAAAGACATTCAATATGTTGCCGCAGTTTTTTGATATTGACCTTACAGACAGAACTGTTACGGTAAAAGAGGGCGACACACTCAGCCTTGGCGAGCACACAATTTCGTTCTATATGGCTCCTATGGTTCATTGGCCTGAGGTTATGGTTACATATGAGAGCAAAGAAAAGGTGCTTTTCTCTGCTGACGGATTTGGTAAATTCGGCGCTCTTGATACTGACGAGGACTGGGCTTGTGAGGCAAGAAGATATTACTTTAATATCTGCGGAAAATACGGCGTGCAGGTACAGGCTTTGCTTAAAAAAGCAGCTAAGCTTGACATTGAGAAAATCTGTCCGTTACACGGTCCTGTTCTTACTGAAAATCTCGGTTATTATATTAACCTTTACGATATTTGGAGCAAGTATGAGCCGGAGGTTGACGGTATATTTATCGCTTATTGTTCAATTCATGGCAATACAGAAAAAGCCGCTTTAAAGCTCTATGATATTTTAAAGGAGAAAACCAACAAGAAAATTGCGATTTCTGACCTTTCAAGAAGTGATATGGCAGAAAATGTTGAGGACGCATTTAAGTATTCTACCCTTGTTGTGGCCGCTCCGTCATATGACGGCGGAGTTTTCCCTGTTATGAATGACTTTTTACATCATTTGAAAATTAAGGGATACAAAAACCGTAAAGTCGCTATGATTGAAAACGGTTCATGGGCACCTTGTGCAATCAAGTCTATGCAGCCTTATTTTGACGAAATGAAGGGTATTGAGATTTCAGATGCCAAGGTTACAATCCGTTCAACTATGACAGCTGAAAATGAAGTTCAGCTTGCCGCTCTTGCAGATTCAATAATTTAATAAAATAGTTTTTGCTAAAAGTACGCAAACTGTTTTGAATTTACAGATAAAATATCCGTATCGTATTTGGTGCGGATATTTTGATTTTCGTGTTTAATTTATCGGAGGAAATATGGAACAACATTTTGAATTCCTAAGAAAGCACCCGATTTTTGAAAGTTTTACAGATGAAGAAATAGAACAGGCGCTTGTGGAATTTGATTATAAAATTCAGAGCTATAAAAATGATGAAATTATAGTCAGCTCGGGCAAGATTCATAAATATTCCGCCTTTGTGCTTGAGGGTGCGGCTCAAATTCAAAAATATAACTTTGACGGTGTGCGTGAAATTCTCGGACGAGTTTACAGTGACAGCATAGGTTGGCTTATCACCGCCGCACCACGAACCACACATTGCGATATTGAAATAGTGTCGCATGGGGAGTCGACGATTCTTTTTCTTGATTTTGCGAAAATTAAAGAAAATGATTATAAAAAGATTATTATTCAGCAAAAATTACTTAAAAATCTTTTTGTATTGTTTGAGGAGATGGATTTGCGCTCTCTCGAATATAAAATTGTGCTTTCAGAGCGTTCCATACGCAAAAAAATAATGCGTTATTTTGAATTCAGAGAAAAGCGTGACGGAAGTTCTTCTTTTTGCATTGAAGGCTCAAGACAGGATTTTGCGGATTATCTAAGCGTTGATAAATCGGCGCTTTCCCGTGAGCTTAATAAAATGAAAAAAGACGGATTAATAGATTTTAACGGTGATAATTTCACCATATTGCAAAAATTATGAATTGTAGGGATATTATAAAACAGTTATGAATATTGCTTGTGTTAGTCTTGATATTAATTAAATCTTGGCATATTAGTGAGTATTCAATAAAATTTATTACTGTATTTTTATACAGTTTCTTGAAAATCGTTGCAAATGCAATTTCCAAAATAGTATTATTCTGCTATAATTTTAAAAGAAACAGCGAATGAGCTGTTAAAAATATGCTATCAACAACATAACATAAATTTCTTCTATAACCCTATTACCCCTAAAAAAGCAGCAGACGAGTTTTTCTCCCCTGTTGCTTTTTCTTATATAAAAATGTAATAAAATTGTAAATAAATATTTATTGCCTTGATTTTTTTAGTATGTTATAATTATTTTAGAAAATTTTGAGATTTAGGGGAGTTTTTTATGAAATGCCCATATTGTTCATTTGAAGAGAGCAAGGTTGTGGATTCTCGCTCTGCCGATGACGGCGAGAGAATACGCAGACGAAGAGAGTGCCTAAAGTGCGGAAAACGCTTTACAACCTATGAAATTATTGAGAATATTCCGCTCTATGTAGTAAAAAGAGATAAGTCTAGAGAGGTTTTTGACAGAAATAAACTTACAGCAGGTATTTTGCGTGCGTGCGAAAAGCGCCCTGTTTCTGTTGAGCAGGTTGAAGAGATGGTTTCCGACATTGAGCTTACAGCTCAAAACGGCTTTGAAAGAGAGATTACCACCGAGCAGATCGGCGAGCTTGTTATGGAACGCCTCAAAAAGGTTGACGAGGTTTCCTATGTTCGCTTTGCGTCTGTATATCGTCAGTTTAAAGATATAAATACTTTTATGGAAGAACTCAACAAACTTCTTACCGAGAAAAAGTAAATACAACTATTTAAGAGTCTGATTGCCCAAAAAAATCAGGCTCTTTTTGTGTATTAGGTAGGATTTTTTAAAATAGTTGTAAAAAATGCTAAAATACTATTTATTTTGCTGGGAAAAAATGTTATAATGATTTTATCCTTGTGGCTTATTTACACAAGGGTCATTGTAAAACGAAAGATGGTGATAATTTGTTTAAAAGAATATTATCAGGTCTGTTGGTTTCTGCTATGCTCACAGGTTCTGTCATTTATTTGGCAGGCTGTTCAAATTCGCAGAACGGTTCGGATGATAATACTTCAACCAAAACTTCTACCGAGTATGCTCACGCAGATAAGATTGATAACGGTACAATTTTGCAGTGTTTTTCATGGGATTTCAATACTATAAAGGAATCAATGGCTGACATTGCGGCATCGGGATATACAGCGTTGCAGACTTCTCCTATCAATGCTTGCCTTGAGGGCGAAGACGGCGGAATGCAGCTTTACGGCGATGGCAAATGGTATTATCATTATCAGCCTACCGATTTCAAGATAGGCAACTATCAGCTCGGTACTCGTGATGAGTTTAAGGCTATGTGTGACGAGGCGGAAAAGTATGGTATAAAGGTTATAGTCGATGTAATTGCTAACCACACCACACCTACCACAAGCGCCATAAGTCAAGACCTTATAGATGCGGGCGGAGGAAGTCTTGAAACCCTTTATCATAAGAACAACGCTTATGATTTAACCGATTATTCGAGCAGACTTGCCTGCACAACCTACAAGATGGGCGGCTTGCCTGACATTAACACAGAGCGTACTTCTTTTCAGGATTACTTTATTGCGTATCTCAATGATTGCATAGCCTGCGGTGCAGACGGTTTCCGTTACGATACCGCAAAGCATATCGGCTTGCCCGATGACCCTAAGGAAGATGACGGCTTTACCAATAATTTTTGGCAGAGAGTGACTACCGAGGTCAACAACGCCGATAATCTTTTTATGTACGGCGAGGTACTTCAGGGCAATAATGAAAGGCTTGCCGATTATATGGAGGCTATCGGTCACACCACAGCAAGTACATATGGCGGCAAAATCAGAAGTTCTATTATAAACAATACTTTGTCAAAGGGCACAATAAGTGATTTTTGGGTAGGCAGTGCGCCGCTTAATATGGTTACATGGGTAGAATCTCACGATAACTACATTAATGACGGCAACTGGTACAGTATGACAAAGGAGCAGGTTCTCCTCGGTTGGGCAATTATAACCGCAAGAAAAGACGGTACACCGCTGTTCTTTGACCGTCCTTATAACTCAAGCGTTGATAACGAATGGGGAATGAACCGTATCGGCACAGAGGGTGACGATATGTATAAGGATAAGAGCGTAAAAGCTGTTAATTTCTTCCGCACAGCTATGATAGGCGAGGAGGAAAGCATCGTAAATCCTAACTCCGATTCAACAGCTGTTATGATTGAAAGAGGCACAAAGGGCGCTGTAATTGTAAACACAGAGGGAGAACTTGAAACAGGCTTTGAAACTAACCTTGCAGACGGTACATATGTAAACAGGGCAGACGGAAAGACCAAGTACACCGTTAAAAACGGCAAGATGACTTCGGATGCCAATATTCCTGAAAACAGCGTGGTAGTTCTCTACAACGAGGGATATAAGGAGTATGCAGACACTGCCGAGGTAGGCGTGGCTGACGATACCGTATTTAATATTGAAAAGGGCAAAACAGCAACCGTAACGCTTACTTGCGCAAATACAGACAATGCCGAGTATGTGCTCAATGGCGGAAAGTCTGTTGCGTACAAGAACGGCGACAAAATTACCGTATCAGTGCCTGAGTCAAGCAATATTGCCACTTTGGTGCTTACCGCTAAAAACTCGAACGGCGTAAAAACATACGAAAGAGTTGTGTTTGCGGTAGAAGAAAAGTATTCGGTAGCAAAGGGCACAAAGGTATATTTTGAAAAGCCCGACAGTTGGGGAGATCAGATTTTTGCATATGTTTACAACGATGAACTGTATGAAAACGAAACCTGGCCGGGAATTGAAATGACAAAGGAAAGCGACGGAAAATACAGCTATACTTTTGAAGATGATTGGGAAACACCGTATATTATTTTTAATGACGGTGACGAAGACGGTTCTCAGCAATATCCGGCAGATAAGGGACTTATTGTTGAGGACGGAAAAACTTATACTATAAACTGACTATTGGAGGATAAATATTATGAGCGAAATGAAAATGGAAAACAGCAGAGTACCTGCTGAAAAGATTTTTAACCCTGATTTAAAAGAAGCAATTGTAAATATGCAGGAAGACAACTCAAAAGAGAACGTCGATAAGATGATTACAGAAGTTGTAAAGGCTAAGTTTATTTTACCTGCAAAGGTTGTTCCTACAACACAGGCTGTTACAGAAAACGGTCAGACTGTTATGAAGCAGGCAACACAGGTTCAGTTCAGACTTCTTGAAAATCAGAAAAAAGAAAAATTCTTTGGACTTTTTACAGATACAGAAGAATTATTTAAGTGGCAGGATACCCAGAATGCTCAAAAAGTAGTTACTGATTTTGACAGCGTTTCTCAGATGGTTATGGATCCACATTCTGGCGTAGTAGGCTTTGTAATCAACCCATTTGGCAAGAGCGTTACTTTCCCTAAGCCAATGATTATTTCAATCAAGCAGCAGAAAGACTTTAACACACTTAATAAAGATTTGTTCAAGCCCGGTGAGCAGATTAAAATCGGCGAGCCAAAGGATTATCCTATTGACCTTATGGCTACACTTATCAATCATTTCAGCACAGAGCCAAATGTAAACGTTGCTTTCTTAAGAATGATGGAGCACAGCGACAAAAAGAGCTTCCTTGTTGTAGTTGACTTTATCGGCGATATGAAAAAGATTTTTGACGCTATAAAAGAAACCGCACAGCCATACCTTACTGAAGATGTAGATATTGTTGTAATGCCTGTTACTATGGACCTTGCAAGAAATGCAATAAACGGTGTAGAACCATTCTACAGAAAAGAACAATAATAATTTTTATTTTAAATAAAGCTTCCGATAAACTCGGGAGCTTTATTCTTTTAAAAACAGAAATAATCAGCATTTTTTACAACATATTTTATAACATTGTTAGCTATATTGCCTATGTCATAATTTATCAAAATATGGTATAATGTTATATGTAAGAAATATAATGAGCAAAAACTGTTTTCCACTTTGTCAGACATTGTTTTACACAATTACTAACGAATGAGAATTAAGAATAGGAGAGAGAAGTATGATTAGTCGAATTAATGCTAACAAATCTGCATACGGGGGTGCAGAAAATGTTTGAGGTATCTGATGTTGTGGCTTATGGCACAAACGGTGTGTGCACTATTACTGAAATTACAACCAAAAGAATTGATAAAACAAATATTGAATATTACGTTTTAAGTCCAAAGGCGGCTACTACGGCAAAGGTTTTTGTACCTACACACAACGAAAATCTTGTCGGCAAAATGAGGGCAATCCTTACTAAGGAGCAAGCAAACGAGCTTTTGAATAATATTCCAAAAGACAAGCCCGAATGGATTTCAAATAAAAATCAGAGATTTGAAACTTTTAAAAATATTATTGCCGAGGGCGATTGCGCAGAGTTGCTTAAACTTATAAGAACTCTGAGATTACACGAAAGATATCAGTTTAAGAGGGGCAAAAGATTACATATGTCGGATGAACGCTTTTTGAAAGAGGCTGAGAAAATGGTGCTCGGCGAATTTGCATATGTTCTCGATGTAACAACTGATGATGTTTTGAATAGTATTTTAAATTAAAAGTGGGTTAATGTTTTTGTGAAATTGTGGTGCAGCTTATTTTCAGTCGGTTAGTATAGAACGAAAATAACGGACTATCCGCCTAAAAGGCAAAAAAGTTTGGTCAACCTTTTCAAAGGTTGTAGGTGTGGCAACGCCCACAAAAACTTTAAGTTATCACAAATTTTTGATAACCAAACGGCTTGCCGTTTGGTGGCTCGAACACAATGGCGCAAGCCTTTTAATAGCGAAAGCAAATAAAAAAGATATTCTTATTATTTACTCCGTCAAAGCTTAGCGATGACGGAGTTTTTTTATTATTCCTTTTTAAGGCTGTCGCCTGTTTTTCAAACTTAGTTTTAGCACGCAACAGCTTTGCTGTTTGCGCCCGAAAGTCTGTTATAATGAAAGCTTTTTATTGGCTCTGCCCAAACCCGCAACCCTTTAAAAAGGGTTGACCTGAATTTTAAATTTACAAAACTAAAATTTGCGTTAAACACAAAACAAAAATTCCCTGCCGAAAAGACAGGGAATTTTTAAATTCGATTTATTAATCATCAAGACAGTTGTCAAGTCTTTCAATAATGTTTGGCTTGTCCATATGCTGACCGATAAATACAAGTTTAATCTCTCGGTCGCCGTACTTTTCGTCCCAATGCTCTTCAATGTCGGGATATTCTTTAAAGTACTTTTTCTGCTCGCTCTTCGGAAAAGCCGCAAGCCATTTGCCGTTTTCTGTTGCAGTAATCTGTACGCCTGCCTGCTCAAATACATAGAGGTAATCTCTCTTGTCTTTATCAGAGAACCAAAGAATACCCTTTGCACGAACAACGCCCTTTGGCCAGTTGTTTACAAATTCCTGTAATTTTTCCTGATTGAACGGACGGCGGCTGTGGTACACAAAAGTACCGATACCGTACTCTTCGTCATCGTCACCGTGGTGGTGATGGTGGCAGCAGTGACCATGCTCGTGATCGCAATTTGAATGGTCTTCGTCATCGTGATGGTGGTGATGGTGATGCTCGTGCTCATCTTCGTCATGGTGGTGATGGTGCTCGTGCTCGTCTTCATCGTGGTCATGATGCTCGTTTCTCTCGTCCTCGTCTTTATCATATGCCTGAGCCCAGCCTGCTGAACCTGCTGTTTCCTCAAAGTTGTAAAGATTTGTGTTGAGAATATCGCCAACGCTTACCTTGCCGTAGTTTGCCTCAATAATTTTAGCCTTTGGCTGGAGTGTCTTAATCATAGCCTTAACTCTGCCGAGCTGCTCCTCGTTTACCATATCTACTTTATTGAGAATGATAGTTGAGCAGAACTCAATCTGCTGAATAACAAGGCTTTCAATGTCCTCTTCGTCTACATCATCTTTAAGAAGATTGTCGCCGCAGCCAAACTCTGTCGCCATTCTGAGTGCGTCTACAACAGTTACAATGTTGTCAAGACGGCAGATAGCAGGTGTGCCTTCCTCTTCGTCGCCCTCAAGTACAGCTATTGACTGAGCAATAGGGAGTGGCTCGCAAATACCGCTTGCCTCAATGAGAATATAATCAAATTTACCTGACTTTACAAGTTCTGCAATCTGATTGATAAGGTCAACCTTAAGTGTACAGCAAATACAGCCGTTTGAAAGCGGAACAAGGTTGTCATCTTTTTGAGTAACAACGCCTGCTTTCTGAATAAGTTCAGCGTCAATATTAACTTCGCCTATATCATTTACGATAACGGCACATTTGTAGCCCTCCTGATTGCCGAGGACATGGTTGATAAGTGTAGTTTTACCGGAACCAAGATAACCTGTAAGAAGTGTTACAGGAATTGGAAGCTTTGGTTTTGCCATATATGTCATTTCCTTTCAAGAATAGTTTTCTACAAATGGAATAATAGCACAACTGATTTGCATTGTCAAGTGGTTAGGAGTTAGTTTTAACTAATCACAACTGTTATATATGTTTTTACAGCAATTTATGTATAAAAAGGAGAGAGGGAAATCCTCTCTCCAATTAATATACCCTATTTAATTTTCGGGAACATTTGGAAGACCGTCAAAGCCCTTTTGAAGTTCCTCGTCTGTCGGAATATAGTCGCTCATAAGACCATCGTTAAATTTCTCGTAAGCTACCATATCAAAGTAACCTGTACCTGTAAGACCAAAGAGAATAGTTTTTTCTTCGCCTGTTTCTTTGCACTTTAATGCCTCGTCAATAGCAACTCTGATTGCGTGGCTGCTTTCAGGAGCAGGGAGAATACCCTCAACTCTTGCAAACTGTTCTGCGGCAGCAAATACAGATGTCTGCTCAACAGAAGTTGCCTCCATAAGTCCGTCATGGTAAAGCTGAGAAAGTGTGCTGCTCATACCATGGTAGCGAAGTCCGCCTGCATGGTTAGCTGACGGAATAAATCCGCTGCCGAGAGTATACATCTTAGAAAGCGGGCAAACCTTACCTGTATCGCAGAAGTCATATGCAAACTTGCCTCTTGTAAAGCTTGGACAAGACGCAGGCTCAACAGCAATAACTCTGTAATCAGCCTCGCCTCTGAGCTTTTCGCCTACAAACGGAGAGATAAGACCGCCGAGGTTAGAGCCGCCGCCTGCACAACCGATAATAATGTCAGGCTTTACATTATATTTATCAAGAGCTTTTTTAGCCTCAAGACCGATAACCGACTGGTGGAGAAGTACCTGATTAAGCACACTGCCGAGTACATAGCGGTAACCCTCGGTAGATGTAGCAACTTCAACAGCCTCAGAAATAGCGCATCCAAGGCTGCCTGTTGTGCCGGGGTGCTCCTCAAGAATTTTTCTGCCAACGGCAGTATCCATAGACGGGGAAGGAGTAACGCTTGCACCGTATGTTCTCATAACTTCTCTTCGAAATGGCTTTTGCTCGTAAGATACCTTTACCATATATACCTTACAGTCAAGACCAAAGTAAGAACAAGCCATTGAAAGCGCAGTACCCCACTGACCTGCACCTGTTTCTGTGGTTACGCCCTTTAGTCCCTGCTTTTTAGCATAGTAAGCCTGAGCAATAGCGGAGTTCAGCTTATGACTGCCGCTTGTATTGTTGCCCTCAAACTTATAGTAAATTTTAGCAGGAGTATCAAGAGCCTTTTCAAGAAAATATGCTCTGATAAGCGGAGATGGACGATACATTTTATAGAAATCCTGAATTTCCTGCGGAATATCTATGTATGCGTCTGTATCGTTAAGCTCCTGTGCTACAAGTTCCTTACAGAAAACAGGATAAAGCTCCTCTGCTGTCATTGGCTTTAATGTAGCAGGGTTAAGAAGAGGAGCAGGCTTGTTTTTCATATCTGCACGAACATTATACCATTGAGTAGGTATTTCGCTTTCGTCAAGGTAAATTTTATATGGAATTTTTGTATTTTCCATTGGTTTCAACCTCCTGAATTTTAACATTTATAACATTATAACATATTATTTTAAAGTTGTCATCACTTTTTATAGGAAATATTATTACATTACATAATAAAAATAATTATTTACGGGCATTTTACAAATGCCGGGTAAATAGCTTTACAAAAATTGACTAAACTAATACCGTACTCAAAAGAAGTACGATAATTATTTGAGGAGATTATATTTATGAAAAAAACAAGCACAAAATTGTTATCAGTATTAGCAGCAGGCGTAATTATGGCAGGTGCATTTGCAGGTTGCGGCGGCAGCTCATCATCAACTGCAAGTGAAGGTGCAAGCAATGCAGATTCATCAGGTGCAGGTGCTTTTGATACAAGCAAAACACTTTCTGTAATTACAAGAGAGCAGGGCTCCGGTACTCGTGATGCTTTCGTAGAGCTTACAGGTGTTCTTGTTAAAGACGGCGACACAAAGAAAGATACGACAAGAACAGATGCAGTTACAGTAAACGGTACTGAGGCTGTTATTACTAATGTAAAGGGCAATGACGCAGCAATCGGTTACATTTCACTCGGTTCGCTCAACGACAGCGTTAAGGCTCTTAAGGTTGAAGATGTTGAGGCAACAGCAGAAAATGTAAAATCAGGAGAATATAAAATCAGCCGTCCGTTCAACATTGCTTATAAGGGCGACTTAAGCGGTCTTGCTAAGGATTTTGTAGATTATATCTTAAGCTCAGACGGTCAGGCAGTAATTTCTAAAGAGGGTTATGTTCCGGTATCTGAAAACGCAGCATATGCAGGAACAAAGCCAGAGGGCAAAATTACAGTAGCAGGTTCATCTTCAGTATCACCTGTAATGGAAAAACTCATAGAGGCTTACAAGCAGGTAAATACAAAGGCTGACATTGAACTTCAGACATCAGACTCATCAGCAGGTATGCAGTCGGCACTCGAGGGTACTTGTGATATCGGTATGGCATCAAGAGAGCTTAAAGATACAGAAACAGCTCTTACATCAACAACAATCGCAAAAGACGGTATTGCAGTAATCGTAAACACAAACAACACAACAGATAATCTCACAATGGATCAGGTAAAAGCTATCTATACAGGCGAAGCTAAGGTTTGGAGCGATATAACTAAATGAGATTAAACAATATTAAAGAAAGGGCTATGCAGGGAGTTTTCTTCCTGACAGCCCTTGCAAGCATAGCGGCAGTTGTGCTTATATGTATTTTCCTTTTCTACAACGGTGTTCCGGCAATGGCAGAAATCGGATTTTTTGATTTTATAGGCGGCTCTGAATGGACACCTACAAATGTTCCTGCAAGCTACGGCATCTTTACAATGATTATCGGCAGTATCTATGTTACAGCCGGTGCGGTAGTAATCGGTGTGCCAATCGGAATTTTAACAGCAGTTTTTCTTGCTCGTTTTTGCCCAAAGCCTTTATACAAGGTGATTAAGCCGGCAACAGAATTGCTTGCAGGTATTCCGTCAATCGTCTACGGCTTTTTCGGACTTATGGTAATTGTACCGTTTATTCGTGAAAATTTCGGCGGCAACGGCTCAAGCCTGCTTGCAGCGTCAATAGTGCTTGGCATTATGATTTTGCCTACAATAATCGGTGTGTCGGAATCGGCTATCAGAGCAGTGCCCGAAAATTACTACGAGGGTGCATTGGCACTCGGCGCAACAAGAGAGAGAAGTGTGTTTAAAACAATGCTGCCGGCAGCTAAGTCGGGTATTCTCGCAGGTGTTGTGCTTGGCATAGGCAGAGCAATCGGCGAAACTATGGCTGTTATTCTGATTGCAGGCAATCAGGTACAGATTCCTACATCGCTTACAGACGGTGTAAGAACACTTACAGCAAACATTGTACTTGAAATGGGTTATTCAACAGGACTTCACAGACAGGCGCTTATAGCAACAGGTGTGGTTTTGTTTGTATTTATCCTTATTATTACACTTTCAATGCAGGCAATTAAGAGCAGGAGTGAAAAAAATGGCTGAAAATAACGAAATAAAGGCAATCAACAAAACAGGTTTTGCCCAAAGATTAAGAGAATATAAAAGAAAGCCGCTTTCACTTGTTTTATTCATTCTTGTTGTGCTTGCAGCGGCATTATCGGTACTTGCACTCATATTTTTGATTGTTTATATCCTTGTAATGGGTATTCCGCACATTACTCCGGATTTGTTTGCGTGGGAATACAACAGTGACAATGTATCTTGTATGCCGGCTATTATCAATACTATTATAGTTACTTTGCTTACTTTGGTAATCGCCGTACCTTTTGGTGTTGGCGCAGCAATTTATCTTGCCGAGTATGCAAAAAGAGGCAATAAGTTTGTAAAGCTCATCAGAACAATGGCAGAAACACTTTCGGGTATTCCGTCTATTGTTTACGGCTTGTTTGGTATGCTGTTCTTTGTAACTACTTTGCAGTGGCGACTTTCATTGCTTGCAGGTTCTTTTACACTTGCAATTATGGTACTGCCTACAATTATGAGAACAACAGAAGAGGCTTTGCTTTCTGTACCTGATTCTTACCGAGAGGGCAGCTATGGTCTTGGAGCAGGCAAGCTGAGAACTATTGCAAAAGTAATTCTTCCGAGTGCAATGCCCGGTATTCTTGCCGGCATAATTCTTGCAGTGGGCAGAATAGTCGGTGAAACAGCGGCACTTTTATATACATCGGGTTCGGCATCGGGTCTTGCAAACGGACTTATGTCCTCGGGCAGAACACTTGCTATTCATATGTATGTGCTTGCAAACGAAGGATTGCATACAGATCAGGCTTGGGCAACAGCGGTTGTATTGCTTGTGCTTGTACTTTTAATCAATACACTTTCGGCATTTATAGCAAAAAAACTTACAAGTAAAAATAAGTAACGGTGGAAGGAAAACAAATGGATAAGTTTACAATTAAGGATATGAACCTGTATTACGGCAAATTCCATGCATTAAAGTCTGTAAACTTTAATATGGAGGCTAACAAAATTACAGCGTTTATCGGCCCGTCGGGCTGCGGTAAATCAACGCTCTTAAAGTCGCTCAACAGAATGAACGATTTGGTAGAGGGCTGTAAAATTACAGGTGATATTCGTCTTGACGATGAGGATATTTACGGAAAAAATATGGATGTTAATGTCCTCAGAAAAAGAGTGGGTATGGTTTTCCAAAAGGCAAACCCATTTCCTATGAGCGTGTATGACAACATAGCATTCGGCCCGAGAACTCATGGTGTGAGGAGCAGAAGAGAGCTTGACGAAATTGTTGAGCAGTCATTAAGAGATGCCGCAATTTGGGATGAGCTTAAGGACAGACTCAAAAAAAGCGCTCTCGGTCTTTCGGGCGGTCAGCAGCAGCGTCTTTGCATTGCAAGAGCACTTGCGGTAAAGCCTGAGGTTTTACTTATGGACGAGGCAACTTCGGCGCTCGACCCAATTTCAACAGGTAAAATTGAAGAGCTTTGTATGAAGCTCAAAGATAAATATACCATTATAATGGTTACACATAATATGCAGCAGGCAATGAGAATTGCTGACAATACAGCATTTTTCCTGCTTGGCGAAATGATTGAATGCACAGATACAGCTACCTTGTTTTCTACTCCAAAGGATAAGCGTACAGAGGAATACATTACAGGAAGGTTCGGCTAATGAGAGAATATTTTGATTTGGAATTAAAAACACTCAACGACAAGCTCATTGAAATGGGCGCTTTGGTTGAGGGTGCTATTAAAAACACAATAACTATCATTACAAACGGTGAGTACGATAAGCTTGAAACAGCAAGGATTATAGAAGAAAAAATAAATAAGATGGAAAGGGAAATCCAGAGCTTTTGTTTGAACCTTTTACTCTTGCAGTCACCTGTTGCAGGCGATTTAAGAACAGTATCGGCAGCGCTCAAGATGATTACAGACCTTGAGAGAATAGGCGATCAGGCTATTGATATTGCGGAAATGTCCATTTACTTAAAGGACTGCGAAAGCCTTTACTCAATGACACATATTTCAGAAATGGCTGAGCGCTCATCAAATATGGTAACAACTGCGATTGACGCTTTTGTAAAGAAAGATTTAAAACTTGCAAGAACAGTTGCCACTATGGACGATGCGATTGATGACCTTTTCAACAAGGTAAAGGAAGAGGTTATTGATATTATCAATACAAATAAGGAACTCGACCATCAGGCTATTGATATTATGCTGATTGCAAAGTATTTTGAAAAAATCGGTGACCATGCGGAAAATATCGGTGAATGGGTAGTTTTTTCAATTACAGGCAGTAAAGAATAAATAAGTGCGTGTTTGTTTTTTGTTGCAAAAAATGACTATTGTGATATAATTAGTTTTAAGGTAGATGTGCTCTGCCTTAATACTATTTCGGGGAGTTAGAGAATTTATGTTAATTTATATTGTAGAAGACGATACAGACATCAGAGAGCTTGAAACATATGCGCTCAAAAACAGCGGTTATGATGTGCAGAGCTTTGGTGAGAGCAAAAGCTTTTTTAAGGCTTGCGCCGATGTAAAGCCGCAGCTTGTTATTCTTGATGTAATGCTCCCCGATTTTGACGGATTGTCTGTACTTGAAAAATTAAGAAAAGACAAGTCTACAAAAAATATTCCTGTTATTTTGGTCACCGCCAAGTCAAGTGAGATGGATAAAGTAAAAGGACTTGATATGGGCGCTGACGATTACCTTACAAAGCCGTTCTCCGTGCTTGAGCTTATCTCAAGAGTGAGAGCTATTCTCAGAAGATGCACCGTTGAAGAAAAGCCCGAAACCGTTGAGCTCGGCGGAATTGTGCTTGATGATTCCAAGCATATTGTCACTTCAAACGGTGAGCCATGCACCCTTACATACAAAGAGTATGAACTGCTCAAGTATTTGCTCAACAACAAGGGTATGGCACTTACAAGAGAAAACATTATTATTAATGTATGGGGCTATGACTTTGAGGGCGAGAGCCGTACGGTTGATATGCACATTACAACACTCCGTCAAAAGCTCGGTGAATGCGGCAATCTCATTAAAACCGTACGCAATGTAGGATATAAGGCAGGAGAATAACAGATGAAATTACGCAAAATTCTTTTAAAAAGATTTTTAATAACTGCGGGTGTTTCTATTCTTTTAACGGCTGTTTTTTCAACAGCCGCTTTCTGGTTTATTTTTTCTTCTTCAGAAAAAGCGACCATTAAGAATTATGCAGCTATGGTAACTTCACTTTATAACAAAGACAGCAGTTATGAGCAGCTGCACGATTTAAGTTCGTCTAAAATACGAATAACCTTGCTCGACAGCAGCGGAAATGTTCTCCTTGAAAGCGAGGACGGTGTAGATGTTACCAAAATGGGCAACCATTCAAACAGACCCGAATTTATAAACGCAATGAAAAACGGCTACGGTGATGACAGCCGAAAGTCCGAAACCGTCGGCAGGGTTACATATTATTACGCTGAAAAAACCGCAAACGGAAATGTTTTGCGTGTGTCGGAAACAATTGAAAACGGATATTCTCTGTTTATGCACCTTGTTCCTATTCTTTTGGGCGTTATAATTCTTGTGTTTATTCTTTGCTATATACTTTCAAAAAGGTCAACTAAAAAAATAATCGCACCTATCGAAAACCTTGAGAGCAATGCAGACGGTACACAATATGAGGAATTAAGCTCCATTTCACGCACAATTTCAAGTCAGCAAAAGCAAATCAGCAAGCAGGTAACACGCTTGCAGCTTGAAAAAGACAGAATTGATACACTTATTCAAAATATGTCCGAGGGCTTTATAATGCTTGATATGGATAAGAATATGCTTATGTGCAACCACTCGGCATCTAAATACCTCGGTACGGATTCCGAGGGTACTGTCGGAGAAAGTTTAATTTCTTTCTCACGAAACGAGGTTTTGTGCGAATGTGTTGACAAAGCTTTTGACGGTGAACGCAGTAGCAACGAGGGCAGCATTAACGGCAGAGTGCTGCAGATAATAGCAAGTCCCGTTTATTCAAACAGCGAGCAAAAGGGCGTTATTTGTCTTATTATTGATGTGTCGGCAAAGCGAAAGGCTGAAAAAATGAGGCGAGAGTTTACCGCAAATGTTACACACGAGCTAAAAACTCCTCTCACTTCAATTTCGGGTTATGCCGAGATCATCGAAAGCGGTATTGCCGCTCCCGAAGATATAGAAAGATTTGCAGGAAAAATTCATAAGGAATCGGGCAGACTGCTTTCACTTATAGGCGATATTATCGAGCTTTCGGAGCTTGACGAAAATACAAGACCCGCAAATTACGATAAAGTGGATTTGTCGGGACTTTCAAGAGAGGTTGCCGAAGATTTGCACACCAATGCAAATAAGCACGAGGTGGAAATCAAGGTAAATGCAGCCGAAAAGGTACTGATAAACGGCAACCGCAATCAGCTTTACGAGCTTGTTTACAACCTTTGCGACAATGCTATCAGATATAACCGCAAGGGCGGCAGTGTAACCGTTACCGTAAAAAAAGACGGAGAAAATGCTTTTCTAAGCGTTGCGGATACGGGAATAGGTATTCCTGTAAAGCACCAAAAGCGAGTTTTTGAAAGATTTTATCGAGTTGACAAAAGCCGCTCCAAAGAAACGGGCGGCACAGGTCTTGGACTTGCAATTGTAAAACATATTGCCGAAAGACATGACGGTACTATTACATTAAAGAGTAATGAAAACGGTACGGTATTTACATTTAAAGTAAAAGCATTGTAAAAATTATAAAATGTACTTTTAGCAAAATTAAATATTAATATTTAATATTACGGCTGCGTCTTGTTTAAGTCTTACTTATAAACAGGGCGCAGTTGTTGTTGTGTAAAAAACTTTACATAGATTTTACAAATGCAAAATAAAACTTTGACTTAATACTAATATCATTACAAAGGAAAAGGAGAGTTTAGGGATATGGATATTTTTTCGATACTTCAGCTGCTGAGCGGTCTTGCACTCTTTTTGTATGGTATGAATACCATGGGTGACGGACTTGAAAAGTTCTCAGGCGGTAAACTTGAAAAAACTCTTGAAAAAATGACTAACAATACTTTCAAGGGATTTTTACTCGGTGCAGCCGTTACAGCTGTTATACAGTCATCGTCTGCTACCACAGTAATGGTAGTTGGTTTTGTAAACTCGGGTATTATGAAACTCAGACAGGCAATAGGAATTATTATGGGTGCTAATGTCGGCACAACAGTTACAGCGTGGATTTTAAGCCTCTCGGGTATTGAGGGCGACAGCGTATTTATGCAGCTGCTTAAACCGACATCTTTTTCTGCCGCTTTTGCGTTTATAGGCATAATTCTTATTATGTTTGCAAAGAGCGACAGCAAGAAAAACCTTGCGTCTATTCTTTTGGGATTTGCAATTTTAATGTTTGGTATGGATAATATGAGCGCCGCTGTAAAGCCGCTTGCAAATGATCCAAACTTTGCAAATCTTCTTACAATCTTCAACAACCCTGTATTCGGTATCATTGCCGGTGCTTTGCTTACAGCAATTATCCAGAGTTCAAGCGCATCGGTCGGAATATTGCAGGCACTTTCAAAAACAGGCGCTATTACTTATTCAATGGCAATTCCGATTGTTATGGGACAAAACATAGGTACTTGCGTTACAGCGCTTATCTCGTGTATCGGCGCTAAGAAAAACGCTAAGAGAGCCGCTTTGGTTCACCTGTACTTTAACATTATAGGCACAATCGTAATTTGTGCGCTGTTCTATGGCACAAACTTAATCTTCCAATACGGATTTTTAGATGATGTTGTTGCCGAGGCAAATATTGCTATTATTCATACTGCATTTAACATTGCGGCAACAGCTATGCTGCTTCCTTTCACACGCCAGCTCGAAAAACTTGCTTGCCTTACTATTAAGGATTCAGATGAAGATAGCGAAACACCATTCCTTGACGAGCGTTTCCTCAACACACCTTCACTTGCAACAGACCGTGCTTTAAATGTTACGGGAAAAATGGCAAGACTTTCGGAGGGTACACTTCTCGGCGCACTTGAAATGGTTGGTAATTATAACGAAAAAGCGGCTGACACCCTTTCTGAAAACGAAGACACAATTGATATGTACGAAGATGTAATTTCGACATATCTTGTAAAACTAAGTCAGAAAAATCTTTCTGAAAACGACAGTAAAAGTGTTCAGAGAGTTTTGCACGGTATAGGTGATTTCGAGAGAATCAGCGACCACGCAATGAATATTGTAGGCGCAGCCAAAGAAATTGAAGAGAAAAAAGCGGTTTTCTCAGACGAGGCTATGGCAGGTCTTAATGTTATGATGGACGCCGTAAGAGAGATTATCAATAACGCAACGCTTGCGTTTATTAATAACGATGTAAAACTTGCGGCAAAGGTTGAACCTCTTGAGCAGGTTATTGACCGCATAAGAGATAAGCTGAAAGAGGCTCATGTAAAGCGTCTTACAAACGGTGAATGTACAATAGAGCTTGGCTTTATTTTCTCAGACCTTATCACAAGTATGGAGAGAGTATCTGACCACTGTTCAAACATCGCAGTAGGTGTTATCGAAATCAACAACAACGGTTATGATGCACACGAATATCTCCACGAGCTGAAGAACTCAGACGATATTCAGTATAATGCCGATTACAAGGAGTACAAGAAAAAATATGCACTCCCTGCATCCGCTCTTGTTAAAAAATAATCACTTTACCCACAGCCAAAAGCTGTGGGTTTTCATTATGCAGATGACAAAGTGAATTTTTTGTGCTATTATATATTATGATTTTATTGATTAGGGGTAGATTAGTTTGGCAAAGGCAGTACCGCTTTTTAGCGGCAGTAAAGGAAACAGTTATTTTCTCGGTACAGCAACGCAGGGCGTACTTATTGATGCAGGACGCTCATGCAAGCAGATTGAAAATGCTTTACTTACAAATTCAATAGATCCACGCATAATCGGCGCAGTTTTTATTACACACGAACATACAGACCATTGCAATGCTATCAAAGTGCTTGCATCTCGCTATAAATTTAAGGTGTATGCAAGCGAGGGTACGCTTGACGCACTCGAAAGGGCTAACCGCCTTGATAACCGCTTTGAAACCGAAGTTATTGAAAACGAGGTTGCAATCGGTGATATGCTTATAAAACGAATTGACACTCCGCACGATGCGGCTGAAAGCTGTTGCTACTCTGTAACGCTTGCAGACGGTAAAACCGCCACTGTTGCCACCGATATGGGATATATGACCGATGATGTGAGAAATGCCGTTGAACATAGTGATTTTGCCGTTGTTGAGTCAAATCACGATATTAATATGCTGAAAAACGGTCCGTATCCGTATGTGCTTAAAAAGAGGATACTTTCTAAATACGGCCATTTGTCAAATCCGGATTGTGCCGCCGAGCTTGCGGGACTTGTGCAGTCGGGTACACTAAGACTTATGCTCGGTCATCTCAGCGAACAGAACAACACTCCATCAATAGCGCTTAATACGGCGGTGAACGAGCTTTCTAAGTACGGTATGAAACGAGGGATAGACTACACCCTTGACATTGCACCCGTAGAAACCAACGCAAAATCAGTAATTTTTTAACGGTGAAAAATGATAAGAATAAATATAATTTGTATAGGAAAAATTAAAGAAAAATATTTTACAGACGCAATTTCGGAATATGTAAAGAGGCTTACTGCCTTTTGTAAGTTTTCAATAGTAGAACTTGCGGAAGAAAAAATCAGAAACAATAATCCCAATCAGGCAGAAATTTCAGAGGTAATTGAGGCTGAGGGCGAACGAATAATTAAAAAAATCGGTTCGGGCGACTATGTTGTGGCTATGTGCATAGAGGGAAAACAGCTTTCAAGCGAGGAACTCTCGGCTATGCTTGATAATGCCGCAATTATGGGAAAAAGTACGGTTGACTTTATAATCGGCGGAAGTTACGGACTGAGCAATAAAGTGAAAAGCAGAGCCGATTTTAAACTTTCAATGAGCAAAATGACTTTTCCGCACCAAATGGCGAGAATGGTGCTTTCCGAACAGATTTACCGTTCGTTTGAAATTTCAACTAATGGCAAATATCATAAATAGAGGTAAAAAATGGCTTTAGACGGAATTTTTTTAAGATATATAAAACACGAAATAGAAACCGAGGCGCTCGGTGCAAGGGTATCGCAGATTTATCAGCCAAACAGAGATGAGCTTGTGTTTGCAATGCGCACCTTTAACGGCAACAAAAAGCTTTTGCTTTCGGCAAGGGCAAATTCTCCGAGAGTGCATTTTTGCAGTCACACTCCCGAAAACCCACCGTCGCCGCCAATGTTCTGTATGCTTTTACGCAAGCGAATAGGCGGCGGCAAGCTCGTAGCGGTTCGTCAGCAGGAGTGCGACAGAGTGCTTTTTCTTGATTTTGAGTGCGTAAACGAGCTTGGCGATACTGTTCTTATAACCGTAGTATGCGAAATTATGGGCATGTATAGCAATATAATTATTGTCGATTCAAACGGCGTGATTATAGATTCGCTAAAGAGGGTAGACCTTACAATGAGCAGTCGCAGACTTGTACTGCCAAATATTAAATATGAACTTCCCGAGGCGCAGGATAAGCTTTCGATTCTTGACCACTCAGCCGAAGAAATTGCCGAAAAGACAGTTGATTTTGACGGCGAAATGACGCTTAATAAGGCACTTTTAAAAGCAATTCAAGGTGTGTCGCCGCTTGTGTGCCGAGAGCTTGAGTATCAGGTGGGCGAGGGCACAACCACTCATATGGACAGGGCGCATTATGAAAAATTAATCGAAGTAATTGATAATCTTTATATGAATGTAAACAGATATGCAGGCAAGCCTTGTATGGTTGTAAGAGATGACGGTAAGCCGATAGATTTTACATTTATGAATGTTGAGCAGTACGGCAATTTTGCGCAGATTAAGTATTTTGATACTTATTCTCAGCTCCTTGACAGCTTTTACGAAACCAGAGATTCAAGAGAGAGAATGAGGGTCAAATCTCAAGACCTTACAAAAATGCTTGTTAATTCAAGCGAAAGAATATCCCGTAAACTTGCAAAGCAAAAGATTGAGCTAAAGGAATGTGCAAATCGTGAACAGCTGAGAATTAACGGCGATTTGTTGCAGGCAAACCTTTACAGAATTGAGCGTGGCGCAAGTTTTGCAGAGGTAGAGAACTTTTACGATGAAAATATGGCGCTTATTCGCATAAAGTTAAATCCGGCAATTTCTCCTGCCGCAAATGCGCAGAAGTATTATAAGGATTACCAAAAGTCAAAGAACGCAGAGCATATTCTTACCGAGCAAATAAAAAAGGGCAGAGCCGAGCTTGAATACATCGACTCCGTACTTGATACCGTAAACCGTGCAGAGAGCGAACGAGAGCTTGCGCAGATAAGAGAAGAGCTTACAGAGCAGGGTTATTTGCGTAAACAAAAGGGCAGGCAAAGACCGCAGGCGGCACTTCCACCGCTTGAGTTTACCTCGAGTGACGGCTTTAAAATTCTTGTGGGCAGAAATAATACTCAGAATGATAAACTGACCTTAAAAACAGCAAACAAAAACGATATGTGGCTGCACACAAAGGATATTCATGGTTCGCATACAATTATTTTAGCCGAAGGCAAAGAGATAAGCGATACCGCAATTTTACAGGCAGCTCAGCTTGCGGCATATTACAGCAAGGCAAGAGAAAGCAGCCAAGTACCTGTTGATTATACGCTTGTGCGTTATGTAAGCAAGCCAAGCGGTGCAAAACCGGGTATGGTTATTTATGTAAACAATAAAACGGTTTATGTTACTCCAAAGGCAAATGTTTAAACTATTGATATTGTATTCTTTTATATTTTGTGCTATAATAAATACAAATTTTGGACAAGGAAGTTCATTTGGACTCCCTTGTCTTTTTTATTGGAGGTAATAGGTATGAAAAAGCCGTTAATAGGCGTAGTTCCGCTTGTAGATTTTGAAAAAGAATGTTATTGGATGCTGCCTAACTATATGAAAGGCATTGAAATTTCGGGAGGTGTTCCCGTAATGCTGCCCTTGACAGAGGACAAGGAGGTTATAAAACAGCTTGTAAATACTTGTGACGGATTTTTGTTTACAGGCGGACAGGATGTTGCACCACGGATTTATAATGCAAAAAAATCAGAGCTATGCGGCGAAAGCTGTTCTCAAAGAGATAATATGGAAACCGAGCTGTTCAGATTGGCTTATGATGCGGATAAATCGGTTCTCGGCATTTGTCGTGGCATACAATTCATAAATGCCGTAATGGGCGGCACACTCTATCAGGATTTAAATACAGAACATCCAAGCACTGCTGTTCATCATCAGCCACACCCATATGACAAACCTATTCACAGCGTGAGTATAAATAAAAATTCACCTTTGCATAAACTCTTGAATGTTGATTTGCTAAATGTTACAAGTCTGCACCACCAAGCCGTAAAAGATATTGCTCCAAATCTTGAGTGTATGGCTGTTTCAGAGGACGGACTTGTTGAGGCGGTGTGTGCGCCTGATAAAAACTTTATATGGGCGGTTCAGTGGCACCCCGAGTATTCATTTTTTACAGATGAATACAGCAGAAAAATATTTAAAAAATTCATAGACAGCACAAATTAAATCTGTTTTTTAAGCCTTACTTTACGCAGGGCTTTTTTTATGCGCTAATTTTTACAATTCTTTACAAGAGAAATAAACAAATATAACTCTACTGTAAAAATCGGGTGTTAGAATAATGTCAGAAAAGGGGAAGAGAAATGGAGAAAAAGACTAAAAGCACTACGGTCGTTGACGAAAACCACACATCGGCAGATTTCCGGCAGAAAATTACATATTCAAAAAGCGAATCTGAAATTATACCGTCTTACACAGTTTCTATCCCTCTCACAGCAGAACTTCAGAAAGAGTCATCTACACTTTCATATTCACTTGCACTTGAAAACGACACAGCCCTTGTTCCAAGCGGCAAAAGGTATCTGTAACAATCGCAGGTACAAGCTACTTCCGCAACCGGATGGTGCTTACAGGTGAGGTTGAGAGTGCCGCAAAGCCTACACTCAGATACCAATTCATTATGCCTGATGAAAACATTGTAGAAACCACAGGCGCAAAAGATGAGGTAAACGGTGTTGAACTTGCATCATTTACAGAGGACGGCTCAACAACATTTACAGTAAAGCCCGTTCTCAACAATCCGTCAACTCCTAAGGGCGTTAAGTATTCGGGTACGATGACTTATGCGGTAGCTCTTACCGACGCCGAATAATTTACCTACACGCTGAAAAAGTTATCTAAACTTTTCCTTACCTTATAGCAGATCGTTGCAGATGAGTAACGGTCTGTTTTTTTCTTTGCAAAGGCTTTTTTTTATTAAAAATGTATGATATAATAACATAAAACAACAAATTTTAAGGGATGATGTTATGAAATTTGTACATTTATCTGATTTGCATTTAGGGAAGCGTGTAAACGGCTATTCTATGATTGAAGATCAGAAATACATATTATTAAAAATATTGAATGTAATTGATGAGCAAAAGGCAGAGGCTGTTGTAATAGCAGGCGATGTGTATGACAAGCCTATACCGCCGACAGAGGCAGTGCAGCTTTTCGATGATTTTTTATTCAGACTTGTGGAAAGAAAATTGCAGATATTGGTTATAAGCGGAAATCACGATTCCCCCGAACGAATTGCGTTCGGTTCCCGCTTTATGGACAAAAGCGGAGTGCATATGTCGCAGGTTTATAACGGCAAAAATGACCTTGTAGAGCTAAAAGACAAGTACGGAAAGGTTAATTTTTATATGCTCCCGTTTGTAAAACCATCTAATGTACGCAGATTTTTTGAGGACGAAGAAATAAATACATATACCGATGCTGTTCGTGTTGCCGTATCTCATATGAATGTAAACAAAAAAGCAAGGAATGTGATTATCACACATCAATTTGTAACAGGTGCCCAGCGCTCGGAGTCGGAAACAATAGCCGTTGGCGGTACAGACAATGTTGATTCATATGTATTTGACGATTTTGACTATGTAGCCCTTGGTCATATTCATGGCCCACAAAATGTCGGAAAAAATACTGTCCGCTATTGCGGCACTCCTCTTAAATATTCTTTTTCAGAAATAAGCCACAAAAAATCTGTTACAGTAGTTGAAATGAAAGAAAAGGGTAATGTTAAGGTTTCAACCGTTGAGCTTACCCCAAAACTTGATATGCGGGAAATCAAGGGTACTTATGAGGAATTAACTTTTAAGAAAAATTACGAAAATACAAATACCGAAGATTATTTGCATATAATTCTTACCGATGAAGAAGATGTTGCGGATGCGGTTGCAAAACTCAGATGCGTTTATCCGAATTTAATGAAACTCGATTACGATAATACCCGCACAAGAAATTCCCTTGCTTTGACGCAAGCGGAAGAAACAGAAAAGAAAACCGATACAGAATTATTATCGGAATTTTTTGAAAAGCAGAACGGAAAGCCTTTGAGCGATGAACAGCTTGAGTATGCGGCAAATTTATTTGAGCAGATTAAGGAGGAATTTTAGTGCGACCTATAAAACTGACTATGTCGGCATTCGGCCCTTATGCAAAAAAGCAGGAGGTTGATTTTGAAAAGCTCGGCAAAAGCGGACTTTATCTTATTACAGGCGATACGGGAGCAGGCAAAACTACCATATTTGACGCAATCAAATACGCTCTTTACGGCGAGGCGAGCGGCAGTAACAGAGATTCTTCTATGTTTCGTTCCAAATATGCTGATGACGATACTCCAACTTTAGTTGAGCTGACTTTTGCGAATGGTGATAAGGAATATACCGTAAAGCGCAATCCCGAATATATGAAAAAGAAAGCGAAGGGCGATGGCTATACCAAAAAAACCGCAGGCGCAGAGCTTACTCTCCCAAATGGTGATGTTGAAACAAATAAAAAGGCGGTAGACACAAAGCTCGTTGAAATTCTCGGTGTTACCCCAACTCAGTTCTCACAAATTGCAATGATTGCTCAGGGAGATTTTCTGAAACTTTTGCTTGCAGAAACAAAGGACAGGCAGGTTATTTTCAGAAGTATATTTAAAACCGATATATATAAAATTTTTCAGGAAAAGGTTAAAAACGATTTCAGCGAGATTGAAAAGGAGAGAGAAAAAGCAAACGATTATATCAGTCAATATATTAACAGTGCGGTTTGCAGTAAAGACAGCGTATTTTCAATAGATTTGCAAAAGGCGCAGAGCGGCGAAATGCTTACGGCTGATGTAATTGAGCTTATAAAAAACATAATTAAAGATGACAGCGAGTCATTACAAATTTCGGCAGAAAAGCTGAAAGCCGCAGACAAAAAAATTGATGCTATTACAGGAATAATAACTAAGGCGGAAGAACAAAATAAAAATCGTGTGATGCTGAAAAATACAAACGATAAGCTACAAAAAATGCTGCCCGAATCGGAAGTTTTAAAATCAGCGCTTGAAAAAGAAAAGAAAAAAGAACCGCAAACACATGAAATTGAAAAGAAAGTAACTATAATTGAGCAGCAGCTAAAAGACTATGACGAGCTTGATTTATTGGCTAAAAAGATTAAAGATAATACGGAAAAGTATAATTTAAGTCAAAAATCTTTAAGCGATAATGAAAAACAGCTTATAAAGCTCGGCGAAAGCTTAGGCGAATATAAAGAAGAGAGCGTTTCCCTTGAAAGCAGTGCCGAAAACAGGCTGAAATTCTCTACCGAGCTTGAAAAAATCGTTGTGAAAGAAAACGAAATTTTACAGCTGAAAAATGATTTAAAAGAGCTTAAAAAGTTAGAAAACGACTATTTGCTTGCACAAAAAGAATATGTCTTGGCTGAAGAAAAGGCGAAGTCTGTTAAAGAGAAGTCGGACAAAATGCGAATTGCATTTAACAGCGAGCAAGCAGGAATTATTGCAGAAACCTTAACAGACGGCGAGCCTTGCCCTGTATGCGGTTCATGCACACATCCGCATAAAGCTGTAAAATCAGAAAATGCCCCTACCGAGGCGGAAGTTAAGAAATCGGAAAAGGAGGCTAAAGACTTACAGGATAAAGCTAATGTTTTAAGCAGTAAATGCGGCGAAAAGGGCGGAGTTTACAACAATGCAAAAAAGACAGCCGAAAACAATTTGAAAAAGCTGATTGCAGATGCGGAGTTGGATAGCGCCGAGGATAAGATTGCAAAAATTCTTGACGAAATCAAGCAGAATAAAACCCAACTCAAAACACAAATAACCGAAGAAGATAAGAAACTGAAAAGAAAATCAGAGCTTATCGAAATTATTAAGGATACCGAGGAAAAATTAAACAGCGCAAACGGGCAGACTTCTAAGCTGAAAGCCGAAATCTCTGCTTACAGTACAGCAGTTGAGGAACAGGAAAAGCAAAAGGAGGGCTTGCTTAAAAAACTTACTTTTGACAGCAAAAAGTCGGCAACGGCAGAAATATTAAAATTAAAAAATACAATTCGTACAAATAAAGAGCAAGCCGAGAAAGCTGAAAAGGCCTACAAAGACTGCGAAAAAGCAATTAACGATTATAAAGCACAGATTGCTCAGCTTAACGAAATACTTAAAAATGCCGAAAATGTAGACATTGAAGATAAAAAGAGCGAAAAAAGTATTCTTGTTAATGAGAAAAATCAGCTTGCAGAGAAAAATAACATAATATCTCAGCGTATTATTGCAAACAAATCGGCTTTAGAAAAGCTGAACGCAAAATCCGAGGAGCTTGCACAACTTGATATAAATTGGCGAGAAATGAAATCGCTTTCCGATACCGTAAACGGCACACTATCGGGAAAGCAGAGAATGACGCTTGAAACCTACATTCAAACCGCCTTCTTTGATAAGATTATCAGCAGGGCAAATGTTCACCTTATGAGAATGTCGGGCGGTAATTATGACCTAAAGCGCAAAGAGGTTGTGGATAACTTAAAGGGTAAAAGCGGACTTGACTTGAATGTTATTGACCATTACAACGGTACGGAGCGAAGCGTAAAAAGCCTTTCGGGCGGCGAATCTTTCATTGCGTCACTTTCACTTGCACTCGGTCTTTCAGATGAAATACAGGCGTCGGCAGGTGGAATAAGAATGGAAACAATGTTTGTTGACGAGGGTTTCGGTTCACTCAGTGAGGAAACACTCAGACAGGCTATGCAGGCTTTGTCGAGCCTTTCCGAAAACAACCGCCTTGTGGGCATTATATCTCATGTGGCAGAGCTTAGAACAGAAATCGACAAGCAAATTGTTGTTACCAAAGAGAACTCGGGTGGCAGTAGGGTAGAACTGAGGTTAAATTAGTAATCTTGCCGATTTGACATATTTCACAAAATATGTTACAATTAACTGTAAATATCGGGGAATTGTACGCTGTTTACAATTCCCTTTTTGTTATTAAAAAAGAGGCGGTAAGATGAAAAAATTTATTGCACTTTTTCTTGTTTTGCTGACTGCAATGCTTTGCGTTTGCGGCTGCTCTATGGGAAATGAAAGTATCCGTTTTGGTGCGGCGGGATTAGGCGGTGTTTATCACCAAACCGCAACATCAATTAAACAGATTGCTGAAAAAGACGGAGAGCTTAATATTGATTTAAAAACAACGGCAGGTTCGGCAGCTAATGTTCGTTTGCTTTCGCAGGGCTATCTTGACGCAGCCATTGCACAGTCGGATATTATCAGCGATGCCTACAATGGTGAAAATTCTTTTAAAACACCTTATAAGGATTACAGCGCTGTCGCAGCACTTTATACCGAGGTGTGCCACATAGTTGTAAGGGCAGATTCCGATATAAACAGCATAGACGACCTGCTCGGAAAGACCGTAAGCATCGGCGAAGAGGAGTCAGGCTCTGAGCTTAATGCAAAGCAGATTTTGTCTGCATATGGCTTAAACCAAAAAATGATAAAGGAAGTTAATCTTGACTATGCCGAATCGGCAAAGGAGCTTGTATCGGGTGATATTGACGCTGCATTTTGGACATTGGGAACAAATGCAACTGTAATTGACGAGCTTGCTAAACAGTGCGATATAAGACTTATCGGTATAGATAAGGCAACTTCCTTAAAGCTAAAATCCGCATACTCGTATATTGACTGTACTGTAAATGCAAATACATACAGTGGTCAGACAAAAGCAGTGGATACGGTAGGAGTTAAGTCGGTGCTTATTGTAAGCAACAAACTTTCAAATGATAAAGTAAAGTCGCTTACAAAGCTGATTTTTGATAACGCAAACGAACTCCAGCTTACTGTTTCGGCTGACCTTGATATTGTGGAAAAAGATGCCGTAATAGGTGTAAATATTCCGTTCCATAGCGGTGCAGCGGAGTATTACAGCGAAAAGGGCGTTGAAGTAAAAACAGCAGAATAACTCCGAAGGGAATGTAAACATTGAGCATTACACTTGATATGTATCAGACAATCGCAGTTGCTGTTGTTGTACTGATTTTAGGAATTTTTCTTAAAAAGAAAATTTCTTTTCTCGAAAAATTTTGTATTCCTGCCCCTGTAATCGGCGGATTAATATTTGCCGTTTTCACATTGATATGCTATTCAACAGGAATACTTGAAATTGATTTTGACGACACGCTAAAAGAAGTCTGCATGGTATTTTTCTTTACCTCGGTAGGCTTTCAGGCAAACCTTAAGGTTCTCAAAAGCGGAGGCAAGCCGCTCCCTGTTTTTCTCATACTTGTAATCGTTCTTATAATTACCCAGAACTTTACAGCGGTCGGACTTGCAAATTTGCTCGGACTTGATTCCCTTGTAGGTATGACCACAGGTTCAATACCTATGGTTGGCGGTCACGGTACTGCAGGCGCTTTTGGTCCGGTACTTGAGGACTTTGGTATAAGCGGCGCTACAACAGTCTGCACAGCCGCCGCAACTTTCGGACTTATAGCAGGTTCGCTTATGGGCGGCCCTATCGGCAACAGACTCATCAAAAAGCATAATTTGCTTGATACAATAAAAGCGGAAGATGATACTCTCCTTGTTGAGGAAGAAGTAAAGCACGAAAGACATTTTTCAATGTATGCTCCTGCTGTATTTCAGCTTATAATAGCCGTTGGACTTGGCACGGTGGTTTCCGACCTGCTTTCTCTTACAGGTATGACTTTCCCGATTTATATCGGCGCAATGATTATAGCTGCTATTATGAGAAACATAGGCGAATATACAGGAAAAATTACAATTCATATGGGCGAAATAAACGACCTCGGCGGTATTTGCCTTTCACTTTTCCTTGGAATAGCAATGATTACGCTTAAGCTATGGCAGCTTGCCGACCTTGCGCTTCCGCTTATTATACTGCTTGCAGGACAGGCTCTGCTCATGTTCCTCTTTGCTTATTTTGTAGTATTCAATGTAATGGGCAGGGACTACGATGCGGCAGTGGTGGCGGCAGGTACTTGCGGCTTTGGTATGGGCGCAACTCCAAACGCTATGGCAAATATGCAGGCTATCTGCGAAAGATACGCTCCGTCTGTAAAAGCATATCTGCTTATTCCAATCGTGGGCAGTTTGTTTGCAGATTTTCTTAACAGCCTTACAATCACATTCTTTATTAATCTGTTGTAAAATGGAGGTAGTGTATTATGAAGGATAAGGATAAATATTTTGTTGAAACCGAAAATCTTGCTTTTCCTGAAATTCACACAGGCAAAGTAAAGCAAAAGTCAAGCGATAAACCCGACCCGGACGAAACTGTAACTTATGATACGGTAGCCGTCCCCGAAATTCATATTAAAAAGAAAAAGAATAAGTAATTATTTAGCCGTACATTTGTGTTGAGTATGAATGTACGGCTTTAATTATTTTATTCGAAAACAGAAAAATAATTATTGCTTTTCCTCATTGTAAAATACAATTTATTATGGTATAATAATAAAAATACACAGTAAAATATTACCTAAACAGTAAAAACAATGTGATAATTTACAATAAACACTGTTATGTTGTATAAAAATATCAGATTGAAAGATTTTATAGAATTTTAGATGAAGGTGTTTTACAGAAAGGACGACATTTGTGAAATATCATAAGCTGTTGGAAAATGCCAAAAAGCCAAAGGGTTTTTGGGGCAAAAAAATGATAAATTCAATGAACGAAGGTCATTATGAGCTCACCGGTTGGGCACTTGATCATATAAATCTTGAAAGAAATTACAGAGTACTTGATGTCGGCTGCGGCGGAGGACTCACCGTATCAAGAATTGCAGAGAGAATAGGCAATGGTAAGGTTTACGGAATAGACTATTCTGCTCTTTGTATCAAACACTCAAAAGCTCAGAACAGAAAAAACATTCTTTGTAATAAAGTAAAAATTATGCTTGCTTCTGTTTCTTCTTTGCCTTTTGACGATTGCAGCTTTGATGTTGTAACTGCGGTAGAAACCTACTACTTCTGGCCGGACAAGCTGAATGATTTGAAAGAGATATACAGGGTACTCAAGCCGAGCGGCAAATTAATGCTCGTTTTTGAAATGCTAAAAACTCCTGAAGAGCCTGACAAATGGAAGGCTGTTGAGGATAAAATAGGCATAAAAACCGTAACAGAGGAGGAGATAAGAGAAATGCTTGCAAAGGCAGGCTTTTCAGACATTGAAACTTACAAAAAGGAGGGCACTACCTGGCTTTGTGCCATAGGTGCAAAAAATTAAATAAAGCAGGTGAATGTATGAAGGCTTTAATTACAGGAGCAAGTTCGGGAATTGGTAAGGAAATTGCAAGGATTTTGGCAGCAATGGGGTATGATTTAATTATTGCGTCAAGAAATTATGATAGGCTGACAGAGCTTAAAGCTGAACTTAAAAATGTAAATGTCAGAGTAATCACCATAGATTTGTCGAGGGAACAAGACGCTATTGATTTGTACGAGCATTTAAAAGATGAGGATATAGATTTTCTTGTTAATAATGCAGGCTTTGGCGCATACGGCAGATTTTTGGATGTTCCTCTGAAAAGGGAGCTTGATTTAATTCACACAAATATAAGCGCAGTTCATATTCTGACAAAATGTTTTTTGCAGGATATGGTGAAGAAAAATAAAGGCTGCATTTTAAATGTAGGTTCGTCGGCAGGATTTCTTGCAGGTCCTACCTTTGCAAGCTATTACGCATCTAAAAATTATGTTGTAAGACTTACAGAGGCTATTCATGAGGAGCTTAGGCGACAGGGCAGTAATGTTAAAATTTCAGTCCTTTGTCCCGGCCCTGTAAATACCAATTTTAATAATGTTGCAGATGTAAAGTTTTGCCTTAACGGACTTTCTCCCGACTTTGTTGCAAAGTACGCTATTGAAAAGACTATTAAGGGCAAAATGGTAATAATCCCAGGCTTTACAATGAAGGTGGCAAAGGTTGCTCAGCGCTTTGTAAGTGAAAATATGCTCACAAAAATTTCTTATAATGTGCAGAGCAAAAAAGAGGGACAGGCAAAGGATACAGTGCAGAAAAATTTTAATAAAGCAGAGCACGCTTAAAAGGGGCGGAGAAAATATGAAGAAGTTTATATCGTTTTTACTGATAGGATTTTTCATAGTTTTCTCCGCTCCGTCTGTTTTTGCAGTGAATACAGACGGCGTGATGTTCAAAACAGAGGATGCACAATGCAGTTTAAACAGGATAATAGCGGTTGAGGTGAGAGCAAAATCAAATCAGAAGTTGTCGGCTGTTTTGTTTAAGTTTTCATATGACAGAAATATTCTCGAATACCGCTCAATTTCCACGCCGTCCGACAGCATAGCCTATGCTTACGATAACGGACAAGCTCTGAATGTATCGTATCTATGCAAAAACGGAAAAAATATCAGCAACGAAAGCACTGTTTTTACTTTAAAATTTAAGGCTATCGCCCTCGGAAAATCAGATTTAAAATATACCGCATACGATTGCGTTAATTCCTTACCTGAAAGTGTAGAAATATCCAAATGTGAAAGCGGAACGGTCTATGTGCAAAATGAAAACTCAAACTTAGGTGAATTGGATACAGAGGAGCAAGGAAATTTGCGAAAATCAAGTGATGATGAAAAATACGAGAGTAAAGATATAACGGGTTCACTCAACTCAGAGTTTGCCGATAACAACACCTTTATGCTCGTTGTCGGTTTGCTCAGCGGAATTGCAGTGTGCGTGTTGTGTTTTATACTGTATTTATTCGTCAAAAAGCAAAAAAACAAGGCAAAAGATGAAAAACAAAGTCATTAGCTTGACATAAATACAATTATGCTATAAAATTTAATTTGAACTTAATAATTTATTATGGTTTATTCGCTTAATTAATAGGGAAGACGGTGTAAGTCCGTCACAACCGCCATTACTGTAAGCAGTTTATAATTTCGGCATATGCCATTGGGTAACCGAGAAGGCGCCGAAACCGCTAACGCAGGCTGTAAGTCAGGAGACCTGCCATAATAAGGTACAGCAACTTTCTTGGGCAACGGGAGAATAGTTATTGGGTAAAATCTTACCCTTTATATAGCTATGCCTCTTTTAAGGGGCTATTTTTTATATAAGGAGAATGTTTATGAAAAAGACAGCAAAAATTATTTCTGCTTCACTTGCAACATTGCTTGTGTCTGCATCGGCAGTACCGGCATTTGCGGCAGAAACAAAAGACATTACAGTTTCACTCCGTATTGAGGGTGTTGATTCTTGTGTCCTTTATGACAACTACACAATTCCGCAGGGCAGTACAGCGTCTGACCTTATTCAGTACGCAGACAGCCTTTCTGATGATGTTACCGTAACAGGTGCTGAAAACAATTACATTACAGATGTGAACGGCGAAACAGCAGGAAAATTCGGCGGCTGGGACGGCTGGCAGTACATTGTAAATTCAGTTTCACCAAGCGTTGGTGTTGGCGATTACACACTCAGCGACAACGATACAGTTGTGCTTTACTATGGCGATTTCCCATGCCTTATTCCTCAAATTGATACTTCGGCTTTAAACAGTGACGGTAAAATCAGCTTTAATGCAGAGTCAACTACATATGACAGTGATTGGAATCCAACCGTAAGTACAGTTCCTGTTACTGATATGACAGTTACTTTTGACGACAGCACATACACAACAGATGAAAACGGCACAATCACACTTTCAAAGGCTGACTTCACCTCAGGCAAGCACAGCGTACAGGTTGCTAAGAAGAACTCTAACGGCGCACCTGCTGTACTTCGCTATGCAAATGATTTTTCAGTAAATATTTCAAGAGAAAATACTATCAATGTAAATCTCAGAATCGAAGGCCCGGAGGCTTGCTATTACAACGATACACTCGAAATTACAAGCGGCAGTAATGTAGCAGAGCTTATCAGCCTTGCAGATGAGATTTCTGATGATCTCGAAGTAGTTGGTGCAGACGCAGGCTACATTTCAGAAGTAAACGGCATTTCAGCCGGTTCATTTGGCGGCTGGGACGGCTGGTACTATGCAGTAAACGGTGTTGTTCCTAACTTTGGCGTAAAGGACTACACTCTCAGCGAGAGCGACAATGTTGTACTTTACTATGGCGAATATCCTTGCTATCTCCCAATCGCAGATACTTCATTACTTACAACCGAAGGTAAAATTACTTTTACAGCAAAGGCTACTTTCGGTGACGCTGTTCTTCCTATCGACAATATGAGAGTATATTTTGACGGAAAAGAATACACAACAGATTACAATGGCGTAGTTGTAATTGATGAGAATCAGCTCACATTCGGCGATCATAGCTTACAGGTAGAAAAGTACGGTTACAGCGGTGCTCCTGCCGTTCTCAGATACGCTGATGATTACAAAGTATTTGTAGATACAAAGATTATTAACGATGTAAACCTTGACGGTGAGGTTGATATTAACGATGTAACACTTATTCAGACAAGCCTTAGCGGCGATACTGTTCTTACAGATGAGCAGAAAAGAATTGCCGATATTGACAAAGACGGTAAGTTTGATGTAAACGATGTTACAAAACTCCAGACTATTATTTCAGGTCAGGCAGAATAATTCTAATAAGGAATGATTAATATATGCTGAAAAGAATTACAGCTTTGCTCGTATGTGCGGTTATGATGTCTTTATCGGTTGCGGTAAATGCGGCAGGCACATACACAAAAGAAGATATTTCAAAAGTCATTGACGGAATAATCTCATACAAGTCAGCCACACTCAAGGCTGACGATACAGCGGCATTTATGCAAAAGCTCTCCGCTACAACAGACAGCTCTGAAACCCAGTGGTACATTATTTCTATGTCAAAATACGGTAAAGATGTATCGGCTGTAAAGAGTTCTATGATAAAATCTGCTGAAAAGCTGTATAAATCCAAAAGCAAGGCTACTGATTTTCAGCGTACCGCACTTGCGCTTTACGCTTGCGGACTTAATCCCGAGGATATTAACGGATATAATCTCCTCAGTGACGGAGCTTATAACAGCGAAAATGTGAACAAGCAGGGCATAAATGCTTATGTTTATGCCTTGCTGTCACTCGACTGTGCAAACGCAAAAGTTCCGAGTGACGCAAAATACGACAGAGAGTATTTTATCAAAAAAATAATCGGTTTACAGCTTTCGGACGGCGGCTTTACTCTTATGGGAAAGTCAGCCGATACAGATGTTACCGCAATGTGCATACAGGCACTTGCTCCTTACAAATCCGACAGCTCGGTAAACGAGGCTATTGACAGAGCATTAAGCGTTTTGTCAAAAAAGCAGAATGATAAGGGCGGATATTCCTCTTTCGGTACAGTAAATTCCGAGAGCGTTTCTCAGGTTATATCGGCACTTGTTGCACTTGGTATAGATGTGCAGACAGATTCAAGATTTATTAAAAACGGAAATACACTTATAGATAATCTTATGTCATTCAAAAATTCAGACGGTGGTTTTGCTCATACCGAAAACGGCAAATCAAATAACATCGCTTGCTATCAGGCATTAAATTCACTTGTTGATTTGTATAAATATATGACTAAGGGCAACACAGAGATTTTTGAATTTGAAGAAACAAAGAAAAATAATACTGACAATGGAAATTCTCAGCAGGATAGCGGCAATACAGAGTCGGGCAATTCTGCTGTTAATATAGACAGCAACGATAAAAATAATTCTGTTAATACGGGCGATATTACGCAGAAACATAATTCGGAGTCAAGCAATTCCGATGAATACGAAAATCAAAAAATGGACTCGGCAAACGGTAATTATGAGCCGTTTACTTTAGCCTCAACTCCCGACTCAGTGGCGGCTAAATCAGAAGACAATAATAATTTTATTTATTATGTTTCGCTTATCGGTCTTATAGCTGTTGCGGTTGTGCTTATAATTATCAGATTAACCGTACTCAGAAAAAACGGCGAGCCATTCAGACTTTTTGGCAGAAAAAAGGGTGACAAATAATGAAGACTAAGCTACTGATTCTCTTATTGATTATTACCGCAGTATTTTGCGGCTGTTCAGTTCAGTCACCCGAGGACTATTACTCTTCCTCATCTGAAAAAGAGGGAATGGAAGTCCTCATTTCTATAAACTGTTCAACTATTCTAAATAATATGGATCAGCTTGAGAGCGGACTTGAAAGCTATGTTCCGAGTGACGGCGTTATCTTAAAGCCTACAAAGGTAACCCTTGGCGAAAAAGCAACCGCCTATGATGCACTCAGTGAGGCGTGCCGTCAGAATAAAATTCAGTACGAATACGAGGGAACAGGCGCTGACATTTACATTGAGGGCATAGCTAATCTCTATGAATTTTCTTGCGGTCAGCTTTCAGGCTGGGAATATTGCGTAAATGATGTTTTCCCGTCGGTAGGCTGTAATTCTTATGACATACAAGACGGAGATACCATTAAGTTTTTATATACTTGCGACTTAGGCGCAGATATTGGCAATGAATTTACAGGAGAAGAATAATGTTAAGGTTTAATTCCTTTAATCCGATAGCCCAGCTTGTCTATTTTTTAGCTGTGCTGTCGGTGTCAATGTTCACTTGGAATTATATAATTTTACTGCTTTCGCTTGTTTCGGCGGTGGCATATTCTGTTTTACAAAAGGGTTTTAAAGCATTTTTAAAATCCTTTTTTGGTTATGCGATGATTTTCCTGCTTGTAACAATAACAAACCCAATTTTTTCGCACAAAGGCATAACTCCGCTTGTCTTTATAAACGATGTGCCAATTACACTTGAGGCGATAGTTTACGGAGCAGTCCTCGGTTTAATGCTTTTGAGCGTAATACTTTGGTTTTCCGTTTTCAACAGCGTGTTCGATTCTGAAAAGCTGATTTATATTTTCGGTAGAATTTTACCTCGCCTTGCCCTTTTGTTTTCTATGGTACTCCACTTTGTGCCGAAGTTTATTTTAGTATTTAAGCGCACATTGTCGGCACAGTCTGACTTTTGCGGTAAAAATAAATTTAAAAAATATATCGGTGCGTTTTCGGCATCGGTATCGGTAATGCTTGAGGGTTCTGTGCAGACAGCCGACTCTATGAGTGCGAGAGGCTACGGAGTGAAAAAGCGCAGTTTTTATTCTCATTTCCCGTTTACAAAGTCAGATGTTGCGTTTACGGCAGTAACTCTTTCTATGTTTTTTGTTGTGCTTTCGGCATTTGCAACTGGTCAGCTTAGTTTTCAAATATACCCACATATCGAGATGTGCGATATTACAGTGGTATCAATACTCGGTATGGTATCATTTGGAGTGCTATCGTTTATGCCGTTTATTATTGAGTTAAAGGAGGAGCTTGTATGGAAATATTCTCTGTCAAAAATTTGAGCTTTACATATCCGCAAATGCAGACAAAGGCGCTTGATGATGTCAGCTTTTCGGTAAAAAAGGGAGAGTTCTGCGTTATATGCGGGCAGTCGGGATGCGGAAAAACCACATTGCTCAGATTGTTAAAACCGCAGTCTGCTCCTCATGGCGAAAAAAAAGGAGAAATCCTTTTTTGCTCGCAAAGTTTGGATAAGTGCAGTGATGTGGATACGGCATTCAAGATTGGATATGTAGCGCAAAATCCCGAAAATCAGATTGTTACCGATACCGTTATGCATGAGCTTGCGTTTACACTTGAAAATATGGGACTTTCAAGTGAAGAAATTAATATCAAGATAAGTGAAACCGCTACATATTTCGGACTTTCAAAAATAATTGAGCAAAAGACAAATTCACTTTCGGGCGGTCAAATGCAGATTCTAAACCTTGCGGCTGCCTCGGTTGCCGAACCCGATGTTTTAATTCTTGACGAACCTGCAAGTCAGCTTGACCCCGTATCGGCAGAGAATTTCTTTACTATTCTTGATAAGCTCAATAAAGACTTAGGAATTACGGTTATCATCTGCGAGCATAGGCTTGAAAATCTCTTTCCGATTGCAGACCGAATTATTGTTATGGAGCAGGGCAAAATTATCTCGGACACAACACCAAGGGATACTTGCAAAAGCCTTTGCGCTGTTTCACAAAATCACCCTATGATGCTCGCTTTGCCTGTTCCTACAAGACTTTTTTCCGTTTCACATTCCGATACTATTTGCCCGATTACCGTAAAAGAGGGCAGAGAGTTTTTTGATAATCATTGCAGTGGCAAAAATATATCTTTAAATAAACAAGCAAGCAATAATTCTGCTGATGAAATACTATCTGTAAAAAATGTTTATTTCAGATACGAAAAGAAGTCAGAAGATGTGTTGCTCGGTCTTGACTTAACCGTAAAAAAAGGAGAAATATTTTCCGTTGTAGGAGCTAACGGCAGTGGAAAATCCACACTGCTTTCCGTAATCGGTTCAAGATTAAAGCCGTACAGGGGCAAGGTGAAGGTTTCTGAAAAAACCGCTACAATGCCACAAAATCCGCAGCTCCTTTTTGTAAAGGATACTTTAATGGAAGATTTTAAATCCGTTTGCGGAGATATTGAAAAAATTAATACATTAAGCCAACGATTTAATGTTTCAAATTTTTTAAATCATCACCCATATGACCTCAGCGGCGGTGAAATTCAGCGGGCAGGTTTCGTAAAGCTGCTGTTGCTTGAGCCAAAAATATTGTTGCTTGACGAACCCACCAAGGGTTGTGACAGCTTTTCAAAGGCAGAACTCGCAAAAATTTTGCACGAGCTTTCGCAGAGCGGAATAACTGTTTTGCTTGTTACTCACGATCTTGATTTTTCTGCCGAGGTATCAACAGTATGCGCAATGCTTTTTAACGGCACTCTTTCAAAAAGACTTGAGCCGCACGAATTTTATTGCGGAAAAAGATTTTACACAACTTCTGCAAATAAAATTTCAAGGGGAATACAAGACGGCATAATTACTACCGCCGAGCTTCTTTCTTGTGTTGAGGAGGGCTAAAATGACTGCTAAAAAGGTAATTAAATATTTATGCGTATTTTTAGTAGCGCCGCTTATCGTGCTTTGCGGAGTGTTTTTCTTAGGCGACAGAAAATACGCTTTCGTTTCACTCGCTCTTTCGGTAGTTGCCTGTATTCCTTTTTTTGTATCATTTGAAAAGGGAAAAAACGATGCTCGCAGAATTGTTATAATTGCGGTTATGACAGCGTTGTCGGTTGCAGGTAGATTTGTGTTTGCACCGATTCCGTTTTTTAAGCCTGTTACGGCTATTGTAATTATTACCGCAATTTATCTTGGTGCAGAGGCTGGCTTTATTACCGGTGCTTTTTCAGCCGTAGTTTCAAATTTCTATTTCGGGCAAGGGCCATGGACTCCGTTCCAAATGTTTGCTTGGGGATTAATAGGATTTCTTGCAGGTCTGCTTGCAAAAAGACTTCTTGAAAGCAAGGTACTGCTTATTATTTTCGGTGCGCTTTCAGGTGTTGTGTTTTCATTTATAATGGATGTGTGGACAACGCTTTGGGCAGACGGCACGTTTAATATTGCAAGATTCATTGCGAGTATTACAACCGCCGCTCCGTTTACGGTGGTGTATATGGTTTCTAATGTGATTTTTTTGTTGTTGCTTACAAAGCCAATCGGCAGAAAATTACAGCGATTAAAAACAAAATACGGAATATTTTAGGACAAGGGAGAGCCAAGCTTTCCCTTTTTTATTTTGTCGTGTATTATTTGCCTGTCTACTGCATATAATTTTTTGTGTGGAGGTAATATATGGCAATGATAAAAAAGCACAAACAAACCTTGCTGTCAGCATTGCAGAGAGTGTTCTGCTTTATTTTGGCGGCAATCATTCTTGGCGCAGTCGGCGTTCCATCTGCTGTACTTGCGCTTGACAACTCTGCCCCGACAGTGGAAATTGTCGGATTTATGAGGGGGGATAGCAAAGACCTTCGCTCAAGTGAGCTTTTAATGGCAAAGCTAAATAATTACAGCGGAAACCCTGAGAAGCTGACTTACGAATGGGAGAACAAGCTCGGCACTTATCTGTATGTGTTTGACAAGCACGATATGGCTGTTGTGCGTGGCACAAAAAGTGAAATTGAAATTTACAACACTGACAAAAATGTTAGTCCGTCAAAGAATATGGCAGGCAGAACGCATAATAAAACCTATTCTAAAAAAGGTTTTGCTTATGCGGCTGTATACGGCGCAGGTGTCAGCAGCGAGAAATTAAAGGGTGGTATTTCCGTAAAGGTAAAGGATTCATATGGAAATATCATTGCAACAGCATCTTATACCGATGATTTTGAAGATTATGATTTATCAAAGGATATGGCAAACGCAGTATTCGGTGTGTTTGAGGGAGAAACAGTTGACATTCTTAACCTTTTAGGTCAAAGCTCTGTTGTTCATGTTGTATGCCCTGCCTGTTATGTAAGTCAAGGAAAGATTGTTTCGGGCAGTGATTGCATCAGCTTGGAAAAATCGCCTAACGGTTATAGTATTCGTGGACTTAAAGCAGGCGAAGGCGTAATAACAATTAAGCTTGAAAAGAAAAACTGTAAGTTCCATATGGACTCTGAGAACAGTTCAACCACAACGGTTAAGGTATTTAAAAAACCTGATACCTCTACAACCGCTACAACACTCACGCTTACAAACCTTGATGACCGTTGCGAATACTACATTGGCGGTGTTAAGGGCGAAGTTTCAGACGGAAAAATTGTATTTACAAATCTCACACCGTCTACTGAATATACAGTAGAGGTTAGGGGCAATTATATTGATGATGACGGTGTTCCAAAGACTGCCTATGCCTATGTGAAAGATACAACGAAGAACAGCTATTCGGCAAGTGTTGTGTTTAAACTTGATGACAGCATTGCAGACACTGAAACCATATTTGGAAACGCCTTTGAGGTTGCAGTAAAATCAGACGATGATTATATTTTATTGCAGAGCAGTGAAAACGGCTATACCGCTGAGCTTACTAAGGGTAATTATAAAGTATATCTAAAGGACGGCAACAGTTATAAGCAGATTGAAGATGTTGTACTTTGCGTAGATGAAAACAATAACAGCGCTGAAATCAAGTATTACTCAGTGCTTTATGATCTTAACGGCGGTACTCTGAACGAAGATTTAGAATATATCTATCGTGAGGGCGCATTTGTTACAACGATTGCAAGCAAGCCGACTAAATATGAATATGTATTTGACGGCTGGCAGTGCGGTGACGATACTTTCACAGGAAATCAGATTATAACTGAATCTATTAATAGAAAGTATGAATTATCCGCTCTTTGGGAAGTAGATAAAATCGGCGATGGCGAGAACCCTGACGGCATACCTGATAAGTATCAGAAAAAAGTTACCTTTAAAGTGGTAAACGGCACTTGGGAGGATAAAACAAACAAAGATATTTCTTTCTATGTAACCTTGCTTGACGATAACGGCAAGTGGAGTGTGAACGGCTCTGCAAGAATAAATATTCCAACAGGTATGATAGCAAATTACGGCTACGAAAACGGCAAGTGGGATATTGAGCCGACTCAAACCGTATCGGGAACAGAAGAAGTTATCTATGTTTATTCATTTGAAAAGATAGCCGAAACAAAGCCACAGCCTACAACATCACAGCCAACTCCGACAGTGGAAACTGTTGTGCAGGAAAAAACAGTTTATAAAACTCAGTATGTAGAGCCAATAACACTAAAAACAGGTGAGAATCTCACATTTTTAGGCGTACTTTCAGGTTTATGTGCATTAGGCTTTGCAGGAACAATCATTTTCGCTAAGAAAAGAAGTAAGTAATAACAAAAAGGCGATTGCAGAGTAATTTGCAGTCGCCTTTTTTCAAGTATAGAATAATAAAGCTTAAATTTGAGGTTATAATAAACTAAATGAGGTGTGGTTATGGCTGAAGTAATTAAAATTGTTTTAACGGGTGGCCCTTGTGCAGGCAAAACAACAGCAATGGATTTTTTGAAAAGAGAACTCGAAAAATTAAATATAAAGGTGTTTGTTTTGCAAGAGGCAGCAAGCAAGTTAATAAAAAAAGGTATAACTCCGCAAAAGCTCGGCGCATATGAATTTCATAAACAGCTTTTTGAAACTCAGTTGGCAGAAGAAAATATGCTTGAGGAAAGAGCAGTTGGCTACGAGGGCGAGAGGACAGTTATTTTGTTTGATAGGGGATTGCTCGACAGCAAGGCTTATGTTACAGACGAAGAATTTGAAAGATACATTTCGCTCAGCAATAAAAATGAAGACCTGTTAAGAAATTCATACGATGCGGTATTTCATTTGAAAAGTGTTGCGCTCAGTGACGAGAGCGTATATATGCAGAATAAGAATTCTATCAGAAAAGAAGATATAGACCTTGCCAAAGCGCTTGATGAAAAAATATTGTCGATATGGACGGGTACATCTCATTTAAGAGTTATTGCAAACGATAAAGATTTTAATAAAAAGCTTGAAAATTTGCTGAAAGAAGTAACGAGATTTATCGGCATACCCGAGCCGCTTGAAATCGAACGCAAGTTTTTGATAGAATATCCCGATATAAACTTCCTTGAAAATATGACGACTTGCAGAAAAGTACCGATAACGCAAGCGTATTTGAATACACCCGAAGAGGGAATGTTTAGAATTCGCAAGCGTGGGCAGGGCAAAAATGCAGTGTATATAAAAACCGTAAAAATCAAAATCAACGATTTAAAGAGAATAGAAAAGGAAACATATTTAAGCGAACTTGAATATAACAATTACCTTTCAAAAAAGGACTGTATTACGGGAATAATCTCAAAAGACAGATATTGCATAGTTTATAACGATGAATATTTTGAACTTGATGTTTACCCGTTTTGGAATGATAAAGCAACAGTTGAAATAGAATTGCTTTCCGAAGATCAGCCGTATGAATTGCCGCCATTTGTAAAATTGATAAGAGAGGTAAGCTACGAACCTGAGTACAGAAATGTTGCCCTTGCACAAAGATATGTCAGCTTTAATAACATATGAAGTAATTTTTAAGATTGTATATTGTGGTGCGCTATTTTAGAAAAAACGATTGACAAATTTATAATATTATACTATAATATTAGTCTTAAGAAGATAACTTCTGTTAATATTCGGGGATGTAAAGGCTTCGACGGGGAGCGTGAACCTCGGTAAGCGAGCAGTGGTGCGGAGAACCACTATAAAATCCGCAACTTTTAAAATAACTGACAAAAATACAGTTAGATTAGCAGCGTAAGCTGCTCGTTCCTGCATAGAGCACCACGGCTATGCAAGGGGCGTCGATTAGTGGTAAATGTGAATGCGGCAGTGCCTCGGGCAGCATCACACATTAGAGGCTACCAAACCGTATAACCCGTTGTTGGGTGCTGCGGCAAGGGAATTTTAAAACGACAACTACGCTCGTAGAAAGCCTTGGCAAACACTTTTCGGACAGGGGTTCGATTCCCCTCATCTCCACCAAAACAAAAATCCAGCAGATAAGCCAAAATCCTTGGGAATGGCTTGTTTGCTGGATTTTTTTAGTTGTATTAATGCAACACGAGTTGCATTAAATTAACACCAAATTGCATTAATTAAACACATCAGATGACACGCAGATGACACAATTTTTTTTAAAAATTAAAAAATTTTTAAAAAAACGCTTGACTTTTGAGTTCCAAAAGTATATAATATAATTACAGTCAAGGGAGGTGAACATAGACGAGTAAGGCGGCAAGTGTCAGAAAGGAGATTAAAATGAACGAAGATATGACAAGACTTGAATTACTTACTTTATTGTTATCAATCAAAGCATTGCTTGACAGTGATAACATTGATAAAGCAAAAGAGTTAATCGATGAAGTAATTGCCGAGGCAAAAAGAAAAGGCTCTGACAATTAAGTCAGAGCAATAACATAGATGATAGAGGGCGGTACTTGCCACCGTCCTTTATCAAAATAATAATAACATATTTATATTTAAATGGCAAGAGAAAGGAAGTTATTTTACGGCTTATATTAAAAAAACAGATAACCCCAAAATGGGTAGACCAAGCGCAAATCTTACTTATGATATAAAAGTGAGAGTTGATGATAAATTAAATACTAAAATTGAAAAATATGCAATCAAATGCAATCTTTCAAAAGCAGCTGCAATAAGAGAGATTTTATCATCATTTTTTGCACAAAAAAATTAAAAAAAAGAAATAACGGCAACTGTCCACCGACCAAAGCGAGTAGTTACCGTTACTGTATGACAGAGATAACTCTATCTTAGTGAATTATATCATTTTGAGTTACTTCTGTCAATTACAAAGATTTTGATAGGAGTATATTTTTATGTTACAGATTAAAACTAACAACAATACAATCGAGATTTACACCCCTTTTAATCGTGATTTTACTGACGAGTTAAAAAACGCTATAGGCGGACGCAAATGGGATTCAAGCAAAAAATGTTGGACCGCTCCTCTCTCGTCAGTTGACGAGGTCAGAGAATTAATGGTAAAACATTTTGGTGAGAGCGATATAAGTTCAGTCGAAAAAGTTGATGTTAAGATTTGTGTAAATAATTCTTTGGTTTCAAACACTCTGTCTGTTGCAATATTTGGCAAAACTATTGCTAAAGCTTACGGACGAGATACCGTTGCACCATTACCGGCAGGTGTTAGTTATTTGTCTGGTTCATACGGTTCTGGTGGTTCAGCAAAACATCCGCATGTTGTTGTAAACAAAGGCTCTGTCATTATGTTACACGATGTGCCAGTGCCTGCAATAAAAAATTGTCCATCTGAGATAACTTACGAGATAGTCAAACGGCAATCAAAGATAGATGCACTCAAGGCAGAAAAAGTTAAATTACTTGCAAGACTTGAAGAAATTAACAAGGAGCTTGCAGAAGTATGACAGTCGCAATATATATTAGAGTTTCGACAACAAGACAAGCAGAGGAAGGCTTTTCACTTGCAGCACAGCAAAAGGTCCTTGTAGACTATTGCAAGCAGCATAAATATATAATTCATCAAATATATGCTGACGTATGCTGACGAAGGTATCAGCGGTAAAGATGTGCAGCATCGTGACGCTTTTAAGACAATGTTGCAGGACGCTAAAGAGCGAAAATTTCAAGCGGTGCTCGTGTGGAAATTAACAAGATTTACACGCTCTGTTAGAGATTTAATTAACACTTGTGATGAGCTTGAGTTGTATAATGTAGCGTTAATGAGCTATTCTGAATCATTTGACACATCGACTCCGTCGGGCAGACTTATGCGAAATCTGCTGGGTGTAATTGCTCAATGGGAGCGAGAAATCATTGCAGAAAATGTTGTGCTTGCTAATAGCGAAAAAGTTGCGCAAGGTCATTCTTTAGCGAGTTTTGTATTAGGCTATGATTTCATTGAGAAAGATTTGGTTATCAATGCATATGAAAGTAAAGTAGTACAGCATATTTTTGAATTGTATATAAAAAAGCAGAGCCTCTCCGCTGTTGCACGACAACTCAACAGTGAGGGATATAAGAGTAAGTGCGGTAATGACTACACTCCGCAATCTGTTTTAGTTATTCTATCAAACTGTACTTATTGCGGCTACAATCGTAGCAAAGGAAAACTTTTTAAGGGCAATCAGAAAATAATAATTAATGTTGAAACTTTCAATTTTACACAAAAAATTATTGCTTCAAATAGTCGAGGACGAAAGCGTAAGAAAAAATTAATACTTTTAGACTAAAAAACAAATTCCGCTGCGGTTGTTAAAAACTGCAGCGGAATTATTTTTGCGCCTTTCTGTTTCCATTTTCCTCAATTATGAGATTTTTGCCTGTTTTTTAATTCGGTTCGGCTTAAATAATCATTTTATTTTTTTGGGGCGTTATTATGAAGGAAAATGATTTATTCGCTGTCGACCTCCGGCAAGCCTGCAACACTGGTAAGAATTGATAAAATACCCGCCAATGCACTTGCCGAGGCGACCGCAATCCAATTCACATCGCTTAACACTGCAGATACACCGATAACCGAAATTGCTGTTTGAGCAACGGTTTTTACTGCTCTTACGCCTGCGCATCTTGCCCACGATTTCCAATTTGTAATTTTTTTCATATTAGTACCTCCTTATTTTTGCTCAAGGTCTGCAATTCTGTGATTTGCGACTCTGATTTCTTCATTTACTACAGCTGAATCTTTTTCGAGATTAAATACTCGCTCTTGCAAGTGATTGTATTTATCTTGTTTTTGTTCGAGTTGGTCTATCCTATAGACGATGAGCGACTTAGTATTTTCATTTTCAACCTTTAATTTTTTGCGATTTGAGGCATTTATTAGCAGCTGACAAATTATGCTTCCGCCGGCCACGATTAATGCCGTAATAATTTCTGTTGCCATTTTTACACCGCCTCATGTAAGTGTAATCTGCAAGCCGTCAATCTTAGTGCCGATAACGCCTGCATAGCCGTCCTGCGAGCTGTCTTTTTCGGTGTTGTGCTGATATGGCATAAATTTGTTTTTGCCTTGCTTGCGTGCTCTGTATGTAGCTTTATAATCGCCCACACCCTCAAACTCAACCTGCAATCCGTCAATTACTTTGCCCTTGATACCTGCATAGCCGTTTACATCATCGTCAATGTCATAGCCTGTCACCCAAGGTAACCAATCCCCATTGAGCAAGTGCACTCTGTATTTGATGTTGCCCTTGCTGACCTTAATTGCAACAGCTGAAATAGCTTGTTTCTTTCGTCCTGCTACATTTGACAAGCCCTTGACCTCATTGTACCAACGATTGTCAGCGTACACACGATAGGTCAGAGTAGGCTTTTTCACTTCGCTGTTGGCGTGACCGCAAACGCTCTCATTATAAATAATGTTAGTGTCAAGTCTGCCGTTGTAGCCGTCAAGTCTGCCTGATGAGCTGTTCTGCCAGATATCGCAATCAAGTTCTGCTTTATCGTTGTACTGTGCAAGCCAGATACTGTACTTTTTCTTTAATTTATCGTAATCAAGATAATTATTAAACCAATTCAGATTAGCGTACACACCTGCTCTGTAGTTACTTTTCTTGATTGTTTCGCAAAATCGTTCTGCAATCGCTGTAAGTTTTGTTTTGCCGAGTTTAACCATTGAATAATCTTCCAAATCATAATAAATCGGCATATCAAGAGATTTGTTATTAATGCATTTAAGGCAAGCCTTTGCCTCTTTTTCTGCATCGCTGACGCTGTCTGCGTAACTATACCAATAGACACCGACTTTAAGTCCTGCCGCTTTAGCGTTGCGATAATGGCTTTCAAACATACTGTCTTTCTGACTTGATTCTCTGCCATAGCCTGCTCTTATAATGACCGCTTTTATACCGTCATTTTTCATTTTGTTAAAATTAATGCCTTGCTGAAATTCTGAAATATCAACACAAGTAATTTTTGACATATATTAAACCTCCCACACCGCCATAATAGCGTTATAATATTCCTCTGAAAGCTCGGCTTTAAGTATTTCTCTGTCGTTTTCACAATTCATATATGCGTTTCGAACATTACCGCCGACCTGCACATCTTCGCCGTTAAGGGTTATAAACTTCTGTCTTAATACGCTTACACTGTCTTTTGTGAGCATATCGAGTGTGATTTTTTCTTTAAGTTCCATAGAATTACCTCCTACTGTCTGATATATGTAATTGTAAAATTGATTTTCTCGTCCTCTGCAAATTTATCCGTTGGCGAGCTGATGTAAAGCCATGAGCCGTCAAGACGGATATTTCTCAGCTTATTTGTAGTTGAGTACACAGCAATACTCGAAAATCGACTTTCGTTTTTTGCAGGGAAAGGCAAGCCTGCCATCTGAATATACGATTTATCCGCAACAAGTTTTGTAATATTTACCGACACCGTAACCACCTTGCCGTTTTTCACATAGTTAAAACCGCCCTCGTTGCCGTCATAAATCGCCTGCGCCGGAGATAATTCTCCTGTACCGTTCTCGAAATTTGAGCGGTCGTACTTCGCCGCAATACTTTGATTAAGGGTATTAACACAGTTATATAATGTGCCGCTCGTTACATAGTTAGGACTGTTCTTCACAGGTACAGTATCAAACGGCATTTTGTTAAGTTTGTCCTTTAGTGCCTTATCCAGATATTTTTTATCATAAGCATCGGTAATTCCGTAACCGGCAAGAGTATCCGCCTTGTCCGCTTTTTTCGCAAGAGCGGGCTGTACTTGAGTTTTATCATAATCGTCAATCATTAAATCTGCTTTTGTAATTGCTTCTGATTTTGCTTTTGATATTTCAGCACTGACTTCTTCCTTGTTAGCTTTATTGTTGTTAAGATCTGCAATTTCTTCATTAAACTTTCTGTATGAGCCGTCTGCTTTTGAAACATACCCATCAGGCTTTGCTCGTTCAACGATAGGAATATTAATTGTGCGAATTGTTGTAACTTCGTTTCCATCAATTGTACACACCCATACCTTGCCGTTACCTGCACTTTCAAGAAATTCATCAGGAATAACAACAGTTAATGATGAACCGTTTAATGTGCCTGTTGCTATTTTAGCAATTTTAGAATAAGGACTTTTAAAATGAACTTCTGTATTTTCGTTTATATCAAAACCAGATATTTTGAGCTTTTGACCAATATCGTATTGGTATAATTTTTCTGTAGTAATTTCTTTAATGTCATCAAAGAAAAGTGCATCTGTTGTCATATTATCATTCCTTTATTTTATAAATTGTTTGATTAGTTATATTTACAAATGATTTAAAATTTGAATTAATTTTGTATTCCGCTGCCTGCGGCTGTAATAAATCTATATCATATTCAGAAATGATAGCGTACATATCTGTTTGATGATTTTCACTTATGATTTTAACCTTTTGCCCGATTTCAAAACAGTCAAGTGTATCATCTACAATTGATAAATCTACAGCTTTTACACTTAAGTTACCTGACAGACTTATAATTTCATCAAGTTTATTTTTCGCGAGTTTGAGAAGTTCAGTAGGGGAGAGAACACCGTCAAAATTAATGACTTTGTTAATTCGTCCGTACTTTTTAACTGCATCATCATTAACTAAAAATTCATTGTTATTATTTACACTCACAATTGAGGTTTTGATCTTACCTCCCGTTTCTGTTTCGTATTCGCCGCCGAGGGGTAGAATTGCTGTTGCAAAATCATCAGCACATATTTTACGCTCAATGCTTGATAGATTTACAGCATACTTAATTTCTTGATTACACGCACGAGATAGTGTTGTGTCAAAGTGTAAAACATCTTGTTCAGTTGATAATGTTAATAATTCGTTGTTGTACTCAACCCACAAAAATCCGTCAAGTTCATTTATAAATTTACTTTTTATTTCGCTCCATGTATCGCTATAACTTGTGTTTTTACAAGAAAAATTAAGATTTCGTAATTTATCGCTCATTACAGTTTCAAAAAAGTGTGTATTTTCTGTTACTTGCTGATTGTGATTGTTTGTCAGTTGGTAAATCCAATTACCGAATTTTTGTGTCGATTTAGTGCCGTCAAGACTTTTATATTCACTGTATTCGTATGGTTTTATAATACTGTCATTTAAAACTGCAAGCATACCTTCGCATTCAACAGTTTTAATGTTGTAATTATCTATTGTAATTGAATATACTCTTGATTTAAAAATGATTTTATCGTTTTTATAAAGGACAACTATTCCTACAAGCGTTTCTATACTGTTATAAGCTGCGTGCAGCGGACTAAGTTTAAATGTCAGAGAGCCTGCAGAATTGACAGCAGCGTGATACTCCGCAGTAATTACGTCGATTTTACCTGTTTCAAAAATTTTTATAATTGTTTTTTCTGTTAAATATTCGATTTTATATATTGTTCCCATTTAAATCCCTTTTTGTTTTTATTATAAAATTAAAAATGTCCGCAATGTTGTACAATTTTATAATTTTACACCAATGCAGTTAATTGCCAACGATTTTTTGAATTTATAGCTTTATTTCTGTGTATTCAATTTTAATTTTACAAGATGCTAAACCTTCAACAAAATTGCTGTCTATCATATGTCCTGTGTGCATATTAAATTCATTATCATTTGCTTGAATTGTGAATGTTGCTTCGTCTGTTATGTTGTACAGAATACTCGAATTATTATCAATATCAATTTTTAAAGCGATGTTACCTTCTGTTTCATTACCTTTTTTTTGAATGAAAGTAATTTTTGCAGTCGTTGCACGACCTGTGTTTTTTATTTTTAGTGTTTGATTGTTTCTTATAATATGAATTGATGTCGTGACTTCTCTTTTTATTTTAAAAGGTTCACAATCAAATGAAAGGACCACATATGCGTATGTAGCTTTTCTTTCTTCAACACTAACAAATAAACGACCTTTGTAATAGTAATTATTATCATATGTTGAATAAAGTTTAACATATTGTCCGTGATAATTGTTGAGTAAATCAAGTCTTTCGTTAATTCTTTTTCCTGCAATAAACACTCTGAATTCAATATCACGATTGTTGTAATGAACTGAACCATCAATGCTTTCTGTCAAATCTAATAGACCGTCTTTGCCAGGAATTTCAACTGTATATGTACGAAATTCGGGATTTCCGATTTTTCCCGATAAAATTACACTGTCGAATTCTTGATTGATAAATAATTCATCGTTAATGACTATTTCCCTGTATTGCATATTACCATCCTCTTTTCTTTTTTGTCGATAAATCGGCAAGTGAATTGTCATATTTTTTAGTTGTTGCTCCAACAAGCAAATTACTGTCAAGATACAGCTTCGGGTCAGGCAAGTTCTTAATTATTGAAATTACTTCATCAAGTTTGCTTGCGACAGATTTTAATTCAATGTTGTTTGTTATTTCGCCTTGAAAATCGTTTGCTTTTCTAAAATTTTGAGTTGCGATTTTTATTGCTTGTTCATTATTATTAAAATCTAAACTGTCGAGCATAGCCTGTGCCATTGATTCGGAACTTCGTTTAACTTTGTACTGTTTTCCGTCTATTCCTATTGATAATCCTTCCGCAAAAAAACCGCCGAGCTTTTTTGCTTCTTTTGAGGGGGAGTTGATGCCGAGGACTTTTTTAACTGCTGAAATAGCTTTATTTCCCATAGTAATTGCTGCATTTTTTACATTATCAAGAATAGACCCGTCAGAAATTCCGTTGATGAATCCTCTGACAAAATTTACGCCGGTCTGAAAAAGTGATATGCCGCTTGTTCCGTTTTTTGCTCGTTGTGCAATGTTACGACCCGAGTTGCCGACTTCTCCGTTTTTGCTTTGCAATCCGTTAATTAATCCCTGAACAGTATACACACCTCTTTTGTGCATCTCTTTAGATGGAGAGTGCATATCCATTCCCTTTTCATATTCAGAGATAATTATTTCAGCCCAACCTTGACTATTTTCCGCAAGAGCGCCTTGATATTCTTTTGTGCCTTCAACAAGTCCTAAAACGGTATTCTTACCGCTTTCTCTTGCTGCCTCTTGCAGCTTATCCATTGAAGACCATAACTTATTGCCGTTTTCATCAGTTGCAGCAAGTATATCATTCTGTGAAATCATCTGCTGATTATATGCCATTAAAACAGCAGCGGCATCGGTGTAGTCACCGTTAAGAACTTTTTGAACATCAGACAAATCATCACTTGTCATTGTGAGTTTATTAATCTCTGCGGTTGATTCGTTATATTGGTTTTTTAACTCGTTGTATGCTTCAATCTGCTTTTTGATATCATCATACATTTTTGTTTCATCACTAAACCTGATGTTTCCACCAATCGTTCCATATGCATTGTAAAAATCTTCCACATCGTACCCTCGCAATCTAATCGTTGCATTTAGTTTCTTGTACGCTGCATCGATTTCACTCATTTTTTCTTCCATCTCTGACTTGATTTCAGCTCTGTTCTTGTTTGCCTCAATCTTTGCTTTCACATTAGATGATTGCAATTCTGAGATGGCAGATTGATTAGCAAGTTTTTGGTAATCATCAATAGTTTTATTGATTTCTGTTCTTATTTCGCCAAGATCGCCTTTAAGGTTTACTTTACCACCATCACTTATTTCAACATATCTATCCCAAGTGTCTTCAAAGCCGTCAATGTTATCTTTAAAGTATGTAACAATTGTTTGCAATTGTGATTGTTCTTCTGGGGTTAATGTAGCTTTACCGAGAAGTTCGTCCAATTTAGCTTGATAATCATCAATTAAAGTATTGTCAGTATATAAATTATTAATACTGTCTAAAGTGTTTTTTAGAGTGTCTGTAATTCCTTGAGTTGTTTCTTCAAGTTTTTCTTTTGCTTCGTCAAGTTCAGCGCAAAATTTTCCCGCTTCTGAATTGCTCCACTCTAATTCGTTATATGTCTGTACTGCAGATATAAGCCCTATAACAAGCGTTGTGATAACACCTATAACATTTAGTGCCTGTGCTGTGTTAAGTCCTTCTTGAGCCGTTGTAGCGATGTTTGTAGCTGTTGTAAGCGTTTTGTATGTTCCAATTAAATTAGTAATACCTGTTGTAAGTTCTCGAGCTTTTTTAGCACCCCATACAATTGCTACTTGTTTAGCAAGTCCTTCTATTATTATCTCTAAATCGTCAAGATGTTCTGATGTCCAACTTATTGCTTTTTTTGCAGTAGGATACAAATCTTTACCGATCGGGGATATTATATCGGTTTTGATAGTTCTGCCAAGACTTTCCCAATCAGATTCTATGTCGCTATATTTAATATCTTTAATATCTTGCATTGATATTTTTGTTTTATCCGCAGAGCCTTTTACATTCATCAATGCCTTAACACCGTCAATGCCTAAGTCTTCCCACATTGTGCCGAACAGGTCAACGCCTGCTTGGTTCTGCTTAACCTGGTCATCAAGACCGAATAAAGCATTTAATGTTTCGTCTGTAGCTTGTCTTGCGCTTTCTCCGCCGGCGGCAAATTTTGATCGCATTGTATCAGCATCAAGTCCAATAAGTTCAAAACCCTCTTGAGTTGTTGTAGCTGTGTCTTTAGACCTGATTCCAAATTCTTTCATTGCATCGCCGAGTTTATCAACACTGAATGTACCTGCTGCGGTACCGTTTTCAAGTGAGTTGAAAAATTCTTCTGCGGAATATCCTTGCTGCTTATAGTGAACAGAATACTCATTAATTGAATCTAATAAGTCACCGTTTTTATTTAAACCGTTTTGAGCGCCTTGAACAATCAAATTAAACGCTTCATCAGCAGATATACCAAATTGATCTATAAGCATTTTAGCAGCTCTTAAAGTTTCTGTGTAGTCAAATCCGAATGTATCTTCAAGTGTAAACAAATTTTCAACTACATCTTGCAATTTTGTATCGTCTAAATCGTTTAGATTTTGCTTAATAAGAGCGATTGCTTCTGCAACATTTTCTTGGTCTTCACCAAAATTATTTTTATAAACGCTTTCGATTAGTTCTTTGTATTCTTTAACTTCGTCACTTGATAATCCTGTCAACGCTTGCAAGTTGTTTGTAGCTTTAACATTATCATTAGCTGAACCGATAGCAGTTGCTGCACCTGCAACAAGTGTTCCGCCAATTGCCGAGGCTTCTGCAATTGTATCTTTAAAAACATCTTTTAAGTCACTTGCAGATTGCTTAACATCATCAAGTTCTTTTTTAGTTTCCGACATATCTTTTTTACCGAGGTTTTCGGCTTCCTTGCTTGCATCGCTTAAAGCTGTATCGGTGTTGTCAGCTGATTTCTTTACTTTATCAAGTGCCTCTTTTTGTTTTTGCAAATCATTTTCAGCTTTAATTACTTCTCGCTGAAAATTTCTGTAAGTTTCCTCACCGATTTCACCGCTTTTGAATTTTTGATTGACTTCATCTTGTGCTTGTTTAAGAATATCAAGTCTTTTTGAACTTTCCTCAACCTGTTCTGTAAGTATTTTTTGCTTTTGAGCAACTAACTCAACATTTGTCGGATCTAACTTTAACAGTCGTTCAACCTCTGATAATTCACTTTTTAACGACCTTGATTTTTTGTTACTTTCTTCCATTGCTTTGTTAAAGTTAGATGTATCTGCACCGATTTGAACAGTCAAGCCTTTAATTTTTTTATTAGATGCCATAATCAATTACCTCCGAATTGCTTTCTTAATGATTCTCTGTCAGGCTCTTCGCTTGCAAAGCAATAACATTGTTCAAGATAATCTTTACCTTTTTCAGTTTGCGATAATTTATAAACATATGCGTCTTTACGCAATATTAAATAGTCAATATATTTCAAATTTAAAACATCTGTAATTTTCATATTTGCGTAATCGGCAACAGCCTTATCCGTTTGTGTGAGAATGTCGAAAGAATAACTGTCATCTTCAATTTCTGCACAAGGAAGATAGGGGAGAGAATATTTTTTATCAAGTTCTGTCAGTGATTTAAATAGCTGCACAAGTGCAATAATCAAATCATCTACAGAATATTTTTTTATAAGTTTTTTGGCTGAAGTCTTTGTTATTTTTGACATATAATCATAAAATATGTTAATTTCAAATTCATTTGCGGTATTATTAAGTATTTTCTGTGTGATTTTAAAAATTGATTGCCCTTGTTTAACTAAATACAATTTCGGACATTCAATCATATTAAATCCTTTAATTTCAAAAGCTGACATTTTATTTCCCGTCAAGTCAAACATTAAAACACCTTCTAAAAAAGCCAGAGAAAGACCTCTGGCTTTTTGTTTATTTCAAATTTTTTATACGGTTGCTTTTTCTGCAGAGGTAAGTTCTTCATAATAATAAATAAGAGTACCTTCGTCATCGCAAGGCTCTGCTTTGATTTCTGCATCAATTACAGAAGCCGAATCTTTCGAAAAGCTGAATGTGCAACCTGCGCTGTTCTTGCCGACAATGAGAACAGTGATGTCACCGTCTTTCTTGTCTTTGTGCTGAAATGCCCAAACATATGATGTTTCATCAGCGTTTGTAATACCACCGATTTTTGTGAGGTAATGATTTCCGTCCTCCGTTGTTGAAACTCTTGCAGTTTCAATAAGATATTTGAGTGTATCCCCGCAAAAAGTCATAAGACCTGCTTTTAAAACCGCATCTTCTGTTGTAATAACCGTTTTACTTACAAGACCAAGGTCGTCTTTTTCAGTTACTGTTTCTTTTGTGTATTCAAGAGTTGCACCGTTTTTAATGTTTGAAAAGCGGTTTTCTTCTTTGCAGATTTCAGAAAGTTCAGGAAGTGTTCCGCTGAAATCCATTCTATACAGACTGCCGCTGCCTAAAACTATTCTTTTCTTTTTCTTACTCATCTTCTTGCTCCTTTTCTGTATATGTAAATTCATATACCGTTTGATAATATTTTTCTGATTGCAGCCAAATTCGTTCAAACTTTGTATAATGAATACCGAGTTTTTTTAACGCTTTTTTAATGCGCTTTTCAGCGGCTTTATCAGGCTTATTAAGTGCATAAAGCTCTATGTCGATTGTGTGAGTTTCAAGTTCACAATCAAAGTCAGAGCCTTCAGTTTCGACCTCATCTGAATAAACGCAAAAGGTTACCGCAGGAGGATTTCTGAAAACAGTTTCTGTATATGTTTTGTCTTTAATAAAGCCCGCAGATGTTAAAATTTCGTCAATCATTTCTTATAACTCCTTCGAGTTCTTTCTCGTATTCAGTTGCAATCTCTTCGTATATTTTAGAAATGAAATGCATTCCCGGTGTTCTCGTTCCGTTTCGGTTTTGGTGACCGTGCTCAAGCAGATGCGTTAATCTGTAGTTCGGGTCTTTAACATACCAAGTGCCGATTACTTCATTTACCGCATTTGTTTCTGTTGTACTTGAAATGCTGTCAGCAAAATGTTTTCGTCCTTTAATCTTACTTTTCGGCGCTTTTTCTTTTGTTCTTTTCACGAATTTAAACATTGTCTTTTTTGTAATTTTAAAAGATTGTTCTGCAATTTCATCTGAATAAACTTTAAAAACTTTTTGAATTTCTTTTTCTATGTCACTTGCTTTCACACCTTTAGCCATTTGCAACACCTGTTAATTTTACAGTTTTATGACTTTCCATATAATCATCATAGTCGTTTATGTAAAAGACCTTATTTCTGTAAATAATTCTGAAATTCTGAAAATTGCCAAAAATCTGTTCTAAAGCTGAGAAGTAACGCACTTCAAAAGTTAATGACATACCTGTTCGTTCAGCGCCGTTTTCAGAGAAATTTTTTGCACTCGTTTTGTTGACTTTAGCGTGAAGTTGGAATTCTTTTTCGTATTCGTCAGTATCACTATTGAGCTTTTCGATTGTGATAGGTTTATCAAAAACCATTCTCTTCACGCTCCTTTTCAATCTCAAGTTTGAGTTGTTGTGCAAAGTCGGCTGTCAACTTATTAACACTTGCATTGCTTTTAGCTGACAGTGTTCGAGTGTCGTATAAATCAGCGACTACCCTTAGAGCGAGTTCATGCACTCGCTCATCGTCTTGAGGATAGTTCTTACCGATAGCCCCTTGAAGATATTTATCCGCTGCATTAATGGACCGCTTGATGTTTATTGCTGACATTTCATCGTATTCATCAATGCCTAAAAAAGCATTAACATCATTTATAGTAATAAACATAGCTTATACCTTTTTCGTCTTATTCTGTTACAGTGTATTCACAATAAACGAATGCGTCATTATCCTTAAGCTTTGTGTCATCGCGCATAATTCCTCTAAAAAGAGTTAAATTCTGCGAGAAAGCATTTAATGAGCCCACACTCGCAATGTCGCTACCCTTAATTTCAAGTGACTGGCGGTCAAATCTCTTTATAGCTTCATGTAAATCACCTACAACAAAAGGAATTTTCTTGCCTGTTGTTTTGAGAACGCTGTTTGGGACATTAACAATTTCAATCACTCTTGCACCAACAGAAAGTTGAAGTTTCTTAGGTTCTGTTGGAATAGGATTGAGAAGAGGTCTGCCATTTGTATCAACGAGATTGTCAAGAAGATCTACACCGTCGTCGTTAGTGTATATTTTACTTGTGCCTGCATACGCAGCACCGAGAGTAACGTTGACTACTTTCTTAAGACCTTTGACAACATCAGTGATAGCTGTCTTTGTTTTTGTTGCAAGAAGAGTGAGAACATCATTATTGATAGTTGCACGTCTGTTTTTTGCAAACCATTCAACAATTACATTTTCAATATTTTCTGCTGTATCCCTGAGAAGAGAATTTGTTACAGCAAGAACGCCGCCTTTATCTGTGATTTCAAATGTCTGCTTTTCAAATTTCGGTTCAGCAATTTCAGCAAAATCACTACCTTCGTCAACCTTTGAAAAACCTGTAACGTCTGTTTTCTTCTGATAAATTCTTGAACCTTTTGCGGTAGTAACATTTTCCTTGTCAATATAATCTTCAAAACTGAAATCAGCTGTTTTGTACTGATTAATTTTTGTCCGAATATCCTCTGGGACAGTGTAACCGCCGTCGTCGTTCACACCCTCTGACAGCTTTTTTGTTGCAAGAAGTTTAATGTCATTTGCGAACTTCTCTGTTGAGTTTGTTCCTTTTCCTTTTTCGCTTTTGCGTTCGTCGAATTTCTGACCCGCTGCAATTTTATCATTTTCAAGTGCTTTCTTTTCTGCTTCAAGTTCAGACTTAAGTATTTCAATTTCATCAAAAAGTGCATTTGCTTTCTCAATGTCCTTGCTTTCACCGTCAAGGAAAGACTTAGCCTGTTCGTTTTTAGCCTTAATTACCTCAAGTAATGCTCTGATTTTCTTATTCATTCTGATACCTCCGTAAGAATATAGTTTTCATTTACTTTTACTTTCAAAAGTAAATTTTTTGCGTTTTCTGTAACCTTTTTTGATGCTTCAAACATCTTTTCGAACGATTTAACAGTTCCGGCTCTTGGTTGAGCAGGAACTGCAACGAAAGAAAGTTCGTATGCTTCTTTGCAACCATCGATAACCAAATTGCAGATTTTTTCTTTGCCATCGACAAGATATTTTCTGCCGTTGTAGTGATGACAGTATTCTTTCATATTGTCTGCTCCGCAAATATTACAAATCAACTTTTCTGGTAAAGTGGACGTCGAAACTTCTTTGTGAATACCGCCTGCAATATTTTTGATTAAATTTGCATTGCTTGCAGTTTTAATCATATAGATTTTTGCAATAAGTTCAGCGTGATTTTCGCCGAGCTCTGTCTTATCTTCACTCGTTATAATTTCAGTGTCATAAACCCGAGCAATCTGTTTTTCCGCTGCGCCTGTGTGGTCGAAAATAAAAGTTTTCCCCATATACAAGGATTTGAGGTCCTGCAAAGCCTTTAATGTGAATGGCATACAGTTTCTATCGTCTTGCTCATTATCGGCAATCATTGCTTTAAAAACAAACACATCATCCGCAGTCACGACGGATAAGGTGTGTTTGTTGATTTTAGCAAGTTCTTCATCACTTAACTTTAGCGAATTGATATTTACAGTTTTTTCAATAATTCCTTTCATTAGCTTTTTCCTCCTTCCTCGTGGTTTGGTATATATTGAGCACCTACAGCCGTAATCGGTATGCTTGCACCGTTTCCGACGAGGACATCTCCGCCTTCACGATTTGATAAATCGAGCTTTGCTCTTGCTTCGTTTGGTGTCATCATAAAACTGTTGACTGCAGTAGAAAGTGTTTCGACTTTGTTTCTGAAATCAGCTCTTAAAATAACATCAACATTAAATTTAGCGTAATATTTGTCGCTTGTGATTAATTTGTATGTTATTTCTTCTTCGTATTGCTTTATGATATAGAGCAAAGTATCGACTAAAAATGATAACTGTTGACTTTCAGCGCTTGCGTAGCTTGATTTTGTATAATCGCCAATTTGCACAGGCTTGATTCCGAAAGCGGCTGCGACTTGCAAAGCTGAATACTGTTTTAATTCTAAAAATTGATTTTCGGATAGCCTTGTATTTGCTAAGGTTTCCATTTTTGTACTGATTGGCAATGGAATAACATTTTTAATTCCGTTTTTTTCGTACTTTCCGTCAATAAAATTTTGAATACCTTTAGAAAATGTTTTTACAAGGTCGTCATTTAAATCGCCTGTATAATAAACCGCTGCTTTGCCTGAAAAGCCGTTATCATATAAATTGTTTATCATCTTTTGACTTTTTATATTTGCATTAATTGTTTCTGAAAGAACTGTTTTAACTGCTTTTCCTACAATACCGTCATATGTTGCTGAATTTCTAAAATGCAAAACTTCATCAGAAGATAAGATGTATCTTTTCCCGTCATTACCTGCATAGATATAATAGACATCGTCTACATCGCGCAAAATGTGAGCATTATCATACCAAAGTTCAACAGCAGAAGAGGGGAGAGGGTAAAGCTGCATATCTCTGCCGGCACCGACTATCATTGCGTACGCATTGCCATAATGATTTCTGTTGAATTCCATTGTGCTCCAAAAAAACGAAGCTGGCATATATGCATTCGGTCTGTCGTGTAAAACTTTCCAGAGCGGATGATTATATTCTTCTCTTACGCCGCCTGTTGTAGGATGACTAAGAACTTTTAACGGCATTTTACCAATTGCTTCACTTAAAGTTTTTAGACATGCATAATATGTAGCGTTTGACAAAGCACTCTTAGGAGTATTTTCAACATCAATTCCGAGAAAATCAGCAAGTTGATACCATCCGTCAGTATTTTTCTTTGTCTTTTTAGCTTTCCAACTGTTAAAAAAACCCAACTATAGCCACCCCATTTCTTTGATATATTTTTCAATTTCAGCTTGTGAATTAATAATTTCGCTATTTTTATTTTTCATAGCTAAATAATGAGAATCAATACAAGCATCAACAGGATCAATCCTGTTTGTATTTTTGAAATCCCTTTTTTCAATTTTGATTTCATCAAAGCTGTTTTTAACCGTAACGGCGTTTGCAAATGAATATTCAAGTAATGTGTTTTTTGCATTATATCTGATTTTGCCGCTTTTAATTAAAAGCCTTAAATCAACAGTAGCATCGTTTAAATTCCTTGCTGATTGTGTTATTACAAAAACATCACATCCAAAATCTTCAAGTTCGGATAATATTCCGTCTGCGTTATGCGGATCAATTCCAATTCCTCTGAATTTTAAATTGTATTTTTGTTTAAGCCTTTTTAAATCTTCAATGATAAATTTGTAATCGTTTTTGTAATCACTGTCTGAACCTGTAACAGTAATTAAACCTTCTTGTTCCCATAAATCGTAAGGAACAAGGTCACTTTCGAGATGTTCTGCAAAGCGACCACGGGGCATATATGAATGAGAATCAAAAAATAAACTTTCTCCTGTCAAAACTTCTATTGAAAATGAAGTCAAGTCACCACCTGATGAAAGGTCAAGTCCTACATAGCATTCATAGCCTTTATAATTTTCAAGTGATTCTTCAATCGCACATTTTTTCAAGTCTTCCGGACTAATGTAGCTATTGTCACTGTTTGTTGCCCACATGTTGAGTGATTTTACAATGTAGTCTGTTTTTTCTTGACCGCCCATATTTTTTGCTGTTTCGGCTTCAACGAGAATGTTTTTTATTTTTTCTTCATCACCGATATAAAGAGGGTTTGCTTTCAGTATGTTTTCAAGTTTGTAGATATTGTCACCGTCATCAAGAGTGAAAATGTCTACAAATATGTCATCTGCAACAATTATCCCTTGCAAGACTTTAATGCAATAATCATCAAATTCTTTACAAAAGGACCGGGGATTTTTACCCCGTGTGGTAATAATCGATAAAAGCGTTTCTGGCAAATTTCGTGTGCCTTTGTACAAAGCGGAATAAATGCTATTATCTTTGTGTTGATGTAATTCATCAAGACTTGTAAAAATAGCTCTGAATCCGTCGTCAAGACCGCCTTCTTTTGAAAGAGCTTCAATCTTGCAGCCTGTATTCAGAGCTGTAATAGTTGAAATGTAATCTTGAATTTTAAAGTATTCTTTTAAATCATTGTCAACTTCAATGAACTTTCGCATTTCATTCCACGCTATTTTTGATTGTCTTTTTTTCGTTGCAGCGGTAAAAAGCAAACCGTCTTGATAGCCCGAAAAAGCAGCTATGTACGGACCCATTATTCCATTTTCAAAACTTTTTCCGTTTTGCCTTGCAACTGATTTATATCTTCGCCGAAATCTTCTGTAACCGTTTGTTCTTAACCAACCAAATGTACAGCCTAAATCAAATATTTGTGATGGAATGAGTTTAACCGGCTTTTGCTTAAAGCCTTCTTTGATTGTTAATGTTTCAGCAAACTTGAGAATATTCTCCGCTGCTTCTGCATTCCACACATATTCGAAATCCTCTGTGCCTTGTCGTTTTAAATCATTTAAATGTCTTTGGCAAGCTAAAATGTGTAATTTACAACAGTATTTTACTTGATTGTTTACGACAGCTTGAGCATACTCTGTTACTCTGTCATTCATAAGTTTTAACCAACTTCGTATTTTGCAAACTTGTTTTCTTTAGCTTTTTCTGCTGTTTTTGGAACAACAAGTTTACAACGGCTCGAAATAGTCATTCCGAGGTCAACTGCACATTGACGACATTGTTTAAAAGCTCTATCTTGATTTTTATAGTATGCATCAAGCACATAAGGGTCTTTGATTACTTCGGATTTTTGGATTTGTTTTGATAATTTTACATACATTTCATACGCAATAACATATCGAGCAATAGCATCTGTATCTGTTATATTTACAATTTTTAGTTCTTTTAATTGCTCAACAATTAAACAGAATCTCTCACGCTGTTTTTTTGTTGTTAAACATTCAGGCGGTGAGAGATTATCGCATACAGGCTTAATTTCGTTGTTTTCTCGTTCGGCAATTTCTGCTTTTGTTAAATGTTTTTTACCTTTAGCTTTTAAAAGTTCAATAGGTTGTCGTTGTCCTGCCATAATCTCACCTCCTGATTTTGAACGCCGTGGGGAGTTTTTTCTACAAAAAGGTTACCTGCACCGTTTCCTTTTTGGTTGTCGTGAATTTTTTTGACTACCCCTTACCGTTTTTTGGTAAAAACCGACGGTGCTTGAGATTGTGACACTTTGTACAAAGTGATTGCGTGTTCGAAAAATCAAGTCGCATTTCCCAACCTTCATCGGTTTGAATTGGTATAATGTGGTCCACTTCTTCTGCAAGTTGACCACATCGTCGGCATTTATATTTATCTGTTTGAAGCCTTTTCCGTGCGAGCATTTTCCATTCTTTCGATTTGTAAAAAGTACTGTACTTTGGATTTCTTTTTCGATTATATTTTGCAGATAATTTAGCTTTGTTTTCTTTTTCTCTCTCAGCAGCAATCGACTTACATCTGTTGCAGTATCTTTCACCGTAAGGAATGAAAACATTACATGTAGCACATTTTTTTAATAGCACTTTTGACCTCAAAAAATTAAAATAAAATTTTATAATTTTATTTTAAAACTTATTTTGTCCGCAATGTTGTACAAATGAAAAATATTTTTATCTTTTAATATAAATGTCAAGTAAATCATCCGCTGATACTTCAAGAGCAATTGCTATTCTCTTAATTGCAAAGGCGCTCGGTTGAGTTCCTTTGAGATATGAGCATATTGAAGTTTTTGAAACACCTGATATTTCTGCTAAATTTCTCGCATTAAGTTTTCTTTGACACATTATTTTTTTTAGATTTTTAGAAAAACTTAAATCAACTCTAAAATGTTGTCCGTTTTTTTCTGACATTTAAACCAAACTCCTTCCGTACCGCTGCGTTTGATAATTTATTAATTGATTTTGTTGCGTAGCTATTTCTGCTGCTTTTTTGATAGGATTTCAACATTGTCGCTCATTTTACAATCTCCTTTTTAAGATAGATTGTTTAAATTTCTTTTTGCTCATTTTATTTATTCACAACTTTGCCTTTTTCTGTATAATCACGTTCAAGCGGAATTTTAAGGTTGTCGATTACCTGCCTATCGATGTGTTCCCAGAACACCTCATCTTCGTTAGAATGGTTTATAACATTAGTCATTTCTTCAAATGCTTTCATAAGCCTATTATGGCCAAATCCAAACTCCTGATTTAACACAAAAAGCATTGTTTTGAAAAGTCTGCGTGTTAATCCTTTGTTTTCTTTATCACGGACCTTATTGTATTCGTTATTGACGAGTCTGACAATTTCCTTTTTCGTTTCACGCTTGATATTCACCGGCATTCTTGCTTTCATTCCAGCACCTCCAAATCACCAAGATAATCAGCCACAATTCCGTACGCTATCACCATTCCTTCGCTTATGTAATAATGTTTGTCCTTTCTGCTTTTGCTGTCATTAAATCCGTTCATCTTCTCCTGTTCACTTTCTATGCGTTCAGATATTTCAGCTTTTAATTCGTCAAGGGTCATTAATTTTCACCCTCCAGTCTTCTTTCAAGCCTCTCAATCTTTTTCTGTTTCCATTTATTCACTTCTTTATCACATTGAAACATTATCTTGCATTGTTCAAGCATAATTTCAACATCTGCCATTTCTTCAAAAATATTATCAACAGATTTCAAATCATCTTCAAGTGATATTTTTTCTTTAGTATAATTTAATCTTATAAGGCTTTTACACAAAGCCTGCGACAATTCAGACAACTCTTCGACCGTCTTTATCATCTGATTTTCAGCACCGTATGTATTGATTGCTTTATACATAGTCTCTTTTGATGTCATTCTTCTGCCTCGCTTTCAAGCCAATTTTTAATCCCTGTGGTACAACTTTTATCATCAAAGTAATAACCGTTGCATTGCTTTTTGTAATAAACGCAATTTCCACACTTATTGAATTGGTGTATGAATAAGAATTGAGTCATATCATGGATGCTCATTGATTTGATTTTCTCATAATTATTCATTGTTTTCACTCTCCTTACCTGTTTTATTTTGATTTTCAAAGTAAAATTCAATTGGATTGTCCGTTTTTTTAATTAGTCCATACTTCACAGCTAATCGAAAAATAAAGACCTTTTCCAACCTTAAAAGCAATGTGCCTAACTGTTTTCTAAAATCATCAACTGTCATTGTTGACTTGTAAAAATTGCACATCCTGCAGGCAGGATTATAATTTTCAATATCGTTTGCACCGTTATACCAATACACGCTCTGTATATGGTCAACTTGCATATCCTTTAGTTCGAGTGTACAACCACAGTAAGCACAATGACCGTCGTTTTTTTCGTACACTTTAAGCCTTGTAGCTTTTGAGATTGATTTTCTTTTACTCATTTTTAACATCCTCCAACAGTCCTGGATTGTCGAAAATATTGCCAACAACTTCAATATCTTTTGAATGATAGTGTCTGCCTAATCCCTCGTAGATTGAATCATACACAAATCCAAATTCAGTTTCATCTGTGTCATACACAACAACTCCGTAGCCGTCATCGTCAGAACGGTCTGGGAAATCAACAATATCTCCCTCGAAAATTTTCGTGCCATTCTTATCGAGCATACCTGTGTACTGTCCGACTGTATCTGCGTAAACAGGATATTTTTCTATTGTAGGCTTTTGCTGATAAATTATTGCAAAATCACCCTCACCATTCTGTGGGAAAATACCTCCGTAAACCCAATTACTTTTTATTTTTTCACCATTCAATTTGACTTTTTCGCCATATCTGCGAGTTTGACCTCTGAATAATATTTCTCTCACGATACATCCTCCTAATTTTCGAAAAACTTTTCCGCTGAATATAGCGGTTACAAAATCACCTATGACGTCCTCTTCTTCCTCGCCTGCGGTTGCATTAATTATTACAGCATAAAAATTCTCTTCCCATTCTCGTGCTATGTCTGTGATTTCATCAAGCGTGAATCTCCCCTTAGTTTTCTTTGCCCGCAAGCACAAACGCCCTGTGTGGTCAAAATCCGACCACACTTGTGTTCCTTTTTTCATACCATACCTCTTACCAATCATTTTCTCCATCTATTGTTAGCTGGCCTGGCAGAACATTGTCATCCATCCACCAGTGATACACATCTATTCCTGATTGCCATGTATTAGTTGTTAATCCTGCTTGCTTGCGAACTTCTAACATTCTGTCAAACGCTCTGACATACAAATTTCTGTATTTAGGATACAGGGCAAATTCTTTGTATCTTCCTTTTCCTGCAAGAGGGCAGCCAACGCAACCTACTCTGTGAAAGCCACACTTATACAAAGGATTTAAATTTATATGTTCTTCTTTGATATAGTCTTTTACATCGTCATTTGACCAATCACATATGACATTGAAAACCGTTTTCCCTTGTAGTTGACAATGCTCAACGATTTTTCTCTTTTCGTCATTATCGTTGTTAATGATAATTCTCTTTGAGATGTCTTTACTCCAAGTCTGAATAATTCCGCTTTTAGCTCTGTTGGTGCTTTCCGCTCTTCTTACGCCTGTCACAATCGCTCGGTTGTGGGCTGCTGTTTCTTTCAGTATTGCACAACAATATCGTGCATGGCGAGTGGGTGGGATTTTCTTAGCCGGAATCAAGCTCCACATACTGACAGATTTACCTTTGAAAGTTGGCATTTGCGTTGTACACTTAATTCCTTTAGACTCCAGCTCTTTGAACTTTCGGCGAATGTGATAAACGGTTTCGGGCGCATCGGCAGTTGTATGACTATGTAAAACCTCAAAATCTATACCTGACTTAAGCGCAAGGTCTAAAATTATTTCGCTATCTTTGCCGCCTGAATAACAGAGCATAAGCGGTTTACCATAATAATATTTGCTTATTTCGGCACCTTCGCGTAGTCGCATTATAGCAACCTTTTCTAAGTCCATTACTTTTCACTCTCCTCAATAGGCTGATTCCAGCACTTAACGCAGTCACCGTCGTTTTGGCAATCATCTGCACCCATAAGTCCCAATTCATAAGGACATATGCCTAGAGGACATATGCCTAGAGGCGTTCCGCCATCGCCAAGAGGAGCATTCGGATAATGTTTCAAAAATTCACTCAAATATGTTTTTTGCAGGTGTTCATCTGACCATTTCTGTATAATTGCAGTTGCTTTTTCAGGATAACTACTTTTTTCAAGGTTCATGCACGGAATGCCTATGCCATTATTAAAACTGCTCAAAGGGCAATCAATACAATTAAGTTCGCATACTCCATCCTTTCGTTGTCCAGTCATCCTTTGCTTTTCAGCGAAGTAATTTTTAGTTTTTGAACAATCAATCATTTTCTTTATCCTCCTTAAATTCTTCCAAGCCTTTCGAGTGTCGTATATTCACCGTAGCTTAAGTGTGTTCCGTGCTGCTTATTATACAAATTGATTTTCTTGCATTTTTCTTCAAGTGTATCGGGTTTATTGTAATTGCGTGCGGCTGTTTTTCTTAATTTGCTGTTTTTGATAATTTCTCTGTGCTGCTGCTTTCTCATTTCAACACCGCACTCGGTGCAGTATTTTTGATTTCCTCTTCTTTTTTCAAATGCTTGCATACATAATTCGCAGATTGCCTGTTGTTTCATTCTTTCATCTCCTTTTTATAAGTACAAATCCAACCTGTTTTGAACTGTTCAGAGTATCTGCACTTTTGACAGCAACAAATACAGATGTTTTTGCCGTATGTTCTGTTGACTGCTTCGTGATTACATTTTCTTACAACTAAGCTGTCCCACATTAACATACATTTTGAACATTTTGTTTGTTTCATAATTCCTCCTGTAACCACTTTTTTTTAGAGCGGTTACGCTATCGGTTACGAATATAGTTTATAAAAATATAGTATTTATCTATATTTATATATATATTAAACCGTGTAACCATTGTAACCGCTGATTTGATGTTACACACGCGTGAGACATATTATTCAATATTTTTTATTGTATATATAGTGTGTATGTAAAAATAGCGGTTACTCGGTTACAATTAATTTTAATTTGCAAAAAACGGCTTATTTATGCGGCTTTTGAATAACTGACGATATAACCGTCACTGGTTACTATGCGGTTTTATCGGTTACAAGTTAATCAAATGGTAAATCCTCATTGTTCAATAGTTGGTCTTCTGCGGTTTCTTCTACGCTCAAAACACACACACACCGACATACTTTTCCACATATTCTTTTTGTTAAAGAAGAACGTCCTTCGGCTGTAAACGCCACCTTGTTTTCAACTGCCCAACTCAAAAAAGCCTTTGCGTTAAAACCGTTTTCTTGCAAGACTGCGTCAAATTTGCTCTTAATGAAGTAAATTTTGTCTTCAATCACTGTTCCGTAAATCTCACCGTTGTAGCCGTCCTTTTCAGGATTGAATTTGTTGTAATTGACGGCAACAAAATCGTTAATAAACTCGTAACATCTACGATTTTGGTCGACACTCGTGCGAGTAGTTAAAATTGATTGCATTTCAGTTATGCTCAACAAAATATCGTCATTAAAAAATATTTCGTTAATCAGTTTATCAGCGGTCAGAATCAGACTTGCTGACATAGCTTGCTTGTCTGTCACGTCTGAATTAGTTACAAGCTGCTTGTAATATTCTTTTCGCATACGCTTGACTGTTTCGATGTTGTCGCCGTCTTGCAGCCACTTGACAAAAATCGCACCAGCACAACCGTAATTATGCTTAATTTCTGATACAAGTTCGGCAGGATTAGAAAATATTTTTTTGTCTTTACAGTCAATTTCAATTATCCTGTTGATTACACCGCCACCTGACTTTTCTGAACTGATTGGAAACTCGCCTGATGTCAAAATGCAATTTTTCCAGGTTGCAATTTTCTGAACACCGCCTGACTTCGCACCTCGGTCACGACCTACACCCTCACATAGTTTGTATATCATATCATCAAAAGACTTTTTATCTTTCAGAATTTGCAGCTCATCGTACACGAGAGGTAAAGAGTTGACAAAACTTGCAGTCAATTCTTGAGCCACTGCTGTACTATTGAAAGTACGAATATAAGCACCCATTGTCGGATCTGCCCACACCGAAGTTGCAAGCATTAATGCGACTGTTTTTCCTGCCTCTGTTCCGCCCCAAAGATGGACGAAAAACGGCAAACAGTCACAAGGATTGACTAATACACTTGCAAACGATGCGGCAAGCATTATTCTTGAACAAATGTTTTTCTCTGCTCGAATAGGTTTGATTATTTCAATCCAATTTTCGATTTGACCTTTTATTTTTACAGAATTAAAAAGAGTTCTGAAATTTTCTTCTCCGTCAAAAACCAAACCGTCAACATAAGGGCTAAAACCGTGATTGTTAATCCAGCCTAATCTACTGACAGAGTTTTTTTCTTCGATTTCGTTGTAGTTCAAATCTTCAATATCTGTTAGATATTTAACTAACCCTTTTGCGTTCTCACTGTTGACCGCTATGCCGTATTTTGCAAGAGAAGTAATCTTACTCGCACTTGCAAGAATTTCTTTATCTACGGTTATTTCTCGCCATTTGTAGCCCTTTCTGTATTTGATAATAAGTTTTTCTGTATTATCATCAATATTCACAAGCCTTACGCACGGCAAGACGGGATGGTTGCAGATTTCCTCGACTATTCCATTTGAATTAAGCAGAGCAATGTCGTCATGACATATGTAAGAGCCACAAGCAAGTTGAAAAGGTTGTCCATCAAATTCAGTATAATTTACAGCAAGCATTTGTTCATCGGAATGATAAGTCGCCAAATAATCTTTGTAAAGTTGTTTAAAACTTTTAACGCCTTCTTTGCTTGCTTTGTCTGCCATTACAACCTGCATTTGGGAATATTGAAATTTGTTGTTTCTTAATCCATACAAAAAATCGTAAGGAAGTCTTGTTAACTGAAAATCTTTCTTTGTGTAACTTTCAATTTGGGCAACAGGATCTATTACATCAACCTCCGTTTCATTTGTCACTTTATCACTTCCTTACTTCAAATTTTCTTTTACATTTTCGATAATTTCATCAGCGGAATAATCTTTTGGCAACAGTGTTACAACTCCGTCAATGTCCATTTTCCCGTTGAGCCAACTCTCAACAAATATAATTGCATTCTTTAGTTTGATATTGTCGGCTTCAGACTCAAATCTATTTCGTAACTCTTTAAAAAAGTTAATTAACTTGTTTTCTTCTGCTTGTCTTTTAAGTTTTGCTTTTTCTTCTTCAAATTGTTTTCGCTCTCGCTCATATATGCGTTTTTGCAGAGTGGATTTTGATATTTTTCTGCTAAAAACGCCAAGCATAAAATCTTCATCAACACGCTTTAACGCATCATAATAAGATATATCAAGAATTTTTGCTACAAAATTGATTTGGTCGCCGCCAATTCCACAGCCGAAGCAATAAAAAGAATTATTGCGTTGATAAATTCGAAACGAAGCTGTTCGTTCAGAATGAAAAGGGCATCGTATTACATCTTTTTTGATTTCGCTCGAGGGCGAATATTTCCTGATTACATCTGCAATAGTCACCCTCGATTTGATTTCTTCTCGCCGGTCTGAATTAAAGTTCATATTTATCTGCCAATTCTTTTATTTTCTTTTCAAATTCTTTAAAACTAAGCTTTTGTGAGTAAAGCTTTTGCTTTTCCTGTTCAAAGAGTTTAAGTCTATGACTGTAGCTTAACTTTGATATATTTTTCATTTTGTTCCTCATCAAGTAATTTTACTATTTCTCTACCTGTTACATTTTTGCAACAAAAATAGAATTTAGTATTATATGTTTTTTCAACTACCGATAAAATTTTATATAGTCTTTCGCCTGAAAGAGCAAGTGGGTGCTCTTTCAATCTTGGATTTTTCCAAAATCGCACATCTTCAAGGCATTTGATTTTTGTACTGTGTTCAATTAAAAACACAAGTCTGATTCCGAGTTCTTTGGCCCTCTCAAGTTCAGCGATAAAGCGTTTTCGATCTTGACATACATTATTGCAAACTTCATTCAAATTCTGCTTTCTGTCAATACAAAACAGAGGGTTGCTTATATCACAATAATCGCCGCATATCATTTTACTTGAAACATACTTGATATTATTTTCATTAAGATATTGCAAGATTTTTTGAATAGCACGCGATTTTTCTCTTGTATCAATTTGAATAATCAAAGCTGCACCTCACTTAAAATGGCAAATCATCGTCAACAGGGAAGTCTGCGAATGATGTATCGGAAACAGCAGCAGCCTGAGCCGGGGCTGATGCAGTCGGTGCATAGTTGCTTGTATCATCATTAGATTTGCCGCCGCTGAGAGGAAATTCTACATTATCAGCAACGACCTCGACTATATAACGATTTGAACCGTCCTGGGCTTGATATGTACGGCTCTGTAAGCGACCTTTGAGGACTATTCCATTGCCTTTATGAAAATACTTACAGATAAACGCAGCGGTCTGCCTCCACGCCGTTATGTTGAAAAAATCGGCTTTCTTTTCTTCTCCGGACTTTACATAATCTTGATTAACTGCAAGTCTGAAACTTGTCACTTCAACTCCTGACGAAGTTGTTTTTAGTTCTGGATCTGCAACTAATCTACCTGCTAAAACCACATTATTCAAGCGTCTAATTCCTCCATTTTTATAGGATTTTTGAGCACTTTAGTGCTCTTGCAATAATCGCAATGTTCACATCTTTCAGGTTCAATCAAGCCTTTTTTAATAGCATCATATTTGATAACATTCTTTTCAAAATTCTCAAGCTCAATTTCCAAATAAGCCTGTGGAATTTCGATTACTGCCAAGTCAGGCTCTTTTTCTTTTGTTACCGCTGCAATATAAAAAGGTAAAACCTTACCTGTTTTTTGTCTGACTATTTCTTGATAGACCGCTCCTTGTAAGTCGTATCTCCAAGCCTCAATAAAATTTAGCCTGCCTTTTTCAGCTACATAAATAGGCTCAAAATCACGCATTACCTTTAAATCTACGATTTTGTCGCTGTGCAAACTGTCAACCTTGATTTTGACTTCAACGCCTACAATAGTACCGGTCATAATAACCTGCTTTTCGCCGCTCATATATTTCATAAACAAATCGTCTTGCTCAACTCTGTTTATGATTTGCTCGGCTTTGATATAATCAGACTTGAGAGAGCCGTCACGCTTGAATAACTGCGGATTGTGTGCTTTAAAAACATCAAGTGAACCTTCAAAATGAGCGTCCACATATGAACCTACAAGTAACGCAGTTGTTTTTTCTCGCTCATAATTTCCTGTAACCTCCGCATAAGCGGAGGCAGGGCAATTTTCAAATGCTTTGAATTGTGAAACACTCATATATTTGAGGTTGTTCTCAACACTGAAGTAGTTCTCATTATTTAGCATTAATTGTTTCTCCTTTCAGTTTATTTGCTTCTGCTGTTGCGCAAGAAGAACAAAGGCCTTTTCCGTATTTGTTTTTTGTATATGCGATAAGTTGTTCAGATGTCATATTTCCCATTGGGTGCACATCTGCACCGCATTTTTCACACTTAGGCAGCTTTTCAGGTTCTATCTTAGGTATAATATTGCGAACCCTTAAAGCTTCAACAACATCACCAAAGGCCTTAACTTTTTCAATACCAATCTGAATTTTTTTGCTTGTCCATTCCTCAATGTATGGGGTTTTGTATAACTTTGTAATGGTTTTCATATTTGTAGCATTAAGTATCATAGGTTTTACATTTTCGGAAAAATGACATACTACGCAATCATCTTTCTTGCCGTCAGGGCCAATTACTTTTTCTTCCTGAACATATTTAATCGTTAAAATCAAATCTTGTCCATTTTCGATCGAGTATGCTCCGAGATAATTCGGATTTGTTAATTTTTTCCAATGTGTTGGCATATGTACATCTCCTTAAAGTTCTGTAACGATGAGTTCGTTATCGTTTGTTGTCCTTGTTGCGATAAACTGTAAGCCTTTTTCTTTGCATTTAGCATAAAGTTTGTTTCTGCTTGTATCGTCAAGCTTTTCCGCACCGTCAATCAAAATAATCTGCAATCCACTCGGATTATTGATAGCAATATCAACACATAATTCGAGCAATTCACCGTCGGAACGATTTGAAATCGGCAACCCATTAATAAGTGGGATTCCATTTTCAACAGTCAAACCCTCAACCGGCAAAGTAGCAGTTTGAAGAATGGTTCCCGGCAAGGTTCTTGCAAGTTCAATCTTGCGAGTGTATTCTTCAGATTTTGAACACAAATCTTCAATTTCTTCCTGCATAGTTTTCATGCGATTATATTCATTGAGATGTTTAATCATCACTTCTGCTGTATCGATTTCCTCTTGCAGAGCGTTTGTAGGTTTAATTTCAAGGTTAATGAACTTATTTGCAATGCCGACATCAGCGTCAAGCTTAGCTTTCGCAGCATTAAAATCTGCTTCTGCTACTTTAACTTTATCGGCAAACTTACTATCAAGCGTAAGCAACTTTTCTCTTGCAGACTGAATTTCAGCATTAAGTCTTGAAATAGTAGAATTCAAGCTGTCACGCTCTGCATTGATTGATTTTTCCGCTGCTGAAACAGCAATCTCTTTATTCGCTTCAAGTCCTCTGAGCTTATTGGTATAGCTGTCTTTGAAAGCTTTTGCTCTTTCAATTTTGCCGTTTTCATCTTTAATTTTCATAAGTTCATAATACTTAGCAGAAATGTCATAGTTTTTCCACTTTTCAGCGTCATAACTTGACGGTATATCTTTTGCTATATCAGTGATAAATGCTCTTTTGTTGCGAATCTCTCTGTTAATATCCTGTCTGCTCTGAAAATAGACACCATTTTCGGCTTGAATGTCGTTGAGAACTTGCAGAATGTTCTGCTCATAATCAACACCCTGCGGAATTTCACCGAACTGTTCTTTAATCCAATTCAAGTCCCAATCAAACTCGATTAAATCGAGAATGGCTCTGTTCTGCTCATTCTTCGTCATCTGCGTAAATTCAACAGGGTTGAGCTGCAACGGAGTAATGATAGTTTTCAAAAATGTTTCAGGCTTGGTGACCTTGTTTCCATTTGCCTTGACTGATACAAAGTCGGCTTTGTTGCTTCTTGCTTTACGGTCGATTGATAAGCCTGAATCAGTTTCAACGATGATTTCGCCCTCGGTTTCACCATTCTTAATTATCCAATCACGAGAAGACGAGTTCGTAAGAGCATAACGAATAGCGTCAATGACAGATGTTTTTCCTGCTCCTTTTCTGCCTGTTATTTCAACACTTTTTCCACCGATTTCCTGTTCGGAAATGCCGAAAAGTGATTTAATTGTAATTTTTGATGTGTGCATTATGTTTCCTCCTTGATTTTTTATAAAATTAAGGATATAATAATGTTGATTGATTCCATATTATATCCTTGAACCGTTGAAAGTATTGCCGTACTGTCAGCGGTTTTCTTCTTTGTAGTCAACATTGATATAATCAAGCACTCTTGCCCAACCATATCTTTCGCCTGTTTTATCGTCTGTACAGCAGTTATACATCCAGTATTCCCATTCTTTCGGATTGCGCTCTTTAAGTAAGTCAAATCTATTTGGCCTTTTTTCAAGTTGAATACCAAATCCACACATACTACAGCCAGTGCGCTGTGCCTTTGTTGTATACAGAGTACCGTCATCTTTGCGCTCAATCGTTCCGTAAATTTCAGGAACAGGTACTTCCAGCTCAAGCGCAAGCTGTAAAATATCCTGCCTGTTAAAAATAGCGAATGGAGCTGATCGCACCGTTGTCTTGCCAAAATAGTTACACCCATTAATCATAAGTGACTTTGCTCTTCTACCACCCTCAGACGCCATAAGTCCCAGGTATGGAACACTGTTATGTTCTTTCGCCCAATCATCGCAAGGCTTTTCCTTTAGATAGTAGCAACATTTCGATGAAACTTTAAAATCCGGTATGCTATAATTCACACCCTCATTTTCGTTCTCATAACCGCCAAATTTCTCAAGCCATTTGTTGCTCAGTTTCATTCGTGTGTTTTTCCTATAACCGCCAAACTCTCCCGTTTCACCTGTGATTATTGCGTGCCTTACTGTTTTATTTTTTTCGGTCGGATGTTGCAGAGTTTCAATCTTACCTGCAATCTCTTTTGACAACACAGGGAATCCAAACTCCTGCAATATCTCAGACTTTTTCCATCTATGCTCCGTTCCGTTCTCGTCAACATATCTTACAGCTGACTTTAAGCGCTCAATTCCTAATTGTTTATGTACTCTCTGAATGCTCACATCTTCAAGTATACTAACGCTTACGCCAGGTGCATTAATTCCTATTGACCTCAAAAACATAAACGAAGTAATACTGTCAAGTCCGCCTACGCTCACATGAACATTTAAATCACGCTTTGCAGCTTCGTTATAAAATTCCCATGCTCTTATATATGCGTATCTTTTCTTAAACTCATAATCTTGTTTTTGCTTAACTTTAAAATCAGCAATCTTCTTCTCAGCACCAATTCTGTTAAGTCTTTCAATTATATTCTCTGCCATTGTGAACACCTCCTTAATTTTTCGCTGCGTATTTGCAGCAGCGGATAAACTTCTTGCAGTTCTTAACAACACGCTTAAATCCGACTGCTTTGTTGCAAAGTTTGTGATTGTCGAGGCTCTCTTTAGTTTCAGCAACATAATTCAAAATGTCCTCAAGCCTGTCCGCTGTAACCGTATCAAGCCCCTGCAAGGCTATGACTTCGCCGTCTTTGATGCAGATTTGTAAGTTTTCAAGCTTACTCATATCCGTTTGCTCCTTTCTTGAGATTTTCGAGCAATTCACGCTCTATAATCACGCAGTCCCTCAGATAGCATTTGACATTGCTGTTAATGCCATAGACTGTATTATCTTCTAAACATATAGCTGTTTCGTATGATACTTTCATCATAAAGCGTCCTAAATCATCAGAGAACACATCTCCGATTTCAACCTTGTTAAACGAACACGATTCAGATTTGTTGATAATTACTTCCATTTCCATTCTCCTTTCATTTCGTCGGGGTCAATCAAAAGTTCATATGGTTTAATTCCAAGGACTTCCGCAGCTCTGACGATTTCTTCAAGTCTGAAATTTTCAGGACTTTTGTTTTTGCGTGCTGAACAGGTAGCAGGATTAATGCCAAAGAGTTTGCTGATTTTTTCTCTGTCATAACCGATACAGTTCAATCGAAAGAAAAGACATTGTGCTACTCTCGACATATATGCTTGCTCCTGTTCAGCTTTTATTATTCTTTTTATTTTCGGCATGTAATCACCTCTTATGCTGGATCAATAGATTTTTCGAAAAGATATTCCAACTCATATTTTGGAAACAATCTTTCTTTGATTGAGAATGCTTCTCCAATTGAAAAATCTCCCTTGGTAATCTTGTTTCTAAAGGTGCTTTCCGGCATACCGATAGCACCTGAAACAGATCTCCAAGACATTCCGTTTGCGTTAATTTCTCTATCTAAGTTTCGATACATAATAAAACCTCCTTTTTGCGTTTGTTACGCATATGCGTAATTTTTAATTTTATTATATACGCAATTGCAAATAAAGTCAATGCAAATTTACACATTTGCGTAAATTTTAGCGTTTTGCATAAACAACAAAATTGTTTATTGGCTATAATTCTGAATTTACGCAAATGCGTTGATTATTGTTGATTTTTGCAACATTTTGCTATATAATACTTAATTAGAAGGAGGTTATCAGATGGGAATAGGAGCAAAATTGTCAGAGATACTTAAAATTCAGCATAGCAATCCAAATGAATTAGCTGATAAGATCGGTGTACCCGCCTCAACTATTTATAGTATAATTAAACGAGATAATATGAAAGTTGATATTTCTGTACTAGCAAAAATATGTAAAGAGCTAAATGTGAAAATGGAAATTTTCTACAATGAGTACATAGCAGAAAGCAATAATATTAGAGATAATATAACTTTTACGCAACATGAAATTAGTTTAATTACAGCTTACAGAAATAAACCTGATATGCAACCAGCGGTAGATACACTTTTGGGAATTAAGAATGATTATGTGACAGTATTAACGGCTGCAAGAAGCGATAACAACAGGCCTATTGAGCAAAGCAAATTACATAAAGATAAGCTTGAACTGTTAAGAAGTGCTAAGACAGTTAAAGATGATTCTGATTTATAAATAAAAACCACCCCATAGGTTACAATACCTATGAGGTGAGGTAAATGGATTATGGTAAATATAAAAACGCTCGTAATGCTTCGTGGCAATGCATATTAGACTACAATATTAATATATTGCCTGTTAAGGTTACAGATATAATTAATAAATCTGATAATATACGTTTGGTGAAAAACAGCGTTGCAAAGATACTTTGCAACGGCATAAGCGGTATAACCATTGTGGATAATGACAAATTTATTATTGTGTATAAGGATACCGATAATTCAAAGAGATGTCGATTTACAATAGCACACGAACTTGGGCATATTTTCCTCGGCCATATGATAGTAAATCAGACAACTTACAGAACATTTGCTGTGCAAAATGATACGGAGAGTTCAGCTAATATCTTTGCTCGTGACTTGCTCGCTCCTGCGTGCGTACTGCACGAATTGCAGATTTTAACCGCTGCGGAAATATCTCGGTTATGTAATATAAGTCTTGAAGCTGCGACATATAGATCAGAGCGTATGCAAGAGCTTGAAAAAAGAAATGCTTTCTATAAACATCCGCTTGAGCGAAAAGTTGTAAAACAATTTCAAGATTATATTAATAAAAAGAAAAGTCAGTCATAGGTGGAGCTATGACTGACTAAAAAAGATGTGAGAAGAAAAAGCACTCCTCGCTACTATTTTACATTATGTGACATATATTGTCAATGAAATGCATTTTATTAAATAAAAAGAGGAGCGTAAAAAATGGGTTTATTATCTAAATTATTTGGCAAAAAGCAAGAACCGTCAAAATCAACTCCTGAAACAGGAAAATCACATATTAAGGTTTTTAAAGTTGCAGGTGTAACATTTGATGACCGTCAAAAATATCTGAAAAAGTTAAAAGCTGACAAAAAATCCGGTAAAGCTATTAATGTAAAAATAGAAGAATACGATTTCAAGGGTGAGCCGGCTATCAGAATTATTGCTAACGGATATGATGTTGGAAATCTGCATAGGGAAGATGTTGCTTTTGTAAAATCAAATCAAGAGCGTATACTTGGCATTAATGATTTTACTATTGGCGAGCATTACGATGAGAATGAAAAAACGAGTTATAATGCAAAAGTCAAATTGCTTATTGCAAATAAATCATAAAGAGAAACGCTTTAAAAGGAGTGCTTGAAAGGGAAGTAGTAAAGCAGTTTAAAGAGTTTATTAAGATATCGTGTGATTATAATTAACTAAAAAGGAGAGAATTAACGATGAAATGTAAAAAATGTGGTGCAGAAATCTCTGATAAATCCAAATTCTGCGATAAGTGTGGGGGAAAAGTGGTTATTCCGATTGAACAAAAACCGTTATTTACCGACAGTGAAACGGACCTTAAAGAAAAATCAAGCGCGCCGTCACGATTTGATGAAAAACCCGTTGAATCAAACGAGCCAAAAGTAAAATGTCAGAAATGCGGTGCAATCGTACCTGAAAGTTATACTTTTTGTGATAAGTGCGGAGAAAAAATTATATTACCGCCAAAGCCACAACCGTTGTTTAAAGATAACATTGCAGATGTTAATAACCATAATAATCAAATTGAAAGTAAAGCCAAAAACAAGGAAAAGAAAATGATTAAAGTTTTAGCATGTGCTCTTGGTGTAGTTTCTTTTGTAGCTATTGTTTCAGTTGCAGTAGCTTTGACAGGTAATAAATCGGTTCAACCGGCTGATGTGGCTACAACGCAACATATAAATGATTATGATAAAACTTCAAAAGTTGAAAGTTTTACTTATAAGGAATATCCTACAGAAAAAGAAACGAAAGTTGAAACAACGACAGAACCTAAAACAGAACCAACTACAGAAAAAGTTGCTGAATCAAAAATAGAGATTGAAACTAAAAAAACAGAATTAACAAGAGGTCAGAAAAATGCTTTACAATCGGCAAAAGACTATTTAGATATTTCATATTTTTCATATCAAGGACTTATCGAACAACTTGAATATGAAAAATATTCTCACGAGGAATCGGCTTATGCGGCAGACAATTGTGGTGCAGATTGGAATGAACAAGCTGTAAAAACAGCTAAATCGTACTTAGATACTTCATCTTTTTCTGAAAGTGGATTAACAGAACAACTTGAATATGAAAAATTTACTCACGATCAAGCTGTTTACGGAGTTAATAATTGTGGTGCAGATTGGAACGAACAAGCTGCAAAAACAGCTAAATCATATCTTGATGTTATGTCTTTTTCAAAAGATGAATTAATTGAACAACTTGAATTTGATGGATTTACTCACGATCAAGCAGTGCATGGAGTTGAACAGAGTTACTAATCGTATTATAGCTAAAATAAAAAATCCGCCCGTTACTGTTGCGCAGTAACGAGCGGAAGATCACTTACAGGGTGCAAGTGATGCAGTTAAATGCAATAATATTGTATCACAATCCCTTGCGTTTTGCAACAGCTTAATACAAGGGATTTTTGCACCCTTTTTAATTAAAAAGGAGTGTTTCAAAATGGCAGAACCTAAAAAAATGCCGTCGGGCAACTGGCGTGTGCGTGTCTTTATTGGTAAAGACAAAGACGGAAAGAAAAAGTACAAATCTATTACAGCAGCAACGAAGAAAGAGGCAAAAAAAGCAGCGGATAGATTTGAGCTGTCATTGACTTCCGCTTGCGTTGACTACAACGACCTTACGCTTGAGCAGGCTTACGAAATGTATATTGATAGTAAGTCAGCTGTGCTCAGTCCATCAACAATTGCCGGATATGAAAAAATCAAGCGTAACTACTTTACCGAACTAATGCCATTTAAGCTTACTAAGCTTACCGCTGTATTGATTCAGAACTCAGTTAATGCGTTGTCGGTCAATCACAGTCCTAAGACTGTACGAAATGCTCATGGATTACTATCAGCTGTCCTCAAGACCTATTGTCCGACATTGACTCTTAATACGACTTTGCCGCAAAAAATCAAGCCGCTATATACCATTCCGACAACAGAGGACATTAACAAGTTGCTCGAACTTGCAGATGATAGACTGCGAGTCCCCATCAAGCTCGCAAGCCAAGGTTCACTACGCCGTTCCGAGATATGTGCATTACAGCTTTCTGATTTCAACAGTTTCGGGGTAAGCATAACTAAAGCGGTAGTCGCTGACAATAACGGTAAATTTATTGTCAAGACAACAAAGACCGAGGCAGGCACACGCTTTGTACCGCTGCCTTCTTCTCTTATACAAGAGTGCAAGGAGTGGCAACACTTTGGAATTTCACCGTCAACTCTTTCAAGTGCCTTTAACCGTCTTGTTGAAAAAGCAGATGTGGCGCATTTTAGCTTTCACAAGCTCCGCCATTATTTTGCGTCTGAGTGTCACGCACAAGGTATCCCCGACCAGTACATTGCCGAAATCGGCGGCTGGCAAACAGTAGATATGCTTCACAAGATATATCAGCACACATTAAGAGATAAGACCGACACCATTGCAACAAAAATAGTCACGATGTTTAGTGCAAATTTCGCAGATGACCCGAAAGATGACGCGAAAAGAAAAAAAGCTTGATTTTTCGGCTTTTTAATCACTTTAAGTAAGGGGTTCGATTCCCCTCATCTCCACCAACTCGGTCACGATTGCATATGCAGTCGTGACTTTTTTATTATATGATTATTCCAATATTTATGCAGTTTTTAAGGCAAAACAAGAATCATTTATGAAGTATAAAACAACACAATATAAATTATGTAACCGTACACAGAATAACTCACCACATATAAAAATTTCCCATTCCAATCGCATTTTTAGTATTGTGAGTATGTATACGGTCAGTGTCCACCAAATAAGTCACTTTCTCTATGCTCCTTTTCTATGTTCCAATTCTGATTTGTTCAGTTTTTCTATGTCCCATTGCTCAAAATCAACCTTTTCGCAGACATAATCAAAAAGATATTTTCTCTTTATAGTTTCAGTATGAACACAAAAATAAGGGGCTGTCGCATTAACGCCCTCAAAAAGAAAAACCGGGTAGCCCGAAAGGGTTGCCCGGTTAGTGCTTTCTATAGTATAATTTAATTGCAAACAAAAAAACAAAGAAAGCAGGTAAATTATACAACAATGAGAAGCAGAAGTCAATTGGTTTTACCATTAAATTTAGAAATAAAAATTGAGAAAAATGATCCGGTAAGAAAATTAGCGGAAATATGTGATGAATTAGACTACACAAAGCTCTATTCTTTGTACCTGAGAAGCTGGCGAAAAATAGATCCGGCAGTTTTGTTTGAGATACTTGTGTTTGCATATATGAACGGCATTTATTCAAGCAGGGATATTGAAAAAGCATGCAAAAATGATATTCGCTTTATGTGGCTTTTGCAGGACGAACCTGTTCCGGACCACTCAACCTTTGCAAGATTTCAAAATGAAAGGCTTGCCGGAGTGATTGAGGAGTTGTTCTGTCAATTGGTTGAAAAACTCTGTGATTTAGGCGAAATTTCTTACAAAAACATATTCTTAGACGGTACAAAAATAGAAGCCAATGCCAACAGATATACCTTTGTCTGGGCGAAGGCGGTAGAAAAGAATCTACAAAAATTAAAAAATAAAATTAATCAGGAACTGGCTTCTATTTGTGAAAAATACGGATTAGCCGACGGAAGTAATTTGGAAGAGGTAATTGAGTTTCTGAACTGTTCAATTCAATTGCTTAATATTGAATTTGTACATGGACGAGGCAAACACAAAACGCAGCTGCAACGGGATTACGAGAAACTTTACAGTTATCTTGAAAGACTGGACAACTACAACAAAAGTCTAGAAATATGCGGCAAAAGAAAGAGCTATTCAAAAACTGATACGGATGCGACCTTTATGAGGATGAAAGAGGATCATATGCTCAACGGACAGCTCAAGCCGGGATACAATGTACAGATAGGAGTAGAGAGCGAATATATTGTCGGAGTAGGCTTGTTTCCTAATCCCACAGACACAACTACGCTGATACCGTTTCTAGAGAGAATACGGAAAAACACCGGAAAGAAATACGAAAATATCATAGCAGATGCAGGATATGCAAGTGAGGAAAATTACACATATCTTGAATCGGAAGAACAAAATGCGTATATCAAGCCTGCCGATTATGAGATTAGCAAAAAGCGAAAATACAAGAATGATATTTACCGCAAAGAGAATCTCTTTTACGATGAAACAGGAGATTACTTTGTATGTCCTAATGGCAAAAAGCTGATCTTTGCTTATGATAGCAAACGCAAAAGTCAGAATGAATATGAAACAACAAGGAGAAATTACATATGTGAGGACTGTTCAGGCTGTCCGCACCGAGAAAAATGCTACAAGGGAAAATATGAAAATCGAAAGATAGCGTTTTCTCCGACAATGGCAAGGCAGAAGAAGGAAGCCACACAACGGATAACTACAGATGAGGGTATTATCCTGAGAATGAACCGTTCAATTCAGGTAGAGGGAGCATTCGGAGTAATCAAGCAAGACTTTGCATTTAGAAGATTTTTAACGAGAGGAAAAACAAAGACCGAAACGCAATTTTTTCTTCTTGCATTCGCTTTCAATATTCAAAAACTATGGAACCGAACAAAATCTGACCGTTTTCACAAACCTTTATTTGAGAAAAAAATCGCATAGCGTTAAGAAAAGTAAACAATCCGAAAAAAGAGGATGGAAATTTTATCCCCCCTCAGAATTAGTGCGTATGCCATTGAAGATATTTTCAACTTTTTTTAAAATTTCATTCTTACTAAAACTTAATCAATCAAAAATTAGGGACTGTTGCAAATTTCACTCATTTGCGACAGCCCCTTTATTTTTTGTTCAATGTTAAATGGCTATTTGTCAATAGTTGAAAAATTACAATAAATTAGGGTTTAACAGACTTTCGGTCGAGCAACAAAGTAAAGCAAAAGCTAAACTTTCCGCCCCGAATATAAAAGTTTGGTCAACCTTTTCAAAGCTTGTTGGTGTGGGCAACAACCACAAATTCTTTATGCTATCTCAAATTTTGATAGTCAAACGGCAAGCCGTAAGGCGGTTTGAACATAGCGGTGAAAGCTTCTTAATTGCGACAGCAACAAAGAAAAAAGCACGCTGTAATAAAACAACTATTCACAAAACAGCAAAAAGGCTCAGCCGTTTTGGCTGAGCTTTTTTATTTATCGTAATCATCAAGAAAGCTATGCTGTAAATCATCTTTTTTATAAGAAATTATTGTATTCAGATTTACATTCTCCACACTGCGGAATATATTGCTCTCTATCTGCGGATTAATTTTTTTCAGCTCGGCAATAAGCTGTTTTATCTCCTGCCTTTTTGAGCCTGTATTGCTCGGATTGCAAGATGTGCAGGTATCTGTAAAACGGCAGGCACACTGAATAAAATTGAGCTTATTATAATCTCGCCAATGCTTTATTTCAGCCTCTCTTATGAGATACAAGGGGCGGATAAGCTCCATTCCCTCATAGTTTGTGCTATGTAATTTAGGCATCATTGTTTGTACCTGTCCGCCGTACAGCATACCCATAAGTATTGTTTCTATAACATCGTCATAGTGGTGACCGAGCGCTATTTTATTACAGCCAAGCTCCTTTGCCTTTTTATAAAGGTAGCCTCTCCTCATTCTTGCACACAGATAACAAGGATATTTTTCAACATTATACACTGATTCAAATATATTGGTTTCAAATACAGTGATAGGGATATTCAGCTTTCGAGCATTGTTTTCAATAACATCTCTGTTCTCTACGCTGTACCCGGGATCCATTACAAGGTACACAAGCTCAAACGGGAACTTATTATGCCTTTTCAGCTCCTGAAACAGCTTTGCCATAAGCATTGAATCTTTACCGCCCGAAATGCACACAGCTATTTTATCGTTAGGCTTTACAAGCTCATATTCAATGATTGCCTTTGTAAATCTTCCCCATATTGTTTTGCTGAATTTTTTTCTTATGCTTTTTTCAACATCTGCCGCATAATCGTCCTCTGTAAATTTATCTTTCAGCCAACCGTAATAGCCGTTTACAAGGTTCACTGCGTTGTATCCGTCTTCCCTAAGCTCTTCGGCAAGGGTGTCGCTTATCTGACCGCTTTTACAACAAATTATCAGCTTTTTATCTTTTGGCAAAATACTTTTATCGTTCTTTATTTTCTCAGGCGGAATATTAACCGAATTGGGAATATTTCCGTAATTATAAGAAATCTCATCTCTTATGTCGATTATAACGCAGTTGCTTTTGTCTGCTTTCTTTAATTCCTCAATAGAAATTTCATATTCTTCTCTTTCCATACTTACCTCTGATATTCATAATATGCTACTATTATACTCCCATTTTGCATTATCAGCAATACATAAACGCAAAAATAAAGCTGTACCAAATATTGCATGGTACAGCTTTAATAGTGAATAAAAGGAGATTTTTTAATCACTAATAGCGGAATATTTATTACTCAATAATATTATACAGCTAAGAATGACAAAAGTCAACTATTATCAATTCTATAATAGTCAATATTAATTATATTTTTCAATAATTGTATTTAAAAAATCAACCCACTCCGACTCGGGTACATTATTTTTTATCGCAAATCTCAATGTATGGCGAATAACCTCGTTTTCGTTAATATAATCCGCAATGTCAAAAGCAACAGCTCTTGCATTTTTGCTTTTTGCGGCAAGGTCAAGCATTTCACCGAACTCGTCACCGTCAAGATCAAGCGCATTTTTAAATTTTAAAAGCACTTCATATGACGGCGCAGGGCGTTTGCCAGTTTCTATGCTTGACTGATAAACAGCCGAAATGCCGATTTCTTCCGCAACCTCTTTTAATGAATGTTCACTTCTGATTCTTTTTTCTTTAATGAATTCACCAAAGCTAATACTCATAACCCTCACCTTTATGATACTACAAATTATTTATTAATTTCATAGTATAATTTATATATAATTATAAATCTACACAGCATTAAATAATATTACTTTTTATTACATAAATTATTAGAAAATGTTGGTTTTTGTTAGTTTTTTGTAGTATAATATATTAGCGAGGTGGTATTGTGAATAAACTTAACTTACTAATTGTTGAAGATGACATTAATACTATTAATGAATACAAGGCAAGCATAAGGAACTTTGATAATTTTTATCTTGTCGGCACTACAAACAATTCCTCTGAGGCGGTAAATATGGTAAAAGAATACTGTCCACACGCTGTAATTCTTGACCTTGAGCTACATCTCGGCAGTGGCAACGGACTAATATTTTTAAAGCAGCTTTCCGAGCTTGCATTACCCTACAAGCCGTTTATTCTTGTTGTAACAAACAACATCAGCAATGTTACCCATTCCATTGCAAGAAATCTTGGTGCTGATTTTGTAATAACAAAAAATCAAAATGATTTCAGCTGTAAAATGGTTCTCGAATTTTTGAGTTCGATTGCCCAGTCAACCATAAATTCAAATCTTAATTCTTCATCTGCCGCACAGGCAGCTGCTGATATAAGCAACAGAGAAACTCTCAGAGATAAAATTTCTACCGAGCTTGACCTTATCGGCATAAGCTCAAAACTAAAGGGCAGGCAATATCTTGCGGACGCCATTGAAATCACCTACAATCAGAGGGTGTCGAACCTTTGCAGTATAATTGCTAAAAAATATTCAAAAACAGACGCAAGCGTAGAGCGAGCTATGCAGACGGCTATAAATCACGCTTGGCGCAATACAGACATAGAAAGCCTTGAGAGATACTACACCACATACATAAACCCTCAGAAAGGCGTACCCACAGTTATGGAATTTATCTACTACTATTCCGCTAAAATCAAAAAATCTTTGTAATCCTATCCCGATGCTGAAAAGTATCGGGATTTTTTAATTTAATTTAAAAAAATCAATACAAAGTTACAATTTCCAAGCTGTATTTATACATAAAGTGATTATTTTTCACTTAATTTAAGACAAAACAATTACAGCAACAAATCAGAATTTTCTCGCAAAAACGGTACACTTTACTTGTAAAACAAAAGTAAAGGAGGTACTCAATATGTGGGAAACAATTTATGAATTATTAAAAAGACTTTGGGGTTAATTAATTTGCAAATGTAGTGACAACATCTTTCTTGTATGATATAATATTACTATAATTTTATACGGAGAAAAATATTATGCAAGAGTATACCCACACATTTACCATTTATTTTTTGTCAAAATTACCGCTAATATATTCGGCGGTTTACATTTACATTAAGGCAATAAACCAAAAATGCAGCAAATCAAAGGTAGCTTTGTATTTGACTGCATTTTTTGGTATTTCATTAATTTCTGCTTTGCTGAACATATTAAACAACGGCATAAGCATACTTGCTAACTATATATTATTTATTACACTCATAACGCTGCTTACAAAAACAAACATAAAGTTAAGTATTCCGATTTCAATAGTTTCACTTGGAATAGCATACTACATACGATTTATCACTCTGACGATTATAGCTCCAATATCCTACTGGCTATCATTTACGCAATTTGATTTTATGGATGTAGACAGCATTTATTTAAACTTAATCGTTTCCATTCTAAGCCTTATTATTACCTACTTAATAATGAAAATTAAACGGTTAAAAAACGGACTTGCATTTTTCAATAACACAAATAATTTCGGACTCGGTCTGCTGTTGTCGGGATTTGCTTTCATTTCTGTAATAATAATTTCCGATAAAAACGATACCGACAAAACTTTATTTTTCTTCTTATTTATTGGTTTAATTATTTGCTGTATAGGTACGGTAATATGGGTAAAGTCAAGCATAACAAGGCATTACAAAAGCAAACTTCAGCAAAAAGCCGATGAGCACTTTAATGCCATTATAGCTGAAAAGGAGTCCGAAATTGCAGAGCTCACCGATTCAAACACCTTTCTTTCTAAAATTGTCCATAGAGATAATCATCTTATGACATCTTTACAGTATTCATTAGCTCAACTTCAAAATTGCAGCAATAAAAATGAGCAGAATAAAATAATCATAGAATTATTAACGCTTGCCAAAGAGAGGAACGAGCTTGTTCAAAAAGAGCAGAAAGAAAACAAAGTGCTCGTATCAACAGGCAACTCTGTAATAGACGGTGCATTGCTCAATATGTATATAAAAGCGGCGGCACACAAAATTAATTTTGATTTAATAGTATCTGCCGATATAAACTATATTATTAATCACTTTATCACACAAACAGAGCTTGAAACCTTGCTTTGCGACCATATAAAAGACTCTATAATAGCTGTTGAAAGTGCAAATATTGCAAATGGAATAATTTTAACTTCGGTGTCAATGGCAGACGGTATATATGAAATATCGGTAAACGATAACGGAGTAGAATTTGAGCCGACTACATTAGATAAGCTCGGTATTGAGAGAGTAACCACACACAAAGAAAGCGGCGGTAATGGCATCGGCTTTATGACGAGCTTTGAAACTCTGAAAAAGGCAAATGCAAGTATCATTATAACCGAGTACGAACCCGACAAACCTTTTAGAAAAACAATTACTTTCAAATTTGACGGTAAAAATGAGTTTAATATAAAAACATACAGATATGAATTGCTCAAAGAAAAATTACATCGTACAGATGTAAAAATAACAACTAATTAATAATGTTCATCTGTAATTATAAGGCTGACACTGCTGACTTGCAATGTCAGCTTTTTTATAAAATCAAAAAGTCTGCTTATAAAAATAAACAGACTTTTTAAGTGCCGATTGATACTATTTGCTAAAAATCAAGCCTTATTATATACAGCAATAAATTTCTTTCGGGATTTTTCCCTTGGTGGAGCAGACATTAATTCCGCTTGCAATTTGGGCAATGATTATATTTGCAATATCCTGCGTTATGATCTCCCCCTTTGCTATAATAGGGATTCCGGGCGGATATGCCCACACATACTCAAGTGAAATTTTATCAATACTATGCTCAAGCAAGCAAAACTCGCCGTCTTTACCGCTGCACTCGCAAGGCTTTACTGCAATTTTAGGCATAGTAATTGAATATCTGCAAGCATTTAATTCTTTTACAGAACATTTACTATCCATAATTTGCAGTGCATTAATAAGCCTTGCAAATCCCTCATCGGTATCGCAAACAGTACTTATAAGCAACACATAATCGGAACATACCATTTCCGGCTCAATTTTAAAATCATTTCTAAGTATTTCGGCAAGCTGAGTGCCGTTAATATCAAGTCCCCTTACCGATACGGTAATTTTAGAAATATCAAAATCAAAGAATCTATGATTTTTCACTTCATCATTGCCATAGCAAAGCACTTTGATTTTTTTCAGACTTTTGCATTTTTCATTAAAATAATTAAGCCTTTTTATATACTCATCAAAGGCGCTTGCGTTTTCACAAAATTCAAGACATTTTTCAATAGCCGACATAAAAATATATGACGGACTGCTTGTTTCAAAAATTGCAAGATTTTCAGCAAGTGAATTTATAAGACTTTCATTAGAGGTGAGCAACAAAGCCGTTTGAGTAAGTGACGGCAAGGTTTTATGCAAACTTGCAACCGCTGCATCCGCCCCACTTGCCACTGCCTCACTCGGAAAACTTTTTGAAAACGGAAAATGCGCCCCATGCGCCTCATCTACAAGCACCATCACATTATGTAAATGCGCAATCCTACAAATTTCTTTTATGTCGGACACCACGCCCTCATAGGTCGGCGAAGTAATAATCAACAGCTTTGCATCGGGATTTTCCATAATTGCTTTTTCTGCCTGTGACGGTGTAATCGAACAGTTTATACCAAACTCTTTATCAACTTTCGGCACAATATATTTTGGGGTTAATCCGCAAAGCTCGAGCGCATTATAAACGGATTTGTGACTGTTGCGAGCAACAAGCACCTTATCTCCCCTGTTTGTCATTGCACGAACAGCCGATAAAATTCCACCTGTTGCGCCATTCACAAGCAAAAATGCTTTTTTTACATTATACAGTCTTTCCGCAAGGTTCTGCACCTCAAGAATACAACCCTCGGCATTGTGCAGATTATCAAAGCCGTCTATCTCGGTAAGGTCAATTTCATACGGCATTGTGCCGTCGCTAAGTGCTGTGTTGCGCTTATGCCCCGGCATATGAAACGGATACACTCCGCTTTTTGAATATTTTTTTAATTTATCGTAAAGCATTACCAATCTGTACCGAACTCTCTAAGCTCAAGTCCCTTGTTATGCTCAAGCGCCCAGTCGATGCTCCAATAGCTTGTGAACAACAATAAGTGGTTGCCCTTTAAATCCTGAATACGCTTTGTATCAGACGCAAGGTCAAGTTCCTTTGGATTGATGTCTTTGTTTACAATCCATCTGATATATTCGTAAGGCAGATTTTCCATAATAATATCAACATTGTATTCGTTTTCAAGGCGGTATTTAAGAACATCAAACTGCAGCACACCTACTACGCCTACAATTACTTCTTCCATACCGGCATCAAGCTCCTGGAAAATCTGAATTGCACCTTCCTGCGCAATCTGACTTGTGCCCTTTATGAACTGCTTACGCTTCATAGTGTCTTTCTGACGAACAAGTGCAAAATGCTCGGGTGCAAAGGTAGGAATACCCTTAAACTGAACTTTCTTCCCCGGTGAACAGATTGTATCGCCGATAGAGAAAATGCCAGGATCAAACACACCGATAATATCGCCTGCGTACGCCTCTTCTACAATTTCTCTTTCCTGCGCCATAATCTGTTGTGGCTGAGAAAGACGCATTTTTTTGTTGCCCTGAAGGTGGTAAACCTCCATATTTTTCTCAAACTTACCACTGCAAATTCTCATAAACGCAACTCTGTCACGATGCGCCTTGTTCATATTTGCCTGTATTTTAAATACAAATGCCGAGAAATAATCAGACATTGGCTCAACAGTGCCGTCAACGGTTTCTCTTGCAAGCGGTGAAGTTGTTATTTTTAAGAACTGCTCAAGGAACGGCTCTACACCAAAGTTTGTGAGGGCAGAACCAAAGAATACAGGTGTAAGCTCGCCTCGTCTTACTGCCTCAAGGTCAAAGTCATCGCCTGCGCCGTCAAGCAGCTCTATATCATCAAACAAATCCTGTCTATGATACATACCGATTACATCATCTATGCTCGGATCATCAAGGCTGATTTCGTTTTTCTCAACCTCTTTCTGACCGTTGTTAGCGGTAAACGCAAGAATTTTCTTTGAGTTTCTGTCGTACACACCCATAAATTCTTTACCCGAACCGATAGGCCAGTTTACAGGGCAGGTGTGAATACCGAGTACATTTTCTATGTCTTCAAGTAAATCAAATGGATTTTTTGCATCTCTGTCCATTTTATTTATAAATGTAATAATCGGGATATGGCGCATAACGCAAACCTTAAAGAGCTTGATTGTTTGGCGCTCAACACCCTTTGAACCGTCAATTACCATTACTGCGGAGTCTGCCGCCATAAGTGTACGGTAGGTATCCTCCGAAAAGTCCTGATGTCCCGGAGTATCAAGAATGTTTATGCAATAGCCGTTATACTTAAACTGCAAAACAGATGAGGTAACTGAAATACCACGCTGTTTTTCAATTTCCATCCAGTCAGACACTGCGTGCTTTGCCGTACGCTTGCCCTTTACAGAACCTGCAAGGTTAATTGCTCCGCCGTATAAAAGGAGCTTTTCTGTAAGTGTTGTTTTACCTGCGTCAGGGTGCGAAATAATCGCAAAAGTCCTGCGCTTGCTTATTTCTTCGTTTAATGAACTCATAGTTTACAATCCTTTCGGAATCTTTATTACATACTTTTCTACAATACTATATTTTACTATTTATCGTATATATATGTCAATAAAACAGGCAAAAAATATTTGTTTTCTGCCTTTCTTAAAAATAAATTCCTACAAAACCTTGACAAATTTGTAATTTTATTGTAATATATAGTTAATGAAGGTAATAAATTCATTTTTATATCTTGTTTTTTCCTATTTTTTCATATACCTTCCAAATCGGGGCAGGAGTTTTTACTTCTGCCTCAAATTCTTTATATGGAGATTATTATGAGTAAATCTATCGGACTTTATCTGCACATACCGTTTTGCAAAAGCAAATGCCCCTACTGCGATTTTTACAGCACAAGGGCAGGCGAAACCGAATACAGCGACTATGTTTTTGCTTTAAAAGAAAAAATAAAATATTGGAGCAAGCGTTTTGACGGCACTGTAAAAACAGTATATATCGGCGGCGGCACTCCGAGTGTACTTGGTTCAGACAGGCTCTGCGATATTATTAATTCTGTAAAAGAAAATTTTACACTCGAAAGCAATGCGGAAATCACGGTTGAAGTAAACCCTGACAGTGGAAAAAAACTTGATTTTGCCTTAATGAAAAGTACAGGCTTTAACCGCTTGTCAATCGGTATGCAAAGCGCAGTACCCGCCGAATTAAAAAAGCTCGGCAGAATACACACCGCCGAAGACGCAAAACATACGGCAGAGCTAGCACAAGCTGCGGGAATTACCAACATTTCGCTTGACCTTATGACAGGCATTCCTCTGCAAACAAAGGAAACTCTGAAACAATCCGTTGACTTTTGCGCTCAATGCGGAGTTACTCATATTTCATCGTATATTTTGAAAATTGAGGAAAACACAAAATTTGCTCAGATAGAGTCAAAGCTAAATCTTCCGAGTGACGATGAGCAAGCCGAACTCTATCTATATACCGTTGAATTTCTTGAACAATACGGCTATATGCAATATGAAATTTCTAATTTCGCAAAAAAAGGCTTTGAAAGCAGGCATAATTCAAGCTATTGGGAATGTGGCGAGTACATTGGCATAGGTCCGTCCGCTCATTCATTCTTTAACGGTAAAAGATTTTTCTATGACAGAAGTATAGAGAATTTCAAAGCAAACAAAATTATCAATGACGGCGAGGGCGGCACTGCCGAAGAATACATTATGCTGTCTTTGCGATTGAAAAATGGACTCGATACCGAAGAATATGCCAAAAAATACGGTACTCCGTTGCCGCAGAGTTTTTTCAAAAAAACTGATTTGTATGTAAAAAACGGCTTTATGGAGCATAACGGCACTTCGTACTCATTCACTCCAAAAGGATTTTTAGTATCAAATACAATTCTTGCTGATTTGATATAGATAATTTTTAACAATTTTATAAAATAATGTTAATTTAATTTTCGTTGCCATAGCAACATATTTGCAGAGTCTAAAATATTATAATTATGCCACAAGGTGAGCGATTAACATACGCTCCTTGCATAAATAAGTATTTTGGAGGCAACTTTATGGATTATAAAATGTTTTGTTATCAATGTCAGGAAACTGCGAATTGTTCGGGTTGTACCGTAAGCGGCGTGTGCGGCAAAAAACCTGATACAGCAAATATGCAGGACTTGCTCGTGTATGTTACAAAGGGCATTTCTGCCGTTACAACAAGGCTGAGAGCAGAGGGTAAACAGATAGATAAAAGTGTAAATCATCTAATCACACTGAATTTGTTTACAACAATTACAAACGCAAATTTTGACAAAGATGTAATAACAGAGCGAATTAAAAATACGCTTGAAATCAAAGCAAAACTTTTAAATAAAATTACAGATAAATCTTCACTTCCGAGTGCGGCATTATGGGGCGCAAACGAAAGCGAGTTTATGGCAAAGGCAGTTACAGTCGGGGTGCTTGCCACAGAGAACGAGGATATAAGAAGTCTTAGAGAGCTTATAACCTATGGATTAAAGGGACTTTCTGCATACAGCAAACACGCAAATGTGCTTTTAGAGGATAACGAGGAGCTTGACGCTTTCCTGCAAAGAGCGCTTGCAATGTTGCTTGACGATACACTTTCGGTTGATGACCTTGTATCGCTCACACTTGAAACAGGCAAGTACGGTGTAGACGGAATGGCTATGCTCGACAAGGCAAACACTACGGCATACGGCAATCCTGAAATAACAAAAGTAAACATTGGTGTCAGAAACAACCCTGCAATCCTCGTTTCGGGTCACGATTTGCGAGATCTTGAAATGCTTTTACAGCAGACAGAAAACACAGGAGTAGATGTATATACACACTCCGAGATGCTGCCTGCACACTACTACCCTGCATTTAAGAAATACAGCCATTTTGCAGGTAACTACGGCAATGCGTGGTGGAAACAGAAAGAGGAATTTGAGAGCTTTAACGGCGCAATTCTTATGACTACAAACTGTATTGTACCGCCAAAGGACAGCTACAAAGACCGAATGTTTACAACAGGTGCGGCAGGTTATCCCGATGTAAAACACATAGACGGTGAAATCGGCGAGGTTAAGGACTTTTCAGAGATTATTTCTGTTGCTAAAAAGTGCAAACCGCCTGTTGAAATCGAAAGCGGTGAAATTATAGGCGGCTTTGCGCACAATCAGGTGCTTGCGCTTGCCGACAAAATTGTAGACGCTGTAAAAAGCGGCGATATTAAAAAATTTGTTGTTATGGCAGGATGTGACGGCAGAGCAAAGTCAAGAAACTACTACAATGAATTTGCAAAAGCCTTGCCAAAGGATACTATCATTCTCACAGCAGGTTGTGCAAAGTACAAATACAACAAGCTAAACCTCGGCGACATAAACGGTATTCCTCGTGTGCTTGACGCAGGCCAGTGCAACGATTCGTACTCACTTGCCGTAATCGCCCTAAAGCTAAAGGAAGTGTTCGGTCTTGACGACATAAACGAACTGCCAATCGTTTACAACATTGCGTGGTATGAGCAAAAGGCGGTAATCGTTCTCCTTTCTCTGCTCTACCTCGGTGTTAAAAATATTCATCTCGGCCCTACCCTCCCTGCTTTCATCTCTCCAAATGTTTTAAATGTGCTTGTAAGCAACTTTGGCATAAGCGGTATAGGTTCTGTTGAGGACGATATAAAACTTTTCTTTAATAAATAATAATGAAAACGGGCAAAACTAGATTATGTTTTGCCCGTTTTTTAACCAAAAACAGCCGCATTGCTGCGGCTGTCCTCAGTTTTTATGAAATTTTGAAATTATCGTGAAAATACGGTATTATCAATGTAACTCGGGTTATCAGCCAACCTTGGCATCTGCTGTATCACCAAAGAAATTGAATCTGAAAAGCTTGCTTTCGTCATTCTTATTATCACAGATGATGCTTGCCTCAGCAATTCTGCCGCCCTCAATCAGCTTTGTTAAGCCAACGAGCTGACAAAGTTTGCTCTTAAGGTTTAATCTGTCGCCTTCGCTTGTAACGAGATATACATTGCCCTCGCAGGTATCGAGCACGGCGAGGAATTTGGTTACATCAATGTTGTGTAAATTAAGGATTGGTGTCATAAAAATTTCCTCCTTTAAAAATATCAATTATTATTTTTTTCGTGCGCCATTTACCATTTGGCAAAATCTAGACTTAATTTCGACTTAATTAATTTTACTCGAGTAATGTGACTGGTTAATCAGTCGATAGTCAAGCGGACTATTTACTTGACAATTATTATTATACTCAAAACTTCGTGAAAGTCAACATTTTTTCGATTATTTGTTTGTGCATTATGCTATTTAAGTGTGCAATTCAGCTAACAAATCAACATTGTTTTTGTATATTAATCACAACGGTTAAAACATATGTTTACATAATCTTCATTTTGTTTTTACATTCAATATTAATATTCACCATTATAAAATATCATTGAGAACAAAATTTCAACTTTTTTAACAAAGTTGAATTTTTCGTATATCGAATAATTTAACTGTTATGATTGACTGCAAACAAAAATAGGGATATAATTACACTTATAAATGAGGTGAAAACATTGATAAAGCTCTATTTAGCTGATATTTCCGCACTTGGTGATCCGCAAAGCGACAACAGCAAAATTTCTCTTTTACCGCAAGAAAGGCAAATTAAAATACTCAAGCACAAACTTGCCGATGACCGCAGGCGCTCACTCGGAGCAGGTATGATTATAAATAAAATTCTTTATGAGAATAATGTGGATGTAAATTCTATTCATTACGGCAGTAACGGCAAGCCGTATGCCGATAATATCTTTTTTAATGTAGCTCATTCGGGCAAATTTGCCTTTGGCGTCAGTTCAGATAAGGAAGTCGGCTGTGATGTTGAAATAATAAAAAATGAGCACCTTGATATAGCAAAAAGGGTTTTTACCGAAAGTGAATATAATTATATTTTCAATTCAGAAAATAGTTCAAATACTTTTTATAAACTTTGGACAATAAAGGAGAGCTATATAAAACTCAGCGGTGAGGGACTAAGAATACCGCTGAACAGCTTTGAAATCAATATCAGCGATAATGATATTTCTATTACAGAAAACAATATTGCAAAAGATTGCTTTGTAACTCAATTTGAGTTTGATAATCATTCATTTGCCATATGCAGCTATGAACAGCCGCCAAGAAAAATTGAATTCAATTATGTATAAACGCAAAACACTCCAACCACAATTAAGTAGTTGGAGTGTTTTTTATAGGTAGATTAATGATTAAATCTTGATAAAAATGCCTGAGTTCTCGGGTTCTGCGGATTATTGATTACCTGCTCCGGTGTGCCCTGCTCGGCTATTACGCCGTCTGCCATAAAGATAATTTTATCTGCAACATCTCTTGCAAATTCAATCTCGTGAGTAACAACAATCATTGTGCTGTCGGAAGTTTTCAGACTTCTTATAACATTGAGAACCTCGCCTGTCAGTTCAGGGTCAAGTGCCGAAGTCGGCTCATCAAAGCACAAAACATCTGGGTTTAGCGCAAGCGCTCTTGCAATGGCAACTCGCTGCTGCTGACCGCCACTTAGGTTGCATGGGTAAGATTCGCTCTTTTCTGAAAGTCCTACCTTTTCAAGCAAACCGAGTGCGGTTTCTCTGATAATTTTCTGAGCGTCCTTATAGTTCTTTGCTCCCATATAGTCGCCCGTCTGCTTAATCTGCTCCTTTGCCGCAAGGCGTGGCGCAAGCATAATATTGTCAATTACGCTGTACTGCGGAAAAAGATTGAAAGACTGAAACACAAGTCCAAAGTGCAGTCTGTTCTTCCGAATCTGAGATTCGCTGCTTTTGCACGATTCGTTGCTGTCAAAAAGCACCTTGCCGCCTACACTGATTTTGCCGTTCTGTGGTGTTTCAAGAAAATTAAGGCATCTTAAAAGTGTGGTCTTGCCCGAGCCCGAAGAACCGATAATTGCAAGTACCTCGCCCTTTTCGAGCGAAAAGCTGATGTCCTTAAGGACGGGAGTTTTGCCGTAGCTTTTACGGATATTTTCAACGCTTAACAATGACATACTACCCCTCCTTAACCCTTGTAATAATCAAGTTTTTTCTCAATGAATGAGAAGAGAATTGTAAGAACACCGCAGAATACAAGGTAAAATACCGCAGAGTAGAACAGCGGCCAAATAAGGCCCTGCATTGAGAAGTCCTTTGCCATCATAAGAATTTCAGGAATAGCAATTACGCTTGAAAGCGAAGTATCCTTAACAAGTGTGATAATTTCATTGCCGATTGGTGCAGTGATTTTCTTTACAACCTGCATAAGCACAACCTTAAAGAAAATCTGTGGCTTGGTCATACCAAGCACCTGTCCCGCCTCGTACTGTCCCTTTGGCACTGATTCAATACCGCCACGATAAATCTCCGAGAAATAAGCTGAATAGTTAATGATAAACGCAATAAGAGCCGCATTTATTCTCGAAAAATTAAATCCGCCGTTTGTCATGAGCGGTGGCACATAGAACACTACAAAAAGCTGGAGCATGAGAGGTGTACCTCTGATTATCCACACGAATGTTCTTGTAATCCACTTAATCGGTTTGAATTTTGACATTGAACCCATTGAAACAACAAGTCCCAGTGGCATTGCCGCAAGAATTGTAACTATAAATATAAGGCAGTTTTGTCCAAAGCCCTCTAACAGGCTGTTAGTAACATTTATAAACTGATTCATAATTATTTAGCCTTTACAAGGAGTAAGTCCTGAAGATTATATTTTGTTGCAATCTGCTCAAGTGAGCCGTCATCAGCGCAAGCCTGAATAGCGTCATCGAGCTTTTTAAGAGTTTCTGTGCTGTTTTTGCGGAGTGCAATACCGTACTGCTCAGGAGAGAAAGCCTTGCCGTCTACTACCTTAAGGTCAGCATAATCAGAACCCTCGGCAAGTGTGCCGATTGACATTACATAGTCGATAACCGCAACATCAGCTGTACCAGACTTAACCTCAAGCAAAGCCTTTGCCTGTGAGTCAACCGATACATAATCAGCGCTTGTAAAGAATTCGTCGCTCTGAGCTACCTCTTCACCTGCCGACTTTTTCTCTGCAACAACAGTTTTGCCCTTGAGTGCGTCAGCAGAAGTGAGCTGATCTGCTAAATCAGCCTTAGCAACCATAACCTGCTTGTTTTCCATATATGGAGTAGAAATATCCATATTTTCCTTACGCTCGTCTGTAATTGTAAGACCGTTCCAAATACAGTCAATAGTTTTTGCGTTAAGCTCTACTTCCTTAGAATCCCAGTCAATCTTCTGGAACTTTGGAGTAACGCCCATCTTTTCGCAAACCTTTGTAGCAAACTCTGTTTCAAAACCTGTGAGATTGCCGTTTTCGTCCATATAGTTCATCGGCTCAAAATATGTAATACCGATTACAAATTCGCCTTTATTCTGAATATATGTCCAATCATTCTCGGCACTCTGAGAATTTTGACCTGACGCTGAATTTGAACCGCCGCAACCTGCAAGAGCAGTTGCCGCCATAACACCTGCAAGTAATAAAGCTGAAATCTTTTTCATAAATGTTTTCCTCCATAATTTAACTTAGCGAAAAGCTACACTATATTATAGCATTATCACATTAGCAAAGTAAAGTGTTTTCGACAGATTTTTCTCTGTTATCGTAAATTTTATAACATTATTACAATCTGCAAGTTTGCAAAATTGTCAATCGGATAACAGTTTCTTAAAAAACAAACTTTCCTTACAAATAAAAAAATTTAGGTCAAGCCTTTTTAAAGGTTGACCTAAATTTTATATTTATAATTGTTCGGAAAATTATTCCCATAAACCAGAATTTTCCCAACTATAAAAAAGAGCAAAAGAAAACGGCACTGATAAATAGTGCCGTTTTAAAGTTAAAATAATCAGCCGAGCTTTTCAGCAAGGAGATTGCCCATATTATACATACCTGCACCTTGATTTGCAAGATATACAGCGGCATTTACTGCGCCAACTGCAAATACCTCTTTAGACTGAGCCTGATGTGAAATTGTTACAACCTCATCGTGACCTGCAAAAATAACCTCGTGTTCGCCGACAATAGTGCCGCCTCTTACAGAGTGAATGCCGATTTCATTCTTAGAACGCTTTTTGCGGTAAGAATGACGGTCATAAACATACTGCGGTTCTTCTGCAAGTGTGTCAGAAATACCGTCTGCAATCATAAGTGCAGTGCCGCTTGGAGCGTCAATTTTCTGATTATGGTGCTTTTCTACGATTTCAATATCAAAATCAGCAGCACCAAGAATCTTTGCAGCCTCTTTTGAAAGCTCAATAAGAAGATTTATGCCGAGTGACATATTTCCCGAATAGAAAATTGCTACACTTTCAGACGCTTTTTTAATCTTTTCAACCTGCTCGGGTGAGTAGCCTGTTGTGCAAAGCACGCAAGGAACACTGTTCTCAAGTGCATAAGCGAGAACATCATCAAGAGATGCAGGATTTGAAAAGTCTATAATAACATCAGCCTTTTTGTCTGATACGGCAAGGCTCTCAAATACAGGATAATCGTATGCAGGAGTTCCAAAAGGATCTGCACCGAAAATAATTTTACAGTCATTTCTTGACTCAGCGGCTGAAGTAACAGCCTTACCCATTTTTCCGTTACAGCCGACAAGAGCTATATTTACCATTTTTAACTTCCCCTTTTGTACGAATTACTTTGCGTGCTTGCCGAGAAGATCGTACTTAGCAAGGCAATCCTTGAGGTCGTGATAGCCTGCTGCGCTCATTGGAACAAGCGGAAGTCTGCACTCGCCGCAATCAAAACCAAAGAGGTTCATGGCTGTCTTGATCGGAATAGGATTTACATCGTTGAACATAATGTTCATAAGCTCAAGGTAGTGGAAGTGGAGCTTTTGAGCCTCTGCAAAGTCATTTTCAAGGCAAAGCTGACAAATCTTGTGCATTTCAGCAGGGCAAATGTTTGCAAATACCGAAATTACACCCAAAGCACCGAGTGACATAAACGGAACTGTCTGATCGTCATTACCTGAGTAAATGTCGAGGTTATCGCCGCAAAGTGAGCGGATAAGAGCAACCTGAGAAATATTGCCGCTTGCCTCCTTGGCAGCCACAATGTTAGGATGCTTGCAAAGCTCCTCATATGTCTTTGGCTGAATGTTGCAGCCTGTTCTTGACGGAACATTATAAAGAATGATAGGAAGGTCAACTGCGTCTGCAATTACATTGAAGTGCTTTACAAGACCTGCCTGTGAAGTTTTATTGTAATATGGAGTTACACAAAGGAGTGCGTCTGCGCCGGTTTTCTGTGCAGACTTAGAAAGCATAACGGCTGTTGAAGTATCGTTGCTGCCTGTACCTGCAATAACAGGAATTCTTCCGTTGATTTTCTCTGATACGAAAGAAAGCACTTTACAGTGTTCTTCCTCCGAAAGAGTTGCTGCCTCGCCTGTTGTACCGCAAGCGATAATGGCGTCTGTACCGTTTTCAACATGGAATTCAAGCAGCTGCTCAAGTACATCATAATTAACGCTGCCGTCAGAATTCATAGGTGTTACAAGCGCAACACCGGAACCGGTGAAAATGTGATTTCCCATAATTTACCTCCATTTAAGATTTTTAAAATAATTAAATTAAAATATAAAATTAAAATATAAAATTAATAGCTTATAAGCTGTTAATTAGTCCATGTAGCCTTCTGCACAAAGGAGCTCTGCAAGCAATACTGCGCCGCCTGCTGCGCCTCTTAATGTGTTGTGTGACATACATACAAACTTGTAGTCATACTGTGTATCTTCTCTGAGTCTGCCTACTGAAACAGCCATACCGTTCTCAAGGTTTCTCTCGCTCTTAATCTGTGGGCGGTCAGGCTCTGTAAAGTAGTGTAAGAACTGCTTTGGTGCGCTTGGAAGATCAAGCTCCTGTGCTCTGCCCTTGTATGATTCCCAAATCTTGATGATTTCATCTACTGATGGTTTCTTTACGCCGTCCTTAAATGACATAAATACAGCAGCTGTGTGACCGTCTGAAACAGGTACACGAATGCACTGAGCTGTAATAGCAATATCGTCTGTCTTAACGATTTCGTTGTTCTCAATGTGACCCCAAATCTTGAGTGGCTCCTGCTCTGACTTCTCTTCCTCGCCGCCAATGTAAGGAATAACATTATCTATCATCTCAGGCCATGTCTTAAATGTTTTGCCTGCGCCTGAAATTGCCTGATATGTGCAAGCGAGAACCTTATTTACACCAAGCTCCTTGAGTGGGTGAATAGCGGGAACATAGCTCTGAAGTGAACAGTTAGACTTAACTGCGATAAAGCCTCTCTTTGTGCCGAGTCTTTTTCTCTGAGCGTCAATAATCTCAAGGTGATCTGCATTGATCTCAGGAATAACCATAGGAACATCAGGAGTAAATCTGTGAGCCGAGTTGTTAGAAACGATTGGGCACTCAGCCTTAGCATATCTCTCCTCAAGAGCCTTGATTTCGTCTTTCTTCATATTTACAGCGCAGAAACAGAAGTCAACCTGTGATGCAACCTCTTCTACATTCTCTGCGTCAACAATTACCATATCTTTATATTTCTCAGGAAGATCCTTTGTCATATGCCATCTTCCCTCTACTACATCACCGTATTTCTTACCGGCACTTCTTGCACTTGCAGCAAGAACCTTTACTTCAAACCATGGGTGATTCTCAAGAAGGAGAGCAAAACGCTGACCAACCATACCTGTTGCACCGATAATACCAACTTTAAATTTCTTCTGATTCACAACAATTCCTCCGAATGAAATATTTTTTATAAAAAGCAGTTGCCTTATTTGATAAAATATTATATTATTAAGACAGTGTGTTTTGCAAAAGCGAGATTTGTCGAACAAACGCACAAACTGCTCATATTAAATTATAATATATCATTTAATATTTATAATGTCAATTATTTTTGCAATCACAAATGTGATTTTTTAAATTTTATTGCCTCAAAAATTGAGGTTTTTTCTTGAGAGGAACTAAACAATGAAAACAAGTGATTTTTATTACGATTTACCTAAGGAGCTTATAGCTCAAACACCTGTTGAACCTCGTGACAGCTCAAGGCTTATGCTGCTCAACAGAAATACAGGTGAAATCGACCATAAACATTTTTATGACATTATCGACAGCTTAAATCCCGGAGATTTGCTTGTGGCAAACGATTCACGAGTTTTGCCTGCAAGAATTTACGGCATAAAGGACGAAACAGGCGCAAGAGTTGAATTTTTGCTGTTAAGACAGATTACCGGCAACCGCTGGGAGGCGCTCTGCAAACCCGGCAAAAAAGCTAAAGAGGGCACTTCATTTACATTTGGTGACGGACTTTTGCGAGCAACCGTAGCCGAAGTTAAAGATGACGGCAACCGAATTGTTGATTTTGAATGTGACGAAAACTTTTTCAGCACACTTGACAAAATCGGTCAAATGCCGCTCCCTCCTTACATTACAGAGGAATTAAAGGACAAGGAGCGCTATCAGACTGTTTACAGTCACGAATTGGGCTCTGCCGCTGCGCCGACAGCAGGACTTCACTTTACCAAAGAGCTTATGCAAAGAATTAAAGACAAGGGTGTAAATATTGCCTATGTTACACTCCATGTCGGACTCGGCACATTTCGCCCTGTAAAGGTTGACGATGTGACAAATCACAAAATGCACAGTGAGCATTACGAGATACTAGAAGAAACCGCAAGGCTCATTAACGAAACCAAGAAAAACGGCGGCAGGGTAATTGCCGTAGGCACAACCTCTTGCCGTACACTCGAAAGCGTTGCCACTTTTTACGGTGAAATCAAGCCATGCGAGGGATTTACCGATATATTTATTTATCCGGGATATGAATTTAAGGTGCTTGACGGACTTATCACAAACTTCCACCTGCCCGAAAGCACACTTATTATGCTTGTAAGCGCTTTTGCGGGCTATGATAATGTAATTAACGCCTACAAAACCGCCGTTGAAGAAAAATACAGATTTTTCTCATTCGGCGATGCAATGTTCATTTCTTAAATTAATTAAAAACATTATTATTGCGAATTAAAAGGAGATTTCTATAATATGTTAAAAATTATTAAAACAGAGGGAAACGCTCGCCGAGGCGAATTTGTTACACCTCACGGCACCGTGCAAACTCCTGCATTTATGAATGTTGCCACCTGCGGAGCAATCAAAGGCGCTGTATCGGCACTTGATTTAAAGCAGATAAAATGTCAGGTTCAGCTCTGCAACACCTATCACCTGCACTTAAGACCGGGTGACGAAAAGGTTAAGCAGCTGGGAGGACTTCACAAATTCACCCGTTGGGACGGCCCTATCCTCACAGACAGCGGCGGATTTCAGGTTTTCTCACTTGCAAAGCTGAGAAACATTAAAGAAGAGGGCGTTTACTTCAACTCTCATATTGACGGCAGAAAAATTTTTATGGGGCCTGAGGAAAGTATGCGTATTCAGTCAAACCTCGGCTCTACAATAGCAATGGCTTTTGACGAGTGTGTAGAAAACCCATCTCCGTATGACTATACAAAGAAAAGCGTTGAGCGTACAACACGCTGGCTTAAAAGATGTATAGCAGAAATGAACCGTCTTAACTCGCTTGAAAATACACTCAACCGTGAACAAATGCTCTTTGGCATAAATCAGGGCGGTATCTACAAGGATTTGCGTATTAATCATATGAAAGAAATTGCCGACCTCGACCTGCCGGGATATTCAATAGGCGGTCTTGCGGTTGGCGAGCCTGCAGAAACCATGTACGAAATCATTGAAGAGGTTGAGCCTTACGCACCTAAAAACAAGCCGAGATACCTTATGGGCGTTGGTACTCCTGTAAATATTCTTGAGGGTATCGCACGAGGAATCGACCTCTTTGACTGCGTTATGCCAAGTCGAAACGCAAGACACGGACAGCTTTTCACATGGGAAGGCGTGCGTAATCTCAACAACGCAAAGTACGAGCTTGACGAGCGTCCTATTGACGAGCACTGCGATTGCCCCGTATGCCAAAATTTCTCAAGAGCATATATCAGACACTTGCTCAAGAGCGGCGAAATGCTCGGTATGCGCCTTGCGGTTCTCCACAACCTATACTTCTACAACAACCTTACAGCTGTTATCAGAGAACAGCTTGACAACGGTACTTTTACAGAATTTTACAATAAATATCGCAATATTTTGGGCATGCGAATTTAACACCGATATTTTTTCAAAAAATTCTTGCAAGATTAATATAAAGCTGTTATAATCAATGTAATGTATGAAAGGAATGAATATTATGAATTTTTTAAATCAGGTTGTACTTGCTGACGCTGCTCAGGGCAGTGCTAATGCTTTTGGTACATACGGTATGATTCTTATTTGGGTTTTAGTATTTGCTGCTCTTTATTTCTTTGTATTGCGTCCAAGCTCAAAGAAGAAAAAAGAAGAGGCTCAGATGCGCAACTCACTTGAAATCGGTGATGAAATTACAACAATCGGCGGCATTATGGGCAGAGTTGTTGCAATTAAAGACGATGAAGACGCTATCATCATTGAAACAGGCTCAGACAGAGTTAAAATGAAGTTTAAAAAGTGGTGCATCTCTACTGTTGATACAGTAAAAGAAGCTCCTGCTAAGGAAAAGGCTGCCGAGAAAGAAGAAGCCACAGAGAAAAAGGGCCTTTTCGGCAAAAAGAAAAAGGACGAAGAAAGCAAGTAAAAGCTGACTTTCCTTTAGTTTTTATATTTTAGAATTAAATCTCACTCCCCCGAATATAGTATATTAATTTATATTTTTCGGGGGAGTTTTTATGTCTGATAAAAAGCAACTTATAAAATCAGTTTTTGTCGGTGTGCTTACCTCTGCGCTGACAGAGATTATATTAATGTCCGTTTTTTCGGTGCTTATTATAACTTCGGGTTTACTGCCTGCTGATATTACCGACTACATAATGATAGCCGTTACAGCTATGTCGGTATTCTGCGGAGGGTTTATCTGCGCAAAAATCAACAAATCATCGGGACTTGTCTGCGGTTTGTTTACCGCTTTGGCACTGTTTATTATTATCACAGCCATAGGACTGCTGCAAAACGATGTAGTGCTCACTCCCCTATCGTTAATCCGCCTTGGAGCAATGCTTTTATGCGGATGCGGCGGAGGAGTGCTGGGAGTAAATCAGAAAGAAAAGGTATTTATCAAATAATTTTATTTCTTTATAATAATTATCGCAAGGCTTTGGATTATGTTTCAAAGCCTTGTTTTTTGTAAATAATAACAATATTGTTTACAAAATATTCATAAACAATTCAGAAAATAATATAGAAAAAAATCCTGTAATATGATATAATAGCATAATACGGAAGTATGCCGTAACGAAGGTTTATGAAAAAATACATTTGTGTATAGATAGGATGTGTGAAAATGGCAAGAGGTATTAAACTGCCCGAAGAATTAAAGGATTGGAAAATAATTTCCCTTGTTTCTGAAAAAAAGGGACAAAATAAATATCGCATTGTAAAAAAAGACAGCAACGGTGAGGTTTTTGCAAACCTGTTCCATATTTTTGCATACGGTGACCATTACAGCAGTGAAAAAGCCGATTTCTTTGAAGATGAGGTTAATTTTCTTAATTCAATAGCTGACAAAAAAGAGTATTTCACCTGCTTTGGCGCTTATCTTTATGACAACCCGTCAAAGGAAAAGGCAGATATGTATATTGCCACAGAGGAGCTTGAGCCTTTCTCAAAGGTAATGCGCAGTAAAACCTTTACAGATGATGAAATTACGGATTTCGGCTTGCAGATGGCTGAAATACTCGCCTTTCTTGAGGAAAATAATATTTTCCATGGCAATATTCGACCAGAAAATATATTTGTGACCAATGACGGCAAGTACAAGCTCGGCGGATTTTCGGATTTTGAGTGCAAGGCTACCGACCTTGACTTCTCAGCGCCTGAGGTTGCCGAGGGCAGAAACCCTGACCTCACTACCGATATATATTCTGTCGGTCTTATTATGTATTGCCTTGCAAACAATAAGGCATTGCCTTTTGAGGGCGGTCTTACCACAAAGGCAGAGGCAGTCAAGATGAGAACAGAGGGCACTGCAATTACCGCCCCTGCAAACGGCAACGAAAAACTAAAGAGCATTATCATAATTGCTATTCAGCCTAAGAATGAAAACAGATGGAAAAATGCGCTCAATATGAAAAACGCATTGCTTGCCTCCTGCGGTAAGCTCACAGTTGAACCGCCAAAGGAAGAAGAGCAAGCCGAGAGCAACGCAGTTGAAAAAGCCGAAGAAAGCGGCAAAGAAAATACAGAGCCTACAATTTTTGAACAGACCGTTGCTCTGCCGCAAGCAGAAAAGGACGAGGCTGACAGCCATACAAACGAAGTTTATCAGCCGACAGAAGTGCTTGCCGACAATAAGGAAAACACGGCAGACGGTACAACCGAAAATGTAACCGATAATACACCTGTTGTTTCCGCAGATACTGCACAGACACCGATTTCAAACGATGTATTTGAAGATTACGAGGCTACAACAAAAATTATAGACAGTGATGTTACCACACCAAAGAAAGATTACGGTTCGTTCTTTGATGACCAAGATACTGTTGAAAGCGAAAGCTACAACAAAACTGCTCCGATTGCCGACAATGATAAAAGTGCAAACGAAAAGGCGGCTGTTCAAACTGAGCAAAAGCAGTTTAGCAATGTAGACATTTTCAGCAGTGACAGCGAGGCTAACGCTCCGAAACCAATCGCTAAAGATAACGATGCTGAGCCTAAGAAGAAAAAGAAAGGCGCTACCATTGCATTAGTTACTGTAAGCGTTGTTATAATTCTTGCGGTACTCGGTTTTGTGGGATATATAGTTTATCAGGAAATTTTTGCCAACAGAGCAAACAATAAAAAGCCTGCAACCGCCGATGAAGTTACCACTGCCGAAGTCACCACAGTTGCGCCAACCACAGTAAAGCCGACTACACAGCCGACAACAACCGCTAAAAAAGAAGTAATTAATGTGGTTGGTTACGATTATGAAAGCGCAAAGGAAAAGCTTGAGGCACTCGGCTTTAAGGTTGCGGAGGGCAATCACCTTTACAGCACTCTTTACAGCGATGGATACGTAATTTCTCAATCTCCGGAGTCAGGCACAATGGCGTCAACCGATACGGTAATTACACTTGATATTTCTCTCGGACAGGAATATACAGAGCCTGAAACCTCAGCCGCTGAGGAGTCAAGCAACAGCTCGGCTACTGACAACAGCTTTATTTTTGCAAACAGTGATTCTTCATATATCAGCAAGTCAGATGTAAAAGATCTCAGCGACAACGAGCTTGAGCTTGCACTCAATGAGATTTACGCAAAAAGAGGTTGGATATTTACCGATTCGGAGCTTGCCGCATACTTTAACTCACAGTCATGGTACACACCACGCTACACCTCCTCGGAGTTCTCTAAAAATGTAACATTCAACGAATACGAGCAGGCTAACATTCAGCTTATTATTAACGAAGAAAAGAGCAGAGGTATCCGATAAAGACCGATGAACTAAAAAACACTAAAGGATAAATCGTTTATGAAGAATTTTTTTATTAAATTATTTAAAAATAAATTATTTGTTTCCTTTGCAGTAAATGCTTTGATAATGTTCTTTTGCATTTATGTTTCATCGTTCTCTTATGACAGCTATGATGATTATGTAAATTCTCTGCTTATTTCGCATTATCACATTCCCTATATCAACTCTATAAATTACTTACTTGCATTTGCTGTAAGCAATATCCAGTACCTTTTCTCTACAATTAATTTATATGTATTTGCACAGGTTATATTTGGCTGGCTTGCGTTTTCGTCTATCACATATGCGCTCACAGACAAATTCGGATACAAAAAAGGTATTGTATTCTCGGCTTTCCTTAATATTCTGTTTGCATTAAATCACTATGCGGACATAGCAAGTCAAAAAACCGCCGCCATACTTTTTGCGGCAGGATTTCTGCTTATATTTAATGCAATCAGACGAAAAAGATACAGATTTATGTGCTTGCTGGGAGCGGTTGAAATTATACTCGGCTCGTTCTATTGCTTTAAACTGTTCCCGATAGTGCTTTCGTTTGCAATCCTGTATTTGATAGCCGACCTTATCGCAAAGGGAAAGTACAAAATCAAGTTTCACAAGTTTATGTGGTATTTCAGACCGTTCCTTATTCTGTTTGTAATTATTACGGCTTTGGTATTTGCACTGAACAATTATACGGTAGCCGTAAACAATCAGAATGCCACACTGCAAAGGACTTATGAATACTATGAAACTATGGAGGATATTTCAAATTCACCGTATCCCGATTACTCGGAAAACGAAGAAACCTTTAACAATGCACAGATAACAAAGACCGAATATGAATTGCTCAAGGACGGCTATTATGACGAAAAAACACCGCTTAATTTGGAATCACTAAAGCTGGTACATTCCTTACAGAGCAAAAACGGCATTATGGGCGTGTGGGACAGCTTTGTTGATTTTCTGTCATCAAGCGCAGTAAGTCTTGCAAACTTTGACAATGATGCCATGCTTATTATAGTATATATAATCTTTGTTGCTCTGTTCCTTGTTTTCCACAAAAAGTCGCATATGTTCTTCCCTATTCTCATAACATTACAGCTTATTGTGTCAAACACCCTGCTGAGATACTTCTATAACAGCTACTACTATACTGTGTATATATCATGGATAATGGCATATTGCGTACTTTTATACAGCATAGATTTTACAGCATTCAAAAGCAGCTGCAACGCAATGCTTAAGGCGGCAAGAAAAGGTACATTCTTTGTTTCCGCAATGCTTGTTGTAGTGCTGCTGCTTGTAAACTGTCTTGTATATCAGTCGCATCTTCACAATGCCATTGATACAAAAAGCAGACCGAGCAGGTTGTATGTAGAGGTTGAAAGACACCCCGAAAGGCTCTATATTCTCGACTGCAAAACAGCTATTGAATACACCAAGTATTCCACGAACTATATACACCCTATGTGGGGATTTAAAAAGAACTATATGAGAAATATAGACAGTTTCGGATTTTTGCACAGAGATTCCGTTCTTCAGAAAAAGGGCGCAGACAGCGTATATACCGCCGCAATTAATCTGGACAATGTTTATGTAATCGACAACTACATCACCTACAAAAAGGAAAACTACTTTAAAAAGTATTACTCAACGGACGAGAATAAAAACTACTTCTATAAACTCGAAAAAGAAATTAACGGATATAAGATTTATTCGATAGTTTAAATCGGTTATTTTCACTTGGGCAACAAAGTAAAGCAAAAAGCCAAACTTTCCGTCCCGAAGTTAAAAGTTTGGTCAACCTTTTCAAAGGTTGTGGGTGTGGGCAAAGTCCACAAATACTTTATGCTATCGCAAATTTTTGATAGCCAAACGGCAAGCCGTTTGGCAACTTGAACATAATGGCGTGAGCCTTATTGCGATAGCAACAAAAAAGAGATATTCTTATAGTTTGTGCCGTCATTGCTACACAATGACGGCACATTATTTTTTTAATTATTTCTTTTTAAAGGCTGTCGCCCGTTTTTCAAACTTAGTTTTAGCACGCAAACAGCAAGCAGTTTGCGCCCGAAATTCTGTTATAATAAAAACTTTTATGAGCTCTGCCCAAATCCGCCCACCCTTTAAAAAGGGTGAAATTAAATTTTGAATTTTTTAATCTAAATTTTCTGCAATTTAACCACACCTCTAACAACAAAAACCGCTTTAGCAACAACAAAGTCTGCTAAAGCGGTTTTGCTTTATAAATTAAATCGGTTTTCTTCTGAATTTATACTGGGTAACCTCGCCTGTCTTAACAAAGCCTATATTTTGATATACGCTGTTTGATGACTTATTTTGTGCATCTGCATAAAGCATAGGTGTTACTCCGTCATCAAGCAATCGCCTGCAAATATCGGCTACAAGCATTTTTGCGTATCCCTTGCCTCGCTTTTGACGGAAAGTAACAACAGAGTTTATTCGTGCCACCCTGTTAATATTCTGCGCAATCATAGCCATTGCGCACACCTCGCCGTCAACCTTCCACAACGAAAGCTGTTCGCAGTTAATCATAGACTCCGCAAAGCCTTCCGCCTCCTCAAGCGGAATAATCTGATGCTCGGCGTCCTCTACAAATTCGGTTATCAGCTCTGTCATAGCGTTTCTGTCGGCTTTTGTCGGCACACCGGCCTCTCCTATATACTCAGGCTCAATCAGATTTTTGCACGCATATGCGTTTAAATCCATTATCTTTTCAATATCCACTCCGCTCTTTTCGCAAGCAAGCTCAAGTATTTCTCGGCTTTTTTGTGAGCAGGCATTAAGCTGAATATTTGAATCCTGCAAAATCCTTGCCGCTATAATATCCGCCACACATTCGACCGCATTTTCGTCTATATCGTCAGCAAACCACGCCCATATAGGCATAATATCGTTTGGCTGGCAAATAATAAAACTCTTATGGTCACTCCATGCATAAACCTTGTGTTCCGAGAGTATCAGCTCAAACAGAATAAAGGTTATTCTCTCATCAAATGTAAGCAAACTATGCACATCCTGCAAAGCCGTAACATTATCGACAAAATAATTTTCTCTTATCAAAATGACAACCTCCCCTATCTAAACTCATTATAAATGAGCAAAAACATATGAACCTTTCTTTTTAAGCCATGAATAAAGAATTATATTAAACACAACATTCAAGAGCGCAAATATAAGCATATATCCAACAAAGCCGTAAATTGAATTAAATATAGCCGAAGTCATTAAATAGCCTAAAAGGAAAATTACAGCGTATCCTAAACCGCCGAATAAAGCTATAAACACGCAGGCACTCTGCTTAATCGGAGTTATCTCGTTTGTCCAATTTAAGTTTGCCATTTTTATTCCTAAAAACAATCCGAACTGAGCTGAAAGGAAAGTATATAAAATCGGAAAAATGAAGAAAAATATCATTTCAACTGCATTCATCGGACAAACAAAAGCTAAAATAATTTCACATATAACAGCAGGAATTAAGGTTAAAACAATCTGCAAAGCCAGCTTTGCTCTAAGCACCTGCCATGGAGTTATTGGCAATGACTGAGCAATCCAAATAGTTTTGCCCTCAAGTGAAACCGAGGGTGCGGTAATATCAATCATTGACACAAGTGCGCAAACAGCCGCACAAAGCAAAATTGCCGAGAAGCTGCCGCCACCGACGAACATTTTTAGAGAACCGCCGTTAAATAGCATAAATACAGCAAAAACAGGGAGCAAAATTATTCCAAATCCGCAGTTTAGCATATAGTTAGGACTTGCGGTAAATCTTTTCAATTCCTTAAGGAACAGCGCTTTGTCAATGCTCATTTGCTTTACTGCTGTACGCTTATATTTTTTCTTTGCGCCCGATCCCGATGAGGTTGTAATCTTTATAAAGCTGCGTGAAATCAAGAACCACATAACGGCAAATAGTGTGGCTACCACAAAGGTTACAATCAGCATTGAAAAAATATCCCCAACTCCAACACTGCCGAAAATATAAATCGGATATGCGCTTGATTTAATAGCCGTACCGTAAGAAACGGCATTTTTAACGAGGTCGTTTATAATCTCCTCAGACTTGTAATAAACCAAATAATATGCGCCGAAAAACAGCAGTGAAATAATCACTGTAACAAAACTTTTGTTTTTTAACTTCAAGCTGATTTTTGCCACTACCCAACCGAGGGCACATGAAAGTGTAAGCACAAAAACTGAAATCAACAACACCATAAGAATACAGCCGATAACAGCCGTTACACTTGCCGATACAGTAGCAAGATATACAATTACGGCAGGAATCATAACTATACCCGAATACAGAAAGCTCATAATATACACACTGAGAAGACGAGAGCACATAATAGCGCTGACAGGTATCGGCATAGACAGCAACAGGTCATTATCCTTTGCAAGATAAAGTCCCGAAAAAGTATTGAACACACTGCCAAAAGTTCCGAGCAAAACAGCAAGCATACCCATTATTGCAAAGTAAAGCCATGCCATACCCGACTCAGCCATTGATTCACATAAAACAAATGACAAAACGGTAAACATACCGCCTATTACAACAACAATGAGAAATGCAAACGATAAAAATAAACCTGCCGTTCCTCCCTTTGAGCGAGCCGTATTTTTCTTGGAGTTGTAGAAATAACTACGAAAAATCTCCATCAACTGTTTTTTCAGTAGAGTTTTAAACATTTATTCTCCCTCCAACTCAAGGAATACCTCTTCAAGCGAATCGTCACCCTTTACTTCCTCAATCGTGCCGCTGCGAATCAGCTTGCCGCCTTTGATAATTGCCACCTTATCGCAAAGTTTTTCCGCAACCTCAAGCACATGAGTCGAAAAGAAAATAGCACCTCCATTGTCGCACACCTCTCTCATCATTTCCTTTAGCAAATGCGAGGCTTTCGGGTCAAGTCCTACAAACGGCTCGTCCATAATAATCAGCTTTGGAGAATGAATCCACGCTGAAATAATCGCAAGTTTTTGTTTCATACCGTGCGAGTAAGCCGATATAGGCTGAGCAAGGTCAGAGGTAATTTCAAACATATCTGAATATTTGTGAATACGCTCGTTGCGCTCTTTTTCATTGATACCGAAAATATCGGCAACAAAATTAAGATATTTAATTCCGGACATATAATCGTACAAATCGGGATTATCGGGAATATAAGCAATGTCGCTTTTACAGCCTAACGGATCTTCTTTAATTGATTTTCCGTTAATATAAATTTCACCCGAATCGAACTGCAAAATTCCCACCACAGATTTTAGCGTTGTGGTCTTTCCTGCGCCGTTGTGACCTATAAAGCCGTAAATTTCGCCCGACTGAATATGTAAACTCAAATCATCAACAGCCTTCTTAGTGCCATATACCTTTGTTAAATGTTGTATTTTCAGCATACTAAACACTCCTATTTATTTTTATGAATATAAACCGATTATTGTTTATAAATTGATTTTATCATAGTTATTTACCGATAGCAAGATATTGAAAAGTTTATTTTTATGGTATAAAATTCTATATATAAATTCTTCACACAAAAAACATACAAAAAATGTAAATTTAACTATGGTGATTGTTATGTATAAAATTCTCCTCGTAGAAGACGATAAAAATATAAGAGAAATGGTTGTAGAATATTTTTCCCGAAAAGGCAGTGGCAATTTTTCTGTTGCCGTTGCGCCAAACGGAGAAACCGGACTGCAAATGGCATATGAAAATCCATACGATTTGCTTTTGCTCGATGTAAACCTGCCCAAGATGGATGGTTTTTCTATCTGCAAAGAGGTCAGACGATACAGCGATGTGCCGATTATGTTCATTACCGCAAGAGTGAGTGAGGACGATGTGCTGAACGGCTATGCCCTCGGATGCGATGACTACATAATCAAGCCTTTTGCTCTGCCTGTTCTTTTTGAAAAAGTAAAAGCGCTTATCAAACGCTCAAAGGGACTTGTGCGCTCCTCGGTGCTGACCGTCGGCACTCTCACACTAAATCCAAACAACGGCATTGTTGTTTCAGACGGTGACGAGGTTGACCTTACCGCCAAAGAATATAATATATTAAAATTTCTTTTAGAGAATAAAAATATTGTTATTTCACGCTCAAAACTAATAGAAAATTTGTGGGGTTACGATTCTGAGGTTGACCAAAGGGTACTTGACACCCACATTAAAAATCTGCGAAAAGCGCTGAAGGGCAATTCAAAGCTGATTAAAACAGTAATCGGCAGAGGATATAAAATAGAGGAATAATTATGAATAAAAAGCAAAAAAAAGAAAACCGTAAAATACTTATAAGCATTGTCGCAATAGTTTTGCTTATATGCCTGCTTGCAATGGGTACTTTCTCGTATCTTACATATAATTCCACAAAAGAAATTGACAAGTATCAGGCAGAGCTAAAAGCTAACAACATTATAGATAATGCAAATTACATTGATATAACCAATTTCGGCGAAGTCAATTCATTCGTTGTCGGAAATCTTCACAATTACTCAGACACAGATGAAAACAGTACATATGTAATTCTTAAAAATGACTACTATAATCTTTCGGTAGACAATGCAAATAAATTATACATTAAAGCGGAAAACTACTATACAAGTTTAGATTATTTCACAGCCGATTCAACAGTAACTTACAATTACGGAAATTATCTTGACTATTTTACACTTAGAAACAGTATGACTGATGAGCAGTATAATAAAATATGCGATTATCTAAATACAGAGCCTGACGAAAACGGCAACTATTACATTTTATCTGTCAATCAATATGCGTTTGATATTTTCAGCGAGGCAAGCAGCGAGGAAATGATACCGATAAGGTTAGAGATTTTGCTCACAAACGAAAACAATGTATGGTATGCGCAGGACAAGCATATAGAATATTTTGACCTTTCATCTGAAAAAATAAGCAAGATGAAAGAACTTCAAAAAGAAGATGAAGAAAACTACAAAAAATATCAACAAGAAAACAATGACGACTCAGACTTGTCATCAATACAAATCGGGCCTATACTGTCTGTCGGAAAAATGTCAAAGAACGAAGTCACTAAGGACTTTTTCATAAACGGCGGCAAAGAAAACGAATTAAAAAAATTCAGCGAAAGTAAACCGTTAGATGATGAAAATTACGAGACATATATTCCGCAAGATAATTTTTCATTTATATACACACAAATTGAATACACCAATCCCAGTTATATCTTGGCAGACAAATATTCGGAAGGCGAGTTAATGGATTACGGGGACTTAACATACTATGAAAAAAAGCAGTGCAAAATTATAAGCTATCAAAAATACGAGCCTCTAAAGGAAAGTATGCCTACACTGATAATCGGCAACTGCATTATCCTTGTTTTCTTTATTGTAATCGGAACTATGCTCATACTTATTGTGTGGAAAAATATTACCGGCAGGGCAATTCGTGAACAACAGCGCATTGCAATGACCAATGCTGTTGCCCACAACCTCAAAACTCCCCTATGCGTTATTAATGGTTTTTCTGAAAATCTGCGTGAGGAAGACGGTTACCTTACAAAACAGCATTACATAGATGTCATTCAACAGCAGGCAGGCGATATGGACGCCCTTGTGCATAAAATGCTGAATTTTTCAAAACTCGAATCCGACTCTGCAAAGGTTAATAAACAGCTTTTCAACATAAAAACCGAGCTTGAAACACTCGCCGAAAGGTATAATAGCATTACCGACAAAAACATTATCATTACTGCCGATAATACAGATGTATCTGCCGACAAGGCTCTTATGGAGCTTGTGTTTGAAAATCTGATTGAGAATGCAATAAGATACTCAAGCAATAATTCTGATATAGAAATATCGTTTATAAATCATACTTTCTCCGTTTCTAATGAGTGTGACACGATTTCCAAAAAGGATATTAAAAAGATGTGGAAACCGTACTGCCGCCTGCCGAGAAATGAAGAGGTGCGAGGCACAGGAATAGGACTTTCAATCGTTAGTCAAATTCTTAAAATCCACAAAATCAAACCCTGCACAGAATACACAAACGGAAAACTGATTATCAGTTTTGAAATGAAATAATAATCTAAAACGGCTCTGCGCTTTAATTTTGCGTAGAGCTGTTTTTGTGTTATAATAAATTTTATCTCAGACAAATGCGCTGATTTAAAACAGCTTTTTTGATTTTTCTATTGACAAAACAGATGATTGAAATATAATACTTATTGTATAGATAGGAATTATAAATTAAGGAGTAGCTATGATAATAAAATTTGATACGGTAAAAATACTGAAATCAGAGCTTATGGAAAATTTTAACACATATCTGCATTTTCACGATGCCTGCGGCGGACAGTATTTTTCGTTTGACGAAATTCCGAGCGATGAAGTTTTGCAGCACGCCGAAAACTTTTTTCGCAATATGAATTATAAAATTCAAATTTCAGACGATAAACTCAGTTTTTATATTAAGGAGAAAATCAATGCTTAATCAATTTTCAAGAACTCAGCTTTTGCTTGGCGCAGAGGCAATGGAAAAACTTGCAAACGCAAGAGTTGCAATATTCGGAATAGGAGGAGTTGGCGGATACACAGCCGAGGCTCTCGCAAGAACGGGAATAGGTCAGCTCGACCTTATTGACGATGACAAGGTTTGCCTTACAAATATTAATCGTCAGATTTTTGCCACAAGAAAAACGGTGGGAAAATACAAGGTAGATGTTGCCGAGGAAAGGCTCAAGGAAATTAACCCGGATATAATTATAAACAAGCACCAAAAGTTTTACACTCCCGAAACCTCGGGCGATTTTGACTTTACTCAGTACGATTATATTGTAGATGCAATCGACACAGTAACAGGAAAAATTGAGCTTGTTATGCAGGCAAAAAAGGCTGATACACCCATTATTTGCTCAATGGGCGCAGGCAATAAGCTTGACGCAAGCGCCTTTGAGGTAGCCGACCTTTACAAGACCTCGGTCTGCCCTCTTGCAAGGGTAATGCGCAACGAGCTTAAAAAGCGTGGAATAAAAAAGTTAAAGGTAGTTTACTCAAAAGAAAAGCCGATTACACCTATTGATGATATGGCTGTCAGCTGTAAAACTAATTGTATCTGTCCTCCCGAAACTGCAAGAAAATGCACCCAAAGGCGACAGGTTCCCGGCAGTACCGCCTTTGTTCCGTCAGTAGTAGGACTTATAATTGCAGGCGAGGTTGTAAAGGATTTAATAAAATAATTTTTAATACAGCATCATTACTACAACATTTATCATAGAACCAAACCATCTTAAACAAATAAAATCACGCACTCTTTAAGTATCAGCCTAAAGGGTGCGTGTTGTTTTAACTATAAATTACATACTTTCTGCGCCGGCGGTAATAGCCATCTGCAAGTGGGTAACATCTGTTACCATAACAAGTCCGTCGCCGTCCAAATCAGCCGAAAGCACCTTTAAATCCGAAAATTTATGTCCGCCTGAAATAAACATCTGCAAAACCGTAACATCGTTTACATCTATTTTATTATCATTGTTAAAATCACCGAATACAGCTTTTGTTGTGTCAAGCTCATAACTGCCCGTTGCGTTGTCGACGCTAACATAGGCAACATAGTATGTGCCGGCTGAAATATAGAATTTATCGGCAAACTTTCCTGTATGACAGCTTTCGTCCACATACTTATGCCCTGTTGCGTCATAAAACTTTATTCCGTATTTTTCAAGCGCACCGCCGACTGTAAATTCAAAATCACCCGATATGCCGATTCCGAACTTGTATTCTATTGATTGTCCCTGTCTTTTTATTTCTCCGTCATAATGCTGGCTTACAGTGCCCTCAACCGCTGCGGCAGGCACAACAGCCGCAACTGCTGTAAATACCGAAAGTACAGCGCAAGCACAATGCTGATAATTTTCTTTTCATAAATATTTCCCTCTTACGCTTTGTCTATATTGGTTTTTATCTGTTCAAATGTAACGCCGTATTTCTTTGCAATATCTCTTGCATAGCTGCTGCCCTGCGGCGGCGAAATATAAACTCTAAACGAGCGCTCGCCATGGTCAACTCCCGTAACAAGGCTCTGCACAATGCTTTTTCCCTCGGTTTCGGTATTCATTTCATCAAGGTTTTTGGCAAGGTCGTGCATATGCGTATTGAACACAGAGCGCACACCGAGGTAGCGCATTGCACGCACAACATCTTTTGCGATAAACAAACCCTCAGAAACATTTGTGGTAGCAAGGCTTTCGTTAAGCAAAAGCATACTGTTTTCGGTTGCAACATCAAAAATCTCTGCAAGTCTTTTACTCTCCTCGCCAAGTCTGCCAAGGTCAACGGTATCGTTTTCGTCTGCCGGAAAGTGTGTAAAAATATTATCACATGGACTGAGTTTAAATTCACCGCAAGGTGCGTAAATGCCATTTTGAGCAAGCAGCACCGCAAGTCCAACTGCCTGAGTAAATGTGGTTTTACCGCCTCTGTTCGGACCTGTAAGAATATAAATTCTGCCCGACTTATCGTCAAAATCAATATCATTTGCCACAATATTAAACTCTTCGCCGTTTACACGCTTAATGCCTAACTTGAGGTTATAAACGCCCTTTGCAAAAATCTCACGGCTTTCAGACGGCAAAATTTCAGGCTTGCACATATCAAGTCCCTTTGCCCTTATCTTATCAACAAGCTCTGCCCACCTAATGTAGAAAACAATTTCAGGCATAAGCGCCGAAAGTGTGTATCCGCTGATATTCACATACTTTGTAAGCACACTCTGAATATCACGCACTGTCTTTCTCATAATATCCGTTACCGCTTTTTTAAGACTGTCGGAAAGCGGATCTGCACCCGTAAGTCCGCTTGCGGTCACATGAGGATTTCCGTTTGTGGGAACTGCATCAAGCGTGCCGATTCCAATATCGTTTTCTTTGAATTTTGGACTTGACGGGTGGAACTTTTTAATATCGGATATATCCGTACCGAAATGAATTTCATCGTCGTTATTTGTAAATTTCAAAAAATGCTGCATAAGTCCCGACGAGGCAAAAGCCTTGTCATTCAGCGAAAGAATACCTGCGCTCTTTGGTCTTAGCAAATCATCAAGATTTACACCGATAGTAATGCTCTTTACCCTCTGCACCTTGGCAAAGGTTTCGGTAATATCCTTTTTAAGCTGCGGAAAGCCGCTGTTTGCGTAAATATCCGTTACCTCTTTTTTTAGCGTGAGCAAGCCCTCAGATTTAATATCAAGACTTTCAAGGCACTCCTTGATTTTTGTAATGCAATTTACATAGCCGTCAATCTCACGCAAGCAATTGATTAACTTCCACAAAGATGACGCCTCGGTATCCTTTTGAAATCTTGAAATATCTCGCAAATCATTAAGCTCCTCAAGCAGCTCGGCAAGGGACTCCCTCAGCTTTGGAAATCTTAAAAAATCATCAAAAATATCACCCCTGTACCTAACAGTATCTGCGTCATCTGTAATCTCTGTCATAATTTTCATTATAACATTTTGTTCGTATTCACTTTTTGTAAGTGCCTTGCAAATAAAGTCGAGCGAAAGGTCATTTATACTTTCTTTTGTCAGGCTCTTAAACACCGCTTTAGAATTTTGCGGATTTAGCAAACTGATTTCAGCCATATAGTAACCACCTTTTATAAAAATATCTATATCTTGGTAGCTTAAATTTTAATATATTGTTAAACTATTACTATATATAAAATAACATTATTTTTTGCAAATGTCAAAGATTTTTTGTGGCAGATTGCAGGATAATTGTATCTTCAAAAATATAATAAAATTATTGTGATTTATTTGTTTGTTTTATCCGCTCGCAACCTTGCACTATTATGTTTGATTTGATATAATAAAACTTATAATCAGAATTAAAGGAGCTTTATAAATGAAGGGTATTCGATTTTTTGCGGCTCTTTACGCTGCAAAACTTGCTACTGTTGCACTCTCGGTAATGCACCGCAACGGCACTCATATGCCCGGTGTGCTTGCTATGAAAATTTGTCCCGATTTTTTGGGCAGAATGGATAAGCCGAAAACAATTATCGGCATAACAGGAACTAACGGCAAAACCACAACAGCAAATATGATTAATGATATTCTTGCCGACAACGGATATTCACCTGTAAATAATCGTGCAGGAAGTAATATTCTCGGCGGTGTGGCAACTACATTGATTTCTGCCGTTAATTTAAGAGGCAAAACAGTAAAAGACCTTGCCGTACTTGAGCTTGACGAACGCAGCTCAAGACTTATTTATCCGTATGTGCACCCTACATACCTACTCTGCACAAACCTTTTCAGAGATTCCTATAAGCGAAATGCACACTCTGAATTTATATTTGACATTCTCGACAAGCATATTCCAAAGCAGACAAAGCTTGTTTTGAACGCTGATGACCTTGTAAGCGCAAGACTGGCAAAAAGCAATGACAGAGTTTATTTTGGCATTGAAAAGCAGAGTGACGAGGTTCTTAATGAGGATACCATTATAATAGACACACCGCTTTGTCCTAAATGTGGCAGCCGACTTGAATATGACTTCCGCCGCTACCACCACATTGGCTCGGCTCACTGCACAAAATGCAGTTTCCGCTCGCCAAAGGCTGACTATGATGTTACAAAGGTAAACGAAGGTACAGGCAGAATTACAATGTCGCTCAAGGGCAAAACCGCCGACTTTAAAATGGTGGGCACTTCTGTTACAGACACCTACAACCTTGCAGGCGCAATCGCCGTTCTTTCGGAGTTCGGACTTAGCGCAGAGCAGCTCAGAAAATCGGTTGAAAAGCTCGAAATTGTAAAGAGCCGTTATGACGAGGAAAAAATCGGCGACAAGCAGGTTATTATGAGTGTGGCAAAGGGACAGAATCCTGTTGCCTGCTCAAGAGTATTTTCTTCTATTAAAAATCACAGCGGCAAAAAGTCTGTTGTACTTATGCTCGATGACCTCGGTGACGCAGAGGAAACAAGCGAAAACACAGCTTGGATATATGACACAGACTTTGAATTTTTGAATGACAACTCAATTGAGCAGGTTATTTGCAGCGGAGTTCGCCGTATGGATTATAAGGTAAGATTGCTTCTTGCAGGTGTTCCCGAGGGAAAAATCACTTGTGTTGAAAAGGAATCTGATGCAGCAATGGCGGTGGACCTTGACAAGGCAGACACAATCTTCTTTCTTTATGATGTTTACACAACCTCGTACGCTACAATTTCTAAGAACACAATCGGCAACAGAATGGCTGAAAGGAGTGCAAAGTAATGAAAATAGAAATTCTATTCCCCGAAATATGCAATCTTTTCGGCGATATGGGCAATATAAAATATCTTAAAAAATGTCTGCCGAACGCTGAGTTCGTTTCAACTGCTTTTGGCGACAAACCGTTATTCACAGACGAAGAGCCAAATTTAATTTACCTTGCACCGTCAAACGAAAAGAATCAGGAGCTTATAATAAAGGCGCTTTTACCCTATCGTGACAGAATAAATCAGCTTATTGAGGACGGCACTCCAATGCTTTTTACAGGCAATTCGGGTGAAGTGCTTTTCAATGAAATTGAGGACTATGACGGCAGAAAAATCCCTGCACTCGGCATTTTGCCATTTACCGCAAAAAGAGCGCAATACACACGATTTAACGGTCTTAATCATGGCACAATGGCAGACGGAACAGAAATTCTCGGTTTCAGAAGTCAGTTTACATATTGGTTTGGAGACAACTCGGATTGCTGCTTTGTCAAGTGCATTAAGGGCATTGGCATTAACAAAGACTCCGACAAAGAGGGCATTATGGTAAACAACTTAGTCGCTACCGCTCAGCTCGGGCCGATACTTGTAAACAACCCCGATTTTACAAAAAGGCTTTTAAAGCTGATGGGTGCGGATAAGCCTACTCTCGCCTTTGAAGATGATGTAAAAAAAGCCTTTGAAATTCGCAAAGCAGAGTTTGAAAATCCAAAGACTAAATTTATTCTTTGATTTATATTACCGTCAATTTATGTGCTGTCTTTTTCAGTGCATAAATTTTATGATGTGCAATGTGCATCAATGTAATTTACATAACTTTTTATATACAGTATTTTTTATTTGCTATATAAAAGTTTATACATAGACCTTGATACACCTTGTCATTGACGCAATTTACTAAGCTAAACTTTGTGTGATAACTGTAATTTAATACCGACACCACAAAAAGTAGGTCAACACATTTTAATGTTGACCTACTTTTTAAGTTATATAAACAATCATTTCCAATTAAATGTAATCAAGCCGTAAACATAAATAAATCCTATAAACAGAGGTACAACATATTTAAAAATGGGTTTCATCCACGACTTAATCTTAAGTCCTTTGCCCTCGTTAGCCTCTTTGATAAAGTTATCCCAGCCCCAGCCGAATTTATTGCAACAGAAAAGAGCAAGAACAAGCGAACCCAGCGGAAGAATATTTGTAGATACTATGAAATCCCAGAAATCAAGCCATGTTGTTCCTTCGGAAAACGGTTGAAAATGAAGCACACTAAAACCGAGCGCTGTTGTAAGTGCAAGGACAAATACAACAATTCCGCAAATCAAACTTCCTTTGCGGCGTGACCAACCCGTTAAATCTCTAATCATTGCAAGGATATTTTCACACACACCGAGAACGGTTGACAAAGCCGCAAAAACCATAAACAGGAAAAAGAGAGTTCCCCATATGCGGCCGCCTGCCATATTATTAAACACAGTTGCCATAGTGTCAAATAAAAGGCTCGGGCCTGAATTTACTTCAACACCATAAGTAAAGCATGCAGGAAAAATTATTACACCTGCAAGAATGGCAACAAGAGTATCCAAAGAAATTATATTAACAGCCTCGCCCATAAGGGAATGGTCTTTGCCTATGTAACTTCCGAAAATAGCCATTCCACCCATACCTGTTGACAATGTAAAGAATGCCTGATTCATTGCCGCCACTATAACCGAGCCGTCAATCTTTGAAAAATCGGGTTTGAGGTAAAACGACATTCCCTCTCCTGCGCCTTTCAGCAACAGACTGTTTACCGCCAAAACTACCATCAGCACAAGCAATGCGCACATCATATATTTTGTTACTTTTTCAAGTCCGCTCTGAATATTGAACGAGAGAATTACAAAAGCAATAACTACCGTAACCAGCAGAAAAATAACATTTACAGACGGCTGAGAAATCATAGAATTAAAGCCGAGGTCGGCATTATTCCCTATAAGAAAATTGACAAAATAGTAGATAATCCATCCGCACACAACTGTGTAAAACGCCATCAGCGCAAGATTGCCCACAAGGCACACCCAACCAAAGCCGCCCCACTTTTGTCCCGGTTTTTCTAATTTTTTATACATATGTATCGGACTTGTCTGCGCCGCCCTGCCAATTGCAAATTCCATAATCAAAGACGGAATACCAAGCACAATAAGACATATTATGTAAACAAGCATAAAACTTCCGCCGCCGTTTTGCCCGCACATCCACGGAAATTTCCAAACATTTCCGCATCCGATAGCGCATCCGGCAGAAAGCATAATAAATCCAAGGCGACTGCCAAGCTGCTCACGCTTCATTAATAAAATCTCCTTTAAAACTAAACATAATGCAAATATTATTATATCAAATATTGTATCATTTGTAAAATTGATAATAATATGTTATAATAACGAAAATATCGTTTGTAAAGGAATAAAAAGCTATGGATACAAATGTACTGAAAACCTTTGTTGCGGTTTGCGAATATTCGGGATTATCTGCCGCCGCCGAAAAGCTCGGCTACACGCAATCGACAGTATCTTCACAAATAAAACAGCTTGAAAGCGAGCTGAACACTGTACTTTTTGACCGATTTTATCATAGAATCAGCCTAACGGCAGACGGAATTATAGTGTTACAGCACGCACGAAACATTCTTGAATCGCGCGAAAAAATGCTTGAGGATTTGCGTACACCCGAAACTGTTAAGGGAAATATCCGCCTTGCTATGTCAAGCTCTGTATGCAGCCGCTATTTCAAAGATGATTTTTTGAAATTCCGCAGACTTTTTCCGAATATCCACCTTGTGGTATTTGAGAGCGGAACAGAAAAAATGTTTGATATGCTGAGGAAAAACGAGGTTGACCTTATATTCACGCTCGACAGCCATATTTACGATTCGGAATTTATCATATGTGCCGAGCACGAGGAGGCTGTGCATTTTTTTGCGGCAACTGAGCACCCTCTTTTTCAGCAGAAAAAAATCACACTCAGCAGACTTTGCGAGGAAGACTTTGTATTGACAGAAAGCAATATGAGCTACCGAAAACTGCTTAACAACGAGCTTGCATTGCAATCGTTGGAAATTCACCCAATACTCGAAATCGGCAATCCACTGCAAATATGTTCACTTATAAAAGACAGTCGTATGGTGTCATTCCTGCCCGATTTCATAACTGAGGATTGCTACCGTTCGGGCGAAATAAAGCACCTGCCGATTATGAATTTCAGCGTTTCAGTGTGGACTCAATTACTGATACACAAAAACAAATGGCGCTCCCCCGCTCTGAATGCCTTTATAGATTTTTACAGAGAGGTTATTGGGAGATAATCAGTAAATTTTAAATTGGATTTTAACTTAGTTTCAGTCGGACGATAAAGTAAAACAAATGCTAAACTTTGTGCTTTAAACACTCATCTCATCCTTTAAAAGCTCGCACTTTTCCACATCAAACACGCCTTTTGTGGTTATTCTCAATGACGGAATGACGGGCAGGCTCAAAAATGACAAGGTCATAAACGGGTCAATGCTTTTATCTGCACCAAGGCGGTATGCCTCGGCTTTTGCTTTTTCGAGTTTTTCGTTTACTGTTTCCAACTTTTCTTCCGACATAAGACCTGCAACGGGGAGTTCGAGCAAAGCCTTGACCTCTCCGTTTTCAACAACGGCTATTCCGCCCTTTGCTTTTCTAATGGCATTAACCGCAACGGCTATGTCGGTATCACTGCACCCTATGGTTATAATATTATGCGAATCGTGTGCAACAGAGGTTGCGACTGCACCCGATTTCAGCGAATATCCTTTTACATATCCTACGCCTATATGGTTCGTGTTCTTATGACGCTCAACGCAGGCAATCTTTAAAATATCATTTTCTACATCTGTTTTATCCGCAAAGCCAAGGTTGCGTGTGAGCAATTCACCGCCTACAAGCCCGATAAGTCCGAGCTTTCCGTCAGCTTTAAAGCTATTCGGCGTAACCTCGTCAAGGTTAAAGGTATTGTGGCATTTTTCAACAAGTGTTTCATCAACAGACGGAGCGTCAAATTCCTTTACCTCGCCGTCAAATATCAGCTTTCCCCTTTTGAATACCATTTCAACATTAAAATCAGCAAAATTATCTGCCACTACAATATCGGCAAGGTAGCCGGGAGCTATTGCACCCTTGTTATTGAGCAAAAAATATCTTGCCGCATTATGCGTTGCCGCTTTGAGGGTAACTATTGGGTCTGCGCCGTTTTTCAGCGCCTGCTTTACTATGTAATCAATATGTCCGCCGTTGAGCAAATCGCTTGGGTGCTTGTCATCTGTTGCAAACATACATCGGTCGCTATACTGCTTTGTCAACAGCGGCATAAGTGCGCTGAGGTTATGCGCCGCCGTACCCTCTCTTATCATAATAAACTGACCTTTTCTAAGCTTTTCGAGTGCGTTTTCAAAAGTGGAACATTCGTGATCGGAATACACACCTGCCGCAATGTAAGCGTTTAGGTCGTTTCCCGAAAGCTCGGGAGCATGTCCGTCAATTTTCTTGTGGTGCGCCTGCGAGGCAACTATTTTTGAAACCACATCATCGTCACCGTTTATCACTCCCACATAGTTCATCATCTCGGCAAGTCCGAGAACTTTTTTATGCTCAAAATACGAATCAATATCTTTGTAGCCAAGCCCTGCACCGCTTTCGTCAAAGGCGGTGGCAGGCACGCAAGACGGCAACATAAAATGCACATCAACAGGCAGGTTCTGCGAACTTTGTATCATATATTCAATACCGTCAGTTCCCATTACATTTGCTATTTCGTGTGGGTCGGTAATAACCGTTGTAGTGCCATGAGAAATAACAGCCTTTGCAAATTCACTCGGAGTTACCATTGCACTTTCAAGGTGAATATGCGCATCTATAAAACCGGGTAAGACAAGTTTGCCGTTTACATCGATTTCTTTTTCTCCCTCGTATTCGCCTATGCCTGCTATAAGACCGTTTGCAACGGCAATATCACCCTGCAAAAACTCATTTGAAAATACATTAAGATATGTTGCGTTTTTAATTACAAGGTCAGCCTTTTCCCTGCCTGCGGCAACCTCAATAATTCTTTGCTTAACCTTTAATCTTCTGTTTATTTTTTCCTCATAAGTTTCTTTCATAAAAGCACCACCTTTTAAATTTATAATAATTATTTACAGATAATTATATCATATTTATTTTATAATAAAAGCTATTTGAACTATTATTTAAGTATTTATTTCAAGAATTATATTTAAAAAAGCAAAATAATCTCATATCCTTGAAAATTTCAAAATCTTGGTTATAATAGTAGTTATGCAAATGTCAAAATAAAAAAATGTGTGGGGATTATTGATGGAAAAAGATAAATCCGAGCGACTGTCTTACATAGATGTAGCAAGAGGATTTGTGATTATTTTAATGCTTATCGGTCACGCAAACGCACCTGTCCCGCTTGTTAAAGCAATTTTCGGATTTCATATGCCGTTCTTTTTTATATTGTCGGGATTTCTGTATAACAAAGAAAAGTGGAGCAAGCTCGGTTTTAAAAATCTTATAGTTACAAAATTCAAATCGTACATTGTGCCATATTTTATTCTTGCGTTTTTCAATCTGCTTATAAACATTCCGCTTGAACATATAAGGGGACTTAGCGGGCAAGAGTTGTTTAACTCTACAATTAATCATCTGCAATGGATATTTTACTCGTGGGGTTCTATTGACAAAATGCCGAACTGCACACCGCTATGGTTTTTGCCCTGTATGTTCATCTGCTGTATTTGCTTTTATTTACTCAATAAAATTAAAAGTGCAGGAATACAAACCGCAATCTGTTTATTATCCGTAATATTAGACTACATTTTATATCTTACGGTAAAAATTCAACTGCCTTGGCACATTAACATTGCGCTTATCGGTACGGTATTTATGTTCATAGGCTTAAAAATAAAAGAAAACAACACGCTTGAAAAAATCAATCATGGCATTTCGTTTGTTGTTTCTATGGTTGCCCTCGGCGCATTTTGCATAATAACTAACCCGAGAGTTGACCTCTGCAACAACACCTTAAACAACACTTTCCTTACATTTTTGGGGTCAATTACAGTTTCCTCTGCAATACTCTTTATCTGCTACAAATATGTGAATAATTTTAAATTTTTATCTTTTTTAGGTAAGAACACCATAATTATTATGGCGCTCAATTATGCGGTAAACAGCTATTCTAACCACATTTGGAGCAGTACTCCTGTACTTCAAAGCATTAGCTACTGCTGGTGGATTATGACAATAGTTGACATTCTCGCCTGCTCGGGTTTTATACTTCTTTGGTGCAAGCTAAAGAAATTTTTTCCGGTACTCAAACATCTTCATATATAAAAAGCAGCTCCCGACACTGCATTAATCAGCAGTGCCGGGAGTAATTTTATACAATTAAATCGCCAAATTTTCTGTGTATTGCACAAAGCTCTCTGCCCATTACACAAACGCAGTTCTTCCATAGTATAGTCAATTTTACCATTTAGCTAAACTTTTACCATTGAAAAAATTGTTGCTGAAAATACATTGTGCAATTAAAAGTTTTATTGTATTCTTATAGCACAACAAAGCTGCTATGCCGGCAAAGCGGTGCGTTGAATAATTTTTTCAAGGTGATTTTTATGCCAGATATGTTTAAAATTTTATGTGTGTCAAATTATGAAATTCCTGCGTTGTTATCAAAATTTGAAGCAGAACTTTATAAAGAGCTGGAAACAAACCTTTTCCCTTACAATGAAAATGCAAATGATAAAATTGTTTCGTTTAAATACAAAGGTATTAATACCCATGACAGCTTATACTTTATTCGAGATTTTAGTGAGCCATGTGCAACAGTAACATGGAAAGAAACCGGCAATGTGGTAGATGATTTTACCCTTTGTGTAGTTTTCAACGCATATACAAGTCAGCTTAACTGGTGTTCTGATTATACAGAATATTCTGCTGAATCCGCTGAAGATTTTACATCTTTCAAACGAGTAGAGCAGGCAGATATTATTGCAGAGCACTTTGATGAAAAAACTTTTTCTGATTATATCAGGGCTATTCCTTATGATGAGGATGAGCAAATGGCTTGGCTTCCGGTTGTGTTCAGGTTTGGTAACGATGAGGTTATTGAACAGGCTATAAACTTTATTTTTGATAATGAGGAATTGATTTTCCATGGCTTTACAAAAGAAGAATTTGTGGGTGCTTTGCTTTCTCTCAGGGACAGTGACTACGCCGCATTAACACGAGAAGCTATGCTCTACAGCCTTGACAAAGACTGTGATGATTACGAAATTCATAAAAAGTCTGACGATACAGACATTTACAGCTCGCTCGACTACGAGGACATCGACTTCGGGGAAATACTGTCATTTGACTAACAAATTCCGCACCGAAAAAGTATTGAAAACAGCTTGAAACAATATTTTTGCATTGCAAATAAAATAATTGCAATCGTTATTTTCCGAGCTGAAATCTATGTGCATTTTGCAAAGTTTTTGTCGCAAAAAGTCTTTGTATTTTTAGAATTGTATGATTTACTTTTTTACTCTGTTGTGCTATAATTCATACGAATTTAAAGTTATTATAGCTTATTTTTATTTTTTACGATAATTTTTAACAAAGGTGGTTGAACATTTGTGGCAGAGTCAAAATCAATAAGAAATCTTACGCAGGGAAAAATATTCAGTCAGATTTTGCTTTTTGCTATTCCTGTAATAATCGGAAACCTTTTGCAGGAATTATACAATGTAGTTGATACTCTTATAGTAGGTCAAACTCTTGGAGAAATAAAATTAGCGGCGGTCGGCTCTACAAGCTCGTTAAACTTTTTTGCACTTGGATTTTTTATAGGACTGTCGGCAGGCTGTTCGGTAATAACCTCTCAGCACTTTGGCGCAGGAAATATAGAGCAGGTAAAGAAAAGTGTTGCCGCACACATACTCATCGGTGTAGTATCCTCGGTTGTACTCACCGCTGCGTTTGTATTTTTGGTAAATCCGTTTCTTACAATGCTCGGCACAACAAAAGAAACCTTTGACTACGCAAGCCAATACCTCACTATAATTTACCTTGGCATACCTGCAACAATGCTCTACAATCTTACCGCATCACTTCTCCGCTCGGTTGGCGACAGCAAAACTCCGCTGTATCTGCTGTTATTTTCTTCTGTACTCAATGTAGGGCTTGACCTGCTGTTTATAGTAGTATTCAAGTGGGATGTATCGGGTGCGGCAATAGCAACGGTTATTTCTCAGCTTATTTCCGCCGTACTCTGCTGCATTTATATATACTTCAAGGTTAAAATGCTTTTGCCTACAAAAGATAGCTTTAAAGATATAAAAAGAATGATTACAGACGAGCTTAGGGTAGGCTGTCCTATGGGACTTCAAAATTCCGTTATCTCAATAGGAATGATGGTTTTGCAGTATTTTGTAAATCAGTTCGGCTCTTATGCGGTTGCGGCTTACACCATTGGCAACAGAGTACAGCTGCTTATTCAAAATCCTATGAACTCTATGAGTACGGTAATTGCCACCTTTGCAGGGCAAAATGAGGGTGCAGGCAAGTATGACAGAATCAAAAAAGGCGTTAATAACTGCCTTATGCTTTGTATTGCCTACTCAATAATTGTGGGCGCAATTTCAATGCTTTTTGCCACACAAATTACAGGAATATTCACAAGCGGCAGCTCTCAGCAAACAATAGATTACTCCGTACAATTCATATTCTGGAACTGTCCGTTTGAGTGGTCGCTCGGTATGCTGTTCATTTATCGTGGCACAATACAGGGACTTAAAAACGGCATTATTCCAATGATTGGCTCCCTGATTGAGGTTGCCATGAGAATATGCACACCTGTTCTTTTCAGCTCAATAATCGGCTATGCGTCAATATGCGTTGCAGGCCCTGCCGCATGGACTGCAAGTATGCTGCTTATGCTTGTTGTGTATTATGTAAAAATGAAAGGCTTTGCGAAGAAAAAATCACTTGCATAAAATCAGGGAACTTTTCAAATGAGAAGTTCCCCTTGATTTTTATTGACAGAAATTTTTGATTGCTATAAAATTATTAATGGTGATAAAATGAAAATTGAAACTGAAAGGCTGTATCTTCGGGAGCTTACGCACGAAGATTTTGACGCTTTATATAAAGTGCTGGCGGATTCCGACATTATGCAGCACTACCCCTACCCTTTGATGAAAGCAGGGTACAAAATTGGATAAACAGGAGCATTGAGCGCTACCATATTTTCGGATTTGGATTGTGGGCGGTCTGTCTGAAAAGCACAGGTGAAATGATTGGCGACTGCGGAATTACAATGCAAATGATTAATAATCAAATAAAGCCTGAAATCGGGTATCATTTAAGAAAGGATATGCAGCATAAGGGTTTTGCAAAAGAGGCAAGCCTTGCAGTGATGGATTGGGCATTTACAAACACACCATTCAATACCGTGTATTCCTATATGAAAAAAGATAACATTGCCTCCGCCGCTGTCGCTGTGTCATACGGTTGTAAAAAACTTGATGAATTTATTGACAGTGAAAATGAAACAACTGTTGTGTACGTAATCACAAGGACAGAGTGGGAGAAAATTAAAATATAATTTTATACAAAAATTAACTTGATGTATATTGAAAAACATTTTATATGCTGATATAATAAAATTGTAAATTGTTGACTAAGCCTTGACTTTTTCATAAATATTTTTATAAGGAGATTAGTGTTTGACAAAGACTAATATAACGGTAATAGTAGCATAATCGGGAGGTTTGCTGCTTTTACCGACAAACCTCCCAAAAGGTTTTTGATTTTACTTTTTGGAGGATTATGCTCTATGAATAGAGAAAACAAGAAAAAATCATATAAAAGAGGTTATTATAAATCACACGCCTGCAATGAAAGTTTTATCTGCAAGGTATGCGGCAGACTTGTTGTGCCAAACGGTGCAGGAAGTGACCACCGCAACCACTGCCCTTACCGTCTTACGAGTATGCACCTTGATATTGAACCGGGTGATCATGAGGCTGACTGCGGAGGAGCAATGGAACCCGTTGCAGTATGGGTGCGCAAAAACGGCGAATGGGCAATTATTCACCGCTGTAAAATCTGCGGAACATTAAGTTCAAACAGAATTGCCGCTGATGATAATCCCATGAAACTTATGTCCATTGCAATGAAACCCGTATCATCTCCCCCGTTTCCGCTTGAAAAAATTGAGGAAATGACAAAACTTATGGGCGGTGACGGCGAGCTTAAATGGTAATAATCTGACTGCAAATCAAAATGACTCCTTGTCGGTTGGCGAGGAGTCTGATATTATTTTTAAACATTTACATATTAAATTATTTTTAGAAAACAATAACACAAGGAGGTTTATATATGTGTACTGCCGCAACATACAAAACAAAGGATTTTTATTTTGGACGAACTCTTGACTATGAATTTTCGTACGGTGACGAAATAACCGTTACTCCGAGAAACTATGCCTTTGATTTTCGCCACACAAGCGCTTGCACCTCTCACTATGCTATAATCGGAATGGCACATATTGTGGGAAATTATCCCCTTTACTATGATGCAATCAACGAAAAAGGCCTTGGAATGGCAGGACTTAACTTTGTTGGAAATGCCGTTTACGCAAAGCCTGTAAGCGGAAAGGAAAATATTGCTCAGTTTGAATTTATACCCTACATTTTAGGCAAATGCGCAAATATTAACGAGGCAAAAAACTTGCTTGCAAGCATAAATCTTACAGATACACCGTTCAGCGAAAAACTCCCGACCGCTCAACTTCATTGGATAATTGCCGATGAGAACGGCTGTATTACAGTGGAATCTATGGCAGACGGACTGCATATTTACGATAATCCGGTTGGTGTGCTTACAAACAATCCGCCGTTTGAAACGCAAATGTTTATGCTCAATAATTATATGTCGCTTTCGCCTAAACAGCCGCAAAACACCTTTGCAAACGGGCTTGCGCTTAACTCGTACAGCCGAGGAATGGGCGCACTCGGACTTCCGGGTGACCTCTCCTCTGCCTCACGCTTTGCACGAGTTGCGTTTACAAAAATGAATTCAATTTCTGCCGACAGTGAAAACGAAAGTGTAAGTCAGTTTTTCCATATTCTCGGCTCGGTAGACCAACAGCGAGGCTGTTGCGAAGTGAGCGAGGGCAAGTATGAAATTACGATTTATACCTCTTGCTGCAACACAACAAAGGGAATTTACTACTACACAACCTATAATAATCATCAGATTTCCGCCGTTGATATGCGCAAAGAAAATCTCGACAGCACCGAGCTTATGCGCTATCCGCTGATTGAAGAACAGCAAATTAATTTTCAAAACTAAAGCAACAGACCGACACAGCAAAAGTGTCGGTCTGTATTTTATTCTGCGTTTTTGAGCGCCTCTTCCATTGGAATTTTTTTGATTTTTCTAAACTGCAAAGCGCCTACAACCGCATATGCGAGTATTCCGAAAACGAGCATTTTTACATAAACCATAGGTTCTATGTAGAATGAAAGCCAACCCGAAAAACTGCTTATCAATTCACTGTATATTATCTTCATCAATAAATATGAAATCGGCAGGCTGATTATTACCGAAAAAATTGCTACAATAGCTGTTGAAATAATGTAAAGCCTTGTAATTTCACCGTTCTGATAGCCGAGTATCTTTACTATTGATACCGAATTTGCATTCTTTTCTATTATGATTTTAGAAAGCAAATATACAAGCAGCATATAGAGAAGTATTGCAAATGCCGAAACCATTGGGAACATTCCACCCATTGAATCGGTCAGTTGGTCAGAGATTACTGTCAAATCCTTTTGAGTAATCTTGCTTGCAATCAGCTTATCGTCAACGTCTGTTATTTCTTTATTTGAAAAATATCCGCTGAAATAATCTTCTGACTTATCAAACTCGGTTCTGAAATTTTCTATATCCATAAATACCGCCAATGACGCAGGATATTTATATGTACCGCTAATTGTAAGGCGATAGGTTTTGTCATCATACTTTGTCTTTAGGTCAAGATTATCTCCAACCTTTAAGCCGAATTTTTCCAAAATACCCTCAGATACATAAACCGAGTTTCTGTCTATAAATCCTGCTTTTACATAGTCCGACTCCTTATCCACACCATATACCGTAATTTCATCGGACTTTTCGGAATTTTTTAAATTGGTTTCAAGAGTAGTTACCGCATATTTTTCTGCACCCTTAGTATCGGTTTCAACGGGCATTTTCAATATATACTGATAATCGCAAATCATATTGTCGATTACCTCTGTCTTATAATTATCAAGCAATGGCGGCAACATAAGACTGAACATAAGAATAAGGTTTGAAAAAAGTATCCCTACAAACAAAACAATGTAGCTTGACTTGTTTTGAAAAATAACACGAAGCCTGAACCTTGTCATAAACTTAAAGTTAGGTAACTTGGCAACCTTTTTCTTTTCCTTTTTGCTGAGGTCACGACGCAAAAATTTAAGCGGTGAAAGCGCCAGCTTTTTGCTGAGAATAAATATATTGACTATCACCATAATAATGCAAGGCACAACGGTTGTTATTACAAACGCATAACCGTTCCACAATGTAACATACGGACCGAGGCTGTAACTTTCGTAATAAATATTGGCAACAATATCCTTAAGCACAGTATAGCCGAGCACATTACCGAGTATTGCACCTACGATTGTAACCACAACAGGGAGCAAAAGATAGTGCCTTAAAAGCTCGCCCTTGGTATAACCCGACGCTCTCAGTGTTCCGATAACGGCTGATTCCTTTTCAATGGTATTTGAAGTAGTGACTGCAAATACAAATGCCATAATTGCAATTACAATGTATAAAAGGGTTATCATCATTGAGGTATCAGAACCAATGTCATCGCCCGAAAAATGTATAGCCTGATTGTCAAGCTCGGATACAAAGTTATTCATCACAGCATTTTTAGCAATTAATTCTTTTAGGTAGGTGTTTTTATCGTGCTTTTGCTGTTCGGTAAGCGAGCTGTCGTTGAAAGTATATGAATAGCAGTAATGTAAATGCTTATCCGATATTTTGTCAAAGGCATTGTCGGTAACCACAGCAACGGTAAAATTCTGCGCATCAAACATCATATCGGTATTATTTTTAAATAATGCCGTATAATCGGGAAAAGCAACATAACCGCTCACCTTGTACTGCCTGCCGTCAAGCTCTGCCTTGTCGCCGATATTAATATTGTTGTTCTCGCCAAAAAGTCTGTCAATCGCAATTTCATCGTCCTGTTTTGGAAACTCGCCCTCAAAAAGCTCGATTTTATCTACATCATTTCTGTTCTTATAAATTCTGTATGCAGCGTTTTTATAGCTTTCTTCCTTGTAAAAATTCTCGTACAATTTAATGTCCTGATTTTCGAGCTTAGTATTCAGTTCATCGGTCATTTTATCATCGAGTACAAAGTAGCCGTCCTCAATGTTATTTTTATCAAAGCTCTCGTCAAAAGCGGTTTTCATACTTGAACCTGCAACAAGAAAACCCGATACAAATCCTATTGTAGCTACCAAAAATATGAAAATAACAATATACTTTCCTATGTCGCTTTTAAGCTCTCGTGGCAATCGCCTGTTAAGCGGATTTTTCATAAATTCATCCCCTTACCAATCAAGATCTTCGGCTTTTACCTTTTCGCTGTTCTCGTATTCCTTACGAATATTTCCATCTCGCAGTTTAATAACCTTGTCTGCCATCAGCTTGATAGCGTCATTATGAGTTACAATAATTACTGTATTTCCGTACTTTTGATTTATAGTTTCAATCAGCTTTAATATGTCCTTTGAAGTCTTGTAGTCAAGTGCGCCCGTCGGTTCATCACAAAGTAAAATATCGGGATTTTTTACAATAGCTCTGCCGATTGAGGTTCTCTGCTGTTGACCGCCCGAAAGCTGACTCGGCACTTTGTCCTTATGCTCCCACAATCCGAGTGTGTGCAAAAGTTCATCGGTATTGAGTGGATTTTTGCTCAAATATGTACCAACCTCTATATTTTCTTTAACAGTTAAATTCGGAATAAGATTGTAGAATTGAAATACATATCCGAGGTGGTTTCTGCGGTAAAGCGAAAGCTGTTTTTCGCCCATATCTTCAATTCTGCTGCCGTCAATAGCAATACTTCCGCCGTCTGCTTTTTCAATACCACCAATAATATTCAAAAGCGTAGATTTACCCGAGCCTGACGGGCCAAGTAAAACGCATATCTTCCCCTTTTCAACACCCGTAGTAATACCTTTGAGTACCTTTGTGCGGTTATCCCCTGTTCCGTAGTATTTTTCTATACCCTTAATTTCAAGAAACATACTTTACCTCCTGTTGTTATATGAATATGTGTTTATCTGTTCATATGTTCATCAATGATAATTTATCACAAAAAATCAAATATTGTCAAGTAAAAATAATTAATAAAAACTTTAACATATCAATTTGGTTAGTTTTAGTTAACTCTTGCGTTTAAAAATATCTGCCATGTATGGAATTTGCCGACATGGCAGATAAAAATTATACTTTTTCAACTTTCATAGGAATATATCCTGCTTTGATTACAACATCACGCAGAACTTTTTCTTCAACTGCCTGCTTTGCCCTTACAAAAGCAGAATTTTCCGACAGCTTAACCTTTGCAAGGTAATTTTCATCTGAATTAAAAGCGTTTTCAACACGCATTGCACAATTCTTGCAAGTCATACCGTCAATAACGATTTTATATTCATAATTGAAATTTTTTGCATTGCTGTCCTTTGGCTTAACCTTTTTTACACTGTCACCGCCTGCACCACAGCAACCGCTTTTAAGGCTTTTTATGTATTTTAAAACACCAAACACACAAATAACAGCGATAATCGCACAAACAATAATTGTAGAAATAATAGTATCCATAGTAATCCACCCTTATAGTTAGTTTTTGCTAACCTTAGTATATCACTCTCCTATTACCTTGTCAAATATAAAAATTGTGCTGGTTTTGCGGTAATTTTGTATATTATAAATGTTTGGGGATTTTGAGGAATTGTGGTTAAAAACAGAGTTTAATAAATCTAAAATTTAGGTCAACCCTTTTTAAAGGGTTGCGGGTTTGGGCAGAGCCC
>ERZ773237.63-NODE-63-length-115914-cov-18.412769_pt1 | contig 115914 bp, 90 predicted proteins | sample MGYA00580990_ERZ773237 | MGnify/ENA primary metagenome ERZ773237 (study PRJEB29015, sample SAMEA2737749) | human gut metagenome | biome: human gut; feature: human-associated habitat; material: faeces | place: China | collected 2012 ...
CGCTCCTGCGGGAGCGCAAAGTTACTGGCAGGGACGCTTCGCTGCCTGCGCCTTTTGTTGAGCGCGTTTGGCATACTGGTCGCCCGACCAGCAGTTGGGGCGTTGCCCCAAACCCCACAAGGGGCGCTGCCCCTTGACCCTGCAAGGGGGAATCCCCCCTTGACCCCTTCGCGCGATTGAGTTGGCTTCTTCTCCATGCTTTGCCCGCGTGTTTATCCTTTTGGCGCTGCGACTTAATCCTTTTCCCCTTCCCCTTTAATCCCCATGAATCGTTAAGCAGCCTGCGGGCACAAAGCCGCGCGTCGTCTGTCCATCCACCGTCGTCTCAATATAATCCCACGCAGATTTATTGAAAAAGCTCGTCAAATATGTCACCTGTGTCCCCGCGCGCAGCTGTGCAATCGTCGTTTTCCGCATTGCCGGGTCGTCCGTCAGCGCCGTGCCGGCATTCAGCGTGGCTGTTGTATAGGAAAACGTCAGCGACGTATCCATCGGCACGCCGCCGCGGATATCGTCACCGCTGACGTAGCCGACACGCACCGAGCCGCTGTTTGTTTCGTACATCACCAGCAGCCAGCCGTTTTCCCATCCAGCGCTGTAAATTGCGCCATTTGTGCCGACGGAAGCCTTGCCGTTCGCGCCGCGCCACGAATTGCGGCTGGGCGCGGAATACACCGGGAGGTTCTGCCCCGTGCGCAGCTGCACATAGTCAAATCCGCCGAGGGTATCGAATCCGCCGGAGAAATACGTCCACATGGATTCGCCGCTGTCACCGTTTTCAGCCTTGTAGTCGCGCACTTCCTTTATCAGCTCGTAATTTGCCCATTCTGTCGCGTTGAGGTAGGGATAAACGGCGCGCTGATTGTTGGTATCACGGTTGGGCGTATACCACGGCTGGCAGGAGAAGTAATTGTCGTACTTTTCGCCGGGATGAAAGACGTAGCCGTGGCGGGCGAAAATCTCGTTGAACGCGTAGCCCAGCGTTTCGTAGTCCCAGCGGGCGACCTCATCCCATGTCAATTCGCGCGAATTGCTGTCCGGCAGAATGTAGTTCAACTCCGCCGAAGCAATGCCGATGCTCAGCAGCAGCGCCGCCAGCACCATCAGCATCCACCGTGCCTGTTTCAAGTTTCCCACTCCTTCCAATTTCTATCATATAGTATAATATTCGACCCGGCAATTGTCAAGCAGAATCCACCTCTTGCGAAAAGTTCACACAAATGGTACAATAGAAGCGAATCCACAGGAGGCGATTGACCGATGATGAACATCGTGCTGTTCAACCCGGAAATCCCGCAGAACACGGGCAATATCGCGCGTACCTGCGCCGCGACGGGCGCAACGCTGCATTTGATTGAGCCGCTGGGCTTTTCGCTGAGCGACAAATACCTGAAGCGCGCTGGGCTGGACTATTGGAATCTGATGACCTACCACACCTACCCGGACTTCGGCGAATTTCTCCGCCAGCATCCGGATGCAAGGATGCACTTTGCGAGCACAAAGGCGCCGCGCGGCTATCACGAGGCGACGTATCAAGATGGTGATTTTCTCATCTTTGGCTGCGAGACGCGCGGCCTGCCGGAAAACCTGCTGGAGCAGGTCTACGACCGCTGCATCCGCATCCCGATGCGCCCGGAAGCGCGAAGCCTGAATCTGTCAAACTCCGTCGCTATCGTTCTCTACGAAGCGCTGCGGCAGACGGATTTTCCCGGTCTGAGCAGTCAGGGCCACCTGACCGGGCGCGACGAAGAGCCCGCGCCGTGGCTGGATTACGTTTGATGATACGGTTTTCGGATTTACCTGTGCCGTGAATTCTCATCAGGGAATCGCAGCCCATCCAATCATAGAACGCGGCATATGGATGTTTTTATCCCGCTGAATCGTTCTATGGTCGAAATTCTTCTCAACAGGAGGCCATCATGCCTGAACTCAAACGCCGTCGCCGCGCCGCGTCCGAGCCGGACGCTGATTCCGCAGATGCCACGCAGGAATATTCGCCCTATGTCCCGACATTCCAGTCCGCGTGTCCCGAAGACCCAAATGCCCAGCCGACTTTCGCCAACGAAAACGCATGGCAGCCGGACTACGCGGATGATGATGCGGATATTCCCGCCCCGACTGCTGAAGAGGTTTTCGCGGACGAAGCCCTTGAAGATCCGGATTTATACCTGACTGAAGAGGAACAGGCGGAACTGCGGCAGAATCACTGGCGCTTGTTATCCGGCTTCGGCGATTTCATCAGCATTATCGCGGGCTGCGCGGTGATTCTGGTGCTGATTACGATGCTGGTCAGCCTGCTGAATTGGCTTCATTCCGACATTCTGCAATCCATCTCGCTCTTCCAGACGATGATTTAAGAAGGTGAACGCGCCATGCCCGACCTCTCTTGGGAACTCTTCGAGCGTCAAGTCTCGCAGTGCCAAATGTGCGGCCTGTGCCAGAACATCCACCACAAAGTCCCCGGACAGGGCGACCGCCACAGCCCGCTTATGCTCATCGGTGAAGGGCCGGGACAGGTCGAGGATGAGGAAGGGCTTGCGTTTGTCGGCCCAGCGGGGCAGCTGTTAACCAAAATGCTCGCTGCTATTTCGCTCCCGCGCGACCGCGTTTATATCTGCAACGTCGTCAAGTGCCGCCCGCCGCAGAACCGCGTCCCCACGGATGAGGAAGCCGCCGCCTGCAAGCTCCACCTCCGCATCCAAACCGCCCTCATCCGCCCGAAGGTCATCGTCCTGCTCGGCTCAACCGCCGCGAAAAACATTATTGGGGCGGACATTCGCATCACTCGCGACCGCGGCAAGTGGTTCGAGCGCAAAGGCATCTGGATGATGGCGACGTATCACCCGTCGGCGCTCCTGCGCGACCCGTCGAAGAAGCGTGACGCATGGGAGGACATGCAGTCCCTGCGTGATCGGCTGATGGATTTGGGACTGTACAACGACATTTATCAGGAGCAGACACCATGAGCGAAACCATCAAGCCCGGACGCTACCGTCACTTCAAGGGCAAAGAGTATGAAGTCCTCTATATCGCCACGCACAGCGAGACGCGCGAGGAAATGGTGGTCTACCGCGCGCTGTATGGTGAACGCGGCGTGTGGGTGCGCCCCGCAAGCATGTGGAATGAGGTCATCGAGCGCGACGGAAAGACGTATCGACGCTTCACCTACATCGGCGAGGGCGACGCTTGACAAGCGCATCGAAATATGCTATGCTGTTTTTGTTTCCATGAAGGAAGCCATCGGACAAGAATGCCCGGCTTTCTTCATGGTATTTTTCTTTTTGGAGGTTTTTTCTCATGGCAATGAACCGAAAGAGCGGTTTGTACTCCCTGCTGGTAGCAGCGATTCTGCTGGCTGTTGGCATTGTATTGCCCTTCTTGACGGGCAATGTGCAGGTGCTGGGGCAGGCCATCAGTCCGCTGCATATTCCGGTGCTGATTTGCGGCCTGACGTGCGGCTGGTGCTGGGGCATGGGGCTTGGCATTGTGCTGCCGCTGCTGCGGAGCGTGCTGTTCGGTATGCCGCCGCTGGTGCCAGTCGCCATTCCGATGGCATTCGAAATGGCAGCGTATGGCGCGCTGTGCGGGCTGCTCTATCCGATGCTGAGCAAGAAGATGAGCAAGACCTGCTGGGCCATGCTGATTGCCATGGTAATTGCCATGCTTGCGGGTCGGCTTGTCGGCGGCGCGGCGAAGGCGGTCGTGATGGGCATTCAGGGGAATGCGTACACATTCCCAGCGTTCGTAACGGCGTATTTCGTGAATACGGCCGTCGGCGCGGTGATTCACCTAATCGTTGTGCCGCTGGTGGTGACGGCGCTGGAGAAAGCGCGGCTGTCGCCGTTGGGCTTGAAGGCAAAAGCGGCTGTGTGAGCCAAAAAGGAACGGGTCAAGGGGCATCAAAAACGTCCCTTGACCCGTTTTTGCGTAACTGCTGTGTGCAGATTATCTGCGTCATACTATTTCCAAATGAGAATGCGCCAAGATGCGAAGCGAATTTTTCGCGCTGGCTAACGCGAATGAAACGCAGCGTAGCAGCGCTACGCTAAGTGGAATGAGCGGACGCAAGCGCGGAAAAGGCGCGAGCAGATGGCGCAGGTGAATTTGGAAATAGTATCAAAGCCCATTACAGCAGCTCATGATACTTGCGGATATACAGCTTCTTCATCAGCGTTGCCAAGACCATGTAGCCCAGCACAATCAGCGCCAGATAGGCGAAGTAGACAGGCGGGAGGGCGCACAGCCCCAGCGGCGCGGCGAGGGGCGTGAAGGGCAGCAGCGTCACGACGGCGATGCCGAGCATCGTCAGCAGCATCACCGGCAGGGACGCGTGGCTCTGGATGAACGGCAGTTTCTTCGTGCGAATCATGTGCATGACGAGCGTCTGCGTCCACATGGATTCGATGAACCAGCCGGTCTGGAACAGCGCGGCGAACTTGTCCTGCATCGCGGGGTTGGTCAGCTGCGCGAAGGTCATGCCGCCGCACGCCATCGGTGCAATCACGAAATACAGCAGCAGGTACGTCGCAATGTCGAACAGCGAACTGACCGGACCCATCCAGAGCATGAAGCGGCTGATGCCCGACGCATCCCACGTCCGCGGCACTTTGAGGTACTCCGCGTCCACGTTGTCCCACGGAATTGCGGTGCAGGAAATATCGTAGATGAGGTTCAGCAGAATCAGGTGCAGGGACGCCATCGGCAGAAAGGGCAGGAACGCGCTGGCAGCAAGGACGGAGAACATGTTGCCGAAGTTCGACGCAGCCGTCATCTTGATGTACTTCATCATGTTCGCGTAGATTTTCCGACCCTCAATGACGCCCTTTTCCAGCACCATCAGGTCTTTTTCCAGCAGGACGACGGACGCGCTTTCCTTGGCGATGTCCACCGCGGTATCTACGCTGATACCCACGTCCGCCGCCTTCATCGCGGCTGCATCATTGATGCCGTCACCCATATAGCCCACGGAATGCCCCTTCTGGCGCAGGACGGTGACGACGCGCGCTTTCTGGGCGGGCGAGAGCTTCGCGAAGACGGTAATCTCCTCCGCTGCCTGCGCAAGCGTTTCGTCATCCATCGCGTCAATGTCCGCGCCGAGCAGCACGCGCTCAGCATTCAGCCCAACCTGACGGCAAATGGCACAGGTGACTTTCTCGTTGTCGCCGGTGAGAATCTTCACACCGACGCCGTATTCCCGCAGGGCATGAATCGCGTCACGGGTCGTTTCCTTCGGCGGATCAAGGAAAGCAAGGAAGCCGATGAGCACCATGTCCTTCTCGTCCGCCGTGGAGAACTGCCCTTCCGGCGCGGGATTTGTCTTTTGCGCAACGGCAATCACGCGCATACCGCCGCCATTGAGTTCATCTGCCTTGCGCAGGACGTAGGCGCGCACCTTGTCCGTCAGCGGAACGATTTTTCCCTTGCTTTCCGCATGGGTGCAGCACGCCAGCATCTCCTCCACCGCGCCCTTGGTAACCAGCTGGGTCTTTCCCTTGCGGTCGCGCACAACGACGCTCATGCGGCGGCGCTCGAAGTCAAACGGGATTTCGTCCACCTTCTTGAAGCGGGCAATCAGCTCATCCGCGCCAAGCTGACGCTGTTTGTCGATGACGGCGATGTCAATCAGGTTCTTGAGGCCCGTCTGGAAGTAGCTGTTCAGGAACGCGTGGCGAAGTACGCGGTCGTCCGGCTCGCCATCTACGTTCAGGTGATATTCCAGTACCACCTTGTCCTGCGTAAGCGTGCCGGTCTTGTCCGTGCAGAGGATGTCCATTGCGCCGAGGTTCTGAATCGCGTTCAAGTCCTTGATGATGACCTTCTCGCGGCTCATGGTCATGGCGCCCTTCGCCAGCGAGGTGGTCACAATCATCGGCAGCATTTCCGGCGTCAGACCGACGGCAATCGAAATGGCGAACAGCCCCGCCTGAATCCAGTCGCCGTCGCTCAGACCGTTGATGAGCAGCACAATCGGCACCATCAGCAGCATAAAGCGAATCAGCACCCACGAAACGCTGTTGACACCCTTCTCAAAGGTGGTCTTCGGCGGCTTGACGTTCAGCGCCTTTGCCATTGCGCCGAGCATCGTGTCATGCCCGACGGCGAGGACGACCGCCGTTGCACTGCCGCTGACGACCGTGCTGCCCATGAACGCCAGATTGCCGCATCCGGTCAGGCTGCCGACCGTCTGGCAGACCGCGCCGGACTTTTCCACCGGCTCGCTCTCGCCCGTCAGGCTGGATTGGCTGAGGAACAGGTCCTTCGCGCGGAGGATGCGCACGTCCGCCGGGAGCATGTCGCCCGCAGACAGCGACACGATGTCGCCCACGACGATTTCTTCCAGCGGGATTTCCTTCTTCTCGCCCTCGCGCGTCACGCAGACTGTCGTGTGAATCATCTCGGAGAGCTTCGCCGCGACATTGCCGCTGCGGGTCTCCTGCACGAAGCGGAGAATGCCGGAAATCAGCACCATGATGGTGATGATAATGACCGTCGCCTAGCTTTCGTCGCCCGGATCGACCATCGCAACATTCGTCAGCGCGCTGAAAATCGCCAGCAGCACCAGCACGACGGTGAACGGGTTGATGAACGCGGCAGCGAGACGCTTGTACAGCGGCGTGCGCTGGCTCGTCGGCAGCACATTGCGGCCGTAGCGGTCGCGGGCTTCTTCCGCCATTTCTTCCGTGAGGCCATTTTCCGGCACGTTCAGCGCCGTGCGGAGATTCATTTCGTCGGTTTGCGCCGCCCACGTCAGGCGGTCGGCGGTCGCGCGGTTGTTTTCCGCCAGCATCTGCGAGGCAGTCAGGGTAACTTTCTTCTTCAGGTTCAGCGTCATGGCGTTTTTCCTCCTGTTCATCGGTCAAAGGAGCGCCATGAAAGCTGATACTTTACAGAATCTGGCTGATGCAGAGACGCATGGGTCGCCGCATTTCATGGCTGCTCCTGGAAAAGGCAAAGCATAATGGATAACCGCCCGCGTCCATGCGTCTCACATCCTTTCACCATCATCAAATCAAATTTTGCGCACGAAAAAACCACCGCCCTGCAAAAACACGCAAAACGGTGGAAAAAAGCGTACACAAACACACCTGCTGTGCTGTCAGCCGAAATTCACCCCTTTATTCATACAAAAGGGCACAAAAAACGGCGACCTGAAAACAGGCAATGTCAGTCCGCGAACGGCGAGTGTCCGCGGAGCATGGCGCAATCCAACGTTTTGCTGCATCTACTGTGACTTATGTCCACGCACAATCGCCTTCCTTTCGCTGCAAATTCTTTCGGGGCGGCCGCATGGGCTTTTCCCGATTCGCCGTCATTATAACAGACGTTTTTTGTTGTGTCAACCCCTGAAAACTAAAAATTGCTGAAATTCAAGAGCATTTTTTGAAATCTAAAGTGCCCGAAATTCCCCGCTTTCAGAGCATTTCGGGCACGGTGATATTTTGACCAAATCAGCGGATGCTGCACGTCGCCGTGTGCGTGCCGCTCGCCAGTATTTGGCTCGTGCCATCCGGCAATGTCAGTTCGCAGCGCGTGCCGACCGGGACGCATACCGTCACGGTGAAGGTGTCCGCCGCCGTTTCCCACTGCACGCTTGCGTCGCCGTAGGGGGTGCGTACCTTCGCGAAGGCGCTCGTCAGCCCGCCGCCCAGAATTGGCTTGACCCGGAAAGCCTTGTAGCCCGCCTCCGTCGGCTCAATGCCCGCAATGCGGCGGTACAGGAAGTCGCCGACCGCGCCGGATGCGTAGTGGTTGTAGGAAATCATCTTGTCCGTGCCGTCATCGCCAATCGGGCAGACGCCGTTCTCGTCCAAGCCGTCCCAGCGTTCCCAAATCGTCGTCGCGCCCGCCTTGACTTCGTAGAGCCACGAGGGGCATTTCGTGTTCAGCAGCATATGGTATGCGGCATCCACCTGCCCATTGTCGCACAGCGCGAAGAGGATGTACGGTGTGCCGGGGAAGCCCGTGCCGATGCACCAGTCGTTGCGCTTCGCCAGCGCGGCGAGGTTCGCGGCGGCTTTTTCCCGAATCTGCTGCGTGGGGAACATATTCAGGTAGATGGGCAGGACGTAAGCGGTCTGGAACTCCTCCAGCAGCTTACCGTTGCCGTCCGTGAGCAGCGAACAGTACGCATCCGCCGTCTTTTCGGACAATGCCCGGTAGTGCTTCGCGTCCTGCGTTTCGCCCAGAATATCCGCGATTTGCGCCAGCAGCGCGCTTGTGTTGCACAGCGACGCCGTGCCTGTCCACTTAATGCGTCCCTGCCACTGGCTCATTTGCGGCACGTCCGGCGCAACCCAGTCGCCGAAGCCCAGCGTGCCGGGCATTTCCCAGAGATAACGGTGCTTGCCGAAGCCGAAACCGCACCAGAAGCGGCAGGCGTTGACGTACTTCTTCATCGTCGGATACATCCGGCGCAGCACGCCCACATCGCCCTGCGCCATATACTGCGCCCACGGCACGAGGACGCACGCATCCCCCCACCAAGCGACTGCCATTTTCGGCATCGTCGCGGGGAAGCCGTAACCCTGCACGGGCACCGTGTTCGGCAGACCGCCCGTCGGCAGCTGCTCCGCCTGCACGTCCAGAAGCCACTTGTCCAAGAAGCGGTTCATGTCGAAATTGAACACCGCCGTCGGCGCGAACACGGCAATATCGCCCGTCCAGCCCATGCGCTCGTCGCGCTGCGGGCAGTCGGTGGGAATATCCATGAAGTTTGACTTCGCACTGCGGACGATGTTCTCCTGCAGGCGGTTGAGCATCTCGTTCGAGCAGCGGAACGAACCCGTCTGCTGAATGTCGGAGTACAGCATGACGCCCGTCACCTGCACGTCCTCTTCCCGCACGCCCTCGACGCTGATGTAGCGGAAGCCCATGTACGTCAGCCGCGGCGACCACGTCTGCTTGCCGTCCTTGCAGATGTACGTCGCCGTCGCTTTCGCCGTGCGCAGGAACGCCGTGTTCAGCGTACCGTCAGGGTTCAGCACTTCGCTGTGGCGGATGGTAATCTTCTGCCCGCGTTTTCCCGTAACCGTCAGGCGCACCACACCCGCGAAATTCTGCCCGAAATCGTAAATCAGCGCATTGCCTAACTTCTTGCAGGATACGGGAGCGAACGTCTCGTGTTCCTTCACGTCTGCGCCGTAATCCGCCATCAGCTTCGGCTTCACGCGCAGACGCTCCTGTACGGCGCTCCGCCAATTCGCCTTGTCCAGTGATATGGTTGCGTCATACGTTTCGCCGTCGTAGAAATCCGCCATGCGGACAGGACCGTCCTCTGTCACCTGCCAGCTTTCGTCTGTGCCGATGACCTCCGTCCTGCCGTCGCGGTAGGTAATCCGCAGCTCCGCCAGCAGCGCCTGACGGTCTGCCGTCACGCGATTGACGCGCGTGAACACGAACGACCCGACCGCCCAGCCGCCCGCGACCGTCGCAGTGATGCAGCTGCCTGAATGCAGCATGTCCGTCACATCATACGTTTGGTACATCAGCTGATGCGCATAGGACGTGAAACCGGGCGCGAAATACCGTTCACCGACCTTCTGCCCGTCGATGTTCAGCTCGTAGATGCCCATTGCCGTGGCGTACAGCTTCGCCTGCGCGATTTCGCCCCGGAGCGGCAGCGTCTTGCGGAACACCATCGGCACGGGCGAAACCTTCTTTTCCTTGAACACATACGCGCCGTCGGTAATCCACTTGCCCTGCCACGGCGTATCCATGCGTCCCGTCTCGAAGGTCAGGCGGGCAGTATCCGTTTCGCCGCTGTCCGACGTGACAGTAAGCGTCGCGGTGTACGTCGTGAAGGGCTTGAGCGGCTGCCCGGCATAGCGCGTTCCGCATTGGTCGGGATTGCGGATTGTCCAGCCGTTCACCGTCAGTTCAGCGGACTGAACGGATGCGCCCGCGCGGTCGGATGAGACGAAATAGGCAAACGTCGGGGCGGCGCAGTCGGTCACCAGATGGTCGCGCAAGCCCTCGCAAGTAAACGATTGAATCTGAAACATGTTTACCACCTGCCGAATGAGATTGAAAACGGCGGTCAAGAGAATCGTCGAGATTCCCCTGACCGCCGCAAGTTCGATTACTTCTTCAGGGTGAAGAACGCGCTGACGACACCGGCGATGCTGGAAACGGCCAGCAGCACCAGATTCACAATCGCGCAGGTGGCGGAGGACATATTCGCCGCCGTCTGCACTTCAAGCAGCACATCCGCGTTGGAGAAGTAAATGAAGGCGAACCCTTCGACGCGGGCAGACACCAGATTGATGAAGGCAAGCGCCAGCAGCGCCGGAGCCGCAATCTGGCACAGACCCGTCAGCAGGTCTACAACCTTCTTCGCGCCCTTGGCCATGCTCAAGACGACCGCAGCCGCCTCCAGCACAGCCGCGCCCACGACCATCAGCACAAGGTTCGACACCGTGGCATTCTGGAAGTAGCCGGCAGCGGACGTGTTAATCAGATACGCAACCAGCGCGGCAAGGCTCAGGACACAAGTGACGATGGAGAGCCAAGCGCCGGCAGAGAGTTTTTTCGTGGCGTTCATGTTTATTCCTCCTTGTCCTCAACGCTTGTTCTCAACGCGCACAACGACAGGCTTCTTTTCCGGCAGGAGCGTCAGCACAACCCACGCGAGGAAGAACAGGACAGCCAGAATGCTGCTGGCGTAGGTGGTGACGGTCAGCGCGGTATCCCACCAGGTGTTCACGCGCTGGGTGGAGATGTTCAGAATCGCGCTGTTGGCGAAGATGTAGAGCTGGTACTTCAGGTTTTCACGCGCCTGCTCAACGAGGTTCGAGTCCTTCGACACCGTTTCGAGGGAAATGTGCGGCCAAACCGCGTCCACGCCGCCTTCGCCAAGGTTGATGTGGCTGTTGTCCGCCGCGAAGTCAGCAACCTGCGTGATGCCCGCCATGACCATGGATTCGGCGTTGAAGTACAGGTAGTTGTTCATCATGTCGGTGGAAATCAGACCCTTGAAGCCCCATTCACCGCGGACAATCTTCTGAATCATGCCCACATGGTGGGAAGCGTTCGTTGCGCCGATACGGTTGAAGGCAATCATGACGCCCATGCCAAACGCATCGCTCAGCGCGCCCTCGAAGCCGCGCAGGTCGGTTTCACGGAACTTCTGCTCGGTCATGTACGCGGAGATGCCGGCGCGGTTGTGTTCCTGATCGTTGAAGCCCATGTGCTTCGGGCCGTTGATGATGCCCTTGTCGGAGCAGCCCTGAATCACTTCACGGCCGATGACGTTGGTCAGCATCGGGTCTTCGGAGATATACTCGTAGTTGCGGCCGTTGTACGGCGTGCGGTTCAGCGTCAGACCGCTGCCCCACAGGTCGTAGCGTTCAACCCACAGGCAGGAGTTGCCCTCAACCAAGCCCCACTGATACGCCAGTTCCGGGTTGAAGGAGCAGCCCAGCAGCGTCTGGGAGTTGACATTGAACTTGTAGGTCTTGCCGGTCGCCTCGTCGGTGTAGCCAGCGCTGATGCCGGTCGGGCCTTCGTTCTGGATGACGACGGGGTTGTCAATGTTGGTCAGGGTATCGGAGCGGCTGCCGCCGTGGATAACTGCGCCGACCGCTTCGTCGATGGTGATGGCATGAACCAGCTTGTCCCAGTAGGGGTCATTGATGTTGTTCAGCTGTTCCGCGCCGATTTCGGATGCCGTGAATTTCGGGCCGGGGACAGCTTCCGCCGCCGCGCCCGTGTCGGAGATGGTGTAGGTTTCGCCGCGCATTTCGGCAATCCACTGATCCTTCTTCGGGCTGTCAGCAATCTTGAGGTTCAGCTTGTTGTAGTTAATCGGGAAGGTGTTCCAGTCCTGACGGGTCAGGTAAGTGACCGTGCCGGGCAGCCAGTAGTTCAGGTCGGCGTCGTCCGCCACGTTGGTAACGGTCGTGTTGTTGGCAATGGCAAAGGTGGTGTTGTCCAGCTGATCGAGCTTCCAGCTCACGACAGCCTTGCTGCCCGCCGCGTCCATGCCGTCAGCAACGGTTTTGCCCTGCGCCGCCAGAATGTTGTTGACCGCCTCATGCGCGCCGGCTGCCGCCGTGAAGTAGTAGTCGCCCGCATCGAGGATGTAGGTCTTGGCGTTGTTCGCGTCGTAGCTTGCCAGATACTTGGTGGGAATAGTAATGGTAACTTCCTTGCTCTTGCCGGCGGCGACGTCCACCTTGGCAGAGTTCAGGAACATGACCGCGGACTTTTCAACCAGATTCGTGCGGTCATAGTCGGTGTAGGGCTGCTGCACATACAGCTGGGTGAGGAATTTGCCGTCCTGATTGGAGTTGTTCTTCACTTCGACGACGGCGGTGATGTTGCCGTTCACGCTGCGGTCAACCGTCACGCTCTTGATGGTCTGGGTGTAATCAAGATAGCTCAGGCCGTGACCGAAGGTGTAAAGCATTTCGTCGCCGTAATTCCACGCGCTGCCCTGCGTTGCGCCGGCCGCGCTGTTGGCGTTGCCCTGACCCATGACGGCGTCAAAGTAACGGGTTTCGTAGTACTTGTAGCCGACGTAGATACCTTCCGCCTCGACGATGTACATGCCGCCGTTGTAGGTATCCGCACCGCCGAAGGAGCCCGTGCCGATATTGCCGATTTCCTTGCCGGGATAACGCGGGTCGTCATTACGGCAGACGATTTCGTAATCCGCGAAGTAGTCGCCGCCGACGTTCTGCACCGCCGGGATGGACTGGTGGTCGCGCACGAAAGCGCTTGCCAGCGCGCCCGTCGCGTTGACCTTGCCGGTCAGCACGTTCGCGATGCCGATGGTCTGGTAGTCGTTCGGGCAGCCGATGTAGCAGATGCCGTCCACCTCGTGCGAGCCGCCCTCGGCGATGTCGGCAATCATCATGTTGTTGCCGGTGTTCAGCAGCACGATGACCTTGGAGCAGGTTTCCTTCGCCGCCTCGACAACCGCCAGTTCATCGGCAGAAAGCTTCAGCGGGTCTTCGCCGGTTGCTTCACCCGCGTAGTTGAGCGCAGAGCCCGGCTTGTAGGTATTGCCCTCGCCGGCGCCGCGCGCAAACACGCAGATGCCGATGCTGTCCTTGGCGATAGCTTCCTTCCAGTTTGCCGGAACGCCCAGCGCCTCGAACTCCGCCGGCGGCACTTCCGCAATCTGGTAGGTCGTCCAGTCGCCCGGTGCGCTGACGTACATGTGGTCATACACCGTGGTGGGAACTTCCTTGCCCGTCCAGCGGTTGGCGCGCATCTCGGTGTGCATGTTGATGATGTTGGTCATGTAGTAGTCCTTCAGCGTCTCATTGACGTTGAGGCCTGCACCTGCCAGCGCATCCGCCAGCGATGCCGCGTCCGCGTTGCCGCCCTTCGGCCCATAGACATTATACGCCGCCAGACCGAACAAGGCAACGTTCGCGTTCGCGTTCAGCGGAAGAACGCCGTTGTCGTTCTTCATGACGACCGTACCTTCTTCGCCTTCACGGATGGCGATGTCGCGCGCCGCCGCCGCCATGTCTTCGATGGTCGCGTAGTCGGTCTTGAAGCGCGCCGCGCTGTCGTCATTGATGGTTACATAGCTCTCCGTACCCAAGGTATCGTCCAGTGCGCCGCGGTAGGTGTTTGCCACACCCGTGCCGACGATGGAGAGAACCATCAGGCAGGTCATAAGTGCCGCAAGGCCTCTCATTGCAGGGGTAAACTTCTTCGCCTTCATGTGTTTCCTTCCTTTCACCAAGGCTTGAGATTGATTTTAGTATAACAGAAAAAAATCACGCAGCACATTTTCGGCGCGAACTGTCTTTATTTTGGCGTGTGTGGATTTTATACAGTAATTCTCCCAGATTTCGCAGGCTGGTTTTGTGCATATCCACAATGTGCAAAACATTATAGGCATTTCGCCTGCTTTTTCCGTGCGAAAAGGCTTCCTTTTGCGCAAGAGATTTGCTATACTATTGGAAACCAAGCTGTTTGCAAAGGAGGTCGGCCCGATGATTCGTGTAGCACTGGTGGAAGATGAAGAAAGCAGTCAGCGCGCACTGACAGAATATCTGGAACGGTTTTCGCAGGAGATTAACGAGAAGATTCACGTCTCCATCTTTCCGGACGGCGCGGAAATCGTCGAGGATTACCGCGGCAATTACGATATCATCCTCATGGACATCCTGATGCGCTACATGGACGGCATGGAAGCTGCCAGCGAGATTCGCAAGGTGGACAAGGAGGTCGTCATCCTCTTTATTACCAGCACGCCGCAGTACGTCATGAAGGGCTACACGGTGGATGCGCTGGATTATGTGCTCAAGCCCGTGAGTTACTTCGCTTTTTCGCAGCGGATGCAGCGCGCCTTGGAGCGCATGAAGCACCGCACGCGCAAGTTCATCTCCGTTCCCTTCCAAGGCGGAATGCGCAAGCTGGATATCTCCCAGATTCGCTATATCGAGGTCGTCAATCACAGTTTGATTTACCATCTGGACGGCGAAACGCTGGAGGCGAAAGGCGTTCTGTCCGAATTGGAAGACGCACTGACGGCATACCACTTTTTCCGCTGCAACAAGTGTTATCTGGTCAATCTGGAACACGTCAACGGCGTGAACGAAAACTGCGCGGACGTGGACGGCGATCAGATTCAGGTCAGCCGCCCGAAGAAAAAGGCGTTTCTGGACGCGCTGAACAACTACATCAACGAGGTAGGCAAATGATACACGTCGATTTGTCGCATACGCCGGGTCTGCTCTATGCGCTGGCGTACTGGCTGAGCAGTACCTTCTATATTCAATTGTATGGCAGTCCATTCAGCAAGGGCAGGAAGTTCGGCATCTGCGCTGGATTTCTTGCCCTGATTGCTGGTTTCATGACGCTGACGGACGGTGTTTCCGCGATTGGCTTTTTCCCCTGCATGGGCGTGACGGTCGCGCTGATTTTTTTCTATATTCGCATTGCAACGCACATGCCATGGGCGAACGCGGGCTACTATTGCGCCCGCGCATTCATCTTGGGCGAATTTTCCGCCTCGCTGGCGTGGTATCTGTTCTATTTCTTCGTGACGGTGCCGGGGCTGCCGCTCACGGTTTGGACAACGATACTCGTTTTTGCTGCTGTCCACGCCATCATCCTCTACACCATGTTCCTGCTGGAACGGAAATACCGCGACGGCTCAAAGCTCATCAAAATTACCGCGCGGGAACTGTTCACCGCTGCCGTCCTTGCGATTGCCGTCTTTTCCGTCAGCAACATCAGCTTTGCCTTCACCGGAACGCCCTTTTCCAGCCAGTTCACGGCGGAAATCTTCATCATCCGCACCACCGTTGACCTCGGCGGCGTCGCGATGCTGTTCGCCTATCACGTCGTCATTCTGGAAATCAGCACAGAGCGTGAAATGGAGCATTTGCAGGCGCTGCTGCACATGCAGTACGAGAGCTACCGCATTTCAGAAGAGTCCATTGCCTTGGTCAACCAAAAGTATCATGACTTGAAGCACCATATTCAGCTGCTGCGCGCCGCCTCCGCCGCCGAGCGCACGGAGTACCTCGACCAGATGGAGCAGCAGATTCGCACCTACGAGGCGCAGAACAAGACCGGCAATCGCGTGCTGGACACAATTCTGACCGCAAAGACTATCCAATGCCAGAGCGAAGGCATCAGCCTAACCTGCGTCGCCGACGGACAGGCGCTGGATTTCATGAACCCGATGGACATCAGCGCCCTGTTTGGCAATGCGCTGGACAACGCAATCGAAAGCGTGAAGAAACTCCCGAACCCGGAGCAGCGCCTGATTCACGTTTCCGCCATGCGCCAGAAGGACTTTCTGCGCATCCGCGTGGAGAACTGTTACAGCGGCGAGCTGCGCTTTGTGGACGGTATGCCGACGACAACCAAGCGAGACGCGCGCTACCACGGCTATGGGCTGAAGAGCATCCAGAGCATTGCTAACAGCTACGGCGGGTCGGCGACAATTGATACGAAGGATGGATGGTTTGAATTGCGGCTGCTTCTCCCCGTGCCAAAGGAGAAAAAGGGAGGAACGGCAGAAAAGCGTGATGAAAGAACAAAAGCATAAAAAGGAAGGAACCCTGCAGGACAAGCGCAGGAAAGCATTGCTCCGCCCCTCTACAGGGCGAAATTTCGCCGGGAAAGCCATTGACAAAGGGGCTGAAGTTTGTTACAATAACCGATAACCTACGGCAAACTGAGGCTGGAAGATTCCAGTTTCGGCAAAAAAAGACGCATTACGAGGAGGATTTTCGCCCATGCTGCAAAAGGTTGTTCGGGAAGGTCTTACGTTCGATGATGTGCTGCTGGTTCCGGCCCGCAGTGAAGTGCTGCCCAAGGAAGTCGATCTTTCGATTCAGCTCACCCCTGTGATTAAGCTGAACATTCCGCTGATGTCTGCCGCAATGGACACGGTAACGGATTCCCGCATGGCCATTGCAATGGCGCGCGAAGGCGGTTTGGGCATCATCCACAAGAACATGTCCATTGCAGAACAGGCAGCGCAGGTTGATAAGGTGAAGCGCTCTGAGCACGGCGTTATCACCGACCCCTTCTTCCTCTCTCCCGATCACCTGATTCAGGACGCGGAAAACCTGATGGCACGCTATCGCATCAGCGGCGTGCCGATTACCCGCGAAGGCAAACTTGTCGGCATCCTAACCAACCGTGACCTTCGCTTTGAAACAGATTACAGCCGCAAAATCAGCGAAGTCATGACCAGCGAAAACCTCATCACCGCGCCCGTCGGCACGTCGCTTGAGCAGGCGAAGCAGATTCTGGCGAAGCACCGCATCGAGAAGCTGCCGATTGTGGATGAAAACGGTATGCTGCGCGGGCTGATTACCATCAAGGACATTGAGAAGTCCACGAAGTACCCGAATTCCGCTAAGGATGCCAAGGGGCGTCTGCTCTGCGGCGCGGCGGTCGGCGTGACGCACGATGTGTTCGATCGCATCGAAGCGTTGCTGGACGCGAAGGTGGACGTGATTTCCATTGATACGGCGCATGGTCATTCCGTCGGCGTGCTGCGTCAGGTGGAAGCCATCCGCAAGCGCTTCCCGGATATTCAGCTGTTCGCGGGCAATGTGGCGACGGCGGCGGCAACCCACGACCTGATCTCCGCGGGCGTTGACTGCGTGAAAGTCGGCATTGGGCCGGGCTCTATCTGCACGACCCGTGTTGTGGCAGGCATCGGCGTGCCGCAGGTGACGGCGGTGGCGGACTGCGCGGAAGAGGCCGACAAGCACGGCATCCGCGTCATTGCTGACGGCGGCATCAAGTATTCCGGCGACATCGTGAAGGCGCTGGCTGCGGGCGGCTCCTGCGTCATGCTCGGCAGTATGCTCGCGGGCACGGACGAAGCCCCCGGCGCGACCGAAATCTATCAGGGCCGTTCCTACAAGGTGTACCGCGGCATGGGTTCTCTGGGCGCGATGGAGCACGGCTCGAAAGACCGCTACTTCCAGGAGGACGCGAAGAAGCTCGTGCCCGAAGGTGTTGAAGGCCGCGTGCCGTATAAGGGAATTCTGGCGGACACCATCTTCCAGATGGTTGGCGGCATCCGCTCCGGCATGGGCTACTGCGGTGCGAAGAACATCGACGACCTGCGCAAGAACAGCGAGTTCATCAAGATTACCGGCGCGGGTCTGGCGGAAAGTCATCCGCACGACATCTCCATCACCAAGGAAGCCCCGAACTACTCCCGCAATTCCTAATTTTCGATATAATAAGCGCGGCATGGAGCAATTACGTTCCATGCCGCGTATTTTTGTGGGGGATTAGCCGTTTTCCGCCGGAAATGCGTCGAACACAATGTCCTGAATGCGCAGGATTTCCGCCGTGCCGTCCAGCGCTTCGTAGATGTAGACGAGCGTGTAGGACACGGGCGCATCGGGCGTGACAACGGTGGTCTTGCAGAGCAGGCAGTAGTTCATACCGGAAACGACCTGCGTGCCGAGGATGGCAATCGGCTCATAGGTGTGGCCGACGAGCCCTTCCAGCGCCTTGTCGAACGCCGCTTTCACGTTCTCCGGGATATCCAGCGGGTCAGCCGCCCAGTTTACCCATGCACCGGGGAGAATCTCACCGTTCGCGTCGGTGGATTCCGCGACTTTCGGCGATGTTGCATCCGGCGCAAACACAATGTCTTGCTCATTCAGCAATTCCACGTCATCGTTCAGGCTGTAAAAAACATACACAAGCGTATAGCCAATCGTTTCGCCCGTCTCGTAGGAAATCTTTCGGCAGAGGAAGCAGTAGTTTGTTCCAGCGACAACCTGCGTGCCAAGGATGGCGATTGCTTCATAATTATAGGGTTCGCCGATGAGTTCATCCGTTGCGCGGTCGAAGATGTACTTCACGTCGTCGGGGATTTCCAGCGGGTTGCCTGTCCAGCTTTCCCATGCGCCGACGAGAAAATCGGGGTCGATGTTGGGGTCAACCGCCGTATCGGGGTCTTGTGCGTCCTCCGCCAGCGCGGGGATTGCAAGGATTGCCATCATCAGGGCGAGGAACAGGGAAATCAGCTTCTTCATGGGGATGTACCAGCCTTTCAAAAAGTCGTTCAGGAATTTATGCCTTCGCAATTGCGTTTTGTGTCGGGGGGTTTTTTCCTCCCTGCATGATGAGAAACGATGAGGGGTGGGGTGTTGTTCCCAACGGGGGAAATTTTTTTGCAAGGGATTGCATCCATGCAGGGGATTTCGCGCCTGCGGGCGCGACAAGGGGGCAATGGAAACGAACGAAGTTTGCGGTCGCCCCCCTTGACCCCTTCGCGCTTCGCACCACCATGCTGCTTGGCTTGTATTGCTGCTTTATTGCAAGCAAAATTGCGCTATCTTACAGAAATGTCACACAGAGCGGGCAAAATGTCACCCGATTCGATGGCGGGGCGGTCGGGCGCGTGGTAGAATAGACGTGTCAAAAGGAAATTCACCCGCGGAAATAGCGCGGCTTTTGAGGAGGAAGAATCATGGCATTGCTGGAAGCAAAGAATATTCGCAAGGTGTATGCGACGCGGTTCGGGGGCAATCAGGTACAGGCGCTGACGGATGTGTCCTTCACGGTGGATGAGGGCGAGTATGTCGCCATTATGGGTGAATCAGGGTCGGGCAAGACGACGCTGCTGAACATACTGGCGGCGCTTGACCGCCCGACGAGCGGCACGGTGCTGCTGGACGGCAAGGACATCAGCGCGATTCGTGAAAATCAGCTGGCGGCATTCCGGCGCGATCAGCTGGGGTTCGTGTTTCAGGACTTCAACCTGCTGGACACCTTTTCGCTCAAAGACAATATTCTCCTGCCGCTGGTGCTGCAAGGCATGAACTGGCGCGAGATGGAGGCGAATCTGCTGCCGATTGCCAATCAGCTGCGGATTGCGAACCTGCTGGAAAAGTACCCCTATGAAGTCTCCGGCGGGCAGAAGCAGCGCGCCGCCGTGTGCCGGGCGCTGATTACGCATCCACGCCTGATTCTGGCGGACGAACCAACCGGCGCGCTGGATTCCCGCGCAACGGACGCGCTGCTGGACGTCTTCCAGCAAATCAACCAGACTGGGCAGACACTGCTGATGGTCACGCACTCGCTCAAAGCGGCAAGCCGCGCGGGGCGCATCCTCTTCATCCGTGACGGGCAGGTGTATCACCAGCTTTACCGCGGCGAAATGACGAACGAACAGTTCTACGAGAAAATCAGCGACGCGCTGACCGTGATGACGCGCAAGGACGCAATGGACGGTGAAATGGCATGAAGAAACCGCTGCTTTATCCCAAGCTGGCGTGGCAGGGCATCCGCAAAAACGCGGAAACATATCTGCCATATCTGCTAATGGGCATCCTGATGGTGGGCGTGTCCTACATCATGAACTACCTGACACGGCCGGCGCTGATGGGCGCGCTCAGCATGGGCGGCACGACGCTGATGGTGCTGCAAATGGGCAAAATCGTCATCAGCGTGTTCTCGGTGATTTTCCTCTACTACTGCAATTCATTTCTGATTCGGCGGCGCATGAAGGAGTTCGGGCTGTACAACATCCTCGGCATGGGCAAGGGAAATATCGCCCGCGTGATGCTGTGGGAAACGCTGCTGACGGCGCTGCTGGTATTCGCTGGCGGTTTGCTGCTGGGGCTGAGCCTCTCCCGGCTGGTCGAAATGGCGCTGATTAACCTGCTGCACGCGGATTACACCGTGCCGATGGAGCTGTTCTATCCGGATGGCGTGACGTGGGTGCTGCTGCTGTTCGGCGGCATCTATGTGCTGATTCTGCTGGCGAACCTCTGGCGGATGCGCCTGACGAACCCTGTCGCCCTGCTGAAAAGTGAAAGCGTGGGCGAAAAGCCGCCGAAGGGCAATTGGTTCTTCGCCCTCGCCGGACTGGCGATTCTTCTGGGCGCATACTATCTGGCGGCGGTCAGCCAATCGCCTATGGAAGCGCTGATGTTCTTTTTCGTCGCGGTGCTGATGGTGATTATCGCAACATACCTGCTGTTTGTGTCCGGGTCGGTGACGCTGTGTCGGATGCTGCGCAGGAGCAAGCGCTACTATTATCAGACGCGCCACTTCATCAGCGTATCCGCCATGGCGTACCGCATGAAGCGCAACGGCGCGGGCATGGCGACCATCTGCATTCTCTGCACGATGGTGCTGGTCATTTTGACTTCGACGGTTTGCCTGTCTGCTGGAACGGACAGCATGGTGGACGCCATCTGCCCGCAGGACATCAACCTGACGATAGGGTTGGAGGCGCGCGACGGCGAGGAGAACAGGGAACGGCTGGACGCTATGCGGCAGATGGCACTGGACGTGACAGAGGAAATGGGCTTGACGCCGGAAAACATCACATCCCAGCGTGCATTGGTAGCAACGGGAAAGGTGCAAAACGGCGATTACAGCATTATCACGGATGCAGATTCGCTCAAGGCGAATGTTTTGGAATTGACCGTATATCCGCTGTCTGTTTATGAGCAGGCGACGGGCGAAACAGTGACGCTGGCGGACAGGGAATTGCTGTACGCGTCGTTCAAGACCAACGAAACGTTTTCCAGCATGTCCTTTTACGGCTCTGCGCCGTACCGCATGATTCATGCGGAAAAGGAGCTGCCGAAGCGGCTGCTCAGCGCGGATTACCGAAGCGCATGGGGCTGCCTGGTCGTTTTCACCAACGATGCGGAAGCGTTCCGCAGCGAAATAACGGCGCTGCTCGGAGAGAAGAGCGGCGAAGCAATGATGATGGATCGTCTGGCGCTGCATTTCGACTTGGATTCGGAGACGGACACGGACACGCAGGAGAAATTAGTCAAGACGCTCCGCAGCCGAAGCTGGGAGGCAATGAAGTCGACGGGAAAAGAATTTTACGGCATGTCTTCCCTGAATGTGGATACGCGTGCGCTTTGCCGCAGGGACAGTCTTTCTCTCTTCGGCGGTCTCTTCTTCCTCGGCATGATTCTGGGCCCGCTGTTCTCCATTGCGGCGGTGCTGATTATGTACTACAAGCAGATTTGCGAGGGCTATGAGGATGCGGAGCGCTTTGCCGTGATGCGGAAAGTGGGGTTGACGGATGCGGAAATCCGCCGGAGCGTCAATTCGCAGGTGCTGACGGTGTTCTTTGCGCCGCTGCTGATGGCAGGGCTGCATATGCTGTTTGCGATGCCGATGATTCGGCTGATTTTAGGGGCATTTGGATTGCATAATGACTCGCTGTTTTATGGAATCGGGATTGGATGCTATGTGGTGTTTGCGGTGATTTATGCGCTGATGTATTTGTTGACATCGAGGCGGTATTATCGAATCGTGCGGTAAGGGAGGAAGTCGCAGCACCAAAAGGATAAACACGCGGGCAAAGCATGGAGGAGAAGCCAACTCAATCGCGCGAAGGGGTCAAGGGGGAATTCCCCCTTGCGGGGTCAAGGGGCAGCGCCCCTTGTGGGGTTTGGGGCAACGCCCCAACTGTTCCACGGGCGACCAATTCCAAGGAAGCCGCCAACAAAGGCGCAGGCAGCGAAGCGTCCCTGCCAGTAACTTCGCGCTCCCGCAGGAGCGCCCCCAAGCCGCTCTGCCCACTACTTGCACATTGTCGCGCCAAATGGGCGCGACCACATAGCCGCGCCACCACACCTTGCCCTTGCTTCCCCCCTCCAAACGGATACCCAACCCCAAAAGATACAAGAAAAACCAGCGGCACAAAACCGCTGGTTTTTTCAATTTCCAGAAATATTCACTTCTTCAGCTCCGCCAGATGAATCCGCAGGAACATCAGCACGTTCGCCACAAACTCGCACGTCGTGGGGCGCGGTTCATGCGGCGCGGGATTCCGCCCCGACAGGGCGCAGTAAAGCGGAATGTTCTGCTCCTGCCACGATTGGTTGATGGCCGTGCGAATCGCGCGCTCTACCGCCAGCGGCGACGTGCTGTATCGCCGCGCAACGGTCGGGTAGACTTCCATCGTCATGCAGCGCGTCTCAATGGGCTGACACAGGAGATACAGAATCGCATCCACAAGATAGTAGAAGCCGGACAGACGCGCAGGCACGCCGAGAGACGACAGCAGACTGGAAATTTCCCACTGCGTCGGGATTTGCGATTTCGGCAGGGGCAGCTGAGGCGGCTTCGGGCGGGCGGATGCAGTGGACGACGACACGGAAGGCATGGGCTGTGCGGGCTGAACGGCTCGCGCTGTCTGTGCGCCCTGCACCGCTCCGCCAAGCGGGATGAGCGGAATTGCCTGCTGTATAGGGAACCCGTCCACCTCCGACGTCATCAGGCAGTACACCGGCGCGAAGTTCGGGCTTGCGGCGGGTACAGCGCGGACGCTCACAACTCGGCAGGGTGAGAAATTGACGGTTTCTGGCGCAGGGCGTTTCGCATCATCCACGGGGAAAACCTCCTTCAAAGTCGACGGCAAAAAATGGAAATGAGAATTCGATAAAACAAACACAAGGAGAGACGGAACTTTCAAATTGCTACTGCCTGACGTCCGACTGCACAATAAGAAGTATTCACGCTTCTATTCTATCACGGATGAGAGAAAAAGAAAAGTGATGAATGTAAAAAAACACGGATTTTTTTGCAGAAAAACACAAAAAGTACAATCGAATACAATTGAAATACAATGGTTACATGACGAGCCACTAAGTGCGGAAAGAAGTTACATGCCGGTACGCGAGGTGGAAGTGAGCAGCCGGTGTGTCTGGTCGCGCCCATTGGGCGCGACAATGCTGAACAAGTCGAAAGCGGATGCGTCTGCGGACACACAATTGCGATGAACGCTTTTCCTTGCTTCATCCGTGTGCGGCTTCTCATTGCTCATTGCGCATTTCCTCCACCCCTGCAATATTTGCCCCATTTCCAGAAATAAAGTCGGCAAAATTCGGTTTTTTTTGCATTTTTATCGGATTCCACTTGCAAATCCCCCTCCTTTCCCGTATAATGAAGCAGGACTATATCGGCGTGGTCGGGCGCGCCGCATGAACAGAGAAGAAGGGAATCGTCATGCAGGACATGCAGGATATGATCGACCGCCTGAATCAGTCGGGCAAACGCCTGAGCAAGGGCCATCGGAAGATCGCACAGTATATCGTCGAGCATTATGATAAGGCGGTGTTCATGACCGCCAGCCGCCTGGGGGAGAGCGTGGGCGTGAGCGAATCCACCGTCGTGCGCTTTGCGGCGGCAATGGGGTATGAGGGCTATCCGCAGCTCCAGCGCTCGCTGCAGGAGCTTGTCAGCCATCGCTTGACAGCGAATCAGCGCTTCGAGATGGCGACGGAGCTTGACCCGTCGGCGGCGCTGACGACGGTGCTGAAGAGCGACATGCAGAACCTGCGCAACACCTTGGAACAGGTTGAGCAGCAGGTGTTCGACGAGGTAGTGCAGCGGCTGCTGAACGCCAATGCCGTGTATGTCATGGGCTTGCGCTCAGCGGCGCCACTGGCGCAGTTCATGGGGTATTATCTGAATTATATTTTTGATAATGTGCATCTGGTATCTTCCGGCGCGACGGATGTGTTCGAGGAAATCATCAAGCTGCGGGAGAATGATGTGCTGATTGGCATTTCCTTCCCGCGCTACTCCACGCGGACGCTGGAGGCGATGCGGTTCGCGAAACGCTGCGGGGCGCAGGTGGTGGCGATTACGGATGGCCCGATGTCGCCGCTGGCGGAAATTGCGGATTTATCGCTGACGGCGCGGACAGATATGGCGTCGTTTGTGGATTCGCTCGCCGCGCCGCTGAGCCTGATTAACGCCCTGCTGGTGACGCTGGGGCTGCACCGCAAGCAGGCGCTGAGCCAGCATTTCAAGCAGCTGGAATCCATTTGGGAGACGTACGAAGTGTATTTGGAGGAAGAAGGCCATGGGGATGTCCGTTCCTGAACGCCGGGTGATTGTGGTTGGCGGCGGCGCGGCGGGGATGATGGCATCCATCTTCGCGGGCAAAGCGGGCGCACGCGTGACGCTGCTGGAACGTGGCGAAAAGCTGGGCAAGAAGGTTTACATCACCGGGAAAGGACGCTGCAACGTCACCAATGACTGCACGCTGGATGAGTTTTTGCGCGAGGTGGCGCGGAATCCGCGGTTCCTGTACAGTGCGCTGTCGTTCTTTTCGCCGCAAGACATGATGCAGCTGCTGGAAGACGCGGGATGCCCGGTGGTGGTGCAGCGCGGTCGGCGCGTTTTTCCGGCGACGGAGAAGGCGAGCGACGTGACGCGGACGCTGGCGCGGCTGATGCAGCAAAGCGGCGTTGAAGTGCGCTATGGCAGCCGGGTGCAGGCGCTGATGACGGAGACGGCGGAGGACGGCGCGCTGCATGTAACCGGCGTTCGCCTGATGGACGGCACGGCGCTTCCGGCGGAGCGGGTGATTCTGGCGACGGGCGGGTTATCCTGCCCGCTGACGGGTTCGACGGGCGACGGCTATCGCCTGGCGGAGAGCGTCGGGCACACGACGACCCCGCGCATGGGCGTCCTCTCCGCGATCGAAACGGATTGCGACTGGTGCGGGCGCTTGCAGGGGCTGGCGCTCAAGAATGTCACCCTGACGCTGAAAAAAGGCAAGAAGGTGCTGTACTCGGATTTGGGTGAGATGCTGTTCACGCATTTCGGCATTTCCGGGCCGCTGACGCTCACGATGTCCTGCCACCTGCCGGAAAATTTGGCGGAGGCGAACGTGACGCTGGACTTGAAGCCGGGCTTGACGGCGCAGCAGCTGGACATGCGGCTTCAGCGCGAATTGGCGGAGGATAGCCGCCGTCAGCTGCGGAACGTACTGCCGCACCTGCTACCAGCAAGTTTTGCGGAGATTTTTCCGGAGCTTTGCGGCGTGGACGGGAGCAAGGTCTGCGCGCAGGTGACGAAAGAAGAGCGCGAGAAGCTGGTGTCCGCCCTCAAATCGCTGCCGATTCCACTGAAAAAATTAGCGCCCATCGAGGAAGCCATCGTCACCCGCGGCGGCGTGAATGTGCGTGAAATCGACCCGGCGACGATGGAAAGCAGGAAAGTCAGCGGGCTTTATTTCGCTGGGGAAGTTATTGACGTGGACGCGCACACGGGCGGCTACAACCTGCAAATCGCATGGGCAACAGGCGCTCTGGCTGGTCAGAGCGCAGGCGAAGAAGAAATAGAAGCAATATAAAAATACTGGGGAGATTGAGACCATTGCATTATATCGTGGTAGACCTTGAGTGGAATCAGCCGATGTCGTTTGACAGTTCGGTATTCCGGCAGGTCGGGGATCGGCTCGTGTTCGAGATGATTCAAATCGGCGCGGTGAAGGTGGATGACAAATATCAGGTGGTGGACAGCATTTCCATCCCGATTCGTCCGCAGTATTATGTGAAGATTCATCCGCGCATTCGCAAGATGACGCAGCTGGGCGCGGAAGAACTGGCGGATGCGCCGACGTTTCTGGACGCGATGGCGCAGTTCACAGCGTGGTGCGGCGAGGAATACACGCTGTTGACGTGGGGCTGCGACGACATCAGCGTCTGGAAGCAGAACATGGACTTTTTCGGCTGCACCGAGCCGATGCCGCCGATTTGCGACATTCAGCGCCTGTTCTCAGATGTCAACGGCTGTCGTGACCGCAAGGGCTTGAAGGTCGCCATGGAGATGCTCGGCATTGAGCCGGACGCTGCCCGCTACTTCCACAATGCCCTGCACGACGCGTACTACACGGCGCTGGTGTTCGCGCGTCTGCCGCAGCCGGAGGATGTGCTGAAGTACCCGCAGAAGCCGCGTCCGCTCATCCACACCGACAAGCGTGAGCGCGCTGGCGGCGAGACGTTCGGCACGGTGAACGAGGCGTTCGCGAGCGATTTCGCCCGCGTGCCGCGCTGCCCTGTGTGCGGGAAGAAGATGAAGTTAGAGGACGGCGCATACGTCCGGCAGGCGGCGGATAAGTATATCAGCATTGCAAAGTGCCCGCAGCATGGGAATATGCTGATTCGCGTCCGTCTGCGGTTGGAATCGGACGGGCAGAAGCGGCTGACGATGACGGCGGCGAAGGCGTCTCCATCGAATTTGGCGTATGTGCATACGAAGCGGCTGCAGATGACGCAGCGGGACGCGGCGTATGAGGAGAAGTATGGCAAGCCGGTGGATTTGGAGGCGGAGCTGGAAAAGGCGGATAGGACGTCGATGCCGTTTGAGGAATAATTATTTATTCCGTCCAGCAAACTAAAAAGCCTTCCAATACAGTTCAAGTAACATGGGAGGCGACCGCCTCCTTGACCCCTTCGGCTCGCATCTAAGTTTATTGGATTTTTTGCGGCAGAAAAACCGCGTTTGCAGACGCAAATACCATTTTGACGCGGAATTAACCATAAACCACATGAAAAACAAAAACACCATTGCTCAAACGGGCATTTTGTGCTATACTGAAAGGGGATAAAGTGGTTATGCTATGCCGCTTTACCCTCAGGAAAGTGAGGTATTTCGTATGAAGACGAATTGTGTCATCACCATCGGCAGACAGTTTGGCTCAGGCGGACGCTATGTCGGACGGATGCTCGCGGAAAAGCTCGGTATCCCGTTCTACGATAAGGAACTTTTGTCCGAAGCTGCCAAGCAGAGCGGCATCTGCGAAGAAATCTTCGAGGATCACGACGAAAAGCCGACCCGCTCCCTGCTCTTCAATCTCGTCACTGGGATGCAGGTGCATGGCGACGCCGGTTCGTACTATATGGACATGCCGCTGAACCATAAGATTTTCCTCGCGCAATTCGATGCCATCCGCTCGATTGCCGATAAGGGCCCGTGCGTCATCGTCGGCCGCTGCGCTGACTATGTGCTCAAGGACCGCCCGAACACCATCAGCGTGTTCCTGAAGGCGGAAATGCAGAGCAAGGTGGAACGTGCCGTGAAATACTACGGCGTTGACCCGCAGAAGGCGGAGGATCGCATCCGCAAGGCGGATAAGCAGCGCGCTTCCTACTATAATTATTACGCTACCGCAACGTGGGGCGACGTGAACAACTACGACCTGTGCGTGGACACGGGCAAGCTCGGCGTGGAGGGCACAGCGGAGCTCATCGCCCGCTTTGTCGAACTGCGGCAGGCAATGCTGGAAGCGAAGAAGTGAGCATGAGTAAAACCCTGCGCCGCGCGGCGCTGCTGGTGCTGATGACGATGCTCGTGTGCGCGGTCGCGTGGGCATCTGGCGATATTGACTGGGATACGCCTGCCGCAGGACAGGATTTGTCCGGGAATGCGGCGGTTGAGAGGCTGAAAGACTATATCCGGCGCGTCAATGAGACGCTTATTTCCTCCGGCGCGGGGAAAATTGATCCGTGCTATGAGCTGTACCCGACATTCGCCAGCCTTGGCTTGGACGGCGCGGAATTCGCCCAACACGCCGAAATCACCGTGAACATGAACGCGACGGGGATCACCAGTCTTGTCCTGCGCATGGACAACCTGACGAACTTCGCCCTCATCGGCGGCGCGCTGGTGCAGCAGACCAGCCCGAACAGCATCACGCTGGATGAGGCGGTTTCGGCGGTGCAGGCGTATGTGCGCAAGGTGCAGGAGAGCAACGGCAATGGCGTGGTGGAGTCCTTCGAGGAACAGCCGATTCTCTCGCAGGGAACGCAGACGCGCCTGTATGGGGCATACTACCCGAACCAGTACCACGACAATGCGAACTGGATGCAGCTGACGATTATTTTCCCCCAGCCGGGAAGTGTGGACGGCGGTCTGCTGCTGAACAACGATGCCGGCCCGACTGCAACCCCTGACCCCGACGGCGACGAAATCAGCGGCTATTTCCCCTTCGACGGCTTTCAGGACAGCCATTTGGAGGTCTTTGTGACCCCGACGCCCGAACCGGATTCGGCGGCGATGGAGCCGTGAAAAATGGGCAGAAATGAGGAACAGCTATGGCGAGAAAATGCACAGAATATCACTATTTTCAGCACACCTATTGGGATGTGATGGCGCGGTACAACTGGATGCGCTGTCCGTACTGCGGGAAGCTGTGCAAACCGAGCAGATTCAAAGCGGCTACTGTGCTCGTGCCGATTGAGCTTGTCATCTTCGTGGTGTGCATTTTTTTCCGTAACAGCATGAATGATGCCATCGGGTGGTTTGCTGCCTGGTTGCTGTTTGTGCTGCTGCTGTTTCTCCCGCATTACATCTATGTGCGGTTCTTCATGCCGTATGAGACGCTTTCGGAGGATGAAACGCGGAAGTTCCGTGATTTGCAAGAACATTGATAACATGGACGGCTGCCTTGGGAGCGATTCCGGGCAGCCGCTTTTTGGTGCGCAAAACCGTTGGTTCCGGCGAAAAAATCACGCGTTCACAGATTTGTCAAACCGAGTTTACAGAAAAGATGAAAAAAATTCCCGCGAACCCCTTGACAAAGTGACTTGACAGGGGTATATTATGTCATGTGATTAGCACTCGACCACGGTGAGTGCTAACAACACAGACCAGCATGGTTCACGGAGAGGAGGGATTGGTCATGATGATGGATGAACGGAAGTTCAGAATCCTGCAAGCCATCATTGACGACTACATCCTCACCGCTGTGCCGGTGGGGTCAAGAACCATCTCGAAGAAATACGACATGGGCTTGTCCTCCGCGACCATCCGCAATGAGATGAGCGATCTGGAGGAACTGGGCTACCTCGATCAGCCGCATGTCTCCGCGGGACGCATCCCGTCCGCAAAAGCGTATCGGCTCTATGTCGATCAGCTGCTGAAGACGGGGCGCATTCCGTCGGATAGCGATGCGGCGGTTAAGGGGCATTTTCTGGGGCGGATGCATCAAATGGAGGATGTGATAGACCACGCCGCACAGGTGCTTTCCTCCCTGACAAGCTACACCGCCGTGGTACTGCCGCCGACGGGGAAAATGCCGAAGATTCGCACGATTCAGCTCGTGCCGGTGTCGGATACATCCGCGCTGGTCGTCATCGTGACGGATATGGGCATTGTCCGCGATCAGGTGGTGCAGGTGGCAAGCGATCTCGACAGCGACGCGCTCTACGCCATCAGCAAGACGCTGACCGAACGCCTTCAGGGGCTGACGCTCCATGAGGCAGTGGCGCAGATGCCGCAGCTGATGCAGGGAATGCACGAGAACGAGCGTCTCCTGCAAGGCTTGGGCAAGGCGCTGGGACAGCAGGACGAAATGACGCACCCGCATGTGGCGGTTGGCGGCACGAGCAACATGCTCGCGTACCCCGAATACAGCGACATGGAAAAGGCGCGGTCGTTCCTCAGCCTGATGGAAACGCGCGACCGTCTGGCGGACATCATCAGTCAGAAGGGCGAAATGGCGTTCACCGTCCGCATTGGCCCGGAAACGGGCGTGCCGGAAATGGCGGACTGCTCCATCGTCACCGCGACGTACTCTACCGGCTCCGGCCGGCAGGGGACAATCGGCGTGATTGGCCCGACGCGAATGCGGTACAGCCGGGTACTGTCCGTCATGAACACGATGGGTCAGCAGCTGTCCGAGATGTTCGGAAGTCAGGCGCCACAGAAAAATAAGAAACTGGATAAATAGCAATGAAATGGAAGAAAGGCAGAAAGCGACCGATGAATGAGCAGCAGAAAACCCCGAAGCAGCCGGAGGAAGATATGACCCCCGACGTGACAGATCAGGAGCAGCCGGCTGCCGAAGCGCCGCAGGAACCCGCCCCGCAGGCGGATGCTCCGGACGTGGACGCACTCAAGAAGGCCGCTGCCAAGGCGGATGAGTATCTGGCGCTCGCCCAGCGCGTGCAGGCGGATTTCGACAACTTCCGCCGCCGCAACGAAGGCGTCCGCGCGGATGCTTTCGCGGAGGGTCAGCGCAAGGTTGCGACCGCAATGCTCCCCGTGCTGGATAACCTTGAACGCGCGCTGGCTGCCGCAGAGAATGCGGATGCCGACGCCCTCAAAACCGGCGTGGAGATGACGCGCAAGCAGATGGTTGCCGCCTACGAAAAGTTAGGCGTGACACCCATTGACCGCCTCGGCGAAAAGTTTGACCCGAATCTGGAGGAAGCCATCATGCAGGGTACGGCGGATGACGGCGAACCCGGCACGGTGTGCATGGTGCTCCAGAAGGGGTACATGATGGACAAGACCGTTCTCCGTCACGCGATGGTGAAGGTCGTGCCCGACTAAGCCCCATTCAATCAGACAGTTCGGGCGGCAACGCCCACTGTATAAATCAGACAATTTCCCAAACATTCGACATAGATATTGGAGGACAAGATTATGAGCAAGATTATTGGTATTGACCTTGGTACGACGAACAGCTGCGTGGCGGTCATGGAAGGCGGCCAGCCGGTTGTTATCCCGAACGCGGAAGGCGCGCGCACTACGCCGTCTGTCGTGGCTTTCTCCAAGGACGGCGAGCGCATGGTCGGCCAGATCGCAAAGCGTCAGGCCGTGACCAACCCCGACCGTACCGTCATCTCCATCAAGCGTGAGATGGGCACGAACTACAAGGTGAACATCGACGGCAAGGCCTACACCCCTCAGGACATTTCCGCTATGATTCTGACGAAGATGAAGGAAACCGCCGAAGCCTATCTGGGTGAAAAGGTTACGCAGGCGGTCATCACCGTCCCGGCGTACTTCAATGACGCTCAGCGTCAGGCGACCAAGGACGCTGGCCGTATCGCGGGCCTGGAAGTGCTGCGTATCATCAACGAGCCGACAGCTGCTTCTCTGGCATACGGCCTTGAGAAGGACGGCAACCAGAAGATTCTGGTGTACGACCTCGGCGGCGGCACGTTCGACGTGTCCATCCTCGACATTGGCGACGGCGTGTTTGAAGTACTTGCCACCAACGGCAACACCCGCCTGGGCGGCGACGACTTCGACCAGCGCATCATCGACTATGTGGCGGATCAGTTCCAGAAGGAAAACGGCATTGACCTGCGCAAGGATCGTGCCGCGAGCCAGCGCTTGAAGCAGGAAGCGGAAAAGGCGAAGATTGACCTGTCCGGCACCACCAGCGCGAACATCAACCTGCCGTTCATCACGGCGGATGCCAATGGCCCGAAGCACCTCGATGTGACTATCACCCGTGCAAAGTTCGAGGAACTGACCGCTGACCTCGTGCAGGCGACCATCACGCCTATGGAAAAGGCTTTGAAGGACGCGGGTCTGACCTACAACGACATCAGCAAGATTATTCTGGTTGGCGGTTCTACTCGTATCCCGGCTGTTCAGGCGGCTGTGAAGCGCGTGACCGGCAAGGAACCCTTCAAGGGCATCAACCCGGACGAGTGCGTGGCTATCGGCGCTGCCATTCAGGGCGGCGTGCTGGGCGGCGAAGTGAAGGACGTGCTGTTGCTGGACGTCACGCCGCTGTCTCTGGGTCTGGAAACCGAAGGTCACATCTTCACGCGCCTGATTGACCGCAACACCACCATCCCGACCAGCAAGTCGCAGGTGTTCTCCACCGCGGCGGACGGTCAGACGACGGTTGAAATCAATGTCCTGCAGGGCGAACGTCAGATGGCTTACGACAACAAGTCCTTGGGTCGCTTCCAGTTGACCGGTATTGCGCCCGCGCCCCGTGGCGTGCCGCAGATTGAAGTTACCTTCTCCATCGACGCGAACGGCATCGTGAATGTCTCCGCAAAGGATAAGGCGACTGGCAACGAGCAGAAGATTACCATCACCGCTTCTTCCAACCTGACCGAGGAAGAAATCAACCAGCGCGTCAAGGAAGCTGAGCAGTACGCTGAGCAGGACAAGAAGCGCAAGGAAGAAGTCGAAACCCTCAACCATGCTGACTCCATGATTTACGAGATGGAGAAGCAGCTGCGCGAGAACGGCGACAAGCTGTCCGCGGAAGACAAGGCGACCGTCGAGAGCGAAATCGCGAACTTCAAGAAGGTGCGCGAGGGCAACAACGCGGAAGAAATCAAGAACGCGATGGATGCCTTCACCCAGAAGGTGTACGCCATCTTCGGCAAGCTGTATCAGCAGCAGGGCGGCGAGCAGGGCGCGAACCCCGAACAGCCGCAGGCCGGTACGCAGAACGCGGACGGCACCTATGAGGCGGACGGCGACGTTCACTAAGCAATAATGTTTCCTGTGGGGCGGCACCGGCTGCCCCACGGGAATGCCGCAAATATCCGAGCCGGGAGTGCCGTCCAACGTGCCTCCCGGTATATTTGGGTCAATCGCCCATGCAGGGTTTTGGGGCGACGCGGATGCGGTTTTCCTTGTTCCGATAAAAACCAACTCCGGTAGAGGCGACCGAAGGGGTCAAGGGGGCGACCGCGGACTTCGTCCGTTTCCATTGCCCCCTTGTCGCGCCCGCAGGCGCGATTCCCCTTGCTTCTGGAAAAATCTACTCCGATAGATGGATTCCTCATTTGCATGAAAGCAAAGTAAGCAGACCCTGCCATCAGGCAAAAAGCCGGATTATCAATCAGAGGTGAACAAACGTGGCGAACAAGCGCGATTATTACGAAGTGCTGGGTATCGATAAAAACGCGACGGATGAGGACATTAAGCGCGCCTACCGCAAGAAGGCGAAGGAATGCCACCCCGACCTGCACCCCAACGACAAGGAAGCGGAAGCCCGCTTCAAGGAACTGAATGAAGCCAATGAGGTGCTGTCCGACCCGGATAAGCGCGCCCGTTACGACCAGTTTGGCTTTGATGGCCCGGATATGGGCGGCGGCGCGGGCGGCAATCCGTTCGGCGGCATGGACTTCAGCGGCATGGGCGGTATGGGCGATATCTTCGACCAGCTGTTCAACGGCGGCATGGGCGGCAGTGCACAGGCGCGCCGGAATGCTCCTCGGCAGGGCAACGACGTGCGCTATGAATTGCGCCTGACCTTCGAGGAAGCGGCGAAGGGCTGCCATAAATCCGTCGAATTTTACCGCTATGAAAACTGCGCAACCTGCGGCGGCAGCGGCGCAAAGCCCGGCACGCAGCCGCAGACCTGCTCCATGTGCAAAGGCACGGGGCAAATCCGCCAGAGCGGCGGCTGGATGACGACCGTGCGTACCTGCCCGGCTTGCGGCGGCAGCGGCAAGGTCATCAAGGACAAGTGCTCGTCCTGCGGCGGTTCGGGGCGCGTTCGGATGCGCCGGACGCTGGAACTCGATGTCCCCGCCGGTGTGGATGACAATATCGTCCTGAGCAAGCGCGGGCAGGGCGAACCCGGCGCGAACGGCGGCCCGAATGGCGATTTGCTCATCCAGATTACCGTCAAGCCGCACAAGCTCTTCCGTCGCGAGGGCACAAATCTGCGCCTCGAAGTGCCGATTTCCTTCACGCAGGCGGCGCTCGGCGCGGAAATTGACGTCCCGACGCTCGATGGCAGCGTGAAGTACACCATCCCTGAAGGCACGCAGACGGACACTGAATTCCGCATCCGCGGCAAGGGCATCCAGCAGCTTGGGTCGAACAACAAGGGCGATCTGATTTTCAAGGTGCGCGTGGAAACTCCGCGCCGCCTGACCGAAAAGCAGCGTGAACTGCTCCGCCAGTTCGACGGCGACGACAATGGCAAGCAGTACGACCAGAGAAAGACCTTCATCGACAAGGTGAAGGAACTGTTCGATAAGTAATAAGAAATCCACCTTCTAAGGGCGCAGCGTCCCCCGGAAGGTGGATTTTCTATGTTGATTGATGCGTCAACGACGGCTTGCCTGTTTGGTTTGCCAACAGCTTGTTTTATATTTGACTTTTGGTGTGCTGTGCGTTATACTATTTTTGAGCATTATGGTGAAAGGTGACGGAATATGCCGAAAGACAAACGACGAGGCGGTGCAGGGCGTTTGCTCCATCTGAACGTAGGCAATGTCCTTTGTGGTATTGCAGTGGTGATACTTTTCATTGCAATCGGAACAAAACTTGCGCCAGTGTTCCGTACCTCACCACGAATTATTACTGCCTCGACGCTCACGGATGTTGTTGATATTGCAGAACTATCAACGGCAGAATTCACCTACACAGGTATTGCTGAAGCTTATAAGGACGCTGAACACAAAAATCTCCTGTGCCATATCCGTTATACTGCCGTAGTAAAAGCGGGTATCACGATGAGTGATATTGTTTTCGAGGTCAACCATGATAGCAAAACCGTCACAGCAACGCTTCCGGAAATCAAATTGACGGCATATATCGCAGATGAAAGCAAGTTGTCGCTGATGCCATCTAACCCGGATATTAATCTCCACGATTTGATAGCAGTATGTGAACAGGATGCACAGGAAGAGGCGCTTGCGTCCAGCGAGTTGCTTTCTTCCGCGGAAGAAAACATCAAATCCATCGTGAACGGGTTGCTTTACCCTGTGCTGGTCAGTCATCAATACGCGTTGATTTGGAAGTAAGAGGGGCACTATGGCAAGTCTCAAAAATAAATTGTTTGCTGGTAAAACTTTTTTATGGATGCGGAAGAATAGAAAACCGCTCTGCATAGCAGTGGCTTGTCTACTGGCGGCACTGCTTGTTTTTGCCTTTCCAATTAAGCAGGAAGATGCACCTGACTTTGTTTTTGATGAGTACACCAATGTATCGAAAATTTGCGAGTTATCTACGCTGCGCTGCTACTACCACAATGTAGCCGAGTTTGAAAAACAACCGGAAGGGCTGTTTCAGTATGGACTGGCTGCGCGCTACGGCTATAAAAAGCTGTGGATGGAGTACAGCGGAACGGTTGAAATCGGAATCAATGCAGATGAAGTGGTGGTGAGTGCACCAGACCAAAACGGCGTTGTTCGAGTTTATGTGCCGGATGCCGTCATCCTAAACATTTCTGCGGATAAAGATTCGCTGACACCGCCGCTGACGGAGACAGGGTGGCTGACGTATATCACCCGCGAAGAAGAGGCTTTGGCTTTCTCTGAAGCGCAGAAAAACATGCGCCTGCAGGCAGAGAGCGATACGCGTCTGCTCGCAAGAGCGAAGAACAATGCCAAGAAGCTGATTGAACAGTACATCATCAATATTGGCAACGAACTGGGGCAGACTTATTCTGTCCAATGGCTCGATGCACCGGCAAAGCAGTAAAGGGAGGGAAAACAATGGACAAGAATATTGGGAAAATCATCATTGCTGTCGTTGCGGTTGCGGCGTTAGTGGTAATTGCCTGCTTCCTGTGATGGGCGCTAATTGTATGCGGTTCGCTGAATATATCAAAGACCAGAAGCGCAATATCCTTTGCTTCATTCTGGCGTTTGGCACCTATTTGTTGAATCGCTGTGTGCTTCAAGCGCATACGCAGAATGGCGTTCGCTATTTCTGCCAATGTTATCTTAACGACATGCTGTGCCCGCTTTGTTTCCTGCCGCTGGTTGATATGCTGGGCGCATGGGTTCATCATCCTTTGCGGAGAATAAGGGATGTTCTGCTGCTGATTGGCTGCGCCAGCTTGATTTGGGAAGGCGTGACCCCTGCAATCAACCCAAAGTCGGTTTTTGACTGGCTTGATTTCCTATGCTATTTTGCCGGTGCAGTGGCATACTGGCTGTTGATTCATAAAAGCAAATCAAACAAAAAATCCACCTTCTAAGGGCGCAGCGTTCCCCGGAAGGTGGATTTTTTGCATTTCGATTGCCGGCACCGGGAAGATTTTCCGCCGCAGAAGCGTTCTATAAGCGAAAACCCGCTGGATGGAGGGAACAAGAATGCGGAAAATCCTTGCAATGGTGCTGAGTGTGATGCTGCTGCTGACCGCGGCGGTTGCGGAAACGTCTGCCCCCTACGCGCCGGAGACGGTACTGCCCCTCGTGGCGAACAATCGCCCGTACCGCGACTTTGCGCGCGGCGCGATTTCCTTAAGCGAGGATGCTATTGAACAGGCGAAAGCGTGGCTGTATCTGCCGCTGTTCGTCACAAACTTTTCCGCGAAGTCCGAAGCTGTCGATTGGTCTGCCATGCGCGCGGAAGAGGGATGGTATGTGACGGCGTACATGCGGAACACGTTTGTCTGGCTGCTGATGGATGAGCAGGGGCGCGTACAGGCGTATGATTTCGACCTGCTGGGCAATGCCAGCCTGACCTATGACGGCGCACTGCCAGACAACCTCGATGAGGCGATTTCCAGCTACATTCGGCGCTTTGCCGACCTGAACGGCTTTGTGGAAGTGGCGGATTACGCCCGCGAGGAAGTGACGACGTTCGGGGATTACGCCGTCGCGGTCACGGTGCAAGTGACGCTGGACGGCACACCGTACCGCTTCACGATGCGGTTGGACATGATGGCGTTCACATCGGTGGAAAACGCTAATCTGCACCCGACCGCCGCGCAGACCCAGCGGGACATCCTCCTGCTCATGCGCGATAACTTGGCGGAAAAGGGCGTTGACATTACCCAGACGTTCTTCGCCGTTCAGGCGGATGATGCGGACGGCGAAACGAAACTGACGGGCATTGCCTCCTTCCCGGCGGACGCGGCGAGCGACGCGATCCGCGAGCAGTACGGCGAACTGGGACGCTACACGCTGCATTACAGCGGGCGCGCATCGGAAGCGGGCATCGAGCGCGTGGAGCTGTCCGACTGGCAGGAAACGACGGCAACTGCGCAATTCCCTCTGGCGCTGTATGCGCTGGTGGATGGCAAATATCTGGTGCCGGACGGCGAACTGGCGGCGGGCACAGCGTATCTTGCGCTGGACAGCATGGGGTTGCGTGGTAGAAACGTAATTCCGCTGGAGAGCATCACCATGCTGACCCGCATCCGCTACGCCCGCGCGGACGGTACATTCGCGGAAAGCTGGGTTTCGTCGGATACGCTGACGGAGAACGATGCGGCGCCTGCCGCCCCGAAGCGCGAGCCGATTCCGACGCTGGAAAGCTACCAAATCACCCTGAGCGGCACGGCGTACACCGCGTTTGCCATCAACAAGGTGGAAAAGGGCTATGATGCTTTTGCGGACATTGCCGGCACGCAGACGGCGGTTGTGGATGTGCTGACGAGCGCCGCGCAGGGCGTGATTGCGGAGTACGGCGTGGACGCGTCGGATTTGCTGTGCCGCACCGTGGTGGAGTACGGCTACCGCGCCGACAAAGGCTGCTGGCAGGTGGATTTCACGATTCCCCAGCGCGACATGGCGGATGATGCCTATGAAGTGGAAGTGGATGACAAGGACGGCAAAGTGACGGGGCTTTGGGGTCCGCAGGATGGGAATGGGTGAGACGAATTCGGAATTCGCAATTCGGAATGCGGAATAGTTAGTGCGTGTTGAGACAGCACGCGGAAGAATAGTTGTTTTCCAATATAAAAAGCGCCTGTGGGGGGGCGCTTTTTATTGATGCTATTTTTGCATAGAGATGTGCGGTTATCCAGAAAATTTGTCGCTGTGGCGGCGGAACTCCTGCATAAACACGCGGGCACTGTATGCAGTCGTCACCAACCCAATCGCGCGAAAGGGAGTCCAGAGGGTCGAAGACCCTTTGGCGGGGTCAAGGGGCAGCGCCCCTTGCGGAGTCCAGAGGCAGAGCCTCTGGCGTCTCCCGCAATCAATGTGGAAGGGAAGGAAACCGATGAAAATCCTGATGGTCAATAAGTTCTTGTACCCGCGCGGCGGGGCAGAGACGTATATGCTCCGCATTGGGGAAGAACTGACGAGACGCGGTCATCAGGTGGAATATTTCGGTATGTACGACGAGAAAAACACCGTCGGGAACGCCGAAGGGCTGACGACTGTCAACATGGACTTCCACGCGTCCGGCGCGGAAAAGCTGCTGTACCCCTTCCGCATCATCTATTCCGGCGAGGCGCGGCGCAAAATGCGGCAGGTTATCGACCGCTTCCACCCGGACATCATCCACTTCAACAACATCAATTTCCAGCTTACCCCGTCCGTGATTCTGGCAGGGGCAGAGAAAAATATCCCGATGGTGCAGACCGTCCACGATTTGCAGATGCTCTGCCCGAATCACATGATGATGGAATTCGGCACATGGAAGCTCTGCGAGGAATGCAGCGGGAAGAAGTGCAAAATGGCGTGCGTGCGCAAAAAGTGCATCCACGGGTCGCGCGCAAAGAGCCTCATCGGCGCGATAGAAGGCACGATTTATACCAGCAGCCATGTGTATGACCGCGTGGCGCGCTATATCTGCCCAAGCCGCTTCATCGAGGAAAAACTGCTGACCGTTTTGCGTTACGCCGGGAAAACCACCATGATTCATAACTTTTTGAGCAAGACGGCGGAGATCAATGCGCCCAAGGGCGATTACGTCCTGTATTTCGGTCGCTTGTCGGAAGAAAAGGGCATCGACCGCATCCTTGCCGCCTGCCGCCTGCTGCCGGAGATTCCGTTCGTCATTGCGGGCGGCGGGCCGCTGGAGGAACTCTGCCGAACATGCGAGCTGCCCAACGTCCGCTTCGTCGGCTTCAAGACCGGGCGAGAACTGCAGGAGCTTGTCGCGGCGGCGCGCTTCACCCTCCACCTCTCCCTGTGGTACGAAAACTGTCCGCTGGCGCTGCTGGAATCGCAGTCGCTGGGCACGCCGGTGCTGTGCAACCGCATCGGTGGAATGCCGGAGCTGGTGGAGGAGGGCAAAACGGGCATCCTCAACGACACCTTCACGCCCGAAGCGTACGCGGAGAAGATTCGCGCGCTGTATAGCGATTCGGCGCTGCTGGAGGAAATGGCGCGCAACTGCCGCGCGAAGAAGGAAAACATGATGACGCTCGACCGCTACTGCGACCGGCTGCTGGAAATCTACATGGAGGAAATCGGAGGAAAACGCGCGTGATGGATGGCAAAAAGCGCAAAGTAATGTTCCTGATATACAGCCTGTGCGGGGGCGGCGCGGAGCGGGTGCTGGTGGAAACAGTCAACCGCCTCCCCAAAGACCGCTACGACGTGACGCTTATGACGCTTTTCCACGACGATACCCGCGCCGGGATGCTGTCGCCGGAGGTGCATTACCGCCCGGCACTGCGCGTGAAGAACGACAAGGCGCAGAAAATTCTCAGCGGCATCATGCAGTACATCATCCCGCCGAAATGGCTGTACCGCTGGTTCTTCAAGAGCGACGCGGATGTGGAAGTCGCCTTCATGGAGGCGTTCCCGACAAAAATTCTCGCGTACTCCACCAATCAGCACGCGAAAAAGTACGCGTGGGTGCATATCGACGTGCAGACGTACACCAAGCAGGATCGCCTGTTCCGCTCCATGCGGCATCAAAAGGCGTGCTATGAGCGGTTTGACGGCATCTACTGTGTGTCGGAGAACGTACAGGAAGCGTTTTCCGCGAAATTCGGCTTGACGGAGCGCGTCCATGTCGCCTATAATATGCTGGATGAGCAGGCAATCCGCCGCCGGAAGGACGAGCCGGTGGACGACATCCCGAAGGGTGAATTCCTGATGGTCAGCGTCGGCAGCCTGATTCCGCGCAAGGGGTTTGAGCGGCTGATTCATGTCTGCGGGCTGCTCAAAAGCCGCGGCTATCGCTTCCGCCTGCTGATTCTGGGCAAGGGGGAGCTGTACGAAGAGCTGGCGGAGCAGGTGATTGACGAGCATTTGCTGGACAGCGTGCAGCTGCTGGGCTTCCGCGATAACCCGTACCCGTATATGGCGGCGGCGGATTTGTACGTCTGCCCGTCCTACGTCGAGGGGTTCAGCACGGTGGTGAGCGAAGCCGTTGTGCTGGAAACGCCCGTCGTGACGACGGACTGCTCCGGAATGCGCGAGATTCTGGGCGACAGCGAGTATGGCCTGATTACGCAGAACACCGAAGAATCGCTCTTCGAGGGCTTGCGGACGATGCTGGACAAGCCGGAAGTCTACCAATACTACCAGCAGCGCGTCCGCGAGCGCGCACCGTTCTTCTATATGGAAGAAAGACTGAAGGCGTATGAGGAGATTCTTGACCAGTAAGGAAAAAATGTTATGAGCGACATCCTGCGAAAACTCCGCCGCGGCGCCACCCTGCTGGGCGAACTGATCAAGTACGAGGCGGCAGCCCTCTGCGCCGGCGTGCTGAAAGTCACCAATCCGCGGTACCGCCACGTTTGGCTTGTGTCCGAGCGCGGCAGGGAAGCCCGTGACAACGGCTACCACTATTTCGCGTACCTTCGGCGGGCGCACCCCGAAATCAACGCCGTCTACGTTGCAGACCCCAAGCTGCCCGACTATGACCGCGTTGCGCAGCTGGGCAGCGTCGTGCCGTATCGCAGCTGGCGGCACTACCTGCTCTGCGCCGCGTCGGAAATGAAGGTTTCCACCCATGTTTCCGGCTATACGCCTGATATTGAACGCTATTATATGCTCGATAAGCTCCACATTGTGCGCGGAAAAAAGGTGTTTTTGCAGCATGGCATCATGATTGACGATATGAAGTGGTACCATTACCCCAACGTCGTCATGGATTTGTTTGTCACAACGCTGCAAAAGGAGCGTGATTTCGTCGAGTCGGCGTTCGGGTATCCGAAAGGCGTCGTCCGCCGATTGGGGCTGTGCCGATATGACGCGCTTCTGCATCCGCACGAGACGAAGCGGCAGGTGCTGCTTATGCCGACGTGGCGGACGTACGCCGTGGAGGGCAAAACACAGGCGGAGTTTGAGCAGACGGACTATTTCCAGCACTGGCAGGCGGTTATTTCCGACCCGAAGCTGGAGAAGCTGCTGACGCAATACGGCTATGACGCCGTGTTCTACCCGCATTTTGAGGTGCAGCGCTTCCTGTCCGCCTTCCACACGGAGAATCCGCGCGTCAAAATCGGCGCGCTGGGGCAGATGGACGTGCAGACGCTGCTGATGGAGTCCGCGCTGCTGATAACGGACTTCTCCAGCATCCAGTTCGACTTCGCGTATATGCTCAAGCCCGAAATCTACTACCAGTTTGACGAGGCGCGGTACTGGGGCACGCACCACGACCGCGGCTATTTCGACTATCGCGTGGACGGCTTCGGGGCGGTCGTGACGACGCAGGAGGCGCTGCTGCAAGCCATCGAAACCGCGCTTGCATCGGAGTGCGCCGTCACGCCGGAAATGCAGAAGCACATCCGCGATACCTTCGGCGCGCTCGACGACCACAACTGCGAGCGAAATCATCAGGCAATCAGGGAGCTGATGTCATGAAAGCAAACGACGGGCAGGCGAACCTCATTCTGCTGGACAGCGCGCCGCAGCCGGAATGGAACTTTGCGGCGCTGATGGAAGCGGAGACAGGGAAAAAGTGGAACATTTGGCACATTGACAGCTATTTTTCGGACAGCGCATGGAAGAAGAAGGCGAAATTCTTCCTTTTTCCGCTCAAAGTCCTGCGCCACCGCAAGGAATTTGGCACCATTCTGTCCTACCAGCAGTTTTACGGGCTGTTTTTCGCCTTTTACAGCGCCATTTTCCACCTGAAAAAGCACTGCCATCTCATCGTTACCACGTTCATCTACCGCCCCAAGCAGGGCTGGAAGGGCAAACTGTACGCGTGGTTCATGCGCAAGGCGGTGAACAGCCCCGCGCTGGACAAAATCGTCTGCTTTTCCAGCAGCGAACCGGCGTATTACCAGTCTATTTTCGGCACGGACAAGTTCACCTATGTGCCGCTGGGGCTGGGCGATTTGAACCGCGGCGGGCGCATTCCGCAGGGGGAGGAGCGATTCATCCTTGCGGCGGGAAAGAGCAACCGCGACTATGACTTCCTTGTGGATGCGCTGAAGGACACGCCGTATCAGGTGCGCATTCTGTCCGACGCGTACAACCACCCGAACCCCGGCAGCAACATCCGCATTTATCACGATGTGTTCGGCGAGAAATACTATCAAATGCTGTCAGAATGCTGCTGCGTGATTGTGCCGCTTGCCGATGCGCGCATTTCGGCGGGGCAGCTGGTGTTCCTGCAGGCGATGATGTTCGCCAAGCCGATTATCACCACGGAATCGGACACCGTGCGCGACTACATCGAATCGGGCAAAAACGGTCTGATCATTCCCAAACAGCGTGATGCGCTGCGGGACGCGGTTCGCCGGCTCTACGAGGATGAAGCGCTGTACCGCGGCATGGCAAAGGAGGGCAGATGCCGATTCTTGGAAAACTATTCTGTGGCAAGCATGGCGCGGCAAATTGGGTCAATCTGGCGGAAGCTGGACGAAAAGAAATGCTGAAAAAGGACATTCAACCGCGCCCGGCGTATCTGAAATGGGCGTATATCGGCATGATGACCATCGCCTTCTGGAATGGTGGGCTGGGGCTGCCGTGGTTCACGAAATATGTGCTGCAAGTCGGCGTGCTGGGCATGGCGCTGCTGTTTATGCTGGTGACGGGCGACTTCCGGCGGCTGAAAACCGTGGGACAGTTTGCGGTCATGTTCGGGCTGCCGTTTGTGATGATGGCGGCGCTGTCAATGCTGTACTGGGCATTGGATTTTCAGCAGCTTAACTACATGTCGCGCGGCTGCTCGACGATTCTCTACCATGTCATATCGCTCAGCGCGATGTGCAGCGCGGTGTACCTCTTCGGCCGCAGGAGCATTGATTATACGCTCTACGGCATGTGCGGCGCGAACTGCTGCATTGTGCTGGGATCCATCAAGGAGAACGGCATCGGGGCGTTTGTGACCGGGCTGATTGCGTTTGCAAAGTCCGGCGGGATTGACACGAACGCCGCCATCAAGGCGCTGGAAGTGCATGACCTGACGTTTGCCTTCGGGCTGATGCTGCTGTTCGCCCTGTGCTGCGAGCGAGGCAAAAAGCGCCTGATTTATGCTGCCTTATCGGGGCTGTTCTTCTTTCTGGGCCTCAAGCGCATCGCGCTGATTGGCTTGGTCGGCGTGTTTTTGATGGGCGAGTTTATCCGCAGGAGAAAACCGAAAGCCCAGAGTATCCTGATTATCCTCATTTCCATTGGCGCCATTGTCATTTGCTTCGGGTATGTATACCTGATTCAGTCGGGGCTGTTCAACGAAATTGTCCACGCGCTGGAAATTGACACGATGGGGCGCGACAAGCTCTATGCCGCTTTTCAGGAGGTTTACGATTTTTCCCCCGCCTTCCGAGGGTATGGCATTGGCTATGTTACACGCTATATCAGCATTATGACGGAAGCAGGCGTTGGCGTATTCGGCACGCACAACTTCGGCGGAATGCACAACGATATTGTTACTATGTACATCGAGTTAGGCTTCTGGGGCTTCGCGTTCTGGATTTGGTACAGCTGGAACGGGCGCATTGTGTGGTGCCAGAAGGAGTTCGGGATGCAGACAGCCCTGCTGCTGCTGTACGAAACGATTTACGGCTTCATTACCTACGCCACCGACAACACGGTGTTCTACTGCTATATCAACACGGTCTTTATGCTGCTGCCGATTGCGATGGCGATTGGCGAGCAGGAACAAGGCGAGGAGAAAGGCAAGCATGAAAGAAAAGAACCGGAAACGAGCAAGGAGCGGCGTGTGGTCGCTTCTTGAGCGGATGCTGCAGGGTGTGTGGAGATACCGCCTGCTTTGCCTGCTGCTGATCATCGCGGCGATGGTGACCACCAGCGCCCTGATGCATCCGGGAAAGATGCAGTCGGCAACCGCCCTCATTGCCCTGAACTATGAGGAGGCGACAAGGGGACTTTATCCGAATCAGACGCGATTCAACATTTCGCTGCTCAAGTCTGATGAGGTGCTTTCGCGTGCGCTTGAAAAGGCGGGCGTGACGAACATGGAGTCCCTTGCGCTGGCGGAGCACATCAGCGTAAGCGCGTCAAGCGTCGGCGGCATGTCGATTGATTCCGGCAGCGACAGCGCCTACAAGATTGCCACCACCTACACCGTCTCCTACAAGCGCAATGAGGAGCTGCCGCCAAGCATCAGCACCGGCGACATGCTCCAGCTGATTATCGAGGCGTACAAGGAAGTGTTCTACGAGAACTACACCTACGTCGATACGGCGCTCAATCCGAACTGGAATGAACTGGATGAACTGGAGTATGTGGAAATCGGCACATTCTTCGAGAAAGAAATCGGCAAAGTCAGCCGCTTTTTGAAGAGCCGCGCGAACGAGAACGGCACGTTCCGTTCCTCGGCTAACAACGAGACGTTTATCTCTTTGCAGAAGAAGGCGCAGAATTTCTCTAACATTGACCTTGAAAAGTACAACGCGTATGTGCGGCAGAGCGGGTTATCCAAAAATCGCGACCGCTATGTGTCCAAGCTGAAATATCAGAATCAGCTGCGCAACATTGAGTATCAGAAATTCATGAGCCACTATCAGAACCATCTTGCAACGATTGATATGTACGATTCCGCGCTGACAAGCGTTGTGCTGATTCCGACATTGGATACGCAGGCAAACTTCTATATGTCGCGCACGAAGGTGGCGATTGACTATCAGGCAAGCTCCGCTGAGACGGAAAACTTCCATGCCCATGATACGCAGGAGAAAATCATGGACAATGAGTACACCATCGGGAAGATGCTCGCGGAAGACGCCAATGCGGCGGAGAACATCGTCACGGCGGAGATGCTGATTGATACCATGAAGACCAAATTGGCGGATTTGATTGAACGCACAAATGTCATCAACCGCGAGTATGTCCGCTATAAGACGCGCAACTACCTTACCGTGTCCTATGAGCAGATGAGCGCGATGGATGAATACAGCATCAAGTGGTCGATCTTGATGGGCGGCGTGACGTTCTGCGTCTGCTGCGTGCTGTTGCTGGTGATTGAGGGCAGAAAAAAGCATGAAAAAGTTTAACATCATCCGCTACTTAAAGCGCTGGTGGCCGTTGATTGCGCTGATGTCCATCTTTGCCGGCGCGTTCTTCATGCGCTATGCCAGCAACAATCAGGCATACACGGCACAGGCCGTCATCAAGTACACCTACGACGCGGCGTCGGAGGGCTTGACCCCGAACGGCGAGCCGCTGGACGTTTCCGAAATCTTTTCCTCGACGGTCGTCAAGGAAGCGATTGAGAACCTCGGCTATTCCGTCAATGTCGATACCATCCGCTCCGGCGGCACGGTGACGGGCATCACCCCTGCCGATGTGCAGACGCGGCAGGATGCGCTGGCGGAAAAAGGTGAAGAGGTGGAGGAATACTATCCGACAGAATACGTTGTCAAGCTGACCGTTGGCAGCAGCAGAAGCGCTGAGTTCGCGCGCTTGATGCTGGATGAAATTTTGAGCTGCTATTTTGCCAGCTTCGGGGAGAAATATGTGGATTACTCCACCATCCCCAACAACGCTGAAAACGTGCTGGCGGGCGGTTATGATTACATTGAGCAGGCGGAAATTCTCAGCAATTCCGTGGATGAGATTATCGCGCAGCTTGGCAGCCGCCAAAGCGCTGCGCCGGATTTCACCTCGTCGCGCACGGGTCTGTCCGTCTCCGACCTGTTTGATGAATACAGCTATATCCAGTCGGTGCGGATTCCGTACCTGTTTTCGGAGATTTTGGGCGAAAGGCTGACGCAGAACCGCGAAATCCTGCTGAAAAAGTATCAGGAGCGGTATGCGAATTACATGCTGACAAGCGGCACCGATGGCGACAAGGTGGCAAGCGTCAAGGAAGTCATCGAAAGCTATGGCAATAAGAATAAGGAAGGCTCGCTGTACTATGCCGGAACGAACGGCACGGACACGAATGGGCAGAACGGCTTCGTGCTGGGCGACGTCTACGAAGAGTACGACGCGAACGGCAATATCAAAGACCGCACGACGGTCTACGATACGCTCATCAGCGACTATGTGACGCTGCTCAACCGCAAGTCCGACAGCCTGATTGACGCGGCGTACTGCCAGTACATCATCGACACCTTCTCCAAGGCGCCGAACGCGACGGAGAACACCGCCGAAGCCCGCGCGTCGGTGGAGGCGGAAATCAGCGCGCTGCAAACCCGGCTGGATGACCTCTATCAGGTGCTGCTGGTGACGATGGAGGAGTACAACGAGTACATGGGCGCGGTGAACGTGGGCGTGCTGTCCACCACAGCGGTGAGCGCGCGCGTCAACGTCAAGCTGTACATGATGTTGGGCGTTGTCGTGTTCTTCATCCTCGGCGTCTGCGGCGCCATCCTGCTGGGGCGAATCCAGGACTTCGTGGAGTACCTGTTCTTCACCGAGCAGTCGCTGGAAATGCCGAACCGTACGGCGTGCGACCTGTACATCAAGAACAACACCGAGCGCGTGCTGGGCGACGACAACGTGTGCGTTGTGCTGGAACTGACGAACCTGAGCCACATCAACAACGAGCTGGGGCGCGTGAAGGGCAACGAAGTGCTGCGCCGGTTCGCGGACTTCATCAAGGAAGCGTCTGCAACCTGCGGTACGGTGTATTACAACGGCGGCTGGCAGTTCATCGGCTTCTTTGAGCAGTGCCGCCGCGAGGACGCGGAGAGCTTTGCGGACTACATGCACCGCCTCGTGCACGCCTACAACGAGGAAAGCGGCGACGCGAAGATGGAATACAGCCTTGGCATGGCGGAAAGCCGCACTGCCAACGCCCATACGCTGCGCACCCTGCTGCGCGGCGCAATGATGGACCGCAGAAAGCAGGAGGACTAAGCCATGAAAAAGTGGAAAAAAGTGCTGCTGCATGTGCTGACCGTGCTGCTGGTGATGGCGGGCGTTTGCGGATACTTCCTCTTCCTGTATCCGCATGAGCAGGACTTTGTGGAAAGCTACTACAAAGTGCAGTCGGATAAGCTGACGAGCCATCTGCGGATTGTGCAGCTCTCCGACCTGCACCTGCGGGAGTTCGGCGAGAACAACTGCGATTTGGTGGCGCGGATTCGTGCCTTGAAGCCGGACATCATCGCCATCACGGGCGATATGAACGACAAGAAAAGCGACGACACGCACGTCGTGACGGACTTGTGCGCGCAGCTGGTGGAAATTGCCCCGGTGTACTATGTGCCGGGCAACCACGAGTGGCCGAAAATCGTGTTCGAGGGCAGCACACTCGCGTCGGATTTGGAAGCGCTGGGCGTGCACTTTCTGGCGGATAAGTACGAAACCGTGACCATAGGCAGCAATACGCTGCTCATCGGCGGCATTGCGGAAGCGCCGGTATCCTATGAGAAGTACGCCAGCGGATTTCTGGAGGATTTCGCCGCCCAGCCGGGCTACAAGATGCTGCTCGTCCACTATCCGGAATACTACGCGGAGGACACGGGCGCGCTGATTGGCAAGGACATCGACATGGCGCTCTGCGGCCACGCGCACGGCGGTCAGGTTCGCCTTCCGTTCCTCGGCGCGCTCTACACGCCGGATCAGGGCTTCCTGCCCGATTTGACTGAAGGCGTGCAGACGATTTCCGGCACGAAGGTCATCATCAGCCGCGGACTGGGGGACGACGTGGGGCAGATTCTGCCGCGCATCAATAATCCGCCGGAACTGGTGATTATTGACGCGAACTGGTATTGAGGCAGGGAGAAAACGAAGATGCTCCGAATTGGTGTGCTGAAAAAAGAATACTACTGCGAGAAGCGCAACGTCACCGACCGAGTAAACATGCACGAAAAGCGCGCGGAGTACGTCATCATCAAGGGCTACGACCTCCGCGCGTGCGCCGGGGTTGCGTTCGACAAGATGCGGAAGAAGCTGCGCATGAAGGGCGTTTCGCCGCTGCACTCCAACCGCCTTCGCGACTATTATCATCCCATTGTGTCGCCGAACGTGGATGTCATTCACACCTGCAACGTCGTCTGCGAGACGAAAAAGCCGTGGATGGCGACGTTCGAGGGCGCATTCCCTCTGGGGCAGCGCGAGCAGAATTTGCCAGAACAGCGGGCGTGGATGCAGCGCTGTTATCAGCAGATGGCAGCACCGTCGTGCAAGCGGCTGCTGGCGTTCTCGAACTGGGCGGCGGACTGCACCCGCGAGTGGATGCGGCGGAACAACTGCCAGCAGTACGACGAAATCAACAGCAAAATTGAGGTGCTGTATCCACCGCAGCCCGTGCAGTTGACGGCGGATGAGGTCATGGCGAAATTCCAAGACGTAAACAAAGAGTTACGATTTTTCTTCGTTGGTCGCGACTTCTATCGCAAGGGCATGTATGAGTGTCTGCTGGCGCTGAAAAAGCTGCGGGAGGCGTATCCCGTCCATTTGACCATCGTTAGCGGGCTGAAGCAGGAGTATGCCTACCGTGTGCCGAAGTACACAGCGCAGGAGGAAACGGAGGTGCAGGGCATCATCCGCGACAATTCTGATTGGATAGAATATCACGAATCGCTGCCGAACGAGCAGGTGCTTGCACTCTGCAAGCGGGCACACATCGGTCTGCTGCCGACCTACCGCGATTCCTTCGGGTACAGCACAATTGAGATGCAGTCGTGCGGCTGCGTGGTGCTTTCGACGGACATTTTCGCCCTGCCGGAGCTGAATGACCTGGACATCGGCTACGTCTGCGCGATTCGCCATGCGGTGGATGCGCTGACGGATGGCAATGACGCGGCGGTTCAGGCGCTTCGTCCGCTGCTGGCGGCGCAATTGCAGGAGCAATTGACGCGCATTGTAGAGGAGCGCGGCAAGCTGGTGGACAAGGCGCAAATGGCGCTCGCACGGGTTGCGCAGCGGTACGACCCGGAGCGCCACGGCGAGCGGCTCTATGAACTGTATCAGGAGTGTGGAAAAAAGTGACGGATGCACAAAAACTCGTCAGCGTCATTATCCCGGTTTACAAGGTGGAAAAGTACCTGCCGATGTGCGTGGACAGCGTGCTGAATCAGTCGTATCGTAACTTGGAGGTTATTCTGGTAGACGATGGCTCGCCGGACGACTGCCCCGCCATCTGCGACGACTATGCCAAAAAGGACAAGCGAATCCGCGTCATCCACCAGAAAAACGCTGGTCTGTCCATGGCGCGCAATGCCGGATTGGACATCTGCACAGGCGACTATATCACCTTTGTGGACAGCGACGACGCGCTGCATATTGACTTCGTGGCGCGGCTGCTGGCAGCGTGTGAGGATAACAGTGCAGAAATTGCGATTGCGGACTTCAAGAAAGCGGCGGTAGCGGAACATCTGCCGAAAATTGCCGCACCGCTGGAGAATAAGCCTGTGCGCGTGGTGGATGGGCACGAGGCAAACATGATGCTTTACCGCAGGCCGGAATGGGTGCGAATGATTACCGCATGGGGAAAACTCTACCGCCGCAAGGTTTTTGCCTGTGAGCGCTTCCCGATTATCAAGCTGCACGAGGACGAAGCGCTGGTGTACAAGCTGCTGTACCGCTGTCAAAAGGTGGCTCTGGTGGATGAGCTGCTGTATTTTTATACCGATAATCCGGACAGCATGATGGCGAACCGCTTCAAGCCGGAGCGCATGACGATGATTGAAATTCTTGACGAGCGCCTTGCGTTTTACCGCGAAAACGGCGAAACAGGCGACTTAATCCGCTTTACGCAAAACCGGCAGTTTATGTTTGCAGCGGCATATTACCGTCAGACGCTGCATTACGCGCCAAAAGAGTGGCGCTTCCGCCATCAGCTGCGCAAACGCCAGTGGCAAATCTACCGGGTGCTGATGAAGTCGGAATATCCGGCGGACAGAAAACGAGAATTGACCTGTATTATGCTGCTGCCGCTGCTGTTTCGCAAGCTACGGTTAGTGGAGCAGTGAAAACGGCAAAAAATACTTTTCCGCGGGCGGGAACAATCCGCCCGCCTTTTTCGTCTGTTAGAGTGCAGGGCAAAAGAAACCCTGACATTCCCCCAAAAAGGAGAAACACGATTATGAAGAAAATGCTTGCAATCCTGATGGCGCTGCTGATGGCGGCGCTGCTGCTGCCCGCTTATGCCGAGGAAGGCGACGTGGCGGAAATCGCGGAAACCGCCGGGACGGTGCTGGAAATCGGCGAAGAATCCATCCTGCTGGAAACGCCCGAAGGGCAGCTGATTGAGGCGATTCTGACGGCGGACACCATCCGCGAGGGCAAGGAAATCGCGGTGGGCGACTTCATCCACGTCATGTACAACGGGCAGATGACCCGCTCTTACCCCGCGCAGGTGACGGCGCAGCACATTGGCTGCTACGTCCTCACGGGCACGGTCAGCGACATCACCGACGAGGGCTTCACCCTCACCACCGATGAGACGACTTACATCGTTCACGCGACGGCGGAACAGCTGGCGCAAATCACCGATGGCGCGGAAATCAACGTGTATTTCAGCGGCGTGATTGCGATGAGCCTGCCGGGGCAGATCAGCGCCGAGCAGATTACGGCGGTGGAGGAGGAAGCTGTCCTCACCGGCACGGTCGTCGAGGCGTACATCACCATGGAAACCGCGGATGGTCAGCAGATTCAGGTCAACCTGACCTCCCTGACGCAGCTGCCGGATGGCATTCCGGACTTGGGCGACACGGTTCGCGTGACCTACAATGGGCAGATGACCAGCTCCATCCCCGCGCAGGTGACGGCGGATACGATTGATATTGCCGTGACCATCGACGAGCTGGCGGGCGAAATTGTCGAAATCACGGGCGACGGCATCCTCCTCCAGACGAAGGACATGCAGGTGCTGGTCAACGTGGACGAGGGCACGGTCTACGAGACGGACGGCGAACTCGCGGTGGGCGACTACATCCACGTCCTCTACGACGGCATCATGACCCGCTCGCTGCCGGCGCAGGTGTACGCGCAGAAAATCGGCTGCTACAAGACCACCGGCACGGTCAGCGAACTGACGGAATCCGGCTTCCTGCTGACGACGGAAACCGACGTGGTGCAAGTCAACGCGGACGCGGCGCTGCTGGACGGCATGGAGAACGGCATGACCGTGACGGTCTACTCCAACGGCGCGATGACGATGAGCCTGCCGGGGCAAATCAGCGCGGAAAAGATTGTCAAGGCGGAATAATTGCATATTGAAAAACGGCGCTCAGCAGGGAAGAAATCCCGCTGAGCGCCGTTTTCTGTCAGTCCTCCGGAATATTGATGCACGCGCCTTGCTTGAAGTCGCTCGGCGCAAGGCACGGATTTGCCCGCAGCAGCGCCGACAGCGACACGTTCAGCAGCAGCGCCGTCGTCTCCATCGTCTCGTCCTTGTCCAGCGTGTATGTGTTGCCCGGCGGGCACGCCTGATTTTCCGGCACGCACAGCACCTGCCCTGCCTGCAGCGCGTCCAGATTCACATCCGGATTCGCGGTTTCCAGCGTATGGCGGTTGACGTCCTTTTTCAGCTGCACATCCGCCGCCGTTTCGCCCTGCAGCACCGTGTAGCGGTCAATCTCCGGGCAAAAGCTGATGTCGGGCGTTTCGCCGCCGGGGGTCGCGGGGGCGTTCATATCGGCGGCGGGGGTATCCAGCGCGTCGTTCGTCGTGGTGTCAGAGGCGTCGGGGGTGGTCGGCGCCGTGATGTTGGTATCGGGCGTTTCCGCCGCCGCGCCGGGGATGCACAGCACGTCGCCCACCATCAGCCGCGCCGGGTTGATGTCGCTGTTCGCCTCCAGCAGATCCTTCAGCGGCACGCCCAGGCGATGCGCAATCAGGTAGAAGCTGTCCCCACGGCGGACGGTGTACTCATACGCGCACGTTTGACTTGTTGTCTGCGACATAAACTTTCTCCTCCTCGTTCAAGAGTCGGTTCAGTCTATGCGCGGGAAGCGGCGTTATGCCTGCAAAATCAGATTCGTGACTTCTTCCATGCGGCGGATGTCGCCCGTCAGCACCGCGCCGACCAGCTTTCCGCCCGCGGAATAGTACCGCGCGCCGGGCATTTCGCCGATTTCGTACGCGATATTCGCTTGACGGCCCGTATCGCCGAACGCAAACAGCGCCGTGCCGAAGCCGTGGAAGATGAGCGGACGCGGCAGCGCCTGATACGCCGCGTCGCCGCCCGCCGCGTTGATGCCCGCGATGCGCCCCATATCCGCCGCTTCCGTCCACAGCGCGTAGCTCACGCCCATCGACGCGCAGTCGCCCGCCGCGTACACGTCCGGGAGGTTCGTGCGCATGTGGTCATCGACGGTGATGTGGCGCTCGGCCGCAATGCCCGCGTCCTTGGCGAGGCGGATATTTGCCCGCACGCCCGCAGACACGATGACCAGCTCCGCCGGAATGCGCGTGCCGTCCACGAGGGTGACGCCGGATGCGTCGATGCGCGCGGAATCCGCGTTTTTCAGCAGCTTCACGCCTTTGCCCGCCATGGCGGATTCAAGGTGCTGCGCCGCCTGCGCGTCAATCTGCCGCTTCATCAGCTGATCGCCGTGCTCCAGCACGGTCACAGACAGCCCTGCTTCCGCCAAGGACGATGCCGCTTCCAGCCCCAGCACGCCGCCGCCGATAACCGCCGCGTTTTTTGCCGTTTTCGCGATTTCCCGCACGCGCGCCACATCGCCAAAGGTTCGCACGGCGACGACGTTCGCGCCGTCCGCGCCCGGAATCGGCGGCACGAAGCAGCTTGCGCCTGTCGCCAGAATGAGGGAATCCCAATGGAAGGGGGTACCGCCCGCCACGAGCGTTTTGCCGACGGGGTCGATGGCAGTCACGGTTCGCCCGGTAAGGACGACAATATCCTTTTCGTCATACCACGCGGCGGATTCAACCGCCAAATCCTGCGCCGTCACCTTGCCCATGAGCTGTTTGGTGAGCATCGGGCGGCTGTAGGGAAGGAAATTCTCAGCGGAAATGAGGACAATCAGCGCGTCTCGCTGGGTGCTTCGGGCGGATTTTGCCGCTTCGAGGGCGGCGATGCCTCCGCCGATGATGAAGATTTTTTTCATGGCTTTATGTACTTCCTTTTTATAAAGTGCTTGTTTGTTGCAGGGAATTTCGCTCCTGCGGGAGCGACCAAAGGGCTTTCCGTTCGCCCTTTGGAAACCTTCGGTGCCCCTTCGGATGTTGCTTGATTGGTATTGGAAGTTTTTTAGTTTGTGTACCTTTCGTTCTTCCAAGCAACATAGAAAATCAAGCAACATGGGAGTGCACTGCGAAGGGGTGGAGGGGGCGACCGCAGACATTCGTCTGTTTTCATTGCCCCCTCCTCGCGTCCGCAGACGCGAAACCCCTGCGAAATCCCTGCATATATAGTATAAGCAGTGCTGCTTCCACTGAAACAGCACTGCTGAAAAAATCAGAACAAGCCCACAATTTCGCCGTTTTCGTCCACATCAATCGCTTCGGCGGCAGGCACCTTCGGCAGCCCCGGCATGGCGATAATATCCCCCGCGAACGCCACCACAAAGCCCGCGCCCGCGTTCAGCCGCACCTGCCGAATGTGCAGCGTGTGACCCGCCGGCGCGCCCAGCAGCTTCGCATCATCGGAGAAGGAATACTGCGTTTTCGCAATGCAAACCGGGCATTCGCGCCAGCCTTCGTCCTCCAGCTTTTGCAGCTGCTTCAGTACGCTGCCGGCGAATTCCACCTTTGCCGCGCCGTAAATGCGCGTCGCAATCGCCTCAATCTTGTCCTTCAGCGGCAGGGTGATGTCGTAGGTGAAGCACGGCTCGGACTTCGGCGCGCTGTCCACAATGCCGCACACCCGCGCTGCCAGCTCCTTCACGCCGTCGCCGCCCTTCGCCCAGCCGTCGCAAAGCTCCACCGGCGCGCCCGCATCCGCGCACGCCTGACGCAGCAGCGCCATTTCCGCCTCCGTGTCGCTGACGAAGCGGTTCAGCGCGACGACGACCGGGCGCTTCCACACATTGCGGATGTGGTCGATGTGCGCCAGCAGGTTCGGCAAGCCCTTGCGCAGCGCCTCAACATTCTCGTGCGACAAGTCCGCCTTCGGGCAGCCGCCGTGGGATTTCAGCGCGCGTACCGTCGCCACCAGCACCACCGCGTCCGGGAAAATGCCGCTCATCCGGCACTTGATGTCCATGAACTTCTCCGCGCCGAGGTCAGCGCCGAAGCCTGCTTCGGTCACGACGTAATCCGCCAGCCGCATTGCCGTCGTCGTCGCAATCACGGAGTTGCAGCCGTGGGCGATATTCGCGAACGGGCCGCCGTGCATCAGGCAGGGCGTGCCGTCAATGGTCTGCACGAGGTTGGGCTGAAGCGCGTCGCGCAGGAGCGCCGTCATTGCGCCCGCCGCGTGCAAATCACCCGCCGTAACGGGCTTGCCGCTGTACGTCCGCGCGACTTGCAGGCGGGATAAACGCGCCTTCAAGTCCTGCAAATCCTTCGCCAGGCAGAAAACCGCCATCACTTCGCTTGCGGCGGTGATGTCGAAGCCGTCCTCGCGGGGGTTGCCGTTGGGCTTGCCGCCCAGCCCGCTGACGATGGCGCGCAATTGCCGGTCGTTGACGTCCAGACAGCGCCGCCACGTCACCTGACGCGGGTCAATGCCCAGCGCGTTGCCCTGCTGGATGTGGTTGTCCACCATCGCGGCAAGCAGGTTGTTTGCGGCGGTGATGGCGTGCAAATCGCCCGTAAAGTGCAGGTTAATCTGCTCCATCGGCAGCACCTGCGCCCTGCCGCCGCCTGCCGCGCCGCCCTTCATGCCGAACACCGGGCCGAGTGACGGTTCGCGCAGCGCCAGCATCGCCCGTTTGCCGATTTTCGTCATGCCGTCCGCCAAGCCGACGGAAACGGTCGTTTTGCCCTCGCCCGCGGGGGTCGGGTTGATGGCGGTGACGAGAATGAGCTTGGCGCGCATCTCGCTGCCCACGCCTAACTGCATGGGGTCAACCTTCGCGATGTACTGCCCATAGGGGCTGATGGCGCCCTCGGGAATGCCCGCTTTTTCCGCAATCTCCTGAATCCGTTTCGGCTGTGCAGCCTGTGCAATCTCCAAATCCGTCGGCATGATGATGAACCTCCTGATTTTTTCCGCATGAAATTCAGCTATCCTACATTATTATACTGAATAATGCCGTACATTGCAACTGGTAATCCGCAAAAAGTTTCGGATAATGACGAAAAGGGGACTGCCCGACCGGGCAGCCCCCCTGCTCATTTCGCCTCCGCGAAGTATTCCAGCGCCTCGCGAACATCCGCAATCAGCCCGTGCCGCGCCAGCACCTGCGCCAAGATGCCGAACTGGTCGAGCGTCAGCCGCCAGCGCATCGTCTCCTGCACGCGCGGACGCGTGTTATCCGCCATCGCGTACCCATACGCCCGCACCGCCGTTTCCAGTGCGCCAATCATCGGGTACTGCGCCCGCAGTTCCCGGTCAAGCGCATCGCAATTCTGATACCAAGCCTGTGTGCTGCACACGTCGTCGGGCATCTCCTCTCGCATCCGCCGCACCTGCTGCCAATCGCACCGCGCCGCCATTTCTCCCGGCGTCAGCAGAAGCTCCTCTGCCTGCCGTTCCCTCTGCCGCTGAAACGTAACCACCTGCATTCCTCCCTTCATCATAAGGTATGCGGGAGAATGCGCAAAAAGAATGCGCCGGACGGAATTTCTGCGGAAAAAAATTGCAGAAAAATACCGGAAAAGTCCGGAAACCCCTTGACGAAAACAAGAAAAACAACTATGATAATATATGTGTGCTTTGCGTCAAAGTAAAGGGGGGAAGGTGGATGTATATGGTCGATTACGAGGGTACTATGCCCATTTTTGCCTACGCCTACCTGACCCACGATCGCCGCTGGACAGGCCCGCGCGCCTACCGCATCACCATCTATCAGGACGACACGCTGATGTTCCGCACGTTCAACGAGCGGGAAGAGGTGCTGGATACCGATTTCTTCTATCTTGTGCCGGGAACGGCGGCAAAGCTGACCGTGCAGATTGAACACGAGGGCTGGTGGATGGGCACGGTTCCGCTGCTGATTCAGGCGGATTCCAAGCCGCATAGCACGAGCATGTTCGGCTTTTCGGGGCATCCGATGTTCCGCTGCGAGGATTTAGGGAACATGATTGCGCGTGATTTCGGCAGCCACCGCGGGCAGCTGGCGCGTGGATTGTATTTTATGCTGGAAAACACGGCGATTCTGCTGCGGCAGAGTAATTTGATATTGAAGCTGGATAGTTTCGAGTGGGACTGGGCGAAGGCGCAGATATTTACGCCGGCATACGCACCGCCGGAGACGACCGCGCCGACGGTTCCGCAGAAGGAAAACGTGGGGTAAAGGCGGATAAAGCCGCTTCACCCAAAGTGTAGGGAAAAGCGCTCAAGCCGGGCGACAAAAAAAGGGTCAAGGGGCAATGCCCCTTGCAGGGTCAAGGGACAGCGTCCCTTGTGGGGTTTGGGGCAACGCCCCAACTGCCCCGCGGGCGACCAGTATGCCAAATGTGTCCAACAAAAGGCGCAGGCAGCGAAGCGTCCCTGCCAGTAACTAAAAAGCCTTTCAATACAGCTTAAGCAGCATGGAGGGCGACCGCCGAAGGAGTCCAGAGGGCGATCGCAGACTTCGTCTGTTTTCATGCCCTCTGGAAGCTGCCGTCATTACCAGTATGATAGGAAAGTCAATTTTGGCTGAAAAAAATCAGCAATCTTTTCATGATACAGGGGATTTTCGCCTCTGCGGAGGCGACAAGGGGGCAATGAAAACAGACGAACGTCTGCGATCGCCCCCTTGACCCCTTCGGGCTGCACACTACCATACTTGATTTGGTATGTTGCAGAGAAGTTTGAAAATCAGCAGTATTCGCTTCGGCGCACCCAATCTGCGCTCAATCGGCGCATACTGCTTTTTGATTCGCAAGTAAATCAGCATAAGGAGGAAAAAAAGATGGGTGAACGTTCGATTCAGGAGAAGTATCAGGCGTGGCGGAAGTGCCCCGGCATGAATGAGGAGTTGCACAATCAGCTCAAAGCCATGTCGCCGGATGAACTGAATGACAGCTTCTATCGTTCGCTGGCGTTCGGCACGGGCGGTCTGCGCGGGGTCTTAGGCGCGGGCGAAAACCGCATGAACCTCTACACCGTGTCCAAGGCGACGCGCGGGCTGGGACGTTACCTGCTGGAGACGTGCGAGAAGCCGTCCTGCGCCGTCAGCTGCGACAGCCGCATCCATAGCCGCGATTTTGCCGAGCTGACCGCCGCGACGCTGGCGGAAATGGGCATCCGCGTCTACCTCTACCGCACGCTCATGCCGACCCCCATGCTGTCCTACGCGGTGCGCCACCTGCACACCAGCGCGGGCGTGATGGTGACGGCGAGCCATAATCCCGCGAAATTCAACGGCTATAAGGTCTATGGCGCGGATGGCTGCCAGATTACGATTGAAGCCGCTGACCGCATCTATTCCTTCATCAGCGCCGAACAGACGCTCCAGCCCTCCCTGCCGAGCTTCCAGAAGTACCTCGATAACGGCATGGTCAGCTACATCGACGACGAAACCATTGAGAGCTATTACCAGATGATTAACGGCCTGCGCATCGCCCCCACCGACGAGCGCCTGCACATCGTCTACAGCCCGCTCAACGGCACGGGCAATGTGCCGGTGCGCGAAATGCTGAAGCGCATGGGCAATATCGACGTGGATGTCGTCGCGGAGCAGGAGATGCCCGACGGCCATTTCCCGACCTGCCCGTACCCGAACCCCGAAATCCGCGAGGCGATGAAGCTGGCGATTGAAAAGACCATCGCCACCGGGGCGGATATGTGCGTCGCCACCGACCCCGACTGCGACCGCATCGGCGCGGGTGTGCGGCAGGGCGATACCGTCACGCTGATTTCCGGCAACGATATGGGCGTGCTGCTGCTGGACTATGTGTGCAGCCACCGCAAGGCGCAGAAGGGCGAACTGCCGCCCGTCGCCGTCAAGACCATCGTGACCACCGAGATGGCTGTGCCGATTTGCAAGAAGTACGGCGTGGAGCTGCGCAACGTGCTCACCGGCTTCAAGTTCATCGGCGAGCAGATTGGGCTGCTGGAAAAGGAAGGCCACACCGAGCGCTACATCTTCGGCTTCGAGGAAAGCTACGGCTACCTGTCCGGCACGTCCGTGCGCGATAAGGACGCCGTCAACGCGGCGGTGCTGGTTTGCGAAATGGCGGCGAATTACAAGGCGCAGGGGCTGACGCTGCTGGATAAGCTGGAGCAGCTGCGCGAGGAGTTCGGCTTCTACGCCCAGCGCCTGCTGACTTTCCAGTACGAGGGCGAATCCGGCGCGGCGAAGATGGCGGACATCATGCGCAAGCTCCGCGCCCCGCTGGATACCTTTCAGGATGCGCATTTCCCGACCGCGACCCGCATCGACTACCAGAACGACGAGACGGGTCTGCCCAAGAGCGACGTGCTGTCCTTCGCGCTGGCGGATGGCAGCAAAATCATCGTCCGCCCCTCCGGCACGGAGCCGAAGCTGAAAGCCTACCTCTTCGCGCGCGGAGAAAATCAGGCAGCCGCCGAAAAGGTGCTGGATGAACTCGAAACGCTGATGAACGGGTACTGCAAGGAGTAAACTTTCAACGGGCTGTCCCACACGGGCAGCCTGTTTTTTGTTTGTCCTGCTTTGCATTTCTGGTGTACTTTGCGCCCATTTTCCTTCAAAGCGTGTTATACTAATTCTCATCTAAACCATGACATTCGCACAGCATCTTTTCCGCCCCGGCTTTGCTTCGTTCCGCTCGCGCGTACCTCCAGTACGCCTCGCTTCACTCAGCTTTGCCGGAACGAAAAATCTGCTATGCTCGATGCCATGTTTTAGAATCGAATTAGTATTAAACCTCCGGATTCAGCATAAACGCGCCCACCGTCATCTCGTCGCCGTACAGCACAATCACCATGTCATACGGGTTTGTTTCGTCCTCCGCCACCTCGATGCCCTTGCGGATGAGCGTGCAGTACCAGTTCGTCCCTGTGATGGGTTCGGGCATCCCGCTCAGATTGCGAATGACGCTGATGTCGTAGTCCTCCGGATTCAGCCCGCACGCCGCGAGAATCGCCTGCAAGCGCGCATCCAGCGCCGCATCCGCCGTGTAAGCGGCATCGTTCGGGTCAAAATAGCCTGTCAGGATGGCATGAAGGTCGTCCGCCGACGCAATGCCGTAGATGCGCTGACGTGCCGCCAGACTGTCCTCGGAATCGAAGCGAATCATGCCGATGGCGTCGTACACGTCGGCGCTGACCAGTAGTTCAGCCTCGGTCAGCTCGTCCGCATAGCGCGTCACCATATCGTCGAAATGCTCCTTGTAGACAATCTCAATGTCGTTGTCCAGCGGCGCGCCGGAAACGGCGTCGGTGGATTCGGCGGTCGCCACCGTCCAGCAGGAGAAAATCAGCAGTACAGCCAAGAACAAAGAAAAAAACTTTTTCATGCGTGTCGTCCTTTCTATGATGTAATACTATTTCCAGAGACGTCGGCGCGGAACGGGTTTGCATCCCTCCTTTCAATCGGATTTGCCCGTTCTGGAAATTGGAAAGCAACAATACAGTTGTTCAAAAAAACAATATAAGTATAGTGTAGCACAAATATTTGAACAATGTGCAAATAGAATGAAAATAAAATGTTAAATCTATTGATTATAAAAGCATAATATTGATACATCATGAACAACTTTCCCCCATTTTCCGCCCCCCTCTTGCATAAACGCCCAAAATAGCGTATACTGTGGTCAGGAAAGAAGAAAGGCAGGGGACAAGCGTGCAGCAGAAATCCAGCGGAGGAATGACGACAAAGCGGCTGATTGCCATGATTGCGCTTGCCGTACTGGCGGTCGCGGTCATCGTGTTCGCCGTGCGCGAAATCCGGCTCTATGGCGATGTGCAGGTGGAGCAGAGCCGCACGCCGACGCCTGTGCCGGGGTACGGCAACGTCATGCAGGTCACGATTGACCCGTCCCTGCCCACGCCCGTGCCGGTGCTGCGTTCCGGCGCGCAGGGGGAAGCCGTCTGGCAATTGCAGGAGCGCTTGCAGGCGCTGGGCTATTTGACCGGCAGCGTCGATGGACAGTTCGGCCCGGCGACGAAAGAGGCGGTGCAGCTGTTCCAGCGCCAGCATGGGCTGACGGCGGACGGCATCGTCGGGGAAGATACGCGTGAGCTGCTCTATTCTGACAGCGCGCAGCCGTATGCCACACCGACGCCCGCGCCCACCCAAGCCGCGCAAGTCACCGAAGCTCCCGCGGAGGACGATATGATCCTCCTGACGGCGGAGGTGGAAAACACAATCCCGGTTGGCTTCACGGCGGATGGGCTTCCGCTGCTGGTCAACCGGGATTCTCCTTTGCCTGATGATTATCAGCCGCAGCAGCTGGTCAATATGCGCGACTACTGTGACAGCAGCATCGTGAGCATCAAGGGCAGCGAAATCGAGGGCGAGCAGATTGCGGTGGATGCGCTGCTGGCGATGCTGACGCAGGCGCAGTCAGAAGGGCTGACATCATGGCAGATCAGCGCGGGATACCGAAGCGTCGCCTATCAGCAGAAGCTGTTCGACGACAAGGTGTACAGCTATCGTCAGCAGGGCATGACTGGCGCACAGGCGCGCAGTGCGGCGCGCAAACTCATCGCAGAACCCGGATGCAGCGAGCATCACACCGGGCTGGCGTTCGACATCACCGTGCCGGGAACTTCCTTCGGCGGCACAAAGCAGGCGAAATGGCTGGAAGAACACTGCTGGGATTGGGGATTCATTCTGCGCTACCCGGCGGATAAGACCGCCATCACCGGCATCACGAATGAGCCGTGGCACTTCCGCTACGTTGGGGTGGATGCGTCAATGGAGATGCGGGAGACAGGGGAGTGCCTGGAAGAGTATGTGGAGAGGAAACAGAGCGAGCAGCAATAACCCAACAGCAGGAAGATGAGAACTGCATGGCAGCCGCGAATGGGTGTCGAGAGGGTCGAAGACCCTTCGCAGAGTCCAGAGACAGCGTCTCTGGCAGGGTTTGGGGCAGCGCCCCAAGGTCTCTCTTATACCATCGTATCCAGTGCCATCATGAGGACAAAGCCCGCCAGCGTCGCGAGAACCATCAGACGCTGCCGCGGGCATTTTTGGCATTCCGGCAGAAGCTCCGCCAAGATGACCGTCACCATGGCGCCGCCGGAGAGCGAAAGCAGCAGCGGCAGGGCGGCGCGGACGCGAATCGCCAGCAGTGCGCCCAGAATCCCCGCAAGCGGCTCGACTGCGCCGGATAGCTGTCCGAAGAAAAATGAACGGCGGCAGGAATAACCGTCGCGGCGGAGCGGCAGACTGACCGCCGCCCCTTCGGGGAAGTTTTGCAGCGCAATGCCGATGGCAAGCATCCACGCGCTGCGCCACGCCGCTCCGCCGGGGGACGCCAAAGCACCGAACGCGCAGCCGACCGCCAGGCCTTCGGGAATGTTGTGCAGGGTGATGCTGCCAATCAGCAGAACGGTTCTGCGGCGCACGTCGGACAGCGGCGTTCGGCGCATACGGCGTGAAAGCAGCGCATCCGCCAACAGCACGAGCAGCCCGCCGAGCAAAAATCCGCCGCTGCACATCAGGAGCGGGCTTTGCCGGAGGGACTGCGCGGACGTCAGCGCGGGCGCAAGGAGCGAAAAGTACGACGCGGCGAGCATGATGCCCGCACCGAGCGCCATCAGCAGGTTCATTACGCTTGGGTGAAATCGCCGGAGCGGGAATACGAGCGCCGCACCCAGCGCCGTCAGCAGATACATAAGCAGCGTCGCAAGAATGGCGGCGGATAAGGGCGATAAAGTCATCACAAACACATCCTTCCAAATGGGAAATTGCAGCACCGAACAAACGGCAGGAGGATTCTGCCTTCATCATACGCCGAGGATGGAAAAAAGTGCGGAAAGTCAACCGGACGCATCCAGCGTCAAAAAAAGATGAAAAACCTTCCGCCTGAAAGCAGGAATTTCGCAGAAAACGTAGAAAGAATAAGGGTTGCAATTTTGGCTCGAAGGATTTTTTTGCCTTTGGGCTTTCAGAAAGTGTGAGTGTGATTCAAGCATGACCCAAGTCCCCTACACCCTGCGCGTTCTGGCGGGCGAAACGGAAACCCGTTACGGTGAGCGGCTGTATCACAGCGGCGCAGTGCATATTGTGGAGAAGAGCGCAAAGCGCCTGAGCTGCAAGGTCGCGGATGGCGAAATGTATGATGTGGTATTCACCGACGACGGCGAAAGCCGCTGCAGCTGCCCGATTTATGAGGAAGCCGGCGCGTGCCGGCATGTGGTGGCGGCAATGATCAAGTGTCAGGATGAAGGCGCAATGGGCGATATGGTGCGCCGCAAGGCGGAAGCGGCCGGCCCGAAGCTGATGGCGGCGATGGACCGCGCGCTGCCGGAGGAGGGCACCATCCACATGGAGGTTCGCCTGACCCTCGAACCCGTGCGCGACCAGATTACGCCCCGCATCCGCATCTGCCTGCTGATTGGCGAAGACCGCCTGTACGTGGTCAAGTCGATTCCGCAGATGATTGATGCCATTGACACCCAGACGCCTGTGGAGTACGGCAAGGGCTTCGTGTTTCACCCGGAATGGATGCGCTTCGGCACGGTGCAGGAGCGGATTTTGAAGATCCTGCGCGCGCTGTGTCTGGCGCAGAAGGAAGCTGGCGCGCTCCTGCGCGGCGCGGAACAGCGTGATTTGGCGCTGCCGGAGCCGTTCGCGGAGGAAATCCTGCGCGAGCTGATGAACACGCCGTTTCGCCTGAAGGTCGGGGAAAAGACGGTTGCGGTCAAGCCTGTGCGCGCAAGGAAAATCCCCTTGCAGTTCCGCGTCTCCAGTGACTTGCACGGCTTGACGGTCGTTGCCATGTTCCCCAAGGAATTCCGTCCGCTGCTGCCGTCCTGTTCCTTCGCACTGGTGGGGGAGAACGTTGTGGCGGTGGAGGAGCAGCAGCGCGGCGTGCTGCGCGTGCTGTATCAGGAGCAGTTGGGCGGACAGTGCAGCTTCGACTATCCCGTGCGCGAGGCGGCGCGTGTGATGGGTGAACTCGTGCCGTTCCTGAAACTGACCGGGCTGGTGGAAATCTCCGATGAGCTGCGCCGTCAGCTGATTCAACTGCCGCTGGTGGCGCGTGTGTATCTTGACCGTTCTGCCAATGGACGCGATGTGGTGGCGCGGGCACAGTTCCGCTACGGCGATCGCACCATTGACCCGTTTGACGAAACGCCCCTGCCGGAGAATCTCCCGCGCGGCGAAAAACTGCTCCTGCGCAACGCGGCAGCGGAACGCAAGGTACTGGATGCGCTGGGGGCGGCGGGCTTCATCGTCAGCAAAGGGCATGTATACCTGACGGGGCAGGAAGCCATTTTCAACTTCGTCAGCGAAGGCTTGCAGCATTTGCAGGAACTGGCGGAAGTGTACCTGTCCAACGACTTCAAGCGCATGACGCCGCGCAAGCCGAAATTTGCGGGCAAAATGCGCTTGAACGGCTCGGCGCTGGAGCTGAAATTCACCCAGGACGGCGAACCCGCGCAGGAAATTCTCGCAATTATGGAAGCACTGGCGCGCCGCCGCCGCTATTTCCGCCTGAAAGACGGTTCGTTCCTTGATTTGTCCGCGATGGACGAGTGGCTGCCGCTGGCGGATTCCATCTTCGAGGCGGCGCAGGCGGAGGGCGCGGAGTCGGTCGCGATGGGGGACGACACCATCCGTCTGCAGGCGTACCGCGCGTGCTATCTGCAAAGCCTGCTGGAGAGCCTTGGACTGCCCATCGAGGTGGATGAAAAGACGCAGGCAACCGTTCGCCTGCTGACCGACCCCAGCAAGGTGCAGGACGTGAAGCTGCCCGACGGCTTAAGCCTGCGCCCGTATCAGGAACGCGGCTTCCAGTGGCTGCTGGCGCTTGACCGGCTGCACATGGGCGGTGTGCTGGCGGATGACATGGGCTTGGGCAAAACCGTGCAGGTGATTGCGCTGCTGATGGCGACGCGGCAGGAAGGGCAGGTTAGCCTTGTTGTCGCGCCGACGACGCTGACGTATAACTGGCTGAGCGAACTTGGCCGCTTTGCGCCGGATTTGTCGGTGATGGTGCTGGGCGGTTCGGCGGCACAGCGCGCCAGCCAGATTCGCCACGTCAAGGAAGCGCACGACGTGGATGTGCTGATTACCTCCTACCCGCTGATTCGGCAGGACATCGAGCAGCTGACGACGATTGAGTTCCGCTTCGCTATCTTAGACGAAGCGCAGCACATCAAAAACGCGGGCAGCAAGGGGGCGCAGGCGGTTCGCCAATTGCAGGCACAGACGCGCTTTGCCCTGACGGGTACGCCGCTGGAAAACGGCGTGGGCGAACTGTGGAGTATCTTCAACTTCGTCCTGCCGGGGTATCTGCTCAGTTACAGCGCGTTCCTGCGCCGCTATCAAGATGGAACGGACGCGGAGGATCTGCGCCGGCGCATCAGCCCGTTCCTCATGCGCCGCCTGAAGAAGGAAGTGCTGACGGAACTGCCGGACAAGATCGAATCCGTGTTCACGGCACAGATGAGCCCGGAACAGGCGAAGGTATACGAGGCGACGATGATGCGGCTGCGTCAGCGCGTGGACTCCATCGTCAAGGAAAAGGGCTTCGAGCGTGGGCGCACGGAGGTGCTTGCGGCGATTACCCAGCTGCGCGAAATCTGCTGTCATCCGTCGCTGGTTTTGGACGATTATACGGGCACATCCGGCAAGCTGGATATGCTGCTGGATATGCTGCCGGAAGCGATTGCGAAGGGGCGGCGTGTGCTGCTGTTCAGCGCGTTCACCTCGATGCTCAAAATCCTTCGCCGCGAGCTGGATGATGCGGGTTATGAAACGATGTACCTGGATGGCGACACGCCCGCACAGCGCCGTGTAGAGATGGCGGAGCAGTTCAACGCGGGTCAGGGGCAGATTTTCCTGATTTCGCTGAAGGCGGGCGGTACGGGTCTGAACCTGACGGGCGCGGACATGGTGATTCACTACGACCCATGGTGGAATCCGGCGGCGGAAGATCAGGCAACCGACCGCGCATACCGCATCGGGCAGACGCGCAAGGTGGAGGTGATTCGTCTGGTAACACATGCTTCGATTGAGGAGCAGGTGGTTGCGCTGGGGCAGCGGAAGAAAGCGCTGTTTGACCAGCTGATTAAGCCGGGGGAATCCATGGTGGGCGGACTTTCGCCGCAGGAGATTATGTCCTTGTTCCAGTGAGGGAAAAGGGCAAAAAGCCTCAAAAGGGTACAGCATGGGAAAAGAGCTCAAGCCGGGCAGCCGAAAAAGGGTCAAGGGACAATGTCCCTTGCAGGGTCAAGGGACAGCGTCCCTTGTGGGGTTTGGGGCAACGCCCCAACTGCTGCACGGGCGACCATTCCAAAGGAAAAGTCAACAAAGGTGCAGGCAGCGAAGCGTCCCTGACAGTAACTTTGCGCGTCCGCAGACGCGCCCCCAAGCTGCTCTACCCACAACTTGCATATTGTCGCGCCAAATGGGCGCGACCGAGTAGCTGTTCTTTCTTATTATAAGTGGCTTTTCCCGAAACGCAGGGATTTCGCCTCTGTGGAGGCGAGTCGGGGGCAATGAAAACAGGCGAAGTCTGCGGTCGCCCCCGACACTCCTTTGCGGTGCACACGCCCATGCTTGGCTTCTATCGTGGCAGGGGAAAACCACGCTTGCGGGCGTGAATCCTGCCATCATTGCCTTGTTATGGGGCAGCCCCCCACGCTGACGGATGCAAAAATCACCCGAATTGTGACCAAAAGATGAAAAATCCGCGCAAAATGGTCATAATGCTTGCGCGGGAATAGGTTTTTGTGATACAATGCAGGATAGGACGGTGCTGCATCGTTCTATTTGTCGAAAGGAAAACGGATGGCGAAAATCCGCCTGACCGTCCTGCGCCGCGGCGGGGATGAATATCCTCCTGACCGCAGAAAGGATTACCATGCAGTCTTATCAGCCCGAAAAACGGCAGCGTCGCGCAGAGCCGAAGCAGATGCCGCCCGCTGTGAAATATCGTAAGAAGAAACGCCGTGTGCTGAATGTCCTCGTCTGCGCCGTGCTGATTGCGCTGGTGGCAATTGTGGTCATCGTCAGCCCCAAAAAGCCGGTGCAGAAGGCGTATTATTCCGCAGGGTCGCAGGATAATCTGGTGCATTCCACAGGCGGCGCGCTGAGTGATTATGAGGGAATGGTTTTCAGCGAGGTTATGGCGGCGAATAGAACCGCGATGCCGGATGAAAACGGCAATTACCCCGACTGGCTGGAAATCTGGAACAGCTCCGACCACGCCATCAACCTCAAGGACGTCGGTCTTTCCAACAAGGGCACGTCGATTAAGTTCCTGTTCCCGGATATGGAGCTGGCGGCGGGTGAGCGCGTGATTGTGCTGTGCGACAAGAAAAATCAGGCGATTGCGGGAAAGCCGATGCACGCAAAGTTCTCCATTTCCTCCAATGGCGAGGAACTGTACATCTATGACCCGAACGCTTACCTCATCGACTCGGTGAAAACCCCGATTCTGGGGGTGGACGAGAGTTATGCGCGCCTGCCGGATGGCAGCTGGGGCACAACAAACGAGTACAGCCCCGGCTACGAGAACACGACGAGCGGTCATCAGGAATACCGCGCGGCGACGCTGGTAACCGACGGCGCGGTCATCATCAATGAGGTCTGCCCGGATCCGCTGACCGGCTACACCGATGCAAGCGGCAACGTCTGCGACTGGGTGGAATTGTACAACACGACCAATCAGGTCATTTCGCTGGATAATTACGCACTGAGCGACAACGAAAGCAAGCCGCTCCAGTGGCGCTTCCCGGAAGGCGCGACGATTCAGCCGCACGGGTACTATCTGGTCTACTGCAACGGCGATGAAACGCCCAACACCGACCCGAATGCCGTGCCGCACGCGAACTTCCGCCTCAGCGCGGAGCATGATAATGTGGTGCTGTCGGACAGCCGCGGACGGCTCGTTGACCGCGTGACGCTGGATAACGTGCCGAAGGATGCGTCCTACGCGCGCAACGAAAACGGCGTGTTCATCATCACGCAGAACCCGACGCCCGGTCTGCCGAATACGCAGGAGGGAGCGAGCAGGATGGATTCCATCCTCCGCTCCCTCAACCCAACAGGCGTGTATGTGACCGAAGTTATGGCGTCCAATGATACGGCGGTCAAGGCTCCCTCCGGCGGCTATACCGACTGGGTGGAAATCTACAATTCCTCCAATCAGGCGGTCGATTTGTCCGGCTACGGCCTGTCCGACAATATTGGACGCGCACGAAAATGGCAGTTTCCACAGGGAACAACCATCAATCCGGGTGAGTACAAGGTCATCTGGTGCGACGGCGATACGGCCCTGAGCAACACTGGCGAACTGCATACCTCCTTCAAACTGAAAAAGAGCGGCGGCGAGGTGTTGGTGCTGGCGGATCCGACGGGAAAAATACTGGACAAAGTGGTGCTGCCGGAGATTCCAACAAATGTGTCCTACGGCCGGAGCATCGGGCGCGAGGGCTTTTTTTATTACGACATGGCAACTGCGGGCGCGCAGAACGGCAATGACACGTTCCTGGGCTATGCCGATGCGCCGGAACTGACCCTCCAGCCCGGCAAGCACTACGGAACGGTCACGGCGGGCTTCACGATTCCCGCGAACACAACTGTCTACTATACCACCGATGGTTCTACCCCCACGCAGGACAAGGGCTACCTGTACACGGGGCAGGATATTACCTTTACCCACACCACGACGCTCCGTGCCCGCGCGTTCCCGGCGAACCCGCTGTATAAGGCGAGTACCGTGACGACTGGGACGTATCTGGTGGAAACGTACTACACAACGCCGATTGTCTGCATCACCGTTGACCCGGATGAACTCTGGAATGAAGAGAATGGTATGCTCGCGGCAGGCCCGAACATCGACAAGTCCGGCGGCATTCCCTTCAAGAACACCATCTATCGGAAGTACGGCAAAACGCCGCGCGAAGGCTACATGGAGTATTACGACGTAGACGGCACGCAGCTGATCAGCCAAGGCGTCGCCATCGGTCTCATTGGCAACTACTCGCTGGATATGCCGCAGAAATCCATGAAGCTGCGCGCCAAGTCGCTCTACGGCAGCAAGACGTTCGCCGCCGCACTCTTTGATGACCGCCCCTACATGGAGTATAAGTCGCTCGTCCTGCGCAATTCCGGCAACGACGCCATGTCCACGCGCCTGCTGGACGGCTTCCAGTCGCGTCTGCTTGACGCGTATGGAACGCAGGTGATTCATCAGGCGTGGAAGCCCGTAACGGTTTTCCTCAACGGGAAGTATTGGGGTCATATGAACCTGCGTGAACGTGTTGACCGCTTCTTCATCGCGCAGTTTGAGGGGCTTTCGCTTGATCAGGCGGATGAAATGGACATCCTCGAAGCAAACGGCTCGGTCAACTTCGGCTCGAACAAGGCATACCGCGCGATGCTGAAGAAAATCAAAGCGGGCAGCCCAGCGACAAATCCGGATGATTTGCAGTACATCCTTGACAACGTGGATGTGGACAACCTGTTTGAATACATGGCGCTGGAAATGTTCGTGGGCAACTCCGACATCGGCAACATCCGCTACTACCGTCTGCATCAGGAAGGCAGCAAGTGGAAGTGGATTTGGTATGATGCGGACTACGGGCTGTACAGCTCCAAGTTCAACAGCCCGTGGAGCTACCTAAAGGTCAAGGGCATGGGCGAACAGAAAATCGACAACACGATTTTCCTGAAATTGCTGGAGCATCCCGACTACAAGCGCAAGTTCCTCGAAAAGCTGGCGGATGTGTACAAGACCTTCACGACGGAGTACATGACGCAGGTGCTGGACGGCGTGCTGGCGGAAATTCAGCCGGAGATGAAGAACCACTGGGAACGCTGGGGCGAGCTGAACGACAAGGCAGTGACCAGCGAAGTGCCGACGACGATTGACGGCGCGTATACCTACTGGGAGAGCCGCGTGAATCGACTGTACAACACCTTGAAGGTGCGCCCGCATCGCCTGTGGGATTTCATCAAGGATGAGTTCAAGCTGACAAAGACGGAGATGGAGGAGCTGTTCGGCCCGCAGCCGGATTATCCGGATGATGCGGTATTGTAATCTCGTTCCCCAATAAACACGCGGAAGAAGTATGCAGAAGTCACCAACTGAATCGCGAGATGGGTGTCGAGAGGGTCGAAGACCCTTCGCGGAGTCCAGAGGCAGAGCCTCTGGTGGGGTCAAGGGGCAAAGCCCCTTGCGTCTCCCTTAAAAACATGATATAATGAAAAAACGGTATTGATAGGAGGAAAAAACGGATGGGAACCCTCAACGTGACATCTACGTCCAATGGCATTATGGAGCAGCTTAGGAGTGCATTGTCGGATCAGTTCAGCGCGATTGCGCCGTTTGAAATTGTGCTGGGTCTGGTGCTGGGGCTGCTCGTCGGTCTGCTGATTGCGTTTGTGTACAAGCGGTGCTTCCGCGGTGTGCTGTACAGCCCGTCGTTCGCCATGACGCTGGCGATGCTGACGCTCATTACGACCCCGGTCGTCATGTGCATTTCGTCCAACGTCGCGCTGTCGATGGGCATGGTGGGCGCGCTGTCGATTGTCCGCTTCCGCACGGCGGTCAAAGACCCGATGGACACCGCCTACATGTTCTGGGCGCTGACGATGGGCATCCTCCTCGGCGCGAAGCTCTATGCGATTGCGCTCGTCGTCGCGGCGGCGATTGCCGCGATTATCTTCCTGCTCACTTTCGTGCATTTCACGACGCCGAACTCCTACCTGCTCGTCGTTCACTATGATGAAGAGGCGGAATACGACGTTGACCAGATGATGCGCCGCAGCGTGAAGAACCGCCGCCTGCGCTCCAAGACGATGACCCGCTCCGGCGCGGAAATGACGTGGGAGGTTCGGCTGGACAACAAGCAGGATTTGGTGGCGCTGATGCTGGGCATCGAGGGCGTGCATGACGCGACGCTCGTGGCGTGCCAGACGGAAGCAGGGACTTAACCATCAGAAGGGGGCGAAAGCTATGGCTCGCAATATCCCTCTTCGGCATGAGCTGAAATTTTTCATCAACGAGATGCAGTATCAGGTACTGTCGCGCCAGCTTGACCGTGTGCTGTGGCGCGACCCGAACGGTGATGTCAACAACGAATACCACATTCGTTCGCTGTACTTCGATACCATCTTCAATGACGCCTACTTCGACAAGATGGACGGCGACCAGAACCGCGACAAGTATCGCATCCGCATCTACAACATGCGCGATACGAACATCAAGCTGGAGTGCAAGACGAAAGTCGGCAGCCTGATTTCCAAGCGCAGTCTGGGCATTCCGCGCGATTTGGCGGAGCAAATTATTGCCTGCGATCCGACTGGGCTGGAACAGACGCGCTACGGCCTGCTGTCCGACCTCTACCGTGAAATGACGTGCAATCTCCTGCGCCCGGTCGTCATTGTTGACTATGTGCGCGAGGCGTATCTGCATCCGGCGGAAGAGGTGCGCATCACGTTTGATAAGCAGCTTCGCTCCGGCATGAACAGCATCGATCTGTTCAACCCAGCCGTGGCGACCGTGCCGCCGTTTGATAACAACGACATCATTCTGGAGGTCAAGTATAATCAGGTGATGCCGCCCTACATCCGCGATTTGCTGAATTACTACTGCCCGAACGCGCTGTCGAGCGCTATCAGCAAATACACATGGTGTCGGCGCTTTGAGGCGATGGAAGTTTGACGAATCTTCCGGCTGTGTTCCACAGGAACGTGGACGCAGCCTTTTTTGCGGATGAGCATATTCACCGGCGAAATCGCATAGAAATCACAGGAGAAAGTGACGTTCCATCTTGTGAAGAAAGAAAATATCGTGTAAAATAGGAAAGGGGAGGAATGCACATGCGTGAAAGCACTCTGCGTGAATTGACGCTCCGGCTGAAAAACGCCGCGCCCACCCTCCAGTTGGAAGAAAACGCGGATATGGCGCGCTATACGACGCTGCATTTGGGCGGCCCGGCGGATTTGATGGCAAATCCGGACGACCCAGCGCAAATTCCGCTGCTGATTGAGACCGCGAGGGCACTGGACGTGCCTGTTACGGTCATCGGCAATGGCAGCAATCTGCTTGTGCGCAGCGGCGGTATCCGCGGATTGGTGATTCGCATTTGCCGCAATTTGCGCGGAGTGGAAGTGAACGGCGACCGCATTCGCGCACAGGCAGGCACGATGATGTCGAGCCTGTCGATGGCGGCGGCGGACTGCGACCTTGGCGGATTGACCTTCGCCAGCGGCATTCCGGGGACGATTGGCGGCGGCGTGTACATGAACGCGGGCGCGTACGGCGGCGAAATGAGTCAAGTGGTGACGCTGGTTGAGGGCTACAACATGGCGGGCGAGCCGTTTCGTTACAGCCGCCCTGACTTGCATTTCGGCTACCGTTTTTCGCGCCTGATGAAGGAAAACAAGATTATTACGCACGTCACCGTCCAGCTGCCGCCGGGCAAGCGCGAAGACCTGCTTGCGGAAATGGTGGATTTCAACCGCCGCCGCGCCGAAAAGCAGCCGCTGACCTTTTTCAGCGCGGGCAGTACGTTCAAGCGCCCGGAAGGCGCATTTGCCGCGCAGCTGATTGATGAGTGCGGCCTGAAGGGCGCGCGCATCGGCGGCGCACAGGTGAGCGAAAAGCACGCCGGTTTCCTTATCAACCGCGGCGGCACTGCCGAAGATTTCCTTGCCTTGATGGCGCACGTCCAGCGTGTCGTCTACCGGCAGAAGGGCGTCAAGCTGGAGCCTGAAATCAAGATTCTTGGCGAAGATGCACCTGTGGAGCAGGTGTAAGGGGAACAAGGATGTTTCCTGCAACGGAAAAATCAGGAAAATCATCGTTATCCTGCTGAAAGCACGGCAGCCGCGCGCATTCCGCGCCGATCGCAACAAAGGAGGAGTTTCATCATGCGTTTTCTCGTGGTAACAGGCTTGAGCGGCGCGGGCAAAACGTCCGTCAACCGCTATTTGGAAGATATGGGCGCATTCTGCGTGGATAATCTGCCGCCGAATATGATGTTCCGCATGATGGAAGCCATCGAGAAATCGGCACTCCACCGCCCCCTCGTTGCGATGGCGGTGGACGTGCGCAGCGGCGAATTCTTCGATGCAAAATCGGTCAGCGACCTGATTGCCGAGAGCCGGCAGCTCGGCTATCAAATCGAAACGCTCTACCTTGAAGCGTCGGATGACGTGCTCGTCAGCCGCTATAAGGAGACGCGCCGTGACCATCCGCTGGCGGGGGAGAACGTGTCGCTGATTCAGGCGATTGGCAAGGAACGCGCTATCATGCAGCCCCTGCGTGAAACGGCGAATTACATCATTGACACCTCCGTTTTGAAGCCGCGGCAATTGCGCCAGAAGCTCGAAATGATTCTCAGCGGTGACAGTCAGCCTGACGCCATGCACATTGAGATGAACTCCTTCGGCTATAAGCGCGGGCTGCCCATGCAGGCGGATCTTGTGTTTGATGTGCGCTTCCTGCCAAACCCGTTCTACATTCCGGGGCTGGGGCGGCATACCGGGCTGGATGCGGATGTGCGCGACTTCGTGCTGGGTCACCCCGTGACGCAGGAGTTCATGACGAAAATGCAAAGCCTGCTGACGTTCCTGATTCCACACTATCAGGAGGAGGGCAAGCACCGCTTGTCGATTGCCATTGGCTGTACGGGCGGCGCACACCGCAGTGTTGCCATCTGCGAGGCGCTTGCGGCGTTTTTGCGTGAGCAGGGCTATGCCATCAGCGTTACCCATCGCGACTTGGAGCTGGAGCAGGCGCACTGGAAGGAAAGGCCGGAGGTGCAGTAAATGTCGTTTTCTGCCACGGTCAAGGATGAACTCTGCCGACTGGAACTGGGGAAAAACTGCTGTATGCTCAGCGAACTGGCGGCGCTCTACCGCACCAGCGGGTCACTGACGTTCCACGGCGGCGGGCGCGTGCAGGTGCAGTATCGCGTGGAGAACACGGCGCTGGCGCGGCGGATTTTCCGCCTGCTGACCGCGCGCATGGCGATTACGCCGCGCCTGCACTACGTCCAGCACGCGCGATTGGGCGGACGGCGCACCTGCGTGCTGACCATCGGCGACGAGGATTCGCAGCGGCTGATGCTGGCACTCCACCTGATTGATAAGGACGAAAACGGCGTGGTGTCGTATCGGCGGACGATTGTGCGCCATCACCTGACGCGCCAGTGCTGCCGCCGGGCGTACCTGCGGGCGGCGTTCCTCGGCGCGGGGACAATGACATCGCCCGACAAGGACTATCACTTCGAGATTACCGCGAGCGAACCAGGGCTTGTGCGCGAGCTGACGCGCGTGCTGGAGAAGGCGGAGCTGCCTGTGCACACGTTCCAGCGCAAGGGGCAGACCGTGCTGTACTTGAAGGGTGCGCAGCAGATTTCGGACTGTCTGGCGCTGATGGGCGCGTCGGGCAGTGTGTTTGCGCTGGAGGATGTGCGCATCCGCAAGCAGGCGCGCGGGGCGGCGAACCGCGCCATCAATTGCGACGAGCATAATTCGGAGAAGATGCTCAACGCCGCGCAGCAGCAGGTCAGCGCGATTCGCTGGTATACGATTGCGCACGGCTTGCGGGAGCTTCCGCCCGCCTTGCAGGAAATCGCCCGGCTTCGGCTGGAGAATGTCGATTTGTCGCTGACCGAACTTGGCGCGCAGCTTGATCCGCCGCTGTCCAAATCCGCCGTCAACCACCGGATGCGCCGCCTAATGCTGCTGATTCAGCAGGCGGAGGAAGCCGACCGCAAGGAAGCCGCCGAACAGAAGCCGGACAAATAACGGGAATGTACTTTTTATGTGCGATTCTTGCATTATTCGCCATGTTGTGATACACTAAAGGCGAAGCAAAAGCCGAATCAAGGAGGCTATATTCATGATTGTCAAGCCGATTACCTTTCCGAATCATCAGCCGCTGAACCGCACCCTTGCCGCGCAGGTGGTGCAAACCGCCAGCCGCTTTGACGCGCGCGTGATGATCCGCCGCCATCAGAAGGTTGTCAATGCCAAGTCGATGCTGGGGCTGCTGTCGCTGGATGCGGACGAGCAGAATGAGATGTTCCTCGTCTGCGATGGCGCGGATGAAGAAGCGGCATCGGCGGCAGTGCTGCCGTTTTTTGAGGCGTAATTCACATTTCCCATCTTGACTTCCCGCACTAAACGCGGACAGGCGGAAGGAGCAATCCTCCGCCCTGTTTTGTTTTTTGGGGGAACCCAAGGGGCGCTGCCCATCAGCAAGAAAAAAATTCATCTTCCCCCGCAACTTTTTGCATTCTTCTCCATCTAACAGGCGGAAAGGAGGGAAAGCGCAGTGACACAGACGGAATTCACCCAGCGCGTGCTGGCGATGCAGGACAGGCTCTACCGCGTTTCCTGCACGCTGCTGTGCTGCGAGGCTGACCGCGAAGATGCCGTGCAGTCCGCGCTGGAAAAAGCGTGGCGCGGGCGTTTCCTGCTGCGGCAGGAGCAGCACATGGAGACGTGGCTGACACGCATCCTCATCAATGAGTGCTATGCCATCATGCGCCGAAGCCGCCGAATCATCCCGATGGCGGAAGTCGGGGAAAATCAGCCGGCGCAATGGGAAGCACAGAATGCGGACGAAATGCTGTGCCGCGCCCTGACCGCGCTGCCGGACACACTGCGCCTGCCGATTGTCCTGCACTACATGGAGGGCATGGACATTCGCACCATTGCCCGCACGCTGCGCATACGGGAGAGCGCAGTCAAGAGCCGACTGCACCGCGGCAGAGAGAAGCTGCGGCAGTCCGACGAGTTGAAGGAGCTGTTGGAAGATGAATAAAATGAAGCAGGAAAAATGGCAGCGCGCCTATGGCGACACGCCGGATAGCTTCCGGCAGCGGGTTGCGGCGTCGCTTCCCAAGGGCGAGGAGAGCCGGCATGTGGCGTTCCCGCGGCGCGCGATGGTGCTGGCGGCGGCGCTTGTGCTGGTGCTGACGACGGCGTATGCAGCGGTCGTCACGCACACGGAACTGGTCTGGAACGCGGGGCATCCCATCGAGAACGAAGCGGATGACCGCTTGGGGCTGCTGACGGGCGAGGCAGGTACTTCGGGAGACAGCCTGACCATCGGCGGCGTGACCTTCACGGTGCAGGATGGCATCTACTCCCCGGAAACCGGGCAGCTGTTCGCGTCTGCCGTCATTTCCGCGGATGAAAGTGTGCAGCTGGTCGCGGTGGAAGCTGACATGGAGCATGAAGTGCGTTTAACGACCCCAGTCGACGCAAAACTCGACCCCAGCGGCATTTCGTGGGCGGAATGGGCGGAGCAGAACGGCAAGACGCTCGTTCCTATTGGCATGGAAGCTGCGCCAACCCTGCAATTCCTGAAAGTCAACGGTCAGACAACGGACACACCGCTTATCGGTGCCTTCCTGACGCAGAATCCGGACGGCACGGTGTCGCTGGGGATTCAGGTGGATTTGACCGAGGCGGACACGAGCCATCTGAAATCCTGCGAAGTGCAGCTGGAATGCCGCGTCGGCGTGTTCGGCAAGGATGGCAAGGCGACGCAGTGGCAGAAGGAAATCCTCGCCGCGACAATTACGTTCAAATAACGACAAAAACATTTCGGGAAGTATTGACAAGCGGGGGAACTTTCGGTATAATCAACCCCGTCGCAGATAAGGAATGAGTTAGAGTCATTCTGGGTAAAAGACACTGACCCGTCCCGCAAGGGGCGCAAGGCCGAACGGACAGCCGGGTCAAATGCCGATGCGGGGTATAAACTCGCACGCAGCTTTCGCTGCATCTCATTGATTATACGGTTTCCCCATGCGGGTTCGCTCCATTTGGAAGCCGTATGAGTTCAAAGCTCAGTTTCACCGGGTTTCCCTTGTGCGTCACGACGCGCAGCAACTTGTGAAATGGTCAATAAGAGTAGTAAAAGTAAGTCTTTACTTGAGGCAGTCCCGCAAGGAATTGCTGCTGACTCTGACAACCTATCCTTATCTCCGAACGCTTTCTGAAAAGATGCTTTCGGGGTGGTGTGTGCTGTGCAAACATCACCTTTTTTTCGTGCCCATTTTACCCAGCCAGCCTGCGACGAAATACTTATTAGGAGGACGACCCCCATGAAGAAGTTCCTTTCCCTGCTCCTGTCTCTGGCGATGCTCCTGAGCGTCGCGGCGCTGGCGGACGAAACGCACGGCAACTACTCCGACGAGATGAAGATTCCCTACGCGGTGGATCTCAGCCCGGAAGACGGCGCGGACAGCGTTGAACGCGCGGGCGACCATGTGGACAGCCCGTACTTCAGCCGTCTGGACTTCTACAACATGACCTCGACCGACACGCTGACCATCCTGCCGCATTTCCAGACCATGCAGCAGACGAGCGAATGGTCTTGCGGCGTTGTCAGCGCCTTGATGGTGATGAACTGGTACGGCAAGCTCGGCGACTACAACGAGCAGACCTTGGCGCAGCTGCGCGGCACGATTGGCGACAAGCCCGGCGCGACCAGCATGAGCCAAATGGTGGATATCTTTAACGGCGTGGGCGGTTTCAACTGCTACTCCGCCATCGACGCGGGCGAGGACGTTGCGGATATTTTCACCTTCGAGTACATCCAGCAGCAGCTGGCGGCGGGCAATCCCATCATGATTGGCTGGAACGACTGGGGCGGCCACTGGCAGGTCATCATCGGCTACGACACGATGGGCACGGAAACCACGCAGGATGATGTGATTATCGTCGCCGACCCCTACGACACCACCGACCACAATCAGGATGGCTATGGCGTGTATGCCGCCGAGCGCTTCCTGTACAACTTCACGTTCTACAACTTCTTCTCCGAAGAGTCTGGAGAACTGAATGACTACTGCTTCCTTGTGGCAACGCCGGAAGCGTAATTGCAAAATCCACGGTGTCCGCTGGTGAAAATCAGCGGGCATTTTGTCTTTTTGGGGGATAAAAGTTTGCAGGGGGCTATGCAGAATGGGCAGAATGTTGTAAAATAAGAACAAGAATCATCAGGAGGATGAGAGAATGTTTCCCGAATCGCTCGTGGCGGCGCGAAAGCTGCTGGAAGAGATTACCCCGCTGCAAACGGACTGTGGGCTGGTATGCGGCGGCGCGTGCTGCCAAACGCATCCCGGCGAGGAGACGGGGATGCTGCTGTTTCCGGGCGAGGCGGAAATGTATCGCGGCGAAGAAGGCTTTACGCTCGTGGATTCGCCGCACGGGACGATTCTCGTCTGCGAGGGGCGCTGCAGCCGCGTGAATCGTCCGCTGGCGTGCCGAATGTTTCCGCTGGTGATGCTCCTGCGCCCCGATGGCGTGAAAATCGCGACGGATGCGGCGGCGCAATCGGTCTGCCCGCTGGCACGGCAGGGGAAAAGCGCCCTTTCGCAGGATTTTGTCGCGGCAGTGCGTCAGGCGGCGAATCTGCTTGCGCAGGACGATCAGCAGGCGGCGCATTTGCGGCGTTTGACGGACATGCAGGACGAATTAAAGGCGCTTCGGGCGCAGTATCGCGGGAGGAAGGAACATGTTTGAGGCGGTAGAAATCTCGCGGGAAATCACCGGGTCGGGGCAAAATCTGCTCCTGTGCGGGGATGCTTACCAGCAGCAGCCCGCGCTGTCAACGCTGGCGGGGCAGGTGCAGGCGGTGTATATTGATCCGCCGTTCATGACGGGGGAGACGTTCACGCGCCGCCGTCGCTTCGGCACGTCCGGCTGGAAAACGGGTCGCCCGATGCCTGAATATCCGGCGTATATCGACCGCTTTGCCGACACGAAGGAATATCTGGAACTGCTGCGTTCGCTGATTGAGTGCGCGAAAGACCTCTTGCTGCCCACGGGTGTGCTGTATCTGCATCTGGACTGGCGGACGAGCGCGTATGCCCGCTTGCTGTGCGACGAGATCTTCGGGGAGGATATGTTCCTGAACGAAATCGTCTGGAGCTACGAGAGCGGCGGGCGCGCGAAGAAATACTTCAGCCGCAAGCACGATACCATCCTGCTTTACGCGCGCTCGAAGGACTACCACTTCGACTTGCGGCGCGTTCCGCTGGCGCGCGCGGAGCACCGCAAGAACCACATGCGCCGCTGCGTGGACGAGAACGGGCGGAGTTACAGCCAAATCACCACCGGCGGCAAGGTCTATCGCTACTACGACGATGCACCGGTGTACCCGGGCGACGTGTGGAGCGACATCAGCCATTTGCAGCAGAAAGACCCGGAGCGCACGGGTTATCCGACGCAGAAGCCGCTGAAGCTGCTGGAGCGGCTGCTGCTGCCCGTCGTGCGCGAAGGGGACATGGTGGCGGATTTGTGCTGCGGCAGCGGCACAGCGATGGAAGCAGCGCAGTCACTGGGCTGCCGCTTTGTCGGCGTGGACAAAAGCCCGGAGGCGATTCTGACGACAGCGAGCCGCTTGGAGTGCAGCGACCTGACGATTGACTGCCCCTGCACGATGGACGAAACGCCGCTGGAAGGGGAGTACAACGGCCACGGCGGGATGCTGCTTTTGACGGGCTTCCACGCCGCGCACCCATCTTTCCCGAAGACCGAGCAGCAGCTGGACACGCTGGAAAGCTGGAGCGTGGGCAAAATCACGCCGGAGGGGCTGCAAGTGATGCAGCGCTTCCGCCGAAGCCGGAAACAGCCGGAACTGCCGTGGTTCTGCGTTCTGCCGGAAGGGTGCGGGGACATCGCCGTATCGACGGTGGACGCGGCGGGGCGGAAGAGAGTGTATCGGTGGAAAGAATAATTGCTGTTTTTTTCCAATGACAAAACAAAAAACACTTGACAAATGAAACAACTTATGTTATGGTGAAAATGGAAACATGAAAGCCGCTTTGGACAAACATCGTCCGAAAGAGGTGAATCCGTTGCACACGCCCATGAACGCAGCATAAGCGCAGTACGACACGACGAGAAATGCGAGGAATGAACATGAAACGATGGTTTCTGCCGATTCTGCTGGTGATGATCCTGCTGAACCCGGTGTACGCCGCCTTTGCGGAAACGCCGGAATCCACCGTCCTGACAGTCGCCTGTGAAGAGCACGATGTGTGGTGGATGCAAAAAGCCGCTGACCGCTTCAGCGAACAGCATCCGGGCGTGGAAGTGCGCTTTGAAATCATGACAACCGAGCAAATGGACGATGCGCTGGAAAATGGCATGAACGTTGACGTGTTCCTGACGGCGAGCAATTTCACCAATTTGGACCGTTTGGTGCATCAGGGGTTGATTGCGCCGCTGTCCTCCGAAACCCTGCTTGCGAACATGGCGAAGATGTACACGCCTTTCCGCGATTATGTGACCTATCAGCAGCAGGTGTATGCCTATCCGCGCGCAGTGCTTGCGAACACGCGCACGGTGAACACGGAGCTTCTGCGGATGTACGGCAGCTTCCTCGGCGAAGTGCCGACGACGATGAGCGAGTACATCGAGCAGATGCGCAAGTGGTACGACACGTCCATCACCGTCGGCAGTGACAGCAGCTTTACCGACCAGAACGTGCCGGAAACGCTGCTGGAATATACGCTGGATGAGCTGGTGATTGCGTACCTGTGCGAATACTATCAGACGGATGGCACACGGGGGACGTACCGTGATTTCAGCACTTCGGATTTTGCGGATATGCTGGACAGCTTGGATTTCCTGCGCGTGGCGGATTTTCAGATGAACGAAGCGGAGGAAAAGCCGTGGAATGCCGCCGCATGGGGCGAAAAGTCAGGCAGCCTGTATACAAATGCTGGCTTCACACCGGTCGTCATCGGCTTTGAGGAAAACGAGCAGTACATTCTGCCGCCCGCATTCGATGCGGAGGGAGAAACGTGCATCATCACCTACTTGCAGATGCTTGTCATCCGCGCGGACAGCGAACATCAGGCGCTGGCGAACGCGTTTATCGAAGCTGTGGCGGAATCCGACATTGGCGACAAGTCGAACTTCGAGCTGTTCGAGGATACCGACGGGTTGGTGAATCCGGGCGTGACGGAGGAAGAGCTGCAGGCTTACCGTGAGATGCTGCCGCACTTTGACCTGCACACCGGGGCGATTATTTCCGGCATGTTCTGGGGCGAGGAGAGCGCGACGGATGTCCTGATGGCGTATTTCCACCAAGACCTGACGAAGGAAGAGGCGCTGAGCAAGCTGGATGCAATGCAGAGCCAGTGGATTCAGCAGCAGCCGATGGGTCTACACTAATACTAATTCTCATCTAAACCATGTCATTCGCACAGCATCTTTTCCGCCCTGGCTTTGCTTCGTTCCGCTCGCGCGTACCTCCAGTACGCCTCGCTTCACTCAGCTTTGCCAGAACGAAAAATCTGCTATGCTCGATGCCATGTTTTAGAATCGAATTAGTATAAGCAGCAATCAAATAAACAGCGGCGCATGTGCATTTATCCGCACATGCGCCGCCTTCATATATCAATATCAGTCGTCCGAATACACCCTGACCCCGCTGCCCTTCCGAATCAGCACGGGCATGGTGTCCAGCGGCGCGTCCATGCGGATGGTCTGCCCGCCGGCGTATTCCGCGCCCGTCGCGGCATCCATCCAGTCAGCCCCTGCGGGCAGATACACGTCGCGCACTCTTGCGCCCGCTTCCAGCACCGGGGCAGCCAGCACGTCCGCGCCGAAGAGGTACGCATCCTCCACAGACCACGCGGCTTTATCCGCCGGGAAGCCGTAGAACAGGGGACGCATGACTGGGTCGCCGTGTTCGTGGGCGGCGCGCATCACTTCGCGGATGTACGGGCGCATCCGCTCACGCACGAACAGGTACTTCCGCAGAATCTCGTACACCTCGTCGCCGAACGACCAGACTTCGTTGCTCTGACCGCTTGTCAGCTGGCGCACGTCGCCGATGTACTCCTGCTCGCGCTCATACCACGGGCTGCGCTCGCCGTGCATCCGGAAGACCGGGCAGAAGCACGCCCACTGGAACCAGCGCACCAGCAGTTCGCGGAACGCCGGGTCATCCACCTGACCGCCGAGGAAGCCGCCAATGTCGCTCGTCCACCACGGAATGCCTGCCATGCCCATGCTCAGACCCGCTTGCAGCTGCTCCCGCATCGCGCGGAAGGTGGAGGAAATGTCGCCCGACCAAGTGAGAACGGCGTATTTCTGGCTGCCCGCCCATGCGCAGCGCACAAGCGACAGAATCTCCGTTTCGCCCGCTTCGCGCAATCCATCGTAGAAGCACTTTGCGTAGCCGACGGGGTAGGTGTTTGTGCATTGCAGGGCAGGGCCTGCGTAATAGCGGTAGTTGTCAAAGTCATACGGCCCGTATTCCGGCTCGGACTCGTCCAGCCAGAAGCAACGGATGCCATGCTGGTAGTAGTTCTTCTTGCACTGCTCCCAGACGAATGCCTGCGCTTCCGGGTTCGTCGCGTCGAAGAAGAATGTGTTGCCCATCCACGTCATGACAATCGCGTTGCCGCGGTCAGCCGTCACCAGCAAGCCGCGCTCTGCCATTTCGCCGAAGTTGACGCTCTTTTCGTCGATGGTCGGCCACACGGAGACGACGGTTTCCACGCCCATTGCTTTCAATTCGTCCACCATCGCCTGCGGATTCGGCCAGTCCCGCGGCTCAAAGCGGAAATCACCTTGCCGCGTCCAGTGGAAGAAGTCGATGACGATGGCGTCCAGCGGCAGCCCGCGGCGCTTCATTTCGCGCGCGACAGACAGCAGTTCCTCCTGCGTCCGGTAGCGCAGCTTGCACTGCCAGTAGCCCATGCCGTATTCGGGCATCATAGGGGTGCGCCCGGTTGCGGCGGTGTAGTTCGCTTCGATGTCCGCCGGGGTGTCGCCCGCCGTGATGAAATAATCCAGCTTTTTGGTGGATTTTGCCGACCACTCCGTCACATTCGTGCCGAACGCCGCCGTACCGATTGCCGGATTGTTCCACAGGAAGCCATAGCCGCGGCTGGACACGAAGAACGGCACGCTTGATTGCGAATTGCGGTGCGCCAGCTCCAGCACAGAGCCTTTCTTGTTCAAATGGCGATCCTGATACTGCCCCATGCCGAAAATCATCTCGTCGTCATACGCCTCGAAGCGTGCGGTGAGGGAGAAATCCGTGCTGCCGGGGATGGGCTTGAGTTCACGCGCCGGAACGCGCAGCGGGACGCAGTAGCGGTTGATGCGGTCACGGTTGCGCCAATATTCCGCCGTCAGCACCTCGCCGCGCTGGTTCAGGAACGTAATCCACCCCTCGGTGGAGATTTTCGCGGTGATTTTGCCGTTCGTCAGCGTCCATTCTGTGCCGGTTTGGTGGTACTTCGCCCACTCCTTGCCCTTGTACCACGGGTCGGTCGTGTCGATGACTTCGCTGCGGATGACGACGTCCGTCGCTTCAACCGGTTCGGTCAGCGCCCAGTCGTGGTCGTCCATGCCCGGCTCGGCGCTCATGCGCACGCGCAGACTGTCCTTGCCCCAAGGGTCAATCCAGCATTCGCTTCTGCCATCGTGGATGATGAGCCGGTGATTTTGCTGCTCTACGCGCATGGAAAACGCCTCCTTATCGCGATACGAAGGGGAAAATCAGCATTTTGCGGCTTCCAGCAGTCCGCGCTTGACGTCCCAAAGCTTCTGGGAGAGGTCAACGTAGTAGGTGTGGGGGTTCTCAAAGCGCTTCACTTCGTCCCACAGCGTGTGAATCTGCTGGCGGCAGTATGCCTTGATGTCGTTCAGTTCGGGCAGCTCGTAGACGAGTTCGCCGTTCTGGAAAATCGGCACCTGCAGTTCGCGCACGGTGAAGTCGGTCAGTTCCTTGGTCTTCCACGTCGCGTTCGGGTCGAAGATGACGTGCGGCTTCGTCGGGTCAATGACCTCGTCGCGCAGGGTCAGCTCGTCGGCAATCGCCTTGCCGCTCTCGCGGTCGTAGAGACGGTACAGGCGCTTGAAGTGCGGGTTGGTAATCTTTGCCGTGTTCTCGCTGACCTTGATTTTCGGGATGATGTTGCCCTCGTCATCCTCAATCGCCGCCAGCTTGTACACGCCGCCGAAAACGGGGTTCGATTTGCTCGTAATCAGCCGTTCGCCCACGCCGAAGGTATCCACCTGCGCGCCCTGCATCATCAGGTCGCGGATAAGGTATTCGTCCAGCGAGTTCGACGCGGTAATCTTGCAGTTCGGCAGACCCGCCTCGTCGAGCATTTTGCGCGCCTTCTTGGACAAATACGAAATGTCGCCGGAATCCAGACGGATGGCGAAATTGGTGATGCCGCGCGGCAGCAGAATCTCCTTGAACGCGCGGATAGCGTTCGGTACGCCGGATTTGAGCGTGTTGTAGGTGTCAACAAGCAGCGTCGCGTTGTCGGGGTACAGCTCGCAGTAGGTCTTGAAGGCGTCGTATTCCGTCGGGAACATCTGCACCCACGAGTGCGCCATCGTGCCGCCCGCCGGAACACCGTAGAGCACGTCCGTCAGCGTGCACGCCGTGCCTGCCACGCCGCCGATGTACGCCGCGCGCGCGCCGATGACCGCGCCGTCCGCGCCCTGTGCGCGACGGGAGCCGAATTCCAGCACAGCGCGTCCCTGCGCCGCGCGGACGATGCGGTTCGCCTTCGTTGCAATCAGCGACTGGTGGTTAATCTCCAGCAGCAGATACGTTTCAATCAGCTGCGCCTCAATCGCGGGCGCACGGACGGTCAGCAGCGGTTCGCCGGGGAACACGGGCGTGCCTTCCGGGACGGCGTAAATGTCACCGTGGAACTTGAAATTCTTGAGGTAATTGAGGAAGCCCTCGTCGAAAATTCCCTTGCCGCGCAGATAAGCAATATCATCATCGGAAAAATGCAGCTGCTGGATGTACTCGACAATCTGCTCCAGCCCCGCGGCAATCGCGAAGCCGCCGCCGTCAGGCACGTTGCGGAAGAACACGTCGAAATACACATTGCGCTTGTAGAAACCGTTGCGGTAGTAGCCGTTGCCCATTGTGAGTTCATAGAAATCACAGAGCATCGTCGGGTTTTCCTGCGGTCGATTTGCCATTGCTTTGCCCATCCTGTTCTATCTTATTTGTCGAAATTTGTCACATTGATTTGCAGTCCGCGCATCACATCGAGCGCCTTTTCGTGCATCGCCTCATCATTGGATGCGCAAAGCGACGCATCCACGGACACGCGCGCTTCCGGCAGCGCTGCCTTGCACAGCACGGCGTTTGAAATCACGCAGATGTTCGTGACCACGCCGACCAGCTCGATTTCCTGATAAGGGTGCGTGCGCAGGTAGCAGAGCATCTCCATCGAGCCGAAAGACGGCTTGAAGAACACCATGTCCTGCTTTTGGCGGCACGCCGCTGTTTCCCCGAACAGGCGGTGTCCAGGCGTTCCGGCGATGCAGTGCGGCACGGGGAGATTTTTCCCCTCCTGCGTGGTCGGGTAGTCGTCACTGTGCGTATCCAGCGTGAACATCACGTCGTCGCCGCGGCTGTGATACAGGCGGATTTTCTCAGCAATCCCGTGGTCAAGCGTGACTGCCTTCTCAAAGCCGAGAGAACCGTCTACAAAGTCCTTCTGGTAGTCCACGACAATTAGGCATCGTTTGCCCGTCTCCATGCTCCGTTCGCCTCCTCTTTATCGAGTACCATTTCTTATTATACAACGGAAAATCGGTTTCGTAAAGGAAAAAATGCGCAAGCGTAAGAATTCCGCAAAGGAAAAACGAAATCTATGTGAACGCATGGACATTCGGCGCAAAACGTGATAAACTGGAACGGATTATTCAATAAAGGGGCGAAATTTGCCGTGAAGCTCAACACCAAGCGTACCATGCTGGTCGGTCTGGCGTTCTTGTCCATCTGCATTTTCTGGCAGATGTATGACAGCGTGATGACGCTGATTCTGACGGATACTTTCCACCTGAACGAGACGATTGCGGGCGCGGTCATGGCGGCGGATAATGTGCTGGCACTGTTCCTGCTGCCGCTCTTCGGCGCTTTGTCGGATAAGACGAACACGCGCATTGGCCGCCGGATGCCCTACATCATTGGCGGCACAGCGGCGGCGATCATACTGATGAACCTGCTGCCCGTGCTGGACAACGCCTATGCCGCGTCGCCCTCGCCGCTGATTTTGGGGCTGTTCATCGCGGTGCTGGCGCTGCTGCTTGTTGCGATGGGCGTGTACCGCTCCCCGGCGGTGGCGCTGATGCCGGATGTGACCCCGAAGCCCCTGCGCAGCCGCGGCAATGCCGTCATCAACCTGATGGGCGCGGTCGGCGGCATTCTGTATCTGGCGCTGGCGGCAGTGCTGTACCCCGCGTCGCGCAAGGTGGCGGGACATGTGGATTATCAGCCGCTGTTTATCATCGTGTCGCTGATTATGGCAGTATCGGTGCTTGTGCTGGCGCTGACGGTGAAGGAAAAGAGGCTGTCCGAAGAGAACCGCGCGCTGGAGAAGCAGCACCCGGATTGGAACCTCGCCGCGAAGGATGAATCGGGCAACGAAGTGCTGCCGAAGGAGGTCAAGCGGTCATTGACCTTCCTGCTGGCGTCCATTTCGCTCTGGTTTATCGCCTACAACGGCGTGACGACGTGGTTTACGAAGTACATTGAGCAGGTGATGGGCGAGGGCTTGGGCGGCGCATCAACGTGCCTGCTCGTCGCGACGGCGGGCGCGATTTGCTCCTACATCCCGATTGGCGCTTTGGCGGCGAAAATCGGGCGCAAGCGGACGATTCAGCTTGGTGTTGCCCTGCTGACGCTCTGCTTCCTGCTCGGCTTCGTCCTTACCTGCACGTCGAGCGTTATCACCCCGGTGATGTACGTCGTTTTCGCCCTGGTCGGTCTGGCGTGGGCGGCGATTAACGTCAACTCTCTGCCGATGGTAGTGGAAATGTGCCGCGGCAGCGACATCGGGCGCTTCACAGGCTACTACTACACGTTTTCGATGGTTGCGCAGGTCGTCACGCCGATTGCCGCGGGTTCTTTGATGCGCGCCATCGACTACCGCGTGCTTTTCCCTTATGCTGCAATTTTCTCCGCCCTGAGCTTCGTCACGATGTGCTTCGTCCGCCACGGCGACGCGAAGGCGGAGGCAAAGAAGGGGCTGGAAGCATTCGAGGACATGGATGTGGAATAAGTGCACGAAATGTGGAATCTTTGTGGATAACGAAAGCCGCTGCGGGCAAAACGCGGCGGCTTTTTGAATGGGGGAGGATTTGTGCGCCTGATTTGCACACGCAGACGAGGAATCTTTTTGCAACAACAAGAACCAAGCCGCAGACAACCCCAAAAGTGGCGGCGCCGAAGGTTTCCAAAGGGCGATCGGAAAGCCCTTTGGTCGCGCCCGCCGGCGCGATTCCCTCTGCAACAATAAAAATCAAGAAACATGGGAGTGTGGGCGAAGCAGTCCAGAGGGCGACCGCAAAGCCCTCTGGTCGCCTCCGCAGAGGCGAAATCCCTGCAACGAAAAAGACCAGCACCGAAAAACGAAATGTTCCCGATGCTGGTCGGTTACGCTAATTTGGCGTGACAATGTGCAAGTGGTTTGGCTATTTGAAGCCCTTACAGCTTCGCCAATTCCTTATACAGCCCCTTATTCGCCTTATACAGCTTCGTATACAGCGCATACACCTTCTCATACTGCGGCACGTTCTCCGCAATCGGGTTCTGCGCCGGATTCACATGAATCATCGCCCGGCACGCTTCCGGCACGCTCGCGTACAGTCCCGCACCGACGCCCGCCAGAATTGCCACGCCCAGCGCCGGACCTTCCGTGTTCACCGTCGTCGCAACCGGCATCTGGAACACGTCCGCCAGCATCTGCCGCCACAGCGGACTCTTGCCGCCGCCGCCGCAAGCCAGCATCGTTTCGGGCGCAACGCCCATTTCCGCCAGCACATTCAGGCAGTCCTTCAAAGAGTAGGTGACGCCCTCCATGACCGCGCGGAGCAGGTCGCGGCGCGTGTGCATCGCGCTCAAGCCGAAGAACATGCCGCGGCAGTCCGCGTCAAGGTGCGGGGTGCGTTCGCCCATCAGGTAGGGGGCATACAGCAGCTTGTTCGCGCCGATGGGGGATTGCGCCGCCTGTTTGTTCATCAGGTTGTAGGGGTCTTCGCCCATGAGCGCGGCGGCTTCCTTCTCCGCCATGCAGAAGTTGTCGCGGAACCACTTCAGCGACAGCCCCGCCGCCTGCGTCACGCCCATGACGTGCCATGCGCCCGGCACAGCGCAGCAGAACGTGTGCACGCGCCCCTTGGGGTCGATGGCGAGCTTGTCCGTGTGGGCAAACACAACGCCGGACGTGCCGATGGTGGTGAATGCGCGCCCGTCCTCGACAACACCCGTGCCGACAGCTGCCGCCGCGTTGTCGCCCGCGCCGCCGACGACCAGCGTGTCTTCGCTCAACCCGGTCAACTCCGCTGCCGCCTTGGAGATGTGACCCGTCACTTCGCAGGATTCGTACACCTTCGCCAGCAGCGACGGGTCGATGTTCAGCATGTTCAGCAGCTTCTCCGACCAGCAGCGGTTCGGCACATCGAGCATCTGCATCCCGGATGCGTCGCTGACTTCAGTCGCGAAATCGCCGGTCAGCATATAGCGCACATAGTCCTTCGGCAGGAGAATGTGACGGCACTTGGCGTACACTTCCGGCTCGTGATTGCGCACCCACAGCAGCTTCGACAGCGTGAAGCCAGTCAGCGCGGGATTTGCCGTAATCGCAATCAGCTGATCGCGGCCGACAATTTCGTGAATCTGGTCGCATTCCGCCGCTGTGCGCTGGTCGCACCAGATAATAGACGGGCGCAGGACGTTCCCTGCTTCATCCAGCATGACCAGACCGTGCATCTGACCGCTGATGCCCATCGAAACGACGTCCTTCTTATCCACACCGGACTTCGTCAGCACGCTGCGGATGGTGTCCACCGCCGCATGATACCAGTCCTCCGGCTTCTGCTCTGCCCAGCCGTTGTGCGGCTGATACAGCGGATACTCCACCAGCGCGGAGCAGACCGCCGTGCCATACTGGTCGAACAGCACCGTTTTCGTGCCGGACGTGCCAAGGTCAATACCAAGAACATACTTCATCGGAAAAATCCTCCTCTTTTATGTGCCGAAATCGTGCAAAATGGGAAAGGGGTTTCCATCTGCTTCATTGTACCGTGAATCGGCGAATTCGTCAAGCCTTGCGGGGAGAAGTTGAATGAATTTCGTGTGTTCGGTTGACACGGGGCGAAAGAAGCGGTATCATAAAGAGCGAACATAGAATCCTATCTTAACGGAAGGTCGCCCGAAGGGGTCAAGGGGGCAATCGGAATGCCCCCTTGTCGCCTCCGCAGAGGCGAAACTTCCCTGCAATAGATGGAGTTGATGTTCGGAAGCGCCATCTATATAACAGGAGGTCGCAATGATTGTCTTAGGCATTGACCCCGGCTATGCGCTGATGGGCTGGGGCGTGGTGGAGGCGCAGGGCGCGCGGATGCGTCTGCTTGGCTACGGCTGTGTGGAAACGCAGGCGGGTGTGCCGATGCAGCACCGCTTGCGGGCACTGCAATTGGGTGTACGCGACCTCGTGAACATCTATCATCCGGACGACGTGGCGTTTGAGGAACTGTTCTTTGCGCGGAACGTCACGACGGCGCTGATGGTTGGGGCAGCGCGCGGCGCGGCGATTATCAGCGCGGCGGAGTATACGGAGAGCCTGTATGAGTATACGCCGATGCAGATTAAGCAGGCGGTGACGGGGTATGGGAAGGCGGATAAAAAGCAGATTCAACAGATGGTGAAGCTGCTGCTGGGAATGAAGGAGATACCGAAGCCGGATGACGCGGCGGATGCGATTGCGTGTGCGATAACGCATTGCCAGTGTGGCGCGGCGAAGGAACAATTCAGGATGAAATAGGAGGAAAGGGCGAAGCAAAGCCAAAAGAGCAGCACGCGGAAGGAGTATGAAGAAGAAGTCAACTCAATCGCGCGGAGGGGTCAAGGGGGGATTCCCCCTTGCAGGGTCAAGGGGCGGCGCCCCTTGTGGGGTTTGGGGCAACGCCCCAACCGTTCCACGGGCGACCAACTTCAAGGAAGCCGCCCACAAAGGCGCAGGCAGCGAAGCGTCCCTGCCAGTAACTTTGCGCTCCCGCAGGAGCGCCCCCAAGCTGCTTTTCCCCCAAGATTCCGTGAAAAACCATTTTGTGAGCTTGATGCGTCAGTTGTTGAGGAACTCCACCGTCACGTTTCCGCCGCTGAGGGTTACCCGCACGCCGATTTCCGCCTGCTGCGTCTGCACAATCTGTGCGCCGGCGCTCGATAGCACACGCAGCACCCTTTTCGCGGGGGATTCCGGCAGAATCACGCTGCTTGTGCTGATGACCGCCACTTTCGGCTGTACCGCCGCCACCAGCGCCGCTGAGGTTGCATCGTCGCGCCCATGATGCCCCACCTTCAGCACATCGCACGATGGAATCACCCCTGCTGCCAGCAGGTCGTTCTCCTCGTCGTACTCCATGTCCCCGGTCAGCAGCATTTTGCCGCCGCCGCCCGATGCAACCAGCACCAGCGAATTGTCGTTCTCGCTTTCCTCGCGCTCCTGAATCGGGCCAATGACCGTCAGCAGCCCATCAGAGAGCGTGTCGCCCGGCTGAAGCAGGGTGATTTCCTCGCCGCGTATCGCCGCCGCCTTCACCACGGGATGCTTCTTCCACTTCTCCTTCTCCCACGCCCAGGACGCGTACCACCCGTCGATGGCAATGTCGCTTTCGGCAAGCTGCTTTGCGCCGCCGTAGTGGTCTTTGTCCATGTGCGTCACAATCACGCCGGTCAGGTGCGTTACGCCGAGGGCTTCCAGCGCGCGGGACAAATCCGTCCAGCTGTCCTCCGTTCCGGTGTCGATGAGGTAAGCCGTGTCGCCCGATGTGAGCAGTAGCGCATCCGCCTTGCCGACGTTGAACGCCACGAGCGTCAGTTTATCATCCGTCTCCGCCGCATCCGGCGCGGCGCAGGATGTCATTGTCAGCAGCATCATCAGCGCCAGCAGGGCGGCAAGCAATCGTTTCATCAGGAAACCTCCTGTCCAAAGAATTTTGGGGCAAAGAAGGGATTCGACAAAGGAAAGGCGAAATCCTTCATGGGGGATTTTCCCGTTCCCTCCAAGCAATAATCAAAACCAAGCATGAATAAAAGAGGAATTATGCAAAACGACGAAGTTTGGATGCGCTTTGCGCTCCAAGAAGCCCGCCTTGCCGCGGCAGAGGGCGAAATCCCCGTTGGGGCGGTGCTTGTCCGCGACGGACAGGAAATCTGCCGCGCCCATAACCTGCGCGAAAATCAGCATGACCCGACTGCGCACGCTGAAATCCTCTGTATGCGCAGGGGCGCGGAGAAACTCGGCACATGGCGGCTGCGGGGCTGCACGCTCTACGTCACCCTTGAACCTTGCCCGATGTGCGCGGGCGCAATGGTGATGAGCCAACTCAGCGCCTGCGTCTACGGGGCGGCGGACGCCCGGCAGGGGTGCTGCGGCAGCGTGTACGATTTGCCGGGGGATGCGGCGCTATCCGGCGTTACCGCTTGGCGCGCGGGCGTGCTGGCGGATGAATGCGCTGAAGTCATGCGCGGTTTCTTCGCGAAAAAGCGTATAAATCCATAACATTCAGTCGAAAGCGGAATACAGTTTCGCCCCGGACTTCCCCCCGATGCGGGAGAGGTTCGGGGCGAATATTGTCGCTTATACTATTTCCAGATAAGAATGCGCCAAGATGCGCCGCGAATTTTTCATTCTGGCTAACGTGAATGAAACGCAGCGTAGCAGCGCTACGCTAAGTGGAATGAGCGGACGCCAGAATGGAAAAGGCGCAAGCAGATGGCGCAGGTGAATCTGGAAATAGTATTAGTTCGCCTTCACTTCGCTGGTAATCTTGCTGGTCGCGCTGCCGGTGGTGTTGCCGACGCCTTCCGCCCAGACGTACATCGAGTGCCCAATGTCGTCCGCCTGCACGGTGTAGGTGGCGCCGTAGGACAGAATCTTGTCATCATCGCGATACCAAGTGATGGTCGCGGTCGCGCCATAGGGGGCGACACTTGCCACAAGCGTCTGCCCGACGATGGGATTCAGGATGTTCAGCGTCACGCTGTCGATGCGGTAACTCGTGCCCGCCGTCACCTGCTGCGAGTAGGGGCTGGTGACGTTGCCGCTCGTGCTGCCCGTGCCCTGTGCCCAGGCGTAGATGCGATGCCCCGCGTCCGTCGCGGTGACGGTGTAGGTCGTGCCCGTGCCGAGGTAGACGTTGTCGTCACGATACCAGAGGATGGTGGCGGTTGCGTTCGCGGGGGCAATGGTCGCCGTCAGCACCGTGCCGACGGTCGGGGAATAGTTGTTGAGGGTCACGCTGCTCAGCACGATGGACGGGGTCGCGTCGACGGTCACGGTGTTCGTGTAAGCGCTGGTCGCCGTGCCGGTGGTGCTGTTGGTGCCCTCGGCGTAGGCGAAGATGCGGCGGCCGATCGCGCTGGGCTGCACGGTGTAGCTGCTGCCGTAGCCAAGATAAGTGCCGTTGTCGAGATACCAGTAGATATTCGCGGTCGCGCCGGACGGAGCAATCGTTGCGGTCAGGGTCGTGCCGACGACGGCATTGGTGGTGTTCAGGGTGAGGGCCTTGAGCTGATAGAAGGTGCTGACTGTGCCATTGCCCTGCACAGCCGCCCAGCCGCTGACGACAGAGCCGGTTGCGCCGTTCTTGCCGGTCACGCGGACGCGGATGCGGCGGCCTGTGTCGCTGGTCTTGACGGTGTAGGTGCTGCCCGTGCCAAGGCGCGCGCCCACGTCGTTCAGCCATTCATAGGAGACGTTTGCGTTTGCCGGATTCGTGGTCACGGTCAGGGTTTCGCCGGGCCAGACCGTGTTCTTGTTCAGCGCTGCACTGCTGATGACCGCCGGCTGGGTGGTCGTCAGGAATTTGGTCATCATATAGCCGGTGTAGCCGTTGACGCGGATTCTGCACCACGTCTTGCCGTACTCCAGCACCGTCACCTGCGTGCCGACGCTGTAGGTGCTGATGACGCTGTAATTCGTGCCCGCGCCGGAGCGCATCCGAACAGGCTTGCCGTTGCTGGCGGTCACATACGCGGTGTATGAGCTGGACGGCGTGGACGGGGTGGTGTTCGTCACCGACAGGAACTTCGACATCATATAGCCTGTGCGCGTGCCAACGCGAATTTTGCTCCAGTCCGCGCCGCCGATGAGCACCTTTACCTGCGTGCCCACGTTGTAGGACGCGATGACGCCGTAATCGGTGGACGGGCCGGAGCGCATCCGGACGGGCTTGCCGTTCGCCGCGTAGATATACGCCGTACTTTCGGTGGTGGTCGAGCCGCTGCTGCTGCCCGTCACGGTCAGGTAGTTGCTGTTCATAAAGCCGTAATGCCCATCCGGCGTGAGGACATAGTACCATTCGCCGGATGTGCCGATGATGGTCACCTGCGTGCCGGTGAAGTAGGCGGAAATCGTTTCGGAGGATGCGGAAGCCTCCGCGCGCAGCCGCAGCCATCCGCCCTTAACGACTGCCGTCGCGTAATTCTCCGCACTCGCAGGGATAATCAGCATCGTGATGGCAATCAGCATTGCCAGAACCAATGATAAGAAGCGTTTCATAATGAAATCCCTCCATTCGGGCGGTCGGCTGAACCTTCCGCTCCCTCCGTTTTCCTTTACACCCATAGAACGGCTGACGGATGGATTTTGTTCCCGGTGGAGAAAAAATATTTCGGGGGATGGGGGAAAAAATTGGTTCTTCACGGAAAGGTGGGGAGCAAACAAGGGCTTAGGCGAAGCGCCAAAAAGCTACACGCGGAAGGAGTATGAAAGCGCGACCAACTCAATCGCGAAAAGGGGTCAAGGGGCAATTGCCCCTTGCAGGGTCAAGGGACAGCGTCCCTTGTGGGGTTTGGGGCAACGCCCCAACTGTTCCGCGGGCGACCAGCATCTCAAACGCACTCAACAAAGGCGCAGGCAGCGAAGCGTCCCTGCCAGTAACTTTGCGCGTCCGCAGACGCGCCCGCAAGCTGCTCTTCCCCCAAGATTCCGTAAAGAACCAAAGTAAAGGTAAAGCAAAAGGTCGCTCCTCATGGTGGGAACGACCTTTTTGCTGCTTACAGCTTGTTGATTTTCTCGATAAACGCCGTCACATTCCGCTCCGGCGTCGCCCACGAGGTGCACACGCGCAGCACGACATGGCTCTCGTCCACACGCTCCTGAAACTCCAGCGCAAAATCCTCCTCCAGCGCCTCCACCTGCTCATCGGAGAAAATCGGGAAGAGCTGGTTCGTCGGGGAATCGACATGCAGCGGAATCCCCTTCTCCAGCAGCGCAGTGCGGATGCGCATCGCCTGCTTGACCGCCTTCTGCCCCAGCTGGAAGTACAGCCCGTCCGCCATCAGCGCGCTGAACTGCACGCCCAGCAGCCAGCCCTTTGCCAGCAGGCCGCCCTGATGCTTCATCATGTGGCGGAAATGCTTCTTCAGCGCCGGATGGTTGATGACAATCGCTTCGCCAAAGAGCGCGCCCATCTTCGTGCCGCCGACGGTGAACACGTCGCACATCTCGGCGATATCTGCCGCGGTCAGGTCGCCGGTCGGGGCAGCAAGCGCGTAGCCCAGCCGCGCGCCGTCGATGAAGAGGTACAGCCCCAGCTGCTGGCAGGTCAGGTAAATATCACGTAGCTGCGCGCGGTTGTAGACCGTGCCCAGCTCGGTGGACATGGAGATGTAGACCATTGCAGGCTTCGCGACATGCTCATTGTCATCCAGCATTGCCGCCGCCACGCTGATTTGGCTCGCGCTGATGCGCCCGTCGCGGCTTTGGAGCGCAATGCACTTATGCCCCGTACCTTCCACCGCGCCCGTTTCGTGGACGTTGATATGCCCCGTGTCAGCGCAGAGGACGGCTTCATACGGGCGAAGCGCCGCGGCAATCACGGTCATGTTTGCCTGCGTGCCGCCGACGAGGAAATGCACGTCCGCATCCGGGCAGGCAAACGCCTTGCGCACGGCGTCAGCGGCTTCGGCGCAGTGGGTGTCCGTGCCGTAGCCGGGGTTCTGTTCGAGGTTCATTTCATTCAGGCGCAGGAGAATCGAAGGGTGGCAGCCCTCGGAGTAATCGTTGTTCAGGCGAATCATCATGGTCTTCCTTTCTTGACGCATTCCCACCCATTATAGCGCATTTATGGGGGAGAAGTCAAGAATCTGCGCAATCTGTCGCCGCGCGTGCACATTTTCCGGTTCTTCACGGAATCTTGGGGGAAGAGCAGCTTGCGGGCGCGTCTGCGGACGCGCAAAGTTACTGGCAGGGACGCTTCGCTGCCTGCGCCTTTGTTGAGTGCGTTTGAGATGCTGGTCGCCCGCGGAACAGTTGGGGCGTTGCCCCAAACCCCACAAGGGACGCTGTCCCTTGACCCTGCAAGGGGCAATTGCCCCTTGACCCCTTTTCGCGATTGAGTTGGTCGCGCTTTCATACTCCTTCCGCGTGTAGCTTTTTGGCGCTTCGCCTGAGCCCTTGTTTGTTTCCCCCAAGATTCCGTAAAGAACAAAAAAGGTCGTTCCCACCATGAGGAGCGACCTTTTGCTTTACTTTTTACTTTTTCCGCTTTTTCTGATTGCTGCCCTTGCTCTCCATCCTCTGCTCCACCTTCGACTTCTCCGGGAAGTTCGCCGTCACCCATGCCTGCACCTTCTCCATCTCCGGGACGCCGCGGAAGTAGTACGCCGTGCCCTTGACGCGAATGTGGCAGACGCGCAGCCGCTTTTCAATGAACGTCTGCTTGACCAGAATGTCCTGCGCGGATACGCCGCTGACCTCGTAGGTGTTCGCGCGGCCCAAATTCGCCACAATCCGCGCGCCGTGCAGGTTCGTCGCGGGCTGGAAGGCATAGCTTCCCAGATAGCTGGGAATGTAGAACGCCATCGTCAGGCTGCACGCCGCAATCATCAGCCCCAGAATCATCAGGGTGAAGGAGGGCGGCAGGAGCAGCAGGCTGATTGCAAGCACGGGCAGCACGGACAGCGCAACCGGGGCGCACGCGGTCAAAATCACGGCGGATTTTTTCGTCCGCAGTTCCAGTTTCTCACGCATCAGGCGTTTTTCTCCCCATCATTTCGTTCGTCCGACGAATCAGGATGTCGGCGATTTTCCGCGCACAGTCGGGGTCAATCTTCTCGTGCTGCTTGGCAATCATTTCGGCGCGCTTTTCCGGGTGACGCAGCAAATCCGCCACTTTCGCAGTCAGCTCGTCGTCCGTGTGCGCCCAGAGCGCCAGCTTGTTGTCCTCCATGAAGCGGGCGTTTTCCGTTTCGCATCCCGCAATCGGGTGCGCGACGACAATCGCCGTGCCGATGGTCATTGCCTCGGTGGAGGTCAGCCCGCCGGATTTCGTGACCAGCACATCCGCGGCGGCAATCAGGGGCGTCAGCGGCGTCACCTGCGCGCGCAGGGACACGCGCGGGTCGCTGCCGTAGGCTTCGGTCGCCCGGCGCAGCGCATCCACGTTTGACCCGCAGACGACGGTCAGATGGCCGTTTTCGCCCAACACGGGCAGAATCCGCGCAATCATTTCCGGCAGATTGCCCGCGCCCATGCTGCCGCCGACAAGGACGACTTCGGGGCGCTCCGGGTCAAGCCCGACGGCCTCCTTCGCGGCGCGCTTGTCCGTGCAGGGGCGGCAGGAGAGGGACACCGGAATGCCTGTGAATTCATAAGCACTTTTGGGCAGCGCCAGCCGCCTGGCGGAGGGCATCGCCGCCTTGCAGGTGAACATCACGTCGCACTCGATGTCCTCAATGAAGGGATGAATCGTGTAGTCGGTCATGACCATGGCGAACAGGCCGTTCCACAGGTCGTGGCGGCGGAGGTAGGTGACGCTCTGCCCGCCGAACATGTGGGTGCAGACAATCAAATCCGGCGCGTAATCGGTCAGCAGCTGCTCCATTTTGCGCGCGTAGGCGGCGTTGAAGAGGTAGACGGGGGACTTGATGCGCGGCGTGCTGATGGCCTTGGCGAAGCGGTACAGCCGCCCGAAGGCGTCCGGCGCCGCCTGCACAAATTTGACGTAGACGTTCGACACGGTGGCGGACAGCTTCTGCCCGCCGAACGCCACGCAATCCTCAAATCGGCATTCCACGCCGCGCTCCGTCAGCGCTTCCATCACCGCGTGCGCCGCCGTGTTGTGTCCGCCGCCCGTGGCTGTGGAGAGTATGAGTGCCTTCAATTAGTCCTCCTGCCCGGCGGCATTTTCCGCCAGCATTTCGTCAATGATTTTGCAGGTCATGCGGATGATTTTCGCGCAGGGGCGGCTGCTGTAATACGCGTTTGTCCGCGCATCCGGGGTGGGGGATTCCGGCTTCTTCTCGCGCCCTAACAGCTCCGCGCAGCAGATGCTGCCGTTTCGGGCGATGAACGCCCGGTAGACACGCTGCACCCGCGCGTACGTCTGCGGGCGGTGCTCCGGCTTCGCGCCGTCTGCCCCTTCCAGCGCGGCGCAGAGCATCACCGCCGAGGAAAACGCGCCGCAGTTGTCGCGCAGCCGCCCGATGCCGCCGCCCAGCCCGCAGGCGACCCGCGCAGCCTGCTCCTGCGTCAGCCCCGCAATGTCCGCATAGGTCATCAGCACCGCCTGAGCGCAGTTCACCCCGGATGCAAACAGGCGAACCGCCGTCTTTTCTCGTTCTGAAATCGCCATTTTATTGTGCCGTGATCACTTTCAGCGTGTCGCGCAGTTTGTCGTAGACGTTTGTCTTGTAGGTGTCGGTGTACCCCGCCGGGTAGGTGAGGTGGACGGTGTAGAGCACGTTATTCTTGTAAACCGCCGCGATGCGCCCCGCGATTTGCAGATTGCCATCCAGCGTGGCGGTGTAATTGGCGTACACGCCCGTTGCGCCGAGGAACAGCCCCTTGCGCGTCGCCGTGTTTGACGGGCTGAACTTGGGGTAATTCGCGTTGCGGAGGTTCGTCAGCATGGACTTGACTTCCGTCGTCAGCGAATCGGTGGTGTACTCAATGCTCGTGCTGTTTGCGCGGATGACGAGGGTCGCCGCGTAGCCCGTCGCCCAGTCGGGACTCTGGAGTTTGTAGCTGTTCGCTTCGGACGTATCCACCACCCAGCCAGCCGGGCCTTCAAACGTCAGATTCAGGTTCGACGCGGTGTAGGTCTGGTAGGTGAAGGACAGCGCCGGCAGGGGCGTGGGGGTCGGCTTGTCAATGGGGTCAATCACGACGGGCGTCGCGCCGGAATACTGCCCGGAAATGACCGGAATGGGCGTATTCGTGGGGGGAGGCGTGACGAGCGTCGGCAGATGAATTTCCTCCGGCGTGCTGGCAGCGTCGCCCGTGTAGTCGTCCTCCTCGGACGCGGGGTCGTAATCCGCCGGAAGGCTGCTGCCGGCGGTATTCGTGCTGGGGTTTGCCGCCCCCTGCGTATTTGCCGCCCCCTGTGTATTGACGTTATACTGCGTCTTCGGTTCAGATGCGCAGCCCGCCAGCAGAACGAGGCACGCGCTCAGCAGAAGCACTGTCCGAAAGCCCTTTTTCATCGTGATTCCCTCCTTATGGTTGTTATCCTAAGGTAACACCGTACAAATGAGGTGGTGCCTTAATTCAAAAACGATTGAAACACCCGTTTTCTTGCAAAAGAATGTGGATGACGTCATTCCGCCCCGTCAATCTCCTGATACTTCGGGTGATAGATCCGCCGGTCAAGGCTCCAGACCTTCTCCGAGAACGCACCCTCCGGCACGCGCGAGAGAATCCCCTGCATTTCGTTCATCTTCGCGTCCAAATCGTCGATGCGCGCGAGCACCTCCGCTTCGGGGAACATCGGCGCCTTCGGGCTGCCGTATTCCGGGATGCTGTGATGCGAGAGCACCATGTGCTCCAGCAGCAGCACAATTTCCCCGGAAACGCCCACGTTCTTCGCCGCTTCCTCAATCCGCGCCACGCCGCGCACCAAATGCCCAATCAGCAGCCCGTCCGCGGAATAATCGCTCACGCTGCCCGTTTCGTCGCTGATCATTTCCGTCGTCTTGCACAGGTCGTGCAGGATAACGCCCGCGTAGAGCAGCTCCGCGTTCAGGAACGGGTACGCCGCCACGACGTGCCGCGCCAGATTCAGCATACTCGTCGTGTGGTGGAGCAGGCCGGAGCGTTCCGCGTGGTGCAGCCGCTGTGCCGCCGGGAACCATTCCAGCTTGTCGCCCGTCAGCCGAAGCATCTCGCGCACGATTTTCTTCAGTCCCTCGGACTGGAAGGTATCAATCGTGTCTTCAATGTCCTTGCGCATCACTTCAGGCTTTTCGGGTGCACAGGCGACCAGCTGCGCCATGTCCACCTCGTCCTGCGGCAAGGCGGCGCGCATCCGCTCAATGCGGAGCTGCTTGCGGCCGTTGTACTCCTGCACCAGCCCCTGCACTTTGATGACCGAGCCTTGCTTGGGCACGTCCATCAGCTGATTCCAGTCCCAGTATTTGCAGTTGATGTCGCCCGTTTTATCCGCAAGGGTGAGGTCGAGGTACGAGCCGCCCTTCTTATCCGTCCGCGCATCCGCAGAGCGAACGAGCAGAAACCCGACGAAGCGGGCGTTGGTTTCCAGCTGATTGACTGTCATGGGTGATTTTCCTCCGATGGATGAAAATGGTTGAGGATTTTGGAATCCTCGGAATCGTTAGTAGTCGGATTTTCAGGTTCACAAACTAAATAACTTGCGATAAAAAACAAGTATGCAGAAGTGGACTGCCGAAGGAGTCCAGAGGGCGATCGGAAAGCCCTCTGGTACTATGCCAAAGCACTGTTTGGAAAGAAAAAACAGCTTGGCATAGCAAGATGCAGCAAGTCAGAAAGGCGCATCCCCGCCGTTCTCTCCCCCCATCGCCGAGGGCGGCAAATCCGTGTACGTCGTGTATTCGCTCAGCCACGCGACCTTCACCGTGCCCAACGGGCCGTTTCTCTGCTTCGCAATGATGATTTCACCCACGTTCTTGTCCGCCGTTTCGGGGTCGTAGTAGCCCTCGCGGTGGATGAACATGACGACGTCCGCGTCCTGCTCGATAGAGCCGGAGTCGCGCAGGTCGGACAGCGCGGGACGCTTGTTGTCGCGCGTCGTCGATGCACGGGAGAGCTGCGCGCAGGCAATCAGCGGCACTTTCAGCTCCAAAGCAATCGCCTTCAGCTGACGGCTGATTTCGCTCACCTCCAGCTGACGGTTCTCGGTCTTGCCGTCGGCGTGCATAAGACCCAGATAGTCTACGATGATGAGGTCAAGCCCCTTGTCCATCATCAGGCGGCGGCAGCGCGAACGGAGCTGCGTCGGCGTGATGCCCGCCGTATCGTCAATGTAAACAGGGGAGTTCGACATGGGGCCGATGGATTTCGCCAGCTTTATCCAGTCCTCTTCACGCAGGGTGCCTTGGCGGACGCTCTGCATGTTGACGCGCGCGTCGGAGCAGAGCATACGCAAGGCAATCTGCTCGCGCGGCATTTCCAGCGAGAACACGGCGACGCTTTTGTTCGCGTAGAGTGCGGCGTGGGTGGCGATGTTCATCGCGAAGGACGTTTTGCCCATGGACGGGCGCGCGCCGATGATGATGAGTTCGCCGCCGTGCAGACCGGTGAGCATGTTGTCCAGCAGGGTGAAGCCGGTCGGCACGCCGGAAACGCGCCCCTTGAGCTTCGCCAGCTCCTCGATGTTGGCGTAGGTGTTGTACAGCACGTCGCGGACGTGGACGAGGCTCTCGCCGGAGGCGCGGTTCATCACGATGTCGAAAATCGCCTTTTCCGCGTGTCCGAGCGTCTCCTGCAGGGGATTCTGCTGGCTGTAACACTCCTGCGAAATCTCCTGCGATGCCTTGATGAGCTTGCGCAGGGTGGACTTTTCGGCTACCAAGGTGATGTACGCCTTGACGTTCGCGGTCGTCGGCACGAAGCTCATCAGCCGCATGAGGTACTCCGTGCCGCCGATGCCTTCCAGCGTCCCGCGGCGGGTCAGTTCCGCATCGACGGTCACAAGGTCAATTGGGCGCTGCTGATGGTGCAGGGCAACCATCGCCTCGAAGATTTCGCGGTGCGCCGGCTGATAGAAATCGTCGGTGGACAAGGCTTCCGCCGCCTGCAGCACCGCGTTTTCATCCTGCATCATCGCGCCCAGCACGGACTGCTCCGCTTCGACGCTATTGGGCGGCGTCACGCCACGAAATTCTGACATAAACCTCTCCCAAGGGGAGTTTTATGGATTCCCCTTGAATTTTTTGCGTTATGGAGTTGGTGACTTCTCCCCAATTGGTCTTGTTTGCAGTAACCAGAGGGCTTTGCGGTCGCCCTCTGGACTCCTTCGCCCTGCACTCCCATGTTACTTGACTTGTATCGAAACTGATTTAGTTTGTGTGCTTTTCGTTTCTCCAAGCAACAATACAGCATTGTAACATGGGTGGCGCCGAAGGTTTCCAAAGGGCGATCGGAAAGCCCTTTGGTCGCCTCCGCAGAGGCGAACCCCCTGCAACAAAATCCATTATAGTAGGAAGAAAACCTTCCGGCAGACCGGGAGGGCAGCCCCCCCGGCGGTGACTGCCTTACTTCACCGCCGCCGCTTCCACATGCACAACCATCTTCGCGGAGATGTCCTTGTACAGGCGCACCTCAATCTCCACATCGCCGACGGCGCGGATGTTCTCGCACTTGATGTCGCGCTTGTCTACCGCAACGCCGTGCTGCGCCTTCAGCTGCTCGGCAACTTCCGCGCTCGTAATCGAGCCGTACAGCCGCCCCTGTGCGCCGCACTTCACCGACATGCTGATGACCTTGCCGCGCAGGGCATCCGCCTGTGCCGTCGCGTCGGCACGGCGCTGGGCTTCGCGTTCGGCTTCCGCCTTGCGCATCTTCTCAACGCCCTTCATCGCGCCGGGGGTCGCTTCCACCGCCAGCTTCTTGGGGAACAGGAAGTTGCGCGCGTAGCCATCCGCCGCATTCACAATCTGATCCTTCTTGCCGACACCCTTCACATCTTCCAGCAAAATAACCTTCATAATCTGTATCCTCCTTAAATCTTAAAAATCAGAAAAATCATCGTCTTTTCGATGGCGGTCGTCGCGCAGTCCGCGCGGGTCGCGGATTTGGTCAACGCAGCCCGCGAACATCGGCAGAATCGGCACGAACAGCACCATCAGGATGGTTAGGAACCAGCGGCGGCCGCGCGTTGCACCCGCGCGTATCATGGCGAAATTCTGCGCCGAAACGCCCTGCACCGCGAAGCTCCAGAATGCCACACTGCCCAGCAGCGAAGCCGCCAGCGCAACCGTCGCGTTCGTTGTAAACAGCTGCGCCGCACTCAGAAGCAGCAGCACCGCCATGCTGATGCCCAGCGGGGTGGGCATGAACCAGCGGTCGGTGGTCGGCGTGTCCTCCGCGTCGGGAAATTTGCGCCAGCACAGCAGCATTCCCAGCGAAAACGCCATGATTCCTTTGACCAGCAGGTCAGGCATGATGGATGGCAGCGTTATCTCAATCGTTGCGCGCAGGCTCCATTCCAGCTGCTGCAGTACATCCTCGGACAGCCACGGCAGCACGTTTCCGCCCGTCAGCGCCGCGAGACTTTCCAGCGCCGCCGTGCGTTTTGCATCCAGCGCCGCCAGCCCGGACACATACGCGGAATACAGCACCTGCGGGCGCGTCCGCGCGTTCATCATGACACGCAGAATGTCATAGGACAAGCCCTCATACAGGTCGCCGTACACCTGATAGCGCTGAAGGAGCATTATCAGCAGCGCGACGACGGCGGCGAAGCAAATCACCGCCCAATACATTGCCATGCGCGATTTGCGGAAGGCGCCGGGCGGCAGAAACAGCATCAGCGCGCCGCCGAAGAGCCAGACGCAGGCGGACGGAATGAGCAGCTTCGGCAGGAGGAGCAGCAGAGAGGAAAATGCGCCGATGACGAGCAGCGGGATGCTGATGCAGAGCAATGTCTGGAAGATTGGCGCGTTGCGGGTCGGCAGGGGCAGTTCCCCCGTGAGGGAGAGCAGCGAAAAGGGCATGAACAGCAGCAGAAGCACCGCCAGCGGCACGCTGCGCAGGCTAAATGTCAAAGCGAATACGATACAAGCGCCCATCATGTACCAATCGGGTCTGCCGACTTTGGCTTTGCCGTACATGCTGTCCTCACCTCCTTGTGTAGGCTCATCCATCTTCCTATTGTACAGCACAATCGCCAAAAAAGCAAGCCGGGGAGGCGCGGATGCACGAAAAAAGGAAGCGCCCGTCGCAGTCGCTTCCTTTATATATGCTGATTTTTTATTCGCCGCGCACAAGCGACTCGCGCTTTGCAAGCTCAGCCGCCAGCGCTGCCGGCAGCAAATCCCGATGCGGCTCTTCCTGCGGTACAGCCCCGCGATAGACCGCCAGCGTCCGCTGCGTCACCGTGTCCCAGTTGTGCGAATGGCAGATGTAATCCGGCGCTTCCGCCTTGTACTTTGCCACCTTCGCCGGATTCGCCAGCAAATCCGCCAGCTTTGCGCGCAAATCGTCGATATCGCCGCGGCGGAAGGTCACGCCGTGCTCCTGAACGACGGAGGCGCACTCGTTGATGTCGCTTGTCAGCACGCAGCAGCCGTAGCTCATTGCCTCCATCAGCGAAAGGGGCATCCCCTCGACGTCGCTGGGCAGGACGTAGGTGTAAGCGTTGCTGTACAATTCCGCCAGCAGCTGCCCCTGCACAAAGCCGAGGAACATCACGCGGTCGTCGTCCTTTGCCATTTCGCGCAGCTCGTCGAAATATTCCTGCGAGTCGGACGCGCCGCCCGCAATGACCAGCTTCTTGTCCGTCGGCAGATGCTTGTACGCCTCAATCAGGTAGTGTTCTCCCTTTTCCGGCACGATGCGCCCCAGATAGAGGATGTAGTTGTCCTTTTCCAGCCCGTACTGGCGAATCAGTTCCGGCGCGCACGGCTGGTAGCTCGGCACGCCGTTGGGAATCAGCAGCGTCTCGCGCCCATAGGTGTCCGCAAAATACTGCTTCATGCCGTGGCTCAGCACAATCAGCTCATCCGCGTGGCGCACCGCCATCTCCTCGCCCAGCTTGATGCACTTGGACGCAATGCCGTTTTGCCATTTCGCGCGCGTCCAGTCCAGCCCGTGTACCGTTACGATAACGCGCTTGCCCATCAGCTTCGGCAGCCAGCAGAACAGCGCCGGGCCCTCCGCGTGCACATGCACCACGTCATAATTGCCAACCGCCGCGCAAAGGCAGCCGAAGAAACTTGCGGAAACCGCTGCCAGCCCCTTCTTCTGGATGGTCGGTACATACTTCAGGCTGATGCCGTTGAAATTTTCGGGCTGCGGCTGCTGTTTGTCGGTTCGGTTATAGCACGTCACGGAATGTCCCTGCGCCACCATGCGCTTGGCCAGTTCGCCCACCACAACCTCGATGCCGCCATCATGGGACGGTACGCGCTTCTGTCCGACCATGGCAATTTTCATATACTTCCGAGCCATCCCTTGCAGCCTCCTTTGTTGCTTGAAATTTCCCATTATGAGGGGGGAGGGAAACCCCATCAGCAGCTCCGATGCGCTTTGATGTACGTTTCGGTGTCATCTGATGCACTAATCATACCACACACATGGGTTAATTGAAACGAAGTTACATCGGTTTTCCGAAATTCTTTCGATATTCCGCGTGATTCCGAAAGCTTTCAGGAAATTTCAGGAAAGATGGCGGCGGCTTTTCACAAAAGGCCCTGTCCATTCGCGTCTGTTTTTAGCCGAAAACGATATACTTGCGGTTCAAAAAAACAGCGTTATTTTATGTGTAAGAAGACAGTGTAACAACGAAGAAAAACAGGTTACATAGTGCAATGGCATGACGCGCGAACGAAACCTGCCAATTTATCCGCTAAATTGCCATATTTATGCTGGTCACTCTTGACATGTTGATTTTTGTCAGGTATAATTTACATATGAACAGCATCGGTGCAGCGCCTCTGGTGGATGCTGTCCGCAGCAATGCGTGTAGCCGGACGAATAGGGGAGGAGAGAAACCATGAAAACGAGTTGGCTCAATGGAAGCAAACGAATCCTGTCAGCACTGCTGATTGCGGCGGCGCTGATGTTTGGCTGGACGCCGCTGGGGGAGGGGAAGGCACTGGCGGCGACGGATAAGGGGAAACAGTTCGCACAGGCGGCGATGCTGTTTGCGAAAACGGAAGTGGCTTACGCACAGGAAATCTACAAAAAAAGGGATGTAAGCGATACGCCGTTTTTCAGCAACACCTATTGGTGCGCGGCGTTTGTTTCGGTTATCGCCCGTCAGCTTGGAATCAGCACAAGCGTCATTCCGGACTCGGCAGGTGCGAAGGATTTTGCGCCTGCAACGTCATCCTTCCACCCAATGCTGAATCCGTCGACGTATTCGGCGTACTCTGGGTATTCCAAATACCAGACGCGCTACAATACGGATGTGCTGACGTATGGTCAAGGCCTCTATACGCCGCAGGTCGGCGATATCGTGGTGCTGAATGAGTACACCTCCAAGGCGGGCACAGCCATCAAAACAGGCTGGAAGCATGTGGGCATCGTGACTTCTGTCAACACGAGCACGAAAAAGGTGAATTTCGTCAGCGGCAACTGGGGCGATATTCGCTGCTCGGAAAGCAAAAACTACAACTACGCAGCGGGCATGTCCACGTCCTTCTCCAACAATACGCAGAATTACGGCGTTCTGGGTTTCTTCCATCCGGATTGGAGCAAAGTTTCCAGCCTAAAGAGCGTGTCGGCAATCACGGGCATTTCGCTGTATTCGGACGCATATGGCACGATTTCGGACGGCACAACCATTCTGATGGCGCTTGATGAACAGCAGAAAATTGCGCCTTCTGTCACGCCTTCCAACGCGATTTGGAATCCGCAGGGGGACATTTACCGCTTCTACGGTGCGAACAACAGCTATGGCGCAGCGTATGGCAGCCGCAAAACCTCGTCTGTTGCAAAAGACAAAGACTTTACCGGACTTTACTGGGTGAGCAGTGCACCTGAAATCGTCAAGGTTGACCGCAACACAGGGCTGTTGACGGCTGTTGGCAGTGGTACGGCGACCATCACGGTTTATGCGATTGCGGACGGCAAGCGCACGCGCGCAACCGCTGTCAAGACGAGCTTCGACGTGTATGTAGACAGCAACCTGCCTGTCACACGCGCGTGGTATCCCTACGAAACGCAGAAGAGCATCGAACTGCGCACAACCCCGACGTACAGCAGCAACAACCTCTATGGAACGATTTTTGCAGGGACGGAATTGCAGATTGACCTGCTGCATGTGACCAAGGCAGTCGTGAACAGCAAGACGTACTGGTATGCGCCGGTGCAGCTGAACGATGATGAAGTGGTCTACTGCGACATCAGCGACCAGTCGGTGATTCGCCCGATGCGTGCGCCGAGCGGAAACGACTGGTGGAAGTATAAGGTTGTTTGGAAAGACGGCGTGAACATCCGATCTTTCGCCAACTCTTATCCGACAACAAACATCGTCACAAAGATTCCGACGAATGATACGGTTGAACTCGACCTCAATCACACAATGCGTGAGCCGAAGTACGGCGATACGTGGGCATTTGCGCGCTACAAGCAGTCTGATGGCACATACGTCTATGGCTGGTGCATCGAGAGCGACAGCAACTACATGCAGAAACAGGATAAAATCGGAAACTCTGCCCACTATTCCGACTACATCATTGACGACACTTGGGCAATCGTCGTGTATGCTGCGCCGTATTATGAGAATAAAATCGACGAGCTTACCAGTGCCGACGGCGTGTTCCAGATAGATGTTGCCAACATGGTGTTTTACGATGCTTCGGGCGTTAACACCTATTGGGCACCCTGCCGATATACAAAGAATGGAAAGACGATTGAAGGATATATCGAGGTGCTTGCGGACCCGCCTACTCCCTGCGGCATTGACCGCGAAGGCGACTGGGAACGCTACGAAGTGACGAATGCATCCGGGGCAAAGTCAATTCGCTATCCTGCCACGTTTGAATTGGCAGAACTCAGCAGCTACGACCAAGGCGAAATCATCTGGCTGGACAGGAACGAACGCGTCACCATCACCGAAAACGGCAAGCAGTACACCTTCATGCGCGGGCATGGGGATGATTTCGTTGCGGGCTGGTTTGATGTGACGAATGCCAACGAGCCGTTGACGCAGGTTGACGACAGCATTGAGGAAGTCATCTCTGTGCGCAGCGGAGCCAGCGTCTACACGTTCTGCCGCGGCAATGTCTCGTGGGCGCAGGCGGCGCAGTACGCGGCGTCTATGGGCGGACACCTCGTCGTGATTGACAATGCGCAGGAAGATGCCATGCTGCATTCGACCATCATGAGCGCATACGGCGGCACGGCGTGGACGGGCGGCCACGCGAATGGCGCAGGCAATGGCTGGACGTGGCTGAATAACAACACGATGAGCTATCAGAATTGGGGCTCGTCGAGCGCGACGCCGACCAGCAGCCATACCGCGCTGGCAATCAAGGGCGACTATGAGGGATGGTTCACCTACCGCGACTGCGCGAACACATACGTTGACAGCTTCATCGTCGAGGTGGAGGAAACGCCGCGCGCGTGGTTCACCTACCGCACGAAGGCGAAGCTCAACATTCGCAAGTCGCAGAGCATTTCCGGCGCTGTCGCGACCACGACGGCGGTGGGCGATTACCTGACCATTGACCTGCTGAACGTCGCAATGGACAGCAATAAGAAGTACTTCTTTGCGCCTGTGCTGATGTCGGACGGCTCGATTCTCTACTGCAACATCGGCGATAAGACCGCTATCGTCCCCGACCTTGAACCCGATGAACCCGCGTGGACGCAGTACAAAGCACTCAGCAGCCTCTACGTGCGCACCTTCCCGAACACTTGGTGCGATACGGGCGTGCTGAAAACGCTGAGCAAGGGCACCATTCTGGAGCTGGACGTCAGCCACAAGCTGCGCGACCCGCGCTTCGGCAACGACTGGGCATACGCGCGCTACAAGCAGTCCGACGGCACCTACCTCTACGGCTGGGTGATTGCCGCGAACAGCTACGTCGAGCAGGTGAAGCAGACCCCCGCTTGGTACGACTACTTTGTGAATCCGGGCAGCACGGTGTATGTCTACAAAACGCAGAATGTGGATGACACGATTGTCAAGACGTACACATCCCGCAGCCGTTTCCAAGTGGACGTGAACAACATGCGCCAAGACCAGAACGGCTACCTCTGGGCGCCTGTGGCGGATGACACGGGCAAGGAACTGGGCTATACTGACCTCTCCGCGGCGCACGCAGGGAGCAAATCAGCGGCGATTCCGCTTGTCTACTGCCAGTCGGGCTGGATGCCCGCCTATGTGATGGCGGAAGATGGCGTGGATGTGCTGGCAGCCCCGAATGACGCGGCCGCCCTCGTCAAGCACATGGATCGCGATGCGGACTTCTGGTTTGGCGCGGATGAAACCTATACCGATGCGAAAGGCAAAATCTGGACGCGCATTTACGCCGCAAAGGACTACGAGGAAATGGCGGATGGCGGCTGGGTCAGGCTGGAAAATGGCGTGAACTACAACACCGTCTATGCACAGTGGTACGACACGGGGTGCAGCATTTCCCGCAACGGTATCACCTACACGCTTTACGGCGGCTACAACAGCTGGAGCAGCGCAGAGGAAATGTGCACCTACATGAGCGACGATAGCGTGCAGATGGTGCGAATGCGCCTCGCGATTGTCCACAACGACGCGGAACAGGCCATCATCGAGCAGTTACTGAACGCAACTTCGACCATTGACAAGGCGTGGATTGGCGCAAGCAACACAAGCGGCGCGTGGAAGTGGCTGGACGGCACGAATGTCCAGTACAGCCAGTGGGGCTACAATGAACCGTCGGGCACTGGCACGGGGCTTGGCGCGGCTGCGTCCTTCGACGGCAGCTGGTATGCGCATGATGACTGCCAGAACATCCATGTTCAGGGCTTCATCACCGAGCAGTTCACAGGCATCGGGTTGCCGCAGGTGAAGCTGCCCGCGTCGACGTTCTATGTGGATGACGAGGCGTTCGTGGGCAACAGCACGATTCAGTCGGTCGTTGCGCCGGATGGACTGCAAGTCATTGGCACGCGCGCCTTTGCGGACTGCGCGAACCTGAAGTGCATCACCCTGCCGGACTCCGTGTCCTACATCGCGGAGGACGCGTTCGAGAACACGCCGGATGTCGTCATCTTTGCCAGCGTCGGCAGCTACGCGTGGCAGTGGGCGGAGAAGCAGGGCATCCCGCACGGCACGCCGTACATCGAGTAAAATCAGTGGGCGCAGACTTCCCCAGCGGGCGGTCTGCGCCTCTTTTCGCGGAAAAAACTCCGGCTTCACGCAAAAAATCCGCCCAATCCCCCTTGACAAACCGCTTTCCCTGTGCTACAATATCCATGTTTGAAGCAGAGGCTTGCCCGTCTCTCACCTTGCGCGGCGTATGCTGCCGGGTTCACAGGCTTTTTCCCTTTCAGGCGGATTGAACGCCGAAAAAGGCGCAAACTGCATGTCAGCGACGGGTGGAGTCACCCGCCGCTTTTTCTGTGGTATGGAGCAGAAAACGCTGGCTTCAACGAAAATTGGGAGGTGTATGGACATAGCACTCGATCTGATGATCAATGAGGAAATCCGCGACCGGGAAGTCCGCCTGATTGACGAAAACGGCGAACAGCTCGGCGTCATGCCAACAGCCAAGGCGATGGAGCTGGCGGAAGAGCGCGGCCTCGACCTCGCCAAAATCCAGCCCACGGCAAAACCGCCGGTGTGCAAACTGCTGGACTATGACAAGTACCGCTACGAACAGTCGCGGCGCGAACGCGAAAACCGGAAGAATCAGCGGGTCGTCGAAACCAAGGAGGTTCAGCTGTCCGCCACCATCGAGGAGAACGACGTTCTCACGAAGGCGAAAATGGCGCAGAAGTTCCTTCAGGGTGGCGATAAGGTGAAGGTGTCCATCCGTTTCCGTGGCCGCCAGATCACCCATAGCGAAATCGGCATGCAGGTCATGCAGGACTTCGCGGCCCGCTGCGCCGAGGTCAGCTCGGTGGAGCGCCGTCCCATGATGGACGGCCGTCATATGATTATGATCCTGGCCCCCAAGGCGGCAAAGGCTTCCTTCGCTGAAAAGAAGGCTGCCCGCGAAAACGCCAAGGGGAATCAAGAACAGGAATAAAACGGCTATCGCAGCTTGCCTGCGCCCCGTTTTATCAGCATTGGAAGGAGGACTACACCATGCCTAAGCAGAAGTCTCACCGTGGTGCTGCCAAGCGCTTTTCCTTTACCAAGACCGGTATCGTGAAGCATAAGCAGATGAACGCCAACCATCAGGTTCGCCTCAAGACCACCAAGCGCACCCGTCACCTGCGCGCTGACGGCATTGTGGACAACGCGGCGGAAGCCAAGACCATCCACAAGCTGCTGCCCTACAAGTAATTAAGCCCATTCGCTGGCAAGGAGGATACTCACAATGGCACGTATTAAGAGATCTGTGAACGCTCTGAAGAAGCGCCGCAAGGTCATGAAGCTGGCTAAGGGCTACTGGGGTGCAAAGTCCAAGCAGTACCGCGCCGCGTCCGAACAGGTTGCTCGTTCCCTGCGCTATGCCTTCAAGGGCCGCAAGCTGCGTAAGCGTGATTTCCGCTCCCTGTGGATCACCCGTATCAACGCCGCTGCTCGCCTGAACGGCATGAGCTATTCCACGTTCATCAATGGTCTGAAGAAGCACAACATCACCGTCAACCGCAAGATCCTCGCGGATCTGGCTGTGAACGATGCAGCCGCTTTCACCAAGCTCGTGGAAATCGCCAAGGCGTAATTGTCGCCCAAGCGTTTCATAGCACAAATTCGTCCGATGTTGAAACCGTGTTTCAGCGCCGGACGTTTTTTTGCCCTTTTTTCCGCAAAATGGCGTTTGCGGATTGCCTGATTGCAAAGGTGACTTTCCTTCCAAACAGGACATCGCCATGCTTCCAGAGGGCAATGAAAACGGACGAAGTCCGCGGTCGCCCTCTGGACTCCTTCGGTGCCCTCCTTCGTAGCAGTGCGGTGGCGCTGCTTGGGGGTACGAATGGTTCACAAACTATAACTACTTTCGGTACAAATCAAGTAACATGGGAGTGACCGCGCCGAAGGTTTCCAAAGGGCGAGCGGAAAGCCCTTTGGTCGCGTCCGCAGACGCGAAATCCTCTGCGGCAATGGTGGAGAAAATCAGGGAATTAGGAGATTAAAGGAAATAACATCATGCTCAAAAAGTACATTACCGACCTGAGACACGAATTCTCCGGCTACAACGCCGGCAAACTCCTCAAGGACATCCTGAGCGGCATCACAGTGGCGGCGGTGGCGCTGCCGCTTGCCCTCGCATTCGGCGTGTCCTCCGGCGCGGACGCCGCCGCGGGGCTTGTTACCGCCATCATCGGCGGACTTGTCATCGGGCTGCTTGGCGGCGCGTCCTTCCAAATCAGCGGCCCGACCGGGGCCATGAGCGCCATCCTCATCGGCATCGTCGCCCAGTACGGCTTGCAGGGCGTGTTCGTCGCGTCGCTCGCGGCGGGCGTGATTATCCTGCTGGCGGGCATCCTCCGCCTCGGCAAGCTCGTCAACTTCATCCCGACCAGCGTCGTCATGGGCTTCACCAGCGGCATCGCGATTATCATCGCCTTGGGGCAGGTGGACAACTTCTTCGGCACGCACTCCGTCGGCACAAGCGCGCTGGAAAAGCTGTGGAGCTACACCAGCGTCGGATTTACCCCCAACTGGCAGGCGGTCGCCATCGGTTTGTTGGTTGTGCTGTTCATGGTCTTCTGGCCAAAGAAGCTGAACGCGAAGGTGCCGGGGTCGCTGCTGGCGATTATTCTGGCGACCGTCGTGACCGAAATCGCGGGTTTCGATTCGCTGGCGAAGGTGGGGGACATCCCGAAAAGCCTGATGCTGGACAACCGCCTGAACCTCGGCGCGGTCAACCTCGACATGCTGCAAAACCTCGTCAGCCCGATTGTCTCCATCGCCATGCTGGGCATGATTGAGTCGCTGCTGTGCGGCGCGAGCGCATCCCGGATGAAGGACGAAGCCTTCGACGCGGATCGTGAGCTGATTGCGCAGGGCGTGGGCAACATCCTGCTGCCGTTTTTCGGCGGCGTGCCCGCAACGGCGGCGATTGCCCGCACGTCCGTCGCCATCAAGTCCGGCGAGCAGACCCGCGTGACCGGCGTTGTGCATTCGCTGGTGCTGCTGCTGGCGATGGTGCTGCTGGGCGGCGTGATGAGCCGCCTGCCGCTGAGTGCGCTGGCGGGTGTGCTGATGGTGACGGCGTGGCGCATGAACGAGTGGCACGGCATCAAGACGATTTTCAGCCGCAAGGTGTGGACGGGCGTGGCGCAGTTCCTGATTACGATGGTGTCCACCGTTGTCTTTGACCTGACCGTCGCCATCGTCATCGGCATTGTGACCGCGCTGCTGATGTTCGTCTGGAACGCCGCGCGCCTGACCATCGAAACCGAGCCGGTGGACAAGGTGCGTCTGGAGCGCCTGCACCGCATGGGCAAGCCGGTGGATGAATCCCGCGCGAAAAGCATCCTCGTCAGCTATGTGAACGGTTCGCTGTTCTTCGCGAACTGCGCGGATTTGAAGCGGAAGCTGCTTTCGGTGGATTTTACCGGCTGTGAGCACCTGATTCTCTCCCTGCGCGGCGTGTCCGCGACCGACATCTCCGGCGTGCAGACGCTGATGGAGGTGTGCGCGCTGATTGCGCAGAAGGGCGTGACCGTCTCGATTTGCGGCGTGCATGAGAACGTCGCGGGCTTCTTCCAGAAAGTCGGTCTGACCGACCAGCTGGGCGCGGCAGCGTTCTACCCGAACGCTTCCGAAGCGGTGATTGACACGCTGGCGCAGGAACAAGCGGAAGCGTGAGCAATTCACAATGGGAAGCTAAGCGCGCCATGGGTTGCAATTCCTCTGTTCGGGAAAAAGCAGCGTCATCATAAAAAGCCCCGATAAAAATCAAGTAACATGGGAGCGCGCTGCGAAGGGGTGTCGGGGGCGATCGCAAAGCCCCCGACTCGCCTCCGCAGAGGCGAAATCCCTGCGTTCGGGAAAGAGCGGCTATGGTCGCAAGACCAGCAACTTGGTCGCGCCCATTTGGCGCGACACAGCACAGTTGTTGGGTAGAGCGGCTTGGGGAGCGCGTCTGAGGACGCGCGAAGTTAGGGGCAGGGACGCTTCGCTGCCTGCACCTTTGTGGGCTGCTCCTTTTGAATTGGTTTGACGAGGAACAGTTGGGGCGTTGCCCCAAACCCCAGCAGGGGCGCCGCCCCTGCACCCTGCAAGGGGCATTGCCCCTTGACCCTTTTTGGCTGCCCGACTTGGTTGCTTTTCCATACAACAAATGCCCCGGCAGTTTTTCGCTGTCGGGGCATTTCCTTTTCCCTTATTCCTCCGGCTTTTCTACTCGAATAATCCGTTCAATCACCGGCTGATTTGCCTTGGCGACCGTCCCATTTCGATCCGTCACCGGCGTATTCTCGCAAATTGCGTCCACAACCTCCATCCCGCTGATGACCTTGCCGAACGCGGCGTACTGCCCGTCCAAATGCGGCGCATCTGCGTGCATGATGAAGAATTGGCTGCTGGCGCTGTCCATCGCGCTTGACCGCGCCATCGACAGGACACCGCGCGTGTGTTTTAGGTCGTTCTGCACGCCGTTGGCGCTGAATTCGCCCTTAATCCGCTGGCTTGAACCGCCCGTGCCGTTGCCGTTCGGGTCGCCGCCTTGAATCATGAAGCCGGGAATGATGCGGTGGAAGGTCAAGCCGTCGTAGAAGCCGCTGTCCACGAGGGAAAGGAAGTTCGCGACGGTGATGGGTGCGGTGTCGGCGTACAGCTCCGCGACAATCGTGCCGTAGTCTTTCACGTCGATTTGGACGTAGGATGTGCCGGACAGGGGCGTGTCCGTCGGCGCGTCGGCGGCGGGGGAGTCCGCATTCTTGGCGGAACAGCCCGTTAAAATCAGCAGCAAAATCAGCAGAAGCGGCAAAATTCGTTTCATTTTCATGTCTCCTTTATAGGATGTAATCCATCGCCATCATCAGCGAAAATCCGACGGCGAACAGCACCGTGCCGACATTGGTGTGCGTGCCCTGCGCCATCTCCGGCACAAGCTCCTCGACGACGACGTAAAGCATCGCGCCCGCGGCGAAGGACAGCATCACGGGCATCATCGGGGCGAAAACCGCCGCCAGCCCGATGGTCAGCAGCGCGCCCAGCGGCTCAACCGCGCCGGACAGCATCCCCAGCGTGAACGCCTTCTTGCGGCTCATGCCCGCCTGACGCAGGGGCATGGCGACAATCGCGCCTTCGGGCACGTTTTGCAGGGCGATGCCGACGGCAAGGGCGAACGCGCTGGCGAAGGATACGCTGCCGAGTTGCTCCGGCTGCATACTGCCCGCGTAGACCACGCCGACCGCCATGCCCTCCGGCAGATTATGCAGCGCGACGGCGAGCGCAACCATCATCGACCGGGGGAGCGACGCGCGCAGCCCCTCCTGTTCGCCGTCCAGGTGGACGTGGGGGACGAGGCGGTCGAGCAGCAGCAGGAACAGGATGCCCAGCCAGAACCCGATCGTCGCGGGCAGGAACGACCATGCGCCCAAGTCCGCCGCGCCTTCCAGCGCCGGAATCAACAGGCTCCATATGCTTGCCGCAACCATCACGCCCGCCGCGAAGCCGCTCAAGCCCTTCTGCACCTTTTCAGGCAAGTCGCGCTTGAGGAAGAAAACCAGCGCAGCGCCCAGCGTTGTGCCGAGAAAGGGCACGAGCAGCCCTTGCAAAACCTGTGTGTTCATGAAAAGTGGATACCTCCTTCATTCGCGGATGTTCACCTCCGCGTTTTTCTTGCATGAACACATGGTAACACACCCGTTTTTTCCTGTCAAGGGGCAAAAAAAACGGCGAAAATGCAAAATTGCCGCCGCTGTCATCCAGAAAAACATAATTAGTGCAGCAAAAGCCCTTGCCATATGCGCCCGCATGGTGTATGATGAAAAACGTGAAAGGCGAAAGTATCGCCTCTCGACAAGGGCGTCGGGACTCCGCATCGGCGGGTTCTGCGCCGATGGTAATACCATTTCCGGATTCACCTGAACCAGCTGCTTGTGCCTTTTCCCCGCTGGCGTCCGCTCAGTCCACTTAGCGTAGCGCTGCTACGCTGCGTTTCATTCGCGTTAGCCAGCGTGAAAAATTCACGGCGCATCTTGGCTCATTTTCATCCGGAAATAGTATCAGCATGTTTATGATTTGAAAGGAGTCCTGCATCATGGCGAATTATTGCCAGCGCGTTCTTGACGATTTGAAGGTTCGCTACGCCCACGAGCCGGAATTCATTCAGGCGGCGACCGAAATTTTGACGACCCTTAAGCCCGTTATCGAACGGAACGAAGAGAAGTATGAAGCGGCGGGACTGCTCGAACGCTTCGTGGAGCCGGAGCGCATCATCACCTTCCGTGTGCCGTGGATCGACGATCAGGGCAAGGTGCAGGTCAACCGCGGCTACCGTGTGCAGTTCAACAGCGCGATTGGCCCGTACAAGGGCGGTCTGCGCCTGCATCCCAGCGTCAACCAGTCGATTTTGAAGTTCCTTGGCTTTGAGCAGATTTTGAAGAACAGCCTGACCGGTCTGCCCATCGGCGGCGGCAAGGGCGGCTCCGACTTCGACCCCAAGGGCAAGAGCGACAACGAAGTGCAGCGCTTCTGCCAGTCCTTCATGACTGAGCTGTACCGCTACATCGGCAAGGACACCGACGTGCCGGCGGGCGATATTGGCGTCGGCGCACGCGAAATCGGCTACCTGTACGGCCAGTACAAGCGCATCACCGGGCTGTATGAAGGCGTGCTGACCGGCAAGGGTCTGACGTGGGGCGGCAGCCTCGCGCGCAAGGAGGCCACCGGCTACGGTCTGTGCTACTTCACGCAGGCGATGATGGAGCGCAACGGCAAGGCCATTGCGGGCAAGACGGTTGTCGTGTCCGGTTCGGGCAACGTCGCCATCTACGCGGTGCAGAAGATTACCGAGATGGGCGCGAAGGTCGTCGCCATGAGCGATTCCAACGGCTACATCTACGACCCCGACGGCATTAAGCTGGATGTGGTCAAGCAGCTGAAGGAAGTGGAGCGCAAGCGCATCAAGGAGTATGTCAAGGCTGTTCCGACCGCGACCTACACCGAGGGCTGCTCCGGCATCTGGACGATTCCCTGCCAGATTGCCCTGCCCTGCGCAACGCAGAACGAAATCAACGAAGCATCCGCCAAGGCGCTGATTGCCAACGGCGTGGAAGCAGTCGGCGAAGGCGCGAACATGCCCTCGACGCTGGAAGCCACCGCGGCGTTCCAGCAGGCGGGCGTGCTGTTTGCCCCGGCGAAGGCGGCCAACGCGGGCGGCGTGGCGGTTTCCGCGCTGGAAATGAGCCAGAACAGCCAGCGCCTGAGCTGGACGTTCGAGGAAGTGGACGCGAAGCTGAAGGATATTATGGTGAACATCTTCGCCAAAGTGGATTTGGCGGCGCACGAGTACGCCAAGGAAGGCGATTACGTCGCGGGTGCGAACATTGCGGGCTTCCTGAAGGTTGCCGACTCGATGATGGCGCAGGGCGCGGTGTAATCAGCGGATAAAAATCAGCAGTATCAAAAAACCGGCAGAGCAATTTCGCCCTGTCGGTTTTTGTATGCGGATAGTAGGTTTTTCACGGAATTTTGGGGGAAGAGCAGCTTGGGGCGCGTCTGCGGACGCGCAAAGTTACTGGCAGGGACGCTTCGCTGCCTGCACC